>Ga0187893_10000312_pt1 | contig 126181 bp, 113 predicted proteins | sample MA1701074metaG_FD_139574 | JGI IMG/M metagenome (GOLD analysis project Ga0187893, IMG submission 139574) | White microbial mat communities from a basaltic lava cave in the Kipuka Kanohina Cave System on the Island of Hawaii, USA - MA170107-4 metaG ...
GATTATGAATCGGGAGAGTAGCGCAGTCAATAGCCGCCTCGCCCCCATCGAGGGGAGCGAGAGCGGCGGCAAATTCATCCTCGCTGCTGAAGCAGGAGGCTTTCTTTGCCAGATTCGGTAATCCAGTTGGCGATAGTTGGCGTCGAAGCGATACCATTTCGTTTTCTCGGCGTTGACGCGCAGATATCTGTTCGGGTCGCCGCCCCAGCCGAAAGAGCTTACCAGAAGAGTATCGAACAGCGGCCCATCATTGCCCGCGGCTTTCATCAACAGACTCGAATCGAAAACGCGAAAGCCGGAGGTATAGTTGAGATCGCTGCGATACTTATCGATGTCGCCGTCGAAGGCTCTGCCGCGCACGCCTATCTCGATGCTTGAGTTGACGGTGTAAGGCCCGACCTGCGCGCTTTCCGATTTTTGAGCTTTGTCTCCGCCGGAATCCTGCGCCTCGGCGACAGTAGCCGGAATGAGAATCAATACTGAAAGAAGAAATCCCGTGATTTTGCTTTTCATGACTTCTGTGCCTCCTCTACTGAAACCGACGCCCTTATCTGAAGAAGAAAGGATGCGTGTTCGAGCCGTGAATTTTCACGTGACAGGTGGTGCAGTTCTGGAACCGCGCGGTCGCCAGATTATGAAAACTCGGCGTACCCGGTATTCCTTCACTGAGCGTGCTCGTGTTGGTGTGGCATTCAAGACACAGTTGCCGCACTTCGTTTCGCTTGAGCATACGCGGATTGTTCCCCCCGTGCGGAGTGTGGCAGAAGGTGCAGCCTTCGACTTTCAGCGGCGCGTGTTCGAAGACGAACGGTCCCTGTTTGTCAGAGTGGCATTTCACACAGGCCGCGTCCGCGCCCGTATTGAGCCGCGTCTGCTTCTGCTCGAATCCGCCGTGCGGATTGTGACAATCCGAGCAGTTCATCGCGCCTTCCAGAACTTTGTGATGGAAGGGCTGAGTAAACTGCGATTTCGTTTCGTTGTGGCAGGTGAGGCACAACTGCGTCTGATTTTTTATGAGCATTTTCTGCGGAGGCAGATCAGCCGAATGAGACGGAAAGCGCGTAATCGATTGCAGCGAAGACGGCGCGCTGCCTGCCTCTGTCGACGGGCCTGCCGTCTTTTCTCTGGTCGTGAGGTGAGGAGAGTGGCAATCCGTGCAGCCCACATCGTTGCGCCAGTGTTCGCCCCGGCGATAGCTGTTGTGGTCTTCTTTTCCAGAGTGGCACTCAAGGCAGTTTTCGGAAATTTGCTTCGGCGATTCGTTTTCGAAAGTTCTTATTTTCGATTTATCGCCGCCGCCCTCGACGTGAGCCTTGCCGGGGCCGTGGCAGGATTCGCACCCCTGTCGCTCCGCTTTCCAGCCCGCTTTTTCCAGCTTGGCGTGAGCCGTTTTTGCAAAACTGTTGAAGTGATCTTCGTGGCAGGATTTGCAGGTTTCGGTCCCGACGTAATCATCCGCGTTGTAGTTGGCTGTCGCGGGCGTCTTGTCAACGTCGGCTGGTTTCGAGAAAGAGCTTGAAGCTGCCCAGAGCGTCGCGCCTAAAATCCAGCTTCCTATCAGCAATGCTTTGATAATTTTTAACCGACCCATGGTCTTGCCTCCTCTGTGAGCGCCGTCACTTGTTGAGCGACGTGCAGCTTGCTGGAAAATACTTCACCTCGTCAGGAGCAATTGGCGTTCACAAATAGAAAGAGCAATGCCTGTGATCCGGGCGAAGGGGCTTATCGTTACCATCAAACAGCTTATGAGGCAACTTTTTTTCAAATCCATCTGCCCCCGGTGCGAAGGCTGGGGAGTATTGCGCAAACGGATGCGGAGATTTTCGCTCGGCTTCGCGCCGCCGCGAGAGGTGAAAATCTCAGAGCATTGTTTCCATCGGGTGCGATTAAAATTGGAGTGGAGGCGACACGCTCGCAGCTTTAGTATTGAAATCGAGTGCGTTGACTTGTCACCGCACTCTACTGAAGGCCCTCGCTGCGAGCCGTCCGTAACAGTTTTATCTCGGACAGATGATGAATTGAAAAAGGCGAGAGGCAGAGAGCCGCGACTCTCTGCCTCCCACTCATCGCCTTATGCGTAAGAATGAAGCCCCGGAAGGAGGTAGCTCACACCGAGCCAGGTGAAGATGACGAGCGCGAATCCGAGCATCGCGAAATATGCGCTGCGCCTCCCGCGCCACCCGTGTGAAACTCGCGTGTGCAGAAAACCGGCATAAGCCATCCACGCCACCAACGCGCCGACTTCTTTAGGATCCCATCCCCAGTAACGCCCCCACGATTCGTTCGCCCACACCGCTCCCGTGATGAGCAACAATGTCAAGAGCGGAAAGGCTACGCTCACGCTCTTGTAAAGCAAAGCATCAATCGCCGAGAGCGAGGGCATGGCAGTCATTACATCATCGCGCTTCCACGCAAAGAGCGCGACGAGAAGCAAGGCAACAAACAGCCCTATCAATCCGCCAATCTCTACAGGATTCGATTTCAAACTCAAAGTCAGGCTCGCGGCATTATCCCCGATCCAGTGGCGAGCCGTCTCCGATTCGCTTCCGGGCATCAACATCGATTGCGTCTGCTTCGCAAGCCATTGGCCGAATCCCACAAACTCGCGCTCCGGGATGCCGAGGGCGGGGTTCGCTACATTTTTCACCTGATAAAAAAGCAGCCCGACGACTGCCGCCTGCAACGCGACCGCGACGCGAAATGCTCTCCACGCCCATCGCTTCGCTTTTTCATCCTGCTTCATCCAATCGACCGCAAACAGCGCGAGCGCGGCAACGATCACCGCGAGCGTCAAGGCCATCAACTCTCCAACTCCCGGAAGCGTGGAGCGAACCGGAAGCGCGCTCTTTCCGAAAAAGAGCGACACGCCATACTCGGCGTGAAACGGGACGCCGAATCGCCCGATGGTTCCGTAGATGAGCAGGCCGAACAGGGCCGCGCCTATCGCTATCGCTTCCGAGCGAATTCCATCCTTGAGCAGATAAGCGAACGCAAGCCCGAAGCTCACAAGGCACACGCCGTATCCGATGGTCGCGACCGATACGTGAATCGGTCGCCAGTAGCTGTCTAAGATAGGAGGAAGAGTGTTGATCGCATTGCCCAGAAGTATAGCCAGCGTCATGATGACGGTGACTATCGGCATCGAAAGCGCACCCACGAATTCATATCTCGGTTTGCGAACGATGACGAGCGTGGTGATGGCCGCGCCGAAGCAAAAGCCGAGCGTGAGCGGATAGAGATTATCGAGCGGGAAGTAACGCCAGACTCCGTTTATCCCGCCGCGCCACGCTTCGGCCTCCGCAGCTTCGATCCATCGAATCATCCACCCTGCAAGATTGAAGCATACGCCTGCGGCCAGAGCTATCGTGCCGAGCCGCGAAAGCACGCGCTCTTTTGCGAAAAGATTGGTCACGAGGATGACCGCCGCGCTCATATAACAAATGAGCGCAAGCACCGTCAGCGCGCCTTCATAAAGAAATCCGCGCGGCCCCGCGTAGAGTCGCGCGAGTATGAAAACGACGGCGAGGAAAAGCGGAGCCATTACCGGCCAGAGTGACGTGAGTTTTTCCACAAAGCTCGATTCGATTTCAGGCATCAGCGCTTCGCTGTGTTTGATTGCTCTACTCATTATCTTCACCTCGTTCGATAGCTGATTTGACCAGCAGATTGAAACGGCCTTCGAAAGTGGGCCGGTTGCGATTCGTGTTTCCGCCGAAATAAATTTTCGATTTTCTGCCTTCCGTCTCCACCACAGCCCAAATTCTCTGGTGCGAGAAGAAAAACACCGCGCTGAGTGCAACCACGAGCAGCCCGAATCCCCAGTAGACAGGCAATCTTCCCGGATCGTACTGAATGGTCAACGTGTGCGATGTGGCGACCTTCTCGAAACCCTTGAGCAGAATTTTTTCATCCTTCGCTTCCATCTGCGCGTCGAGCATCACTCGATTGAAAGCGTAAGCGCGTCGCGCGCCTTCTGCCGTTTCGATTCGAAGCTCTGCGACCGGATTCGCGTATTCGCCCGATGCGGTCACGGCTCGGCCCCTTTCAAAAGCGAAGTCGGGATAAAAAGCGGTGTAAGAGACGCGACCCACGCCTTCGACATCGACCATCTGATTGCGCGCAATCGTCACATCGCGCCCGCCCAGATGGACGGTGATTTCGCGGGCGTTGCCTTCGGGGAGGAAACTCGATTGAAAGAAGCGATAGCCGCGATAATCGAATGGCGTGTTGAGATGAACGAGCGCCGCGATTTCCTGCCCGTTGTCTCTGATACGAATGAAGCTCAACCAGTCTACGGTGTTCATCACATCAAGCCCGCCTTCGGGCCGGATGAGTTGTTGTTGCAGGTCTGTGCATTCGACTTCGAAGGGCAGCGGAATTTTTGCCGCGCGACTCTCGCCCGATCCGTCATCGAAGGTTCTAAAAGTATTCGAAGAATGACCGGGAAGGATGTCCATCGCGCCGCCTACCGAGTAGCGGCTAGTTAAGAATCCGCCGATGAAGATCAACATCAGCGCCAGATGCACGGCGTAAGCTCCCAATCGATTCCACGCATTGCGCTGGGCGAAGACCGTGATGTGATCGTCCGCTTCGGTTATGCGAGAGCGCATTCCGCGCCCGTTCCATGCGGCGGCGATTCGCGCGGCTGTCGTTCGTGGCAAGCCACTGATTTCTTTTGTCGCGTTGAACATCTGCGCGCTGATGAATTTCGGCGAAGCCACAGTGCGAGGCTTTCTTATGTAGCTCCACGCAGCAGGGAATCTATCGATGGACGAAAGAACTATGTTGAGAGCAGTCACGGCAAGCAGCGCGGTGAAGTACCACGAATGATAGATATTGAAAAATCCGAGCTTGTCGTAGATGGTTTTCTCGGCGGGCGTGAGGCTTGCGAAGTATTCGCTGAAGGCTTCAGTGTTTTGCTGCACGATGATCATTCCAATCATGCAGCAGATCAGAAGCATAATAAGAAGCACGATGCCGAATCGAACAGAGCTTAACAATCTGAGTGTCCGGTCGATTATGGACTCGCCGGATTTCGAGGAGGTTTTTTTCTCTGCCTTTGACGTCGCGGCGATATCGGTTTTGGTCGTTGCCATACTCTCACCCTTCGCGTGATGCGCCGAATTATTTTCGTCAGCAAACTGCAAGACGCTTGCGCGCCTGGCGGTCACGCCTCGGTCAAGGGCAAATGGCGTTCACAAACTCGAAGCGAGGTTTTTCGTCGAGCCGAAATTACGGAAGTCGCGTTGATAAGAAAGGACTTAAGCGGGATGAGGCGGGCCTTCGATGATCAGCGCGAGGGTTGATCGAACGGGCGACGACGCGCGCAATATTTCGCAACCTTGCGAGGATTTACCCAAGTGAGAATGAATCGAGCAAGCGTTATTGATCTCCGAGCGGGACGACCTGAACCGTCGCATCACGCACTTCTCTGAGAAAACGATTGATGATGGAGCCGTGCAGAAGTATCTGCCATCGCGAGCGGGCCGATTGCCCGAATATGACGTGAGTGATGCCTTCGCGTCGCGCGAAGGCGATGAGCGCATCGGCCACGCGCGTTGCTTTCAATGTGACGACTTCCGCGCCGAGTTCTTTCGCGAATCTGATATTTTCCATCAACGCGGCATGGTCTTCCGGGCGGACGCGACCGGGTTCCTCGCTCGGCGTTTCAGCGTAAACCGCGTACCAGTCCGAAGCCAGACGACCGGCTATGCGCGAGCCTGTTCGCAGAAGTGTCTTCGCGTTGCCGCGTGAAGACATGCAGACCATGACTTTTTCAGGTATAGCCGCCTGCTCCAATCCTTCGCGCTGGCGATAATCGTGCGCTCTGGCGGCCTGATCTTCGGCCACCTGACGGAGCGCAAGCTCGCGCAGGGCCGAAAGGTTTCCCTTGCGAAAGAAATTGGCGAGCGCCTGTTCGATTTTTTCTATACTGTAAATTTTTCCCTGACGCAATCGAGTGCGAAGCGTATCGACCGACACATCGATGTTGACTACTTCATCAGCGCGGCGCAGGAAATAATCGGGAATAGTTTCGCGCACGCGCAGGCCGGTTATTCGCGCGATTGCGTCGTTGAGCGATTCGATGTGCTGAACGTTGACGGCGGTGATGACAGAGATGCCTGCGTCGAGAATATCCAGCACGTCTTCGAAACGTTTGTGATTCTTCGAGCCGGGAACGTTGGTGTGGGCGAGTTCATCGACGAGTACGACGGCGGGGCGGCGCGCGATTACGCCTTCGACATCCATCTCTTCGAGCGTGATACCTCGATAATCCAGTCGTCGTCGCGGAACCTGTTCGAGATCGCCTATCAATGCTTCGGTGTCCGAGCGTCCGTGCGGCTCGATGAAACCGATCACGATATCGACGCCCTGTCGTTTGACGAGGTGCGCTTCTTCGAGCATTTGATATGTCTTGCCGACGCCGGGGGCCGCGCCCAGATAAAGGCGCAGGCGAGCGCGGCGGGCCTGCTCCTGTTTTTCAAGCAGCGATTCCGCGCTCGGTCGAGTTTCACCGCGACGGGTCGCGGTGTTAATGAGAAGGCCGCCCTCATTTTCAATCTGTTTATGCATGTGCAAACCGCTACACTTCATCGGCCCGCGTATTCCCTCGCTGAGAGGATGCTGGCGGGGCCGCCTTCGAGAAGCGTGAACGTAAAAGTTGCGCCTTCGCCCGTGCGGCTCTCGACGCTGATTTCGCCGCCATGGGCTTCGACCAATCTTTTCACAAGAGCCAGTCCCAGTCCCGTGCCGCCCGGTTTGTCGCCGACGCGGGCGAACCGGCTGAATATAACGGGCAGGCGATCTTCAGCTATTCCCTCGCCCGTGTCTTTGACGCTTATATGCACGCGGTCGCCTTGTTCGCGCGCTTCGATCATCACAACGCCGTCGCGCGAGGTGTGGCGCACGGCATTCGACAAAAGGTTATCGAATATGCGCGCTATGGCCCGGCGGTCTCCCATCACCCACGGCAGATCGGGCCAGACTTTGTTTTCGATTCGGATCGCTTTGCTTTCGGCCATCGCGCGAAACCGTTCGGCTGCGGCCCGCGCCAGATCGACGGGGCGCAATCGCTCCATCGAGAGCCGTCGCGCGCCGGAATCTATCTCGGCAAGCTCAAGCAGGTCGTTCATCAATTCATCCAGACGGTCGGCGTCTTCTCTCGCGCCTGTGAGCATATCCGTCTGCTGATGGTTCAACTCGCCCGTGTGACCTTCGAGGACGGCGTGCAGCGCAAGCTGAACCGAGCGAAGCGGCTCGCGCAGTTTATCGGAAGCTACAGAGATAAATTCCGTTTTCAGTTTATCGACTTCCGTCATCGCGGTGATGTCTTCGAGCAGCGTCACCGCGCCGATCAATCGCCCGTCAGCATCGCGCATAGGGGTCGCGCGCAGGCGGAAGTTGCGCTCTGCGCCGTCAAGCTTGATAGGCACGAGAGCGGACTCGCCTTCCGAAGCGACCGCGCGCTGCATCAAGAGCGCGCTACGGACAGCCCTGATTATGCGCTCGCCTCCCGCGAGACCAGAAAGCAAAATATCAGGATCGGACTGATCCCTGTTGAGCGCATCTCCGAACAGATGGCGCGCTGCGCGATTGATCTTTATGACGTGACCGCGCGCATCGGTCACTATCACAGGCTCGTAAATGGAATCGATCACGGCATCGGATTTCTTCTGCTCTATCAACAGACGACCGTAATCGGATTTGCGAAGGTCGCGCAATCGCGCAAGCATACGGTTGAACTCTGCGGCGAGCACGCCTGCCTCGTCTTTGGATGATACGGTTATGTGCTGATCGAAATCGCCTTTGCCTATCAGCCTCGCTTTTTCGGTAAGGATAGAAAGGGGAGCGACGACATAGCGGGTGAATCTCCACGCAAACAGGAGCGCGAGTGTGAGCGCAAGCGCGGTAGTGACTGCGGTTGAAATCTCCGCGCGCGCGGACGTGGAAGCGGCGCGGTCATTGGCCGCGACCATAGCCTGCTGGTTGAGATGAAGCAAATCATCGAGCCTGTTTTTGAGGGCGACAAACTGCGGCTCCAGCTTTTCAAAATAGACGCGGGATTCGTCGGCGCTCGGCGCGGTCGAGTGGAGAAAACTTTCGAGCGCGCTTCGGTACGCCCTGTACTTCGCATCTATGTCAGAGATGATTTCAGGCTCGCCTTTTTCAGTTATGTTGTTTGCTACGATGGCGAATTCCTGTGAGAACTTTTCGCTGTTGGTTTCAAATTGCTGGCGGGCTTTGTCCGTGTGGCTTGCGATGAAAAACATCGCGGCGGAATCCTGACGTTCGAGCGATTCCTTCATGTTTTCGGCAGCAAGGATGCTCTTGTAGTTGTTGACCAGTATCACATCGATAGCGCGACCGAGATGGACGAGATGATAGACGCTCCACGCGCTGACTGCGAGGATGATGACGATCAGCAATCCGTAGCTGAAAATCAGTTTTCGTCTGAGGCTGTTCATCTCTTCATGGCGGCGTTAAAAAAGATAATGAAGGATGCGAGCCGGTCGAACCGGCGCGAGGAGTCATTTCACCGCAGAGGCGCAGAGAACGCAGAGACAACGCAGAGAAGGAAAAGAAGCTTTTCTCTGCGCAACCTCAGCGCACTCTGCGTCTCGGCGGTGAAGAAACCTTTCGCAGCATTCATTTTCAATTCATCAAAACCCGGCATTACTTTTTTAGCGATACGCTTTTCATCTGATCGAGCGCGAGATTGAGTTCCAGTACATTCACACGCGGCTCGCCCAGAAATCCTAATTGCCGTCCTTCCATATGCTCGCGCACCAGTCGCCGAAGTTCGTCTTCGCTCACATTGCGCTCGCGCGCTACGCGCGGAATCTGAAACTCGGCGGCCGCGGGTGTGATATGCGGATCGAGTCCAGATGCCGACGACGTGACCAGATCGACAGGGATCATTGCTGACGGGTTTTCTTCCCTTCGCGCCTGAGCCGCCGCTCCGACCTGATCTTCGAGCAACTTCTTGCTCGTAGGCCCCAGATTCGTGCCGCTCGAAGCTGATGCGTCATAACCTGCGCCTGCTGCCGACGGACGAGAATGAAAATAACCCGCGCCCGTGAAAGGCTGGCCGATGAGTCGCGAGCCGATCACCCGTCCATCCTTTTCGATAAGACTCCCGTTTGCCTGTCGCGGAAAGATCGCCTGCGCGATCCCCGTTACGACCAGCGGGTAGAGGATGCCGAGCAATACTGTGAGCGCGAGCGTGATCACTATCGCGGGATAAACCTGTTTGAGTATGTTCATTTCATTTTGTCCCTTGTCCTTCGCCCTTTGTTGTTTCGGTAATGACAAAGGACTAAGGACGAATGACCAATCAAGCCAATCCGATGGCGGTGACGATCAGGTCGATGATCTTGATGCCGACGAACGGGATGATGATTCCGCCAAAGCCGTATATCAACAGGTTGCGCCTTAGCAGGGCAGCAGCCCCCATCGCACGGTACTTGATGCCGCGAAGCGCCAGCGGTATGAGCGCGACGATCACGAGCGCGTTGAATATCACTGCCGAAAGGATCGCCGATTCAGGCGTCGCCAGTCGCATGATGTTGAGCGCGGAGAGCGGGCCGCCTTTTGCGCCCGTCATCGCGTACAACCCTGAAAAGATCGCCGGTATGATGGCGAAATACTTGGCCACATCGTTGGCGATTGAAAACGTCGTGAGCGCGCCGCGGGTCATCAGCAGTTGTTTCCCGATCTCGACTATCTCGATGAGCTTCGTCGGGTTCGAGTCCAAATCGACCATGTTGCCTGCTTCTTTTGCGGCCATCGTGCCGGTGTTCATCGCCACTCCGACATCGGCCTGAGCGAGAGCGGGAGCGTCGTTAGTTCCGTCGCCGGTCATCGCCACGAGTTTGCCTTCCGATTGCTCACGTTTGATTAGCGCCATCTTGTCTTCGGGCTTCGCCTCGGCCAGAAAATCATCCACGCCAGCTTCTCTCGCAATCGCCGCAGCCGTGAGCGGATTGTCGCCCGTTATCATCACGGTCTTGATGCCCATGCGTCTGAGGTGATCGAATCGGTCGCGCATTCCGCCCTTCACGATATCTTTGAGGTGAATCACACCGAGCGCGCAACTGTGATCGGCAACCGCCAGAGGCGTGCCGCCCTGAGTGGAAATCCGCTCGACTATGGCTTTGAGTTCCGAAGGCACTTCGCCTCCCTGCGAACGGATGAACTCTTCAATCGAATCGACTGCGCCCTTGCGAATCGAGCGACCATCCAGATCGACGCCCGATATGCGCGTTTGAGCCGTGAAGGGAATGAAGTGCGCCCGGTGCGAAGCAAGCTCGCGGCCTCTCAACCCGTATTTCGATTTCGCCAGAACCACTATCGAGCGGCCTTCGGGCGTTTCATCTGAAAGGGAGGACAACTGCGCGGCGTCAGCGAGTTCTTTTTCCTCGACGCCAGCTACGGGAAAGAATTCGACCGCCTGTCGATTGCCTAAGGTGATCGTTCCGGTTTTATCGAGCAGCAACGTGTTCACATCGCCCGCAGCTTCGACCGCGCGGCCCGACATGGCAAGCACGTTGTGCTGAATGAGGCGATCCATCCCTGCGATGCCTATGGCCGAGAGCAATCCGCCGATAGTCGTCGGGATCAGACAAACGAGCAGGGCCACAAGCACAGTGATCGAAGGCGGCGCAGACTGGGCCAAACTGCCCGCCGCCGTCGCCTCGCTCACGCTGTAGATGGCATAAGGGAGCAGCGTGACTACAGCGAGCAGAAATATCACCGTCAGTCCCGCCAGCAGTATGTTCAGGGCTATTTCGTTAGGAGTCTTCTGCCGCTCTGCGCCTTCGACGAGCGCGATCATGCGATCAAGAAAAGTCTCGCCGGGGTTCGACGTGATTCGAACTTTGATCCAGTCCGAAAGCACTTTCGTGCCTCCGGTGACAGCCGAACGGTCGCCGCCCGATTCGCGAATCACGGGGGCGCTTTCTCCAGTGATAGCTGATTCGTCAACTGACGCGACTCCCTCGATGATCTCGCCGTCGCCGGGAATGAATTCGCCTGCCTTGACCAGCACCACATCCTCCTTGCGAAGCCTGGGCGCAGGAACCTGTTCAGTTTTCACACCATCTACGCCCGCGGTGACATCTCCCACTATGCGATTAGCCATCGTTTCGGTCTTCGCTCGACGAAGCGTATCGGCCTGAGCCTTGCCGCGACCTTCGGCCATAGCTTCGGCGAAGTTCGCAAACAGCACGGTGAACCACAGCCACAGCGTCACCTGAACCGTAAAGAGCAGGTTGGCCGTATCGCCCTCGGCTATGTCTCGGAAGATGAGCAGCGTGGTCAACACGCTGCCAACCTCGACGACCATCATCACAGGGTTGCGTGCGACCTGTCGCGGGTCGAGTTTGATGAACGCATCCTTGATGGCCCGCCTAACTATACGCGGGTCGAACAAAGGTCTTCGTTGCGCTTTTTCTGACATAACACCTCAGTGGTCAGGAGTCAGAAGTCAGAAGTCAGGAGTCAGAAGTCAGGAGTCAGAAGTCAGGAGTCAGCCTGAAGAAGGAAGTCAGCGCGAGCGTAGCCGTTCTCATGCGCCTCCATTTTCATTCTGACTCCTGACTTCTGACTCCTGACTTCTACTTAAAACATCGCTCCTGATCCCATCAGGAAATGTTCGACTATCGGGCCGAGTGACAGCGCCGGGAAGAATGTCAACGCCCCGACGATCAGTATCACGCCTATCAACAGCACGACGAACAAAGGCGTGTGAACGGGGAACGTGCCTGCTGATGGAGGTACGATTTTCTTGGCCGCCAGACTGCCTGCGACTGCCATCATCGGAATGATCATCAGGTATCGCCCGATGAGCATCGAGAGTCCGTTGGTCGTGTTGTACCAGAGCGTGTTGGCATTGAGTCCGGCGAAGGCCGAACCGTTGTTTCCCGTGCCTGATGTGTAACAATAAAGAATCTCTGACAACCCGTGCGGGCCTGTGTTGTTGCGCGATGAAAGGCCCGCGTCGATGACCCCGGCCCAGGCTGTGAAAACCAGAATCGAAAGGGCGAAGATCAACGCATAGAGCATCACCAGCTTCACCTCTTTGGCCTCAATCTTCTTGCCCAGATATTCAGGCGTTCGCCCGACCATAAGGCCTGAGATGAAGACCGTAAGCACAACCATCATCAATATGCCGTACAATCCCGCGCCAACGCCGCCGAATATGACTTCGCCAAGCATTATGTTCAAAAGCGGGATCAGTCCTCCCATGGGAGTATAGGAGTCGTGCATCGAGTTGACCGAGCCATTCGAGGCCGCTGTCGTCGATACGGCCCAAACTGTGGAATTGAGGGTGCCGTAGCGCACTTCCTTGCCTTCCATGTTGCCGCCCGATTGCTGCTGACCAGCGGTTTCGACTGCCGCCTGCGTGATTGCGTGCTGGTCGAAATTCGGATTGCCGCGCGCTTCGTAGTAGTAGGTGATGAAAGCCCCGGCGAGAAGGAGTATCGACATGGCCCAGAAGACGGCCCACCCATGCCGCTGATTGCCCACCATTCTGCCGAAGGTATAGGTGAGACCTGAAGAGATGGCGAGGATAGCCAGCATCTCAAAAAAGTTCGAGAGCGGCGTCGGATTCTCAAACGGATGAGACGAGTTGACATTGAAGAAACCGCCGCCGTTCGTTCCCAGTTGCTTGATAGCGATCTGCGAAGCGGCTGGCCCTTGAGCGATCATCTGCTCGGTCCTGACTTCTGTAGTAGTCGTGCCGTCTTCGTTTTCGGTTTCGATCTTCTGCGGCTCGACAAGCGTGGCCGTCGTGTAAGGCTTGAAGTTTTGAATGACGCCCTGCGAGACCAAAAACAGCGCGCCAATGATCGAAAGCGGCAGCAACACGTAGAGCGCGGCGCGCGTCAGGTCGACCCAGAAATTTCCCACCGTCCTGGCCTCGCGCCGCGCAATGCCGCGAACTAAAGCTATGGCCAGAGCGATGCCGGTGGCGGCTGAGACGAAGTTTTGAAAGGTCAGTCCGGCCATCTGCACGAGGTAACTCATAGTCGTCTCGCCGCCGTAGCCCTGCCAGTTGGTGTTCGAGGCGAAGCTCGCTGCCGTATTGAATGACGAGTCTGGCTTGACGCCGACCATTTCCTGCGGGTTGAACGGCAGGTAATACTGAAGCCGCTGAAGCCCGTAGAGGACGAGCAGGCCGACCAGATTGAACATCAGCATGGCCGCAGTGTAGACCATCCAGTGCTGCTCCTCTTTGGCATCTATGCGGCACACGCGATAAATCAACCGCTCCAAAGGCCCAAGCACTCGGCTAAGAAATGTTTTCTCGCCCGAAAACACTCTGGCCATATAAACGCCGAGCGGTTTGGTCACAAGTATCAGCGCCAGAAAGAAAACTGCCAGTTGTAAAAATCCGTTGAGTGTCATCGCCACCTCTCACTTAGGGAACAGGTGACAGGTGACAGGTGACAGGGTTTGAATCAAATCTGTAACCTGTTCCCTGTAACCTGTCACCTACATTAAAACTTCTCTGGCTTGAGCAGCGCGTAGATTAGGTACACGAGCAGCAGGAGAGCGACGAGTCCGCTGATCAGGTATTCAATGTTCATGTCTTCCTCCTGTCTACACGCGGTCGCAAAAACGCACGTACCAGAACGCGAAGCCGAAGAAAGCGAGAGCCAGCAAAATGAAGATCAGGTCAGGCATCTGTGTCTCTCCTTTTCTTACCACGAGCCTTTGCGATTTCAACCGCGCAAAGCCTGCGCGCCTGTTCGTCGCATTTTCAGAGTAGCAGCGGGCGCATAAAAGCGGGGTAAAAGGTTTATAAAAAGTTCGTAAAGATTGACGAATCGCCTGGCGCAAGCTGAGAGATTGCGCGCGCTGAAAGTACGAATTTTGAAGCTACGCAAGCTAATACATTGGAAACTGAAAAATTCGACTATTATTCAATCTGCGATCTCAAATTGGAAATCTCAAATCGCAGAAAAATATAAAAACTTAGTTTCCGGTGTGCTAACAGATTGCGCCGCTTCGGAGCGGCTTCACGCTCCGGGATCGAAGCGATAGCCGATCCATGGCTCGGTGAGAATATGGCGAGGCGCGGCGGGGTCAGGTTCGATCTTTTTTCTGAGTTGTCCGATGAACACGCGCAGATATTCGGTCTGCTCTACGAAGTTTCCGCCCCAGACCGATGCAAGCAGCGCGCGATGGGTCAGCACCTTGCCGGGGTGTCGGATGAAATAAAGCAGCAGGTCGAATTCCTTGGGCGTCAGATGCACTTCTCTGACTTCGACCGTCACCGCGCGGCGTTCTAAATCGATGCGGAAAGCGCCCTCTTCGAGAATAGTATCTTCAGCGCGCGACAGGGGGGCGCGGCGCAGATTGGCCCGAATGCGCGCCAACAGTTCATCCATCCCGAACGGCTTGGTCACATAATCATCCGCTCCGGCGTCGAGCGCCTCGACCTTCGTGCGCTCTTCTCCTTTTACCGAAAGCACGATTATGGGAATCTGCGAACCGCTTCGCAATCGTCGGCAGAGTTCTATTCCGTTCATACCGGGCATGGAAAGATCGGTTATAACGAGATCGGGCGGCCAGTCGTGACAGGTTTCAATCGCGCTCTCGGCGTCGGCTGCCGTGCGCACATCGTAGCCGCGCGTCGAGAGGCTCATCCTAAGCACGCGCGTTATCTGCGGCTCGTCATCTACGATGAGAATGCGCTGCTTCTCGCTCATCATTTCGCTCATCATTCGATCCGCGCGCCTGTCAGATTTCGCTGCTCGATCTGATCAGGCTCATCTTCATCGCCTATGGGAAGAGTGAGTGCGACTCGCGCGCCGCGCTCTTTGTCTTCGATCCATATGCGCCCGCCGTGAGCTTCGACTATGCCGCGCGCGATGGCAAGCCCCATCCCCGTTCCTGAAGCCGACGCACCTTCGCGCATCGCTCGAAAGAATTTATCGAATACCCGCTCGCGCAAATCCTGTGCGATACCCGGCCCTTCATCTTCGACCGCGAGTTGCATAGTCAGGTCGTCCGATCTGTTCGCCGCGATGCGAATCGGAGTTCCACTTGGAGCGTATTTCACAGCGTTATCGACGAGCGTGTAAATGACCTCGGCTATCGCCTGTCCGTCGACGCACATGAGCGGAAGGTTGTCTTCGAGCGAAATCTCCACCCTATGATGGCGCGTCAGAGGTTCGGCGCGTTCGAGCGCGGTGAGAACTATTTCATCCACGCCCATCCATCTGCGCCTGAGTTTCATCTCGCCCGCCTCTATGCGCGCAAGCTCAAGGAGGCTTTCCGAGAATCGATTCAACCGGTCAGTCTCTTCGTTGATTATTTCGAGCATCTCTCGGCGCTCGGCAGCGTCGAGCAGGACGGACGGATCGGCGCGCATCTCGTCAAGGAGCGTAGTGACTGAAGCTTTGATGGAAGTGAGAGGAGTGCGGATGTCGTGAGTGACGGCATCGAGCAGAGATGATTTCAATCGCTCGCTCTGACGGAGGGCTTCCGCGTGGCTCGCGCGTTCGAAAGCCTCCTGAAGCTCGCTGTACAATCGCTCGATTTCGCGTCGACCGGTTTCAGCTTCTTCAGCGCGACGACGAGCGCGAGCGGAGAGTTGTCCCACGGTGACGGCGGTGATGAGGAATGCCGAGAGCGCGACCCAGTTTTCAGGATCGGCTATGGTGAAAGTTCCTGTCGGAGGGAGGAAGAAAAAATTGAAGCACAACACGCCGAGCAGTGAAGCTGCGACAGCGGGCCGCGCTCCCCACTTCGTTGCGATGAAGAGTACGACGAGCAACAGCGCCAACGCAACGGTAGTGTGATTGATATGATCGCGAAAGAGCTTCAACAGAAAGGTCGCGGCAGAGATGGCGAGCAGAGCCGCGATGTATCCGGTCGCCCGCTTTTGAAATGCCCGCTGCATCGCGCCTGATCATACACCTAAAGCGACGGGCGGCGCATCAATTCAGTTCTTCCCGCCGCCGCTCATTTCTTCGAGATGACCAGAAGGGCTTCGTATTGATCGGGTTCGATTTTTTGATCCTGTTTCGGATAGGGACTGAGTCGGCCCAGCTTTATTTTGTAGCCGTGACAGTCGACTTCTTTGGGGTTCAGGTTGGTGTTGAGTTTTACAGTTGCGGATTTGCCGCCTGCTGTTACTTTCAAAACGACTTCCGCGTTGCCGCTCCATATGCAATCGACCCCCTGCGGGCAGCGGCTGTCATTCGTGACCGCCTCGAATTTGATTTTCAGCCCCGCGACCGATGCTTCGCGTCCGGCTTTGACGGCGATCTCCTGATAGAAAGGGACGGAAAACATAAGGATGGCTGCAAGCAATAACTTCATGATTTCTCTCTCCTATCAAACCCTGGCGCAAGACGAGCTTGCGTAGCTCCAGATTTCGTACTTTCAGGGCGCGCGCGATCCGAAAGATTGCGCCACATCAGTATGATGCGCTAAGTATCGGAATCGCATCCGAGACATTCTCTTCACAGCAGACATTATCTCAGATGAGGCGTAGATGATGCTTGCCAACCGTGATTCATTCCTGTAACTATCCCGCCTATGCGAGCAGTCATTCAGCGAGTCAACCGTGCGAGCGTCGAAGTCGAGGGCCGGGTGGTCGGCGAGATCCGAGAAGGCTTTCTGGTATTGCTCGGAGTCTCGCGCGACGACACGAGCGAGGACGCGGATTATCTCGCGGAAAAGATCGCTAATCTCAGGGTGTTCACCGACGAACAGGGAAAGATGAATCGCTCACTTCTCGACACCGCAGGCGCGATGCTCGTCGTCTCACAGTTCACTCTCTACGGCGATGTGCGTCGGGGTCGTCGCCCTTCTTACTCGGATGCCGCCGAGCCTCGGCGAGCCAATGAGTTGTATGAATACTTCGTCGAGCGAGCGCGCAGCTACGGATTTGCGGTCGAGACGGGAGTCTTTCAGGCGATGATGCGAGTACATCTGACGAACGACGGCCCGGTGACTATTCTCCTCGACAGCCGCAAGCTGTTTTGATCCGATAGTCGCGCTGCCCGCTCTCAGAGTTGAATATCCGCGCATTCGTGTGTCACACTTCAACCGCAATTTTGGCACCCTCACTTTCAGCCAGACTGGACTTGTAATCCAGCCGAGCTTCGATGCGGGAGGGAAAGTGAGAGATACGGCGATCTCCGGGACGGAATGGAAAAAGGACTGGGCGCTGACTGAGAGCGCATTCAGTCGATTCCTGCACTGGCTCGATGAAGGCATCGATTCGAACGGAGAGAAGTATCTTGAAATGCGCCGAAGACTGGTCTCTTACTTCGACCGCAAAAACTGTCTTTCACCAGATGAACTGGCCGATGAAACGCTCAACCGCGTGGCGCGAAGGTTGGAAGAAGAAGGCGACATCGTAAGCACCGCTCCCGCTCGTTATTGCTACACGGTCGCGAAATTCGTCTTTCTCGAATACCTGCGTCGCGCAGAGGAGTCAAGCCTCGATGAGTTGCCCGCCTACCGGCATCCTTACCTCAACCCGGCAGCGATATCAGAGATGGAAGAGTCGCGCGCGAGAGAAGAATCAAGGCTTGCCTGTCTCGAAACCTGTTTGCAAAGTCTGGACCCGGATACGAGCGAACTGATATTCCAGTATTATCTGGGCGAGCAGCGGGCAAAGATCGAGAATCGCCGCGCGCTGGCCGCACGATTGAAGCTGACAACGAACGCGCTCAGCATACGGGCCTGCCGCATTCGCACGAAGCTCGAAGCCTGTGTCAGCAAATGCTCTGCGGGGAAGTGAAATATTTTGCGGATTTCGCCTTATATGTTCAAGGGGGCTGTCCGAAGTGGATGAGCAAACATACAACGATCAACTTATTGCCGAATACCTTCTCGGCTCTCTAGCCGAAGAGAAGACCGAGCGATTTGATGAACTGAGCTTCACCGATGATGAGTTCGCCGAGCGGTTGCGCGCGGTCGAAAACGATTTGGTCGATGCTTATGCGAGAGGCGAACTTTCCGGCAATAAGCTGGAGCGGTTCAAATCGTTCTATCTCGCGTCGCCCGTAAGACGCGAAAAGGTTCGCTTCGCTCAAGTCTTTCAAACCTCCGCGGCCCCTGCCATCGTCGCTGATCAGAAAATACGCGCTTTTCCTGATCGTTTTGTCGCTGACAGATTCGATTCCCGCCGCCGATTCTTCGCCTTTCCCGGAAGGACTTTGCAATGGGGACTGGCTGCCGCCGCATCGCTGCTTCTGGCTGTGGGCGGCTGGCTGGCGTTTGAAAATCTCCGCATGCGAGAGCAGACCCATCAGGCTCAGGCGGAGCGGGCTGCGCTCAGTGAGCGTGAGCGAGAGTTGAAAGCCGAGCTTGCCGAAAAGGAATCATCCGTTTCGGAGAAAGAAAAGGAAATGGCGAGCCTGCGCGAAAAAGTAGCCCGACTTGAAGAATCCTTGCGAGAGCGAAAGCCTCCGTCACTTCCCGATCAATTGAGCGTCGCGCCTTTCGCGCTTGCTCCGCAGGCGCGAGGCGTCAGCGGGATGCCGACTCTCTCTATCCCTCCCGACACGGACTACGTTGCCTTGCAGCTTACGCTCGAACCCGTCGATCACCCCTCTTACCGGGCCGAACTGAAATCGCTTTCCGATGGCCGAGTCGTCTGGAGAAGCGGGAGGTTGAAAGCCCGATCCTCGGACAAAGGCCGCGCCATCGTCGTCGCGCTTCGTCCCTCGCTTCTGAAATCGCAGAGATACATTCTGGAAGTTTCGGGCATCATAAACAGCGCGGCTGAAGTAGTCGCAAGCTATCCGTTCAATGTCATCAAGCAGTGATTTTGAAAATCGGTTGTCGCTCTATAAGAAAAGGATCATCGTATGCTCCGACAGTTAAATTTCCGCTCCATATCGAACAGCCTTATTCGCACGCGCTCGACTCTGCTGATCGTGGCTTTGACTCTCACCGTGTTGAGCGTCGGCAAAAATTCTCAGGCCCTCGTCTTATCACAGCAACCCGTAACGCTTGAAGAGGATAAACCCGTCGAGCGCGAATTATCCGGCGGCGAGGAACACCATTATCAAATCAGACTCGCCGAAGGCCATCACGCCGCCATCGTCGTCGAACAGATTGGCATAGATGTCACCGTCCGGCTGCTCGGAACGGAAGGCAGGATGATAATGGGTTCCGATAGAGAGTACAGAAGTCAGCGCGAAGAAAAAATCGAACTCGTTGCCGAAGCTGCTGAAAGCTACTGTTTGAGCGTCGAAGCCTCTTCGAAAAGCGCCCCTCCGGGCGGCTACCGGATTCGCATCGTTGAGATTCGCGCCGCCACTGAGAATGACCGTTTACTGTACGAAGCGCATAAGCTCAAGGCCGATTCCGACCGAGCCTCTTTAGCCGGAAAGTATGAGGATGCCCGTCAATTTGCCGAACGAGCTTTGGCCATCTGCGAAAATGTCTTAGGGAAGGAACACCCTTTCATTGCAGACCTGCTGAGCGACCTTGCCGACTACTACGATCAGAAACAGGATTTTGCGAAAGCCATATCGCTGCTTGAGCGCGCTCTGGCAATTGGAGAAAAAACATTAGGGGAAGAACATCCTCAGACTATCAACATCAGCAGATTCCTCGCATATGCGTACTTTGAGGCGAACGAAGTGGCCAAAGCAGAGCGGCTGGCCGAGCGCGCCTTTGAAATCAGCCAGAGAACACTCGGGCCGGAGCACCCTTTCGTAGCCTGGTGTCTGCACACTTTAGCAGAGATTACAAGAGACCCTAAAAAATCGGAACAGTTGCTGCAACGCGCCTTAACGATTGTGGAAAAGACCTATGGCGAAGAACAGCCTTTCGTCGGAAATGTACTCAACCAATTGGGGGTTTTTTACACCGAGAATGGCGATTATCAGCGAGCCGAGCAGTTTCTACTCCGGGCGCAAGCGATCTATGAAAAGACCCTGGGGCCGGAGCACACCTCTCATGTAGTGAGCCTGCACAACCTCGGCAGGATCGCCCGCGAAAGAAAAGATTATGCGAAAGCGGAGGACTATTACCGTAAGGCGATAAGCATAGTTGAGAAAGCTTTCGGCCCCGAAAATCCCCGTCTGGCATTCATTCTAAATAACATCGCCAACATTTATCGCGCCAGAGGCGAGTACGCAAAATCGCTGGAGGCGCACCTTCGAGTGCTGCGAATTTCCGAACAGACCAGAGGGCCATATCACCCTTTAACTTTGTTGTCTCTTGGCAACATCGCAAAAACCTATGCGGCGCAAGGCAACATCGCGGAAGCGATCAGATTTCAGTCGCGCGTCGATACAGTTATCGAGCGCAACATCGAGTTGAACCTGGCCATAGGGTCTGAGCGGCAGAAAATGTTTTACCTCAGTTCAACCGCTGAGCGGACTGATCGAACCATCTCGCTCAACTGCGACCTCGCGCCGAATGACGAAGCGGCGAGCGCGCTTGCAGCCCTCGTCCTGTTACAGCGCAAGGGGCGCGCGCTTGACGCGATGTCCGAAAGCTTCGCATCATTGCGGCAACGCTCGCGGACGGAAGAACAATCGCTGATCGAGCAATATAACCTCGTGACATCAGAACTCGCTCGCCTCGTCCTCAACGGGCCGCAGCGTTTGTCTTTCGAAGAGCATCAGAAAAAAATCGGCGATCTGGAAGAACGAAAAGAACGGCTGGAATCGGAAATCAGCCGCCGCAGCGCGGAGTTTCGCGCCGGGTCGCAGCCGGTCACGCTCTCGGCAGTACAAGCTGCTATTCCCGCTGATGCCGCGCTTATAGAACTGGCCGTCTATCGTCCGTTCGATCCTAAGGCCGAAAGCAACAGCGAAGCTTATGGAGAGCCTCGCTACATCGCTTACGTCCTTCGACAGAAGGGAGCCGTCCGCTGGAGTGATCTCGGCGATGCGAAAGAGATTGATGAGAGTATAAGCTCGCTGCGAGAGGCGCTCGGCGATCCTCTCAGACGGGACGTGCGAGAACGCGCTCGCGCTACGGATGAGCGAGTGATGCAACCTGTTCGCGCGCTCGTTGGAGACGCAACTCGATTGCTCATATCGCCCGACGGCGCGCTCAATCTGATTCCCTTCGAAGCGCTGGTCGATGAGCAGAGGCGATATTTGATCGAGCGTTACTCTTTCACCTATCTGACGAGCGGTCGCGACCTGCTGCGTTTGCAGGTCGCAAGAAGCGAGCATAGCTCATCGCTCGTCATAGCCGACCCGTTGTTTGGCGAACCTGACGCGCCGCAACCGGCTGTGGATGAAAACGCGCACTCGCGCGCAAGAAGACGACAGAGCAAAACGAGCGCGGGCGATTTATCGAGCGTTTATTTCGCGCCGCTCGCCGGAACCGCGCAGGAGGCGCGAGCGATCAAATCTCTGTTTCCCGAAGTCAGTACTCTGTTGAAGCGCGAGGCCACAGAATCCTCTCTGAAACGAATCGACGCGCCTCGATTGCTTCACATCGCCACGCACGGTTTCTTTCTGATGGAAGGCGCGGCTGGCCCGAACCTGCAAGCCACGCGCAGTGCGAGAGCGAAGGTCGATAATCCTCTCCTGCGCTCCGGTCTTGCGCTTGCCGGAGCCAACCTGCGCAAAGGCGCGAGCGATGACGGCATACTGACGGCTTTGGAAGCGACAGGGTTGAATCTGTGGGGGACGAAACTCGTTACGCTTTCAGCCTGCGACACAGGGCTTGGCGAGGTGAAAAACGGCGAAGGCGTCTATGGCCTTCGTCGGGCGTTCGTTCTGGCCGGTACGGAGTCATTAGTGATGAGCCTGTGGCCCGTAAGCGATTACGTCACCCGCGAAATGATGACCGCTTATTACAAAGGCTTGAAGCAGGGGCAGGGCCGCGGCGAAGCCTTGCGTCAGGTGCAACTCGCGATGCTCAGGAGCGTTGATCGGGCGCATCCATTCTACTGGGCCAGCTTCATTCAGGCGGGCGAGTGGGCCAACCTCGAAGGCAAGCGATAATATTTCCCGCCACACTTTCCAATAAATTTTCATCAGGCGAAAGGTCGCACGCACGCGGCTGAAATGTTTTTGCCGAAACATCTCATAGAAGTGAAGGGATGTTGACAATGCAGGAAACAGATTATTGCGGCGAAGCAATCGGTGACGAACCGGTTCCGCCCGAAATAAAAAAGCACTGCGAGCTTCGCGCGGTTTGAGACTATTTGACATGGGAGAAGATTATGAAAGCTAAATATTTCAGAACATTTTCTGCGGTCGTATGCGCGGCTCTGTTGTGCGCCGCGACATTGATTTCATCGCAATCACTCACCTCCGCTGAGACCAAGAAGCCGACGAAGGGTCAGGATGTTGGAGACTCGAATTGTGAACGCATCGATACGGCGGAGAGCAGCACTTTCGGAAAGTGCAAATCCGTTTGTAAAGACAAAGATGTGACCTGGGACGCGGTGGGCAGACGCTACGTCTGCAACGCGAAAGCCGCCGTCCGCCGCCCCTTAGGTCAGGTTGGTCAATTTGGCGATAAGGTGCTCGATACGCAACCTCCCAAAAAGCTGCCGTCGGTCACTACCAAGTCGGGGAAGGCCAAAAAGAATTGAGATCATATTTCCTGGGCCGTTCGTATGGCGGCGAAGCAATCGGTGACGAGCCGGTTCCGCCCGGAATAAACAAAGCCCGCGAGCTTCGCGCGCAGCTTATTTTGGAGATACGCAAACTAACAGTTTGCACCACAATTACTGAAGGAGAATTATCATGAACGTGTATCTGGTAGTCATAGCGATAATCGCTATTCTGATCGGAATGTTAGTACCCGCAGTCCAATAACTCACAAAACGAAGGCCGCAAACCTGATCGGGCTAGGGCGAGCCCTAGCCCGATCATATGAATTGCCGCTATCACTCCTTGGGGAAGAACGAAACCCACACAACCTGAAGCGATTCAAAGCGAGGAAATATCATGAAAGCAAACATTAGTGACCGCAATGAGAACGAATCAATGCGAAGCATGTCGGTTGAAACATCAGTCCGCAACATCGAAGAGATCAAAGACGATGAGGAAATCACGATCAGGATCGAAAATGTCGAGGACCTGATCGCCTCCGCTTCAGCCGCCAGCCACCGGAAAGGAAACGACTCACACTGAGTTTCACAGGGCTGAAATGTTTTTTCAGATCGATCTTATCAAATTGAAGACGTGCCGGAAGAGAAAGGATGAAACAGATTTTAAGTATTACGGAAACCGAATAAAAATGGAGATTGAACATGAACAAGAATATTTTTACGCACAACCGGAATCGCAGAAGTGAATTTTCAAACGACACCGATAGCAAGCCTTCCCACAGGTTTCGACCTTCGAGAACCTGGATCGCGCTTTTGCTTCTTATCGCAGCCATAGCACTGCCTTCACTACCGGCATTCTCTGATGATAAGCCGCGCACCGCGAAGGCGAAAGATGGGTCATTCGCCTCTGCGAGCGCGCAGACGAAAGACTCGAAACAGGATCAGGAGATCGACGTGGTTCCTATGGTCAGGAACAAGCAGTTTCGTGAAGGGCTGAACCCGGTTTATACGGGCAAGGGTTTGAAGCTCTCCGCGCGAGTCAAAGACGGGAAGATCGATAACTACACTGTCACGGACAGCAACGGAAAAGAGCTTCCCGCAACTTACGCCAAATCGGTGAGATACTGCCGAATCTGCGTCACAATCGCGGGCGTTCGCGTCTGCCTGATAGTTCCCTGCAAGGGCACGATAGTAGTCATCATTCGCACTGGAACGAAGCAATAGTAATTCAACCCGCAGCGGGACGCGCGGGGCAGTAGCCCTCTTTGCTTCGCGCGTTCCCGCGTGCATCGGGTTCGCCCCGCAGCCTTGCGAGGCTGAAAACCAATCCTCACATCTGCACAGGGAAGAATCGACCGAAACATTTTTCCTTAACGATCTTGTCCGCACGAAAGACGGTCGCACACGCGACCGCGCGCGAGACGTTTGTTCGAATACTGAAAACTCAAACGGAGGAATCAATGATTAAGAGATTTATTTGCACACTCGCAATGCTCGCATTGCCATTCAATATGGCTGCGGCTCAATCTACAAAACAGGACAAAGACAAAACCGACAGTAAATCAACCCCGACTGGTCAGCCCGTAGCCGCGACGGGAAGCGGAACCAAAGGGCGCATCACGAAATGGACTAACTCATCTACGGTGGGCGATTCCAACATCACCGAAGACAAATTCGGCAACGTGGGCATCGGCACCGTCTTGCCCACTTCGACGCTGACAGTTCAGGGAATCATCGAATCAATGGCGGGCGGATTCAAATTCCCCGACGGCTCAGTTCAAACGACCGCCGGAGGAATAGTAGTTCACGACTCTACGCTCAAAGGCGACGGGACTCCCGCCCTGCCGCTCGGATTAGCCATCCCGCTGATTTTTACGGGCGATGTGTCTAATGGGAACGGCGTCATCACTGTCACGAACACTGCGGGAGGCGGCCCCGGCATATTCTCCGTCGGCGGCACGGCCAATGACACAATAGGCGGCGGCAGTGGATTGTTATCGCTCGGCGGCACAGGGTTTTCTACTTCTCCCGGCGGCGTCGGTGTTATTGGCTTTGGCGGCTCGGCATCAACCAGCAGCGGCGGCACGGGAGGATCTCTGATCGGCGGAGTAAGCACCGCTGGCAACGGCGGCGACGGATTGTTCGCCGTAGGCGCGCTCGGCGTCGGCACAGGCAAAAAGGGAGGCCGCGGGATCGTGGCTATTTCGGGCGGAGGAGCAGGCGGCGCGACTGCCGGACTGGCAGGCGAGTTCTTAGGCGATGTCGAAGTGTCGGGCAATCTGTCCAAGGGGGGCGGCTCGTTCAAGATCGATCATCCGCTCGATCCTGCGAACAAATATCTCTATCACTCATTCGTCGAATCGCCCGACATGATGAATATCTATAATGGCAACATCACGACTGACGCGAACGGCGAAGCGGTGGTCGAATTGCCTGATTGGTTCGAAGCATTGAATAAAGGTTTTCGTTATCAACTCACCGTCATCGGCACATTCGCGCAGGCGATAGTCGCGGAGAAGGTCAAAGACAATCGCTTCACGATACGCACCAGCGCGCCCGGTGTGGAAGTCTCGTGGCAGGTCACAGGCATTCGCAAAGATGCTTATGCCAACAAGCATCGCATCCCTGTCGAAGAGATAAAATCAGAACAGGAGCGCGGTTTCTATCTTCATCCCGATGTCTTCAATCAACCCCAGGAGCGCGGCGTTGAACACGCTCGACACGCTGAAGCGATGAAGCGCGCGGTCGAGACGCGCGAGAAGGCGCAGACCGGAAAACAGAAATGATTCGATAAACAACGACTCGGCAATACGAGGTATTGCCGAGTCTTATAGCAAACCTGCCGGTAAAAATATTGACCCATGTTCCCTCAGCATGAAGATCGGGCAAGGTGTTTTGGCCGCGTAGCGGACAAGTGACTTTAGCCGTGTCTTTCAAGGCACGGGAATTGATCCCGGCAGGTAGCCACGTCGCGTCAGCGACGGTTGAGTCGGTCATCGAAGCCTTGAGGCCAGTATTCATTCGTCGCTGACGCGACGTGAAAGCTCCGGCACATGACAACCCGGCTTTGAAAAACCGAGCTAAATTCAGCGTACCGCTACGCGGCAGAAATGCTCCGGCTTGCTTTGCAGTATGAGCCAAAATTCTTTGCCGACGATCATCCCATCTGTTTGCGAAACTGAAATGCGCTCAATGCGACCAGCCCGACGGCGAATATGAAAAGAGCCGCCAGATTCAGATAAAGCAAATCGAAACCCGCGCCTTTCAGCACTATCCCGCGGGCGACGGTCGCAAAATGACGCACAGGGTTTATCCACGTCAACGCCTGCATCCAGTCGGGCATAGCTTCGATAGGCGTGGTCGCCCCCGATATCAAAGCCAACGGAGGATTGACGAAGAAACTCATCAATTGCGCCTGCTGCTGCGAGCGTGAAAACGTCGCAAGAAACGTCCCCAGCCCTATGCCTGCAAGCACACACAATGCTCCGGCGCAGTAAAGCAGCAAGAGGCTTCCGCGCACTGGAATATCGAATACAAGCCAGCCCACCGCGAGCGCAAGCCAAACGTCCGCCGAAAGCAACAAAAAGAGCGGCCCCATCTTCGCCGTGATGATCTCCCACGCCGATGCGGGCGTCATCAATAACTGCTCGATGGTGCCGACTTCTTTTTCTTTGACCATCGCGGCGGCAGAGACGAGCGAGCCATTCATCACCAGCAGAATGCCGAGGACTCCCGTGAGGATGAACCACGAATTTTTCAATCCCGGATTGTAAAGCAACGAGACTCGCGCCCGTGCGCCCTCGCGGTTTTCGATCTTCAAACTCACCGCCCCGTCATCTTCGGCGAGACGCTCGTTGAAAGCCTTGACGACCTGCTGGGCGTAACCGGCGGCTATACCGGCAGTGTTGGAATCGACCGCATCGAGTATCATCTGGGCGCGGGCCGTCTCGCCTCGCTCGCGCTGGCGGGCGAAATCCACAGGGATGATCAGCCCCGCGTCCAGGTCGCCTTCGCTCAACGCCTGACCCATTTCCTCCGGGGAGCCGAAATGTCGAGCGACCTCGAATGATTTGCTTTCGGTGAAAGCCGAAACCAGATCGCGGCTTACGAAAGTTCGACTTTCATCGACGACGCCGAGTTTGAGACCGGTCACTTCAGGGTTGAGCGCGAATCCGAATATGACCATCTGAACAGTCGGCGGAATGATGAGCGCGATGATCAACTTGCGATCCCGCTTGATGTGACGAAGTTCTTTTTGAAACAACGCCCACACCCTCAATCCGCGAACAGCATCAATAAGTTTTTTCATGACTCCACCTGCATCTTTCTCATGCGTCGCCACGAGACGAAGAGGAAAAACATTCCGAGCAACGTGAGCGCGACGTGTCCCTGCCACACGGCTGCCCATCCGCCGCCTCGCACGAAAGCGTCGCGCGCTATCTCGATGAAGTATCGCGCAGGCACGATGTTGGAAACCCATCTGATCTCCGCAGGGATATTCGACAGCGGGAACATAAAACCCGAGATCAGAAACGAAAGTAGAAAGCACACGGTCGCCACCGCCTGAATAGCCGCAGCCTGATTGCCTATGGCCGCGCCGAACATCACGCCCAACGCGACATTGCAGAACAAAAATATGACCGTGCCTGCGAGAAACGGAATCGGGTCGCCCGCAAATCGCAGCCCGAAGAGCGGCATCCCCAAAGCCAAGACCAGCACCCACTCGGCCATCGAGATTATGAAATAAGCGAGGGTTTTACCCAGTATGAACTCGATGGCCGAGATGCTCGACACATAAACCTGAAGAATGGTTTTCTGCTCGCCCTCGCGCGACATCGCAAGCGCGGCCAGAAGCGGCGGGAATATCGCAAGCACGACGGCTATCACCCCCGGCCCTATGTGCTTGTCGGATTCGCGACCGGGGTTGTACCACAATCGCGTTTCAATTTTCACCGCAGGCTTTGCTTCACTCTGAGAAGCAAAATCTTCGGTGAGAGCCGTTGCGTTGCCGCGAATTATGTTCGCGGTGTTGGCATCGGCCCCGTCGACTAACCACTGCACTTCCGCGCTGCGACCGCGTGCGAGGTCTCGCTCGAAATTGGGCGGAATAATTACAGCCGCGCGAGCCGTCTCGGACGCAAACGCGTCTTCGAGCGTCATCCCTTCTGGCAATGGCGCGACGCGGAACGTAAGCGACGCCGCGATAGATTCGATGTACTGACGCGAGCGCGCCGTTTTGTCGAAGTCCTCGATGACGACGGCCATATTCTTGACCGAAAACGAAATCGCTTTGCCGTATAAAACTACGAGTATGAGCGGCAGCAGCAGAGCCAGCAAAACCGTGAGCCGGTCCCTGAACAACTGCGTCAACTCTTTTCGCGTCTGCGCAAGTATGCGTTTCATCCTTAGTCCTCCGTCGCCACTTTGCCTTCTTTTCGCGCCTGCTCGACTGTGGCGATGAAAACGTCTTCGAGCGAGAAGCGATCTTCCTCGGCCCCTGTCACTCGAATGCCGTCGACGGCCAGCCGCTCGGTCAGATGCCTGATCGCCAGCGGCGCATCTTCTTCGGCGATCACGTGCAAACGATCTCCGAACAGAGAGACGCGCCACCCTTCCATCTCGCGTTTGAGAAGATCGGCGGCGCGCTGCGGGTGATCGGTCGCAAACACGATCAGATGTCCGCGCATCGCGGCTTTGATCTCCGAAGGCGACCCTTGGGCCACGAGTTCGCCCGCGACCATCAGTCCCAATCGATTGCACTGCTCGGCTTCTTCGAGGTAATGCGTGGTGACAAGCACTGCGACGCCGCGATCCGCCAATCGATTAATCATCTTCCAGAAAGCGCGGCGCGCGAGCGGGTCTACACCCGATGTAGGTTCGTCGAAAAACAGCACGCTCGGCTCGTGCATAATTGCCGCGCCGAAGGCGACTCGCTGTTTCCACCCGCCCGGAAGCGAAGCCGTGATCAGGTCGCCTCGCCCTTCGAGACCGGAAAACTCCATCACCCACTGCTTCTTCTCTTCGCGCTCTTCGGTCGGCACGCGATAGACGCCCGCGAAGAAGTCGAGGTTTTCGCCTATGGTCAGATCGTCGTAGAGCGAAAACTTCTGCGACATATAACCGACTCGCTGACGAACGAAGCTCGAACGCAGACTGCCACGCTCGCCCGCAAGTTCCATCTCTCCGCTCGTGGCCCCTATCAGCCCGCACAGCATTTTTATAGTCGTCGTCTTGCCTGCGCCGTTTGCTCCCAGAAGGCCGTAGATTTCGCCGTAGCGGACTTCGATGTTGATTCCCTTGACGGCGTGGAAAGAGCCGAACGTCTTTCGCAGATTGCGAGCGCCGATGGCGATCTGGTCGGGCGCGCGCTCGCGAAATTTTCGACGAGCGGGAAAGGCAGGCGCTTTCAACTCGCCCTGCATCTCGCGCAGCATCGCGACGAACGTGTTTTCAAGCGTCGGCTGCGAGACTCTTATCTCACTCACTTCGATACCAACACGGTCGAGCGCGGCGCGAGTCGCCTCTTCTGCTGCGCGCGAGTCCTGAGCCATCACATCGAGCCGGTCGCCGAAGCGTTGCACATCGTTGATGATGGGAACCTGAGCCAGAATTTCTTCAGCGCGGCTCAAGTCCGAAGCGCGCACTTCCACGCGATCAAATCCGAGACTTCGGCGGAGTTGATCGGGCGTGCCGGTCTGATGAATCACTCCGTCATGAATGAGCGACACTCGCGTGCATCTTTCCGCTTCGTCGAGATAAGGAGTCGCCACTACTATCGTCATCCCGTCGGCTGCCAGAGCAGCGAGCGTATCCCAGAACTCGCGCCGCGACACCGGGTCGACTCCCGTTGTCGGTTCATCCAAAAGCAGCACTTGAGGCTCGATGATGAGCGCGCAGGCAAGCGCGAGCTTCTGTTTCATGCCGCCTGAGAGTTTTCCCGCGAGGCGATCCTTGAAGCGATCCATATCGAACATTTTCAAATAGCGGTCGCCTCGCTGTTCTATTTCTGCGGCGTTCAATCGCCTGAGTTCGCCCATGTATCGCAGGTTCTCGGCGACGCTCAAATCCTGATAGAGACTGAACGCCTGAGTGAGGTAGCCAATAGACGAGCGCGCCTCGCGCGACGAGCGACCGAAGATGATCGCTTCGCCTTCGGTCGCTTCCATCACTCCGCCGAGAACCTGAAAGATCGATGTCTTGCCTGCGCCGTCCGGGCCTATGAGACCGAATATCTCGCCCCGCGCGATTTCCAGATCGATGCCGCGCACGGCTTGGATATCGCCGTAGGTTTTTCGCAATCCGCGAATCTCGATTGCGATCTCCCTCGCCTCATCAGCGCGCGGAGCATCAATCGAACGGTCGGTGTCATAAACAAGGTTTAGCATATCGTTTTCTCAAAGTGTCTTTAGAAACTCGACTCTTGCACCGAAGGTGCGTCGAGAAGGTAGCCAGACGTGCAAGCAGGTTATAGGGAAGAGGGGACAGGGAACAGGGAGGAACCCTCTGTCACCTGTCACCTGTTCCCTATGCTTCACCTCTGGCTACCTTCTTCTCGCCGCTTCGCGGCAAAAACGATTTCAAACAACCTTTCAACAACCTGTTTCTCGAAAATATGCACGATCCATTTTTCTTTGCGACGCGATTACTTTCTGTTGGTCGCCACCCACTCGCTGCCCTCGACCAGCACTTCGCCGTCGGCGGGCATACCGGGTTTGACAAAGCCTTGGGCCGTTACAATCTGAAGCTTGATGCCGACGACCTGCTTGACGCGATCATCGCGGAAGTAAGTATTTTCAGGAGTGAAGGACGCCCTCGGATCGATGCGCGAAACTATGGCTTCGAGCGGATGAGTGGGATTCGAATCGATATAGACTCGCGCTTTCTGGCCCACTCGCACGCGCCCGATGTCGCCTTCGGGGACGAAGCCGCGCAGATAGACTTTATTGAAATCGACAAGCGTGACTATGGGCGATCCGGCTGCGACGACTTCGCCCGGTTCAGCCGTGCGCGTAGCCACAGTTGCATCGAAGGGCGCGCGAATTTCCAGATCACGTCTGTTAGCTTCCGCCTCCTGAAGCTCGGCCCGCGCACGGTCTGCATCGGCCTGCGCCCACGCGATAGCGGACTGAGCCTGTAGAATCTGTCGCTCGACGGCTGCCGACTGAGCCGTGCGAATTGCGGGATTCTGCAATGCCGCTTCTGCCGCTCGAAGCGCGCCGCGGGCGGCTTCGACCCGCCGTTCGGCTGCTTCGACGATAGCGCGGTGGGCATCAGCGTTATTGATCGATTGACGGCCTTCGCGCGCCGCGACGACGCCGGATTCGGCAAGCGAGGTGAATCTGTCTTTGTCATACATGGCCTGCGCGTAATTTGCGCGGGCCTGAGCGAGCGAGGCTTCCGCTGCTGCGACATCAGCCTGAGCCTGAGAGACGCGCCCGTCGGCATCGATGCGCGACTGAGATACGGATAGCTGACTCTGCTCAAGCTGGGCCTGAAGTATGGCTATCTCCTGTTGTGATTGCATGAGCTTCGCTTCAGCCTGCTGGACGGCGGCGCGTGACTGTTCTTCGCGCGCTTTGATCTGATCGTCATCGAGGAGGGCGATGATCTCGCCCGATTTCACTTCGTCGCCCTCACGCACGCGGATTTCGCGAATGCGTCCGGCAACTTTTGCGGCGACTGCCGAATCATCGCTCTCGATGCGACCGCTCAGAGCGATTATCTCTTTCGGGTCAGCCGGAACGCGAAGGAAGAACCACCACACGAAGGCGGCAGTGATAGAAAGAAGCGCGATTATTGCCAGAACTTTGATATGACTTTTTGCGGATTTCATAGTGTTACCTCCATTAAACCGATCAACGTGTGAATTTTGTCTGAGGCGCGGTTACGCTCAGGTTTCCGAGTATAGAGTTCTCTCCGGATCGTCCATCTTCAAAGCGTGAGACCTGTTGACAGCGGATTTCGCGGCGGCCCATGCATTGAGAGGGGAAAGGAGAATGATGACGAGCCACAGAGAAACGGCGAACAGCGCGGCGACCAGAATTCTCGCTATGGGGCTGCCGAGCCGAGCCGTCAGGCTCGCCGACCCGACAGCGATGAAGAGCGAGTCGCGCAGATCGCGCGCCGCAAGATCGCGCGCTGCAAGATCGCTCGCCGCGAGTTCGCTCGTCGCGCCGGACGCGAGCGACTTGTCTGTAGAAAGCATCGTCGCAGTGATCGAGTCTTTATATTGTCGGACGCCGCAGCGTCGGCAGAATTTGTTGCGATCAGTCAACTCGAAGCCGCAGGCATCGCACCTTCGCAGCGCGACGGTTGCCGCCGCGTCGTCTGCGATCATCAATGCTTCGTCGTGCGAAATTAAGGGACTTGATATTTGCATTATGCTCTCCTCCCTTGAGGTTCAATCTCCCGTCATGATCTCTTCGACTATAGCTTTCATCAGCACATCAGCCGCCACGAGTTCTGCGCCGTTGCGATACATCAAAGCCAGAAGTTCGCGGCCTTCGCTTGAGGCCCAGGTCACTCCGCTCAGATCGATTCTGGTCGCTTGCCTGCGGGCCGCGTTCAACTGCTGCCAGCAAAGGAGCATTTCTTCGACCCACTCATCGGCGAGCGCGCCTTCGAGTCTGAGCGTGATAGCTTCACCATTCTGTTCTGTCGTGACCTTTAACATAACTTCTGACTTTGACCTCGACGCTTGTATTGGCAAGGCGCGGGCCAGAGCGATGAGGCGGGCGTTGATCGTGCAAGTGATTGAAAAGAGAGGATTGAGAGCGGTTGTCGGTCAGTTGATGTACGAGTGCCGAGCGACGGGCGCTATTATTTCGGCGCGCGCCAATGGCACGAGTGCCGAAATGTTGGCATCAATGATGGCACATGAGTTATCGCGCTTTCTACACATAAAAGGATCATTGCGTTTATAATCAGTCGGGCTTTGGCCTCAGATTAGAAGTAAAGGATTGAGTTTGAGAAAGGGGTTTCGTATGTCTGCTGCGCTTGACGAGATACTGGCGCGGATCGAACAATTGCCGCCCGATGAAGTGGAGCATCTGCGCGCCATCTTGAACAGCCGTCCGGGCGAGTTGGCAAGTACGGGCAGAGACCGATAGGTTTCGCCACTGGTTTCGCCGCCGGACATCAATCGTGAAATGAGATGGCTGGCCGAGCCTGAGGGTGAATATGTCGGGCAATGGGTGACGCTCGATGGCGACCGCTTGATAGCACACGGCAGCGATGCAAAGGAAGTTTATGCCGCCGCAAGAGAGTCAGGAGTGAGTTTGCCGCTCGTGGAATTTGTCGAAGACCCTGACGGACGGCGCTTCGCCGAGTTCTGATCATGAGCAAGACTCTGACCTTCAGAATTGAATACGACTATCCTGAGAAGAAAGGCGGCATCACGCTTGAGGCTGGCGATCATTGACTACGATAATTTGATTTAAGTAGTCGAACAAAATTAGCTTGAACCAAGACTGAACTCCGAGAACTGAATCCTCAACCCCTTGCCGACTGCTGCCAGTGCTTGTCTGACTTGATAGAACAGGCCGTCGGCTGTCGTGTAATCCTTTGCTTGCAACCATTCATATTTCAACTTCCGCCACAGCGTTTCGGCTATGTTCAGTTGTGGTGAATAGGGCGGCAAGTAAAAGATCAACAACCCGCGATCTTGCCAATACCTTCGCCGCTCCTCTACTTGCTGTGAAGTATGCACTCGTGCCTTGTCCAACACCACGACAGTTATCCTCTTGATGGAAAATGAAAGCCGCTCCAACTGCTCAATGATCCACGCGCTCGTGATCCTCCAGCGTGTCGTCTCAAAGATCAAATCATTGGCACGGCTCAATAAAGCGAAGCAATTGAGACCCGCTCCTTTGCTCGAAGGCATAAACACATCCTCATCTGCAAACTGCCAACCGTAAGGCACACACGGCTCAAGACAAACTCGACTCTCATCGCCGTAGTACAAATCTATCAGCCCTTGCTCGGAGAGCTTTTCTAACTCGCTGAGGCATTCGACCTTCAATCGGTAAACCTCCTCGCACGGCTCTTTTGAGGGACGTTTTCGGATGCGTTTATAGCGACCACCATGTTTTTTATATACCGCTCAAGCGTTTTATTGCTGAAGGATTTGCCCAATTCGGCCTCCAGGTCTGCCTTCGCAAGACTGATGCGTTGGCGATTGGCTTTGACTGCGGCTTTGACTTTTTGCAAATCAGCTTCAGCATCCAGTATAGGCTTGCGACCGCGACCGGGTTTGGTGCGAAGTCCCTCGACGCCTTCGGCAGTAAAACGCTTGATCCAGTTATTGACAACCATCTCACAACAGCCCAGGATTGAGGCGATCTGGGCAGAAGTGCGTTGCTCAGATTTAAGCAGAATCATTTGACAGCGCATACGAAAGGCATGGCTTGAGCCTTCTCGGTAGCCTTTTTCCAACGCGGTACGCTGCGAGTGTGTTAGCTCAACCGTTTTGATTTTAGCCATCGTGGCGCATAGTCTAACATAATTCTGTTCGAGTACTTAGATTCTCTAGCATTTGGCCAGGTCTGAGACAAGCCTCTCAAGAAAAGAGGGAGAGAAAATCTCCGGATCAACTAGCAAAGGAAATCGCAGAATATCAACGGAATAAGTACATAGCCGCAGCGTTGGCAGGGTTGGCGGCTCACGGTGACTCTTTTGATCTGAAGTTCGGCAGAAAATATTTATCTCACGATAGTTACGATGTCCGACTTGAGGCTACAGAAATAGTCGAGAGGTTCGGCGACCAGTCAGATTCTCAAACACTTGTCCAAATCGCGAAAAGTACCGAAGGAATACTTCAGGAGGCTGCCGCTCGCGCTGCCATGCGCTTAGACCCTGGGCCTGGTAATAGCGCGAGCGCTTTACTGCGAACAGCAGATAAGATTCTGATCAGCATCGTTCTCCAAAGTTTTATGAGCGAGGATGACACAAATGAGAAGAATGATTTCTTGGAACCGTTCCTCACCGATGAAAAGGAAGAATTACGGCTCAGCGCATTGGCCTACCTAGTGAAGAGATACTCGGAAGGCGATCTTGAGAATTTGTTAGGGAGATATACAAGCCAAAAACCGTACTATTATGATGTTGTCTGCTGGCTGGACAGAATTCTCTATGCGCCTTCTCGCTTAAAAGAAATGTACCAGCGCAAGCTTGGTGAGCAAATCTTCGAAGCGTGATTGCGTTCCAGTTTGGCGACTCGATTTGAAAGAACGCTCATTCACCGCGCCCCGCGTATATGCTTTCGCGGCTGTCGTCCGCAATAACATCGCTCGCGGGGTGACTTGCTGCCCATGCCCTCAACTCGTGCGACCACTCTTCCAGCGTCGCCGTCTCATAAAAAGGTTTCTCTTTCTGTCCATTCGATATTTCCATTTCCTCACTGATTGAAAGCGTCGAGAAAGATCACAGATCGCGATCTCGTTTGCGGGCCTGTTCGATTTCGTCAAGCAGTTTGCGCGGTGTGATGACTTTGAGCGGCCTGAATCGCTGCCGGAATTCTTTGCACTCACCAGTGTGGCCGGTCATCAGATCAAGAAGATCAGAATCACGAGTCACTATGTAATCAGCGCCAGCAGCTATGGCGAGATTGATGTAAGGCTCATCGTCCGGGTCACGAGAATATTCAAAGGCGCGAGGAACATCACGCACTTTGAATGCTTTTTTGTCGAGCCTTCCGAAAAAGGCTTCGATACGAACATCGGTCAACCCTGGAAGTCTGTTTCTCAACTCAGGGCGATTTACTACATCTTTGACTTCCCGGAGAATTTCATCGCTGACATAGAGCCTGACGTTGCCTGAGTCGACTTCAGTGAGAATTCTGGCCGCAGGACTCTCATCGCTGGCGATGGCCTGCACGAACACTACGCAATCGCAGACCACTGACAGAGGGTTGAGAAGCCTGCTCATACCTTCTCTTTCGAGCGTTCCTGCCGAACTTTTTCGCGGGCTTCTTCTACAAGCGCATCAAGCTCGTCTTCACTCATACCGCTTTCGCGAAAACTCTGGCGAACCGGCGCAAGGATTTCATCAAAGGTCTTCAGCGAAAGAAGTTCGGCCTCTATCAGATTTCGCGCGAACTCCTCGCCTGTCTGCCCCTTGCTCCTGCCGATTTCTTCAAGAGCCTTCTTCGTTCCCGGCGGAAGCCCCGTGATTTCGATTGTCTCTGTCGCCGATTTCATACGCGCTCCTTGCAGTCATAATACTCGATGAAAAATCCCCCCAGCAATCGCTCGCCTTCACGCACGATCATTGCCGCGCGATCCCTAACTTCTTCATCCGCGCCTGAAGCGTCGTTCGTTTCAATCCCAATCGTGAAGCCGCGCCGTTTGCTCCGCCTATCACCCAGTTCGCCTCATCGAGCGCCTTGAGGATATGCTCGCGCTCAATCGCTTCAAGCGTCGATTTCTCCGTCAACGGCCCTGCTGTTGCCGATTCACGAGCGACGGGTTTCGTCGAAAGTTTTATTTCAGACATAGGCATCTGAAGCTCTGCGCCTTCGGTTAAAATAACGGCGCGTTCGATGAAGTTCTCAAGCTCGCGAATATTACCGGGCCATCGATACTCCTGAAGCGCGGCCACTGATTCAACCGATATCGCTTCGATTCGCTTCTTCATGCGGCGCGCGAATTTGCCCGCGAAGAATCGCACAAGGGCCGGAATGTCTTCGGGCCGCTCTCTGAGAGGCGGCACCGTGATCGGAAAAACACGGAGCCGATAGTAAAGGTCATCCCGGAATTGTTTTCGGCCACCATCTGTTCGAGGTCGCGATTCGTGGCTGCTATCATTCGCGCATCCACGCGCACTGTGCGCGCGCTGCCCAGTCGCTCGAACTCCTGCTCCTGAATAACTCTCAACAGCTTGGGCTGAAGCTCAACGGGTATCTCGCCTACTTCATCAAGAAAAAGCGTACCCTTGTCGGCAAGCTCGAAACGGCCTATGCGACGGGCTATCGCTCCGGTGAACGCGCCTTTTTCATGACCGAAGAGTTCCGATTCCAACAGCCCCGTAGGGATAGCCGCGCAGTTGAGCTTGACCATCGTGCGCTGGCGACGAAGGCTGAGAGAGTGAATCGCCCGCGCGATCAACTCTTTTCCCGTGCCGGTCTCGCCTTCGATCAAAACGGTCGAATCGGTGGGCGCGACGGTTTCGACCTGTTTCAAAATTTTCCTCAGAGCGGAACTTGAGCCGATGATCTGTTCGAAGTCGTAATCGCTGCTGATCTCTTCTTCGAGGTAGAGCTTTTCCTGATTGAGTTTATTTTTGAGCGATTCGATCTCGCGATAGGCGAGCGCGTTTTCGACTGCGATGGCAATCTGACCTGCGACCTGAGTGAGAAGCTCAAGGTCGCTTTCCGTAAAAGCCGCTTCTTCGAAGCTGCCAACGCCCAGCACTCCGATCCTGCGACTGTGCGCGATGAGAGGCACGGCGCAGCCTGACCTCACGCCTTCATCCATTATTCGCTTCGCCATCTCGGCATGAAACTTTTCGGGATCGGGCCTTTCGATCAGCAGCGGGCGACCTGAAGTAAAAACGTGTCCGAGAGGCGTTCCGTCGAGCGGGACAGGCATGCCTTCTTCTATGAAGTTCATGCGCCCGCTGATATCTCCGGTGTATGCGTAAGGGCGAAGGCAATCGTTCTCCGCGTCGTAAAGCGTGATGCCCATAAAATGGTGGCTCATCGTTTCCTGAAGAGAATCGGACACGGCTTTTATGAGATCAGACAGGTTGAGATGAGAAACTATGGCGTTGTTGATTTCCAGCAATCGACGCCAGCGGTCGCGCTCGCGGGCTACCTGCTGCTCGGCCCGTCGCGCGCTCTCGAAGTTGAGCGCGTTCTCGACGGCAAGGGCTACCTGACTGGCGATCTGGCTCAATAGTTCAGCGTCTTTTTCGGTGAATGCGTCTTCGCGTGCGCTAGCGAGGTCTAAAGTTCCAAGCACTCTGTTGTGAGATATGAGCGGCGCGACGCAGCCCGATTTGATGCCGTCGGCGACGGCGCGACGCACGAGCGGAGACGTGGAATTTTCCAAATCGGCGCGACTGATCAGGACAGTGCGACGCGAATGAAAAGCCATAGCTCCGGGCGTGCCTTCGATTGGAATCAACTCGCCTTCTTCGAGCAGCGTGTTTCCCGCAAATCGCGACTCCAAGGCGTGAACCCTCAACTGCCCCGACCGAGGATCATAAATCGTCATCCCCGCTCCGTCGTGATCGATCACATTGCGAAGACAGGAGTCGATCATTTTGAAAAGCTCCCGGAGATCAAGCTGCGAGACGACGCTGTTGTTCACGTCGAGTAGCAAACCGAGTTGCTCGAGCCTGAATTTGAGTTCCCGCTCGCTCTTGACCGCGCTTTCGAAATTGCTCGCATTATCGATGGCCGCGGCAACCTGATTTGCAACCTGCTGCAAAAATTCAAGATCACTTTCGCTGTAAGCCGATTCCCTGAGGCTGGCAAAACCCAACGCGCCCAATCTTCGGTTCGCGGTAGTGAGCGGGAGGAGGCAAAAAGATTTCACTCCACTGCGGCGCACCGCTTCGAGGACTGCGCCGAAGCGAGTTTCTTCATTGATGTCAGAGACGATCAAAGGCTGCTGCGTTTTCCAGACCCACCCGCCGGGAGACTGATCGACAGGAAGCTCGACCGGCATCTCGCCGCTTTCTATCAAACGCGACTCAAGCAGATGAATACGCATAAGTCCGCTCGTGGAATCGTGCAGCACCGTCGTGATGCCGTCGAAATCCACGACTGAGCGCAATCGCTCGGCGAGGTCGCGAAAAAGCGATTCGATATCGCGGCGAGCGGCTATCGCTTCCGATATGGCGAGCAGTGCGCGGTATCTCTCAGAAAGCGAGTCGCTCCGTTGGTGCTTCGATTCAGCCATTGAAAGAAAATCCCCTTCGACACTTCGATCAATGGGTTGAAGTATAGCACGAAGCGGAGGAGGCGAACCGGCTCGGAGAAGAAGCGATGAAAGACAGGCTGTCGAGCCTCGTCCAAAGCCGCGAATGATTGGTTTTGCTGAAGGCGTATGCTAGATTCATTAGCAGTTTTGTGAAGGGGCGATAACCATGTCTACTGTGACAACACATATCCGTTTTGATGAGGACGGCGTGGCCTGGATAGATGACACGCGCGTCAAAGTGATAGAAGTAGCTGTTGACAGGATCGCGCATGGGTCAAGCCCCGAGGAAATTCATTTTCAATATCCGCATCTTTCTCTCGCGCAAATATACGGCGCGCTCGCTTACTACTATGACCATAAGGACGAAATGGATGGTGAGATAGAGAGAAGACGACGTGAAGCGGACGCGCTGGCGGCAGAAATCTCCGACCCCGGATTGAGGCAGAAATTGCTGGACTTGAAGCGGAAGAAATGAGCGTCGGACTTTATATGGACGTGCATGTTCGTCGCGCTGTCACTGATGGATTGCGGTTGCGCGGGATAAATGTTTTGACGGCTCAGGAAGACGATGCTGACGAGTTGAGCGATTCAGAGCTTCTTGAACGCGCTACGGAATTGGGGTGCTTGCTTTTCACTCAGGATGAAGACTTTCTTGCTGAAGCAGCGCGACGGCAAAAGACGGGAGAATCATTTGCTGGCGTTGTTTACGCGCATCAACTCAACATAACGGTCGGCGAATGCATTGATGATTTGGAGTTGATAGCAGCGGCCACCGGCCCGGAAGAATGGATGAACCGCGTGCAATATCTGCCCTTGAAATAATCGCTCAGAAATATTCTTCGTTAATTCTCTTCAGCCATCTCTTCAATGACCCGCGCGATATCGTCGCTCGCGCTGTCGAGCCGTTTCATGCGCTCGGAAAAAACGCTTCCGAGTCCTTCTTTGAAATAACGTATCAAAGCATCGGCAAGCGCATCTGAATTTCCCGGCGGGACTAACAATCCGCAGTCTTCAGTGACCGACTCGCTCAAGCCGCCCGTTTGCGACGCGATGATCGGCAAGCGGTTCATTATCGCAATACGGGCCACGCCGCTTTGAGTCGCGCTCAAATACGGCAAAACCAATACGTCGGCCTCTTCGAAGAGTGCAGGCACATCTTCGTTTGCGATGTAGCGATTCTCCAGCCTCACATTTTTTTCGATGCCGCTTTCGCGAATGATAGCTTCGTATCTCTCGACTGAATCATAAAACTCGCCCGCGACTACGAGATCGCATTCCACCTCGGATAAAACTCGCGGCATCGCACGGAGCAGCACGTCGAGACCTTTGTACTTTCGCACGATGCCGAAAAAAAGAATCCTTCGCCCGCTGCGATCCCGCGCGCCGCCTGCGAACTCCTCGACCGGGGGCAGAGGGGCTACGGCGACTTTCGCCGATTTGATCGAAAGCAAATCCTCGCGGTCTTTCGCAGAGTGAGTGATGAAGCGAGAGACCGACGCGAAGGCGAAGCTGAGAAGCGGAAAATCAATCAGGCTCCGCTCGTGCGGGAAGACGTTGTGACATTCGAAGATGGTTTCGATGCGAGCCATCCTTAACATCGCAGCGAGCGCGCCCAGGGCAGGGGCGAAAAACGGATTCCACCACTCGACAACAACTATGCGGGGAGAAAACTTTTTGATCGCGCGAAAGGCTTCGAACCAGGTTCGCGGATCGAGCGGATCAAGTGTCGGTTGAGCGCCGGATTCGAGTTTCAACTCGCTCGCGTCGATAGTCGTGCGACCGGGGAAAAGAAAACGCGGATAAAGTTTTTTGTAAGAGATGACCTCGACCTGATGATGGCGAGCGGTGAGTTCTTTTTCGAGAGAGTACGTGTGATGAGCTATGCCTCCGCGAAGCGGGTATGCCGGACCGACGAGAGCGATCTTCACACTCGCCCCTCTGCAAGTGTGGGCTGCTCTTTTTCATCCTCGCTCGTCTCGACGATGGAATAGTCGTCCTCGCGCCGGTATGAAAAAGCTATCATCTCGGCCAGCAGCCCGAACAGGATGAACTGAACGCCCACGATGACGAACAGCGTTCCGATGATGAGCGCGGGGCGATTGCTCAACCACTCGTCGAAGAGAAACCTTCTCACGATCAGATACAAATCCATAGCCGACCCTGCGGCGAGCAGGAGCATCCCCATCATTCCGAAAAAGTGCAGAGGCTTGTTGGTGTAGCGGGTCAGAAGTATGACTGTCATCAGGCTGAAAGTGCCTCCGGCGACTCGCTCTATTCCGTAGCGCGAGCGACCATGACGCCGTTCGGCATGTCCGATTTTGACTTCGCCGAGCCTGAATCCGCGATAGCTTGCAAGCACAGGGATGTAACGATGCCGCTCGCCATAGATCATCACTTCTTCGAGAACTTCTCTGCGATAGCACTTCATCCCGCAGTTGATGTCGTGCAGGCTGACTCCGGTCATTACGGATGTAGTCGAGTTGTAAATTCGTGAGGCGAGTCGGCGGCTGAACTTGTCATTGCGATGAGCGCGCCATCCTGAAACGAGGTCATAATCTTCAAGCTCACGGATGAGTCGCGGCAACTCTTCGGGCAAGTCCTGAAGGTCAGCATCCATCGTGGCGACGATGGAAAACCTCGCGGCGCGAAATCCGGCGGCGAGCGCGGCTGATTTTCCGAAGTTGCGCCGAAAGCGAACGTATCGCACGGCGGGATCAATCGCGCGAAGTTTTTTTATCACCTCGATGGAGCCGTCCCGACTCCCATCATCGACGAAAATGATTTCATATTGATCAGTTGACTCTCTGAGAACCGCAGACAGCCGTGAGTGAAGCTCTTCGAGCGTGGGCCGCTCATCGAGCAGAGGTATGACGACTGAAACAGATCGCGCATTGGAATCCGCAGATTTTATCGTGTCGGTGTCCATCAATCACGGATAAGATATAACCGAAGAACGGCGAAAACAAATCGATTGGGATTTTACCCACGAAGATGTGAGGGCGGAAGGCAGGGCGCGAAACCGGGATGAGTGACGAGTGAATATCTCATCACTCGTCACTCATCACTTCACTTTTCGATCAAGTCGTCGCGTCGCTTGGAACGGGCATGATGGGTTTGAGCCGCGACGGTTTGGCTTCGGACTTGGGTTTTTCCTCGCGCGGAGTCGGCGTCTGATCTTCGTCATCATCGAGAGGAAGCCCTGCGATGAGTCTCCTGATCTGAACGCCGTCGAGCGATTCGCGTTCGAGCAGCGCTTCGGCCAGTCGAACCAGCGCGTCCTTGTTTTCAAAGATGATCTGGCGCGCTCGCGTGTACTGCTCCATCACGATGCGCTTTACTTCCTGATCGATCTTGATGGCAGTGTCTTCGCTGTAATCCTGATGCTGCGCGATCTCGCGACCGAGGAATATCTGCTCTTCCTTCTTGCCGAAAGTCATCGGCCCCAGAGAAGACATGCCGAATTCGCAGACCATCCTGCGGGCAAGGTCAGTTGCCTTTTCGATATCGTTGGACGCGCCTGTCGTCATGTGATTGAGGAAAATCTCTTCGGCTATTCGACCGCCCATCATGATGGCGATCTGGCCTTCGAGGTAATCGCGCGTGTAGGAGTGGCGGTCGGCTTCGGGCAACTGCATCGTTACGCCGAGGGCCATGCCGCGCGGGATGATCGAGACTTTATGAACAGGGTCGGCATTAGGGGTTTTGATGCCGACGAGCGTATGACCGGCTTCGTGATAAGCCGTGTTGCGCTTCTCTTCGTTCGACATCATCATCGAGCGGCGTTCAGTCCCCATCAAAACTTTATCCTTAGCCCATTCGAAGTCAGGCATGGCGACCGCTTTTCGATTCAATCGAGCGGCGTTGAGCGCGGCTTCGTTGACCAGATTGGCAAGGTCTGCTCCCGTAAATCCGGGGGTGCCGCGGGCGATCACGCTGACATCGACATCTTCGCCGAGAGGGATCTTGCGAGTATGAACCTTGAGAATCCCTTCGCGCCCTTTCACATCAGGTCGATTGACGACCACGCGGCGATCAAATCTGCCGGGGCGAAGAAGCGCGGGGTCCAAAACGTCGGGCCGATTGGTCGAGGCTATGAGGATGACGCCGTCGTTTGATTCGAAGCCGTCCATCTCGACTAGCAACTGATTGAGCGTCTGTTCGCGTTCGTCGTGGCCTCCGCCAAGACCGGCTCCGCGATGACGGCCAACGGCGTCCAATTCATCGATGAAGACGATGCAATTGTGGGTAATGATACGATTGGCTACGAAACAGTGATGGCGATCGAGGCAAAGGTCATAGACATAATCGACGGGAGCGATAGGTTCAATGCGCTGTATCCTTGACCAGAGTATGTCGGAGTGCGCCAGGTCTTTGAGCCTTGCCATCTCGTCTGTGGAGGCGAATCGATGATCTTCGCGCCAGACTTCCATCTCGTTGATAAGCTGTTGCAACTTCGAGCGCGATGGCGCAACGATGCTTCGCTCGTAGACGCTCACAAGGTTGCCGTGTGCAAACGCGCGCTGTCCCATGCCTATCGAGAGTCTTGCTTCGCGCAGGAGAGAACCGACCGGAATGCTATCGAGTCGCGAAGCCGCGCTTCGCTCGCTTAACATCGCAGAGAGCGCAGCGAGCTTTTCCTGCTTCGCCGGATGGCTGGAGCCTATCTTGGAGACGAAAGCATTGATGCTTTCAAGTCCGGTAATGACTATGTTGCCGTCATCGCCTTTTTTGGCCGAAGGCGAAAGGCTGGCAACGATGCCAACCCTCAGAAGCGCATCGCGGATAAACTGATTGGCCTGTTTATTCCACGCCGAGATTATTATCTGCGGCGATTGCGCGCTGACTCGCACGCAGCCGTCGCCGTCGAAAACTCCGCGCAGCCATGTGCCTATGAGCCAGGAAGGAAGTTCAAGCACATGCTCGTGAATCGTTCGCAGGGCTTCGCACAATAGTTTGTTATTGATGAAGGTTGTATAGCAGTCCTGGAGTTTTTGCGGGTATCCTCCCTGCGGCAAAACCGTTTCGTATCGCTTTTTGTTGAGATGCCGCTTCGCTTCATAGCCGAAGCATTCTGCCAGTATTTCTGCAATTCTGTCGTGAAGAGATGTCTCTACGTTGACGAACTGAATTGCACGTGATCCCGGTTTGCCAAAGTATCCATCTGAAGCGAGTAGTCCGCATACATAAGCCGCTTCTTCATTCAGGAAGAGGGGCGTGCGTTTGAGATAGGAAGAAGCAAAACCGCCATGCCCAATTGACAGAGAGTCCACATCGGAGTGGCGCGCAATGATATCATCTCTGACTTCGCTCAGTCGCGCACGGCGGCGATGCGCCGCATCGGCCTTGAATCGCACTAAAGTATCGGAAGGCAGGAATTCATAAAACAAAGGAGCCTCGTCCGTTGTTTCAATCCGGCGCGGGATGGCGACGTACTCGCCCTCTTCAAGCTCGTCGGCGCGCACCCATTCCATCTTCGATCCGCGCAGCACGGGGAAGAGATGATTGCCTGTAGCCTTGATCGAACTTGTCGAGGTAGTGATCTCGAAAAGGTCTGTGCATGGCTTGCGAGTGATGCCGATGACTGAAGCGTCTTCGAGTCGAAAATCTTCTGTCATAGCAGGCACGCGAACACCGACCATTTTCCGCTCGAACATTTCCTGAATAGTCACCTGCCGCCCGCCGCTGAGAGTAATCACCGCGTCGCCCGTCAAGCATGGAGCGTTCTTCTTTCCCTGTTCGAAGAGATCACGAACGCGGCTCGCGCCCACACCTACAAACATTTCGACGAAGTCCGAACCGGATATGGAAAAGAAAGGCACGTTGGCTTCGCCCGCGATGGCTCTTGCGAGCAAGGTTTTTCCCGTGCCGGGCGGCCCCATCATCAACACGCCCTTGGGAATGCGTCCGCCGAGCTTTTGAAACTTCTGAGGCTCTTTCAGGAACTCTATTATTTCCTGAAGCTCCTCTTTGGCCTCCTCGACTCCGGCGACATCTTTGAAGGTCACGCGCTTTTGCTGATTGCTCAGTAGCTTTGCGCGGGATTTGCCGAACGAAAGAGCCTTGTTCCCGCCCGACTGCATCTGGCGCATCATGAAAATCCACAGCGCGATTATTATTAGCAACGGCGCATAACTTATAAGCCCGAATATCCACTGGTTCGAAGATTCAGGATCGAAATCGAACGGAATCTTGTTCTTCTTCATCTCCTCAGCAATGTCGCGCTGAACGAACGGATTGCTCAGTTTGGTGGTGAAAGTGGAATTCTTGTCGCTCTTGAGTTGGCCGGTGATGCTGTGATCTTTGATGACGGCCTTCTCCACGTCGCCAGCGACGACTTTCTCCCAAAGCTCAGTGTAGCTGAGTTGCTTTTCCGTCTTTCCACCTTTGTTGGAAAAGAGTTGATAGAGAAGAAATGCGCCGCCGAGTATGACTACCCAGAAAACTATTTGCCTGACTGTTGAGTTCAACCTGCTACCTCCCGCTGAAAACAAACACAAAAACAAACGCCTGCGCGTTTCATCTGATTCTAGCTTACCTCAATATGATGCGCAATAACTGAGTCTCGACAGCCTTATTTCTCGTCGAAGGCGGCGAGATAGGGAAGCTGGCGATATTGATTTTGCAGGCCCAACCCGTAGCCGAACACAAACCCTTCATCCCCGCGAAACGCGGTGAAATCAGGGTGCCAATCAACTCGCCGCTCCCCAGGCTTATCTACGAGAACGCACGAGCGCAGGGATTTCACCCCACGGGCGGCAAGCTGACGGGTTATGTAATCGAGCGTGACTCCGGTAGCCACGACGCCGTCGACAAGAAGTATGTCGCGACCTCGCGGATCGAATTCGCTCGTAAACAGCACTTCCATCTGTCCGCCGCGCAGGTGGCGGGTCGCGTTCATAAAACAACAACTTATTTCCATGTCGAGCGTGCGAATCAGATCGGATAAAAACACGAACGCATCATCAAGTATCCCGACTATAGTAAGATCGCGCGCTGAGATGGCGCTGCTGATCTCTGCGGCAAGCTCTCGGACGCGCTTTTGTATTTCCTCTTCGGAATGAACGACGCGGAGTTTTTTTTCCATGACACCCTCTCAATTCTCTTCAGCCCGCAGTACGGCAAGTCTGCGAGTCCGATGGTCAGCGATGAGTTCCTTATCAGGGGGCATTCCGGGAGACCAGATGTAGCGGCCTTGCGGACTGACCACTACCGGCCATGTGGTTCGACGGCGGGCCGGAATTTTATGGTCTATCATCAGGCTTTTCAACTTCTTTGCGCCCGCGCCGCTTTTTACACAAACGCGCTCGCCCTCGCGCCTCGGTCTCACAATAAAGCTATCGGGCAATCCTTCATTATCCAAAATCGCCATCATCCAGTCGCGTCCGCGCTCGACTCTGCCGCGACGCGCCTCTTCCATAAGCGAGGAGAAGAGACTTTTGTCTTCGCCGCGCTTCAAAAAAATCGTCAACCCTCCTGCTTCGACCTGCGCGTGCTGAGAATCGAATCTGTACTCGTAATCATCGATCTCGTTCGAGCGGCGACAGAAAATCACCCGGTCGGATTCGCGCCAGACTTCGATCTTGTGAGGCAAGACGATTCTACTGCCGCTTCGGCTTTCTTCCAACAGTTCATATATAGCAGCCACATGTTTCGACCCGATGCGGGCGGGCGCGTCGAGCCTACAGACGGCTTCGATTATCATTCGCCGCCTCAAAGCCGCAGGTTGAGCCATAAAGGCGGCGACCGAGTACGCATCACCTGAGACGCGAGCAGAATCGAGCAGCGAAGCGACTATCGCGCAAACGGCGTCTTCTTCGAGGGCGATCATCTCCGCTGACCGAGCTATCGATTCGACGACGCGGGGATTTATTTCCGCAAGCGCAGGCAGCGTGCGATGGCGCACGCGATTTCGCGTGTAATCCAGACTTTCATTCGTCGCATCCTGCCGAAACTCAAGCCCTCGCTCGCGGCAATACCCTTCAATCGCTTCGCGAGTTGAGCCGAGGAGCGGGCGTATAAGCAGAGCGGGGGAGCGGGGGAGCGGGGGAGTAGGGGAAAGAGATTTATCACCTCTGTTCTCCCATTCTCCCATTCTCCCATTCTCCCACTCATTCTGCCTGTCGAATTCATGAGCGGGGATGACCGGGCGCATCGCAGCAAGTCCCCTCAGACCCGCGCCGCGAGCGAGCCGCATCAGAAAAGTTTCTGCCTGATCGTTCATCGTGTGGCCTGTACTGATTCGGTCGCACCCGGTCTGACGCGCCGCATCGAGCAGGAATCGATATCTGATCTCGCGGGCTGTTTCTTCCAGCCCGCGATGCGCGGATTGAGCTTCACGTTTCACATCGATTGCGCTCAGCGTGATATCGAGGCCCGATCTTCGAGCCAGCGCGCGGACGAACTCAGCATCTGCGGCGGATTCCCGACGCAGCTTGTGATCGAGATGGGCGACGTGAATGCGTAGCGGGGCAAGCGCGGATTGCTCGCGAATTCGCAGAAGCAGGTCGAGCAGCGCGACTGAATCAGGCCCGCCCGATACGGCGACCATCACGCCCGTCGCGTCGTCGAGCATCGAGTGACGGCGGATGAAGCTCAGAACTTTTTCAAAAGTTTTATTCACAAATTCAACAGATGCTCTCGCCTGCTCGACTCGAATGCCCGGAAACGAGGAGTGACTGAAAACTGAAAACTGTTTTCCCGGAGGCAGTTAGTTGTTGCCGACATATTCCCAGTGCCAGGGTTCGTAGAAATAAGGCCGGAAGCCGTAGCGCGAGGCGTTTTTGACCATCCATCGATAAGCGGGCGTGCGAGTTTGAACGGCGCGGTTTTCGTATTTGGTGCTGACAGGCTCGCCGCCCATGTAAATATCGAGCGCGCGTCCTGTGAAATGCGGGCTGTTTAGGGCAAGCCCTGCCCGCCCGCTGTTGGGCGAGCGACGACGCAATTCTTCCTGATATTCACGCGAGCGAAATGCTGAAATTATTTTGAAAAACTTTTCGCTCGGAGCGATGCTGCCGTCTTCGCTGGTCGTCAGGCCGAGGTCGCGGGCCGCTGCGCGCGTCATCTTTTTATAAGCTTCATAAGCGCGTCGTTCCGCCTGACGGAGTTCTTCGGGCCGCTCCGGGTCATAGCAATCTTCTATGGGGAAGGTGACGAGTTGATCAGGCGACGGGTACTGGTGATTATTTATTCGCCGCGACTGCCAGTAGGAAACCATCTCCATCCAGCTTTCAGTGTTGAGTACGCCCGACGGTTCAAGATTTCTTTCCTGCTGCCAGCGCGCGAGCGCGCGAGCGAAATCGCGGTTCGTCGGGTCTTCGTTTGCGCCCAAGAGACTGGAAATCAACGGCAGGTAGAGATACCACCCGCGCTGGGTCTTACCGCCGAAGCCCCATTCAAGCTCGGTTTGAAGTTGAATATTTTTATTCACGACTTCAGGGCTGACGCGATCAGGCGCAGAGAGTCTTATGACTGGCTTCGCGCTGGAGTATTTCTTCTTCTGATCAGATTGTCCGGCGGTTTTCTGAGCCGCAGTTGAAGCGACTGCTATAAATAAAATGATAAAAGCGCGTTTCGACATTCCGCTCCCGCGTTTTAATTGATTCCCTCGGAGGCTTGCTGTCTACTTTAGCCGCGCCTCGGTCTTAAATCAACTGTTTGACAGCCGCCACCCGATTTGTGTACTCTCTCTCGGTTGAGCAGTGTTCGGTCGAGCTTTCCTTGCTGGCTTGTGTCTCCCTCGCACGGAAACCGAAACCTGATTCAGCTTATCTCGGAGCCTTTGCGTCGGGCCGAAATGCGGCGCACACGACGAAATCTTCATGGAGGTTTGAGTGGCAAAGATACTGGTTCACGACAACGAAACTATTGAAAGCGCGATTCGCCGATTCAAAAGAGCAGTAGCCCGCGAGGGAATCATCACCGACACCAAAAAGCATGCCTTTTATCTGAAACCGGGCGAGCGCCGTCGCCTCAAATCACAGGTCGCAAGACGACGCGCAAGAAAAAGTCTCAAGAAACGTCCGAGCGAGGAATAGAACCGATTATTGATCGGGGGCGGCCATCAGCCTCTGAAGAGCCTCTTTCAAATGAGTTTGAGTCTCTTCATCCTTCTCGGCTGCCACTGCATCTTTCAGAGCAGACACGGCCCGTTTATCGCCTATGTCCGAAAGAGCGATCGCGGCTGCCGTCTTCACGATTCTTGATTCATCTCTGAGCAGGTTCATCAACAAATCGACCGCCTGCTTCGCCTTGAGGCTTCCCAGAGCAGAGGCGACCGCCGCGCGAACGTCGGGAGCTTCGTCTTTCACTCTTGGCAGAAGCTCCTCGACGGCTCGCTGATCTTTGATCGCCCCCAATCCCATAGCCGCTGACCCGCGCACGCTCGAACTCACATCGCGCAGCGCGACTATCAGAGAGTCAACCGCGCGAGCATCCCCTACCTGACCTAAGACGCGAGCCGCCGCCGCGCGCACGAAAGCCACTTCATCTTTCAGAAGCTCGATCAAAGGATCGACGGCCCGCTTGTCCCCGAGCGACCCTAAAGCGTTGGCAACAGCGGCCCTCATGTCGGCGTCCTGATCCTTGAGCGCAAGGATGAGCGGCCCGACTCCGCGAGCGTCTCCGAGATCGCCGATCAACTCGGCTGCTTCGCGCCGTTGTTCGACGGTCTGGCTCTTGAGCCTTTCCACGAGCTTCGCAAGCTCATCAGATTTCTGATCAGCTTGATAGAGCGCGACGGGCGCACCCATATCGAAGCCCGTTATTCCGGCGCGCGGAAGCAACGCTATCAGAGCAAGCATTACGCTCATACAAGACTCCAGACTCGATTTCAATTGCCGAACAAGCCGCCCAGTTTGTCAGCCATCCCGCCCGCGCCGACTTTGGCGAGGTACTCCTGAATTTGCTGCGGGTTGTTCTTGATGTAATCGAGCACCGTGTCGATTGCCTGACTCGCTTTTTCTTCTTCTATGCCGACCTTCGATGTAAGCAGAGAAACCAGTTGTTCTTTCATTATGATGTCCTTTCTTTTCTCAAACGATATCACGGAGAAAACTCTCGCCCGCGCGCAATCGAAGCTCGAAGTTTTCTGCCACTGTCTGTCCTATGTCTGCAAGCGATGACCTTGTGCCGAGATCGACTCCTGCGCGCGCCCTGCGGCCCCAGGCCAGTACGGGGACATATTCGCGCGTGTGATCGGTAGAGATGTCTCCCGGATCGCAGCCGTGATCGGCGCTGATCAAAAGCAGATCGTCGTCGAGCATAGCTTGCTGAATTTCAGGCAATCGATGGTCGAATCGTTCGAGCGCGCGCGCGTATCCTTCAACGTCGTTGCGATGGCCATAGAGCATGTCGAAATCTACGAGATTCGTAAAGATCAAACCGCGCGGACTATCCTTGAGCGCGCCAATAGTCTGATCGATTCCCGCTTCGTTGTTTCCCGCTTTGAGTTCTTCGGTAGTTCCGCGGTGGCAGAATATCGAGCCGATCTTGCCGATTGCCGCGACAGCGAGTCCGGCTGACTTCATCACGTCCAACAGCATGTTTTCAGGCGGATCGATAGCGTAATCCTGCCGCGCTTCCGTTCGACGAAACGCGCCCGGCTCTCCGACAAACGGGCGGGCGATGACGCGGCCAACCTCATCGCGACCCGTAAGCTGAGCGCGCGCAATCTCGCACCAGCGATAAAGCTCTTCGAGCGGGACTATGTTTTCGTGCGCGGCTATTTGAAAAACGCTGTCAGCCGATGTGTAAACAATCGGGCAGGCGGTTCGAAGATGCTCTTCGCCGAGTTCTTTTATTATCTCAGTGCCGGAAGCCGGTTTGTTGCCGATTACTTTTCTGCCGATGGCGCGCTCGAAAGGCTCGATCACGCGGGGAGGAAAACCCTGCGGATAAGTCGGAAACGGATCGGCGGTGATGATGCCGCTCATCTCCCAATGGCCTGTGGTCGTATCCTTGCCGCGCGAGCTTGTCGCAATGCGCCCGAACGCGCCCGCAGGATTTGCAACCGGGGCGACGGGCAACGGTCGAATGTTTGCAAGCCCCATCGCGCGCAGGTTGGGTATAGCGACCTTGCGCGAGCCGAGCGTGTGACCGAGCGTGTCCGCGCCCGCATCGCCGTACTCCGCCGCGTCGGGCATTTCGCCTATGCCGACGCTATCGAGCACGATCAGAATTATCCGATTGAATGTCATCCGTTGTTTCTCTTGGCTCGATTCTAAGCCCGCTGACAGGAATTATCAACGCGCCCGTCTGTGTTACCGGCGGGCCATCCTTCGCCGCACCAGTTCGGTGATCGCCGCATATAATTTTTCTATCGCGCGAGCGCGTTCCGCGCCGCGAAATCCTAAAGCCGCGAGAGTCAGTTCATCGAGCCGCCTTCGATCAGGGCGATGTATTTCTTCAAACACGGAGAGCGCCGGTCGGCGCGCGAGCTTGTAGAATGCCCGCTCAAGATTTGTTTTAAGCCGCTCGGATAATCGGCGCGGATCGGGTACGAGTATCTGCTCGGCAACCCTAACGTCTATGTCGGCGATGGCCTGAGCGCCTGTCATCTGGCGACACGTAGATTCCGTGAAGTATCGCGCCCAGGTCGAGTTGAGCATAGCCGCAAGCGCGATGGTCGAGTCCTTGTCTTTCGGAAAAATGCCGTAGAGTTTTTTGTCTTCAAAGACGCGAGCGCGATTTATCGCTACCGCCCAACGCTCGCCCACCTTCGAGGGAAAAATTATGGGAGCAGGCTTCATACCTCGCGCCGCGCTGTACCACATTCTCCGCGCCGCGCACGTGGGCCGCAGGTCGTAACCCGCGCGCGCTCCGCTCTCGATGTATTCGAGTGCGCGCGTACCGGCGAGAGACGCGCGCTCTTGCGGGCAATGAAAAAACAGTTTTCCGGTTTGCCTCGATTCGATTACGAGTCCCGCGATTTCCTTGAGCGAAAACACTACGGGCGCAAGATACCTCCGCTCGATCACGTGACGCGCGCCCCGTCCGTCTTCGACCACGGCGAGGCGATGATCGCGATTTCCGTCTACGGATTTCAGATAAAAAAAATCATTCGCGCCCGTCGTTATTCCTCTCCGCACTGAAGCCACATCGCCGAGAGCCTTGAGCTTCGCATCCTTGAGATAAAAGAATTCATTCGCGCCCGTCTTGACGCCGAATCGCACACGGGCGACATCTGCAAGACGGCTCATCCGCGCGCCGCCTCGCTTGAGGATTTCAAACAACACATCATCCGCGCGCAGATGCTTTCCCCACATCGCGTCCGTAAGCAAATTCGATTGGCTGACCGCTCTCACGCGATGCGTCAAACAGGAAATTGACGAATCTGTCGCTTCGATTGCATGGGCGAAGGCGCGGGCAGCGTCGCGTCGTTCAGAACCGAGAATTTCATCAAGGGGCTTGAGCAGTTGCGTGAATCGCACGCAGTTCGACAATCGAGCGCGTTCATCCGTTTCACGCTCAAGCACAGTGATTGCAGTATTGATCGAAGCGTCGGAAAAAAAGCTCTCGACGGCGGATTCGATTATGGCAATGACGCGAAAATTTTTGAGCAGAAATTCGCGCAGCGCCAGGCCATATCCAGAGTCGAGCCAACTGCTCGCCGTCAAAAACACGAGCCTGCCATGGGGTTTGAGGAAGCCTGCTGCGTGCGCGAAAAAGAAAACATAAATGTCTGATCTGCCCGACCAGCGCGGCCAGAAAATATCCGGCGAGCGCCGTCTGTTGCGGTCGAGCCTCGCGCGGATGCGCCGCTTGTCATCCTTTCCCATCACTTCGTGGCGAATGTAAGGCGGGTTTCCTATCACGGCATCGAAGAGGGACAGCTTCGCGTTCGGCTCCGTGTCGAAAAAATCCCGGTGCGAGACGCTCGCGCCCGTCTCGCAGGCGAGTTTCACGGCAGCGCGCGAGCGATCTATGCCGAACAGATCGCTCGCGAGATTGTCGCTCCCGAGTGAAAGACTCTGTTTGCAGCAAAGCGCGGCTGTCAGCAATCGCCCATCGCCGCAGGCCGGATCAAGTATCGAATCCCTTGCCGAGCGCACGGCGAACGCGGCGAGGAGACGAGCGACCGAAGCGGGCGTGTAGTGTTCGCCGTGGCGATGTTTTTCTCTTCTTTCGTCAGTCATCGGGAATCGTTACAATCGAATTTCGGAGCGCGTAACTTTATCAGCAACTCTCGCGATGATGAAAGACATAGCCGAACGACTATCGCAAAACCGTTTCACTCCTCACCCGCTCCTTCGCAACGCCCACGCGCAGACCATCATCGGATCGCTCATCCCTCGGCGCACCCCCCTCGTTGACAGCAACACCGAAGAGCGCGTGTTCCGAGTCGCGTCGAATGCCCGCGTGCTTGCGCATATCTCGTGGCAAAAAGATGCTCGCTCGCGCCCGACCCTCGTTATAGTTCACGGGCTGGAAGGATCGAGCATATCGCCTTATATGCTCGGAACCGCAGAAAAGGCTCTCAGAGCCGGTTTCAACTGCGTGCGCCTCAATGCTCGCAACTGCGGAGGGACGGCTCATCTGACCGAGACGCTTTATCACGCGGGGCTGACCGATGATCTGCGCGCGGTCACGGATGAACTGATCGAGCGCGACCGAGTGGATGAAATTTATCTCGTCGGATTTTCTTTGGGCGGAAATGTCGCGCTCAAACTCGCGGGCGAATACGCGGGGGACGCGCCCCGCGCGCTGAGAGGCGTGATAGCAGTCTCGCCTTCGATTCATCTCTCGCGTTGCGCTCGCGCTATGGAGATACGCTCGAACGCGCTCTATCACGTTCGTTTTATGAGGGCGCTCAAAAGAAGCCTTCGCACAAAAGCGCGACTCTTTCCTGACCGCTACGATGCATCGCTGTTGAAGGGCATTAAATCGATTCGCCAGTTCGATGAAACATACGTCGCGCCGCACTGGGGATTTCGCGATGCCGAAGATTATTACGCGCGGGCGAGCGCATTCCCTCTGATCGGTCGTACACGGGTTCCGACGCTCATCCTTCATGCCAAAGACGATCCGTTCATACCTTTCAGTCAATTCGAAGAGATGGAAGAAAATCCTTCCGTACTGCTCGTAGCCACCGAGCGCGGCGGCCACGTCGGATTCGTCGCCCGCGCGAGCGAAGACCGCTTCTGGTATGAAACGATGACGGCGGAATTCATCCGGCTCACGAGTCGCTGTCAGGCGCAGGTTTCCTTATAACTCTAAAGTCGCTTTGCTTGACGTTTCGCGCAGTCGACACTTAAACTGACTCTTAATTAAGTTGAGAGCGTTATCTGCCAAAACGCATTGCAATTTCGCCGCGAGTTCGACTCGCGCCATTAACACATTTCAACCGGGGAAGACATGGCACACAATCTTTTCGATTCGTTTCAAACTTTTCAGACATCTTCAAACCGAACAGGTAAATTTTATTCGCTGCCTCAACTCGAACGCGCAGGCATAGCGGAAATATCCTCGCTGCCCGTGGGCATACGCATCGTCTTGGAAAGCGTGCTTCGCAACTGCGACGACTCGCGCATAACTGAAGAAAATGTCCGACGGCTGGCTAACTGGGGAGCGAACGACGAGCGAGTGGAAGAAATTCCGTTCGTCGTCGCGCGCATACTGCTTCAGGATTTCACTGGCGTGCCGCTTCTGGTCGATCTCGCGGCGATGCGCTCGGCGGTCGCTCGCGCGGGGCGCGATCCGAAAATCATCGAACCGTTAGTGCCTGTCGACTTGGTGATCGATCATTCGGTTCAGGTCGATTTCTGGTCGAGCGATGACGCGATGGGGCGCAATCTCGAAATGGAATTCGAGCGCAACCGTGCGCGCTATCAATTTCTAAAATGGGGCATGCAGGCGTTCGACAGTTTCAAAGTCATACCTCCCGGCATAGGCATCTGCCATCAGGTCAACCTCGAATATCTCGCGAAAGGCGTTCAGCAGCGAGACGGCATCTATTACCCCGACACTCTCGTTGGCACGGATTCGCACACGACTATGATAAACGGATTAGGGATAGTGGCGTGGGGCGTGGGCGGCATCGAAGCCGAAGCCGGTATGCTCGGACAGCCGATTTATTTCCTCACTCCTGATGTCGTAGGCGTTCACATGAGCGGGCGACTCACGGAAGGAGTGACGGCGACTGATCTCGTCCTTCGCGTGACCGAGATGCTGAGGGCCGCGAAGGTCGTCGGCAAATTCGTCGAGTTTCATGGCGAAGGCGCGGCTTCGCTTTCGCTCACAGACCGCGCGACCATATCGAACATGGCTCCCGAATACGGCGCGACCCTTGGGTTCTTCCCCACAGATGAAGAAACCTGCGCCTACTTCAAAGCGACGGGGCGATCCGAAGAACAGGTCGATTTGATTCGAAGTTACTATCAGGCGCAGGGATTGTTCGGCATCCCGCGACGCGGAGAGTGTCGTTACAGCAGCGTGCTTGAACTCGATCTTGCGACCGTAGAACCGAGTGTGTCGGGGCCGAAGCGTCCGCAGGACAGAATCACGCTCGGCGATCTCAAAGAAAAATTCAAGACGCTCTTTCAAAAACCGCTCACCGAAGGCGGCTACAACAAATCGAAGGATGAACTGAACGATCGGCACGAAGTCAACATCGGCAACATCACGTCTCGCTCATTGCCACTACTCGGCGGCGGCGCGCAGGAAACGGAAACCGCGCCCGCAGTGAAGCAGAATCATCAGAGCGACAAGAACACGAACCCATGGACTGAAACCGAGATGATGAACAATCGCCCGACGCCCGACGCGATTGAAGAAGTCGCGGCAGATGAATTTCCCCGGGCGAAAACCGATCTCGGCCACGGCGATGTGGTCATCGCGGCGATCACTTCCTGCACAAACACTTCGAACCCGTCGGTGATGCTTGCCGCAGGTATTCTGGCGAAAAAGGCTGTGGAAGCCGGTTTGAAGCCTCCGCCTGTCGTTAAAGCCTCGCTCGCTCCCGGCTCGCGAGTGGTGACGGACTATCTGGAAAAGTCAGGGCTTCAGCCTTATTTGAATCAACTCGGCTTCAACTTGGTCGGCTACGGATGTACTACATGCATCGCTGCTGGTACGCCTGTGCTGCTCGCTAACGGCACTGCGCGCCGCATTGAGCATATGCCCGGAGATGGGGGCGCGATGGTATTCGGTCCCACTGCGGACACAAAATTGGGCCTGGCAGTGCAGACCGAAAACATCGTTCAGGGCGTGCGCGACTGTATATCTCTAACCCTGCAGGATGGCCGCACTCTGGTCTGCACGCCCGACCATGAAATCCTGCGCTCGGATGGGCGTTGGGTGCGCGCTGACCAACTCGTGCCGGGGCAGGATCGGGTAGTGATCGGTCTGGAAGCGCCTCTGGATGAACCCGCCGAAGATGAACACAACTATGCGCTGCTTGCGGGCGATAGCAGGTTCACTATGGAGACGACTGATGCACGTCAGCGTGCGCTGGCTTTCGCGCGACTGTTGGGCCACTTGCTCGGTGACGGTTCGATCAGCGCCACAGGGCAGGGTCGGATGAATGCGGGTCAGGCTGTTGATCGCGAGGTGATCCTCGACGATATCGAACTGCTCACGGGCAAGCGACCCGCGGCGAAGGCATATGACGAGCGCAAGTGGGCCATCGTGCTGCCGAAAGAGTTGACCGACGCCGTCATCGCATTGCCCGGTGTACGCATCGGTCGCCGCATCGATCAGGCTCCGAGGCTGCCGGAATTCCTACTCGATGACAAATGCCCTGTGTCGATGGTGCGCGAATTTCTGGGAGGGGTTTTCGGCGCTGACGGACACGCGCCGGCGCTAAAGCGTTTGAGCGAGCGCGAAGGGGATGCGATCATAACCCACCCGGCATACTCGCAAAGCGCCAAGCCTGAGCATGTGGAACGGCTCAGGGAAGTAATGGGCCAACTGATCCACCTTCTCGCTCGCTGCGGAGTCGATACCGATGGAGCAAAGGTATATGAGTACCCTGTGCGCCGCGCGACTTCTTCCTATCCGCCCGCTCAGGATGGCACACCGCGCGTGGAGGTCAGACTGAGTCTGACGAATGGTCTCTCGTTCGTTGAGCGAGTGGGCTTCCGCTACTCGGTCGATAAGGCGATAAAGGCTAGCGCGGCGGCGGTCTATTGGCGAACTGTTGACAAGATCAACCAGCAACGTCTGCGGATGTCAGCGTGCCTGGAGGATATTCACAAAGAGTATCCAGAAATGTCATTCAATCGAGCGCGCGCAGCGGCGGCGGCTGATCTGAAATCGCGCGAGGCAGTTGTCTTCCCGCACTACTCCCTGCTCGAAGGCTTGGATCGCTTCTCGCGACTATCACAGCCGACAGATCGCAAGTTCCAACCACTGCACCGGGAGTCGTGCGATTTCCCATCGCCGGTCGAGTTGCTGAAGCAAATCGGAGCGCGGGACTGGTTCGCACCACTAGGGTCGCGCGACGAGACGGATTACTCCAAACGATACTGTGTTGATAAGGCTTCTATGACCCTGCCGACGCTCACTCTTGAAGTACTCGACCGTCGCCCTGTAGGCGAGCATCCGGTGTACGATTTATCGGTGTACGGTCTGCATGCATTCGTGGCCGGGATGATCTGTGTGCATAACTGCATCGGCAACTCCGGCCCGCTCGACCCGGGAATCGAAGAGACGGTCACTAAAAACGATCTCGTGGTGGCAAGCGTCCTGAGCGGCAATCGCAATTTCGAAGCCCGCGTTCATCAGAACGTCAAAGCCAATTTTCTGATGAGTCCGCCTCTCGTCGTCGCATTCGCGCTCGCAGGCACTATCGATATCAACCTCAACGAAGAACCTCTAGGCGAAGGGCGCGACGGAAAGAAAATTTATCTGCGCGACATCTGGCCCAGTATGGAAGAAGTGCGCGAGTATCTCGGTCTCGCGCGCGATTCGGAAACTTATCGCCGCCTCTACAGCGATTTCGTAGAGCAAAATCCCATGTGGAATGAAATTCCGTCTTCCGCAAGCGCGGCCTATGAGTGGGATGAGGAATCGACCTACATTCAGGAGCCGCCTTACTTCCACGGCTTCGGGATGCAGCCCGGACAGGTAAGTGAAATTCGCGGAGCGCGCGCTCTTGCCATATTCGGCGATTCGGTCACGACCGATCACATCAGTCCCGCGGGCGCGATCAAGCCCACGTCGCCAGCAGGCGTTTACTTGCAGGGGCGAGAGGTCGAAGTGAAAGACTTCAACAGCTATGGCTCGCGTCGCGGAAATGATCGGGTGATGACGCGAGGCACTTTCGCAAACGTCCGCATCAAGAACCTGATGGTTCCGGGTGTCGAAGGCGGCGTGACCGTGCATCAACCTGACGGCGAACGTATGAGCATCTATGATGCGGCGATGAAGTATCAGAGTGAAAACATTCCGCTCGTCGTCGTAGCAGGTCAGGAGTACGGCACGGGAAGCTCGCGGGACTGGGCCGCTAAGGGAACTCGATTGCTGGGCGTGCGCGCAGTCATCGCACAGAGTTTCGAGCGCATTCACAGAAGCAATCTCGTCGGTATGGGCGTGCTTCCTTGTCAGTTCAAGGAAGGCGCGAGCGCGCAGACGTTGAAACTTGATGGGAGCGAAACATTCGATCTCGTCGGCTTCGCTGAGGCGATACATCCGCGACAGGAGTTGATGCTCGTCATCCATCGCGCTACGGGCGAGACAGAGCGAGTCCCGGTCACGCTTCGCATAGACACTACCATAGAAGTCGACTACTACGAACACGGCGGCATACTGCCCTTCGTGCTGCGCGAGTTGCTCGCGTAGTAAACAGGATGCTGACTTCAAACTCATTCATAAGCCGGTTCCTGATAGCGGTGTCTCGCTCCGCACATCGCGCATATGCCTGCGTGCGGGCTGAAGCCTTCCGGCTCCCGAATCACATAGAGTCCGCCTTCTAGCGCCATCGTGCGAGTTCTGAAGTGAGCCGCCCGCTCTGCGATATATTCTTCATCATCCAGATATTTGAAAAACTGATCGAAATCGTAATCCATCTCTTCGCCTCCCCGGTGAATTTGAAAACAAAAAGCATTGCCTTCTGTTAAATGCCGAGAGGCTGGAAAAAAATTTCGAATTTCATTTCGATTATTTCATTGAACGTGCGTTGACGATGGCGAAAACGCCAGCGGCGACAGCGAGCGCGGCCAGTATGACGAAGTTCATCGATTGCGGCCCGCAGGCGTCGAAGAGTTGTCCTATCAGCCAGGGCAAAAACATGCTGCCCGCGCTCGCGCCGAAAATGAACCGACCCGTCACGCGCGCGCTGACGGTCAAACGACGCTCGGCCAGAGAGAGCATCGCCGGAAAAATGGATGCCATCGAAAGCCCCAGCCCTGTCGCGCCAATACACAAAGCCTCGACGGAAGAAGGCCATAGCAGCAGGATCGCGACGCTGAGCAGACACCCTGCAAGATCAGCCAGAAGAATCGAGCGAGGAAGGAAGCGCGCGGCTATCGGTATTCCGATGAGTCGACCGACTGTGAACGCGCCCCAGAAGATCGATGTCACATACCCGGAAGTCATCTCGTCTGCGCCAATCGACAGGGCGTAGGAATAAACCCATCCGCCGAAGCCCACCTCCGCGCCCACGTAGAGAAAAAGAAACAGCGCGATCAAAACGACCATCGCACTGTCTGATTGCCTGTCGTTTTCATCTTCTTGAACAGTCTGTGTTGCAGGGCCGGGCAGCAGTATAAGCCGCGCAGCGATTGGCAGAACGAAAATGGCTATGGCCCACCACGCCCAACTTATATGGCTGCCGATTGATTGAGCGACGAGGGCGGGAGCGAGCGAAGCGCCCACTCCGAAAGAGAAATGAAGCCCGTTCATGAAAGGCCCGACCTCGCGGCGATGAATGCGGACGAGCAGCGCGTTTCCTCCAACGTCTATCGCGCCCTGACCAAGCCCCAGAGCGAAAACCACAAGGATCAGCAACCACAGCGAAGAGATGATCGGAACTGTCGCGGCCATCGCCGCCGCGATCATCAACACCGCGCCCATGGCGAGATTGCCCTGCACGCTGTCGAACAATCTTCCGCCCACGAATGATCCCATCATATAACCGAGAGAGAGCGAGGTGAAAATAAAACCCGTCTGGCTCAATGAACTTTGCGTGCGCTCGGCAAACGAAGGGAGCGAAGGCCCGATGGCTCCGGTCATCAGCCCCAGCGCGATGAATGAAGCGAAGTAAGCAGCAGTGTGAGCTTTCCAGTTCGAGCTTCGCGCCACTGCCACTTCCGGCGAAAGGCTTGCTGTCGCTGAGGTCATACCTGTGTCATCCTCGGATCATTGTTGATGATGAAGTGGGCAGAGGCTCGCGGATCGTCTCTGTCGACATGAATCCGCTGGGCCGGAAAATAAATTGTCTGATAAGCGTGTATCGTTTCCTCTTCAGGCAATCCTTCCTGTCCGCGCTCCAATGCTCGCTCCATCGCCGTTTCAAAAGCGCAGTCGATCCAGAAAGCCAGATCGAAATGATGACGGTAAGCGCGTTTGAAAATATAAATGCCTTCCACGAGGATGATCTCGATGTCGTTGAAAAGATATCTGTGAGGTCGATACTCGGTCGCCGTCTCTTCGGCGAAGTCGGCTACAAAGTCGTGCGTGCGACTGGCTTGGAGCGGCAGAATCAATCGAGAAAACATTTCATCGAGACGAAGAGCATTCTCATAAAAATGTTCGGCTGGGTTCTCCGCGCTGAAACGACGGTGCGGCAGATTCAACCATCCATCGACGTTGATGCTTGCAACCCCCCGGCCCTGTTGTCGCAACTGCTCGACCATACGGCCTGTCACATAGCCTTTGCCGCTCGCATCGATGCCGCTGATGCCGACGAGCAGGCTGCGACCTGTCGGCGTCTGTTTTCGGCGGAGCAGCGTTTCCGCTATGGCGCGATCAATGTTTATAGTTTCCCTGTTCATTTTCCCTGCTCGGACTCGCACTAATCCACACACAGGTAATGCCGTCGGCAGGGAAACTTATTCCACGGGGATCGAAGGCAGAGTTTATGCGGTGTATCCTCCATCGATGACCAGATCGGTCGCCGTGACAAAGCTGCTCTCATCCGATGCGAGGTATAAAATCGCGCGGGCGATTTCTTCCACGCCCGCGAATCGCTTCAAAGGCACGCCTTCAGCCATGGCCCGCCACGCGGCGCTTTCGCTTCCGGCCTGTTTTTTCAAATCCTGCCAGAACTCCATCTCTTCCCACATCGGAGTCATCACTCCGCCGGGCGAGACTGAATTGACGCGAATACCGCGCTCGGCCAGTTCGAGCGCGGCCACTTTGGAAAACATGCGGACGGCGGCTTTGCTCGAAGAATAGGCCGAAGCCGTCGCGCCCGCTTTTATCCCTGAAGCCGACGCGACGTTGACGATGCTGCCGCCTTCGCGCATAGCTTTTGCCGCGTGTTTCGTGCCGAGAAAAACTCCGTCGAGGTTGACGGCCATCACACGTCGCCACTCTTCGAGGGTCATTTCCTCAACCGGCTTTGCGAAAGATATGCCCGCATTATTGATTAGAATATCGAGACGGCCCCAGCGATTGAGCACATCGCGGACAGCACTTTGCCACTGGCTCTCCTCGGTGACATCGAGTTGAAAAGCGACGGCCTCGCTTCCCTCATTGGTGATTTCATCCGCCGCCGTTTGCGCAAATGCGAGATCGATATCGGCAACGGCGACACGCGCGCCTTCGCGGGCAAAGAGCAGGGCTGCGGCGCGACCTATGCCTGAAGCTGCGCCCGTCACCATCGCGATTTTTCCGGCGATGCGCCCCGCCGGATTTTCTTCAGCCATTACTTTTTCGCCCCGATCAGTTCGTAATATTTTTCCTTTGGTTCTCCCGTCCATCCGTTGACGCCGTGACGGGGAAGGTAGACGAGATGAATCCAAAGGACGGCGATGAGCGGCAAGACGAGCGAAGCGAGCGCCCAGGCGCGACCGGCGGTTGCCGAGATGGTCAGAAAGAGCGCGAGCATGAGAATCGTTTTCAACACTCGTCGCCATTTGGGGCGATGCTCTTCGAAGTGACCGAAGAGTATATTGCCGAAGGCCAGCATCGACATGATGATCGCCACATCAAACCAGAAAGTATCCATTCGCCACATTTTCTACCTCCTCACGAAAAGTGGCGCAAGCTGTTAGTACATTGGAAACTAAAAAATTCGACTTTTATTCAATAAGCCAGCGCTATTGAAGCCGTGCCTCTGCGATATGAAATTAGAAATCTCAAATCGCAGAAAAGTTTAAAACCCAGTTTCCAGTGTATTAGCTTGCGTCTCTCCGAATGTCGCGCTTTCAGAGCCGCAATCTAACCGCATTGCGCTACCCTGCTTCTCTCTCATTCGTTCGCATTTGGAATCGAAGCAAGTTGGAGATACGAAGGAGCCGCCGCGCGGGTCCGCTCACCGATTGGATATCAGTTTCGTCTTCTTCCGCGCCCGCGACTTCCGCGCCGTTCTCTCATCTCGTTTTTTACCTGCTGGAATTGCTCCCACTGCTTCGAGGTGAGCGTCTGTTGAAGTCTCTCTTCCGTCTGGCGACGAATCTCGCTCAACACCGGCTCGGACTGTTTGCGCGCATCCGCGAGCCGCGCTCTCGTATCACTGAGTATCTTTTCGACTTCGGCCTGTTGCTCGGAAGTGAGGTCGAGGCGCTCGGTTATGTGTCTGAATCCGAGAAACGGCGGCCCTCCGCCGCGCTCGCCGGGAGCCGGGTAGCGCGTGCGATAGAGATTCAAAGCCAGCGCGCCTGCGATGAATCCCAGAACGAATATAGACAGCGCGGCCACACGCACCTGCCATTTGTTTTTACTTGTCTTCTCCATAAGCCACCACTTCATATAAAGTCGTCATGATCTCGCCGTAGGTCAGATCATCCGGGTCGCCATTTTCAAGAATCACCCATTCTGCGGAATATATGTTTTCGCTCTCTGCTGTTTCAAGCGGCTGGGACTGAGACCCGCTGATCCACAAAGTGAGGCCGACGAGCAGCGCGACCGCGGCGGCCATCGAAACGATCAGCGCGCGCGCAGCTTTCCACATGGCTGCAAGCGTCGAGGCGGCTGGAGATTGCTTTTCGCGAAGCGCGGCCATCACTCGCGCATTGAAAAAAGGCGATGGCTCTATGGTTTCATTCGCTCGCGCCCCAAGCAGGTCTGCCGCAGCCATCGCCGCCCTGTAAGCGCGACGACAATCGGCGCAATCGGCTATGTGTATCTCGATCATCGCCCTTTCGCGCTCGTCCCATTCGGGTGCGGGGCGCTCTTCGAGCAGGTTTATGATGTGCGCTTCCTTCATATCCTTCCTGCGCTTTCCGCTCTGGTGTTTCCTTCGAGCAGTTTCTCCAGGGCCTGTCGCATTCGGCGACGGGCGCGCATCGCCTTCACTTTCACTTTCGATTCTGACCAGCCTGTCATATCGGACACCTCTTTGACGGAAAGACCGTTGCCATCGATGAGTTGGAGCGCGACGCGATCATCAACAGGCAGAGTCTCAAGGAGCTTTTCGGCGAGGTCTGCCGCGACCAGCCTGCTTTCGACCGAAGAAGGCTGCGGGTTGGATCGGGCAGTCTTTCTTTCGAGCCACTCGATTTCGTCTTCGGTCAGGTCTTCGACCGAAGATTCGGGCCGACGTCCGGCAGCGCGCAGCAGGTTGATACAGGTATTGGTCGCAATGCGCGCGAGCCATCCCTCGAACGAGCCGCGCCCCTCGTAAGAGGCGATCTCGGTGTAGATTTTCAAAAAGACCTCTTGCGCCGCTTCTTCGACCATCTCTCGTCGGCGAAAGAACCGGCTGGCGATCCGAAACACACGAGGGCCGTAGCGTCGCATTATCTCCTCGAAGGCAGCCTCACCCCCTTTGCGTGCGAGGCGGGCCAGATCGAGGTCTGAGGCTTGTTCATATCGCTCTTGCAGAAGCGCTCCTTCGAGCGGGCGTCGAATTGCGGCGGGATCGAACAAAGCGACCCCGCCGTGATAAAGGTTCGTGACTACTTTCGGTTTCTGCGAGCGCGGCGCTCCTCGCCTCTCGCTTTCGCCTTCTCACGCATCTCATCTATCTTCGCTTTCTGCTCAGGAGTCAGCACTGCCAGCATCTCCTGATGAATTCTGAACTGCTCGCCCATCAGCTTGGCTCTGAGCGGAGCGATTGCGGCGAGCTTCTGGCTCACGAGAGATTCATCAAATGTTCCGGCCTGTCGGGACTCGCGCAGAGACTGCATCTCTGCGCGAATCTGCTGGCGCAAAGCCTTTGTGCTTTCGTTATGACTCGCGCGAATCTGCTTGATCTGCGCCTTCTGCTCTTCGGTCAGATCGATGCCTCTGAAAGCGCGACCCGCAGCCATTCTATGACCGCGATGCTTGAAGGAATGACCCCCTCTGCGATGCCGTGCCTTGTTTGACGAATCGTCCGTCGATTGCCCGAACGCAATCGGAGCGGCCACGACCATAGCAGCCACTATCACTGCCGCAATCGCCATAATGACGGCTGTTTGAAATGATTTAACTCTGTTGATTTTCATCCAGTATCCTTTCTTCAATTATCCTTTCCAGGCTTCCCTTACAATAGAGTAAGACACCAAAGAGCGAGAGACGGTTACACTGCGGGCAAAAAAAACGGGACCGGCGAATTCTTTGACGTTTACGAAAAAACAGGGGCCGCCATCGCAACGGCGGCCCGGAGAAAGCGCGTCGCGGATTCGCTCACATCCCTCCGCGCTCCACTTCGAAGGAGACGGTCTGCTGCGCGGTCTTTTTCGATTTCGCGTCCTTCACCGTCACCCTCAGTTCATAAATTCCCGAATCGAGTCCGAGCGCGATTTGTCCGCCTGCTTCCATTCTCTTCGGGTCTCGTCTGAGCACGCGCGAAGCGAGCGGCTGCCAGTCTGTGTGATAAACCGACTCCTCGCCTTTGAGGATTTCGATTTTCATCACTGCTGCGCTTTCCGCCGCGATGTTATAAGCGACGAATCGATAAAAAGCCATCTCGCCGCTTTTGAATGACGCTTTGCCCGCGATGATCCTCGGCCCTGCGCGCTCGGAGTTTTTGCTCCCGTCTTTTCCCAAAAATATGCTGCTCATCGCTATCTTGCCTTTACTGAGATCGGGAATTTCGACCCAGCAGAACGATGTGCCTGCAATCTCGCCTTCGGTGTCGCGCACGCCGACCCTTATCTGATAAAGCCCCGGCTTGAGTTCCATCCGCTTGTCATAACGATAGCCGTTTTGTTTTCCCTGCTCCACCTGCTCGGAAGTCATCGTGGCGCGAATCGTGTCTGAAAAAGTACCGGCAGCTTTTCCCGCCGCGTCATAGACGATGCCCACGACTTCGCAATTGAGCAATCGCTCGCCGCCCTTTTCTTTGTACTGAAGCGCGCGACCGTCGAAGTGAACCTGAAGAGAAGCCTGTGACTGATCGGCGCTGCTCTCGAAATAACTGGCTGACGAATCGACTGCGATTGCGGTCGCGGGCAGCGGGGCGTGCATCGTCTCGATGAGTTTCTGACGCGGGGTCAGATTGGCGACCGTTTTTATATTCTCAGCGGGAAGGTAGCCTCTCTGCGCGCGGACTTTGTATTCGGGATGATTTAGGACTCTGATCGTCACGTTGCGAAATTTTTTTCGGTCGCCTTCATCCGTCGGGTAGTAAGCCAAAGCGTAGTAGACGCTGTTATTGTCCAGAACTTTTTGCAAGGGTAGGTCGAGGTCATTGCGATTCAAAAACGCCTCCCCGCCCGTGTCTGCGGCCAGCGTTCTGAGTATCTGCTTCTGGTCAGCCTCGGATTGAGCCATGTAGGCTGAAAACCCAAAAGAGCCTGCAAGCGCGCCCGAAGTCGAAGCCCTGAATTCCGGCGAGACTTCCAGTCCCTTCGCGTCAAGCGCGTAGATGACCACGCCTGAGCGCGCGGCGCGTCCCGTCACGCTTCGCACCGAGTCGTTGTCCGCTGCTCCGCCGTCTTCCATGACGGTGAATCCGTCCGACAGCATCGCTATCATTCGCTGACCGGGCATATCGGCCAGTCGGTCGCACACGCCTCTGAGCGTGATGAGCGCGGCTTTGCGAAAGTATGTTTCCTGAGAAATTATCTGCCGCGCACGCGCACGCGCGTACTCACGGTCGGATTCCTGACTGAGCGGCACATAACCTTCCTCGGCGGCTAGTATCTGAATGGCAACCTGAGTCGCCTGATCGTTATTATTGGTCACCTGGGAGGCGAGGAATGGAGTGAAGTGGCTCGACCCGCGATTGAACAGATTTATTTTATCTATCGCATAACGGAGCATCTTTCGATCTTTCATAAACTGCTGAAGCGCGCCGAGCGTCCCCGAAGTGACGACTATAGCGACGAGATCATCATCCGTTATCTGCTCATCGACGAACTGCCTGAGAGTTCGTTTCACTCGAACGAAGCTCGAAGGAGCGAGATGAAGAGTATCTACGAAAAGCACTATCGTGCGCGAGGGCGGCGCGCTCAGGGCAGGCTTTGGTGTTTCGATTTCGGGTTTCTTATCTGAAGCTATGCGGGCCTGGGCGGCGCGAGTGCGTTCTATGGAAAAGAAGCTCACCGCCTGCGGTTTGTTGTTTTCGAGTATTTCAAAATCTTCCTTCGCGAGGTTGTCGACTATTTGTCCTTTTTTATCTGTGACGACCGCGCGCAACTCCACGAGTTCCGATTTGAGTTTTATGGCCTGATCATCGGTCGCTGGTTTTGTTTGTTGAGCGGTGGCCGACTGAAAAATCAGAAGCAGGCAGGAGAGAATCGAAACCTTGTTTCGCAATCGAGTCATAGATAAGCCTCCCGTAGTTCAGGCTTGGGGCCGCGCCTGAGAGGATTCTTTATTCTAACCCCATCGCATCACCTTGAACGACTGCGAATCTGCGCCTTGCATCTTCGCTAAGGAAGCCTGTCAAATAATGTTGAGTACGGAATTCAATCCTCCGTATACGTCTTCTTCTTTCAGCCCGTTCGCGGGGTCGTCAATCCAGCGATGACCATCGACTACGAATTTGTATGGGTATCGTCCGGGCGGCGGCAGATCGATCTCTGTGCGCCACACTCCCCGCTCATCTTTGATCATAGGCGCGGCGCTCCAGTGGTTGAAATCGCCCGCAATCGAGACTGCTGCTGCCTCGTGGTCGTGAAAGACGAAAACGACTTTTCCCCGTTCGACTCGCGGCGGAGCAAAATCGCTCTCTTCGTGCAGGTGGCGCTCGCTCGCCGCCCATTCGACGGCGCGGCGGGCATTTAACATACCATACCCCTGGCGCGCGAGCCGCGCATGGCTTATGCGATCAGCGGTCGAGATCAGTATGCGCTTGATCGCAGCCGGACCGAGCGACGGATTGGCTTCGATCATCTGCGCGATGACCGAAGCGACTATGGGCGCGGCGAACGAAGTGCCCTCGACGTGCTGATAATGCGTCGCCACTATTTTGCTCTCTCTCAGAGAGTCTTCCGCAGCTTCGCGGATCGCTTCCGGTCGCTCGTCGAGAAGCGAGCGCGGTAACTCGGATTTTCGCCACAGATCGCACAAAACGCTCTTGAGCGAATAATTGGATTGCTCGGCGATCCACGAGAAACTTTTGAGCAGATAATCCGGCGCGGAGGCGATTCTCGATAAAGCTTCAGCGCGGTGATACGCCTCGGTTCCGGGAAGTATCGGCGCGGCAACCCATATGGCAGGCGCGATTATTTCAGGCTTGATCAGTCCATCGACCGTAGGCCCGTAGCTTGAGCAGTAGAGACCCGTGCGGCTGCGGTCGAGTTGATTCATATCGTCATATCCGCCGATGGTGATGACCGAAGGCGAATTGGCCGGAGGCAGGACGTTCGGTTTATGGGTGCAACCGGAATTACCCGCCGCGACTACGACCGTGAGTCCGGCGCGCACAGCTTCTTCAGCCGCGCGATCAGCCGCGCTGTCTTTGTAAGATATGTCTTCGTCTCCGCCTAGCGATATGCTGACGACGCCGATTCTATAGCGATCCTTGTTTTCGATGACCCAGCGAATCCCGCGAGCGATATTTTCTTCCGGTATTCGCCCGCGTTCGCTCACCTTGACCAGAACCACGTTGGATTCCCACGCAAGCCCTCGATAAAAGCCGTCCGAAAGATGGCCGTTTCCCGCAGCCGTCACCGAAGTCTGCGTGCCGTGCCAGTCCCAGCTTTGAGGCGAAGCGGTCTGCGCGAGCGAAGTCGCGCGCCGGGTTACGTCTTTGTAAGCGAGTATCCGATTGACCGGCTCCGTGAGATCGGGGTGCGGGTAAAACCCGGAATCGAGAAAAGCTATAGTCACGCCGCGGCCCGCATAAGCGGCGTCGGCTTCAAGCCTCGTCGCCACAGGCAATACGGCAAAGCGGTTAGGCAAGTGCGCATGGTCGTGCCTCGCCTCGGTAAGCAATCCGTCAACAGATATGTCCTTCATAAAACTTCTTTCTTTCATCGCGCTCTCGCGCTCGTCTTATGTAATGACCGGCGGATGAAAAATTATTCCCTGAATAGTCTGGAGTCTGGAGTCTGGAGTCAGAAGTCTGCAACTCTCTGGACTCTGCATTTCAATCTGATATTATTTCTCGCGCTCTTGCTGATGAGTCATTCACCTCGTTTTTAACAACGCCCGGAAAGGATGAAAACAGGTGACGACTCCAAATAACCGACTCCAGACTCCAGACTCTGGACTCCAGACTTTTTTCTGAGGAGTCGTCATGAAAGTTTCACTTCATATCCTGCTTGCCATCATCGCGCTGCTCGTCATCGCTCAGGCTCAGTGGAATCAGAAACCTTACAATCAGTGGACGGAAAAAGAAGCTCTGCGGGTGCTCGACGATTCGCCCTGGGGACAGACTCAGGTGTTCGCTGACAGCACATCCACCGCTGGCGGCCCCGTTCCCGGCAGCGATCCCGACCGCGCAATCGATCAGGGCGGCAGCCGGGTGAATTATATATCACAGATAAATTTCCACATACGTTTCCTCTCGGCCCGACCCGTGCGACAGGCCATCAGTCGATTGATGGAAATTAGAAGCAAAGAGGATTCGCCGGAATTCGCCCTCCGCCTCAAGGATTTTGTAACCGAAGAGTCGCCTGATTACGTCGTAGTAGCAGTTCTTTGCGATTCGCCGCGCCCGACTTCAAGGTTGCAACGAGCGATGGAGATGCTCGACCAACTCAGTACTGAAAAGCTCAAGGGCAGAGCCTATCTTTCGACGAGCGATGGCCGTCGCGTTTTCGTTGAAGAATATCAACCGCCGGGTCGCGACTCGGTAGGCGCGCGTTTCTTCTTTCCGCGAGTCACAGGGGGCAAACCGCTTGTCACGGGTGAAAGCGGCGAGATAAGGTTTTATGCTTACTTGAGCGACGAGTACAAACTCGACAGAAGCTACAAAATAAAAAACATGACCTACGAAGGCAGACCGGAGTATTGACTCCCTCTGTTTTCGCTTCAATGGAGGATGGACAAATGAATTTCCCCGTTCGCATGATCTCAGGCGCAGTGTGTTTTCTCCTCGTCTCTTCCATAGCTTCGGCCCAGTGGAATAAAAGGCCTTACACTGAATGGTCGCCCAAGGATACTCAGAAGGTGCTGAACGATTCCCCTTGGGGACAGACTCATGCATTCACCGACATGTCGAACAGGTTCAACACCGGGCCGGGCCGCAACCCCACCCCGAACCAGACCGAGGAGGCCAGCACCAATTACCTCAATTTCCGAATTCGATTTCTCTCCGCTAAACCCATCCGTCAGGCGCTCAGCCGCATCATGGAAGAGCAGAGTAATAACGAGCTTGATGCGCAGACGGCAGCGCGCCTCAAGGGATTCATCGACTCGGAATTCGCCGAACACATAGTCATCTCGGTTATGGTCGATTCGCGCGATTCCAGGGGGCAGCTACCCGTAGCGCGGGCGCTTTTGCGCAATCAAACGGCAGGCGAGCTTAAAAATAACTCTTACCTGGTAACGAAAGGAGGCCAGCGGGTATTCCTCATCGAGTACTATCCGCTCAGTGCCGACGGACTCGGCGCAAAGTTCGTCTTCCCTCGCCTCGTCGATGGCAAGCCTTTCATCACCGAAGATACAGGCGAGGTCATGTTCGTCTCGGAGCTTTCCAGTCAGTACACGCTCAGAATGCGATTCAAGACCAAAGACATGATCTACGACGGAAAGCTTGAGTATTAGAGCCAGCCGTCACAATGGGGAGGATCACATGAAAAGGCTTCGTCGCTTCGTCGCGTCAGTCGCCGTCGTCGTTTTTCTCATCTCTGCGGTCTCGGCTCAGTGGGACAAGAAGCCCTACACCGAATGGTCGCAACAGGAGACGGAAAAAATTCTCAACAACTCTCCGTGGGGGCAGACGCAGGCGCTCACCGACACTTCGAAGATGTTTGACACCGGACGCCGACTCGATTCGGGCCAGAGCCGCGTGGCCGATGTCACGCAGGTCAACTTTCGCATTCGCCTGCTCTCGGCAAAACCTCTGCGTCAGGCGATCTGTCGCTCGATGGAGATTCAACAAAAGGGCGAACTTCCCGCGCAACTCGCCGCGCAACTTCGAGCTTTCGCCGCCGCAGATTTTCCCGATTACATAGTCATCACTGTAACGGTCGAGTCTCAGAATCCGAGCAGCGAGTTTCAGGCCGCCACATCCGTACTTGGCAAGATAACGACGGCTGAACTCAAAAACGACACCTATCTGCTCGTGAAGGGCGGCAAGAAGGTTTTTCTCAAAGAGTATCAGTCTCCGCGCAATGACGGATTGGGCGCGCGATTCATCTTCCCGCGCCTCGTCGAGGGCAAACCCTTTATCACGGCTGATGCTGAAAGCGTTTTGTTTTATTCGGAACTCGGCCAATCGCTCAGGGTCGCCAGCAAGCCCATCTTCCTCAACATGCGATACAAGACCGGCGATATGATGTTTCAGGGCAAACTGGAGTATTGACCCAAGGATGATGTCCAATAATTTGGATGGGCGCGCATGTTTTCGTATGCGCGCCTTCACGCCTCTTCTTTTCATTCTGTTTTCGAAACCTCTTTGTCACGTCAGCGTTTCAAATCGCAAAAGCAGATGCTAGATGCTAGATGCTAGATGTTAGTACGGGACAGTGGAAGCGATGACATTTCCACTAACATCTGACCTCTAACATCTAACATCTTTTTCAGAGGAGGCTGTTATGAAAAAACTCTGCGTTTTTCTCTCCTGTCTGGTCGCGCTGTGTTCCGTTCCGGCCCTCGCTCAGTGGGACAAGAAATCTTACAACAACTGGTCTGAAAAGGAAGCCACCCGTATGCTCAACGAATCTCCGTGGGCGCAGACTCAGACCTTCAGCGACATCTCACAGTTGACCGGCAACGCGCGATTGGCATCGGGAGCGAGTCGCATAGGCGAAGAATTCCATGTCAATTTCCGCATCCGTTTTCTCTCGGCTCGACCCGTGCGACAGGCGACGGCCCGCATGATAGAACTTCAAAACAAAGGCGAATTGAGCGAGCCGGTCGAGAAACAACTCAAGGCATTCGCCGCCGCAGATTTTCCCGATTACATCATACTGACCGTGACCGTAGATTCTCCGCGACCGAGCAATCATCTTCAGCAGGCCACATTGATGCTGGCCAAGCTGACGACTGCCGATCTTCAAAACAACACCTATTTGCTTGCAGGCAGCGGCCAGAAAGTTTTCATCAAAGAGTATCAGCCTCCGCGCAATGACGGACTGGGCGCGCGACTCATCTTCCCGCGCCTCGTCGAAGGCAAACCCTTTATCACGGCTGAAACCGAAAGCATTCTGTTTCACTCCGAGTTCGGAGCATCGAAAGCATCGTCAGACGCAACTGCCTCGCAGCAGACCGGCCCTTCGGCGTCGAGCAGCATCACGCCCTTCAGCAACTTCGTTTTGAATATGCGCTACAAGATTAAAGATATGATGTTCGGCGGCAAACTCGAATATTAGGGGCCGGGAGATAGGTGATGGGAGATGGGGTAATTTCCTATCTCCCATCTCAGCGTTTATGGAAATCACTTGCGGCTGAAGTACACGACATTGGGCGCGTCGCTTCGACCGGCGGCAATATCCGGATAGCCATCCCCGTCGAGATCGCCGAGCGCAAGGCCATAGACCGCCCCTTTCCCGTCGCCGAAGCGCACTTGCTCGAACTTGCCTGCAACTCCATCGTTGAAGAAAACCGCTCCCGGCGCAGTCACATATCCGATTACGATATCAGCCTTGCCATCGCGATTGAGGTCGCCGATAGCTATTGCATAAGGCACGAGAGTTTTATCACCTATCGGCACACCGCTATCGAAACCGCCCTGCTTGTCGTTGAAGCAGATGTAAGCGCCGAGCTTTTCGTCGCCGACTACGAGATCGATCCAGCCATCGCCGTTGAGATCGCCCGCCGCCGCCGTGCGAGCCGAAGATGAGGCGAGACCGAATGGTTTGGTTTTGGCAAATCCCGCTTTGCCGTCATTGAAGTAAATCACGCTTTGCCCGCCGTCGCGGTTCGGCACGGCCAGATCGATGAACCCGTCTCGATTGAAATCGGCAGGCACTATAGTCGTGGCTGATCGTGCAGGTATGGTGATGCAGTCGCCGCGGTTGAAATTGCCTCGACCGTCATTGATGCACACACTGCTTGGCATCCCGCGGTTGGCGGCTATGAGGTCAGGCCGCTTGTCGCCGTTGAGATCGGCTACGGCAGCGTTTCTTGTCGACCATCGCGGATCGCCCCATTTGCCTGAGACGCGGAAGTTCGCTTTCCCGTCGTTGAGATAGATGAGCTTATCATCAGGGCTGTCATTGCTGACGGCGACATCGAGGTCGCCATCGCCATCGAAATCGGCGAGGACAGCCGAATAGGTTCTGTCGGGAGTATCGCCGAGATTTCGCGCCACCTTGAACTGGCCCTTGCCGTCGTTGAGCAGCACGCGATCATGCAGCGGCCAGTGACGCCCCTTCGCCAGCACTATGTCGAGATCGCCGTCGCCGTCCAGGTCGCCCGCGCTGGCGTTGGCTGAAGTTTCCGATGTTTGCTCAAGATTGACTGCGCGCGAAAATTGCCGCGTCGCTGAAGGCAGAGGAAACGCGACGCCCGCAACGGCGCAAAGAACGAGAACATATCTCAGCATCAGTTTCTCCTGTGTCGAGTTTCCTCGTTAAACGCGCGTGGCAGGCTCATTGTTCGTGTGATTTTTTCAGGAAGGCGGCAGGCCGAGAGCGCAAGCATCCCTGCCCGCATGACTGAAGAACTCATGCGTCCCCGTCGATTTATTATGCCAATACATGCAGGCAAGTATGCCTGCACCCTCAGGCTTCGTCTCAATTCACCGCTTCTGCGCCCGATTTTTCCGCGCCATCAGCGACAGGCGGCTGATGGCCTTTGAGCAGTCGGTCGGCCATCGCGCCGATGACGGTCATAAAAGCCTGCGCCGCGTGCGAGTGCGCATCCGTCCTTCGCCTGACAGCCCACAAAGTTCGCTCGTGTCGAAATCCATCGACGGGAATTGTGACAAGCTCACCGCGCTCCACCTCCTCGCGCACGCACATCAACGGCACGAATCCTATGCCGAGATTCATCGCCACGAATCGCTTTATCGTCTCGATGGTCGTTATCTCTATCGTCATATTGAGCGGCGTCTGAAAACGGCGAAACGTCTCGATGACTTTATCGCGCGAAGGCGAATGTACGTTGTGCGCGATGAATGACTCTGCGCCAAGCTCGCGGATGTGAACGCGCTCGCGCGCGGCGAGCCAGTGCTGCGGGCTTGCGATCAATACAAGCTCGTCTCTCATGATCGCAGTCGCTTCAAGCTCAGTGTCGTCGGGCAGGAATGAAAGTATGGCGAAATCCAGATTGCGCTGCCTTAGCTCGCGCGGCAGAAGGGCGGAAGATTGACGCGAGACTTCGACTTTGATCTTGGGGTACTGCTCGCGGAAAGAGAGTATGAGTTGAGGAAGCAGATAAAGACTTGTGCTTTCGTTCGCGCCAATGCGGATGCGACCGCTCTGCAAGTTGTGAAGCTGTTTGAGAGTGATCAACGCTTCGTCGCGAAGATTGAGAATGCGCTTGGCGTATTCGAAGAGAGCCTCGCCCGTGTCGGTGAGCGAATAAGCATTGCGATTCGAACGATCAAAAAGCGGAAAACCGATTTCGCGTTCAAGCTTGCGCACGGCCATGCTCACAGCCGGTTGCGTGCGAAATACTCGCTCCGCCGCCCGATGCGCGCTGCCCTCTTCGACCATAGCCACGAACATTTCAAGCTGCATCAATTCCATAAATTTCTCCTCAGGAGTCAGTAAGGTGACAGGTTACAGGTGACAGGGAACAGGAACGGAGACTTCCCCCCTGTTCCCTGTCACCTGTAACCTGTTCCCTAAACCGACCACTGCCTGTTCACCCTTTCAATAATCGCTTCACGGCCCGCATCGCCTGTCTTATCCGTTGCTCGTTTTCGACGAGCGCGAAGCGAACGAATCCGTCTCCCCGTTCTCCGAACCCTATGCCGGGAGAAACCGCCACGCTCGCCTCGGATAAAAGCAGCTTTGCAAATTCGAGCGATCCTAACGACTTAAATTGCTCCGGGATCGCGGCCCACACGAACATGCCCGCGCGAGGTTTGTCTACGATCCATCCGGCCTGCGCGAGCGCGTCGATTAAAACATCGCGCCGCTTTTCATACTCGCGCGCCGTCTCGCCGACGAACTCATCGCACTCGTTGAGCGCGATGATCGCTGCGATTTGAATCGGCTGAAAGATGCCGTAATCCATATAGCTCTTGACCCGCGTGAGCGCGGCTACAGTTTCCCGATTGCCCGCGCAAAAACCCACGCGCCACCCGGCCATGTTGTAACTCTTCGACATCGAAAATATTTCAACCGCCACTTCTTTCGCTCCCGCGACCTGAAGTATGCTCGGCGCTCGATAGCCATCGAAAACTATGTCGGCATAAGCGAAATCATGAATGATCAACAAGTCATAACGATGCGCGAGCGCGACGATTTCTTCGAAGAATTTTATCTCGACCGTCGCGCCCGTCGGGTTGTTGGGAAAAGAAATCAACAGCACTCGCGGTCGCTCGCGTTTGATCGCCTCACTGAGCTTATCTAAAAGATCATCCGCGCCCTCGGCGACGACGCCAAGCACGCGCCCGCCCGCGATTGTCACCGACTGGCGATGAATCGGATAGGCAGGCTCAGGCACGATGGCGCAGCCTTCCGGCTCAAGCACCGTCATCATCAGATGCGCGAGACCTTCCTTCGCGCCTATAGTCGCCACGACTTCGCTTTCAGGATCAAGGCTCACGCCCCACTTGCGCCCGTAGCGGCGGGCGAGAGCTTCTCTCAGTTTCGGAATCCCGCGCGAAGCCGAATAGCGATGATTGCGCGGATTGAGCGCGGCTTCGATCATCTTGTTTACTATCGGCTCAGGCGTCGCCAGGTCGGGATTGCCCATCCCAAGATCGACGATGTCTTCGCCTCTCTTCCTCGCAGCCGCTTTCATTTCGTTGACCACGTTGAAGACGTAAGGCGGAAGTTTGTTTGAAAGATAAAATTTTTCGCTCACTCGTTTCATCTCACTGCTGCGGGTTGCTCCACCGGTCGAAGCCAGTCTTTATATTTTTTATCGCGTCCGGCGACGGCATCGAAGAACGCCCGCTTGATTCGCCCGGTCACCCGCGCGCTTTTGCCTATCTTTACTCCGTCGACTTCTCGGATGGGAGTCACCTCGGCAGCGGTTCCAGTCATGAAAGCTTCGTCGGCCAGAAGCAGATCGTTGATTCGAATCGCTCTCACCTCGACTTCATAACCGAGATCGGCGGCTATCTGCATCACCGAGTCGCGAGTGATGCCGAGCAGAATCGAAGACCGCTCATCATTGGTCACTATTTTCCCGTCGCGGATGATGAAGATATTTTCCCCGGAGCCTTCGGCTATGTTGCCTTCGGCGTCGAGCAGGATCGCCTCATCATAACACCCTCGCGCCGCTTCGCGAACAGCAAGCACCGAATTTATATATCCGCCGCAGGCTTTGGCAGTCGTCGGCATCATGCGCGAATGAAATTTCGTCCACGAAGAGAGGGTCACTCTCACCCCTGATTCCATCCCTTCATCGCCGAGATAGGCACCCCACGGCCACGCGAGTATGACCGTCTCGACGGGGCAGTTGCGCGGATTGAGCGAAAGAGAGCCGCTGCCGTAAAAACAGATGGGCCGGACATAACAACTCGCAAAACCGTTTCGAAGAATGGTTTCGCAGATGGCATCTTCGAATTCTTCATGCGTGTAAGGGATATCGATGCCGTAGACCGCCGCCGAATAGAAGAGCCGTTTCACATGCTCGCCGAGGCGAAACACTGCCGGGCCATCATCGGTTTCATAGCAGCGCAAGCCTTCGAAGACGCCGCTGCCATAATGGAGCGCGTGCGCCGATACGTGAAACGTGGCTTTGCCCCATCGAATCAGACGACCATTCATCCATACCCATTCGGTTTTATCGAACGACAAGCGATGCCTCCTCTGAAAACAGAAGTCAGAAGTCAGAAGGTGAGAGGGAACAGGTGACAGGTTACAGAGCCGGAGATCTCCCCCCTGTTACCTGTCACCTGTCACCTGTTCCCTACTCCGACTGTTGCTTAACATCTTCTTATCCGCGCAAACTTCTTTGTGCAGTTTGTAGCTGACCGCATCGGACAATGCCTGCCAGCTTGCTTCCAGAATGTTTTCGGAAACTCCGACCGTAGACCACGACTCATTTCCGTCGCTCGTTTGAATCAAGACTCTGACGCGGGCTGCCGTCGCGCGGTCGGAATCTACGACGCGCACCTTGTAATCGGTCAGTTGCACCGATTCCAGACACGCGAATGCGTCTCCGAGCGCGCCGCGCAAAGCGCAATCCAAAGCATGCACAGGTCCGCACCCTTCCGCGCTCGCTTCGCTGACGTGGCCTGTGAGGTTGACTCTCACCGTAGCCTCAGACCTGAAATTGCCTTCTCCATCGCGCTCCACCGCGACGCGATAGCTTTCGAGCGTGAAGAGGTCGACGCATTTTCCCGCCGCGCGCTCCATCATCAATCGCACAGACCCTTCAGCCGCTTCGAATTGAAAGCCCGAGTGTTCAAGCTCTTTGATTCGTCGCACGACCGCGTGCGCCTCCGCAGCATCGAGATCGACGCCCATCTCGGCGGCCTTGTAGAGCAGATTGCTGCGGCCCGAAAGATCGGAAACCAGCACGCGGCGAGTGTTGCCCACGAGTTCCGGGTCGATATGTTCGTAAGTCGCAGGGTCGCGCATGACCGCGCTCACATGCACGCCGCCCTTGTGAGCGAACGCGCTGCGACCGACATAAGGCAGATCATTACGATGAGGCAGATTGGCAAGCTCCGCGATGTGACGCGAGAGGTGAGCGAGACTCGTGAGTCGCTCGCGCCCTATGGTTTCGTATCCGAGTTTGAGTTCGAGCGCGGGAATCACGGAACAGAGATTCGCGTTGCCGCATCGCTCGCCATAGCCGTTGACGGTTCCCTGCACCTGTCTGGCTCCTCGCTCGACTGCGGCCAGCGCATTCGCGACGGCAAGCTCCGAATCATTGTGCGTGTGAATTCCGAGAGGAATTTTCACAGAGGCTTCGACCTCGGAAACGATTTCCGAAAGCCGAGAAGTCATCGTCCCGCCGTTCGTGTCGCACAGAACGATCCAGTCGGCCCCGCCGCGCGAGGCTGCCTTCAAAGTTTCGATGGCATACGCGGAATCCGAAGCGAAGCCATCGAAGAAATGCTCCGCATCATAGATGACCTCGCGGCCTTTTGATTTCAGATAAGCGACGGAAGACTCGATCAACTCAAGATTTTTTTCGAGCGAGATGCCGAGCGCCTTCGTTACGTGCAAATCCCACGTCTTGCCGAATAGGGTCACAACAGGCGTTTGGGCGTCGAGCAACGCCTGAAGGTTCGGATCGTCTTCGACTCGATTTTTTGCGTGACACGTGCTGCCGAATGCCGCGAGCCGCGCGTGTCGGAGATTGAGTGATCGCGCTTTGCGAAAAAACTCTTCGTCTTTTTCATTCGAACCGGGCCAGCCGCCTTCGATATAATCGATGCCGATATCGTCAAGCCTTGTCGCAATGAGCAATTTATCTTCGACGGAAAAACTGACGCCTTCGCCCTGCGTGCCGTCTCTGAGGGTCGTGTCGTATATCTTCACTCGCATTTTCAACGCCCCTCCGCCGCCGATGACTGCTGACCGGCTAATCCCTCACAAATGGCGTCGCCCATCTCGGCGGTCGAAACGTGCGCGCCACCCTCGGCAAGATCGAATGTGCGCAGTCCGTTGGAGAGCGCCGATTTGATCGCGCGCTCGATTGCACGGGCTTCCGTTTCGAGTCCGAATGAATAGCGCAACATCAAAGCCGCTGAAGCAATCGCGCCGATGGGATTCGCTTTTGACTGACCTGCGATGTCGGGCGCAGAGCCATGCACGGGTTCATAAAGCCCGACCCGTCCGCCGACGCTCGCCGATGGAAGCATTCCCATGGAACCAGCCAGCACGGCAGCTTCGTCGGAGAGAATGTCGCCGAAAAGATTTTCCGCAAGCACTACGTCGAAACGGCGCGGGTCGCTCACGAGTTGCATAGCGAAGCTATCGACGAGTGCGTGTTCGAGCGTGACCTGCGGATATTCGTGAGCCACGCGAGTGACGACATTGCGCCAAAGCTGAGAGACTTCCAGCACGTTGGCTTTATCTACGGAAGTGACTTTGCGGCGGCGCGAGAGTGCGGCTTTGAAAGCTGTGTGCGCGATGCGCTCGATTTCCGAGACCGTGTAATTCATCGTGTTGAATGCGCGAAAAGGGCCGCTCGATCCGCTCTCGAATCCGCGCGGAGTGCCGAAGTAGAGTCCGCCCAATAGCTCGCGCACGATCAACATATCGCTCCCCCGCACGATATCGGGTTTGAGTGAGGAAGAATCGACAAGCTCATCATAGACGACTACGGGGCGTAGATTGGCGAAAGCCTGAAGTTCGCGGCGAAGTCCTAACAATCCATCTTCAGGCTTCCGCCCACGCGGATTCTGATCGTAGCGGGGGCCGCCGACCGCGCCGAGCAGCACCGCGCCGCTTGCGAGGCATCCTCTTGCGGTTTCATCCGGCAGCGGAGAGTCGCCACGGTCGAGCGCGCACCCGCCGATCCAATATTCTCTGGTTTCGACCGTGTGGCCGAATTTGCGGGCTGTTGTGTGAATGACTTTCACGGCTTCGGCTGTGACTTCCGGCCCGACTCCGTCGCCCGGCAGAACTGCTATGTTGAGTTTCATGGGTGTTTCCTTCTTTACCAAGTGATTCAGATTTTCTCTCAAACAATAATCAAATCTGATCAACTCGTTCTATTCAGCCGCGTCAGCGACGGTTGAACCGAGAATCGAGTCACAATATTCAATCGTCGCTGACGCGACGCGAGATCAAGCGATCCTTACAAACCCGGCTTTGAAAAACCGGGCTAAAGTCATATCACCGCTACGCGGTGTTTGCGCGAAAACTGAATTGCACTTCTTCCTCGCTACATTTTACGCAACACCGCGCCCGTGCTTGCTGATTCGACCAGCGCGGCATAACGTCGCAGATAAGAACTCGTCACTCTCGGTTCAAACGGCGGAAGCTCGCGGAGTCGCGCTTCGATCTCGCTCGCTTCCAGATCGACTTCTATAAGATTGCGCGCAAGATCAATCGTTATGCGGTCGCCGTCGCGAAGAGCGGCTATCGGCCCGCGCGCCGCCGCTTCGGGCGAAACATGGCCTATGGCTATTCCGCGCGTCGCGCCTGAAAATCTGCCATCGGTCACAAGCGCGACATCGCGCCCCATTCCCATGCCGACGATGTTGGCCGTAGGCGCGAGCATCTCCTGCATTCCGGGGCCACCACGCGGCCCTTCGTAACGAATGACGACGACCGCGCCTTTTTTCACTCGCCCGTCAAGAATGGCTTCGGAAGCCTCTTCCATCGCGTCGAAGACCTGCGCTGCGCCGCTGAAGTAATCCAGATCGGCAGCCGCCCGCTTGATCACCGCGCCTGCGGGCGCGAGGTTTCCAAACAGTACGGCCAGCGCGCCCGTCGGCGAAAACGGATCGACGACAGTTCGCAGCACATCGCCATCAGCTTCATCAGCTTCCCGGATGTTTTCGCCAAGCGTCTGCATCGTGACAGTCTGCGCGCTCAGATCGAGCGCGCCATCGCGTCGCGCGAGCTCTTTGAGTATCGCGCTGATGCCGCCCACGCGAAGCACGTCTTCCATGTGAACATCAGGGCGCGCGGGGCTGACCTTGCACAGTGTCGGCACGCGAGAGGAAAGCTCGTTCAATCTTTCGAGAGGATAAGAGATGCCTGCTTCGTCCGCGATGGCGAGCGTATGCAAGACGGTGTTGGTCGATCCGCCCATGGCGAGATCGAGCGCGAAGGCGTTGTCAAACGAATTCAATGTAACGAAGTCGCGGGGCTTTAGATCGGCTTCGACGAGTTTGACTATCTGTCGCGCAGCCTGGCGCACAAGCTGGCGTCTTTCTTCAGAGTCGGCCATCAGAGTTCCGTTGCCGGGAAGCGCGAGACCGAGGGCTTCCATAAGACAGTTCATCGAATTGGCGGTGAACATGCCTGAGCAGGAGCCGCAGGTCGGGCAGGCGCGGTCTTCGATCTTTTGAAGCTCAAGCACAGTGAGTCGTCCTGCTTTGAGCGCGCCCACGCCTTCAAAGACGTGCATCAGATCGACCGACGTGCCGTCATCCATACGCCCCGCGCGCATGGCCCCGCCGCTGACGAATATGGTCGGGATGTTGACACGCATCGCGGCCATAAGCATTCCCGGCACTATCTTGTCGCAATTCGGAATGCACACCATGCCGTCGAAGCGATGCGCTTCGATTACGGTCTCTACGGAATCGGCGATGATCTCGCGCGACGGCAGGCTGTACTTCATGCCGATGTGTCCCATCGCTATTCCGTCATCTACGCCGATGGTGTTGAATTCGAAAGCGACGCCGCCCGCTTCGCATATTGCTTCTTTGGCTATGCGACCGAACTCCTGAAGGTGACGGTGGCCGGGAATGACATCGACGTAGGAATTGCAGACGGCTATGAAAGGCTTCGCCATATCCGTGTCGGTCACGCCGCAGGCTTTGAGCAAACTGCGATGCGGCGCGCGCTCGGCCCCAAGTTTGATCTGATCGCTTCTCATGAGGTTTTCCTCTCACATCGCCCAAAGAAATTCATCCGGGTCGCGATGCAAAAATCTGTCTTCGCCCGTGATCCAGTCCAGGCGAACAGGCGCGCAGATGTCGAGCGCGACTACATCTTCCACGACTTCCGATGAATGCTCGACCCCGCCCGGAATCGTGAGCGACTGATTAGCGCGCACAACGACTTCGCCCGTGGGCAGAAAGAAACGCCACACGCCCTTGAGCACTATAATCAATTCTTCGCTTTCGTGCCTGTGCGATTGTGTGACCGCGTACTGCTCGGCTTCGACGCGCGCCACCATCACGTTTTCGCCCAGTATCACTTTTCTTCGATAGAGTTCCGTTATCTCTTCCGTCTTCATTTTATCCCAGTCATAAAACCCCATAAGCCCTCCCGTAGATGTTAGTGGTCAGATGTTAGATATTGGTGGGAGCATCTTCACCATTGACGACCAATCAACTACTAACATCTAACATCCAACATCTAACATCTGCTTTCAATTTTTCGCCTTATCGATCAGGCGATTCTTTCCAAGCCACGGCATCATCCCGCGAAGCCTCTGGCCTACTTCTTCGATAGGATGAGACTCGGCTTCCGATTCAAGCTGACGGAAGCGCGTTTTGCCCGCTTCGTTTTCGGCCATCCATTCATCAGCAAACGCGCCCGATTGAATGTCGGCGAGAAGCTGCCTCATCTGTTCTCGCACCCGGTCGCCGATGACCGAAGGGCCGCGCGTGAGGTCGCCATACTCGGCAGTGTTCGAGACCGAGTAACGCATATTCGAAAAGCCGCCTTCGTAAATCAGATCGACTATGAGCTTCATCTCGTGGAGGCATTCGAAGTAAGCCATCTCAGGCGAGTAGCCTGCCTCGACCAGAGTTTCGAAACCTGCTCGTATGAGCGATGTCAAGCCTCCGCACAACACAGCCTGCTCGCCGAAAAGATCGGTTTCGGTTTCTTCCTTGAATGTCGTTTCCAAAATCCCTGCGCGACCTCCGCCTATCGCAGAAGCATAAGCGAGCGCGATCTCGCGCGTGTCGCCCGTCGGGTCCTGATGCACAGCGAACAGGCAGGGAACGCCGCGCCCTGCGGTGTACTCGTGTCGCTCAAGATGTCCCGGCGCTTTCGGCGCGACCATAAATACATTGACCTCGGCGGGCGGCACGATCTTTTTGAAGTGGATGGAAAATCCGTGCGCGAAAGAAAGATAGTTGCCTGCCAAAAGATTAGGCGCGATCTCTTCGCGATAGATGCGCGGCGCAACCTCGTCAGGCACGAGCATCACGACCGCATCCGCGTTGAAAGCAGCTTCGGCAGTGTCCTCGACGGTGAAGCCTGCGCTCAGGGCTTTCTCACGCGAAGGGCTGTCCGGTCTCAGCCCGACCGTGACCGCGCAGCCTGAATCTTTCAGGTTATTCGCCTGCGCATAGCCCTGCGAGCCGTAGCCGATGACGGCGATCTTTTTGCTCTTGAGTGATTCAAGGTTGGCGTCCTTGTCGTAATAAACTTTCATCCGGTTCTCCTCCGAAAAAGTGGCGCAAGCTGTTAGTACATTGGAAACTAAAAAATTCGACTTTTATTCAATAAGCCAGCGCTGTTGAAGCAACACCTCTGCGATCTCAAATTAGAAATCTCAAATCGCAGAAAAGTTTAACAACTTGGTTTCCAGTGTATGGCCCCCAATTTTTACACTTTCGGGACATGCCCAAGCTAACAGCTTGCGCTAAATCAACGACTCCGTTTTCAATTGCACGCTTCAGTGCTTTCCGCCATCGGCGGCGAGTCGGTTTGTTTAGCGAGAGCCACCGCGCCCGACCGGGCCACTTCGCACTGGCCGAGCGGGCGGAGCAGTTCGAGCAATGCCTGAACTTCTTCGCGCTCTCCGACTGCTTCGATCATCACCCCGTCGCCCGATGCATCGACGACGCGGGCGCGAAAGAGGCTGGCAAGGTTCAAAGCTTCCTGAAGACGCTCGCGCTCCTTTATGTGAATCAGCGCGAGGTGACGCTCGACTTTTCGCTCGTCGGTGATATTTACCGCCTTCAACACTCGCACCTGTTTATCGAGTTGAGAGGTCACGCGCTCGACCGACTTTTGATCGCCCGTCGCCACTATCGTTATGCGCGAGACGTTCGCCTCCAGAGTCTCAGCGACCGTCAGGCTTTCGATGTTGATGCCCCGCGCGCTGAAAAGGCCGACGATGCGCGAGAGTTCGCCGAATCGGTTTTCAACTTCTATCGACAGCGTGTGCCTCATCCGAGCACCATATCCTTGAGTCCGGCCCCACTGGGAACCATCGGATAGACGTTTTCTTCTTCCGAAACGAGTATGTCCATCACCACCACTCCGGGAGTCGAAAGTCCGCGTTCAAGCACGCTACGAAGCTGATCGGGTCGCGTCGCTCTCAGCCCCACGGCTCCATAAGCCTCGGCGAGCTTGACGAAATCGGGCATCCATCCCATCCCGACGTGCGAGTAAGCGCGATCATAGAAAAGCTCCTGCCACTGACGCACCATGCCGAGATAGTTGTTGTTCATGATGACCACCTTCACGTTTGCTTTGTACTGCACGGCGGTGGCTAGTTCCTGCGAGGTCATCTGAAATCCGCCGTCGCCTACGAAGGCGATCACCTGTCGGTCGGGGAAAGCGATCTGCGCGCCGAGGGCAGCAGGGAATCCGAAACCCATCGTTCCGAGTCCCCCGCTTGTTAGCGATTGTCGCGGGCCGTTGAACGGATAATACTGCGCAAGCCACATCTGATGCTGGCCCACATCAGTTGCGATAATCGCGTCGCCTGAAGTGAGACGATAAAGCTCCTGCACAAGGCGCTGCGGCATGATCATCCGATCCGAATCCTCGAAAGTGAGCGGCGCGAATCGCTTCCACTCATCTATCTGTTTCCACCACGCGGCGACTCGCGATTGGCTCTCAGAGCCGGTTTCTTCCGTGAGCAGGTCGAGCATTTGTTGCAACACGCTTTTCGCATCGCCCACTATGGGAACCTGCGCGCGTCGATTTTTATGAATCGAACCGGGATCGATATCGATGTGAACGACTTCGGCCTGCGGCGCGAATTTATCGAGCGCGCCGGTCACGCGATCATCGAAGCGGACGCCGACAGCTATGATCAAATCAGATTCCGAAATCGCCATATTCGCCCAGTAGGTTCCATGCATGCCGAGCATGCCGAGCGAGAGCGGATGGCCCGATGGAAAACATCCAAGCCCCATCAATGTCGGAGTGACAGGAAGAGAAAGTCTTTCGGCAAACTCGAAAAGTTCTTCCGCGGCGTTCGAGTGAATTACGCCGCCGCCGACGTAGAGGACGGGCCGACGCGAACGGGTGATTTTTTCCACAGCGCGACTGACCTGCTCTGCGTCGCCAAGCATCTGCGGGCGATAAGCGGGCAGGTCTACCGATTCGGGATAAATGAAAGGCGACTGTTCGGCAGTAACGTCTTTCGGAATATCGATCAGAACGGGGCCGGGTCGCCCGGTCGAAGCGATGTAGAAAGCTTCTTTGATTATCGCGGCCAGTTCGCCCGCGTCTTTGACCAGATAGTTGTACTTGGTGCAGGGCCGCGTTATGCCTGTGGTGTCGGCTTACTGAAAAGCGTCGCTGCCGATCATATGGCGCGGAACTTGCCCGCTGATGATGACGAGCGGAGTCGAATCCAGAAAAGCATTGGCGATGCCTGTGACGGCATTGGTCGCACCCGGCCCTGACGTTACCAGCACCACGCCCGTTTTGCCTGTAGCTTTCGCGTAGCCTTCGGCCATGTGAACTGCGCCCTGTTCGTGGCGACAGAGTACATGACGGAGTTGATTTTTCACGCGACAGAGTTCGTCATAAATATGAAGCACTGCGCCGCCGGGATAGCCGAAGACCGTTTCGACGCCTTCGAGCAGCAGAGATTCGCACAACACCTGCGCGCCGCGCATGAGAGCCTTGTGGTGATTTGCAGCCGTGGATTTTTGCGTCAACGTCGATGACATTTTTTCTCCAAAAAACTGAAAGGCCACCATCCTTGCGCTTGGGATGATGGCCTTTCGTTCGATTCGATTGAGCCGACCATCATCCGCCGCTAATGAGCAGAGCGATGCTAATAACGACGACGATAGCCAGCAGAGCAATGACAGAAGGAACAGAAAGTCGCCGCGATGCCGACGACACCCTTGAGGAATCCGCGAATGACAAGGATGAGTGCATTCCTTAAATCGCAACGGCGCGGCGAAACTCATCGCGCAGCCCGCTGCCTGAAACTTCCTCCTCTTGAACGTGACTCTAAACTTCGAGTGTGCTGAGTTGATAACATAGACCTTCATCATCAATCAAATAGATAATCTTTATCATGTGATAAGCCTCGGACGGAGGATGCTTATTACCGGATGAAAACCGATTCTTCAGTTCTCTGAAAAGATGAGAGTGCGCGATGAGGCGAGACTGGCTTTTATAGATGACCTCGAAAATCACCTGACCCTGCCGCTGAGACGATCAATCGCCGAAGTTGTATTTGACACTTTGTAATAAAACAGGCAGACTTCTGAGAAATTCGTATTGCATTTGTCGATGTAATCATAAGTTTGTAGACGGCTGGACACGAGAAGCGGCAGTCGCCAATTTTCAAAGTGCGAGGCTGATGTTTGGATTGGCTCTTTTGATCGCAGGCTTATCAGGCGAAACGTGGAGACGTGCGGCAATCTCAATCGCGGTCGAGACTGGCTGCTGCTTCCAGAAGTCGCGCGGTTTCTTCCGCGCTGTATTCATAATCGCGACGGACGCCTATACCGAGAGCGCCGCGGACTCGCCCGCTCGCGTCTCTGATGGGTACGACGATTGCGCCGTTGACGCCCGTAGCTCTGGCTCCCGGCTTCACGTCGCCCGTCGCGTCGGTTTGTATATTGCAGCTTGAGACAGGTTCATTGCGCTCGGCAGCAAGGCCCGCCATGCCCTTTCCGATGGGGACGAGAGAAACGATCTCGACGATGTGCGGCGGAAGACCGACTGCAGCTTTTAGGACAAGCACGCCGTCTTCGAGCAGATGGATGGAGCCGGTGTCAGCGCCGAATTGACGGATGATCTCTTCGAGTTGTTCCTGCATGGCGCGACCTTAGCAGGACAGCTTTCGGGTAGTCAACCGGTTGTTCAGCGAAGCGGGCCGCAAGTGAGGTGAGGGAATCAACTCAGTTTGACGAAGGAGGAAACAGATGAGCTACCTCGATATTCCGAGACTGCATTTTTCCGGGATTTTTATCGCCAACCCATCAACCGTAAACAACACGCCGCAAAACTTCGATCCGTCGGTTACGATCACTCCTCAGAATGAATCTTGGAACCCGAACGGAAATCATGCATGGAGGTTGAGTTGTCAGGTAAGGACAGCCTTCGCATCTTCCGGCCCTGTCACGAGCCTCGACCCTGTCATCGGAGCCGCGCTTCGAAGCACGGATCAGCCTGTCGTCGCCAAGCTCGTCGACCTCGACTCGGAGCAACAGATGGTCTCGCAAATCTGGGGACTTCAGATCAAGGTGTCCGCTTCAGACAGTCAATATTTCGTTGGAAATTTTCAGGTGGTTTGTTTCAATGACATTTTCCTGCGCGTGGTCGGCGGCGCGCCGGATTCCCTCTTCAGCGCCTACTATCAATCGATTCTCACGGATGTGAAATGGAGCGATAAAATCAGTTCGCCGTTCCTCAAACAGCTTCAAAAGGTCAGTCCCAATACGCTCTCGATCAAGTTCGTAGTCGATGGTTATGACGATGACAGCAGTTCGCCGACTTTCAATCAGGGCAGGGTCGTAGGAACTATCGGGCCGTACTGGCAAGGGGAGCCGCCAAACTTCGTGGCTGGCCGCTATCTTCGCCCGACGGGCTATAACCCGCAGTCGCCCTTCAGCGGCACGCCGCTGTGGTTCGGGCCTGCGCGCGTCGATGGCAAGCGCGGCAAGGTTCTCATCGATCTGGGAAACAGCGTTCCAACCCTCTCGCCCGGTGGCCCGCCGCTTCCTACGCTCGGCAACCTGAAGGTGGCCATTATGACTTCTCCCCCGACCATACTCGGCGAGTACGATTATTCCGAGGATGCTTATCTGACGAAGGCAGGAGTTCAGGAATTCAATGTCACCGCGAAGCAGGTTCAGACGTTGAAGAACACCACTCTGGGGGTTATGCAGGTGGGCAGGCCGGGAGGCTCCATCGAGCCGGGCGCGACCGTCCAACTCCTCGGAGAAAACGCCAACGGCGCATATATCAATGCCACCGATCAAGTCTACCGAATGGCTCCCGGCAGTAAGGCTCAGGTCGAAGTAATGGCTCTCGCATTCGGAGAACCCGCAGCCAATCAAACCATCGAGGTGCAGTTCAACAACAACGGGCTGCAGCCAGTTCCGCAGATTCCGGTCGGCGTGCCGAAATCTGCGCTCAAGTTCCCTTCAAGCATAACGACCGGCGCCGATGGTCGGGCCTCATTCACGCTGACGGCCAAAGACCCGGGCGATCCTCGCGTCTTCATCGACGGACAAATCTACGGCGTCGGGTACTCGTGGTCTGCGGAAGCGGATCAGACCTTCCCTCCCGACCCGAATAATTTCGTCAACGTGCTGGTCTTCAGCAAATACCGGCAGATCGCCTATCCGACGTGGCTGGATGTCGAGCCTATCTTCGCTCAGTACGCGAAACTCTATCCGTTTATGACTAACCCTGTCGGCATCAATCTCGGCAATTACGCCGACGTCAAACAGAACCTCAGCGCCATCCAGAGCGTGCTGACTTTGCCTACGACCGATCCGAGTTACATGCAGGTCACTCGCGATATGTCGCCCGATAAAGTCAGCATGATTTTGAAATGGATCGAACAGGGCGCGCCTCTCGGCCCGCAGGGCAAAACGCGCAAGCCCACTCCCAAATCGTAAGGGCGAAGATGACAGAAGCGTGAAGCAAAGTGTTGAGAGAGGAAGTAGTCACCGAAGCGATTTCCTCTCTCACTCGCATCGCCTTTTCGCTATCGATTCGTCTGAACGAGTGATGCCGTAAGGCGGGCGATCTTTCCCCGTTTACATTGCCGCGGACTCTCCGGCCAGAGTGTCGCGGCTCAATCGAGGAGGTGGAAATCGTGACCACAACGCTATCCCGGCAACAGATCGATCAATACGACCGCGATGGCATACTCTTTCCCATAAGAGTGTTTTCAGTCGACGAGGCGGCTTTTTTTCGCAACGCGCTCGAATCGATCACCAACGATTTCGGACGGCTGAAACGACTCGATAACCTGCATATGTTTTTCGATTGGACACGGCGACTGCTCAATCATGACAATCTCTTGAACGCGATAGAAGGCGTTCTGGGCGACGATATTCTGGTCTTCAGCACGCTGGTTTTTCACAAACCGCCGCGCGACTCCGGCTACGCATCGTGGCATCAGGACAGCTTTTATTCAGGCTTGCACCTGACGCCTTCGACTTCGGCGTGGATCGCGCTCACGCCGAGCTATCCGGCCAACGGCTGCATGAGGGTGATTCCCGGATCGCATAAAAAGGGACTGCTCGATCATACAAATGTTCGAGACGACGCCAATCTGTTGAGGCGCGGCGAGCAAATCGTCGAGGTCGATCAGTCTCAGGCTTTAGATATCGTGTTGCAACCGGGCGAAATGTCGCTCCACCACAGCGCCATCATTCATGGATCGAATGCCAATACGTCGGACGAACCGCGCATCGGATTCATCGTGCGGTTCGTCACCAGTCAGATAGCGAATCCCGGAAGACCGCTGCTGCGGGTTCGCGGCAAGGGGGATTGCAGCCATCTGATTCTCGCCGAACGGATGATCGAGATGGATCAACAAAGCGCGTTTGCTGCCTGGCAAGCCTTCAGCGAAGCTCAAAGCAAAAGCTGATCGCAGATGGCGACGGCTCGCCGGAGGGCAGCCTTGACTGAGGGCAGGCTATCTGGCAGAGTGAATGCGCTTTGAGGGGAAGTGGCGCTTATTACGAGATATTGGAGCAGTAAGGTGCTTCCATCGTTTCCGGAAATCGGAAGAATCGAAGTTTCATCCGAGTTGGCCCGCGAGTTGTTCACGGCTGCCGAAAGCCTTCCTCTCTACGATAACAGAGAGTTCTACTCGCCTGATTTGCAGTTGCATGTGCTTGATCGAATTCGCCAAGCCTGTCGGGATGGTTTCGACTGGCTCGCGAATTCGATAAGAGAGCGAATCGGCAAGCGGCCTTACTGTGTGCTGGTCGTCGGTCTTCATTTCGACGAGGGGAACAAGTTGTTCGTCGCCATCAATCGAGCCTTTGGAGAATTAGTCGCTCTTCCCTACAAACAGCCTCGCGCTCAACTGGTTCACTACATCGAGCCTGCGACTGATATCCCTTCGTCGCGGGGAGGCCGCGAGAGCGAGCGACTGCACACGGACACGGCGGACTGGGAAACTCCGGTCGAGTTCATCTCGATGTTGTGCGTCCGCGCCGATCAGAGCGGGGACGGACGATCCAGAATACTCGATCTCGATGCGGTGCGAGATGAAGTAAAAGATCGATTGGGAACCGAAACGCTTCGACTCCTTGAGACAGAACCCGTGCCGTGGCAGTTGGCAGATTGTCGCGGCGGCGGCTTGACCTGGCGGACGGTGTTGACCGAAAGCAGCATGTGCTGGCGTCGGTACACAATCGATATTGCATTGGATTCCAACCCCGTCAGCCTTTCCCGGCGAATGCTCGCGGCATTGGATGCCTTCGAAGAAATGATTTCCACCACGCCCCGCACTGTCGAGTTTTTAATGCGCGAGGGCGAATTGCTGTTTTCCGACAACACGCGAACGATTCACGCTCGCACGCCGATCACTGAAGGCGCATCCGACCGCTTGATGATCCGCAGTTGGATCAGAGCGGCTTGAATGGATACGAAATGCAATTTGCTCAAATTCGCGACCACGTCGAAATCCAGTCCGACGCAGGACACATCGATCCGGCTGCATTAATCGGCATCTGGGTCAATTCGAATCCCGATACGCAGGGCGTCGCTCGGATGACTATAACTCAGTCGGGCGGGAAACTCTCGCTCAGGGTAGAGGCGATTGGCCCGGACGGTCTGATCGATTGGGGATCGGCAAATATCGATCTCTTTACCGCGATGCCCTCGTCGCGCGTCGCTACGGGATTCACGTCTGTCTTTGACTTCGGTTTCGCGGAAACGCGGCTTCAGGCGATGATCCTCAAAGGGTTGATAGTTCTCGCTCAGATACACAGGTTCAAGGACGATAGCCGTCGGGTTGATTATTTCGTGCGCGAGTATTTTGCGCTCGATCATGGTCGATACTGAAGCGAACCCGGCTCGAAATTCATCATGACTCAAACTTTGAAATTCAAACAGAGCAGTCAATTGGATCCCGCACTGTCTGACCCTGCCACAAGGACGCTCAACGCCGACAAACTCATCGGTCGGTGGGCCAATACTGGCGCGGAGACCGAAGGGTTGACCGAAATAGTAATCGAACAGGACGGCGAGCATTTTTTCGTCAGCGCCGCGGGGGTTGGAGAGAGCGACCCTGTCCCGTGGCCTCGGACGAAGGCGACCGCGCTGGCGAATCTGGAAGAAGAAGCCGGACAACGCGCGCTCGCTCTCGCGGTCGATTTCGACTTCGGATTCATGAAAGCCGAGACATACCTTCGAGTCAACAAAGGGGTACTGGTCATCGTGGCTTACCACACTTTTACGGATGGCAGCCTGCGGTCGAACTATGTCAATCGCGAATTCTTTTACCGCCGCGATTGATCGCTGAAGAAGGATCGGAAGAAGTCAGAAAAGGATATCGCAAGGTGGATTTCACGCGACTGACACCGGAGCAGCGACGATCATTCGACGAGGATGGTTTTCTCGTAGTGCCGAACGCCCTGTCTGCCGGGACCGTCCGCCGTCTCAGGGCGGCTGGCGACCGGCTGGCGGAATCGTTTTCCGCGAAACCCAGTCTTCTCGATCATCCCGAATATAATCACCTCGATCTGCGTCCGGGATTGCTCAGAGAAGAGGCGATGCTGGAGCTCGTCGCCAACCCCTCGACCGTGCCGCTCGTAGTTCAGTTGCTCAGCCCTAACATTCACCTTCACTCGACCGCGCTCATTTACAAGCGGCCCGAACGCTCTGGCGCGCCACCGTTCAGGCGCGGGTGGCACCGCGATATCAGAATGGCGAAAGATATCGGACACAGCGGTTTGCCGCGGGTGGGCGTCAAGATATGTTATTGCTTGACGGATTTTCATAAGCCTGATTCCGGCCTGACGCTGATGGCCCGCGGCAGTCACCTCAGAACATCGCCTCTGGCTATTCCCAAAGGTCAGGTCGACCCAGGTGACTTGCAGGTGTGCGATCTCAGAATGAACAGCGGCGACGCGCTTCTGTTCGAGAATCGCATCTTTCACACCGCCGCTCCCAATCGATCAGACCGTGTATCGAAGGTGTTGATGTATGGATATTCATATCGATGGATGAAACCGGAAGTGTATCTCGACGCGACTGACAAGCCGTATCTGGAAAAAGCCAGTCCCGTTCTCCGTCAACTGTTGGGCGGATACCGCGATGTCGACACTCCGCCGTGGGCATTGCAGGATTGGGCGAAACGTCACGGCGTCGAACCGGAGTCCGTGCCGTGGACAATCGATATCTGATCAAACAATGATAAAGACGATCATTTCAACGCGCGAAACCCAGTTCGGGTACTTCGACCGATTGCTCGAAAGTCCCGCGTGGAAGAGAAGTAAAATCCTGGATTTCGGCGGCAACGTCGGCGGCTTCCTCGCGAGCGCAGGCGAGCGGGTCAATCACGCGGACTACTGGTGTCTCGATCTCAACCGCCAGGTGATCGAAGTGGGGAGCGAGCGATTCCCGCAAGCTCATTTTCATCACTACAATCGATATAGCCCGGAGTACAACCCCGATGGGATTCGCCACCTTCCGATACCCGATCTGGGCCTGAAGTTCGACATCATTCTGGCCTTCTCCGTTTTCACTCACACGCACCAAAACGAAATGCTCGAACTCGTAGAGCAACTGCGCGACAAACTCACCCGCCGCGGAGTTCTGGCGTTTACTTTCACCGATCCGAGTTACGACAGATCGATATCGAATCCTCTGCTGCCGCCGGGGACAGATGTGCGAAAGATGCTTGAGTGGCACAGGGCTGAAAATCCGTCGCTTGAGATTGAAGAAATGGTCGAGACGGCTCGCCAGTCGAACTGGTGCCTGTTGATCGACGGCAAACTTTATGTCGAGCCAAATGGCGATCTTTCCAATCAGGAACGTCAAGGCAATCGCCGCGAATCCTATTGCTCGTACTTCAAGGCGGATTATCTGGCATCGCTTTTTCCAAGTGCGAAAGTGCTGCCGCCGGTCAGCCCCGAATGGCAGCACTGCTGTATCCTGAGAAGCGCCGAGTAGATGGATCGGGAATTGGGAGATAGCGATGGAGTTGAGATTTCACTGGATGCTTCCAAAGGCCGGAGAAGTAACTGTGGGCAAACCGCAGACGGCTCAAGCCGCTGCTCGCTATCGAATCGAAGCGACTCGCAGCGCCTCGCCTGCCTCCCGCCCAGACCTGGAAGGCTGGATGCACTTTGCCCGATATGCGGAACAAGCCGGGATCGAATCGGTGTTGATAGCGCTCAACCGTCATGAGCCTGACCCGTTCCTGATTAGCTGCGCGCTCGGTCAGGCCGCGAGGAATCTCAAGTTTATCGTCGCTTATCGGTCGGGGCTGATGCAGCCAACCACTTTCGTGCAACAGCTAAACACCGTCTCCACCCTCATCGATGGACGCATAGCACTGAACATCGTCGCTGGTAGCTCGACATCAGAGCAGCGCGGGTATGGGGACTGGCTTCCTCACGATGATAGATATGCGCGCGCCGAGGAATTTCTGGCCGTCTGTAATGCTTTCTGGCGAGCCGAAGGAGAGGTCGATTTCGACGGCGACCATTATCGAGTTGAACGCGGAAAGCTGCATACGCCGTTTCTCGCGCCGGGTCGCCGCGCTCCCGAAATTTATGTCTCAGGACACTCGGCCAACGCCGAACGACTGGCTTGCGCGCAAGGCACGTGCCTGTTGCGAGCGGCGGACAGTCCCGATAATCTGCGCCCTTCGGTCGAGCGCATTCGACAACACGGTATCGAAGTCTGTCTCAGGGCCTGCGTAGTGTGCCGACCGAATCGGCAGGAGGCGTTCGATGTCGCCGCATCTCTCCTGCCCGATCACAACGACACGGGGCCGGAAAGAAGCATCGCGGTCAAAGATGATTCCCAAATGTACAGGGAAGCCTTAGCCGTAGCTGACAGGAAAAATCACTGGGCGACTCGCTCCCTTTGGACAGGACTCGTGCCGCACTACGGCCCTGTGTGGACTGCGCTTCTGGGAACGCCGGACGACATAGCTGAAGCGATTCTTGAGTTCGAAGCCATCGGCGTCACCCAGTTCATCCTCTCCGGGTGGCCGGAGCTTGATGAGTTGGTGACTTTCGGCCAACGGGTGCTTCCGCTCGTCCGCGAAGCTGAGAGCCGAAAAGCAAAGAATTCTGTGCAGTGATATTTTTCACACGCTTGCTAATAAGTACATTGGAACCTGAGTTTTTGAACTTTTCTGCGATTTGAGATTTCTAATTTGAGATCGCAGATTTTTTGGGTTCCAATGTAACAAGTTCGATAGTGACAGTCATGAATTTGAGATTCCACTGGATGTTTCCAAAAGGCGGCGAGGTCGCCATGAAAACGGCTCAGGAAACGTCGCGCGTGTTGACGACGAAAAGCGAGTCGCCTGCCGCGCTGCCTGATATGGAAGGCTGGACGAGATTCGCTCGCAGCGCGGAGGAAGCAGGAATCGAATCCGTGCTTCTTTCTTTCAGCCGCTACGAGCCTGATACTTTCGCTATCGCGTGCGCCGTGGGACGGGCGACCGAGAAGCTCAAATTCATCGCAGCCTATCGCACAGGGCTGATGCAGCCGACGATGTTCGTTCAGCAGATCAACACGCTTTCAGGTCTCATCAACGGACGAGTGGCTTTGAACATCGTTGCGGGAAGTTCGACGGCGGAGCAACGCGGCTACGGAGATTTCCTCGAACACGATGAACGATACGCCCGTGCGGATGAATTTCTGGCTATCTGCAATTCGTTCTGGCGCGATGAAGGCGAAGTCACTTTCGACGGCAAATACTGGCGCATCGAACGGGGACGAGTGTCGACGCCATTTGCTGCGCCGGATCGCCGCGCGCCTGAAATCTATGTCGCGGGACACTCCGAACAGGCGCAACAACTCGCTCTGAGGCGAGGCTCCTGCTGGATGCGCCTGATCGATACGCCCGAAAAACTTCGATCCTCGGTCAGCTATTTTCGGGAGCGCGGAGTCGAAGTCGGTTTGAGGCTGTGCGTGATTTGCAGGCCGACGCGAGAGGATGCGATTGAATCGGCAATGGCGCTGCTGCCGGATGAAGATATCGCAAAACAGGAACGGAGCATTCTCGCTCGAAGCGATTCGCAGACATTGAAACAAGCCCTTGCCGCGGCGGACAGCGTCGGTTGGTTGAATCGGAATTTGTGGGCCGGACTCGTGCCTTATTACGGATCGTCGGCCATGACGCTGTTGGGGTCACCCCGTGAGCTTGCCGATATCTTTCTTGAATATGGGCGCATCGGCGTGACTCAGTTCATCATATCGGGCTGGCCCAAACTCGACGAGATGATCCGATTCGGTCGCGAGGTTCTGCCGCTCGTGCGGAAGGCTGAAGGATGTTAAACAACTGTTTGAAAATTCGTTATGAGCCGCGAAGCGGCACGAAGAGGGTAGCGAGAGGTGAAACCTCTGGAAGCGTCAAACGAATGATCCCGCGTTGAAGACGTGGCAGATTCTCGCGCTCCGCCAGAGCGCGGATATTCATTTGCTCAACTCCAGACGTTGCACGTCTGGCTACCTTCTCAGCGCGCCTTCGGCGCACAATGCCGAATTTTCAAACAACCTCTAAAGGAGGCTATCGATGACAGAGAAATCGACGCCGCTTTCTCACGTCGTCCGCAGACTGCGCACGGCTCAGGTCGTGACCGAGCCTTATCCTCACTATTATCTGGAGAATGTTTTTCCTGCCGATTACTATCGCGCGCTGCTCGATCATCTGCCCGCAAGCGAGGTTTATCAAAATCTGTTCGAAGTCACCGATTTGAAGCTCGATCACTTCCGTCACAGGGATCAAAGAGATTTGAATGAAGGCTGGACTCGCGCCTTGCCTGATGATCTCAGAAATTTCTGGGACAGCTTCGACGAATGGTTCCTCGGCTCGGACTTCGCCCAGGCCGTGCTTGAATCTTTTGCCGAACCGATGCGCGAGAGATTCGGCCATCGCGCCGTGTGGCCGACTGTCGCTGTGGAATCGCAGCTTATCCGCCATCGCGCCGGTTACTTTCTTGGGCCGCATTCGGACCTCCACACCAAGCTCGTCGTCCTGCTGATTTATCTGGCTCAGGATGACAGCGCGCTTCATCTCGGCACTTCGCTTTACCGGCCCAAGGATCCGAGTTTTAGCTGTCCCAACAGCACGCATTATTCGTTCGAGGATTTCGTCAAAGTGGAGACTGCTCCCTACAAGCCCAATTCGATGCTGGCGTTCGTGCGCTCCGACATCTCTTTTCATGGAGTCGAGCCGCTGTCTGAACAGGATGTCACGACGCGCGGGCGCGATTTGATTCAGTATGTGATATACGACAAGGAGGCTCGCGACGAGCAGATCAGCCAGCGACGCCTCGCCGCTGCCAAAGAGGTCAACGAGTGAGTCTGCCAGAGCAAACGCGAAGGATCGTTTTCGTATCCCGCCGCATGGTCGGAGAAAGTCTGCGTATTGCGCGCGCAATCGCGAAGCTCGACCGCGTCGAGTTGTTCGGCATCTGCGAAGGTCTGCCGGATGATGACGGGATGAAAAATTTCGACGGACTGGTTCGGGTCGCCGATGCTCAAGACGCAGAGCAGTTGACCGCCACCGCCCGCGGACTCGCTGAAAAGTATGGCCCGTTGGATCGCCTTGTCACTGCGACTGAGACCCTGCTTCACCCGGTCGCTGAAACTAACGAGACGCTCGGTCTGCAAGGCATGAGCGCGGATACAGTTCGCCGCGCGCTCGACAAGTCATGTCTGAAGGCGACTCTTGAGCGAGCCGGAATCGACACGGCCCGCGATCAGATTTTGACGAGCAGCGAAGATGCGAGACGCTTCAGTGAGATGGTCGGTTTCCCCATCGTGCTGAAACCTCTCAACGGCAGCGGCGCTCTCGCGACCTTGTGCATCGGCAGCGCCGACCAACTCGAACTCGCGCTGGAATTGATGCAGCCGACAAGGGAGCGCGCGATTCTGGCCGAAGAATATCTCAGCGGTCAGGAACTCTGCATCGATACGATCACCATCAATGACGAGCCGCGGTTTTACTCCCTTTGCCTCTATCGCCCATCGATTCTCGAAGCCGTAGAAGATGCCCGCGTTCAATGGATGTGCGTGATGCCGCGCGATATGACCGGCCATCTGTATCGAGGTTTCATAGAACAAGGTCTGCAAGCAGTTCGAGCTATGTCGGTCGGAAATGCGATGACTCACATGGAAGGATTTCTCACCAATCAAGGCCGACCCCGCTTCACTGACGCCACGCTCAGACCTGCGGGCGCGAGGATCGGCCCGATGCTCGCCTTCGCTTATGACATAGACCCGTACCGGGCGTGGGCAAGAGCGGCAATCGATGGTTGTTTCGATGGCCCGTGGGAGCGCAGGCATGCGGTGGGAACAGTATTTCTGCGCGGCGCGGGTTCGGGAGAAGTCAGGCAGGTAGAAGGCATCGAATCCGTGATCGGGCAGGTCGGCGAGCTTCTGGTAGAGTCTCACCTGCCGAGAGTCGGCGCGGCGAAGTCAGCCACTTATACCGGCGACGGATATATAACGGTTCGCCATCGCGACACCCGCGCGGTCGAAGACGCTTTGCGATGGATCGCGCAAACCGTCCGCATCACCTATACGCAAACGGAATCCGCGCCTTCGAGCGCAGCCACGAGAGGGCTATGGTCGCAACGGCTGCATCACTTCGACGAACTCAGCAAACCAGCCTGGGATGATGATCCTCGTCTCAGCCAATAAGGAGAGAGCATGACGCAAAAAGCGCCGCGAGCATTCAACAGAGAGATATACCACGATCATCCCGAATACGTATTTTACGGCACTGATGATGGCTATCAGGACGGATCATTCACAGAGTTTGCGGAAATCAAATCTCATTACGAATCGGTAGACCCGCGACGCCGCGAAGACATTCATATGGTGAGCGTAGTGGGCGGACTCTACGGGCTGAATCTCATTCCGCTCTGGCGACCGAAGCGATTGACCATATTCGATATCAACCCGACCGCGATCACATATTTTCAGATCATACGAAGGGTTTGGACCTCAAGCCGCGACGTGGCTCATTTCCTCGACCGACTCACGACGGGCGATTATCCTGCCGAGAGCGAGAAAGAGAGATTCGTGCAGGAAAACATCTGCCTCAAGCAGAAGGGTTGTCTGCCGCGGGAACGCGGTTCGACGAAACGCCCATATGAGCAAAGCTGGCAGTATGCTTTCGAACACTTCGACCTGACCAAACAGATATTGTCCGAGGCTCCTTTGGAAATCCGCAGCGAGCCGATGGAGAGCGAAAGTTTCAGTCGGTGGATTCGCGATCAGACGAACCTCTGGATATACGCTTCGAATATCACGGAATTCCATTACTTCGATCTGGAGTTTGCGAATCCATCCAACGTCGTCGTCGTGCAGATAATATTTCCGGGCCTGTCGCCGCAGGTTTTGGATCTCGCGACTGTGGGCGGCGGGGCTGTCAGGGTCAAATTCGAAATCCCGCTCAGAGCGGAACGCATGGACGAATAACTCTCAGCGGTTTTGTGAAAGGATTGTCAGATGGTCAATAAAACTCGCATCGCTACCAACGCTGCCCCGCCCGCTATGGGAACTTATTCGCAGGCTGTTCGGACAGGCGACCTCGTTTTCGTGACAGGTCAGACGGGGCGAGACCCGGAGACCGGCAAGCTCGAAGAAGGGCTGGAAGCTCAAACCCGGAGGATGCTCGCAAACATCGACGCGGTTTTGAATGCTGCCGGGTGTTCGCCTGCCGATATCGTCAAGGTCACGCTGCTTATGGCCGACATCAAGGATTTCAAAGCTATTGATGTAATCTACTCGGCTTGGCTTCCGGGGCGCGGCATAACTCCTTTGCCCGCGCGCACGGCGTTCGCGGTCGCCTCGCTTCCGGCTGGGGCGCGGGTTATGCTCGATGTCGTGGCCGCGTATCCGCGCGATTGAATAGCAATTTCGCGCGCATCGCGAGTGTCATTAGCAGGCTGATTAGATGTAATTTCTTCAACCGCCATTTCGTTCGATCTCTCTTCGATACTCGGCGGCATAATCGGCGGCCATTCTCAGATAGTGATATTCTTTCATCGCCTTGTCGCGACATGCCGCTGCGGAGATGCTCGCTATATTATTGATCGCGGCCACATAGTCGTCATCATTCCTGCACACGAATCCGACATCGGGAGAGATAATCTCCGGGCAAGCGCCCCTGTCGCTGCATATGACGGGCGTGCCTGACATCAAAGCCTCGGCCATTCCCAGCCCGAATGCCTCATCTACTTTCGTCGGAAAGATGAATCCTTTTGCCCCGGCCAGCCATTCGGCTTTCTCTCGTCCTCGCACATCGCCGACATATTTAGCGCCCACTTCACCGCACATCTCAGCGACTCGATTTATGCTTTCGTAATCCTGACCAGTCCCGGCGACGACCAACTGAAAGCCCATTCGGCTCAATAGAGAGAGCGCGACATCCAGCCCTTTCCTTATGCCCCATTTCGCTGTCGACATGAAAAAAAAGTAGTCATCTTTCGATTCAGAGAATATGTACTCGGCGGGGTCTATGCCATTGAGGACGTATCTATCGCTGCCGTGTAACTCGGCCAGAGTTCGAGAAACAAAAATGCAGTTCCCAATCGTCGGCTCCCTCTCTTCTCCCAGAGCCAGAGTATCTATATGGCACGTCGTAACCCACGGCTTGCGCCACGATTGCCGCTCTCGCACCGAGTCTTTGTTGTTGTCCGAGACAGTGTGAAGCAGGTCGGCATCCACGTGTTCGGAAACCAGCGTGACTCCGGCGGGCAAAGGTTTATCCGCTCCTTTGCGTAACAGATAGAAAACCTCGTGACCGAGTTCCGCCAGCCCTTTGACTATAAGGTCGTGAATCAAATAGCCAGAGCCGGAAGGGAACGGCTTGGGATGCAGGCCGCTTCCCACTTCGCTCAGAGCCGGGTATCTGTGATTCGATGAAATCAGTAAACGCATATCGGTGTCTCGCAGCCTGAGACGAGCATCCTGTCAGTGAATCGATATCACGGCGCGATTCGTGATCGAGGAGAAGAAAGACGACGCGCCGGATTTGGAGAATCGTAAACGCGGAGCGATTCTTTCACTCTCATTGACATGCGCTCTTCGCTTCGGCGGTCAGACTCTTCGCACTCCGACAGTATGCGCAATCCTTTACGAGTGATGATGAAACCGGAGTCGCAAAGAGCCGTCTTCCCGCGAGAAGGATGATCGCCGTTATAATCCCAACGGACATCGCCGTTCAAAATCCTGAGCGTATCCCGCTCATCGAGATCGCATATCTCATAAAATGAACTGGCGAAATCATAGTCGCGGCATTTTAATAAATTGGCTCTGATATCCTCGCGCGTGATAAAGAGATCGCTATCAAGGAAAATGAAAAACTCCTTATCGATCTCAAGCAGGTCCGAGGCCCGCTGCAAAGCGAGGCTCAGGCACGGGCAACCGAAATCTTTCACTATATCAAGATGGCAATCGGGCGAAAGGTCGCTTCTATTCACTCTTGATTCGGCCCCATGAGCTAAAACCAGAATCGCAATACCCGGCAATCCTTCAGAGAGATGATCCGTCATAAAGATGAGATTCCTTAGAGACTCAGGGCTATCGTTGCGATGGAAAATGATCGCAACCGTATCGCTTATGACCTCGTCGATCTCCGGGCCGAAAATCACCAGCGACTCTTTCAGCCACCAGAGATTGATCCTTTCCCCTCTTACATCGGAATAGTCTCCTTCGACCCAGGCAAGATGCGGCGTGAAGCAGTAGCAGTTGAATCGCTTTTGCAGCGCGCGAGTGTTCTCGTCGAGTACGGTGAGAGCCTGCCGATTCAACTCGATGAAGCTATCGTAAATCGTATGTTTCAACGCATAGGCATAAGTGGAGAGGGAATGATTGATTCTCAGAAGGTTGTCCGCCACTTTGGTCACGGGCTGTCCGTGAAGGCCGCCAAAAAAAATCATGTCCCACTCATCGGGCAATTGCTCGACGTACCGGGCGAACTGAGGATTGAAGTCGGGAGCGAGTACCGTATCGTCTTCGAAAATCAAAACGCTGGGCCTGGCCTCATCTCGCGCCTGCTCGATGACGGCGAGATGGCTTCGCAAACAGCCATATGCGCCCGGAGAATATCGCCATGCGGACGGAATCTCCACTTGATTTCCGTTGACTGCCGGAAATCGAACGACTCGATTGATTCCATGCTCCAGGAATCTGGCGGTCATCCGCTCCCAGCGATCCGGTCTTGTGTCCAGATTGATGCAAACCTGATGGGGAAAGAATTCTTCAACGTTCATCAGCCCGATCCTCACGCGGCCCATTTTCGATTTTTTTCACATCCCCTTCACGGGAATCAAAATATCAAATTTGTACGACTATCATCAAATCTTCAAAGGCGGCTCGAACCCGCCTGCTTTCATCTCTGCTTGACAAAGCGCGCGCTCACATCGAGCATACAGGAATTCAACGACGAACGGAGACAGAAGGATGAGCAGTCAGGAGATCAAACTTATTCGCGACTTTCTCGCCGCTTCGCCCGACACCGACAAGATGACGCTCGAAGAGCGACGGGCTTATTTCAACAACCTCGATCAGCAGTTCCCGACTCCTGAAGATGTAAGGATTGAACCCGTAGTCGCAAATGGCATCCGCGCCGAATGGGTCAGGGCTTCCACTGCGAGCGACGACCGAGTGATTCTCTATCTTCACGGCGGAGGCTATGTCGTAGGCTCGCCCACATCGCACAGGCATCTGGTCGCGGAACTCAGTCGCGCTGCGCACTCGGCGGCGCTCGCGATTGATTATCGCCTCGCGCCTGAAAATCCGTTTCCCGCCGCTGTAGAAGACGCGGTGAGCGCGTACCGCTGGCTTACGGATTCGGGCATCGCGCCCGATCGAATAATCATCGCGGGAGATTCGGCAGGCGGAGGATCGACGGTTGCAATGATGGTTTCTCTTCGCGATCAGGGAATCGCGCTTCCCGCCGGAGGCGCGTGCATCTCGCCGTGGACTGATCTGACTATCACTGCCGAATCCTACACGACGAAGGCCGCTGTCGATCCAATGATTAACCGCGATCAGCTTTCCATGATGGCTTCCGCTTATCTCGGCGGCGCTGATGCGCGGCAGCCTCTGGCCTCGCCTCTGTTTGCAGACCTCCGAGGGTTGCCGCCGCTCCTCGTTCAGGTCGGATCGGATGAAGTGCTGCTCGACGATTCGCTCCGTCTTGCAGAGCGAGCAAGCGAAGCGGGCCTCGATACGACGCTCGAAGTGTGGGACGAGATGATTCACGTCTGGCACTTCTTCCACCTGATGCTCAGGGAAGGGCGCGATGCAATCGAGCACGCCGCGCAGTTCGTCAGAGAAAACACGCCATGAGAGAGGCGCACGAGCGACGAACGCTCAGATCGGATTGCCGAGAAGTTCCGAAAGTTTCTTTTTATAACTGCGGCTCAGAGTCAACTGATCGCCTGTCTTCATCACCACGCGGTATTCGTTATTGAACCATGCTTCCAGCCGCTCGATGCGATCAATATTGACTATGGCCGAGCGATGGATGCGCGCGAACCGGCGGGGATCGAGTTTCGATTCCATGATGGAGATGGCTTCGCGCAGCAGGTGAGATTGTTTCTCGCAATGAAGGCGGACGTATTTGCCCTCGGCTTCGATCCAGTCTATTTCTTCGACGCGAATGAAAAAAACCTGCCCGCTCGATTTTACGGCCAGCCGGTCTGCGGAGTGCGAGCGCATTTTTAACTCTTCGAGCAGCGCGAGTGAAAGCTTTCCGATATCGACGCGATCTTTGAGCAATCGATCCTTCGCGCGGGCGAGCGCCGACTGGAATCGAGCGCGGCTGAAGGGCTTGACCAGATAATCCACCGCGCAGACCTCGAAAGCCCTGAGCGCGTAACTGTTATAAGCCGTCACGAAAACCACAAGAGGCATTCTCTCCGCGCCCGCCTGTTTGAGAATCTCGAAGCCATCGATTTCAGGCATCTCGACGTCGAGAAAAAGAAGATCGGGGCGATGCAGGCGAATCAACCGGACGGCTTCGCGCCCGCCCGCGCTCTCGACTGTGATTTCAATTTCGCGGTCGCGCTCCAGCAGCCTGCGCAAACGACGACGGGCGAGCGGCTCGTCATCGATTATCGCAGCGCGTATCTTCGCATCATCCGTCATACGTTTACGGTCGCCGTAGTATCGCTGGTGATGAAAGGAATCTCCACTGAGACGACGAGACCTCCTTCCTTTGCATTTTTCATTTCGAATCGGTGAGCGTCGCCATAGAGACGTTCCAATCGCGCCCGCGTATTTGCAATGCCTATGCCTTCGCGAAAGTTTTCGCCCAGCCCCGGCCCGTCGTCTTTGATCTGAATCGATAGCGCGCTGCCTGACTGGCAAGCGCGAATTTCAATCGAACCGGGAGTGAAACGCGGCGCGATTGCATGTCGGATGGCATTTTCGACTATGGGTTGGAGCAGAAGATTGGGAACTTTCAACGCGAGCGTCTGCGGAGTGATGTCGATTGACACTGACAGCCGATCCTGAAAACGCACCCGCTCGATGTCGAGATAGCAACGAAGGAATTCAAGCTCCTCGGCAAGCGTTACCTGCTGCGCGGCAGACGAGTCGAGCGTCATACGAAGAAAATCTCCGAGGCGCGCGATCATCTCGTCAGCCGCTTCGGGGTCTTCTTCGAGTAGCGCGGATATGGAATTGAGCGTATTGAAGAGGAAGTGCGGATGGAGTTGCGTGCGGAGAGCCTGAAGTCCGGCTTCGGCAGCCTGAAGTCGAGCCTCGGCAAGCTCGGCTTTGAGTTGCGAGGCCTTCAATTCTTTTTCCTGAGAACTGTGATAGAAATCCACTGCCTGACTGACGAGCAGTATCGTGCCGTAGCTCATAAACCCCGTAGGCAGATTGAAGAAGAAGAGGAAGCTATAGAGTTCCGAAACGGAAGAGACTCGGCGAAAGGCGGCGACGTGAAGCATCCATCCGAGTATCAGGTAAATCGCGCGATGAAGAATCGAGAGAAAGACGCAGGCCGATATATGAACCATCAAACTGACGGGCCAGTTGTCGCGGTCGAGCCTGAAGCGGCGCGTGAGCCGGAATATGAGCGGCGCAAGTCCCGCCCATATGATCCAGTAGGGAAGTTCCCAGAGCAGCATCTCGCCGAAAGAGGGCGGCTTTTTGAATATCTCGACGTAGTGATCCGAAAAGAGATAGTAGTTGAAAGTGAACGAAAGCCCTATCGTCATCCACGCAAGGAAGACCATCAGCCACACGAACTGAGTTTTGAAAGTCTCGCGCAGTCTGGCTTTCGTCTTTGACAATCTCACGCCCTAATGATGCGCGATTCACGTCTGCGACTCAAGAGAGATGCGAGGTTAGCGGTTGTATCTCATCTTCAAAACAACCTGCCTAAAAGATCACTACTTTACGTCTGCCGGGTTTACGACGGCAATGCCAGTGAATCGCTTGAAATCGCGTGTGTTGAAAGTCAGAAGATTTTTTACATTGTAAGCATTCATCACCCCAACGATTCGCGCATCGTGAACCTGAATCCCTGAGACGGAATGCGCGACGATCAATCGCCTCCATTCCTGATGTGTCGCAAGGTTGTCAGGCAGGAGGCGAAAATGTTTTTCGATCAAACGCAGCTTTCGATCCGTCTGCAATGGAGAAAAGCCGAACCCGCCTCGCACAGAAGACGGGCGCGTGCATACATTCCAGATTTCGGCCAACACCTGCGATGAATAGAAAAGCTCTTCATTGCGCGCCCTCAACAATCGAAGGGCGTTAAGAGCGACGGGGCGAAGCGGGTCGCCGCCTTCGATAAGGCGCAAGAAGACGTTTGAATCGAAAAACCAGGCCATTTAGTCGTGATCGAAGTAGATGTCCTCGCGCGAAAAATCAGGCGGCAGGGGCGCGAGATTTTTTTCAGCCATGGCTTCCATATCTGCCTCGAACTCTTCACTGGTCGGTTCGGGCGTGCTGCTAGAGGATGCCACTCCGAGCAGGCTTTTCAAATAATCATCAACCGAAAGCCCTCTGGCTCTTGCCTGAGCCAGAAGGGTCTCGGCAGTTTCTTCGCTGATTTCATCGAGTATCGCGCTCATCGCTTTATCCTCATCCAAAATCGCTCTGCCGGATTTTATTCATCTGCGCAATTCTGATTCTATCACGACTCACACGCTTCATTTCACGCTGCGACACGCTTCCATCTCCGGCATTTTGCCGTCGAGCAGCGACGCCGCGATGCACGCCCACGCGGGCGCAAGCTGAGAGCTTGCCGAATTGGTTTCGTGATAATGATCGGGGATGCCTTTCGACTTGCAAGGGTCTTTGGCCTTGCGCGGCCCTGAGAGATCGAATGACGGCGCGAGAAAATCATACCCCGGCACGATGTAGCCGAATTCATCCGGGCAAAGGCCCAGCACGAATTTGTATTTTTTATTCATACGCTCGCGCACACCCGGCTCTATGGGCCTTTGGGTGTCGGCTTCGGGACAATCGCGACGGCGCGTTGCTTCGACGCCATAAAAAACTTCGGGGAACAACTCTCCCGGCGTGGTGATGATCTGAGCGTCGCCGAGCGTGACAGCATAAACCCACGTCTCGATCAGGTAGGGCTGACCTTCAGCGGGCTTTCTGCCCGTGTCGAGAACGCCTTTGCTGAGAAGAAACATATAACCCTGATTATCCATCGGCAGCCTGAGCGGAGCCTTTTTGATTTCTATCCCTGAGACCGCGCTCCACTCTGCTCGACTGATTGCGTCGAAAACGGCTTTTGCCACGTCGCGGCCTATCGCGTCGGTGCGCTCGAAGGTGAACGCGGGTCGGACTCCGCGTTTGATGAGCGGAAACTCTTTTCCGTCGAATCGTGTGCGGTCGCCGCTCTTGTTGTTCGAGTCTCCTATTATTTCGACCGCGCCTATATCGCCGCTTATGTAAACGGCAGTTCCGCCCAATCGCTTTTCCACCATCTCGCGCACGGCGTGCGGAAAATCGGAAGTCATCAGAGTGTTTTCATCTTCCATCGATTCCGGGTGGGTGTTCCAGTTGATGAGCGTGGCGATGGTTCTGCCTCGCGCTCCTGTGAACTGCATCACGCGCAATTCCTCATCGAAGACGGGCGGGGGCCGCCCGTGCGTGCGGGTCTGCATACCGGCTATAGATGGAGAAAGTTTCGGGTCAGTAGAACCGAGCTTCATTCGCGCAATCTCTGTGGAGCGGGCGGCTTCGGTTATGGCTTTAGCTATTTGCCGGTCGATGAATTTCAAATACCGGGGATACTTGCCGTCGCTCAAAGTGTTCAATCCCCACGCGCCGATGGTGTCGGGCGCTTCGTGATTGTGAGTGCTTGTGATGAGTATGTCGGTTATGCCGAGGCGCGGATCGATGAGTTTTTGAATTTCTTCGAGTCCGTAATAACTCGCCTTCGAATAGTAGCCGAGTACGTCTATGGAAACTACGGCGAGCCGTGTCTGTCCGTATTCAAGCACGATGGCGCGCGCCCAGTAATCGTCTCTCTTCCCTGTGGCGAGTCTGTTGTCTCCGAACCCGGCGAGATAGATGCCGTCATATTTATCTTTCGAATCCGCATCGATTGCAGTGTTGCCGGGATCGTCTTCGAAAGGCTCGCCCTTGTCCCAGCGACCATTGTTATTTTGATCGGTGAACGGCTCGCCCCACACTCCCGAAGCCGTTATGGTTCCGTCCCAATCCGTGTGCGGCCCGAATGGAGTGATAGCGATTTTCGACACGCCGACCTTGAATTGAATTTTCGGCGGGTTGAAATAAACGGGCGCAGCGGCGAGCGCGATTATCAAAAACGCACTGAGAAAAGATGAAAGCACAACTGACACCTCCTCGAAAAAGTGGCGCAAGACAAGCTTGCGCGGCTCCCGATTTTCCTGCTTTCAAGGCGAGATGCAATCTGGCGGATCGCGCCGCCTCAATGACTGCTGTTGAAATTTCGGCGAGCGAATCTTAATGGCTGGCCTTCGTCGGTTCAAGCCTGAAGAGAGCTTTCGCATAGCGATGAGATGTTCGATCAAGCCTTCGACGAAAGGGAAGACTGAAGGAGCGGGCCTGGTGTGAAATCGCCCTTTTGACTTTTCTGCGTGTTGCTTGACACTAACTCAGGTGAAAGTGTAAATTTGGGGCTTACCTCAGCAAGTATGAATCGATCAATGGAAAGACGCGCGCTGTCGATGCCCTGCCAAACCTTTTCTCAAAGGAAAGGGTTCTGTAGCATCAACGACACTTAAACCTGGAATTTCGTGCCCACTCGCTTGTTCGATCAGGCAATCTGCATGCTCGAACGAACGAAGCGAAGCGCGCTTTTTTTTCCCTGCTCGACAGAGGCTTGAACGATTCAATCCTCTGAAGCATACTTAGGGAATCGAAAATGGCTGTTTCAGGAGGACTATCCACATAATGGCGACAGAAAACATAACCCAGTCCGGTGCGAGCGCGGCAGCCGACAGCGCCAGGGAAGAGGCGGCTGCGCTCAAGGAAAGCGCCGGCCCAGACAGTGCGGCTGAAACTCCGCAACCCGCTGCCGAGACCACATCTGCCGAGGCTACATCTGCCGAGACCACATCTGCTGAGACCGCGCCCATCGAAGAGCAGGCGGCAGAGCCAGTAGCAGAGCCAGTAGCAGAGGCAATCGCAGAGCCTGCTGCTTCGGGTGATGCGACCGGCGCAGACTTCGGCGCGATGCTCGAAAACTACGAGAAGGAAACCGCTCGTCAGGAAGGCGAGATCGTTCGCGGCATCGTCGTCGGCATAACCGAGCAGTTCGTTTTGATCGACATCGGCTATAAATCCGAAGGCGTCGTCGCGAAAGAAGAATTCCTCGACCGACAGGGCGACCTCACGGTCAAGCGCGGCGATGAAGTCGATGTTCTGATCAAGAGCCTCGAAAATCAGGACGGATACGCTGTGCTGTCTCGCGCCGATGCGATGAAGCTGCAATCCTGGGAGCGATTGCGCCACGCGCATCAGACTCAGGAGACCATCAAGGCGCGCGTCTTGAGCCGAATCAAGGGCGGGCTTCAGGTCGATATCGACGGCGTCGGGGCATTTCTTCCCGGCTCACAGATAGACCTTCGCCCTGTGCGCAATCCCGACTCGTTCGTGGGCCAGGAGATCGAAGTCCGCGTCATCAAGCTCAATCGCAAACGCAGCAACGTCGTGGTCTCGCGCAAGGCAGTGCTTGAGGAAGTCTCGACACAGAAGAAGGCCGAAACGCTATCTCACATCGAAGAGAACGTCATACTCGAAGGCGCGGTCAAAAACATCACCGACTACGGCGCGTTCATCGATCTGGGCGGAATCGACGGCCTGCTTCATATAATCGATATGAGTTGGGGTCGTATTCAATCGCCCCACGAAATACTCAAGGTCGGCGATCCGATTCAGGTCAAGGTGCTGAAGTTCGACCGCGACAAGGAGCGCATCTCTCTCGGCTACAAACAACTGATGCCCGATCCGTGGCAGACCGTATTCGAGCGATTTCCGCTCGGCTCGATAGTTCGCGGCAAGGTCGTATCTATTACCGACTACGGCGCGTTCATCGAAGTCGAGCCGGGTGTCGAGGGCCTGGTTCATGTGACCGAGATGACCTGGTCCAAACGGCTCAAGCACCCGTCGAAGATCGTGGCTTTGGGGCAGGATGTCGAAGCCCGCGTACTCGACGTCGATACTAACGGTCGAAGAATCAGCCTCGGCATCAAGCAGACCACGCCCGACCCGTGGGAGACTTTCCCCGCGCGCTATCACGTCGGCTCGCGCGTTTCGGGCAAGGTGCGGTCACTCACCGAATTCGGCGCGTTCGTCGAAATCGAGGACGGCATAGACGGGCTTGTTCACGTCTCCGATATTTCCTGGACGAAGCGGGTCAAGCATCCGTCCGACGTTTTGAAGAAAGGCCAGCAGGTCGATGCCGTAATCACCAACATCGATCTTGAAAACCGACGATTGAGCCTTTCGATCAAAGACCTCGAACCGAACGCATGGGATCGCTTCTTCGAGACTCACAAACTCGGCGATGTCATCACGGGCAAGGTCGTCCGCTTCGCCAACTTCGGCGCGTTCGTCGAAATCGAAGAAGGCATCGAAGGACTGTGCCACGTCTCGGAACTTAGCGATGAGCGAGTCGAAAAACCCGAAGATGCGGTCAAGATCGGACAGACGCTCCAGTTCAAAGTCCTCAAACTCGATCCGGGGCAAAAGAAGATCGGCCTTTCGGCCCGCGCAGTCGGCAAGGATAACGACCCGGAAGACGTGCGCAGCTATCACGAGACCGGAACCGGCATGGCGACCCTGGGCGAACACCTGGCGAAACTCATCAGCCCTTCGGATAAGAAGAGCGAAGAGTAGCTCTGACGCAACGCTGATTTTTGAGACCACGAGCGCGCTCCGAGGGGCGTGCTCGTGGTTTTCTTCATGAAGGAATCCGCTGTGAAAAAATTTAATCTCGGAACCGTCATCATCATCTCGGCGCTCGGTTTCTTCTTCTTCATCGCCGTCATGCTGATGGCCGCCGTCGCGCTATCGGGCGAAGGCGGCTGGAGCGGCTGGGGCGGCGACCGCATAGCCGTCATCTACATCGAAGGAACCATATTCGATTCCCGCACAGCCGTAGAACAAATGAAGATGTACGGTCAGGACGAGCGCGTCAAAGCCATACTCCTTCGCATCGATAGCCCCGGAGGAGGAGTGGCCGCCTCGCAGGAGATTCACGATCAGGTCCGTTGGCTGCGCGAGGAGAGGAAAAAGAAAGTCGTAGTTTCCATGGGATCGGTCGCCGCATCGGGCGGATACTACATCGCCTGCGCCTCAGATCATATACTGGCCAATCCCGGAACCGTGACCGGCTCGATAGGCGTTATCGCCGAATGGGTCAATTACACGAGTCTCCTCAAGTGGGCGCAGATGCGGCCCGAAGTCATCAAGAGCGGAGAGATGAAAGACGCAGGCTCACCGACGCGAGAGCTTGCTCCCAAAGAACGCGAATATCTTCAGAGCATCATCAATCAGATGTATCAGCAATTCGTCAACGCTGTCGCGGCGGGACGCGCGGACCGCGGACTTACGCGCGAGCGCATACTCCAACTCGCCGACGGGCGCGTGTACACGGGCGAAGAAGCGGTCAGAGAAAAACTAATCGATGAACTTGGCAGTTATGAAGCGGCGTTGAGACGAACAGCCGAGATCGCCGGTCTACGTGGCGAGCCTCAAGTGGTCACTCCGCCTAAGCCCCGACGCGGCTCGCTCCTCGATCTGCTCACGGACGCTGACGTTGAAGGCATATTGTCGAAAGGCTTGAATCAGGCTCCCGGAGCCAGTTTGCAGTTCGAGTACCTTTGGAAGTAAAGTTTCCAGTTTTCAGTTTCCAGTTTTCAGCAGGGAACCGGAAACTGAAAACTGGAAACTGAAAACTGCTTATGGAACACATCTGGAGTCCATGGCGCTATCGCTACATCGCCGCCGCCGACGGCGAGGAGGTGTGCGTTTTCTGTCGCGCGATGGCGAGCGGAGATGATCGCGCCAGTTTGATAGTTCATCGCGGAGAGCGGAATTTCGTCATACTCAACCTGTTTCCTTACACGAGCGGACACTTGATGATCGTCCCTTACGAGCATATCGCTTCGCTCGCTGGTGTGGATGAAGCGACGACCGCCGAGATGATGGAGATTGCGAAGCAATCGCAAAGGGCGATTGAATCGGAGTATCATCCTGATGGACTGAACATCGGTTTGAATCTGGGAGGAGCGGCGGGCGCGGGCGTGGCCGATCATCTTCATCTTCACGTCGTCCCGCGATGGACGGGCGACGCGAATTTCGTCTCGATAATAGGCGAGACCCGCGTGCTGCCTGAAGAACTGACGACGACTTTCGAGAGATTGAAAAAACATTTCGCCGAATAAGAAATCGCGCGCTCATTTCTTTAGCGGAGGAGAAATGAAAAACCTGTTTCGATTCGCTGTCGTCTTCGCTCTCACAAGCCTGTTTGCGTTCTTTACGCTGGCGCAAAGCCGAACGAACGGGCGAGAACCATCTGTCGCGTCAAAGACGTTCATCATCGCCCATCGCGGCGGCGCGAAGGAATCTACTGAAAACACCATCGCGGCTTTTCAGCGAGCCGTCCGTCTGGGCGCGGGCGGAGTGGAAACCGATGTGAGGATGTCTCGCGACGGAGTCGCCGTCATCTATCACGACGAGAGATTCGGGCGCGTCGAGGGGCTTGCGCCCCCGCAGCGAACGCGACTCGTTTCGGATATGACCTACACCGAACTTTCGGCGCAAACGCTGGTCCCCGTAGGCGAAGACACGGGCGGACGGCGCGTTCCCACGCTTTCCCATCTCCTTACGGATGTAAAATCAGGTCTTCTCAACGTCGAAATAAAACGCGGCGCGCGCTTCGATGACCTGGTCGATCAGGTCATCTCTCAGCTTCGTCACTTTTCAGAACTCGACCGTGTTGTGATCGAGCCGCCCGATTTGAAGACGGCGGAAAAAATTCGTCATGCTCTCCCTGCGATCAAGCTTCACATCAATCCCGCCTATGACGGCACGGTTTCGTTCAACGAGTCCCTCGAACGAGTGCTTCGCTTCCACCCGCATTCGATCTCGGTGAATTACAAAAAAGTTTCGCTCGATATTATAGAACTCGCTCACCGGGCAGGCGTCGAAGTTTGGGTTTGGACCGTAGACGAGCCTGAAATAGCTCAGGCCATGGCGTTGATGGGAGTCGATGCCGTCAAGACCGACCGACCCCGCGTGATGCTCGATATGTTGCGCAATCTGAGAGGGCGTTGACGCCGAGTCATCTGCTCACTGAAAACATCTCCGCAGGCAGTTGAGGATTCGCCTTCGCGTCTGTGATCTGCAAAACCTGCTTTCCCGTTACAGGGCTTTCCGTGATCATGCGAAAAGGCAGGCGGACACCAGCTATGTCGCGATAGTCTTCATAAGTGTTCGTGCGCGGAAAAGTGCCTAAGCCCTTCGCCGTTATCCAGACGTCTTCCCTGAGAAGAAGCCCCGTGCGGACGCTCACGTATCGGGTCAGAGCAGGAAGGAATCCGCCTTTCATTCGCAGCACCCATACGTCTTCATCGCCGATGCGATCTTTGCGAATGATCTCAATCGATTTGAAAGACCGTCGCCAGTCTTCCAGCCGTGTGAATGGATTTTTGAGAAGGTTTTCCTCTGCAAGCAGCCGGTCGAGTTTTTCATAAGACGCGCCTTCGACATATTTCCTCCACGCCTGTCTGTTGGCTGTGATTATTATATCGTTGCCGTCGCTTAGAACGATTTCCTGCCTGAATCGCTCAATGCCTTCCGCCGACTGCGTTACCTGTCCCACGACTTTCGATTGCACGGTCAGAGTGCCTGCCAGTTGCACGCTTCTGAGAGCCGCGACGTTGCCATGTTTGCTGCGAATCTCGACCATCAGTTGATCAACAGTCGGGATATTGTCCGGCGCGGCGAGGCGTTTGAAAACGTACTCTTTCTTGCCTTCCGGCACCGTCATCGATATGACGCGGCCATCCATATCGGTTTGAAAACTAAGGCTCCTGTCGAACCGCTGACTGTCGCCCCATTCGCCTTTAGCGTTCGACCATCGCAAAACGATCATGCCTCCTCCCGAAAAATCGACCGCGAGGCGAGACCCCTGAAGCGTGACATAAGCATAAGCGCCTGCTCCTTCCGCGTACTTATAGCAGCCCGTGTAAGGCTTGAGCTTTTCGACCGACAGGCGGTTTGGCTGAGGCTCCGACTCCAGGCCGATGAGCGGAGCGAGCATCGCCTCGATTTCAAACCCGCTCAAGCCCCCGCGCGCCTGTGTGAAATAAAGCACGATCAAGTCGTGCTTCGGGAAAGCCCAGGCGAATGTCCCATCAGAGCCGCTGTGACCGAACGCAGGCAGCGCGTCCGCAGCGCGAGGATTGCCGTCGTCGTAGACCATCATGTGCTGGCCATAGAACGCACGAAAACCTGGCAGCCTGGTCGGATACGGATTGGTAGTGCCGGGAGTGCGCATCGCGACAATCGGCTTGATAGCCCGCTCAACGGCTGCTTCTGAAAGAATCCTTTTGGTCCCGACCTTTCCCTTATCGATCAACATAGCAAGAAAGCGCGCATAGTCAGTGGTCGTCGAATAGGCTGCCGCTGCGCCGAGGAAGTAAGGAAAGAGAGGCGCGGCTTCGTCGTCCCAATACTTGTGCCAAGTCGCTGGGATTCCCGCATAGTTCGAACTGACGCGATCTCGCCGGGGCCTGTCTTTTTGCAAAACGCAATAAGTCTCGCTCATCGAGAGCGGATCGAGCAGGCGTTCCTGAAGGAATTGCTCGGCAGGCTTGCCCGAAACCTGAGCCACGATTGCAGCAAGCGTTTCGGTGTCGGCATCGCTGTAAGAAAACCCTGAGCCGGGCTTCATCGATGGGCCGATAGTTCCCGCCTGATCTGCAACTTCTCTGAGTCCGCTGTAAGTCGTGTGCGCGCGGTTCATCAGCGTAATGGGAAAACCGGCTGTGTGCGCGAGCAGTTGATCGATTGTAATTTCGCGCGAGCGGTCATTGTCGAAAGCAGGAAGGTACTTGCTTGCCCGGTCGCTCGACGAGAGCTTACCTTCATCGATGAGCATCTGTACGGCTGCGCCGACCAGCGGCTTGGTCATGGAGCGAATGCAGAATATGGTGTTGCGCTGCATCGGCTGCCGGTCTTCGATGTCTCTCCATCCGAAAGCTTCGTGAAGGACGATCTTCCGATTTTTGACGATCATTATTTCAGCGCCAACTGTATCCTCATCTTCGGCCAGTTCGCGCGCCCGCGCCGCTATTGCCTGCACATCTGAAGCAGACAACCCGACGCTTTCCGGCGTAGCGCGAGCAAACGCGCTCTGATCTGGCGCGGCAGCGCGAAGCGAGGCTGACGACGTTATTGAAAAAGCGAGCAGCGCTACGACCAGCATGATCAGCAACCATTTCCTGTTCATAGAAAGCTCCAGTCACACGATTCTCAAAATCCAGACAACGAGCAGCGGCAGTGCCGCCCAGTAAGCAAGACAGACCCAGGCACTAAGGCGAGCGAGGTTGAGTGTGAAACCCGGCCCGACCGAAGTTTCCACAAATACGGCAGGGTCTTCGCGGTTGTAGTAAACAAGCCTGCCGATTCTCCAGCGCGCTCCCTGTCGCTGCACATAAACCTTTCCGGCCACTTCCTTGAGCCTGCGATCAATCGCCGCCCAGCGATTTATATATCGATTGAGCAGCGACAAACCTGCTATCCCTGCGACTATCGAGAGCGCTATGCCCGATATGATCATCGTTTGAACCCGCTCGACAGTTCTGAAAAAAACTTCCATCGATACAAGGCTGAGGACGACGATTATGCCGAATCGGAAATGATCCAGAAATCTCGCGGTCAGCCTGAGCGCTTCTTCCTTGCAATCAAGATATTCTTCTGCGCGCTCGGCTGGCAGAGTCATCGTCGCTTTGATCATCGCGTACTTGTAAAGCAGAAAAAGCCCCTGCAAATAGACCATCAGCACGGAGGTCGAGAAAATGGAAGTGAAGCTCTTTGTCTTCCAAACCATCTCGCCTCGTGAATCCAGGCGTACCGGTATGCGATCAGGCAACTGAGGGTAGTAATAAATCAAGAGCGCAATCGTCGCAATCGTCAAAACAAAAACCATGACTTCGAGTGCGATATTTGTGTAATCGCTCAAGCGCCGCGACCTGAGCGATGATGCGACGGCTCGTCTTTCTTCTCTGACCTCGAACGCTTGCGCCCGGCGCGAGAAAATCGCGTAGATGAAAAAAGCGGCGGCAGTCACCGCGAGCGATGAAGCCGTTCGCATAAACATCATCGAAGGCAATCCGTCGAGATGAATCGAAACAGGCAGACTCACGGCTTCAACTGCGAGGAGCGCAAGGACAAGCCAAAGCCGATATCGTCGAAGCAGGTGACGCCCTTCTCCGCTGTAAAAGTCCTCTCCGACCGGCACGCCGAAGAATGCTTCTTCGCGCCTCGACAGAGGCATCCATTCGTAGAAGGCCGACACTATGCCGATGTTTATCACCGACATGAAGGCGTAAAGAAGAATGGTCATCGTTTTCATCGCGTTATTCCTCCTTCGCTATCGCGCGCAGTTCGTTTTGCAACGCTCACAGGTTTGTGAAAGGCCAGATCATCAGCAATGCGAACCCTGTCAGTTAAGCGGCATAGATATACGCGCGTTTGTTTGCAAGATTGAGCGCGCCCCACCTCGGCCCTTCGATCAAAAGCTCAGGGTCGTCCGGGTCATAGTAGAAAAGTCCGCCGATGAACAAACCGCTCGTCATATCCGACATCACTTCGCTCCTTTCAGAAGCCCGCGCAATTCGTCCGCGACGATCTTCATTATCTCGGCGCGAGGAATGTCCGATAGAACCAGTTGCGTGAGCGCCGCTCGAAGCGGCTTTCGCAACTCGCCTTCCGTTTTTTCGTTGAGAGTCCGCGAAGCTACTACAGCGCCCGACCCGTGACGGATGGTTATCAAGCCTTCGTTTTGCAATTCGCGATAAGCCGTCGCCACCGTGTTGAGGTTCACTCCGAGATCAGCCGCCAGTTGCCTGACCGGCGGCAGCGTCGCTCCCTCGCGCAAACGACCCCCGGCAATCAGAGCCTTGATCTCATCGACGATCTGCTGATAAATCGGTCGCCGATCATCCGTGTCCACTTTAATGAGCATCAATTCCTTCTTTCAGTGAATTGTACGGTGTCACTATACACTATACAATTTTTCGCGTCAAGCAGAAAAAACGAGAAGCGAGGCGGAAGCTGTTAATGGAGAGATTGGATGGGAGGTGATAGACGAGCTTCGAAGCTCGCTTCGGTTATTTCTTTTTGAACTCAAGTTCTGTAAACCAGAAGTCATCATTGGGGACATTGATTCGCATATCCGTCACCTTGCCCTGTTCATTCATCAGGAATTGCACTTTGCCTTTGCCGAAGAACGGGAATTTTTTTCGCCACTCGACTTCGAACGTGTCGAAGTGCCAGTGCGCAAGGTCGCCCGTCAGGTCAGGGTTCGGCAAAAACTTCAACACGAGCTTTCCGTTTTCTATCTTCACTTCTGCGTCGCCGTACATTCGGTCGGTGTACGCGCCCGCATAGGCTTCGAGAGGAAGCGAGGGCCGGGTGTTGAGGGCGCGGAGAGTGTCTTCGCGCATGCGCTCGGCCATCGCGCGTTCTCTTCCTTCGTTCGACCTCTTCAATCCTTCCGCGCTCCAGTCGCGGTCTTCTCCGCCGAGGTATGCGTCGAGCGTTTTATACATCAACGCCGTCATGACATCGGTCATGCTGTTGGTCAGTATCACGAGACCGAGTTTTTTCTCAGGCACGAGCGCGGTTCGCGAATACATCCCGTCATAGCCGCCGCTGTGACTCGCCACCACGCAGCCGCGATAATCCGTCACGCCCCAGCCCAGCCCGTAGCCGTTGAAATGTGTGTGAGGATTTCTCTCTTCGCTCGCACGACTGACGACGAACGAGACGTGCGGCGTCCACATGATGCGCGACTGAGCGTCGGAGTAAATCTTTTTCCCCTCGAACGTCCCCCGACCCAGTTGAAGACGGAGCCACAGAGCCATATCGCTCACACTAGAGATGATGCCGCCCGCAGGAACCATGCTGTCCCAGTTGTACCATGGGAAAGTCATCAGCCGTCCATCGGCTTCTCCATGCGGAGTGGCGACGTTCGTTTTAGCGGAAAGCTCGCGCGTGGAAAGCAGCGTCTCATTCATTCCGAGCGGCGCGAATATGCGCTCTTTGACGAACTGCTCCCACATTTTGCCCGATGCTTTTTCGATCACTTCGCCTGCGGCCAGATACATGATGTTCGAATATCCATAGCCGCTGCGAAATGGAAATGCCTGTTTGAGAAAGCGAGCGCGGCGCACGACTTCTTCGCGGCTGTAAGGCGTGCCATACCAAACAAGGTCGCCTGAAAAGGTGAGCAATCCGACGCGATGACAGAGCAGATCGCGCACGCGGACTTCCTGACTGACATAAGGATCGTAGAGTTGAAAATATGGAAGGAATTTCTGCGCGCGGTCGTCCCACGAGAGTTTCTTTTCATCGACGAGGATGGCGAGCGCAGCAGAAGTGAAAGCTTTCGTATTCGAGGCGATGGCAAAAAGCGTATGCTCATCGACCTTGTCCGCCTTGCCGATTTCGCGCACGCCGTAGCCTTTGGCGAAAACTATTTTATCGTCTTTGACGATGGCAATAGCCATTCCCGGCACCTGCCATTCGCGCATCGCCTTTTCGAAGTAACGGTCGAGTTGTTGCAGGTCGGCCTGAGCCGAGGCCGAAATATTTATGAAGAGCAGAGCGAAGAGAGCGAAGAAAATTCTTTTCATCAATGATTCTCCTGCGATCAGGCGAACACTCTGGGAGCGCAGGCATCCTTGCCTGTCGGTCTCACATCTTCAACGCGATAAGCGATAACTCAAACCTGGCACGCTGGAAGCGCGCGCTCCCGCGCATTCTCTATTTATACCGTTTGCCTCGTTTGATGACGATGTCGACTCGTTGAAGCAGATTGATGAAGCGAAGCGCGTCGCCGCGAACGGCTATGATGTCCGCAAGCTTGCCTTCGGTCACAGTGCCGACATCTTTATCTACTTTCATCGCCAATGCAGGCCAGTAGGTCGCCGCGCGAATCGCCATCATCGGATCGACTCCCAGCCGATTGACCCACACTTCAAGCTCTTTCCAAGTCGACTGGCTGTGAAACTTCATCGGTATGCCGCTATCGGTTCCGATCAATAGAACGACGCCCGACTCACGGAGTTGCTGAAATTTTCGCGCAAGCGTCGGCCTGCGGCTCGGCGTGAGTTGAAAATAAGGCAGACGATCAGGACGGCTGATCGATTCTCGGATATCGGCGATGATGTTTTCAGGCAGCCCGACTTTCCACGACGGGTCATCCAACTCTTCCCGGTTGTCGCGCAGGTATTCGTAATTGAACAAGCCTTCGATGGTGGGAGTCCAAAAAAGCGGCCCCAGATTCATGCGCGCCGTGCGCTCGCGTATCATCTCGATTATGTCCGCCGGGTATTCGGGAGCCGATGACAGCCCCGTATGCTCGAAGCAATCGACGCCCGCTTTCAACCCGCGCCGAATTTCTTCGGGCCTGTGCGAATGACCCACGACGGGCAGGCGATGTTTGTGCGCTTCATCGACTACAGCCGTGATTTCTTCCATCGTCATCTGATCCTGATCTATGAGCTTGATGCAGTTGACTCCGGCTTCGGCCAATCGGCGCACCTTCGCGCGAGCGTCATCCGCTCCGGCGACTCCCCATCTGAACAACTCGGTTCCGGGGTAAGGCTCGTGCTGAATGAACGGGCCTGAGACATAAAGCGTAGGGCCGGGAATCTCGCCGCGATTTATGCGATCACGAACCGAGATGCTGTCTTTGAGCGGCCCGCCCAAATCGCGCGCGCTCGTCACCCCGGCCATCAGCAGTTGCTTTGCCGACGCAGGCATAATCACGCTCTCGAAGAGCGACGGATAAGTTTTATCCCAGTGATCATAGTCGGCGTGGCCGTTGATCATCAGGTGAACGTGCATATCCCACAGACCCGGAAGGACCGTCATGCCTTCGGTCGATATGATCTCGGCATTTTTAGGCACGTCGAGCGAGCCGACCTGCCCGATGGCTTTTATGCGCTCGCCTTCGATGATGATGACGCTGTTCGGTATAGGCCGCCCGCCGAATCCATCGATGAGCGTGCCGCCGACGATGGCTTTCACCGGCGCGGCCTGTGGATGAGTTGAAAAACCTGCGACAGCCAGAGCCGAGATGACTGTTGAGGCGACTAACAAGCGCGAGAGACTCGGCAGCTTTTTCATGGCGATCCTCCAGAGACGATTTGCGCGGAGAGATTATCCATAAAGCCAAGCTCGAAGCAAAGAGCTTTCAGCAAACAACCCTTGAATAAGTCATCACCTCTGGTTAGAACTATCATCGAGAGACACTCGGCAAGAGGCACATCACGGTGGGAAACCTCTATGAAGAATTCGAGAGCGAACTCGACGGCTGGCGTCGCAAATACGCGGGCCGCCCGGAGCGCGAAATACGAAGACTCTTTCTGCTCGCACTTGAGCGCGAAGAGATAGTGTCCGTCGCTTACTCGGAAGATGTCATACTCCGCAGACTTGCTCATACTCAACTCGACCCGGAAATCCGCGACCTCATTCATCACGCGCTCGTCTGGGCATGGAAAGACGAGCAGATGCACGCCATCTACGTTCGCGGCGCGCTGATGAAATCCGCAAGCGCAAGAGTGCGCGCTTTGGCTCTTCTTCGTCAGATGTCGGGGATGACCGGCGGATGGGCCGCCTCCGTCCGTCAACACGTTCGATGGTCTGACGCGCCGCTTTCGCGCTCGCTCGCAACAATTATCACCTGGACGGGATACCTGCTCGGTCAGGTGCCGAAAGATGTGTGGCCTCATCTCGATTATCGCCCCTTTCGCGATTACTGCCTCTATAACGTAGACGCCGAACGAACCGCATGGCTTTGCTTCAAACGACTGATCGAACTTGCTGGCGATCATAACGAGACTGCGGCGATGGAAGACGATTTTCGCCGCGCTCAGGAAGACGAAGATCGTCATCGCCGAATCTTCGAAATTCTAGCTCACGCGCTCGATGAACGTGATCACCTATCACGGGGAGAAACAGCCGACACGCTGGCCGAAAAAATCAGCGAGGTCGGCGAAGTGTTCCTTCCTCGCTCGCGCAGGCGCGGTCTCGCGGCTGAGAACCCTCTTGGAAGCGGCGGGCGCGTATTTGTCTTTCGCGGAGAGATACCGGAAGAAAAACTTCCGACGTTGAATCGCTTGCTTGACGACGCAGGACTCCCGGCATTGCTCGAAGAGCGCGCCCGCATATCAGGCAAACCGTTGAGCGATATCCGTGTGGCCATCAAGCCGACCTTTATGCTGGGCTATCATCGCAAAGACCTGTCCGCCATGACCGACACGGAACTTCTCTCGGAGCTTGCGCTTTATCTTCGTCGACTCGGATGCAGAGATGTCGCCGTCATCGAAGCGCGCAATATCTATGATCAGTTTTATAAGAATCGAACAGTCGCGGATGTCGCGCATTACTTCGGGATTTCATCGCCGCATTATCGCGTCGTAGACAGCAGCCAGGAGCAGGTCAGGCACGAGTATGAAAGGGGACTTGCTCAATACACAGTCGGGCGAACGTGGAAAGAAGCCGATTTTCGCATCACCTTCAGCAAGATGCGCAGCCATCCCATCGAGATGGTTTATCTCACAATCGGCAACACCGAAGGGTTGGGCGAGAGATGCGAGGAATTCATATTCGTCGAGCGGCAGGCTCATCGCGAGACGGCCCTGATGATGCTCATCGATGAATTCCCGCCGCACTTCGCTCTCATCGATGCATACGACAGTGCGGCTGATGGATTGCTAGGCATGATGGGCTGCCCGCGCCCGCGCTCGCCCGGTCGACTTTATGCCGGAGCGGATGCAATCGCAGTCGATATTGTGGCGGCTCGACATATGGGAATGAGCGATGCGCGAGATTCGTCGCTTCTTCGCGCGGCGTGTCACTGGTTCGGCAACCCTTCAAAGAGCATCGAGGTCGTAGGAATAGATGATCCTGTGCGCGACTGGCGCGGGCCTTATCACAACGAATGGTCTACGCTGTTGAGCCTGTTTGCCAATCCGGTTTATCAGTTCGCAAGCTCGCGCGGCGCGGTGTTCGTCCCCGAAATGGACGAAGAAGCGTTCCCGCCCGTGAAGCCTGAAGGGCGGATTCTCCGCCTTCGCCGCCGCAGCCTTCAGGCATTTCTCGGATTGAGGCACAGGAAATGAACAGGCGAGTCATCATCATCGGCGCAGGGATGGGCGGGCTTGCCTCGGCGCTCAGGCTGGCACGTCACGGCTTTCGCGTCTCGGTGATCGAAGCGCGTCCGAGAGCGGGCGGGCTTGCATCGGGTTTTGAAAAAGACGGCTTCGCGTTCGATGCAGGCCCCTACATTCTGCTCGACCGAAACGGGCTTGAGTGGGCCTTCAACGAGCTTGGCCTCGATCTCGAATCAAACGTCGCGCTGCGAAAAATCGAAGACGTTTACGAAGTCTCTTCAGAAAGCGCATCAGTTCATTTTCATTCAGACCTCGATGAAACCGCGCGAGGATTTGAGCGACAGTGGAAAGGGAGCGGGAAGCGGTACAAAAATTTTGTCGAATCGGGCCTGATCGTCTACGAGCGATTGCGGCCTCTGCTTCACGTCTCTCATCCCGGACTGCTGGATTTGATTCGAGCAGGAGCGTTGACCTCCGCGCCTTTCCTGTTGCGATCTCTCAAATCCGTTCTCGACCGAACAGGTTTGCCTCAGTCTGTGATTGATGCGCTTTCGATATGGACGCACATCGCGGGGCAACGGGCGAGCGAAGCTCCGAGCGTGATGGCGATGGTGCCCGCGCTCATTCACAAAGTCGGCGCGTACTATCCCGTCAATGGGATCGGCTCGATCCCCGCGGCGTTGATCAAAGCGGCAGAAGCGGCGGGCGTCGAGTTTCGCTATGGCTGCAAGACAAAATCGATTCGCTGCCCTCGCGGTCGCGTGACGGGAGTTGAAACTGAGGACGAAGAATTCATCGCGGCTGATGCTGTAGTTTCGAATCACAACGGAGTAGGCACATACCTCGAATTGACTGACGCGACGCCTGCGCGTGCGTGCGAGCGTTTGAAAAAACTTCCGCTGCAATCGCCCGGTGTGATCGCTTATCTCGCCGTCAAAGGACGAATCCGCCCGCCTTATCTTCGATTCAATCTTCCGGCAAACGAGCTTTGCCGATTGCTCGTCGCGCCGTCCGTCCTCGCGCCTGAAACGGAGCGCGACGGATGGTGGCCTGCGCGACTCATCGCGCCGATGAGATTTGCCGAAGCAGAAAGCGGCGAGTCAAGGCAGCACGAATACCTCAGTCGAATACTCGAAGAAAATTGGTGGCGCGAATCTATAGAAGATCATCGGGTGATAAGAACACGCACCGCTGCGGAATGGGGAAAGGAGTTTACGCTTTATCGCGACAGTATGAATACAGTGATGACAGCGCGATTGATGCTGAGGGGGAGATTGGCTCATCGCAGTCCTTACGCGCGAGGTCTCTACCTTGCAGGCAGTTCGACTCATCCCGGTCAGTGGGTGAGCTTCGCGGCCATCTCAGGCATTCTCGCCGCTGACTGTCTGCGCGAGGATTACGAATAGTAATGCTGCTTGAAACGACTTTTGAAATCATCGACGGAAAGCGTCTGCGCATGGCTCGCGCGGGGAGCGGGCCGCCTCTCGTTTTGCTTCATGGCTATCCCGACAATTTGCAGATATGGTCGAGGCTCGTCCCTCTGCTCGCTGAAAAATTCGAAGTGATAGCTTTCGACTGGCCCGGTATGGGACGAAGCGACCGTTGGTCAGGCGGCGCGACTCCATTTCACAAGGCCGAAAGACTTCTCAGGTTGCTCGATCACTGGAAGATCGAGCGCGCAAGCGTTGTCGGTTTGGACATGGGCGGACAGCCCGCGCTCGTTTTTGCTGCGCTTCATCCTGAGCGAGTGAGGAGGCTGATCGTGATGAATTCGCTCGTCTTCTGGAACGTGAAAACTTCATGGGAGATTGCGGTGCTGAGACGGTTTCGCTGGAACGAGCTTATCATCCGTCGTTTGCCGCGCATTGTTTTTGGTCGCGCCGAAGCAACATTTTTGCCCGAAGGCGAGCGATTGCCCGCAGATTTGCGCGGAGATTTATGGAGCAGTTTCAGTCAAACGGATGTGCGCAAATTCATCGTGCGAATGTGCGCGGGCTATCAGGGAACGCTCCGTCGGCTGCCTGATCTTTACTCGCAAATCGAATGTCCGACGCTGGCATTGTGGGCAGAGCGCGACAAGCATTTTCCCATAGATCATGCGCTACGGCTTCACGAAGTAATTCCCCGTTCGCAGCTTCACATCATTCGCGGCGTAGAACATTGGATGGCTTGGCACGCTGCTGAAGAGACAGCGAAAGCTATAATCGATTTCGCGGGTTGAATATGAGGGTTTGCGATTGGATAAAGAGGAGGCGAAAAATTTTGGAGTGCCGAGACTTATTGGCCCTTTTCATTAACGCGATTGCGCCGATCATTCAGCGCGCAGCACTGTTGCTGGGTCCACCTTGGTAGCTTTATATGCAGGCAAAAAACCGGCGAACAAAGAAACGCAGACCAATCCTGTTGTTGTGAGCGCCAAAGTGAGCGGATCATTGGCCTGAAGGTCATAAAGCAGGCTGGAGAGTAAGCGTGTCAATGCAATTGCAGACGCCAGCCCGATAGCCACTCCTTTCAAACTGAGGAATAGAGCCGTTCGCAATACAAGTCTGAGTACATCGACGCGCCGTGCGCCCAAAGCCATTCGTATACCAATCTCATGGGTCGTCTGAGAAACCGAGTACGCTACAATGCTGTGAATGCCCCCAGTCGCCAGAATCAGAGCGATCGCTGCAAATATGCCCAGCACTAAAGTCGTGAACCGCCTGTCCAATGTTGATTCGTAAAGCCGCTCATCCATTGTTTTCACGTCATAGATGGGCAGGTCGCTGTTGAGATTACGCGCTGTTTCCCGGAAGACGCCAATCAGTTTCGACGGATCGGAATCGGTTCGCACCACAACGGTAGTGAGATTTTGAGCATACTGTGTATGGGGAAAATACATTGCTTGCAGAGACTTCGATTCTAACCCGAAATGTTTCACGTCTGCGACTACACCCACGATCTCCCTCGCGCTTTCCTTACCCACCTTGAGTTGTTTGCCGACAGGGTCTTCGTTGGGCCAGTACCGCCGTGCCAGAGACCGATTGATTATGACGACCGGCAGAGAACCGCTCACATCCTGGTTGGTAAAGAAGCGTCCGCTTATAAGAGGAATGCCCATTGCCCGATAATAATCCGGGGTTATGACGAGACTGGTGGCAAAAAGATCCTCCAGAGTTGCTCCCGCGGGTCGGCTACCGACCTCAAACAATGACATGAAAGCGTCTCCTCTGCTCAGGGGCAGGCTGCTAATAGCGCCGACCGATTGCACCCCTTGAATTTCTCTTAGCTGCTCAATCAGGAGATTATGGAAGCCAGTTGCTCGTTTATCTCCAATGGGCAGGTCGAAGCTCAACGTAACTACGTTCCTGGGGTCAAACCCCGGATCCCCTTTCCGTAACTCGATAAGGCTGCGGATCAAGAGACCCGCGCCGACCAGAAGCACCAGAGCTAAGGCTATCTCAGAAACTACGAACAGGTTTCTGAACCTATTGCTGGCTTGCGCCTTGAAAGTCGGACCAGCGTCCTTGAGCGTGTCGTTGACATCCATCCTCAACCCATGAAAGGCAGGCGCTAAACCAGACGCAACGCCCGCGAAAAGCGATATCCCCAGGGTGAAAACGATGGCCTTACTATCGAGTGCAACATTACTGAGGGCCACAAGCCCGGGCGGACTGAGCGCAACGAGAAAACCGAGAAACCAATATGCGCAAAACAAGCCCAGTGAACCTCCCGCAAGCCCCAGCAGAACGCTTTCCAAGAGCATCTGCCGAACGAGCGCCTGCCGATTCGCTCCTAATGCTGCCCGAATCGCAACTTCCTTCCGGCGGGTTGCCGATCGGGTTAAGAGCAAGTTCGTGACATTCGCGCAAGCAATCAGCAGAACCAGCCCAACTGCTCCGGTCAAGACCAGCATAGACAGGCGATAGTTACCAACCACCCTGTCCAATAATGGAGTTATCTCTATTCTCCTCCTGGCAGGCCAGAAGTTCAGTCCGGCGAGCCTGATCCTTTCACCAAAGGCGTCAACATCCAATTGGGCCTGCCTTGGAGTGATTCCCGGTTTGAGGCGGCCAACAATGTCGTAGCCCTGACCGGAGCTAGTCAGTATCGGCTGTGCGTCAAGTGATATCGGAACCCAAAGCTCGGCTCTGCCCGGAAATTGAAATCCCGGAGGAGCCACTCCCACTACCGTGACGCTGGTTTCATTGAGTAAAACTACACGCCCCAAGACATCGGGAGATGACCCAAAAAGACGCTCCCACAAACCGTGACTGATCACTGCAACCCGACACTTACCCGGATCTTCCTCATCAGGCGCGAACCCGCGACCGAGCGCCGGACTCGCCCCCAGCAGGGAGAAGAAATTTGTGGTTACCTCAGCCCCTTCAACCCGCACTGGCTCTCCGATACCCCCAAAGTTGACTCCACCATTGTGAACACTGTAAGCCCCCAGATCCCAAAATGCCTGCGCCTGCTCTTTCCAGTCCAGCGCCGGGCCTGAGCGATTTCTTCCATCTAGAGTCAGGAAAGCCTCGTCCAGCAGCATTAACTCTTCGGGCTTCTCACAGGAAAGAGGATGCAGCAGGAGAGAGCTGACGATGCTATACGTCGCGCTGCTGGCGCCGATGCCTAGAGCGAAGGTGAACAGCACCGCAGCACTGAACCAGGGAGTCTTGAACAGTGTGCGAATACTATAACGAATATCTCTTAACAGTGCTTCCATTGTGAGTTCTCGTCATTTCCCCGATCTGATCTTCGCTAGTATCTCTTCGGTTGTTTGCTCGGTCATTGCGCCATAGTGAACCCAATCAACTTTCCCTTCGCCGGAAACTATAATCACCTCAGGGATGCTGACGGCTCGGTATGCCCTTTGAATCGACACGCTTGGCAGGATTGACAAATCGAACAGGAGTTTGCTGCCAGACAGGTTCTTTCGGGTCTCCTCAACCGAGTCAATGGACATGCCCAGGACTTTGTAGTTCTGTGATACGGCTTCGCTGGCAATTCTATTCCAAATGGGAATCTCGGACAAGCAGACACCACAGCTTGGAGAAAAGATGTATATCAGATATCTCCTCGATCCGTCGTAGACAATGTTTATTGGTTGCCCTTCGATATCCATTGCCTTGAAGCCTGGAACGATGTCTCCCGGCAGGGCCGACTGCGGGCCAGCCAGTGTCCCTTCTGTTTGCGCCAGCCCAGCTTTGAGATCAGCATTCTGTCTCGCGAGCTTGATAACAAATGCAAGCGCAACAGCGGTCGCTATTAAAAGCACAATGAAGCCTAAATCGAAAGATGCCCACCTTCGAGGCTTCCCATCCCTTTCCAACCCCACTTTCTCCATATCTGTCCCTGATGTGTTTAACGACAATGCATTATCTCCCAGCGCGCAGTAGAGCCTTACCTCTCACAGTCTGTCTCAACGCACACACCGTTAATAATCACGCCATACCTTTGGCTATTTGGAAAGATGCAGTTGCACTTTGGCTTCTCGCCTGATTTGGAAACAAAGAAGTATATGAGAGAGGCCGCAAGCATTATTGCCAGCAGCAGTGAAAGTACTACGAGCCTGGATCGTTTCGTCATTCCTGATCACCGCCTGTATCAATGGCATCTGACCGCGCGAGGACGAACCCGGAAAGCGTGGAGGAGTTAGACATCGCTCAAATCAGAGCTATGCTGGAGACAATGCCCTATCTGAAAATCAAGGTTCAACTTGATTAGACAAGTAGTATTCAAGCCCCGATCCCAACTCTGTCGCAATCCTGAAGATGTGCCGAGCGACCTGATCCAACTTTCCGTCTGGCGCAACGGGATTTGTTTACCCTTCCAAACTGTACGGACATGGTTTTGGCTATCCCCTTGGATCTGAGCGATGTCTACCCTTAGTCACCCAATGGCATCCAGCAGTCTTCCGGGACGCAAGTTATTATTTGCCCGAATTGTTTATATACACCATACTGCCACGTCCATATGTGAAAGCAGTCGCATCGCGGACCGAATTGCCCATCAGCAAAAGCTGATGGAGTTACAACCATGTTCGCAATCCCTAAGACTGCGAGCAGAACGACAGACGAAACCAACAGTCTTACCGAATCTGGCAAAGAAAGCCTCCTGCTTCAGCAGCGAGGATGAATTTGCCGCCGCTCTCGCTCCCCTCGATGGGGGCGAGGCGGCTATTGACTGCGCTACTCTCCCGATTCATAATCA
>Ga0187893_10000313_pt1 | contig 126017 bp, 102 predicted proteins | sample MA1701074metaG_FD_139574 | JGI IMG/M metagenome (GOLD analysis project Ga0187893, IMG submission 139574) | White microbial mat communities from a basaltic lava cave in the Kipuka Kanohina Cave System on the Island of Hawaii, USA - MA170107-4 metaG ...
ACGTTTCGTTCGCTGCAGAGTGCGCGCACGCGCGGGAAATACCCGGCCGGCGGGATGATGACGCCGGCCTCGCCCTGGATCGGCTCGACGAGGAATGCCACGGTGTTCTCGTTGACAGCGGCTGCGACCGCGTCGAAGTCACCGAAGGGCACGACGCGGAAGCCCGGAGCGAACGGGCCGAAGCCGCCGCGCGCGTCCGGGTCCGTGCTGAAACCGACGATGGCGAGCGTGCGGCCGTGGAAGTTGTTCGCGCAGACGACGATCTCGGCGCGTTCAGCCGGCACGCCTTTCACCTCATAGCCCCACTTGCGCACGGCCTTGAGCGCGGACTCGACCGCCTCGGCGCCGCTGTTCATCGGCAGGATCTTGTGCGAGCCGGTGAGCTGCGCGAGGTCTTCGTAGAGGAGGGCGAGCTGGTCGTTGCGAAAGGCGCGCGAGGTGAGCGTGAGCTTGCTCGCCTGCTCCACCATCGCGGCGAGGATTTTCGGGTGGCAGTGGCCCTGGTTCAGCGCCGAGTACGCCGACAGGCAGTCGAGATAGCGCTTGCCCTCGTTGTCCCAGACCCAGACGCCCTGGCCGCGGACCAGGATCACGTCGAGCGGCTTGTAATTGTGGGCGCCCAGGCTCGCTTCGATCGCAATCAGATCTTGCGTCGCGGTATTCACATGAGTCTCAGGGTTAAGCATCGTCGGCGCGCCTCATGAGGGTGCTCTTTCCGAACAACGAGCCCACCAGATCGACGGCGACCTCCGCCGACCGGTTATGCATGTCGAGCGCGGGATTGAGCTCCATGATGTCGAGCGAGGCGAGCAGCCCGGTGTCCGCCACCATCTCCATGCACAGCTGCGCCTCGCGGTAGGACGGGCCGCCCGGCACCGTGGTGCCGACGCCCGGCGCGATGTCGGGGTCGAGGAAGTCGATGTCGAAGCTGACATGCAGGTGCGTGTCGCGATCGAGCCCCACGAGCGCCGCGCTCATCGCGGCGCGCATGCCCAACTCGTCGATGTAGCGCATGTCGAAGACTTCAAAGCCGAGCTCGTGCACGAAGCGCTTCTCGCCGAGGTCCACGCTGCGGATGCCGATCTGGCGGATCTCGGATGAAAGCAGGGCGGGCCCTTGCCCGCCAATCCCTACCAGTTCCCGAGGGCCATGGCCGAGCAGGATGGCGACCGGCATGCCGTGGATATTGCCACTCGGCGTCAGGACGTTCGTATTGGCATCGGCGTGCGCGTCGAACCAGAGCACGCAGAGCGTGCGGCCACTTTCGTGCGCGTGTTGCGCGGCGGCGGCGATCGAACCGATCGCGAGCGAATGATCGCCGCCGATGAGGATCGGCAGCCGCTTGGCGGAAAACTCGGCGCGACAGGCATCGAGGACCGCGCGGTTCCAGGCGATGACCTGCGGCAGGTGGCGGTACCCGTCGACCGGCGGCAGGCCGGGATTGCCGGGCCCTTGCAGATTGCCGCGGTCGGCGACCTCGACGCCTTGGGACTCCAGCATGGCCTGCAGCTGCGCGACACGAAGCGCCTCCGGACCCATCGATGCCCCGCGCGTGCCGGCGCCGATGTCCGTGGGTGCACCGATGATCGAGATCTTTTTCATGCTTGCGCAGTGCGACGCAGTTGGTCGGGGTGACAGGATTTGAACCTGCGACTCCTACGTCCCGAATTTTTTCAGACGTTGTCCAGTGACGTCCAGGGAGATTTGAAAACTCAAACAATCCAATAATTTATAGACTGCGCTTTTCCGGTGGAGTAGGGTGAAGTCCACCAAAAGCCACCTCAAACTGACACCGTTTTTGACACCGTGAAATCGCAACTGACACCGCAGAAAAGACTTACCGATCTTACGTTGAAATCCCTGCTGAAGCGCACACGCAGCACGGAGGAAGAGGTTCCGGATGGCGCCGTGCCGGGACTGACGATGCGTTTCTTCTGCGGCGGCGGTGCGAACTGGGCGCTGATCATCCGCGTGAAGGGCGAGGGTGGCGTCAACCGGCACGGCAAGCCGCTCCTCGGCAAGCGGCTGCGCGTGAGCCTCGGCAACTATCCGCAGGTGAGTCTGCAGGCCGCGCGCGCACAGGCAAACCACCTGATCGAGCAGGCCAAGCTCGGCATCAATCCGAAGATTGCACTCGCGCAAAGCGCGACTGCATACACCATGACGGTGCGTCAACTCTCTGCGAGGTACCTGAAGGACTACGTGCACTCGAAGGCGCTCGACTCGACGAGGAACTACGAGATCGCCTTCTCGACCCACATCAATCCGAAGATTGGCGAGAAGCTCGGCGAACTCGTCACGCGCGAGGATGCCCGCGACGTGATGAACGTCGCACGGGTGAAGCGCCCGCGGCCGAAGGGCCAGAAGGGCGGTCCCCTCGGCGGCATCGAGGCGGCCCGCACCACCGTCTCAGTTCTGAGGCAGATGTTCTCCTGGGCTATTGATGAAGGCGTCCTGAAGCGCAAGGACAATCCGGCGAGCCGCATGCAGAAGAACCTCCCCAAGCAGAAGCGGGGTGAGACAGTCTTGACGCTGCGCGAAGCGCGGGTGGTCTGGCAGGCGGCACGGGATTGTGGGTATCCCTTCGGCACCCATGCGCAGTTGATGCTACTGACCGGCTGTCGACTCGATGAGTGGGCATCGGTGCAAAGCGTCTGGCTCGACCTTGAGAAAGCGCTGATCGTCGTGCCGAGCGACAGCTACAAGTCGGATCATGTGCACGTGGTGCCCCTCGTACCCAAGGCGATCGAGATCCTGAAGGCAATGCCAGCTCCTACGTGCGGGCCGTTCCTGCTGTCGAGCACGGGCGGCAGCACGGCTATCCAGGGAGTTTCCAAGTTCTATAACACCAGACTGCGCGATCAAATCATCGCCAACACAGGCGCGCCGCCCGCGAAACACCTGACGTCGCACGTGCTGAGGCGAACCGTCGCGACACGGATGGCCGAACTGCTGGGCGATGAAGGAGACAAGCTCATCAAGCGCGTGCTCGGACACTCTGATGGCTCGGTTACGGCGATCTACAACCGTTACGGCTACGTGCGGGAAATTCGCCGTGCCTTGGAGGCCTGGGCTACTGAATTGCTGTCCGAGGCGGAGATCGGTGTGTTTGGGGGTTCCGACAAGCCCGCGCCGCGATACAGGCCCGTGCAGCGGCTACCGCAGATCATGGCGGCGTGAGTCACGGCGCGCTAATCCTAGAGAAGGGCAGTTCCTCGCTGGCCGAAACGCTGGTGCGCAAACGTGCACGATGCGGAGCGCTTAGGCGTTGAACGGGAGGCGAAAGTTGCTCTCGAGCGGGCTTCCTGCCCGATCGAGCGAATGTATCTCGACTGGATGTAAGTTGTCTTCCTGGCAGACGGGTAGATTCATACGTCTATTGAGCTCGCTGCTTGAACTGGTCGCGGGTCGCGATGCGCGCTGCGATCCACGCCCGAACCTCACTCTCCACCCAGCCCACGGCGCGAGTCGCGAGCTTCACACGCCTCGGAAAGCCGCCTGCCGCCTCCAGCTGATAGACCATCGACCGACGCAGTCCGGTCATCTCGCCAACCTGTTCAAGTCGCAAGAGTCGAAGCGGCAAGTCACCCGCCGAGGGCTGAGTGTTCACGTTCGGTTTCCTACTTGTTGCACTGATTTGCGCCTCTTTCCCCTCGAGACTTCGCGTTCGGACATGCCGGCCCGAGAACAGTCGAGTGGAAGCCGGATCTGCCGCCCGCGTCGGCGGACGCGAGGACTGTGCAGAAGCGACTTTGGCCGTCTGGTTGGCGCGATGCAGACGCCGCGTGCCATCCAACTCAACACCTCGGATCGATGCCAGCCGATTGGGCGACCCCGAAACTCACACCTCCTCGGAAATCGCCGAATCAGGCTTAGTCCGACAAGCAGCCATCGCGGCCGGCGCGTGAGGCGCGCCACGTCGTGAGCGCTGAGCAGGTCTTGGACAGGCGGATAGCGCTGGTTGACCCAATGGGAAACCGACACCTGCGTTCTGCGCGTCATCGAATTGACGGCGGGATCCGGAACAACTGTCTTGAAGTTCACGACTGGAGTTCTCGACGAAGAATCTTGGCAGCAAGGATCGTCGCCGACCGACCATCGAATGGCACCAGCGATAATCCGGGAAAAACTGTCGGAACGTCGAGTTGGTCGTGTAACCAGACCGCTGCGTGAGTGAGATTCCGGGTGAATGAAGTCGATAGGCTGCTGGTGCGGGTTGCCCACTTGGCAAACCAGACGATCCGCGAAGATGCCGATTTGCCTAAGAAGCTCATGCCACCTTGCTTGTTGTCGAATGGATGGCCTTGCGTGACCATTGTTGATCTCTATGCAAACTACGCCTGACCTCCGAGTTGCTCGTGTCGCGGCGAATCTCACAACTATCGCGCGCATCGTCTTACTTGTGGGGCGGGTGCCGCTAGCGGCAGTCTTGGCGATCTTTGAGCCCGTGATTCGCGCCGTCTTGAGTTTCGCAATGGTTCTAGGGTTCGTCGCGGCGCTGGTCTTTGAGATCTCCGCTGTGGGGCCGCAATTCCCGTCCTTCGCAGTATTCGCTCTTTCGCTGGGTTGCGGTCTTACTCTGGTCGCGTACCATGGATTGCTGTCGCTTGTATCGCGATAGTCGGTGACCGTGCGCTAGAGCGCTTCGTCAAGCGCGATCCGCGACTCACTAACGTGCCCACGAATGGTGACGTGTCGCATCGCCGGAACGTCTTTCATGTGCATGGAGATTGTGGGTACCAATACGAACGATTCATTTTCGAGGTAGGGCACATCGACGACAATGACACTAACGACGAGTAAGCATGCCGTACTTAGGCTGTGGCAATCATCTTGGTGGAACCTCGGCGGCACCAATGGCACACGTCTTGCGTATCCCCCAACGTATCGACCACCAGCGGGCAAGAGCATGAAGAGCAGTTGACAAACGCGAGGCTTACTCCGCACCCCGCACCGTCCATAAGTAGCACGGCCTGCTCGAAGTCAAAGTCCGACTCGGGTTCCCATTCGCGGAATACTTCGAAGGCTTCACAGAGTTTTTCCCCATTTTCGACGGATCTGGTCGATCGCGTGGGACCCACGACTTGGCAAATCGAAAGGAAAAGCGCGGCCTGACCGCGGGTTCGGTTCGAGCGGAAGAAGGTTGCGAAGGAACTGGGTGACGGGCCGCGCAGTCGCTCGCTCGTGCTAAACCTAGATCTGCGGCGCACGGTAACCAGTTGGTCGGGTGTGAGGCTGGTCCACTGGCACGTCGTGTTGGCTCGGGCGCCGTGGCCGAGGAATCGAATGCCCAGCTGAATCCGCCGGATGTACCGACTCATCTGGTCGTCAGAGACATCTCCGTCCATCTTGACTCCGCCGCGAAACGACTATCGTTGTGTTTAAGCGCACGAGTATCTGGGCATTTGCACCGGATACCTCCCAGAGAAATCTCGCAGGGCCTCTATGACAATCACGCCCTCTCGATTGATTTCCGAGGATTGGGTGGGCGAATCGCAGAGGAAGTCGGTAGCTGTATCGCCGCGCTGGAAGAGAAGCCAGTCGCTCGAGCTCGTATACAAATTGAACGAGCAGTGCCTGGAGCTTTTCGGCGTTTTAGCGGCGGACGATGCTTGCGCCATATCCCCGTGGCTGTGTGGCAACCGCGACCTTTGGGCCAAGCTCAACGACGAGGGTCGCGCGCGTGCAGCCCGGATGCCGTTCGTCATACTCGACCTGCATTTCGCCGACCAGGAGTGGTGGCACCGGGATATTGATGCGCTCACGTCAGCGGTGCACGAACCGGAGTTCTCTAACGGGCTGCCCCCCGACCTGAGCGCGCGCCTGGTACAGGAAACGCTGATGTTCGCCTGGCAGATGGCGCGAACCGACCTGACGGCGGCGCAAGTCTCATTTGCCATGTTGCCGCGCGTGGCTGAAGTAGTGGCCGGACTCATGCCAAGCGAAGTTCGCTATATCGCGGCGCGGTCGCAAGGAGAGATTCGTGTGCGTTGGGCCAGTAATTGCAACTTCTGGCGAGCCTTGTTGCTCGCCGCCACGGCGGCAGACCAGGAAACGTTGGCCGAGCTTCAGTTGCAAGCAAAGTTGTCGGTACTTGGTCCTCTTATTCGCACCCGGCCACACCGCTAATTCGCAGAAGGCTGGCATAACGGAGTTTCGGAAGAGGCCGAAGGCCGTTGGGGCGGTCTGTTGCAGCGGTTTACAGCATTGGCGGCCCTTGCGTGATATGCAGGGCCTTCCTGCTCGCGCGGGCCCTTTGATATCAGCGGAAGAGAACAACAGCGGCCATCTAAATCTAGACGATTGGCAGGCTGAAAGTAGGTAGTAGCCCACCTTTCGATCGCTCGGGTAGACCTACCGCGGTAGCGGCGCTAACGTCTGGCCGGAATGGCTGATGCGACCTCAGACTGGTTTGTCCGAGACATCCTCTGTCATGAGGCCGCTTTGACCCGATTCATTGCGCGCGCCTGGCCCCATCCCGCGGATGTGCTGGACATACGACACGACGCCTATATCCGGGTCTTCGAAGCGGCTCTTAAGAGTCGACCGCACTCACCAAAGTCGTTTCTCTTCACGACTGCGCGAAACGTTATGGCAGATCGCGCGCGAAGGCTTCGCATTGTTTCAATGGACCTGGTGGAAGATTTGGACGCGCTAAACGTCTTGGTAGATGAGACCTCACCTGAACGGAGGGCGAGCGGGCGTCAACAGTTGTTGCGCCTGACAGCGGCATTTAACCGATTGCCGCCACGGTGCCGTGAGGTTGTGTGGCTACAGCGCGTCGATGGCCTGCCACTGAAAGAGATTGCCGCTCGCCTCGGGATTGCGCTGGGGACGGCGGAGAAGCACGCCTTCTCCGGCATGCGGCTACTGGCGGATTACTACTACGGCGAAGAGTCCACGACGACCGGTGATACGAGTCAAAATACCGACAGTGAAGCAGATGGGCGAAAGTAGGCTAGAAATCGAAGAGACAGCCGCAGCCTGGATCTTGAAGCGCGGCGAGACCGGCTGGACGCGGGAAGATGACGCAAAGCTTTCTGACTGGCTTGCGTCATCAACCGCTCATCGTGTCGCATTTGCTCGACTCGACGCGGTATGGCGGGAAACTGCGCGCCTGAAAGCCCTTAGCGCTGGAATGCCGGAAGATACCGTTCCCACGCCCGAACGGCTGATTCCAGTTGCCGCAAGAGCGGAGTCAGTCGATTCGATCAATCCGCCAACTGATCGCAGTGAACAAGCATTCGTGTGGGCAACGCTCAGCCCGCGCAGGAAGCGTTACCAGTGGGCGCTCGCCGCGAGCATCTTGCTCACGGCCGTAGGCTCAGCAACATGGCTTCTGCTGCCGCGCGGATCGGCATATCAGACCGAAGTCGGAGGGCTTGAAGCGGTGCCCATCGGGGATGGTTCCGCAGTCACGCTCAATACCGATAGCCGCATCAGAGTCAGCTTGACCGAAACCGAACGACTCGTGCAGCTTGAACGTGGAGAGGCCTTCTTTGATGTCGCTCCGGATCCCGCGCGACCGTTCGTTGTCGCAGCTGGTAGCGAACGTTTGGTTGCCCTCGGCACTCAATTCTCGGTTCGACTGAGCGAACACGGTCTGCAAGTCGTCGTTGTAGAGGGGCGAGTTCGACTGGAGTCCGGTGCAGGCAGCGGCCCATCAACACCGTCCGCTGAGTTAGGTGCTGGTGCCACTGCACATAGCGGAACGGCGGGCGTTCTAGTGCAACAGAAGTCGGTGGCCGAGCTTAACGCTGCACTCAGTTGGCGCGAGGGTTACCTCGTGTTTCACGAAACGTCGCTCGCTGATGCGGTATCCGAGTTCAATCGCTACAACCAGCAGCGCGTCGTGATTGAAGATGAAGCGCTCGGCAGTTTGCTGATCGATGGCAATTTTCGAGCGACAAACGTTCAGGCGTTCGTTCGACTCCTGGAGCAGGGATTCCCGATTGCCATTGAACAAAGCGGTTCTCAGCTCGTACTTCGAGCGAAAAAACCGCTTAAAGAACCGAGCGGAGGAAGCTAACGCGCGGAACACGTCTCCCTACCGGTTTTCCTTTTGCGGAACGTCCCGGTATCTGACCAACCTCAATATTCGCAAGGCTGGTTGGAGGGGGAAGAGATGCTCCAGCGTATCGCCATGAAGTCAGCCGTTCTGTTCTGTGCATTCGCCTTGTCCGTTGTGGCCCACGCCTCAGCAGATGAACTGAAGACCGTTAGTGTGCCGCCCGGCGACCTTGGAAAGGCGCTGCGTATTCTCGCCGATCAAGCTGGCGTTGAATTCATTTATCAAACTGAACAGATTCGAGGAATCAACACTGGCGGGGTAAGCGGCGACTATAACGCTCGAGAAGCGGTGCTCAAGCTATTGGAGGGAACTCAGCTTCAACTCCGCACCGATCAAGCATCGGGTGCGATTCTCATTGTACGCCCTGATGTGCTAGGTGATCAGCCAACTGCTAATTCTCGCGAAGCACCCAATGCGCAATTTGATGACAGGCTTCCAGCCAGCGTTGTTGCAGCCAATCGCACGCTGACGGCACAAGGTGAAACGGCCCCCAACGAAGAAATCTCTGCGACGTCGGAGAACCGTCATCGCCGAACAATCGACCTGCAAGAAGTCGTTGTCACCGGCAGTCACGTGACTATCGGCGAGCATAAGCCGATTTCGCCGATTCTGGTGATTGACGCAGATCAAATTGAGAGAACTGGGTACTCATCGACCGAGCAGTTGTTCGAGAACCTGCCGCAGAATTTTGCCGGCGGACAAGCTGGTGCGAGCGCGGACGGAGTTTACGGTACGGGAAGCAACAACCTTCTGAACTACGCTGGGGGTGCCGGCATCAACCTCCGCGGACTGGGGGAATCCTCGACCTTGGTGCTGCTCAACGGGCACCGCATGGCGGCATCCGCATTGGGAAGTTTTGTCGATGTTTCCGCAATCCCACTATTCGCCATTGAGCGCGTCGAGATCCTTACGGATGGGTCTTCGGCAATCTACGGTGCCGATGCGGTGGGAGGCGTCGTCAACATTCGGCTGAAGGATCAATACGAAGGCGTGCAAGCCGGACTGCGTTATGGCTCGGTCACAGACGGAGGGCGGGACGAACAGCTCTATTCACTGGCAGCGGGCACGACATGGGCTACGGGCAACTTCTTTGGAGGCATCACCTACCAGAGTGCCGACGCACTATTCACGGACGAAAGACAGTCCACGGCCGATGTGCCTCAACCATCGACCTTGCTGCCGGAATCTAGGCTCAAGAGCGCAAATGTCAGTGCCAAGCAGGACCTCGGTGAGGATCTCAGTGTTTATGCACACGGCCTCTTCTCTGAACGGGATGTTAAGACACTGCGCACGTCCTTTGTTCAAGAGCGTCCCGTGGTGAATCAAAAGAACAGCAACACGGCACTTTCGTTCGACTATTCGCCCTCGGATCGTTGGTCCCTGCAACTGTCAGGCAGCTATGGACGGGAGCACCAGATTAAGGACGATAACCCACTCGACATCGACACTGGCAGTCCGCTCTATGTGTCACATGACGAACTCGTCTTTGAAACTACGTCCATCAATCTCTTGGCCAATTTCTCATTGTTCACGACGGGAGCGGGCACGGCCGCTCTGGCACTTGGAGGTTCGTTCCGCCGCGACAGCGCCGATTCCGGACTTACGGTCGATGACGCAACCGTGACCGACTTTCGCGTCCGACAGGAAGTGACTTCCGCCTTCGGCGAACTGCAAGCTCCAATCGTAGGCTCGAGTCAGTCCATTCCATGGGTGGACGAGCTACAACTGTCGATTGCTGCGCGCTACGACGACTACTCGGATTTTGGCGCGGAGACCTCGCCATACTACGGCGTCCGCTGGGCATTGAACAAATTTGTCGCGCTGCGCGCTTCGTACGGAGAGTCCTTTCGAGCTCCGGTGGCCCTGGAAAGTATACTCACGGGGATTACCCAATTTCTATTCGCCGTCCCTCCAGTGTTCCCGACGCCCGAGGGCGACAGCGTTCCCATGTTCCTGCTAAACGGGTCGAAGCCGCTGTCGCCTGAGCGCGCGCGTCACCTGAATATCGGTCTCGACCTCAATCCGATGGAGAATCTGACGCTATCGTTCAACTTCTTCGATGTTGACTACAGGGACAGAATCATTTTGCCGCCCACAGATGTGGGAGTGCTGTTGAACCTGGATGCTTTCGGACCTTTGGTGACAAGCTTTGACAGCGAAGAGGCCGCGCAGGCGTTCATGGATCAGTGGGCAGCGCAAGGCGGGATTGTCGTGGATTTGACGCCCGAAGACGGCGGTGCCGGGGACGTTCGCTACGTCTACGACGTGCGTCAGCAGAACGCGACACTGCTGAATCTACAAGGATTTGATGTCACTGCAACCTATACTCGAGAAATCAAAGTGGGAACACTCTCATGGAGTGTCAATGCCGCTCACATCGAGGAGATGGTGACCGGTTTTGCAGGCGCAATAGCCACATTTGATCAAGTCGGTACCAACGGCAATCCCCCGGAATGGCGCGGACGGCTCGACATGTCGCTGGATGCGGGTCCATGGAGCTTCAATGCCGGTATCAACCATGTCGATAGCTACACGAACGTTTCCCAAGCCGAAGACCTTCCGGTCGATTCGTGGACGACAGTCGACTTGATGATCCGCCTCTCTCCGGAGCGCTACTTCAATGCGTCGCCGTTCAGGGATTCGTCCATTTCGCTTAGTGTTCAGAATCTGTTTGACGAGGAGCCGCCCTACGTGGACCTGGGCTTTCTCAGCCCGGCGAGGTACGACGCGGCCAATGCGAGCCCGCTTGGACGATTCATCGCGCTGGAGCTGCGTAAATCGTGGTGAGCACCATTGCCGTGAAAGTCGTTGGTTGACCGGAAGTACACCGCAGGTCGGATCGGAAGATTGCGGAGTGAGAAAGGCAACTGCCGTCGTTCTGTTGGCGTGCCTGGCAGTTGCAGCAGCAGCCGACCAAACCGGTAACGGCGGGGAGGTCCCTGTCATCAAGCGACCGCTCACGGTCGCGGATGCCGTGGGAACCACGCGCGCATTCTCGACCTACATCAATCCCAGCATGTCCAGTGATGGTGTCTTCAAAGTCCAGCGACGCCACGTCTTCGTATCACCCGATGGGACGCGTTATGCAGCGGTCCTTGTGCGTGGTGACCTGAAGCGAGGTGGGAACTGGTTCGAGCTGATCGTCGGTTCTTTGGAGTCAGTTGAGAAGGCCACTCAGTACCAGAAAGTCGCCTCGCTCTTCCTGCTATCGAAGGTTAGGGGCCCCTACGACGACCGCACGGCTTACGTCACATACTCGCATTGGAACCGCGTCAGGTGGAGCCCGGATTCGAGACGCATCATGTTTCTCTACAGTCCGGACGAAACTCCCGCGCAGGTCTTTGCGGTTGATGTGCAGACACGGCGCGTCGAGCAAGTCACTCAGGCGCCGCGTGGGGTCTTGAATTTTGAGATCGGCCTTGACGGAAGTCTGTTCTATACAGCGTTGGCGCCGCACTCGAGAGAACGGTCAGCCGAGCTCCTGCGTACGGGTTTCACCATCGCTGAGACTTCAGACCTGTTTAATGTACTGCGCGGTGACGTAGATGGGTACTCAACTGCTGATTGGTTGATGAACGTTGAACGTTACGCACTGCTCTCGGGGCAATCAGGTGCGCGGAAGATCCAGGTCAACTCCGCGGGCATCGACCGATTCTGGTCGTTGTTTGAAACGCAGTTTTCGCCGGATGGGCGCTTCGCACTGATGGATGGAACGCCAGAGGACATTCCTGCGGATTGGGACGCGTACAGCGAGCCAGCGTTTCAGAAATGGATTCGGGCGTATAGAGAGAAGGGGGAACGCGAGATTATTGTGCGTCAGATAAAGGGCCTTTATCTGGTTGATCTGCATGACTTGTCCGCAACCAAACTGTGGGACGCGCCAAAGGGGGTGTACCTCTCGAAGGCCGCGTGGTCACCAGACAGCCGCGAGATATTGGTTGGACCCACGTTTCTTCCGCCCGGCAGGACTGAGATCGCAGGCCGCGATGGTTCTGCGTTCGCCGTAGTCGATGTTAGAACCGGTCGCTTCGCGACGCTACCGGTCCCGGACGGCGTTCAGTCCGAAAGCGTCGCAGAATTTCGGTGGATCTCGAGGCAGGAAATCGAGATGACGAGCGGTGCCGGCAGCCGCGTCGTGCTGCGAAGAAGCGGGGATCAGTGGCGCCTGACTCCGCAACGCACGGCCTCACCGCGTGCGCAGCAAGGGGAAACACAAGTTCGCGTCGAATTGCGGCAGGACATGAATACGCCGCCGGCATTTCATGCGGTGGACACCGAAACCGGCAGCTCCGCACTGATTCTCGACCTTAACCCGGAGTTGAGAAGCGAGATTCTCCTTGGCAAGGTCGAGCACTACACATGGACCGATGATGAGCAGCGAACCTGGAGTGGCCTGCTCTACTATCCTGTGAACCACGTGGCGGGCCAGCGCTACCCCCTGGTCATCCAGACTCACGGGCACGCGGATCCTGGCGAATTTTCGCTGTACGGAAACGACGAAGGACTGGGCCCCAACGGCCTGCCATATGCGGCCCAGTCGCTTGCGGGGCGCGGAATCGCGGTCTTGCAGATTGAAGACAAGAAGATTCCAGAAATCGAAAGCACGCTGCGAGAGCCGGCGATGTATGTCGGCGCCTATGAATCAGCGATCGACGCTCTGCACTTGGCGGGCCTAGTGGATCCCGATCAAGTCGGTCTCTCCGGTTTCAGCGCGACCGGCTATCACATCGAGTACGCGCTGATACATTCGAAAGTTGCGTATGCGGCAGCCCTGGTGAGTGACAACGTCGACTATGGCTACTTGCAAGATTTGATATTCGGAGGAACAGCAAACTTTGCTGCCATGTATGGTGCGGAGCCGTTTGGCGAAGGATTGGCCACTTGGATGCGCCATGCAGTTGGCTTCAACGTGGAACGAATCTCAACGCCGTTGAGACTGGAAGTTCAATCTGGTGGATTGGTCGGGGTTCTGAAAGGCTGGGAAATTTTTTCGCGACTCACATATCTAAAGAAGCCGGTTGAGTACTACGTCATACCGGATATTGAACACGGGACTCATGGTGTGCAGAACCCTTTCCAATGCCTGCAATCCCAGGAAGGGGCGGTTGACTGGTTTGATTTCTGGTTGAATGATCGCGAAGATCAGAGTGCAAGTAAGCGCGAGCAGTACGATCGTTGGCGGGAATTGCGAATAAAGCGTGATTTGATCTCGAACGAGCGAATCTCTAGTGGAATGACGAAGGTCCAGTAGCCAAGACGTCAGCGAGGACAAGTTCCTCAATGGGCAGTTCCTAAATCGCGGCCGAACGGAACGGCGTCACGTGGTTGCCAAGAGGTCCGACTGGATTGGCAATGAAGCCAATCAGGTCGGCGATAGCGGCGAGGCTGACCCCACATCGCCGACGGTTGCCGCATTCAGAACCGCGGGTCGGTAGCGCACTTTCACTTCCAAGCGTGCCGCCACGGTCGGTTGAGCAGCATCGGCCGCGCATGTCTGTGTGTATGTCTGGCCGTCTGTGCTTGCTGTTTATTTTGGCGCAAATCATCTATACCCCCTAACCGTGCGTTAGAGCGGTACATCATGGGTTTAGGCTGACAAATGACGGCCGCCGCAATCGCGCGGTACCTTTGCATGATTTACTGCCGCGTGGTCCTGCATCTTTATTGCAACGGAAGTCCTCACCAACTATTCAAAAGATGGTGTGGGTCGCAACGCACGGTTCAGGGCGGAGTTTCGGACACTTTTTCCGCGATTCCCTCCGTACTCCAGGTGCCAATGAGATGATCTGATAACTCCCTGATCATAGGGAGGCTATCCGGTGACGTGTCCTTACCTTCGATGTGCGGCCGTGCGAATCTCGTCACTGGCGGTCGTCCTTGTCCTGCCTTCAATCGCTTTCGCTCAAGCTTCGCCCTTCGATACCGGCGCGAGCTCGCTGGTCAACTTCGCGCTGACGATCGGGACGCCGATCGCCATCCTGATCATCATTGGGCTTGCGATCGCAGCGGCCGTCGGCCGGATCTCCTGGGGTTGGGTCATCGGCGCCATCATCGGCATCGCCGCCATCTTTGGCTCGCCGCAGATCGTGGCTTGGATCCGGTCGATGTTCGGCGTTTAGGGGATACCTCAGTGGAGACCCGAAACAGCGGCGTGACGGCTGATCCTCTATTTGTCGCGGTGACGCGGCCACCGATGCGATTGGGGGTTACGTACGTCGCGATCCTCATGAATGCGGCTTTGACGATGGAAGTGTTCTTGGTGACCAAGAATCTCCTGGTGCTGTTCCTGGCGCTTCCAACCCACGGCATTTGCATGCTGCTGTGCGCGCGCGACCCGAGGTACTTCGATCTTCTGCTGGTCTGGGCGAAAACTCGGCTCTTGGCCTGGTTCTGCAGTCTCCGGTTCTGGAAGGGCGCGAGCTACAGCCCGTTGGTCCTCGATCTACCGAACGCCAACGGCCGACGCCGGTCGACTGTAGCTGCGGGCACCCCATGAGGCGTGCCATCGCATTGCGGCGCGAGCGCCCCGCGTCTGCGCGGATTCCCTACCGCACGCATGTCTCCCCACATCTCGTACGGACCGAAGCGGGTGACTACGTTCAAGTCTTCAGGCTTACGGGTGCAAGCTTCGAAAGTGTGGATGATGAGGTGCTGAACAACTGGCACGAACGGCTGAACGTCTTGTGGAGGAACATCGCGAGCGCGAACACGGCGCTCTGGGTGCACGTAATTCGGCGGCGCGAAGCGGCATCGTCGCCTGCCGCAGAGGGCGCGGGATTCGCCTCTGCACTGGCTGCCAAGTACCGCCGGCGATTGTCTTCCGAAACCTTAATGGTGAACGACCTCTGTCTGTCGGTTGTGTATCGGCCTGTGGCCGGTTCGACACCGAGCTTTCTGTCGCGAATCGCTTCGAAGCATGCACCACTGGCGCTGGCGGCCGAGCGGGCGGACGCCATCGAGGCGAGTGAGAAGCTGGCACAGACCATTGCTTCATCCCTTGCGCGCTACGAGCCCGAACGGCTTGCCATCTATGAGAGACCTGGTAGGTGGCCGTGCTCCCAGGTTCTTGAGTTCTTTGGTGTTCTCCTAAATGGCGAGTGGCAGGCGGTGCCGCTGCCGCGCGCGCCGATCCACGAAATGCTCGCGACGACGCGGGTGATTTTCGGCGGTGAGACCATTGAGTATCGGCTGCCGACGCACACGCGCTTCGGTGCCATTCTCGGCATCAAAGAATACGCCACGCCAACCGCGGTCGGAATGTTCAACGGATTGCTGTCCGCCCCGTTCGAGTTCGTGCTTACGCAGTCGTTCGCCTTTCTGTCCAAGGGGGTCGGGCAGGGGCTGCTGCAGCGGCAGTACAACCAGATGTCGAATGCGGGCGACTTCGCGATCAGTCAGGCCGAAGAGCTGAAGGACGCGCTCGACTCGCTGACGGCCAATGAATTCGTGATGGGCGATCATCACTTCACGCTGCAGGTCCTGACAAGCATCGATTCCCCGCGCGGCGAAGGTTCCGACAACCGGAGCCTCCAGAAGCTCAACGACGACCTAGCACTCGCGCGCTCGATGCTCGCGGATACCGGCATGACCACGGCGCGCGAGGACTTGGCATTGGAAGGCGCTTATTGGGCGCAGCTTCCGGCCTGCTTCGCCCTGCGGCCACGCAAGGCGCCGATCACGTCACGCAATTTTTGTGGAAAGGCGGCCTTTCACAACTATCCCTGCGGGCGGGCGACCGGTAACCATTGGGGCGACGCATTGGCGCTTCTCATCACGAGCGCCCGCTCGCCGTATCACTTCTCACTGCACGCCAGCGATCCGCACGATCCGGACGGCGGCAGCCGCAAGGATACCGGCCACACCTTCATCTGCGGACCCACCGGCAGTGGCAAGTCGGTGTTGATCGGATTTCTGGCCGCCATGCTTTCGCGTCAGGGCGTGACACAGGTGGTCTTCGACAAGGACCGAGGTCTTGAGATCCTCGTGCGGGCATTGGGTGGCACTTACCTGCCGCTCCGAAACGGCGTACCGACGGGATTCAATCCCCTGCGGCTGTCTCCGACGGCTCAGAACATCGAATTTCTCAAAGTCTGGCTGCGCGCACTGGTTCGCGGCGCCGCGCCACTGTCGGTGCAGGAGGAGGCGGATCTGGACCATGCCCTTGCGGGCACGCTGGCGCTGGATGGGCGAACGCGGCGTCTGTCTAGGCTCATCGAGTTCACGGACACCACCCGCACCGAGGGGGTCTACGCGCGCCTCTCGCGTTGGTGCGAGAACACCGGCGGCGACTACGCCTGGGTATTCGACAACCCGGTCGACTCACTCGTGGGAGAGCTCTCGGAAGCCGCGCTCTTCGGCGTCGATGTCACAGAATTTCTCGACAACGCTCGGACGCGCTCCGCCGTCACGCTCTATCTGTTTCACGTGATCCGGACCCTGCTCGACGGACGGCGGTTCGTGTGCTGGATGGACGAGTTCTGGCGGCTGCTCGCCGATCCCGCCTTCGAGAGTTTTGCGAAGGATGGACCCAAGACCTGGCGCAAGCTTAACGCCGTGATGGCGGTCGCGACGCAGAGCGCGAGCGACGTGCTCGAGAGCGGCATCAGCCGCACCCTCATCGAGCAGACGCCGACCAAAATCCTCTTCCCCAACCCGGACGCGAGCCCGGCGGAGTACATCGAGGGTTTCGGGCTGTCGCACCGCGAATTCGAACTCATCAAGGAGCAGCTCGAGCCCGGCTCGCGCCGGTTCTTGGTCAAGCAGGGCCACCACTCGGTCGTCTGCGAGCTGGATCTCAAGGGTTTCGATGCGGAGCTCAAGGTGATCTCGGGCCGCACGAACTCAGTCTCGGAGCTCTACCGCATCATGGAAAGAACCGGTTCCGATCCCGCGCAGTGGCTGCCGGAGTTCACAGCGTTGGCGACGTAATCCATGGCGAGTCGAGTCGTTTACCAACGGAGGGCATGCAATGAACTTCTTACGAATAGCAATCGGCTTGTTTTCGACATTCGTACTGGTGGGCGGAATCGCTACCGCGCGGGCGCAGATGGCCGTGGTCGACGTGGCCGCGATCGCCAAGCTCATCGAGCAACTGGAGACGACGCAAAGCCATCTGGAACAAGCGCAGCAGGAGTATGAGTCGATGACCGGTCCGCGCGGCATGGAAGGGCTGCTGGCCGGAACGTTGCGGAACTATCTGCCGCCCGATTGGCAGGCGCTTGAACTGGCGTTAAGCGGCATGGCCGGCGATTACTCGGCGCTGGCGGGCCAGCTCGCCAGCCTTATCGATGCCAACGCCGTGCTGACCCCCGAGCAGCTCGTCCATCTCTCGGAGCAGGAGCGGGAGCAGCTCGAGGCTGCACGAAGATCCGCGGCGCTTCTGCAGGCGACGAGCCGGCAGGCACTCGAGGCCACAAGCGAGCGCTTTGAAACGCTGCAGGCGCTGATCGACGCAATCCCGGCCGCGGAGGACCAGAAAGCGGCGCTGGACCTGCAGGCGCGCATCGGCGCGGAGCAGGCGATGCTGCAGAACGAGCACACGAAGCTGATGGTGCTGTACCAGGCTGCACAGGCCGAGGAGGTCGCGCGGAAGCAGCGGGCCGCCGAGCTCGCCATCGCGAACATCGGCTCGCTGCGGCGCCTGCCGGCGATTGGCCTGAACGAGTGATGCCCATGCGCATCTTGGGCGTTAGCGTCCTGGGCCTCCTCGAGTTCGCGGGCTGTGCGCGCGCGCCCGAGGAGGCGCGCCACTCGGTCGACGAGTACCGGGCGGATCCACAGCTTCGCCACGCCCAAGTAGCACGTTGCCGGCAGGACCCCGGGTCGTTGCGTATGACCCCGGACTGCATCAATGCGGAAACCGCGGCGTCGTTCGAGGACCGCGTGCGGTTGCGCGACGCGCCGCCCATCGGGCTCGACCGGGAGCCTGTCCCTGCGGATGCGCAGCCGGGGGAGTAGCCATGGGGTTCTTCGCCGAATTCAGCCTGTGGCTCAACACGCTCCTAGCCACCTACATCGCCGATAACACCGCGGCGTTCGCCCACCTGCTCGAGCCCGCCATCGTGACGCTGGGCGTCTTCTACATCATCGTCTGGGGCTACCTGCAGCTCGCCGGCAAGATTGAGGAAACCTTCCTCGAAGGCGTGCGGCGGCTCGTGACGCTGGCGATCATTCTCGGCCTGTCGCTGCAGCTCTGGCTCTTCAATGAATTAGTCGTTGATACCTTCTTCAGCGCGCCCGCGGCGCTCGTCGCTGGAGTAATCGGTGCGCCGGATCCGGTCGGCATCGTTGACGAGATCCTTTTCGACGGCGATGACGCCGCCTCGCTCTTGCTCGCCAAGGGCGGCTTCTTCAATGACGCGTTCACATTCTATGTTGCGGGCTTCGCGGTCTACGTCATCGTCGGGCTGACGGCCGTCTATGCAATGTTTCTGCTGGCCCTGAGCAAGATCGCGCTCTCGGTGCTGATCGCGCTCGGGCCAATCTTCCTGGCGCTGCTCTTCTTCAAGAGCACTCAGCGGTTCTTCGAGGCCTGGCTGGCCCAGCTCTGCAACTACGCGTTCCTGACGATCCTCACAGTCATGGTGGCGGCTTTCATGCTGCAGCTCATCTCCACGGCCGCGGAGGCGGCCGTGGCGGCCGGCGGCGCCATCGAGATCGCGCACGCGCTCAAGGTCTGCCTGGCCGCAGCACTGACCTTCCTCGTTATGAAGCAGGTGCCGGCAATGGCGCAGGGTCTTGCGAGCGGTGTGGCGCTGTCAAGCTTCGGGGCCATCTCGAGCCTCGTGCGCTATGGACTCGGTGCCGCGCGCGGCGCGGGACGGCAGATTCAGGATTTCTCGCGCGGCGCGTTCTTCGATACCGACCGCAGTCGCTGGGACAGCCTGAGCCGTCGGGCGGGCCAGTCACTCATCGGCCTTCGCCTGCCGCGGGAGCGCCGGCCGCGCGTGAGCGCCATCGCTTTTGAGAAGCGCGCGTGAGAGGAGGCATCGGCGGGCTGGCGTGTGCGGTCGTGGGAATCGGCGTCGCGACGGCGGGCTGTGGCACTCAGGCAAGATGGGTGAGCTGCGAAGGGCAGCTCGAACCCATCAATCGACCGGCGCCACAGGCGACCGTGGATGCGGCCCCTGACGACCGATCGAAAGTGGAGCCGACCGCGCCGTGAGCCGCGAGGAGGCGCTTGAGCGCTACTTTGCGGAAGCGGCCTCCTGGGATGCCGACCGCGCGGCGCTCGAGGCGCGAAACGCCCGCCGCGCGTGGTGGATCGCCGTCGGCGCCTTGGGACTCGCCGCACTCGCAATCCTCGCGCTCGTGCTCCTGATGCCGCTCAAGCGCGTCGAGCCGTTCGTCATCCGGGTCGACAACGCCACGGGCGTCGTCGATGTCGTGCCCGCGCTTACTCACGGGGCGGAGATGCCGGCGCTCGTCACCCGGTATTTTCTGACGCATTACGTGACGGTCTGCGAACGCTTCACGTTCGCGACCGCGGAAAGCGACTACGAAGAGTGCGGTGCGTTCCATGCCGCGGCCCGCAACCAGGCGTGGCGGGCACTCTGGGACCGGGCCAATCCGGCATCTCCGCTTAACGTGCACAAAGACGGGTCGTCGGTTCGCGTACAGGTGAGCGCGGTCAGCTTCTTCGAGCGCGGCAACGGCGTCGAGGACCTGGCGCAGGTGCGCTACACGAAACTACGTCGCACGTCGGCGAACGCGAGCGACGAAGTCACGCACTGGATCGCCACCGTCCAGTATGTCTACGGCGATCCCTCGAAGGACGCGGGCGTCCGGCGCTGGAATCCGCTCGGCTTCAAGATCGTGGAGTTCAAGAGCGAACCCGAAACGCTGGCGCCCGACGCCGCGGCGCGACGGCTGCCATGAAGAGTCGCCGGTTGTGGCGAGGCGCCTGGCTGCTCCTGCTCTTGGCCGGCAGCTCGGCGAACGCCGAAACACTCCCCGCACGTGGCACCGTCGACGGCCGCATTCGCAACGCGACATACGTCGCGGACCAGGTCTACCGACTCTATGGGTTCGTGGGCTATGCCATCGAGCTGATTTTCGAGGAAGGCGAGGCCTTCGTCGGCGCCGGGGGCGGGGACCTCGAAGGGTTGACGATCGATGCCCATGCCAATGCGGTGCTGGTCAAACCTCGGGCGGCCGTAGTTGCGACCAATCTCGTCGTCTACACGGATCGCCGTGCGTATCGGTTCGACTACTCGGCCGAGGCGCGCCGGCCCAACCGACCGTCTGATGAACTGATCTACGCTGTCCGCTTCGCCTATCCGGGTGGCCCGGGCGACGGTTCGGGGAACACCGAGGGGGTCGCGCGAGAGCTGGCAGCCGCGAAAACGGCGCAGGCACGGAACGTCGATTACTGGTACTGCGGCCATCGGTCGCTCCGACCCACCGGGGCGTCGGATGACGGGGTACACACGCGCCTCGCGTTTGCGGACTGGGCAGAACTGCCCGCGATCTTCGTGCGTAACGAGGACGGCTCGGAGTCGCTGCTGAACTTCTCCGTGGACGGAGGCGACGTCGTAGTCCACCGCCTGGCCCCGCAACTGATACTGCGCCGGGGGCGGCTCACCGGCTGCATCGTCAACCGGGGCTTCAGCGGGAGCGGCACCCGGCTCACAACTGGCACCGTCTCACCGCAGGTCGAGCGCGAATCCAAGGCACCGCGGCCATGAACCTTTTTCGGAGGCTCCGTGGCCGCCAGCAGCGGCAAGACGGCGCGGAGGCCGAGGAAGGCGAGCAGAGGCCCGAGGTGTCCCTTGAGGGCCATGTCGAGGGTGAAAGGGGAGAGAGCGTAGTCCAGCGACCGCCGCCCCTGCAGTCGCGCATAACCAACTTCCTGGTAATGGGCGTCCTCGGGGCCGTCGCACTCGGTCTGCTCGGCTGGTACTACACCCGGTCGCTCGGCCGCGACGCGCAGACGCGCGCCGCGGCCCAGAGCTCGGCCCAGGACAAGGCGAAGGGCGAGATGGCGCTGCCGCCGCTCGGCCGCATCGACCCGCCCGCTCCGGGACTGGAGGCGCTGCTCGGCCCGCCCCCGGTTGAGCCGCCTGCCGAGATCCTTGAGGCTTTGCGGCGTCCGCTGCACGCGGCGCCTCGGACTGCCGCAGGCGCGGCGGGGGGACCGGCTGGTAAAACGCCTGCGGAGTTGCGGCTCGAAAGGCGCCTCGCCGGACCTGCGTTCGCAGGGCCGGGGCGGGGTGGGGCACCTCCGCCGGCGATTGTCGGTTCGGCCCCTAACGGGGATCTCGCGGCGCTCCTGAAGCCGACCGTGACGGAAGCCGTGAGTGCGCGGGTGCTTCCGACACAGCAGCTCCTGCTGCCCAAAGGGGCCTTCCTCGACTGCACGCTCGAAACTGCGATCGACTCGAGCCTAGCCGGGATGACCACTTGCGTACTGGCGACCGACACTTTCGGAGCGGACGGATCAGTCGTGCTGCTCGAGCGCGGCACCAAGCTCGTGGGCGAGACCCGCGGCCAGGTGCGGGCGGGCTCGGCGCGAATCTTCGTGCTGTGGACTGAAGCCAGGACCCCGACCGGCGTGGTCGTGCCGCTGGATTCGCCAGGCACCGACGAGCTCGGGCGTGCCGGACTGCCGGGTCGGGTCAATCGCCATTTCTTTGAGCGGTTTGGGGCGGCGATCCTCGTAAGCGTGATCGACGGCGCCGTCCAGGCGGCCGTGCAGTCCCATCGTTCCGAGGGTGACAGCCTCACTGTCAACCCGTCCGCTTCGAGTCAAGTGATGACGGAGGTACTCAAGCAGACCATCGGGATCCCGCCGACCGTCGTCAAACCCCAAGGCGATCGAATCCAGGTGCTGGTTGCGCGCGATCTGGATTTCCGGAGTGTCTATGAGCTCAAGCCCGTCGCCGTCGCCCGGTAACGGCGTAGCCGCCGCTCGGGAGGGCAATGGCGCGCCGGAGGTGCGACTCTCGCCGATCGTCGCAGAGTCGTCCGCCCTCGACCTTACGCTGCGGGCGCTGCGGCCAATTCTTGCGGACCACCACGTCACGGAGCTGTGCATCAATCGGCCCGGCGAGGCGTATGTCGAGACGCGCGATGGCTGGCACCGCGTGCCGCTCCCATTCGCGAGCTTCGCCTGGTGCCTCGGGCTCGCGAAGCTGGTCGCGAACTCGACGCGGCAGCGAATCGACGTCGAATCCCCGCTACTCTCTGCAGCACTGCCGACCGGTGAGCGCATCCAGCTCGTGCTGCCGCCGGCTACGACCCCTGGGACGGTCGCGATCACGATCCGCCGGCCGGCGGATGAGATCTGGTCCCTCGATGAACTTGCCGAGCGCGGCGTGTTTCGCACGACCCGACGCGCGGGCGAGGTGCCGGAAGAAATCGAGGAACAGCTCCTAAAACTGCTTGAGGCGCGCGACTACCGCGCGTTCATGCGCCTCGCCGTGACTTCCCGGACGAACATTCTGGTCTCGGGACCGACCGGCTCCGGCAAGACGACGTTTACCAAGGCGCTCATCCGGGAAATTCCACCCGACGAGCGGCTGATCACGATCGAGGATGCCCGTGAACTGGTGCTTGAGTCGCATCCCAATCATGTGCGGCTCTTCTATTCCAAGGACGATCAGGGCCTGGCGCGGGTGAGGCCCAAGCAGCTCCTTGAGAGTTGTTTGCGCATGAAGCCCGACCGAGTCCTGCTCGCGGAGCTACGCGGGGAGGAGGCATTCGACTACTTGCGAAACGTCAACAGTGGCCATCCGGGCTCGATCACGAGCGTCCATGCGGCGAGCGCGGAGCTTGCGTTCGAGCAGCTGGTGCTGCTCGTGAAGCAGAGCCGGGCGGGCCAGGAACTCGCGCGCGAGGAGATCCGTAACCTTCTTTATCTCCTGGTGGACGTCGTCGTCCAGTTCGGCATCCAGCACCGCGAGCGCTGCATCACGGAGGTGTGGTATGACCCTGCGCGCAGGCGTCGCACCGTGGCAGCGGCAAGCTAAACGCTCGAAACTGCGACTCACCATACTGATCACACTCGGCGGGGTATCCGGGATCGTTCTAGCGCAGTACCTCGCCGGGTATTTGTTCCTCGGGTGGGTGAGGGCGGAACTTCGCGACGCGAGCCCGCTGACGATCGTTCGCTACGCGTACTACTACGGGCATCGGCAGGACCTGCGGCAGCGACTGACCGTGTCCTCGGCGGCGGCCGCCGCATTGGTGGGTGCCGCCACGCTCTTCGCACTCTGGCCGAAGGCGCGCGCGCTGCATGGCCATGCACGCTTCGCCACCCGCCGCGAAATCGCCCGGGCGGGGCTATTCGTCACCCAGGGGATCTTCCTCGGCCGGTACGGACGGCGGTACTTGATCCTCGGCGGTCAGCAGGGCGCGATCGTCTCGGCGCCGCCTCGTGCGGACAAAGGCACGGCGATCGTCGTGCCGAATGCGCTCCTGTGGGAGGGCTCGCTCATCTGCCAGGACGTGAAACTCGAGAACTGGCATCTGACGGCGGGCTGGCGTGTCCGCATGGGCCAGGCCTGCCACCTCTTCAATCCGCTCGATCCCGCCGGCAATACTGCCTGCTCGAATCCGCTCTCCTATATCTCGGCCGACCCAAACTTGCGGATCGCCGATGTGCAGCGGATCGGCGCGATCCTGTTTCCCGAGGTACCGGGTTCAGATCCCTTTTGGACCGCCGGCGGGCGTGGGCTCTTCCTCGGCATGGCCCTCTACGTCCTGGAGACGCCCTCGCTGCCAGCGACGCTCGGCGAGGTGCTGCGCCAGGGCATGGCGAGCGATGCGGAAGGGTTCAGCGCGCACTGGAAGCGCATCATCGGCGGCCGGCAGAGCGGCAAGTTCCCGCTGTCGTCCCAATGCGTGCGGGCGATCTCGGACGTCATGGACCTCGCGCCAGTTACGGCCTCATCCATCCGCAAGACGTTCACGAGCCGCCTCGACCTCTGGGCGAATCCCCTGATTGATGCGGCGACTTCGCGGAACGACTTCGACTTCCGGGATCTGCGCAAGCGACCGATCTCGATCTACATCGGCATCCAGCCAGGCGACCTGCCGCTTCTGCGGCCGCTCGTGAACCTGTTCATCGAGCAGGCGATCGCGATGCAGACGCGGGAACTGCCCGAGCACAACCGGGCCCTCAAGGTCCAGGTCCTCTGTCTGCTCGATGAGACGACCGCGCCCGGCAGGATCCCGATCCTGGCGCACGCGATCGCCTACCTCCCGGGCTACAACGTGCGCCTGCTGCTCGTCATTCAAGCTTACTCGCAGCTACGAGAAATCTACGGACCGAATGCCGCGGACACGATGATGAAGAGTCTCGCCGCGCGCGTACTGTACGCCCCCAAAGACCATGCAGAGGCAAGCGAGATCTCGCAGGAATTGGGGTACACGACGGTTCGCGTCAAGAGTTTGTCGCGGCCGCGCGCCGCGCTGTTCACGATGAAGAGCCACAACCGCGGCAGTGTCAGCGTCAGCGAGCAGAAGCGGCCGCTACTCTTGCCACAGGAAGTAAAGGAATTGGACCGCGATCGCGAGCTGCTTCTCTACGAAGGGACGCGGCCGATCCTCGCCTGGAAGAACCGCTACTTCGAGGATCCGTTCTTTCGGCGGCGGCTTCTGCCTCCGCCCAAGCACGCGACGCCTGCACATGTTACGGCGCGGCCGGCCACGGCTGCCTCTGCGCCCGCATGCGCATCAGCACCCGAAGCGCCGAGCGTTGCTCAATCTGCGCCACGCCGGCGGGCCGCGACCATGGCGGATATCGAGCGCATCGATGAGCTGACGCTGGAGGATTTCGACATCGACTTCGATCAGGTCGTGTTGCCCGACAAGGCAGAAGGCGAGCGGTTTACGAAGGAGGAACTCGACGTAGCGGTTGGCAGTTTCATCAACGCACTGCGCGAGCGGTAGGAGACTGGATGCCCGATTCCGATATACGAGGGAAGAAGTCGCGCGAATTCTCGAAGCCGAAGAGTGTGGCGTCGAAAGCGATGCCGCCGGCAGGCGAGGAGGGCGCTAACGCGATTCTCTTTGAGGACAAGAAGCTGGGCGCCAGCGGGGGTTCGCTGCGTGTCGAGCGTGGGGCGAAGGCCGAACGAACTGCCCGAGGCAAGTCGACCACAGCGGGAGCGGAGGGCGCCCGCGCGAAGCAGGTTCCGGACGCCGTCCGGGAGCGCTTCATTCAGATCGGCAACAACTTCTTCTTTCCCGATGGCGCCGAAGCCTTCAAGGATCATGGCAACCGCGTCACCACCCGTTCGCAGAACGCGATCGTCATCCAGAGCATGGTGGCCATCGCCCAGGCTCGCGCAGCCGGCAAGGTGACCGTCATGGGGACGGATTTCTTCAGGAAAGAAGCCTGGTTCGCGGCGCGCCTCCTCGGTCTCGACGTCGTCGGCTACACGCCAAGCGCACTGGAGCAGGAACGTCTCGTGCGCGCGATCGCGCGCCGCCAGGCGGCCAAGTCCAGGGAGGAAATGCCACGCCCAGGCACCTCCCATCGACCCGGCGGCAAGGTTCGTCGCTCGGCCGCTGAGCCGGCGGAGCAGGGCGAGCTGATCGTCGGCCGGCTCGTCGACCATGGCGCGGCGCCGTACCAGCACAAGCCTGGGCAGCCGATGTCCTATTACGTGCGGATTGAGACCGAGCCCGGCGACCGGGAGATCTGGGGTGTGGATCTTGAGCGAGCGGTGCGTCAATCGCTCAGCACACCCGGTATGGGCGATGAAGTCGGGCTGCGTGCCGTTGGGCGCGATCGAGTCACGGTCATCGCGCCAAGGCTCGACCCGTCAGGACGCGAGGTCGGCCGCGACGAACTCGGCGTTCACCGCAACACGTGGATCCTCGAGACGAGGGAATTCCTGGACCGGCGCTTCCGGATGGCTGACGTGTTCCGCAATGCGTCCATCGATGCCGCGGAAGCGGTGCAACAGTATCCCGAACTGCAGGGCAGCTACCTGCAATTGCAGATGGCGCGTGCGGGTGTCGAGCAACGAATCGCGAGCGCCGAAGCGCGCGAGCAGTTCGTGGATCATCTGCGTGCGCATCTGGCCAAGACGATCGAGTATGGGCAGCCGCTGGAGACGGTGCACCTGAAGACGCGCACGGAACCGACAATCGAAAAAGCCCAGGAGCCAGGCCTAACGCCCGAGCGCTGACCGCAGTAGGACTGCATGAGTTCCAATTCCCGTTTACGCGACGTTTCGTCGGTCAGCCCGCTGCAGAGATTGGACTCTCGCGCTCTCCGCGCCATGAATCTGCAATCCGAGCTGGCGCAGTAGACTCAAGGACGTGTCATCTGGTCGTGACGCGTAGCCTTCGAACTGCAGCCAGAATCGCGTGCGCGAGCCAAATCGTGCCGCGAGCGTCGGCGCGACGCGGTATGCGAGTCGCCCAAGGGCGACGACCGGCATTGCCGCGACGGCTGCTATCGTCGTGGGCGAAGCGCCGAACACGAGCCGTGCGGCTGCGGGCCGAGCTTGTGCCAGGTGCCAGATGACCGTGATGGCCGCGCGCGCGAAGGCAGCTACGCGCTCGTCCGCGGCCGCGTGAAACCCGGAGTTCTGTACGTGGCTCGCCGCTGCAACTTCCGTAGTCCAGAAATTGCCGTCGCCAAATCGAAAGTCAAAGAGGGCGTAAGGCAGGCGCGCGCACAGCCGCGGAGCCGCCACCGGATCGATGAGCACATCGATCGCCCGCGACGGCAGCCCGGCGATCTGCCGGAGATGTCCTTCCTCCGCGAGTTCCGCAGCGAGGTTGAGGAAAGCCAGGTTGATCGAGCCGAGCGCACGTCGCGTCACGCCGTCGAGCAGGCCGGCTGCGTCGCACAGGGTATCTCTGGCGAGCGGGCCCGGTGCCGGCGGCTTCTGCCGATCGTTCGGCTTTGTCACCGCTGAAATCGCTTCGGTTCTGCTTTCCTCCGGTCCTAAAGCCTGCTTATAATTCACTGGTACAAAACTACCAGTAGCATTTCAACCTGTCAATACGGCTCTGTGCGCATCACCGACGACCGCTACGCGCGCGACAGGCTGCGCCACGACCTGGCCCTGCGGCTGATCCAACATGAGGCGCGCACGCGCACCATTCGGCGCTGGACGGGCCTCACCGATGATCGGATCCGCAAGCTTTACCGCTCGTACGTGGTCGAGTCGGGTCGACCGGACGTCCGCCGGCACCGCGGCAAGAGTCCGGAGCAGAGCGCGTTCTTCATGCGCAACGCCAGCATTCGCCGCGAGGCCGCTGGGCTTGCAGCGCATTTTTGCCTCCTCGGTCTCTTGCGGCGCGACGGGCGCGAAGCGTCCGGCGCCATCGACTACCTGCGCTTCGGCGAAAAGTTCTGTGTGGCATACGAAACCTTTTTGAACATTTACGAGAGGCCGGAGATCAGCTTCGAACACGCCTGCCATTTGTTTCGACTGCTCGAGAAGCAGAACGAAATCTCCCTCGACGAGTGCGCAGGCTGTGGCAGCCTGCTCGTCGCGATGCTCTACGCGGAGCGACCGAGAGCCTGCGAGTTTTGCGCCACCAACCGGCCGCCGTCGAGGCGTACCGCGACTGCCTCCACTTCGGTGCCAAAGCTGTCGCCCAGCTGACGGGCGTGCAGTGGAAGCCTCTCGAGCAAGCCTCTAAGTCGAAATCATCACCCGTAAATGCGGCCGCACGAGTCCATTACAGTGCACAGACGGGCGAGTGCCCGACTTCCGTCTGCAGTGCCGGTGACCGCGCTTGGGGCGGTTCCTCGCAGATGTCCCGCGGAGCGCCGGGGTGGGGCGGGGGTAGCCGCTGGTTCAGTTTCCAGTCGTCGCCAGGGCACGCCGATTCGATCGCCTGCTCCTCAGCTAGTGGCAGGTCGGGGAAGAAGTCGATGCCTGTACGTTTCTCGATGTCGTCGATGGTAGTCGAAAACTCGCCAATGGGGCGATCGCGACGCTCATCCTTCTTCATCACAATCGCCGCAGCGTCGAGATCATCGTTGGGTTTGCGGCGAATCACGACTTTCCAGAATTCGACAGGCACTTCGATTTCCGTGTCGCACATCGTCACGATCTGCTCGGGGTCGAATATCGGGCCGGTCAGCACCCAGATGCCTTCGAAGTCGTCGGCATACACCGAGTCGACGACGATCTCGTAAGCGGCCCAAGTCCGTTGATTGAGGTCCGGCAGCTGAGGGGCGATGTTGCTCAGCAGGAAGGTCTCGCGCTGCGCTTCGCAGCCGTGACGCGTGGCAATGCTCTGGTTGGGTGCCATGTGGCCGCGGTCGTAGCCCGAACCTGTGAAATCATCGTGCACGACCTTGGCTGCTGTTCGATCGTCCTTAAGGAATCTTGAGGGACGATTGCATGGATCAAAGTCCTGGTCGGTGTGCTGACGCAAGAAGTATGCGACTACGAGCGGATTGCGTTTGGTCTCGGAGTAGACCACGTCATAGGCGGTGCTCTCGAGGAACAGGACCGTGTCGCCGATTGCCGTGACATCGGGTCGACCCCCTGGCGGTTCTGGATCTGTCGTTTCGTCCATCGCCATCGCGATGAAATCGTCGTCGCGTGGTGGACCGGCCGTTGAGCTGGCCTCGGTCTCCGACTCCGGGCGTACGCTGCCGGCGGTGCAACCGCCGAGTGTAACGACGAGCGTGAGTAGCAAAGCTAGAGTTCGTCGAAACGACATTGAGCTTTGCATGGCACCTCGCTTGGGCGCATGGTCGGGCTGACGCTTGGACCCCAGCGCGCGAGTTGGCCAGAGGACTCGCGCGCTGGCAAATTTCCGCGAAGACGGCCGATAACCAGGCTCACGCCGTGAGCTGGCTGGGTCACCATCCTCGGGCATGGCCGATTTGCGGACGTTTCGCGATTTCCTGGAACACCACGAAACGCTCGCGGTCTGGTGTCCGGGCTGCCGGCGCCCCGCCGCCTGCAATGGGGCTTCGCTGGTTGCTGCCGGCATGGGGGAGCGCGTCGTCCAAAGCTGCAGGCCCCGCTGTCGCATTTGCGGGTCGCTGGGCCAGTGGCGGAACGTGCCGCAAGTCCCGTCCCGCGCCGTGCCGACAAACGTTGTTCCGTTCCGGCCTCGGAAACTGAAACCGTGTTGAGAGGGCGGGATTGCCTGTGAATTCTTAGCCTATCACGCCGTGCTCGCCGTCAAGGACGAGCGCGCGTCGCGCTCGCCGCCTGCGGCGGTCTCCGATCCTTGACTGCTCCGCGCGGCGTGAGCCGGCGAGGGCGGGCAATCCCGCCCAGATGCAATCAAGGACCGCCGTCATGAACGACAGCCACCCATCCCCGGCCGAGACGCCGACTCGTACCCGCAGGTCCCCGCGGCGCGCCGCCGCCATGGCCAAGGAGACCGGCATTGATCTCCTGCAGCAGAACGAACGCTTGTCCGCTGAAGAAGCTCGCGTGCTCGCAGAGGCACGCGCCATCCTGCTGCGTCTCGCCAAGACGCCGGGCAAGCCCTTGGTGTCACCGAGTGCCACGCGAGAGTATCTCAAGACCTTGCTGGCGCTGGAGGAGCGTGAGCTCTTCCTGATGCTCGCGCTCGACAGCCGTCACCGGATCGTCGCGAGCGAGATCCTGTTCGCAGGGACCGTTGACGGTGCGAGCGTGCATCCGCGCGAGGTGGTTAAGTGCGCACTGCGGCATAACGCGACCGCCGTGATCCTCTCGCACAACCACCCGAGCGGGGTGGCGGAGCCAAGCCAGGCGGATGAGATCATCACGACGCGCCTGCGTGACGCGCTGGCGCTCGTGGACATCCGGGTCCTCGATCACTTCATCGTCGGCGGGGACAGCAGCTGCTCGCTCGCTGAACGCGGCCTGATCTAGGTCGCACACGGGGAGGGGAAGCGCCATGCTTCCTCTCCCCGAATCTCGAACGCCCTGAAAGTACGTCGGGAAATCGGTGGGCGGGCTCGCCGATCGGCCCAGCCTGGCACGCCGGTCTCGTCGTCAAGGGTCGCGCGGAGGACCGCGCGCCCGGCCTTTGGCCGGCTGGCGCCCTTGACGACTGCGCTGCGGCGTGCGGCCCGGGGCTCGGGCGATCTCGCCCAAGCGTCAGGAGACCATCATGCAGACCGAAGCGATCGCGTCACGGGCCGATGCGGAGGCCGCGGAACCGAAGCGCTGGTGCCACCTTACGTACGAGTGCCCCAAGTGCCGGATGATCTGGCACGACCACTGGGACGTCGCGGTCAACGGCGACTGTCCGAACTGCGGCGCCGAGGAAATCGCACCGCACGAGGTCGTCGACCTGTCGCGCTGAGGCCAGGTCGCAGTCGCGTCACTCGCGAGGAGGCCCGAGCCTCCTCTCTTTTTTGGCTCACTCCAGAAGAGAGAGGGCGGGCTTGCCTTGTGTTTTTAAGGGTATCACGCCGTGCTCGCCGTCAAGGACGCGCGCGAGGACGCACGCGCCGCCTGCGGCGGTCTTCGATCCTTGACTGCTCCACGCGGCGCGACCCGGCGAAGGCGGGCAATCCCGCCCAGGAAGATCCTCGGAGGATCCAGCCATGAACGCAGTCAGTATCCATGCCTTCGACGCCTCGGCCAACGTCTTTGGCCGTTCGCTGTCGCTCGCAGATGTCCGTGATCGTGCACCGGCGGTGTTTGCACCGTCCGCCCATGAACGCACCAGCCCCAAGTACACGTTCATTCCGACCGAGCGTGTGCTCTCCGGCCTCATGGGCGCCGGGTTCGTCCCGGTTGCGGCCCGGCAGGCCCGGACGCGCCGGGGAAGCCCGATGCATGCGCGCCACGTCGTGCGGCTGCGGCGCCGGTTCGAGACCGTGCAGTTGCGCGACGCAGTGCCGGAGATCGTGTTCCTCAACAGCCACGACGGCACCAGCGCCTATCAGCTCCGCATGGGCGTGTTCCGGGTCGTCTGCCTGAACGGTCTCATCGTCTCGCAGGGGGCGTTTCCGGCGTATCGGGTTTCGCACCGCGGCGACGTGGTCGACGAGGTCGTTTCGGGCGCGCTCGAAGTGTCCGAGCGGTTCGGGAGCCTCGCGGACCAAGTCGAGCGGATGGAGCGGCGATCGATGCCTAAGGACGAGCAGATCCGGTTCGCCGAGCGGGCCCTGGCCGTGCGCTATCCCGAGGCGGCCCAGAGCGGCCTACAGCCGTCGCAGCTCCTGACCTGCCGTCGGGTCCAAGACATCGGCGATGACCTCTGGAGTGTCTTCAACCGCGTCCAGGAGAACCTCCTCGTCGGCGGGCTCAGCCGGTGGGCGGCGAGCGGCCGGCTGACGCGGACGCGGCGGATTACTTCCATTCGGGAGGACGTTCGGCTCAACGGGCGGCTGTGGGATCTCGCCACTGAGACGCTGGCAGCCTGAGGTAAGGCGATCGCGGAGGGGCCGCCGTAGGGTGGCCTCTCCCTTTTGTGCTTGAGAAGGGTGGAACCTGCGAGCTCGCGAATGAGCGTTTCCAGGACGACAGAAGAGACGACGTGACCAGCGGAATCGGAAAGCAGATGAACTGACCTGCTCTGAGGTAAGGGTGTCATTTTCCGGCAAAGGCAGGATCGCCTGCCGGCCGCTCTTCGGCCACGATGTGGCCCATGATTGCATCCGAGTTTGTGAAGGCTCGTCTGTCGCTGGAGTTGAAGCAGCGCGTGAAGGTGCTGTCCGAAAGCCAGCTGCTGAGCGAGTCGGCTTGGTTAAAGCAGCTCATCGTGCGGGAGTTGCGGACGGCTGATCAGGCTAGGCCGAGCATTCCGGCCTCGCCCAATTCCGCGGCCGTTCGACATGGCAACGGGGCCACCGAGCGCCCGGAGCCGTGTGCCAGCCGTATCTACGTCCGCTTGCGGCGGGAGGATCATTTCCTGCTGCAAGCCCGAGCGAGTGCTCGAGGCCTGCGCTCCGCGACCTACGTGTCAGCGCTTACCCGATGCCACTTGCGGCGAGTGACGCCGTTACCAAAGGAGGAGTTCCTCATCCTCAAGCGCAGTATCAGCGAGCTGGCGGCCATTGGGCGCAACCTCAATCAGATTGCCCGCACCGCCAACGAGAGTGGTCGCGTGCCAGGTTCCGCACGGGAAGAATTCCGGGCCATGCTGAAAGTCTGCGAAGCCTTGCGGGAACACACCAAGGCCCTTCTGAAGGCGAATGAAGCCAGTTGGCGGAGCGGCGATGGCAAAGACGTTTAGGATACCGCGCGAAGACCGCCCGCTCCTCGACATCGTCAGCTATGGCCGGGCAGGACCTCGTGGGGATATCCGGTTGACCCCGGCCCAGGTGGCACAGATCCAAAGGACCGTCCGGCGGGTGCCGGAGGTGGTCGTGAAGGTGCTGCCAAAGTCCGCCACCACACTCAAGGCGGCTGCCAAGCACATCGACTACATCGGCCGCGCGGGAGCGGTGGAGCTTGAGACCGACGACGGTCAGCGTTTAGCGGGCGTCGAGGGCAAAGCCCTGATGGAAGACTGGGATCTCGATCTGGATGAGATTCGCAGTCGACCCGGCCTGGCTCCGCGGGAACGTCGACAGGCGCCCAAGCTCATTCACAAGGTTGTCTTTTCGATGCCGGTCGGCACGCCACCCGACAAAGTACTCTCTGCGGTGCGAAACTTCGCGCGCGAGGAGTTTGCTCTCCAACACCGCTATGCGCTGGCTCTGCACACGGATGACGACCACCCGCATGTCCACTTGGTTCTGAAAGCGGTGAGCGAGCAGGGCGTACGGTTGAATATCCGAAACGCCACGCGGCGCCATTGGCGTACAGAATTCGCTCGGCACTTGAGAGCGCTCGGCGTCCCTGCCAATGCCACCGAACGCGCCGTCCGTGGACAGACGCGCAAGGCGAAGAAGGACGGTATCTACCGAGCGAGCATGCGCGGCGAGTCCACGTACTTGCGAGGGCAAGCTGAAGCATTAGCCGCCGACCTGCTCAAGGGACGCATTCGCGTCGATCCTGGAAAACAAGGGCTCCTCGCAACGCGCAAGGCGATAGAGGATGGATGGCGCTCCGTGGCTCGTCGACTCGCCCAGGATGGTCGCACTGATCTTGCCGGCGAAGTCATGAATTTCATAGCAGGAATGTCACTGCCGAGAACGGAGCGTGAGCTGTTGGCGTCTCAGCTTCTGCGCCGGGCTCGGACGGAGAAGGTTCGACCACCATCGCTGAGCAGGTAGCCTTCGTCCTGACCTAACTTCGAAAGTATGGGCAAACAACGCTTGACCGCTTCGATAGCCTGCGTTCGAGCGTCCAATTCGGCTTCTCGTGTGCAAGCGGAGACTGTTTACCACTACGCTAGCGAAAGCGGGGGACGTCGGTGTCACCTGAGACGGGGATTTCGCGGCGTGGCAGTAGGCGAGCGCCTTCGGCGGCGACATTCTGGGTGGCGTGCGCTTTAGACGCTCGCCAGGTCTGGCTCTCATCAATCTTGGCGGCTGCGTGCGCGGTCCTCAGTTGCTTGCCAATCCTGAGTCGCAGGCCAACCTGACCGAGACGAATCGCGAAGTCGAATCCCTCAGTTTGATTGTGTACGGCGGCGCGAGCCCGAGCCCCAGCCAAGCCGCGATGTTTCGGATGCGTGACAGGCGTATCTTGAGGCTGTGGACAAGGCCCTCAACGAGTGGTTCGCCCGCGAGATCCTCGTGCACGAGGCCGCGCTCGTTCGATACCTCAGGCGCGCCTGGCGGGAGCGCGATGAGCTTCTCGACCTTCGCCAGGAGATTTACGTGCGCGTCTACGAGGCCGCCGCAAAGACCCGACCGCACGCGCCCAAGTCCTTTCTCTTCACGACCGCGCGCCACCTCCTGGCGGATCGCATTCGCCGCAGGCGGGTGGTGTCCTTTGAGACGATCGGGGATTTCAGCGCGCTAAACGTCCCGGTTGACGAGGTATCGCCCGAGCAGCGCGCACATGCGAGCCAGGAGCTCGTACAGCTTGCCCGCGCCTTCGCCGCCCTTCCGCCGAAATGCCGCGAAGTGGTGTGGCTTCGCCGGGTGGATGAGCTGACTCAAAGGGAAGTCGCCGAGCGATTGAGGATCAGCGAGAAAACGGTTGAAAGTCACATCATGAAAGGCACGCGGCTTCTCGCCGACTTCTTCTATGGGCGTAAGGCAGGAAGGGATCCGAACATTGAGCCGAGAGCGGAGTCTTCGGGCACGGATCAGGTCGCAGCGCATGAGCCGAAGCGCCCAAATTGAAGCGCGCGCCGGCGAATGGCTCGCGCGGCGCGACGGCGAGGCCTGGAGCGCCAGCGATGAGGCCGACTTCCAGGCATGGCTCGCGGAATCTACGGAGCATGTCGTTTCCTTTGTGCGGCTCGAAGCTGCGTGGGACCAGGCCAAGCGCCTGAAAGCACTCGGCGGGGGTGTTTCCGCAGGCGACGTGCCGGACCCCGAGCGCTGGCAGATGCATTCTACGATCGAGCCTGCGTCCGAGAACGTTCATCCGCATGTCGCGCGTTCAAGACGTTGGACGCGATTTCGCTGGGCAATCGCGGCCGGAATCTTCATCGCCATCGGCTCAGGCGTGACCGCGTACTTCTGGCCGTCGGGCTCGACTTTCGATACACCCGTGGGTGGCTTGGCGTCCGTACCCATGAGCGATGGGTCGCAGGTCACGCTCAACACCGACAGCAGGGTCCGCCTCGTCGTGAGCGAGACCGAGCGACGAGTCGAGCTCGAGCGTGGCGAGGCCTTCTTCGACGTCGCCAAGGATTCACAGCGACCGTTCATCGTGGCGGCGGGAGACAAACGCGTCGTTGCGGTGGGCACCCAGTTCTCAGTGCGGCGCGACGGTGTCGAAGTTCGGGTTTTTGTTACCGAAGGTACGGTACGCATCGATGAAGCGACCGGCTCCGCGGTCACGGCAGCGAGGCCCGACGACCCGTCCTTGATGCTCTCGGCCGGCAGCATTGCGCGCACGAGCGAGGCAGGCGTGTTGGTAGAGGAAGCCACGGTGACCGAGGTCGAGAATCACCTAAGCTGGCGGACGGGCCAGCTGGTCTTTCGCGACATTGAACTTGCCGAAGCGGTCGCCGAATTCAACCGCTACAACACCCGCAAGATCGTCATTGGGGATCCTGAGGTGGCAGTCATCCGCCTGAGCGGCAAGTTCCGCGCCACGCAATTCGAGGCTTTCGCCCGCCTCATGGAGGAGGGCTTTCCGATCCGCGCGCAGCGCGTCGGCGATGACATCGTCCTCAGTGACCGGCGAAAGGAGACCGAGCGCTACCCAGTTCCGCAGCCGTAGCGCGCAAACCTCGAATCAGGGATCGCGTGCGCTACTTCGTCACGGTACCCCAAAGGCCGACTGCAAGGTCAAAGGGGAATGACATGCTGAAGCGTCTGATCATGAAAGCCACCCTCATCACATTCGTGGCCTCGCTATCTTTCGCCGCCCACGCGATCGCTGACACCCAGCGCTTCGATGTGCCGCCGGGAGATCTTGTTGCGGCCCTGGAGTCCTTGGCGAGGCAAGCGCCCGTCGATATCGTTTACCAGGAAAAGCAGGTTCGTGGATATCAGACGCGGGGAGTACGGGGCGACTATTCACCGCCCGAGGCGGTCACAAAGCTGCTGGAGGGCACCCCTCTCCAGTTGCGCGCCGATGAGGCATCGGGTGCGTTGCTGATAACGCAGCCGCAGGTAAACGGTACAGCGATAGGCGAGGGCACGCCCAACTCCACGAGCGACGCTACTACATCCAACGGTTCATCGAGAGCCTCGGAAGTGGTCACCTCGCGACATCAACTTGCTCAAGTTGCACAGGCTCAACCGCAGGACATCAAGGCCAGCGATTCCCAAGAGCGCGCTTCAACTCCGCTCAGTGAGATCCTCGTTACCGGAACTCACATCGCTGGAACGAGAAGCGCAGGGTCCCGCGTTCTAACGCTGGATCGCGAGCAAATTGCGAACAGCGGACATGCCACCGTCGAAGGCATTCTTAGCACATTGCCCCAGAATTTCACTGGTGGCGTAGCTCAAGGTCAAGCGTTTCCACTGTCTGACCAGTCCGCCGGAAACTTTGCTCATGGTGCCGCTGTAAATTTACGCGGGCTCGGAGTCGACTCGACTCTTGTTCTTGTCGACGGCAGACGGCAGCCAGCAGGCGGCCTCTATGGCGCGTTTGTCGATGTGTCGAGTATTCCCACCTCGGCGATCGAAAGAGTCGAAATACTTGCCGATGGTGCATCGGCTGTGTACGGATCGGATGCTGTTGCCGGTGTAGTGAATTTTATCTTGAGGAAAGACTTTGACGGTGCGGAAACTCAGGTTCGATATGGGAGTGCAGAGGGGGGCGCCGATCAACTGCAGGCGTCGCTGATTGGTGGTCACAGTTGGACGACTGGCAACGCGATATTCGGTTATCAGTACGATAATCAGGGCAATCTTCGTAGGAGCGATCGTCGATTCAGTGCTTCGAATGACCTTACCTCGCGTGGAGGGTCCGACTACAGGTCAACTTTTAGCAATCCTGGCAACATTCTTGATCCCGCGACATTTGCGCCAGCATATGCCATTCCTTCAGGGCAAGACGGTACCTCCCTGCAACCCACCGATCTGTTGCCGGGCGTAACCAACTTTGGCACCAGCTCAACGGGCATGGATCTGATCGGAGAGCAGGATATTCATAGCGCCTTTGTGAACGCCACGCAGCGCTTTGGAGATGGGCACGAGGTTTTCGCGGATGGGCGGATCGCCAGAAGGAAGCAAAGGCTAAATACGCTCCCGCAGAACGGATTTTTATTCGTTCCGTCTACGAACGCATTCTTTGTTGATCCTTTCGGTGGCAGCGCGGGCTACTTCGTTACCTATGATTTCACAGCAGATTTCGGGTTACCGATAAGTACTGCGACGGTCGACACGTATGTTGGGACACTTGGCGCGAAGTTTGAACTTCCGACTGACTGGGACTTGTCGCTGTCCGTTACGGATGGTCAGGAGGAGACCGATGGGGCCGGAATAAACGCCGCAGACGCGTTTGGCAGCGCGCTGGCCTCTGCCCTCGCTGATTCCGACCCAGCAACAGCTTTTAATCCGTACGCGGATGGATCGAATACCCCGGCGGCGACGCTCGCGGCGATCCGGACAACCGTGCCGTTTGCGGCTAAAGCGGGTTCACGTAATGCAAACGCCCTCGCTTCTGGACGGCTGTTTCGAATCGGTGAATTGACCAGCAAACTGGCCATTGGAATTGACTATCGCGAGGAGGAGTTGTTTACCGAGGACTCGGTAGATTTTCCGCCGACGTCGAACGAACGTGAGATCAACGCAGCTTTTGCGGAGTTTTCGTTACCACTGATAGCATCCCCGATTGATCCGGGCCAAAGCATGCTGGCCTTGTCAATTGCGGGAAGGTACGAGGATTACAGCGATTTTGGCACGACATTTGACCCTCGCGTAGGGCTTACCTGGAGCCCGATTGAGTCGATCACATTCCGTGCGACTTGGGGCACGTCATTCAAGGCGCCCCGCCTTTCGCAAACCATCATTCGCTTTCCCGATGCGTTTGATGCATTCATTCCGTTGGACTCTCCAGACGGCTTCGTTGATGCACTGGTTCGGGGAGGAAATAATGCAGACCTGAAGGAAGAGACTGCAGATGTATGGACTGCGGGACTTGATTGGAACTCAAGCGCAATTCCTGATCTCGGTGTATCACTGACTTTTTGGAGCATCGACTTCGAAGATCGAATCTCGCAGGTAGGTCCAACCAACAATCCTTTTGGCATTCTGTTCGAAGCGGAAGAGTGGGCGGACTCGATTAACTTTAGTCCAACTCGCGAGCAAATCGATGAGATTTGTCGCAGTCCCACGTTCAGCTTTCCCGGAAACCCAGTTTCAGTTGACCAATGCTTGGCGAGCACGCCACAGGCTATTGTCGACCTTCGATTGACAAACCTTGCGCGTGTCCGTGTCGAGGGCGTAGACCTCGAAAGCCAGTACAGCTTTGATACGCGCGCTGGCACATGGGGTTTCGGCTTGAACGGCGTTTACGTGCCGCATTTCGATAGACAAGCGACGCGAAACTCTCCGGAGGTAGACGTCTCGAACACCACGGGCAATCTGCTTCGGCTCCGCTTGCGAGCTAATGCAACCTGGAGTTCCGGAGGCTGGAGTCTCGCTGCGCACGTCAATTACGCCAACAGCTATGACGATACGTTCAGTCCCTCAGGTCGAACAGTCGACTCGTGGACTACCGTTGATACTACTGTGGGGTACGAGTTTGACGACAGCAAATCGGCCCTTCGCGGTCTCAACATTGCACTGCACGGCCTAAATGTGCTTGATGAAGATCCGCCATTTGCAAATGTTGGGTTTTCAAACGCTGCTTACGGATACGACACCGCGAACGCCAATCCATTCGGCAGGATTCTGAGCCTGCAAGTGAGCAAGCGCTGGGGTGACGATAATTGAAAGCGGGTCGCGGACTTCTGATCGGGTTGGTGACTCTTGTACATGCAGAGGGTGCTCTATCGGAGGTGCTGACGGTCGCAGATGCGATCGAGACAAGACGTTTCATGTTTGGCGTTCCGACATTTGCCACGGTAACGCCAAGTGGGCAGTTTCATGACTCGGGACCAGTAGAGACGTTCACGTCACCAGATGGCTTGAAGTGGGCTGCGCTTCTAGTCCAAGGGGATGTCGAGAGAAACGGCAACTGGGTGGAGATTGTTGTCGGAAGCCTTCGATCGCTGCAGGCCGCTACTGAGTCTCAGGTCGTAGCTCGGTTCTTCACTCATTCACTTGGCGATTACGATCAAGACGACCCGCTGACAGTGGCGAGAGCGAATCGACAGCCATTGCAGTGGCTGCCAGACAGCAAGCAGCTCGCTCTGCTGTGGACCGACGGTGCAGATAGAAAGCAAATCTATCTAATAAATACTGTTGCGAAAACGACTATGCAGCTGACCAAGCATCCAACGTCAATCATCGCATTTGCGACGCAGGGAGAAACCTTCCTATTCCTAGCTAAAGAGTGGCAGCCAGCAACGGCCGATCATGCTCAACGCGACCCAAAAAAGGGCGTGACGATTGAAACGCGTTTTCTACCGTACGCGCTTGCGGGAGATTATGGCGGAGACGTTCAGGGACCGTATTCGTACAAGTGGCACTTGTTCAACTCAAATAGCGGTGAGACGCGAGACATTGCAGGTCTTGGTATAAGTCGATTTGACTGGACCGGTGCAACGTTCTCAAGAGACGGCAAGTTTGCGTTGGTTGAAGCGTCCCCTGAGCGTGTACCTCAAGCGTGGAGTCGCTACAAAGCATCGTACTGGAGCGCGATGATTGAGCGTGCGCTGGTTGATCGCAACGACCTGCTTGGGCGACAACTGATGCAACTGTATGCGATCGACGTAGAACAGGCGAAAGCGTGGCCACTTTGGGATGCGCCCGGCAAGTCCTCTTCGCGGATCGCGTGGTCTCCCGATAATCGCGCGGTTGCATTAAGCCCGACATTCGTTCCGGCGTCACAGGCGGAGGGCGATGGACTAACTGGTTATGCAACGGCGGTAATCGACCTGATTAGTGGTCGCTTTCGTACAGTTGCGATAGCGCCGGAGTCTCCACTTGCGGCGGCATCGCTCGCATGGATCGACTCGGATCAAATCGAAATATGGGATCAGGGTAAGCGATCTGTGTTTCGCTACAAGGATGGTGAGTGGAGTCAGACAGAATCGAGGCGCAAGTATAAGAAATCCGTCGCGGAGCAAACAGGTATTGCATTGAGTATTGAAGAAGACATGAATTCTCCACCCGTTCTTGTTGCAACAGACAGTCACACCAAACAACGACGAGTCGTTCTTGATCCAAATCCTCAGCTCATCGAGCACTTCAACTTGGGCCGTGTTGAGACGATCAGATGGAGCGACCAAGAAGGAAGACAGTGGATCGGACGACTCAATTACCCGGTCAACTGGCAGCGAGGCCGTCGCTATCCACTTGTCATCCAGACGGCGGGCTATGCCAGTCCGAACTCTGAGAATGTATTTTCTCTTTATGGCAGTGACATTGGGCCCGGTCTCGGTCCTGGGGTGTCAGTCCTTGCTGCGCAACCGCTAGCAGGTCGAGGCATGATGGTACTCAGTGCTGAACGTAAATCGGATGAAGAGATAGTTGCTAATTCCAACGATGCGCCCGCTCATTCTGCTGCTTACGAATCTGCCATCGATCACTTGGACAAGTTAGGGTTGATCGATAGGGCCAAAGTAGGCATTAGCGGATACAGTAATACCGGGTACTTGGTTCAGTATGCACTTGTACACTCGTCATTTCAGTACGCCGCAGCGATTACTGACGACAATTACGACGGTAGCTACTTTCAATCCGTTGTTACCGGGTCGAAGCAGTACGAATCCGAAAATGGAGCCGCGCCTTACGGTGAAGGATTGCTTTTGTGGCTAAAGAGAGCCCCAGGATTCAACGCGGACAAGATTCGTACACCGCTTAGGCTCCAGGCCACGTCGCCGCCTCCAGCGTCGATATTGGCATCCTGGGAGATGTTTACGAGGCTGCGTGATCTTGGAAAACCGGTAGAGTTCTTCCTTGTTCCCCAAATAGAGCGCGGCAGTCACGGGATTCAGAATCCTGGCCAATGTTTGGCTTCGCAAGAAGGCGCTGTCGATTGGTTCGATTTCTGGTTAAACGGTAGAGAAGACCCCGACGCGGGCAAGTTGGATCAGTACGCGCGATGGCGTGAGCTCCGCAAGTCGGGTCGGAGCCAAGGCGCTCACTAGTTCACGACGCGCGGATTCTCCGCTGCGACGGATTAATTAGAATTAACGATGGTTCGGTGTCACATTTCCACTGCTCGACTCGGTCGGGTGGTTCTTGGCCGTTAATCGGCCCAGCGTCGGCCGCGTCGAAGCCGCGAAACTGTCTGGTGTAGCTGCCAGGAGGACCGTACTAAGCTCACGGTCACCGGATCTCGGCGCAGCCACTGCAACTCATGATCAGGTCGGTATCAGAACGCGGAGCTCTGCGCACATGGCCTGAGCCATGGTTGCGCATGCTAGTGGCAAATCTGGTGGCAAATTGGGGGGTTTAGGGGGATTTTGGGGGACTGTCACCCCAGGAAAATCAGTAAGTTACTGATTCCTTCGCCTGATCCTTGGATTCGAGTCCTGCGAGCTCCGAAGCCCATCGTTGGGTATTTCGAACAATGGAATTACGCAGATTTTCGAGTCGCGACAAACATCCAACGATCGCAGCCACGAAAACGGTCCGAGCGCGCCGGGGGTTGGACGTTAGACCCGCCGCGGTACTCGAAAGCGAGGGCGTCGAGGGCTGTTGAAAGTCTTCGTGGGAGTTCGATTTGCTCTAGGTGCCGTGTGCGGAGCGGCATCGAAGCTCGGTCATGCAATATGTTAGATGGGAGTTGAAACGGTCCCCCTTGGCAACCCCGGGTGGGGCCGGGGTAGGTTAGCCAGGAAAGGCAGCTAAATCAAGGTTTAAATGATTTATACCAGGCCGCGGCCTGGCTAGCAGACCGCTGCAACCAGGCCTAGGCCTGGCGTATTGCCTGAGGACGCCAGGCCATGACCTGGCATCATGCAAGCTAAACCAGGCTATAGCCTGGTATCATTTGGGATCGAGTCACTCTCAGGGTCGGGTGCGGCCGCTATGCGAAATAAAGATCTTCTTAAAATTCAACAGGTTGAGCAGATACTGGCCCCATTTCGCGCTCTGTCCCCCATGTCGCGGCCGCGCCTCGGATGGATCCGCGCAATCCGAGAGGGCTTGGGCATGAGCGGGGCGCAACTTGCCCGACGGCTTGGCAAAACGGCATCGCAGTCTATCGAGGATATGCAGCGTTCCGAGCGCGAGGGTTCCATCAAGCTTGAGACGCTGGAAAGACTTGCAAGGGCCATGGGCTGCAAGCTTGTGTATGCCCTGGTACCTGCGAAACCACTCGATCAGGTGCGCAGGGACCAAGCACTACGGGTTGCGCGACGGTTGATCAAGCGGACGGCGCACACCATGAAGCTCGAGGCTCAGGATCTCGATGCGACTGCCGAGCGGCAGGCTCTTGAGCGGGAGGTGGAGCGACTGCTCGGCGGGCCATCCACTAGGCTCTGGCAGTGATGGATGTCGCGCTGTCTGGCGCAACTCCGCTGGAACCGGACGAGCGTGAAGGCCTGATTCCAAGTCATATCGCCACGCGGGAGCAGCTCAATGAATGGGAGCACGAGAACATCGTGCAAGGGACCAAATGGGCCTTTGCCCGAAAGCGAGAGGACCTCCTCACCACGGCGTTCATGAAGCAGTTGCACCGGCGAATGTTCTCGGACACATGGCGGTGGGCCGGCAGCCTGCGGCTTACCGAAAAGAACATCGGCGTCGCGCCGGAGCAGATCCCAGTCGAGTTACTTAAGCTTTGCGATGACATCCGAGCTCAACTGGCAGCCGAGGATCCCGACGTCGCGCAGATCGCGGCCCGTTTTCACCATCGTCTGGTCAAGGTCCACCCTTTTCCCAATGGCAACGGCCGATTCTCACGTGTGATGGCCGACCTTCTCCTGGCGGAGTACGGCCGGGAACCCTTTTCTTGGGGCGAAACGGCCCTCACGTCAGCAGGCGAAGTACGGGATACGTATATTGCTGCCCTGCGACAAGCGGACGGAAACAACTACAAGCCGCTATTTGATTTTCTTCTCGTCGGAGGATCGTAGCCATGTCCTGCAGAAATCTGCGACGACGCAGTAGGTTGGTCGGCGGTTCCACCGCAACGCGGCTATTGACGCAGTTCTTCAACTGCCCTCGGTGCGACATGCACTGTGGCCGCTGCCGGGGCCTTCAATGACATGGGCCGGGAGTTGATGGCAGAACCAGTACACGCCAATGCCGGTACCTGCACACGGCTTGAGCGTTCAGAGCTGACCTTCATTGATCTGTTCTGCGGGTGCGGAGGATTCACCCTAGGCATGCTTCGCGCGGGTTTTCGGTGCCTTGCGGCCGTCGACTTCAACAGCACCGCGGTCAAGGTGCTTCGCATGAATCTCGCCGAAAATAGCCACCGCAAACTGCCTGCTGTCGATCACGTACTCGAACGCGACCTCGCGCGATTCCAGCCTCAAGAACTCGCCGCGATCATCGGATGCGATCATGTCGATGTCATCGTCGGAGGGCCGCCCTGTCAGGGCTATAGTCTTGCAAGGCAGGTAGACGGTGCGAATCACGGTAGGCGCTTCATCGAGGACGATGACCGGCGCAACCTGTATCAAGATCTCCTGCGATTCGTCGACCACTTCCAGCCCAAGATATTCGTGATGGAGAACGTCCTCGGTCTGCGAAGCACCGCGGGAGGGGGCTACTTCACGCGTGTCCAAAAAGAAGCGCGCGAACTCGGCCGCAAGTCAGGGCGCGCAGGATACCGCGTACATGATCAGATCGAGGACGCGTGGGAGCTTGGGGCGCCGCAGAAGCGGCGCCGTCAGCTCATCGTCGGCGTTCGTGGGGACCAGCCTGGTTATTTTCTTCCGACGCTGCGGCCTGCGCGTCGCGCCGTTCCGAAGATTGCACTCGGAGAATGCATTGCAGATCTTCCGGGCCTGCGGGCAGGCAACGGGGATAACGAGCGTGACTATGATCTCAAACGCCGCTCCAAGCAGATGAAACGACTAGGGAAGCCCGCAAGACGCTTTCTGAGTCATGTTCTGCAGGTCGGGCAGGCGAGCAAACTCACCAACCATACGGCCCGTTCTCACAGCGATCGCGATTTACGCGACTTTCGGCTCTTGAGGGAAGGCGAGAGTTCGGCGCGCGCAATGCGCCGGGGTGTTCGTTTCGAGTTTCCATACAGCAAGGACTCGTTTAAGGATCGCTATACGCGACAAAGCCGCTATGAGCCGTGCTCCACGATCGTCGCGCACATGAGTAAGGACGGTCTCATGTTCGTTCATCCGACGCAGAACCGTTCGCTCACTCCGCGCGAAGCCGCTCGAGTGCAGAGTTTTCCCGACTGGTTCGTGTTTCCAAAGGCACGCACCAGCGCCTTCGCGCTCATAGGAAACGCGGTTCCACCGCTTGTGGCGGAAGCTACCGGAAACGCCATCAAGAAGTTCTTGAGCGCAGCGTGCACGAGCGGTGCGAAGCCGAAAGGCGCCGCCGAGCAGTCGTCGAAGCTCGATCGCACCACCGATGAGGCCCTGCAGACGCTTCGCCAGTTTGCGAGCATGGCACCTCCAGAGCTCAGGGCTCTCACTCGCGGCGAATTCCTGCGCTGCTGGCGCGCGCTCCTCCACTTGGTGCCCGCATTACATCCACGAAACGCTCTTGACCATGGCGAATCCGACGAGCCGTGGCCGGATGCCGAGAGCATATTTCCAGAACTGGAGCCGAATCAGTCGCGGCGTTACGTGCGAAGTGGCTGGCCAGTCGCTCTCGTGCCCATCGGTCGGGAGGCGTGGCGGCGAGTGCGCGTGCGCAAGCTTAGCGTGCTTGAGATTCACGGCATCAGCGGCGCTCGCCTTTCGCGCAGACGATCCCGGTCTGATTCGTGAACCTCATCGTGGGATCGGACGAGACGGACTTCGATCTCGCACCGCCCGAGGCTGCGAATCTCTCGGAGAGCTTGCGCGCGTTCGGCTACGACGTCGACACGGCCCTCGCAGACCTTGTCGACAACAGCATTTCGGCCGGTGCACGCCGCATCTGGGTCGATTTTAACTGGAACGGCGCGGCTTCCACGATTGTCGTCACCGACAATGGCAGCGGAATGAGCGTCGAGCAGCTCACAGAGGCAATGCGGCTCGGCAGTCAGAATCCGCGTGAACAGCGAAAGGCAAGCGATCTCGGGCGGTTCGGACTGGGACTGAAGACTGCGAGCTTTTCCCAATGCCGTCGCGTGACCGTGCGCTCGCGCACTCAAAGCACGACTGCGGCGACGCGAGTTTGGGATCTTGACCACCTCGCCCGCGTTCGCGATTGGCAGCTACTGCGCTCGGCCGATCTCGAGGGTGAGCAGCGACTGGGGAGGCTCACGCAACTCGCGAGTGGAACTGCGGTTCTCTGGCAGAAGCTGGATAGGTTGGCAGAAGCTTACGAAGTCAAGTCCGACCGGGATCAGCAGCACTTCCTGGAGCAGGCGGAGAAGGTGCGGAAGCACCTCGGGACCGTATTTCACAGGCTGATGAGCGGAACGAACCCTATCGAGATCCTCATTAACGATCGCCCCGTTTCTCCATGGGACCCCTTTCTCGAGAACGAGCACGCGACGCAGATTCTCGCCGTAACCCCGCTGCGACTGCGCAATTCAGTCCTGACAGTGCACCCCTATGTGCTGCCACATCAGTCCAAGATCGACCGCGCAAAGCACGCGGCCGCCGCCGGAATTCGAGGATGGAACGCGCACCAGGGATTCTACATCTATCGCAACCGACGCCTCCTCGTGGCGGGCGACTGGCTCGGCCTCGGCTGGGCGAAGGAGGAGCACTACAAGCTCGCCCGCATCCGCATCGACATGCCCAACTCGCTCGATCACGACTGGGCCATCGATGTGACCAAGTCGCGCGCCTCGGCGCCCCCCGCCCTGAAAACGGAACTGCGACGCATCGCCGAACGCACCCGCGCGGATGCGAAGCGCGTCTACTCCTTTCGCGGCGCGCTACTCACGCCCCGCGCTGATGAGGAGCGAATCCTTCTCTGGGAGCCGCTTGCGCGGCACGACAAGATGTTCTATCGCCTCAACCGCGAGCATCCGCTCCTCGAGCGAGTGACCGGTTCAACTGCCGACAAGGCGGCGTTGAACGCACTGTTGCGCCTCATTGAGGAAACGATCCCGTTTCCACACATCACCATATCTGCCTCCGAGAAGCCGGATACCTTGGCGGCACCGTTCGACCACGCTGGAGAAGCGCATGTCCGCGCGGTTATGGAACAGGCTTTTCGATCTCTGATCGAAAGCGGCTACGGTTCTCAGGAGGCGATTGCTAGATTGCGAACGATATGGCCCTTCGAGCTTTTCCCCGCCCTCCTTGCCGCGCTTACAGAGTGGACACCAGACGATGACTGAGTCCGACCGTCACTTCATCAATGCTCGAAATCTCGCCATCGACATTCTCCGAGGCGCGCGCGCCCGCACGCCGGAGCTGATTCGCGCTACTGCCGAGAAGGCGGCAAACGCCCAGGTCCTATTCGATCCGAACGCCGTCGTCGATGTAGATCAGCTGACCGCAGAGCTGCGACACCTCTTCTCGGTTAGCAACGAGGCCGCAACGGTACTCGATGATGCGACCGAGCATGTGCCGTGGCTCTCCGCCAAACGAGCCGGCATCCGGTGGCGGTTCTGGCAGCGCTACATGACCTTTCTCGAACGTGACTTCGGAATGGCGCCGGACACGGTTCGCAACCTGGATGCGCTCACCAACATGGTGCTGGAGCGACTCGAGGAGCCGGCGCGCGAAGGTGTGTGGGACCGCCGCGGAATGGTCGTCGGGTCCGTGCAGTCCGGAAAGACCGCCAACTACGTTGGCCTCATCTGCAAGGCGATCGATGCCGGCTACAAGCTGGTCGTCGTGCTCGCCGGCATTCACAGCAACCTAAGATCCCAGACCCAGCTGCGAATGGATGAAGGCGTGCTGGGATTTGACACGCAGAAGAGCCGCAAGCTCAAGACCGACAATCGCTGGATTGGGGTCGGCAAACTTCCGGGCGACCGATTGGTAGTGCACTCCCTCACAAGCAGCGCCGAGGATGGCGACTTCAACAAAACCGTTGCGGAGACCATCGGGGTGATGCTGGGCGGCGACCCAGTCGTGCTCGTCGTCAAGAAGAATTCCAGACTATTGACAAATCTTCTGAAGTGGATTCGTCATGTGGCACTTCGCGATGAAGGTGACCAGACGCGTGCGCAGGTAAAGGGAATTCCCCTGCTTCTGATCGATGACGAAGCCGACAACGCCTCGATCAACACGAGCGACGATGACGTGACGGCAATCAACGGGAAGATAAGAAGTCTTCTCGATCTGTTCGAAAAGTCCGCCTATGTGGGCTACACGGCGACACCATTCGCAAACATCTTCATCAATCCCGACGCCGAAACTGCGGTCCACGGGGAGGACCTGTTTCCTCGCAGCTTCATTATCAATGTCAAGCCGCCGACCAACTACGTAGGACCCTCGAAGGTGTTCGGCCTGAGCGCCGATCTGGATGCCGGTATCGAAGCTCGGGAGGCACTGCCAATTGTAGAGACGGTCTCGGACTATGAGAAGGCGTTTCCACCCAGACACAAGACCGATCATGTACCGACTGAACTGCCGGAGACGCTCAAGAGGGCGATCCGGCATTTCGTGCTCTCCTGCGCCGCGCGTCGAGCGCGAGGTCAGATTAACGTCCACAACTCGATGCTTGTGCACGTTACGCGCTTCGTGAAAGTCCAGGAGCTTGTCGTCAGTCTGATCCAGACGGAACTCAATGCACTTCAGCGTCGCATTGAGTTCGGGGACGGCGCGCGGAAACCGACGGTCTTCGAGGAGCTTCAGTTGCTGTGGGAGAACGAGTTCGCTCCGGTCAGCGCCCAGATGGGGGAGGAAGCCGGGCCGTCTGTCAACTGGGCGCAGGTCCGCAAGGAGCTTCACGAGGCGGCCGCCAAGATCGTCGTGCTGCCGATTAACGGCCTTGCCAAGGAGGCCCTTGACTACAAGGAGCACGAAGCGCTCGGTCGCAGCGTGATCGCAGTCGGCGGAGACAAGCTGTCGCGCGGACTCACGCTCGAAGGCCTTTCAGTCAGCTACTTCCTGCGCACCTCGCGCATGTACGACACACTCATGCAGATGGGACGCTGGTTCGGCTATCGACCCGGATACCTCGATATGTGCCGCCTATTCACGACCGCAACGCTGCGCCGCTGGTACCGCCACATCGCGCTCGCTGAGGATGAACTGCGTCGCGAGTTCGACTACATGGTCGCGGCGGGGCTGACTCCTGAGAAGTACGGGCTTCGCGTGCGCACGCATCCCGAAGGAATGGTCGTCACTGCCCTCAACAAGATGGCCCACGGGCGGACCTTGGAACTCTCGTGGGCGGGTGTTCTGGCTCAGACGGCGCAGCTTCCGAAAGACACGAATCGAATCCAAGCGAACCTCGAAGCGACCGAACGACTACTTGAGGCGCTGCCCGCACCCGAAGGTGGACGTGACAAGGGATGGCGCTGGGAAGACGTTTCTGCCGAGTCAGTCGCACAATACATCGAGAGCCTCAAGTTTCCGCCCGCCTCGGTTCGTGCAAGCGGTGAGCAGCTAGCCGCCTTCATTCGAAAGCAGGCCGCCAAGGATCCTCCGGAGCTCAGGTACTGGACGGTGAGACTAGTCTCAAGCAGTTCTGCAGAGAATACGGACATCGAAGTTGCGGGACTCGTTCCCGGACTGATCGCGCGGACACCCGAGGATCTGAAGGACGACGTGCTGCACCTGCGAAAGTCGAACATTCTCAATCCCGAGGATGAATCAGCGGACTTCGATGGAATGTTCGATCAGGCGTGGTTCGATTCCATCTCGCAAAAGGAGGAGCTTGCCGATGACTTGGAATGGCTGCGGGAGCAGTGCGGACAGGAGGCTAGGACAGTCGCGGTGGAGCTGACAAGACGCTGGCAAAGGACTGATCCGCCTAAGCTGCGTCGGCCTCCGGAGGGGAACGTCACCACGAGGCCCAATGGCCGCGTGCTGCGCACATTGCGGCCGCCGGATAGAGGACTGCTCCTGATTTATCCCGTCCGCCAACCGACAATCGTCAGGCGCGACGTCGAGCCCAAAGAGGAAAAGACAAATCTTGATCCCAACGGGCCACCGATCATCGGTGTGGCATTGAGCTTTCCACTCAGCGCCACGGCAATCGGCGTCGAGTATCGCGTAAACCGGGTTTGGGGCGCCCAGATCGAAGAAGATTCGGGTTATGAGGATTGAGAACCTCTGGCGTGAAATGGAGACCGAGGCGAACACCTTCGGCGCCGCCGCCTGGCTCACCCGGTTCGCGTTGCCTAGGGCCGCCCCGGCACTGCTAGTGGCCATGGAAACGCACCATCGGCGTCGTGCTCTGCTGCTGCCGTTGCCGAAAGATGCCATGCCGCCTCAACGCGACTGGCCGCGTTGCAACGGCCTTGAGGTGTTTGAACTGACGCTGGGCGATGAACCGCATCTTGCTGTTCGACTTATCGACGTAGCCTGCGCGGATGTATTCACGGCGCTCGCCGAGGACATCGCCCCAAGGATCGCGACGGTCGCGAGCGCGCATGAGGCAGCCGTCACGATTCTCGGGCGACTGCGTCGCTGGCAGCGATTTCTCGCAGCCGGTTTCGCAGGTCTTTCGCTCGAGCGACAGCGAGGATTGTTTGGTGAGCTGCATGTGCTGCTCGCCCGGGTTTTGCCCGCCCTCGGAGCGAAACGCGCGGTGGCAGGCTGGCGCTCGCCTCACGCGAGCCACCAGGATTTTCAGTTCAGCGCGGCTTCAATCGAAGTCAAGACTACCGTAGCCAAGGGGCCGCCATCGGTCCGGATCGCAAGCGAAAGGCAGCTTGATCGTGTCGGCACGCGCGCGCTGTATCTCCTTGCGGTCCTCTTGGACGAGCGGGAGACTGACCCGGGCGTAGAACCGGTGGGGCAGAATCTTCCAGACCTTGTCGCCCAAGTGAAGCTTTGCCTTGCCGGCGAGACACTCGACCTCTTCGATGACCGCCTTCTGGAGCTGGGGTATCTCCAGGCCGACGCGTCACGATACGAAAACCGACGTTTCTCCCTGCGACAGGAGCGAGCCTACCGGGTCGATGATGGATTCCCACGAATCGTCGAATCCGACCTTCCATCGGGCGTGGGAGAAGTCAGCTATAGGCTCGAACTTTCCGCGTGCGAGCCATTCGCGATCAGTGTCGATGAGATGCTGGCCCGAATTGGCGAACTTGAAGCGTGATCGATGGGCTCACTATCGATGTCCGAATCGACGCTCGACACTTTTGCTGCGGAACTTCACCAAGATGTGCTACTGAGGGCAGGAAGCTCGGGTGGCGTCGGCGTGGCGGTGACAAGCCTGCTGCGTGAGGAAGCTTTCACCGAGGCTGTGTTGGAGATCCTCACCGAGCGAGGCGAGATTGATGCCTGGGAGCTTTGCGGCTATGAGGCTAAGGGCGCGGGACCGATGCCCGCTGCCAAGATCAATGCCTGGGCACTTTCGGGAGACGGTGCCACACTTGACCTCATCGTCACGCTCTATCACGGCTCAGGTGCGCCCGAAGTTGTGGGAAAGCCAGAAGCACGCCAGCAGTTCCAGAACGCGCTTGGATTTCTGCGCCGCGCTCTGAAAGGCGCGCATTCGCGCATGGAAGAGGCGAGCGATGCTTTCAACGTGGCTCGCCAGATCTACGAGGTACGCGATTCGCTCGCGACCGTCCGCGTGTTTCTCCTGACCGATGGCATCATACGTTCGCTCGACATCGAGGAGTCATCGCTCCCAGACATCTCCGTGCGCTATGTAGCGTGGGACCTCGAAAAGCTCAGCCGGCTGCGTGTGGGTGAGCACTCGGTCATCGAACTTGATCTCTCGGGCGAAGCGGACGGTGGAATTCCTTGTCTTGAGACGTTGGACGGGAGCGGTGAGTATCGGACATATCTGACCTTGTTTCCGGCGCCCTTGCTCGCCCGCATCTACGGCGAGCATGGTCAGCGACTCTTGGAGAGGAACGTTAGAGCGTTCCTCCAGACGAAAGGAAAAATCAACCGCGGGCTCCAAGCCACGTTGCGAGAGGTGCCGCATCGGTTTCTCGCATACAACAACGGACTTTGCTGCACGGCCTCCGATGTCCGGGTTGATGCTACGCGCCGCGGAGTGACCCGGCTTGCGTGGATCCGTGACTTTCAGATCGTCAACGGCGGCCAGACGACCGCCTCGATATTTCATGCGGTCAAGAAGGAGAGACTTTCCCTCACCGACGTCAGCGTGCAGGTGAAGCTGACCGTTCTCAACGATCCAGCCAAGGTCGCAGACATCGTGCCCATGATCTCGCGCTACGCAAACAGCCAAAACAAGGTCAACGGTGCAGACTTTTCCGCAAACGGCAAGTTTCATCGCGACCTTGAGACGTTCTCAAGAACCGTCTGGGCGCCGGCCGCAACAGGACTTGAGCGTGGCACTCGCTGGTACTACGAGCGCGCACGGGGTTCGTACATTGATGACAAGTTTCGTCAGGGTACGTCCGCCCGTCAGCGTGACTGGGCGCGGCAGAATCCTCCCGCTCAAAAATTTACGAAGACCGACCTCGCCAAGTACGAACATGCTTGGCTCGGTCTGCCGCATTTGGTTTGTCGCGGCGCGGAGAAGAACTTTGCAGCCTTCGCGGAACGCTTGGAAGACGATGGGGAGCCGCAGGTCGACCGAAAACTTTTCGAGCTGGTCGTGGCGCGTGCCATTCTTTGGCGTACGACGGAGCGTCTGTTTGATTCGCTCGAGCTCGCAGGTTATCGTGCCAACAGCGTCGCCTACGCCGTCGCCTGGATCGCGGAGGCCTCGGCGCGACGGATCGATCTTTCGCCGATCTGGCGCGATCAACGCTTATCGGATGAACTTTCGCAGGCGCTACTCGTCGCCTGCCGGGAGGCGCACGCATTCCTCTCTGCGCTTCCCGGAAACGTGGGGGAGGGCTCAAAGAAGCCAGAAACGTGGATTGCCTTTCGCAATAAGTCACTTCCCGTCTCCCAAGAATGGCAGCGGCCGAATACGGTGGATTCGACGCCGCCACCAACTCAGCCCCGTCGACGAAAGGATGGGGTATCGGCTGCCGCTCGCGAGGCAATCGGCTCGATTTCGGCAGAGCAGTGGTTCGGCCTTTCCAAATGGGCAAAGGAACGCGGACTGCTCGAGGGGTGGGAAAGAAGCCTGAGTTTCAGCATGGGGCGACTCGTTTCCCGCAGCATCGCCTGTAGTGACAAACAGGCAGTTCAGGCGGCACGCATCTGGGCGCGCGCCAAAGAGCTCGGATTCGCGCCTTGATTCGAATGGGTTAGCGTGTATGACCGACGTCTTTTCCAAGACTAAGCGATCGCAAGTCATGTCGCGGATCCGCGGGCGTAATACCAGACCGGAACGGCAGCTGCGGTCGATGCTGCACCGCGCAGGATACCGATTCCGGTTGCATGACCGCGAACTTCCGGGATGTCCTGACATCGTCCTTCGCAGATATGCAACTGCCATCCTTGTTCATGGATGCTTTTGGCATCGGCACAAGGGATGCCGGTTCGCCACTACACCGAAGACGCGTGCCGAATTCTGGACGCGCAAGTTCGAGTCCAATAGGTCGCGCGATTCAAGGGTGCGGCGCGCGCTGCAAAAGCAGGGATGGCAGGTACTCGTCGTGTGGGAATGCGAACTGAAGGCAGAAGACGTGCTTTTGAGTCGTGTAATTGCAGTCCTCAATAAAAGAATGAACCATCTGCAAGCTTCGCCTGAACGACGACGCGGATCTGCGCCACTGACCTCGACCCGCCCAAAGTATCGGCAGCAAGAGGTGCAGGGCAGTTCACTTTCGAGTGCTCAATGACGGGAACCAGCAGCTGGCCTCGAAAGTGCACTAACCTCGACTCACGAATTGTCGCCTTGCTTAGAAGCGCATCGTGGGACATCGCCTTGATGTCGGAGTGACCATCGCTATATCCCGCCATTCAGCCCCCAAGAGAGTCGGGCGCGCAAAAACGTCGACCTACTGCGGCGCACCGGGATAGAGGACGGACGCATCGGAGGCTGCCAGACTGAGGGCGCTGACGATCGTGGGAGTGGTGACGGTAAACAGATGAAGTCGGCGGTGGCCTTCAATTCGGGTGTAATCCAATCCTTGAAGGAAAGCTGGAGGAGCGGCGTGAAACCGACACCGTTTTTGACACCGTGAGGGCTTTTCAGCTGACACCGCAGCCGAGTTTTGGACGGTCTTGGGGAGGAAAACGCCAGCGAAATCAGTGGTCGGGGTGACAGGATTTGAACCTGCGACTCCTACGTCCCGAACGTAGTGCTCTACCAGGCTGAGCTACACCCCGAAATGCGAGCGGGGCAGTGTAAACAAGGCCCCCCGTGCTTTCAACGGGCGCAATTCCGCGTATCTTGCGTGCTCGATCCATCGAGGGAGCCCAGGCATGACTCGTTCTTTTCGCGAAATTGGCATGCTCGTGGCGCTGGTATTCGCGGCCCAACCGCAGCTTGCGTCGGCACAGGACATCGACCTTGTCGACGTAACGCTCGTCGACGGCACGGGCGCCGCGCCGCGTCCGCATGTCACCGTCAGCGTGCGTGGCGGCAAGATCGCGGCGATCGACGAACGAGCCCAGTCACCCGCCAATGGCGTCCGACGAATCGACCTCGGCGGCCGTTACCTGTTGCCCGGGCTGATCGACGCCCATGCCCACATCGAATCACCGGCGGCGGCGCTCCGAGCGTTGCAATCCGGAGTCACGACAGCACGCGTGCTGGGCGACACACACTTGCAGGCGATCGGCACGCGGGATCTCGTGCGCGCAGGGCACGTGCCGGGACCGGAGCTGCTGGTGTCGCCAGGCCACATCCGACCGAAGCCGGGCCTCGCGTTTTTCACGGTGTATACGCAGTTCGGCGATGCCATTGACGGTGAGCTGCGAGGCGAGGATCGCATTGGCGAGGCGACGCGCGCACTCATGGCCAGGGGTGCCGACGTCATCAAGGTCGGGGCCAGCGAGCGCGCCGGTCTTGCGAACACCGACCCGCGCAAGCCGGAACTCACGGAAGGCGAGATACGCGCTGCGGTCACGGAGGCCGCGAGGAAGGGCCTATACGTCGCGGCGCACGCCCACGCGCGCGAAGGTGCGACGAATGCGGTCCGAGCCGGCGTGCGCAGCATCGAGCACGGGACCTGGGTCGACGACGAGACGCTCGCCGAGATGAAGCGCCGCGGCACGTTCCTTGTGCCGACGATGGCAGTCATGAGCCCGCTCGGCGATCCACAGGGCAACTCGGCCGATGACGTGGCTCTCCAACTGCGGACCCAGGCGATGATGGGGCCGCTCAGGGCGGCAGTGCGCAAGGCACACGCGCTGGGCGTGAGCGTCGTGGCTGCGACCGACGGCAGCTATGCCGACCAGGACGACACCGGCCGCATCCGGATCGCGCACGAGATCGCGATGCTGCGCGAGCACGGCGGCTTCACGCCGATCGAATCCATCAGTGCCGCCACGCAGAATGGCGCACGCGTGATCGGAATTGAATCCCGCACGGGCTCCGTCCGCGTCGGCCTCGAAGCCGATCTCGTCGTTTACGATGGCGATCCGCTCACCGACAGCAAGGCGTTTTTCGAGCCGCGCCTCGTAATCAGCAATGGTGAGATCGTCGTGGAAGGCACGGGCCTCTAGCTTCAGGATCTCCGGCTGACGGCGTAGCGGGCCAGCGCCTCGAGCCCGTCGCGATAGCGGGATCGCGGAATTTCGGCCAGTGCCTCGAGCGCCCGTTCGACCTCGTTCTCGGCGAGCTGCGCGGTGTAGTCGAGGCCGCCGGTGCTTTCGACCACGGCGCGGATCGGTCCCTGTTCCTCGGTTCCACCCTGCTCGATGGCATTGCGGATCAGCGAGGCCGATTCGGCATCGCTGTGCGCAAGCGCGTGAATCAGGGGCAGCGTCGGCTTGCCCTCGGCGAGGTCGTCGCCGATGTCCTTGCCGAGCTCCTCGTTGTCGCCGCGGTAGTCGAGGGCGTCATCGATCAGCTGGAAGGCGATGCCGAGGTGCTTGCCGTACAGGGTGAGAGCGGCCTCCACCTCCGCAGGCGCGCGCGCGATGATCGCCGCAATCTGGGCGCCGGCCTCGAAGAGGCGGGCGGTCTTGCGATAGATGACTTCCATGTACCGGATCTCGGTCGTGTCCGGATCGCCGGAGTTCATGAGCTGGAGCACTTCGCCGGCGGCGATCGTATTGGTCGCATCGGCCATCACGCGGATGACCTGCGCCGAGTCGAGGCCGGCCATCATCTGGAAGGCGCGCGAATAGAGGAAGTCGCCGACCAGTACGGAGGCTGGGTTCCCGAACGCATGGTTGGCGGTTTCGCGTCCACGGCGGCGTGCCGAGTCGTCGACGACGTCGTCGTGCAACAGGGTCGCCGTGTGTATGAATTCAATAAGCGCGGCAGCCTTGACGTGGGCCGAATTCCTGCCGCCGGCGGCCTTGGCGGCGAGTACGACGAGCAGCGGCCGGAGGCGCTTTCCGCCGCCGCCGACAATGTAGTCCCCCACCTGGTTGACGAGCGCGACGTCGCTGCCGAGCTGGCGCCGGATTTCGGCGTCGACCGCGGCCAGGTCACTGGCGACAAGGGCTCGTATCTCGTTGAGTTGCATGGAATCCCGGCATCCCCGCTGGGCAGAGGCATCCTAGCGGCAATTGCCCCCCGGGGAAATCCGTGACGAGTCCGGCCGACAATCAAGGAGGATTACGGCGCTCAAATCGGTCGAAAGCGGGGCGCCAGGTCGGCGCCCCGCCCGTGGATCAGCGGTCGACCCGAATGATTCGACCCGTGAAGATCTCGGCGATGAATATCGCGTTCCGTGCCCTGTCGTACACCATGCCGCTCGGCCCGATGAGTCCTGAAGCGACTTCTTCGGGCGGCTGGGCAGGATCCTTGAAGCGCAGCAGGCGGCCCGGCGCTCCCGACGACAGATTCGCTGAGATTTCGAGCACGTAGATCTGATTGCCGATCTTGAGCACATCGGTCACTGACGTGAGCCCGCTGATAAAAGTTGTTTGGGTCCTGGCCACTACGTCTACGAGCCTGAGGCTCGCCGAACCCGGTGTGAATGGCACGCCAGTCAGGAGCGACACCAGGTATGTGCTGCCCTGGTAATACCTCACCGCCGTCGGTACCGCATCGGAAAACGGCGGTATGACGCCAGGAGCGTTCGCGATCGGCGGAAACCGCATGATTACATCCGGCCAGTTGCCACTGATTCGGAGCAGGCTGTTCTGGCCCGAATCGATGACGAGCAGGCTGCCATTCGAACGCGCGATCATGTGAAACGGATTGGATCCGCGCACATTGGTGATGGGATCGGGGCGTGCATCCTTGAAGTCCACGACGAGCCTTACCCAGAGTTTCTGGCCAGCGGCATTCTCAAGCCTCACGGTGCGGCCATCCGCCAGCAAATCGTGATCTGGCCGCGTCAGCGCGAATGGTTCGACGATCTGGTCGATCGACCGGCCAAAGGTGAGTCGCAGCACCGAGCTGAATATCGGGGAGACCGAGCCCGTGGCGTTCGGCACCTGCGCAGGAGGCCCATTGGGGCTGAAGCGCAGCATGTCGCCCTCGCCGATTGTCAGGTTGATCACACAGCAGTCGCTCACTGCCGGTGCCTGCGGACCAGAGGGCTGGCCGGTGACCTCGATGCCCGAGGGTAAGCCCGTCAGGATGGTTCGGACGACTCCGGATTGATCTACGATCGAGAGTTCGCCGTCATTCGCCGCCGTGCCCCGCTCGGTAACCAGCAAGTTACCCTGCTGCGTCAACGCGAGCTTGACGGGGCCAGTCAGGCCGACCGCAAAAACCGAGGACTCGTGGGCCCCGCCTATCGCGGGCAATAGAGCTGCGCTCATCGCCAGTACTAACAACATCGTGCGCGTTTTCATGGTCATCTCCTGACAATTCGACTTTTTAGGGCTGCCGGCAACCGCGCAGGCTGCGCCGCCATCCTTCCGAAAGTCGATGGACGCAATATGACGATTCTCTGACACGTTCATGACCGGGCTCACCGGGGCGCATTATGCTTGCGGTGGAGAGTGCGCATGATGGACAGCACAACTTCAGTGAGCTTTGACGGATGGACGTTGTTGCGTGCATCCGGCGAGCTGGTCAAGGAAGGCCGGCGAGTTCGACTGCAGGACCAGCCGCTGCAAGTCCTGGAAGAGTTGATCGCGCGGCCGGGCGAGCTCGTGACGCGAGAGCATCTGATTGCCAGGCTTTGGCCGAAGCAGGTTGTCGATTACGACACCGCCCTCAACGCCGCGGTGCGGCGGCTCCGGTCGATCCTTGGCGACGACGCGGAGATGCCGCGCTATATCGAGACGATCCCGCGCCGCGGCTACCGCTTCATCGGCAACTTGGCCGCCGAGGCGTGCGCCAGCGAAGTCCCGCCAATTCGACGCAGGTTCGCCCGCTGGGCCGCAATCGGAGTATTGGCGGTGGTGATTGCCGCGGGCTTCGTATGGCTGGCACTGCCTCGTGATCCGGCGTCTCGTGCCGACGAGCCGGAAACGCCGGATGGTGGCGCCATGCCATCGATCGTGGTCATGCCTTTTGTGGACCTGGTGGCAGATCGGAACTCAAAGTACTTCGCCGACGGGCTTACCGAAGAACTGATCCACCGACTTGCCCATATCGAGCGGCTACGTGTGATCGCGCGAACCTCTTCCTTTGCCCTGGAGGGCAAGGGTGCTGACATCGCCACGGTCGCTCGGCAATTGGGCGTCAGCCATGTCCTCGAAGGCAGCGTGCGTCGCTCGGGCGATCGGCTGCGCATCACGGCCCAGCTCATCGACGCCTCTACGAGTTCGCACTTATGGTCGCAGAATTACGACCGGCATCTCGGCGACGTCATCGAGATCCAGGATGACATCGCGAACTCGATCGCCAACGTCCTGGAATTGCGGCTAGCGAGCGCTCGCCGACCCAGCCGCCCAGTCGATCCGCGTGCGCATGACAAGGCGTTGCTTGGGCGATTTTTCCTACACCGACGCGCAACTGGGGACACCGCGTTGGCGCGCGCGCAGTACGAACTGGCAATCGAAATCGATCGCGACTATGCCGAAGGCTGGGCCGGGCTCGCAAACGCTCTGTGGATACAGACCACCGAAGGATCGATCGAGCGCGAAGCGGGGCTCGAGGAAATGCGAGAGGCCGCCACCAGGGCGCTGGTGCTTGACCCGACCCTGGCAGAGCCGTACGTGCGTCTCGCGCTGTACGCATGGATGAGGGGTAACGAGGCCGAGAAACAGAATGAATTGCGGATCGCGCTGGAGCTCGAACCGAACAATCCGCTCGTCATGGGCTTCGCTGTCGGGGAGGCGGCACGCGCGGGCCGGCTCGAGGAAGCGGCCGAATTGCAAGCGGAGTTGGCCGGGCGGGACCCCTTCTCGGTCGTCCATCGCTACAACCTCGCGTTCCATCTCTATCTGGCCGGCCGCTACGAAGATGCCATCGCGGAAACGCGGCGCGTGCTCGCGCTCAATCCCGCGCATGAAAACGGCCTGCAATGCTTCAGCCTCGTGCTTCTTGGCCGGTTCGACGAGGCCATTCGTTTGGCGCAGAACGAAGCGACCGCGGCGGACCGCCACCAGTGCGAAGCTCTCGCGCGGCACGCTCTGGGCCATTCTTCGCGGTCAGACGCTGCGCTCGCGGCGCTGACTGCGGGATTTGGCGAGACCGAGCCGCTCCGGATTGCGGAGGTCCACGCCTACCGCGGCGAGTCCGACGCGGCATTCCGTTGGCTGAACACGACGTCTGAAACCTGCCGCGACCTGGCGACGTTTCCCGCTGGATGCAGACTTCCGGTCAGGCGTCACTCGCCGCTGCTTGGGTCGCTGTATCGGGACAAGCGCTGGGCGACCTGGAGCGCGGAACAGGATCGACCGCCGCAGTGGAACCGCGCCGCGGCCGCATCCCGGACGGATTCCGGCCGGAATTGACCCCGAAGGGTCCCGTCACTACAATTGCCGGCTCTTTTTGGAGTCCAGTCAATCATGTACGCCGTCATTGCCACCGGGGGCAAGCAGTACCGGGTGAGCGAGGGCACCGTTGTGCGGGTCGAGAAACTCGACGCCGACGCGGGCGCCACCGTCGAGTTCAACCAGGTCCTGCTGATCGGCGAGGGCGCGGACGTCGCCATTGGCGCACCCTATGTCACGGGTGCGCGCGTCACCGCGACCGTGCAGGCGCACGGCAAGGCGGACAAGGTCAGTATCGTGAAATTCCGGCGCCGCAAGCACTACCTGCGGCAAAAGGGGCATCGCCAGCCGTACACCGAAGTGAAGGTGACGGGCATTACCGCGGCCTGAGGACTCGAACATGGCACACAAGAAAGCAGGCGGCAGTACCAAGAACGGGCGTGAGTCCCAGTCGAAGCGGCTCGGCGTCAAGAAGTTCGGCGGCGAGCGCGTGCTCGCGGGCAACATCCTCGTGCGCCAGCGCGGCACGCCGTATCGCGCGGGCGACAATGTCGGCGTCGGCACGGACCACACGCTGTTCGCGCTGAAGACCGGCCGCGTCCAGTTCAAGAAGAAGGGCGCCGAAAGGCGCACCTTCGTCAGCGTCCTGCCGGAGTAAGGAAGGGCCGCGCGATTCGAGCAGAAACCCCGGCCCGGCCGGGGTTTTTCGTTAGTGCGGCAGGCAAAGATGAAATTCATCGATGAAGCAATCGTCAAGGTGAAGGCCGGCAACGGCGGCCGCGGCGCGATCGGCTTTCGCCGCGAAAAATTCGTTCCGTTCGGCGGTCCGGACGGCGGAGACGGTGGCGCGGGTGGAAGCGTCTGGCTGCGGGCGCAGCAAGGCATGAACACGCTCGTCGATTACCGCGTCCAGCGCACCTTCCGTGGCGGCAACGGCCAGCCGGGCGCAGGCCAGGACTGCACCGGACGCGGCGGCGACGACCTGTTCGTGCCGATGCCAATCGGCACGGTCGTGATCGACGACGATACGGGCGAGATGCTCGGGGACCTTTCAAAGGCCGGGCAGACGCTCCTCGTCGCGAAGGGCGGCAAGGGCGGCTGGGGCAACCAGCGCTTCAAGAGCTCGACCAACCGCACGCCGCGACAGAGCGGGCCTGGGCTGCCGGGCGAGGCGCGGAGCCTCCGGGTCGAGTTGCGGCTGCTGGCCGACGTCGGGCTCCTCGGACTGCCGAATGCCGGAAAATCCACGCTGATTCGCGCCGTCTCGGCGGCGAGGCCGAGAGTCGCCGACTATCCGTTCACGACCCTGTATCCGCAGCTCGGTGTCGTCGCGGTCGGGCCACTCAAGAGCTTCGTCATGGCCGACATCCCGGGACTGATCGAGGGTGCGGCCGAAGGTGCGGGTCTCGGCATCCGGTTCCTGAAGCACTTGCAGCGCACGAGGGTTCTTCTGCATCTCGTCGACATCGCGCCGCTTGATCCGGATGCGGACCCGGTCGAGGGCGCCCGGGCCATCGTGAAGGAGCTGAAGAAATTCAGTCCCGAGCTTGCGAAGAAGAAGCGCTGGCTTATCCTCAACAAGATCGACCTGTTGAGTGGCGATGAGCTCGAGAATCGCTGTACCGAGATCGTTCGCAGGCTGCGTTTCAAGGGACCGGTTTTCCGGATCTCCGGCGCGACTGGGGCCGGAACGCGCGAGCTTTGCCAGGCGGTGATGAACGAACTCGAGAATTGAAGGGGACGTTCACCTTCAAATTGTTGTCGAGATCAACCGGCGACGAATCGCCTTTTGAAGGTGAACGTCCCCTTCAATTCTTACTTTGCGGCCATCGCCTTGACTTGGCTCGCCAGGCGGCTCTTGTGGCGGGCAGCCTTGTTGCGATGGATGATTCCCTTGCGGGCCATCGAGTCGATGACGGGCGACGCTGCCTTCAGCGCGGCGGCGGCCTCGGTCTTCTTGCCGTCGCGAATGGCTTCGAGAACCTTGCGCACAGCGCTCCGCACTTTCGAGCGGTGTGCGACATTCCGCGCGCGGCGTTCGACCGCTTCGCGGGCCCGTTTTTCGGCTGACTTGGTGTTGGCCATAAGGGCGCGCATTGTCCGGATGCGGGCCCGGATTGTCAACGCGGTATAGTGCCGCCGGCATGTCGCACGCATTCCTGCGCAATACGACGATCGTCGGCCTGCTGACCCTGCTTTCCCGGATCACCGGCGTGATCCGGGACATGGTCTACCTGATCTCCTTCGGTGCCGGGCCCCTCATGGACGCCTTCCTGGTGGCGTTCAAGATCCCGAATTTCCTGCGCAGGCTGACGGCGGAAGGCGCTTTCTCGCAGGCCTTCGTGCCGGTCATATCCGAGTACAAGACGCAGAAGACGCACGCGGAAGTCCGCGAGCTGGTCGCGGGCGTCTCGGGCGTCTTCGGCCTGCTGCTATTCGCGATCACGCTGATCGGAGTCATTGCTGCGCCGGTGCTCGCCTTGATCTTCGCGCCAGGCTTCCACGGCGAAGACGATCGCTTCGACCTGACGGTCGAGATGCTCCGCTTCACCTTCCCGTACATGTTCTTCATCTCGCTGGTCGCTCTCGGTAGCGGCGTGCTGAACAGCTACGGCCGCTTCGCCGTTCCGGCGCTCAACCAGACTTTGTTGAACCTGGTGATGATCGCGACGGCGGGCCTCGTCGCGCCATATTTTCCGAGCCCCGGGCTCGTGCTGGCGATCGGCGTATTCGTCGCCGGCGTCCTGCAGCTCGTCGCACAATTCCCGGCACTTCGCGCGATCGGCCTGCTGCCTAGGCCGCGCTTCGACCGCGCGCATGAGGGCGTGCGCCGGATCGGGAGACTGATGCTGCCGGGAATCTTCGGCTCCTCGGTCGCACAGGTTTCGCTCCTGCTAGACACGATCATCGCGTCCTTCCTGATGGTCGGCAGCGTCACCTGGCTCTACAGCGCCGACCGCTTGGTCGAGTTTCCGATGGGCGTCTTCTCGATCGCGCTCGCGACCGTGATCCTGCCAGGCCTGTCGTCTCACCATTCGGAGAAGTCGCCGGAGATGTTCAACGCGACGCTCGACTGGGCGCTGCGCTTCACGCTCACGATCGTGGTACCGGCGTCCGTAGGGCTTCTAATGCTCTCGGGCCCGCTCATGTCGACGTTTTTCGGCTACGGCGCATTCACCGACCACCATGTACTCATGTCCAGCTATGCGCTGATGGCCTATTCGCTCGGCCTGATCGGATTCTCGCTGGTGAAGGTGCTGGCGCCCGGCTATTTCGCGCGCCAGGACACGAAGACGCCCGTGAAGGTCGGCGTGATCTCGCTCGCCATCAACATGGCCTTCAATGTCACCGTCGTTGTGCCTGCCTTCCTGTACGGATTCCCGGTTCCACACGTGCTGCTCGCCGTTTCCACCGGCCTTTCGGCCCTCGTGAACGCGACGCTGCTGTATCGGGGACTGCGGCGCGACGGCATTTTCCGGCCGTCGGCGGCGTGGAAGAAACTGCTGCCGCAAATTGCTCTCGCAAGCCTTGCCATGGCCGGATTTCTCTGGTGGATTTCGGGCGATTGGGCGGACTGGACCGCCTGGCCGGCGATGCGCCGGTCGGCATGGCTCGGGCTTTGCGTTCTCGGCGGGATAGCCGTCTATTTCGGGGTCCTCGGCCTCGCCGGACTGCGCCCGCGGGACCTGAAGCATCTATAATTGCGAAGCACGATTTCCGATCCGGCAGGGCCATGCTGATTCGACGTGGATTCAAACCCTGCCGGGACGCGGATCCCGGGCGAGCCGTCGCGATCGGCAACTTCGACGGCTTGCACCTCGGGCACCAGGCGATCCTGGCGGTATTGCAGCAAGGCGGCCGCGAATCGCGGCTGCCGACGGCCGTGGTCTGCTTCGAGCCCCTGCCGAAGGAATACTTCGCGCCGGCCTCGCCGCCGGCGCGGCTGATGCGGCTCTCTGACAAGGCGGAGCGCATTGCCGAGGCGGGCGTCGATGAGCTTCGGGTCCTGCGATTCGATGCGAAGCTCGCCGGACTCGGGGCGGAAGATTTCATCGAGCATGTGCTCGTCGGGGCATTGAGGGCTAAACGCGTGGTGATCGGTGAAGAATTCCGGTTCGGACGAGGCCGCAGCGGCGACGTGGCACTGCTGCGTCGCGCCGGCGCCGCGTGCGGCTTTGCCGTCGACACTGTGGCGCCGCGCATGGCCGATGGACAGCCGATCAGCTCGACGCGATTGCGCGGGGTGCTGGCGGCCGGTCGGCTCGAAGCGGCGAGGTCATTGCTGGGGCGGGATTACAGGATCAGCGGGCGTGTCATCGCGGGCACCAGGCTCGGCCGTGCGCTCGGCTTTCGCACGGCCAATATGCGCCTGCACCGGCGCGTGTCGCCGGTCGCCGGGATATTCGCGGTTCGCGTCTCCGGCGCGGGGCTGGCGCGTCATCCGAGCGTCGCCTCTGTCGGGACACGGCCTACGGTCGGCGGCACGGAATGGCTGCTCGAGACGCACCTGTTCGACTTCGAGGGCGACCTGTACCGCAAGCGGCTCGCCGTCGACTTCATCGCGAGGCTCCGCGACGAGATCCGCTTTCCGGACGTCGAGGCCATGACCGCGCAGATGCATGAAGACGCGCGCCAGGCGCGCAAGATCCTGGCCGCCTGAGGAACCGCGTGGACTACAAGCAGACGATCAACCTGCCGGACACCGCCTTCCCGATGAAGGCGGACCTGGCGCGCCGCGAGCCGGAAATGGTCGCCCGCTGGCTCGGCGATGACATTTATAAGGAGCTTCGCCGCCGCGCCGCGGGCCGGCCGAAGTTCGTGCTGGTCGACGGCCCGCCGTATGCGAACGGCGTGATCCACATCGGGCACGCGGTCAACAAGGTGTTGAAGGACATCATCGTCAAGTCGCGGACGCTCGACGGCTACGATTCGCCCTACGTGCCGGGCTGGGACTGCCACGGCCTGCCAATCGAGCAGCAGGTCGAGAAGAAGCACGGCCGCGTCGGCCAGAAGCTCGACGCGGACGCGTTCCGAAAGGCCTGCCGCGAGTTCGCCGCGAGCCAGGTCGCGATCCAGCGCACCGACTTCCAGCGCCTTGGCGTGATCGGCGACTGGAACGACCCTTACCTGACGATGGCCTCGCGCTACGAGGCGGAGCAGCTTCGCGCCTTCGCCGCGATTATCCGCCGCGGCCACTTGGTGCGCGGCTTCAAGCCGGTGCACTGGTGCCTCGACTGCCGCTCCTCGCTCGCCGAGGCGGAAGTCGAGTACGAAGAGCGCGATTCGCCCTCGATCGACGTGCGCTTTCCGGTCGTGGATCCGCTCGACGCCGCGCGGCGCTTCGGCCTGACCGGCAAGGAGCTCGCGAACGCTTCGGTCGCGATCTGGACCACGACGCCGTGGACGCTGCCGGCGAACCAGGCGGTCTGCCTGCACCCGCTCTACGACTACGTGGTCGCCGAAATTGAGCACGCACGCGGCACGGAGCGCCTCGTGGTTGCCGGGGCGCTGCTCGAGCCCTTTGCGAAGCGCATTGGCGCAGGCGCCCATCGCGTGCTCGGCAAGGCCAAGGGGCAGGCCCTCGAGGGACTCCGCCTCGAGCACCCGTTCTACGAGCGCGAAGTGCCCGTGATCCTCGGCGAGCACGTGACGCTCGATGCCGGCACCGGCGCAGTCCACACGGCGCCCGGCCATGGCGCGGACGACTACGAGATGGGACGGCGCTATAACCTCCCGATCGACAATCCCGTCGGCAATGACGGGCGCTTCATCGCCGGAACGCCGCTCTTCGAGGGGCTCCCGGTGTTCGCTGCGAACGCGAAGATCGTCGAGACGATCGAGCAGGCCGGGCGGCTCCTGCACCACGAGTCGTACCGCCACAGCTATCCGCATTGCTGGCGCCACAAGTCGCCCGTGATCTTCCGCGCAACGCCGCAATGGTTCCTGAGCATGGAAAAAGCGGGGCTGCGCCGCGACGCGCTGACTGCGATCCGCGGCGTGCAATGGATACCGGGCTGGGGCGAGCAGCGCATCACGGGCATGATCGAAACGCGCCCCGACTGGTGCATCTCGCGCCAGCGCACCTGGGGCGTGCCGCTTGCGATGTTCCTGCACAAGGAAACGGGCGAGCCGCATCCGCAGACCCCGGAGCTGCTGGAACAGGTCGCCGACATCGTCGCCGAGGGCGGCATCGAGGCCTGGTTCGCGCTGAATCCGAGGCACCTGCTCGGGGACGAGGCGCTCGTCTACGAGAAGTGCGACGACGTCATGGACGTGTGGATGGATTCCGGCATCGTGCATCATTACTTGCCGGCGATCCGGCCCGGCCTCATCCCGTTCCCAGCGGACATCTATCTCGAGGGCTCGGACCAGCATCGCGGCTGGTTTCAGAGCTCATTGTTGATCTCCGTTGCCGGTCGCGGCGTAGCGCCGTACCGGCAAGTGCTCACGCACGGCTTCACCGTGGACGAGAAAGGCCGGAAGATGTCGAAATCGCTCGGCAACGTCGTCGCGCCACAGAAAGTCGTGCAGACGCTCGGCGCCGACGTGCTCCGGCTCTGGGTCGCTGCGACCGACTACAGCGGCGAGATCAGCACCTCCGACGAGATCCTGAAGCGGATGTCCGACAGCTACCGGCGCATGCGCAACACGGTGCGCTTCCTGCTGGGAAACCTCGCGGGCTTCGACCCGGTGCGCGACGCGCTGCCGGCCGACAAGCTCCTCGACCTCGATCGCTGGGCGCTCGCGCGGGCCGTCGCGCTGCAGGAAGAGGTGATCGAGTCCTACCGCATCTACGAGTTCCACCTGATCTACCAGAAGGTGCACAACTTCTGCGTCGTCGAGCTCGGTTCGTTCTGGCTCGACATCCTGAAGGACCGGCTTTACACGACGCCGGCGAAGAGCATCGCGCGCCGCTCCGCGCAGACGGCGATGTATCACATCGCCGAAGCGATGGTCCGCTGGCTCGCGCCGATCCTCTCGTTCACCGCGGAGGAAATCTGGAAGTACCTGCCGGGCGAGCGGGACCCGTCCATTTTCTTCGCGACCTGGTGGCCCTTGCCCGCGGTCGCGAAGGAGAGCCCCATCGACTGGAACGCGATCATCGCTCTCAAGACCGACGTTGCGCGCGAATTGGAACGCCTCCGCGCCGCGGGCGAGCTCGGCGCGCCGCTCGAGGCGGCGGTGGACGTCTATCTCGACGAGGCGCAGCATCGACGCATGGCTGCCGTCGGCGACGAGCTGCGCTTCGTGCTGATCACCTCGCAAGCGAGGATCCGACCGGCTGCGGATCGTCCGGCGTCGGCGGTCGCCGCGGAATCGGTCGCGAAAGACGGCGCCTGGATCTCCGTTGCCGTGCTGGATGCCCCAAAGTGCGCGCGCTGCTGGCACCGCCGCACGGACGTCGGCCAGGACCCGAAGCATCCGGACATCTGTGCGCGCTGCGTGACCAATCTCGACGGCGCGGGCGAAACGAGGCACTACGCATGAAGCTGCCGCACGTCCACGAGAAGACCGGCCTCATCTGGGTTTGGCTCTCGGTCATCGTCGTGGTGCTCGACCAGCTGACGAAATGGTTCGTCGTGAGCCATTTCCAGCTATACGAGATACTACCGATCGGGCAATTCCTCGACCTCACGCGCCTGCACAACGAAGGCGCGGCCTTCGGGCTGCTCGCCGAGGCGGGCGGCTGGCAGCGCTGGTTCTTCCTCGGGCTTGCGGGGTCAATCGCGCTCGCAATCCTGTGGTGGCTGCGCACGCTGCCGGCACACGGACATGCCTGGCTCGTGATCGGGCTCGCCTTGATCCTCGGTGGCGCGGTCGGAAATGCGTTTGACCGCTTTGCGGATGGCTACGTGGTGGATTACCTGCACTTCCACTGGGGCGAGCACTTCTTCCCCGCATTCAACGTCGCGGACATCGGGATCACGACGGGCGCGATCATGCTAATCATCGACGCGCTCTTTTCGAGTAGCCGGAGCAGGGCGGCCGCGCCGTGAAAGTGCTCCTCGCGAATCCACGGGGGTTCTGCGCCGGGGTCGATCGCGCGATCGACATCGTCGAGCGGGCGATCGAGCTGTTCGGCGCGCCGATCTACGTGCGCCACGAGGTCGTGCACAACAAGTTCGTGGTCGACCGGTTGCGCGGCCTCGGTGCCGTGTTCGTGGACGAGCTGGATGCCGTGCCGGACGGCGCCACCGTCATCTTCAGCGCGCACGGCGTGCCGAGCGCGGTCGAAAACGAGGCTGCCCGCCGCGGCCTTGCAGTGTTCGACGCGACCTGCCCGCTCGTCACCAAGGTGCACATGGAAGTCGGCAAGTACGCGCGTGAGGGATTCGACGTGATCCTGATCGGTCATGCCGGGCATCCGGAGGTGGAAGGCACGATGGGGCGCTTCGACACGGCACACGGCGGGTACATCCACTTGGTCGAGACTGTCCCCGACGCGCAAAAGATTTCGGTACGAGATCCCGCGAAGCTTGCCGTCGTGACGCAGACGACACTCTCCGTCGACGACACGGCGAAGGTGATGACGACCTTGCGAGAACGGTTCCCGTCGCTCGCGACGCCGCGCAAGGAAGACATCTGCTATGCGACCCAGAACCGGCAAGATGCGGTGAAGCAGTTGGTTGAGCAGTGCGACGTGGTTGTCGTCGTCGGCTCGCAGTCCAGCTCGAACTCGAATCGCCTGCGCGAGATTGCAACGACTCGGGGAATCCCGGGCTATCTCGTGGACGGGGCGGACGATCTCAGGCGCGAGTGGTTCGAGGGCAAGCGGGCGGTCGGCGTGACGGCGGGGGCATCGGCGCCGGAGTCCCTGGTGAAGGACGTCGTCGAGCGGTTGCGTGACTGGGGCGGACGCGAAGCGGTCGAAGTGGTCGGGCGAGAAGAGCGTGTGGTGTTCGGCTTGCCTCAGGCGCTCCGCCAGATTGCGAAATCCGAGACTGCCGGGCGCTAGAGAGCTACCAGCAGCGCCGGGAACTGTCGGCACCCTGCGAATCTGACGCCAGGCGGCGGCCGCTTTGATCGATCGATAGGGTCCGGCACAGCGGATCCGCGCGGTCACTTGCGGCTGTCGCAACGACACGAAATTCCGCCGCGGTCGCCGAAGTGATGGCAAGCGCGTAGTGGCCACCGGGCGTTTGTGACGACACGGGAAGACCCGGCGGATCCTGGCCGACGACGGCATCGAGTCGATCGCCATAACGACCATTGGCCAGGTGAAACTTTTCCTGCTCCACCGCCGCGACGAGCAGGGCCTGGACCGCCTGCACGCGATGGCTTCGCAAAACGTGGCTTCTATACGAAGATGCCGCGATCATCGTCGTGATGGCGACGACGGCGAGCGCGATCACCACTTCGATCAGGGTGAAACCGGCGGCGGCGTGAGTTTGCGCCACGAGGTCCTCACCGGATCGCCGGCATAGCCGGGATCGAAGGTTTCTCCGCCGATAATTCCAAACGGTCGCGGTCGACAGCCCTCGCAGGTCTCCTGCCAGCGCCCTGGAAATCCGAATCGGGCACCGACCGGGAGTCCGGACGCAGGAATCTCCTCGGGCTCGTCGTCCTCCGACTCGACGGCCGTCTCGTGCGGGTGCGCGGTTCGTACGTCGAGCGCATACCGGCGCGATACGGATTGCGGCGGACCGCATGGCGCCGCCTCGTCGACCGCCAGAGGCTGGTACGTGTGGAATCGAAGCACATGGTCGAATGTGACGGTGGAGCCGACGACTTTTTCACCCGGGCCATGCGAGTCGAGCCGGACGAACCAGCCGGGCGCTTCGGGTGGCATGGCATCGGCCGCGTCCGTGGCGTCGTAGAGATCGGCTTCCGAGATGTCGTGCAAAACGCCTGCGGGCTCCTGATCGACGATCACGTACAGGCGGTCCACGATCGTCGAGTCGCGCGGACTCGAGAGCGAACCAGAGCCCGCGGCGATCGCGAAACGGTTTTCGTTGCCCACGCGCGCGATGGAAACGTCGGGCGTCGCGTGAAAGCGATGAGGGCCGGCACCGAGCCGGGCGATCCTGGATACCGTCGCGAGCTCGTTGCCGCTGCGGCCGGACGTGAAGTCGAATCGCCACAGGCCGCCGGTCAAGTCGAGGACGTAGCTGCGGTCGAGATAGCCGTCGCCGTCGAGATCTAGCGCGCGCGGCGCGGACGGCAGGCTTGCGAGTCCTGCGATTGCAAGTTCGGGACCGTTGGCGCCGGCCGACCACAGGATCTCGCCCGAGTGGGCGTCGGCGACGTGGATTGAATTGCCTCCGGCCAGCAGCACGACCCAGTCGCCTGCGCTCTGATTGGACCCGGTGATCGCGAGCTGCGTCACGACAGGTTCGGCCCGGCTTTCACCGCCCGCGTCAGGAAGTGCAACGGACCAGAGCAGGCGCGGGTCCATGGGTGCGGCGACGTCGAGCGCGTAGTAGCGATCTCCGCCGCGGCCGAACCCGAAGAGAAGCCAGAGGTGCTCGCCGTCTGCGACCGCAATGCGCCCGTCACCGTCGGCATCGTAGCGGTGCAGCACGAGCGGACCATCGATGCCATGACTGCGAGCGGTCGTCGCCTCGTTGCGCATGAGAACTGGGACGCGCGCCAGCATTTCTTTCGGCATCCATGCCCAGAGCTCGACGCCGCTTGCCGCGTCGAATGCCTGCAGCATCCCGTCGTGGGTCGCTGCATAGGCGACCAGCCGGTTGGATTCCGGATATTCAACGATGACCGGCGCGTGCGGGCCAGGATCTCCGATCGTGCGTTGTGAGGCAGCCCAGCCCAGGACATCGTCCAGTGTTTCCGGATCGGTGGCACCCAGGCCAGCGGCTGAACGATCGATTCGAGGGTTTCCGGGCTCCAGCCGATTGGCCGCGTCCAGCAGCGGCGCGGTCACAATGTCCGTGTGTATTCGCCTTGCGTCGGCGTCGGGCAGTCTCCCGGCGGCGCCGCCGGCGAGCAGGTTCGTGTCGGGCGAGTCGCTCCAGAGGCTGCGTGTCCCCGGCAGCGGCTGGCCGCTCGCGCGATCGATCGCGGCCTGCCCGTCGCGATCGACGAGTAGCGGCGGCTCGAGCGGGCCTGCGGGCGCTCGCAGCGCATAGCGCAGCAGATTGCCCGGCCATCGTTCGCCGGCGGCCGGCGCGGTGAGACCCAGGATGACGCCCGGTTCGCCGGTGCCCGAATCCAGGGGCGTCAGGCCCGCGGCGGATAGCTGCGGTTCGCCGGCAATTGCCGCGTCGCGCTGAAAGGCGCGCGCGACCACGTTGACGTAGGCGAGCGGATCGGCGAGCGACGCGATCACTCCGTCGATTGATGGTGGTGACGGCGACGGCACGATCCAGCTGACCGGCGCCGATTGGGTTCCGGGCAAGTCTTCGCGCAAGTCCGCCGTCGCCAGCCATTGGCCGATTGCCGCGAGGCAGCTCGTTCCGCAGCCCTCGGTCAGTTCGTCGAATCGCGGCAGGCCGTTCGCCGCGACCGCGGCCTGCTCGTCGCCGGAAAGCTCGCCTGCCGTCAAGTAGGCAAGTGAAACGGGCCGGCAAGCATGATCGAACGGCGAGCGATACCGTTCGCGTGCAATCGGGTCTGAAGCCGCGGGGTCGGCGCGCTCATCGTGCCCAAAACGCTTCGGCCCGCCCTGCAACCACTGTGCCGCCTCGACCAGGGTTTCCGCGAGCGGCGCGCCTCCTGCCGGAGCCGTGGCTGAAAGCGACCGAATGTCGGTCGCCACGAGACCGCTCGCAGCCGGCGCACGCGCGACGTATCCTCCGTCGGGACCATCGTCATCGACGAGTATCAAGGCGACCTCGAGGTCGCCGGTCGCAGCAAGTGCCTGACCCAACTGATTGGCCATCAGGTCGGCGACGGTGCGTTCAACAGGCGCGCGAGCGCTGCGCAAATAGTTCAGGAAGTTCCCGGCATAGAAAATGTATGGATCGGCGAGCGGCGCTCGATCCCAGGCGATCTCGCGTGTGACTGCGTCGGCCCAGGGCGTGCCCGCACCGTCGCTTGCATACCAGTTGCCTGGCGTCGCGCCGTGTCGTCCGCGATCCGCACGGCATTCGACAGCCTCTGCGCTCGCGGGCAGCGGCGCGCCCCAGTTCCCGTTGCCGCCAGCTGCATGCCACTGGGCGACGCGTGAGGCGATGAAGTAGCCCTGTCCTGCGAGCGGCGCGCGCGCCGCTTCACATTGCAGGCCCGACCCGGCACTTCGCGGCGCAATGTCGAGTCCAGTCTGCCGTGCGCAGTCCGGAGCAGGGCCAGGGCCGCGCCTCCAGTACGCCTTCGCCGGGTCGCAACGCAGGGAATCCGGCAGTCCGGCACCGTAGTCGCGAAGCGGATCGTAGGGCGCGTCGACGGTGAGGGTCATGGATGTCGCGGTCGAGCGGTCGAGGATTACTCCGAGGAGAGGACTCACACCTTCCGGCAATTGCGCGCGGTGCAACCAGGCTTCGTCCATGTCGGCGCAGCAGACAGACGCCAGGACTATGCCTGCGAGAAAAGTCATGAGGCGTGCGAGAGAAGCGCGACTGGGCAGGATCACGAGGCGGGCACCACGAAGTAGAAGCCCTGCTCGAGTCGGGCCCTGGCGCCGCGCCCAGAGTCCGCGTCGGCCGTAATGAAGAAGTGCCTCGCCGCGAAGGTGGCGGCGTTTTCACCGATGCTGAATCCCGTCGGTAGCGTGCCTGGCCCGTCGGCCTCGCGAGTTTCGGTGCGGTACGCTGCGCGCGCGGTCGCGACATCGGGGAGTATCGTCGCGGCGCCCGTGCCGCCGCGGCGCGCCTCTGCGGCCTCGAGCAGCGCATTCGCGATGCCGGCCTCGGCAGCTTCGAACGCGTTCTGCGCCATTTGCTGGTGGCCCGCGAGCGCGAGCGCCGTCATGGCGGCCGCCGCTGCTGCGAGTGCGAGCGCGCCGAGGCCGGACAGCAGGACCAGCACGACGACCAGCGCAGATCCGCGCGTGCCGCGATTCAAGGTGCCGCTCCCGAATTCCGCAACTCGACGACGCGCGAGACGCGCTTGCGGCGTTTCATGTCCGGCTGGTCACGCTCGGGAACGTCGCTCTGCACTTCGAGCTCGAGTCGAATTGCTCGCGGCATTCCGCCGGCGGCGGGTTCATCCGGATCGATCCAGCGGTCGACAGCCATGTCAGGATCCACCGGGTCGTCCAGGCCGATCTTGACTTGCAGGTCGGCGATTCCGCTGACGAGCTCCTCGTCCTGGAAGGCCGGCCGTGTTCCTCCGACCAGGCGCTTACGACGCAACGATGGCCAGTCGCGTCGCCCCGTCGAGTCGCGGCTCACGTAGTAGACCCCGACTTCGAGGTCGTGCCTGCGCGCGTCGGACCCGAGCATCGCCAGGCCGTTTGCGGACAGCGCCGCCGCGCGGAGATTCGTCTCGAGTTGCAATCGTCCGGCCGCGGCGCGCGCGGGCTCGGGCGCCGCATGGCGCAGGACGAGCGCGTCGGCGAGCGGCATGGCTCGGCCTGCCGGCGCGGCGCGGCAGCCAAGCGACACGCCTGCCGCGGCCGCGTAGGCGGAGTTCACGGCAACGACCGGCGAGCGCAGGTCATGCGCCAGCGAACTGCCGCAGTTGCCAGCGACGGCGAGATCGGGCCGTTCTGCACCGCCAAGAGGGCTCGACCCGGCGACTGTCGTCGCCGGCGGCGCGAGGCCGAGGTAACCCGCGAGACGGACTTCGTCGACCAGCAGGCTGAATGCGGCATCGAGGGATTCCTCGAGTTGCGCAAGGGCCTCTCCCGTTCGATGTGCCGCGCGGCCGCGGATGACGAATGTCATCGATGCGGCGATCACGACCAGCATGATCAGCATTGCCACCAGGACTTCGACGAGCGTGAGCCCCGAGCCGCGTCTCATGTCGTCACCGGAAGCACGAGCCGTTGTACGCCGTGGCCGGCGACCGGCCATTCGATGGAAATCATGTACCGGGCCGGCGTTCCGTCATCGACCGTCACGCTTGCCGATGCACCGGCCGGCAAAACCGCTCCGACCTCGGCCGACCAATCAAGGAGTTCCTGCGCGTCGGGCGCAAGCGACGAGCCGGAATCGCGATCCAGCGCACGCAGCACCTCCGCCAGCGAGCTCGCGAGCCGGATGGCGGCGCGGCGGTGGGACGAGTCGCGCTCATACTGGATGCTTTGACCGAGCACGATGCCTGCGCCGGCGAGTCCCGCGAGCATCAGCGCAAGCGCAACCAGGGTCTCCACCAGCGTGAAACCGCCGGTGCCGCGTACCCTCAGCATGTGAGCACCCGGTCCGACGCGTCCCTGTCGCTCGTGCGTGGTCGCCCGCTGCGGCTGACAATGACCGCACGCGCGGCACTGGCACCACGGCGGTCGCAGACCGTGAGCGTCGCCGGCGTTGCGAATCCCGAGCCGCCCTCGAAGCTCAGGATCGCGCGATTCGAGCGAATTTGGGGTGCGCCAGCGCCGCCGGCCAGGGCGACGCTTTGCCGAAAGCGATCGCCGTCATCCGCGAGCAGCAGACCCGTGGACCAGTCCGGGCGGCCGGTGCAGTCCTGCATGTCGTCGCTCCCGCAGAGCTGGATGGCTTCGCTGCGCGTGGCCGAGAACTGGCGCGCGAGATTGACGGCGTGCAACGCCGTCGCGACTGCGGCATTCATGCGGCTGTCGAGCAGGAGGTTGGAGAAAACCGGAACCGCGGAGCCCGCGATCACTGCCGTGATTCCCAGCATCGTGAGGAGTTCAGGCAGCGTGTGGCCGCGAGGTGGCGAAGTACTTTCAAGCATGCGGCGAGGCTATCGATGGCCCCGCGAACCGCCTGCACGCATATTCATCGTGTTTGAGAGGATTTCCGCCAGAGCGTATATTTCCCTCCCATGAACCACGCCAAAGCCCAGCAGCGCACGCGGAACCTGCTCGAAGGGCGCGGCATCCAGGCGACCGCCCAGCGCATGCTGATCGCAGACCTCCTGTTCGCGCGCGACCAGCACCTGACGGCCGAGCAGATCATCCAGACGCTGGCCGAGGCGGGGACCCAGGTCTCGAAGGCCACGGTCTACAACACGCTGAACCTCTTCGCGGCAAAAGGGCTCCTGAAGCCGTTGCAGGTCGATCCGGATCGCGGGGTGTTCGACTCGAACATGCAGCCGCACTACCACATCCACGTGGAGGACACGGGCGAGCTGATCGACGTACCGCCGGGGGCCGTGGAATTCGCGCGCCTGCCGCCGCTGCCGCCGGGCACCGAGCGGGTGGCGGTCGATGTCGTCATCCGGGTGCGCAAGCAGGGTTGCTGACGCGTTGCCCGCGTCCCGGGGCTTGCCTATACTTCGCGCCCCGCTGCCGGTGTAGCTCAGTTGGTAGAGCAGTCGCTTCGTAAGCGAGAGGTCGGGGGTTCAAGTCCCTCCACCGGCACCACTTGCGGGAGTGTCGAGCGCGCTTGCTCGCCGCGATCTAGACGAATGGATGCTTTAAGTGCCACCGCGTGGCTTGCTCGTACGCGTGGCCGATGCGGCACAGCAACGACTCGCTCAACCGGCGACCCACGAACTGCACGCTCAGCGGCAAGCCTTCCGCCGAGAACCCGCAGGGCATCGACAGGGTGGGACTGCCGCTGAAATTGAACGGTTGGCAGTAGACGTCATTCCGCACGTTTTCAGCCCACGATTCGGCGGTCTCCTCGTCGAACGGATTCGACTCCTTCACGCGTGCGCTGTTGGCCATCGACGGACACACCAGACAATCGACCGCATTCAGCACGGATTCGATTGAAGCGGAGACTTCCGATCGAACCTTCTGGGCCGCGGCCAGCGCGCCAGGCGTGACTCGCTGACCAGACTCGAGCGCAGCCCGCAACCCCGGTCCATACTCGCTGGCCCGACTCGGAAACGTCTTTGCATGCACGGCAAGCGCCTCGACACAACACAAGTCGAGCCAAGTGCTGCCGACTTTGCTGACATCCGGCATGGTGACGGCCACGACGGTTGCGCCCAATCGGGTCAAGATCGCGAGCACGTCATCCATCGCCTCGGCCACGTCGGGGTCCACGTTGTCGGTGGCATAGCGACGGTCGAAACCGACACGCAGGCCCGCGACGCCTCGCCCGAGTTCGGCACGTACCGCGGGCACCGGGTCCGGCAGCGACGTAGGGTCGAGTGAATCGGCGCCCGCCATCGCCTCGAACAGGATGGCGGCGTCTTCCACCGTGCGGGTCATCGGCCCGACGTGATCCATGGAAGGCGCCAGCGCGAGAACGCCGTAGCGGCTCACGCGGCCGTACGTGGGCTTGAGACCGACGCATCCGTTCGCGGCCGACGGGTACCGGATCGACCCTCCCGTGTCCGTACCGACCGACGCGAAGCACAAGCCCGCTGCCGTCGCCACGCCAGAGCCGCTCGATGACACGCCGCTCCATCGTGCCGCGTCCCACGGGTTCACCGGCACCTGTAGCCCGGGATAGTACGGACCGAACGCACCTTCACACAGGACCAGCTTGCCTAGGATGACCGCTCCGGCAGCTTCCAGTCGCGCAACGACGGTAGCGTCGAAGTCGGGCACGAAGTCGGCAAGGACCTTCGTACCCGCCATGGTGCGAACGGCGCGCGTACAACACAGGTCTTTCAGCGCGACGGGCACGCCATGGAGAGGGCCGCGGTACCGGCCAGCCCCGATCTCGGCGTCGGCGCGCCGGGCGCTCGCGAGCGCCCGATCGGTCATGACGGTGACGTAGCTCTGCAGGCGCCCGTCCACCGCGGCTATGCGGTCCAGCATCTGCTGCGTCACAACCGACGAGTGGATCCCTCGCGCAGCGATCAGCCCGGCGACGTCCGCAATACTCGCGTAGTGCAGCGGTCCGGCCGCTTGCGGGGCCGACGGGGTTGCCGGTCTGCGCCCGTGCGCCACCGCGGCGGCAGGTAGAGCAGCCGCTCCAGCCAGGCTCGCCAGGAGTTCGCGGCGCGTCAACACGGGCTCGCTCAAGCCCGTCGCCGGCCTACGTGTGGTGACGCCCAAGGATTCCCCCTTCGAACGCACTTTCCCAGAAGGGATTTGCGAGCGCAATCGCGCAGCCACTGCCGAACCTGTTACGGACTGCTCCGACGGATTGCAGCCGGTGCTTACGTCACTTATGGCGTCAGGGCGGCCTGCGCTTCCTGGAAGCTCCCGCGGAAGTAGGCAACGTTGTGGAATGCCTCGCGCGCGAGGGCTTCGGCTACATATCGGGCCTCGGCAACATCTCTGCCGATGATGATCAGACGCGTGTTGTGGTCCTCCATGGGCAGTCTACCGTCGTCCTTCGCACGCTTCACTTCACCCACGTCCTTTCCCTCCAGTACGCCGCTACGTGGGATGCTGCGGGCGTTGGGAAGACTGCCACTGCGGATGACGTCAGTTTCGCGCGTATCGATGAGAACTGTGGTTCGGTCATTGGCGACCACGTGTCGTAACCCGTCTGGCTCGATCTCCGTCAGGCCGCCCAGAGCCCGCCAGACCGGAATGCCGAGCTGATAGCGACGAATGTTGGTGTAGCCCGCGGTCAGGAGCTCCTCGGCGAGCCTCTTGCTTTTTCCGCAGTAGGGACCGTTACAGTAGAGAACAAGGGGAGTCTCTTTCTTGCCCTCAAGCAATCGGCCGATCTCGGCAACATCAGAAACGTAGGCCGACATAGGAACGCCGGGCTTGGCGGCAACGTTCACGGCGTCAGGAATGTGACTGATGGCGAACTCTCGAAAGGGGCGCGTGTCGAGAACGACGGCGCTCTTGTCGGCAAGAATACCTCTGAGCTGTTCGGTGGAAATCTCAGCCGTTCGTTGACCGGATTCGCCCAGCGTGGCCTGAAAAATGCTCCCGGGCGTCTGTCCGTGCGCGGCGGCGACCGAGCCGAACAACACGAGTGCCCACATGATGGTCTGGTGGTTCATCCGTGTCCCCTCCTCTTGAACTCACCCCTATTGGCTCCTGGAATAGAGCATCCGGCAAGCTACAATTGAACGTCAATAGCGACGGTTTTTTTAGGTCAATTTGGCTAACTAATCACTAGCCGCGACGTAAGTAGCTTTTCAAGCTCGGCGTGAACATGATCTCACTGCGGCATGACTTTGAGCCTAGGATGGCCGGGCCCTGAGTTGAGGAGTAGAAAGGCCCGGCACCATTCGCATCCCACACCCCGCCGAAGGCGACCAACCGCTTTCCGGTTAGCATCATCGCGGCGCGAAGCGAGCAACCGACATGTCCGTTCCAGAATATGAAGTGCGTTGTCGAGCCAGCTTCGAGCAGCAGCAGTTCATGGGCACGCTGGGGGCAAGGTTGGTCGCAGTTCGACCGGGCGTAGCGATCATCGAACTTCCGTTCAGCGGCCACCTGACTCAATAGCTGGGTTTCTGCATGCGGGTGCCATTACGTCCATAGTAGACAGCGCACGCGGATACGCCGCATTGAGCCTGATGCCTGAAAGTGCCGCAGTGCTCTCTGTGGAGTTCAAGATCAACTTGATGAAGCCTGCAGCCGGATCGATGTTTCGAGCACGAAACGACGCTGCGCTACGCTGACCGCTACCGTAAGTTCGAATCGGAGTGGCGCCTGGTCACGATCAGCGACTGCCCCCTCTGAGGTTCCGGATGCCAACGAATCCGCTGGTTCTCAGGATCGGCCTCACTCTGTTCTCGATCGTCGTCTACGCCATCCTCGCGGCGCTCGTGGAGACGCTCGAGGCCGTCGAGGGCATTCCGGAAGCGGGTGTGTGGTTCCACTACGTCGTGGGCGGCGTGTTCGGCGCACTCGTACTCGCCCAATTCATCGGGCCGCAGCAGCGTGTCGTCCGGTTTGCGGCGCTGTGCGTCACAGGCGCCGTGATCTACTACCTCGCGGTCCGATTCGTCACCGACGGGCCGATCGGCTACGACATGATCGCGTCCTTCATCCTCGCCGGCAGTGCAGCCGCGCTCCTGTCGGGACTCGCGGTGGTCCTGATCGCGCCGCAGGCCTTCTCCTGGAAGCTGTTGCCGCTCACGCTTGCGGCGGGCGCGCTGGGCGGTGCCGCCTTCGACCTGAAGTTTTCGTTTGACCAGACACTGCTCATCGGACACGCGCTGTGGCAGTTGCTGGTATGTCTTGCGCTGAGCCTCAGCTTCCGCGACGCGCCGACATAATCTGGCGCATTCTTGCCACGTCTTGCCGGCGCGGGTTAAATGCCCGCTGGCGGCCAGACCGCCCTCAGACAATAACGATGACTCTCCAGGGGGATCCAGGCATGCGTGGAACGGTCATCATGTGGAGTGGCGACAAGGGCGTCGCCACGGCAGGCGGGCAGCGCTACGACTTCGACATCGACCACTGGCAGGGGAATATTGCGCCTGCCGCAAACATGACGGTCGAAGTCGCAACCACGGATGGCAGGCTCGCGAGCCTGACGCCCATCAGCGAGGCGGAACTCGCCAAGGAAAAGCTCGCGGCTATGACGGGCGAGGGCGGCAAGTATGCGAAGGCGATCTTCGACAATGTCGGCAAGGACGTCGCGATCGGCTACGGCCTCTTCTTCATCATCGCCGTGTTCGTAAGCCTCACTTCCGCGAACGGATTCATCGACATCAAGATCACACTCACGGACCTCCTGAGCGGCGACATGGCGCGCGCGGCACTTGGCGGCGGCAGCGGCAAGGGCTTCTTCCTCGTCCTGCTCGCCACCGCGACGATCGCGGTGCCGTATTTCTGGAAGCACAAGTTTGCGCCGCTGGCGTTCGCGGTGCCGCTGCTCTTCACGTTCATCGGGCTCTGGCCGCTCTACAAGCAGCACCGCGCCCAGCAGGATGCGATGGAGGCCATGGGCGAGCTCGGGCAGATGATGGGCCAGATGGCGGAGCAGATGGGCGGCAGCACGGGCAGCCTGTTCGAAAGCCTGGGTATCGGCGCCTGGCTCCTGTTCGCGACGGCGATCTTCCTCGCGTTCAAGGGCGTGATGCGCTTCCTCGCGCGCGGCTAGCGCCGTTACTTCATCGTCGGCATCGTGAACTCGGCGCCCCGGGATCCCTCGGGCCAGCGCGCCGTCACGGTCTTCTGCCGCGTGTAGAAACGCACGCCGTCGGGCCCGTGCATGTGCAGCGGCCCGAACAGCGAGCGCTTCCAGCCGCCGAAGCTGTGGAAGGCCATCGGGACCGGAATCGGCACGTTGACGCCGACCATGCCGGCGGCCACGCGGCGGCAGAACTCGCGTGCGGCGCCGCCGTCGCGAGTGAAAATGGAGGTTCCATTGCCGTACTCGTGCCTCTCGATGAGCCCGAGCGCGGCGTCGAGGTCGGGAACGCGCAGCACCACGAGCACCGGCCCGAAGATCTCCTCGCGATAGATGCGCATCGACTCGGTCACGCGGTCGAACAGCACCGGCCCCATGAAGAACCCGCGCTCGTGTCCCTTGACCGCGAGCTTGCGGCCGTCGACGACGAGCTCGGCGCCTTCTTTGACGCCGGTGTCGACGTAGCCGAGCACGCGTTCGAGGTGCTCGCGCGTCACGAGCGGGCCCATGTCCGCCCCTTCGGACGTGCCGGGCAAGACCTTGATTGCCGCGAGCTCGGGCTTCAATGCGGCGATCAGCCGGTCGCCCGCATCGCCGACGGCGACTGCGGCGGAGATCGCCATGCAGCGCTCGCCGGCGGAACCATAGGCCGCGCCCGCGAGCGCGTGCGCGGCGACCGCAGGATCAGCGTCTGGCATCACCACCAGATGATTTTTGGCACCGCCGAGCGCCTGCACGCGCTTGCCGGCGTTCGATCCCGTGCGGTAGACGTGTTCGGCGACCGGCGTCGAGCCAACGAAGCTCACCGCGTCGACGCCCGGATCGGTGAGGATCGTGTCAACCGCCTCGCGGTCGCCGTTGACGACATTCAGGACGCCCGCGGGCGCCCCGGCTTCGGTCAGGAGCTCGACGAGCCGCATCGGGCAGCCGGGATCCTTCTCGGAAGGCTTCAGGACGAAGGTATTCCCGCAGGCGATCGCGATCGGGAACATCCACATCGGCACCATCGCCGGGAAATTGAACGGCGTGATGCCGGCACAGACGCCGACCGGCTGGCGCAGCGACCAGCTGTCGATCCCGCGCCCGACGGCGTCGCTGTACTCGCCTTTCAAAAGATGCGGAATGCCGCAGGCGAACTCGACGATTTCGAGCCCGCGCGTGACCTCGCCGCGCGCATCGGCGAGCACCTTGCCGTGCTCACGCGTGAGGATTGCCGCCAACTCATCCGAATGCTCCTCGATCAGGTCGCGGAAACGGAACAGCACGCGCGCGCGGCGAAGCGCGGGCGTGTCGGACCATTCGGGCAATGCGGCGCGCGCCGCCTGGATGGCTGAGCGCGTCTCGTCGGCGGAGGCGAGAGCGACTTCCGTCGCCGCGACGCCGAGTGCGGGGTTGTAGACGGGGGCGGAGCGGCCGGAGCGTCCCGCGACGCGGCGTCCGCCGACATAGTGACCGAGCTGCTCGAGTTTAGCCGTCATGGCTTACCGTCCGCTTCGCCGGTCGAACCGGTGTTCGTACGCGACCTCGGGATTGCCGCTGCCGTCGTCCGGTGTCGAAATCATCCGGATTGTGGCCTCTTCGGCCCCGAGTGTCACATGCGCGAAGCCCCAGACGAGGCCCTCGGTCCAAACGCTCGTGAGCTCGGGGTTGGCCTCGACCTGGTGGCGCGCGAAGGCCGTGTTCAGCGGCCGCTGCTTGCCGGCGGCGCCGGAGACGACCTCGAGCAGGGGAGGCCGGCCCTGGGCCTCTGGCACGTCCTTGCAGGCGTCGGTGTGCAGCTCGAGCGTGTGCTCGTGCCCCGCGAGGTACAGGTCCGCGTGGCGGCAGAGTGCGGGCAGGATGATCGAGCGCAGCGCCCGCGCCTGCTGAAACTTGCTGCCCGCGGAAGACCAGATCGGGTGATGGCCCATCACGATCTTCCAACGCGCCGGCGATTCCGCGAGGCTTCGCTCCAGCCAATTGGCCATGCCGCGTTCGAGATTGTTCTGCGGCAGCGACCACGCGGTGGGCGGATCGACTTCCTCGGTGTGAAGCTCACTGCCGTCGTCGGCCAGCTCGTCCTCGAGCACGGAGACGCCCGACAACAGGACGTGGGTATCGATCACGAAGATCTCCACTTCGCGTCGATTGCGCGTCGGCGCGACGCGGTAGCGGATGCCGTCCATGTAGAAGGGCCGTGTCTGCTCGTGGTAGCGGACCTGGGCCATCGCGCCTTCACGCGAGGTGCGCCAGTCGTGATTCCCGAGCGCCACGTAGATCCGGAAATCGTCGGCAAACTGTGCGAGCGGCGCGTAAGGCTCGTACAGGATCTTGCGAAAGCGCCTGGCATCGTCGCGGCCGTCCGCGCCCGCAGTCGCGCCGTCCGGATAGATGTTGTCGCCGAGCATGACGGCGAATTCGCACTCGGGCGGTCCTTCGCAGTAGAGACGCATCGCGTTCGCGACGGCGGCCTGTCCGCTCGCCGCGATCCAGGTGCCGGTCTCCGGCACGCGATAGGCCGGCTGCGGCTCGAATTCCGCCGGGGGCCGCTTGTCATCGAGCCAATCGAGCCGTTCTTCCTCGACAAAGGCCTCAAGCGTCGCGGCACCGGGACCATCGTCGGTCTCTCGATAGTCGTAGTGGTAGCCGCCATCGCCGAAGGCGAGGAATTCCGCAAAGGGCCGCTGACTCGCGCAACCGCCGAGCGGGAGCAGGAACGCCAGCGCGACGAGACGGTGCATCAGTAGCGTTCTTTCAGCAGGCGCTCGACGTCGGCGCGGCTGCGGCGGATCGGTCCTTCCGCTTCGAGCTTGAGGCTGGTGAGCGCCGCGGCCCAGCGCGTCGCCTCGGCCGGGTTCGCATCGAGGCGGCGCGAGGCATAGGAACCGACGCAGGTGTCGCCGCGGCCGCTCCGGCCGCGCAGCTCGACCGGATGAAATCCGGCGGCGTGAAACTCGCCGTCGGCCAGCACCAGCAGCCCGTCCTTGTGAGTCAACACGATCTCGCGCGGGCCGAGCGCGGCGAGCAATTGCGCTGCCTCACGAATGTCGGCGGAGCCCGTGAGGAATTCCGCCTCGACCGCGTCGGTCTTCAGGATATCGGTCATGCCAAGCACGAGGTCGCGCTCCGGCCAGGCCTCGTAGCGAAGCCGGCCTTCCGGCGAGACGGTCCGCACGAATCCCTGCACGTCGAGCGCAATCCGCTTCGAGCGTTCCTTCATCGCGCGGACTGACGCCAGGCTCACTTCGCCGCGGATCGAAGCCGTGACGAGGATCGTATGGGCGGAAAGGCCGTCGAAATGCTCCGGGCCGATCGGGTCCGCGATTCCGGCGACCGAGAGGATCCGCTCGTCGACATTCGCCGTCGGGTACTCGAGCCGCATCAAGGTCGAGCTCAGCGAGTCGAAGGCGAACACGTCAATCCCGGCGGCCGTGAGCGGCGTCGTGACACCGGCGTCTTCGGCAGCGCGCCTCGTCACGGCTGCCACGCTGAGGCCGGCGAGCCTTGCCGCATGCGCCGCGTAGTTGCATCCGCCGCCATCCACGTAACGAGTGCCCGCGGCGGAGACAATCGTGTCCTTGGTGTAATTGCCGACGGTAATGAAGTCGTAATGGCTCAATCGCGCAGCTTCGCTTTCCAGAGTGTGGCGGCGAGGAACATGGACACCACGGACGAGCCGATCCAGAACCAGATCGCGGGGCCAAAGTCGTAAATGCGCACGCCATCGACGATCCGCATGCCGGACTCGATCAGCGAGCCGCTGATGTTTTCCTGGATCGCTGCGCCGATGTAGCTGAACACGCCCACGAGCCCCATCGCAGCGCCCGCGACTTTCTTGGGGGCGATGTCGACTGCGAACAGTCCGCCCAGCGAGGTGATGAGCCCATTCAGGCCGATGCCGAAGAGGATGAAGGCGAACGTGAGCATGTAGGCATTTGGCGGGCCGTAAAAGATAAGCACCATGCCGACCAGCTCCGCGACCGCGAAGAGCAGGTTGGCTGGCGGCCGTCGCGCCGAGAAAAGCGTATCCGAGAGATAGCCGAACAGCAGGCAGCCGGCGACGCCCGCGATCGTGTAGATCGCCATGAAGAGGCTCGCCTCGGCGAGCTCGTAGCCGCGCGCTTCCTGAAGGTAGAGGATTCCCCAGCTCGCAATCGCGTAGCGCGAGACATACATCGTCGCGCTCGAGAGCGCGCAGATCCAGATTGCAGGAATCCTGAGGATCGAGAATTGGATCGTCAAAACTCGAGTTTCCGGCGGCGCCGACGGGGCGAGGTGATCGTTCTTCCAGTCGGCCACCGCCGGGAGTCCAAGCGTGGGAGGCCGGTCCTGCATCAGCAGGTAAATGCCGATGCCCGCGAGGATGCAGAAGAGTCCTGGCACCCAGAAGCCGGCGCGCCAGCCGAGCCAGGCGACGAAGATCGCCACCACGTAGTAGGTGAGTCCCTCGCCGAATGAATGCGCAGTGCTCCAAATGCCGTAGAAGCGCCCGCGCTCGTGATTGCTGAACCAGCTGGTGAGCGTCACGATGCCGGCGGGAGCGCCGAAGCCCTGGAACCATCCGTTCAGCGCCCAGAGTGCGACCGACAGCCACAGGATTGTCGAGAAGCCCATGCCGATGTTGATGAGCGCCGAAGCGATCACGCCGGTCGCAAAGAAGATCTTCATGTTGGCGTGGTCGGCGAGAAAGCCGTTGACCAGCTTTCCGAATGCATAGGAGTAGAACAGCGCCGAGCCGATCAGCCCGAGTTCCTCGGGCGAAAAGATTCCCTCGTCGATGAGGGGCTTCTTGACGACGGAGAGGGCGAGGCGGCAAGTGTAAGCAATGGCATAGCCGACCGTGATCGCGACGAGCACGCGCATCCGGTTGCGACGGTAAATTGCGTCGACTTGGTCCTTGTCGGTCACCGCCGTTCGGGCAGTGCCCGTCGCGAACGCAGCCAGGAGGGAATTCACGCGATTGCCCGTGGGCGCAGGCAAACTGGTTGAAACAGAATTTCCATTTTGTGTAAACTTAGAACATTCATTTAATTCCGTCCAGACCGCAAGGAAAATAGATGCTTATTCGCGCCTCGCTGCTCGTCCTGATCGCGGTTCTCGCAGGCTGCTCTCGGTCCTCCCCCCAGCCGGCTGCTGAGCCTGCTCCTGCAACGGTCGCCGCCGCCGCGGAGACCGCCCCGACCGCGGAAGACGGCGCCAACGGCGTCGCGATCTGGGTCCACCCCGAGGACGGCGCCAGGAGCTTGATCCTCGGCGCGGGCGGCACCGGCGGACTCGAAGTGTACGGGCTGGACGGAGCACTGCGGCAGCGAATTGGCGACCTCGAGGCGTCGCATGTCACGGTGCGCTACGACTTCGACCTCGGCGGCAAGAAGCTTCCGCTCGTAATCGCTTACGAGCCGACTCGCTCTGAGCTCATCGGCTACTCGATCGACGAGACGCCGCAGCTCGTCCGCTTGCCTGGCGAGCCGATCGTTGCCCACGACGAGCTCACGGGAGTGTGCAGCTTTAGAAGCCCGATTACCGGCCGCGTCTATGCCCTCGGCATGACCGACGGCGGGCAGATGCTGCAATGGCAACTCTTTGCGGCCGACGGCGTGCTGACCGGGCAGCTCGTGCGAACTGTCCCGCTCGGCAAGGGCGTTGAGTACTGCGCCGTCGACGATGCGACCGCCACGATGTACTACGGCGACGAAGTGCTCGGGGTCGTGTCGCTGCCGGTCGAGCCCGAGACGGACCCGATGCGCAAGATCGTGGACCTGCCGGCGCCGCGCGGCGGCATTTCGGAAGAGGTCAAGGGGCTTGCGCTCGCGGCGGGCGCGGACGGCAAGTCGCTGCTCATCGTATCGGACGTCTCGGCCGAGCGCTTTTCGGTCTACGACTTCAACGGCAAATTGCAGGGCCGCTTCCAAGTCGGCGCGGGCGGCAATGTGGATGCCGTGGGAGAGATCGAGGGACTGGCGCTCGCGACGGTCTCGATAGGCAGCGCATTCCCTGAAGGCCTGCTCGTCGTCGCCGACCAGGACAACGACGGCGAGCACAGCAATTTCAAGCTCATCGGCTGGCGCGATGTGCGAGCCGCGCTTTCAGTCGAGGCTGGGGCGTTCGCGGATCCGCGCGCGCAGGCGGCGACCAGCGCGCATACCGTGACACCCGTGCTCGAGACGCCGGCCGCTGCGACCTGGGGCGACGCGGCTGACGACGCGGCGATTTGGGTCAATACGCGGGATCCATCGAAGAGCGTGGTCGTCGCAACCGACAAGAACCTCGGCCTCTATGTGTACGACCTCAAGGGCCGGCTGCTGCAGACCCTGCCCGACGGGCGCATGAACAACGTCGATATGCGCGACGGCTTCATCGTAGATGGCAAGTCGCGCACGATCGTTGCGGCCAGCAACCGCACCGACAAGTCGATTGCGCTCTATTGGCTCGATCCGGCGACCCGCACGCTCTCGCGTGCGGGCGACCCGGTTCCGACGGGTATTGCCGATCCTTACGGGCTTTGCATGTACGCGGATGCGAGCGGGCACTACGTCTTCGTCAACAACAATGAAGACGGCCTCTATCGCCAATGGAAAATCACGGTGGAGGGTGGTCGCGCAGTTGCGGCACCGGTGCGCGATTTCAAAGTCGGCTCGATCGCGGAAGGCTGTACGGCAGACGACGAGACGGGAGCGCTTTACGTCAACGAAGAGAACGTCGCCATCTGGCGGTATTCGGCCAAGCCGGGCGGAGGTGCGGAACGGCGAGCAGTCGACCGCGTGGACGGCCCGAACGGCCTCAAGGCGGACATCGAGGGCATCTCCCTCTGGAGCGGCAAGGATGGCAAGGGTTTCATCGTTCTATCGAACCAGGGTTCGGACAACTACGCGGTTTACCGCCGTGAGGGCGACAACGCTTTCGTCGGCATCTTCCATATCGTCGCGGACGCGGGACGAGAAATGGACGGCGTATCGGAGACCGATGGTCTCGACGTGACAAGCGCGAATCTCGGCGCGCGCTTCCCGGACGGGCTGCTCGTGGTGCAGGATGGGCGCAACCTATCGCCGCGTGAGCGCCAGAACTACAAGTTCGTGTCCTGGCGCGACATCGCGGAATCGCTCGGGATCAGGTAGCGGGGCGCGTCAGGCGATCTCGGCGCTCGAGCTCCTTCGGGTCCATCTTCGAGCGCCAGGTCGAGGCGCCGTTCTTCAATTCGGCAGGCGTCAGCGAGAGCGCCTCGTAGACACGGTCGCCGCGGACATCGCGCAGCGCGAACGTGACTTTCGGTTCGGGCTCCCACGCGAAATCCAGCAGCCCGAAATTGACGGTGCGGAACCAGGGTGGGCAAATCCGCAACTCCGGGTCGCCGTCGAGAAATGAGCCGCCTGTCGCCTGCGCAAGAGGGGAGCTTACGAAGTCGTAGACGTCGTAACCGCCCTGTTCGGACCTCGGAATGCAGTTCACCTCGCCGAAATGCGTGTCGCCCGAAATGCAGAACACGCCTTCGATCCCGTTGTCACGGATGAAATCGAACAGCGCATTGCGCTCCGTCAGGAAGGCGCCCCAGGTATCGCCCGTCGGTCCGTCTGCGGACGACCAGCCGCTGCCGCAGGCGAGCACCTTGAACGGTGAGCGGCTCGCGAGCAGCTGTTCGCGCAGCCACTCGCCCTGGCGCTTGCCGAGCAGCGTCTTGGCCGGCCCGTCGGGCTCCGTATTGGGCGTGCGGTAATAGCGGCCGTCCAACATGAAGAAGTCCACGCCGCCGTAGGCGTACTTGAAGAAAACGCCGGGGCAGTCCGGCAATCCGAAGTGCGGATTCGCCCAGTAGTTCTGGAACGCCGCGAGCGAAGCCGCGCGCGCCGGATTGTTCCAGTCGGAATTGTTGATCCCGAAGTCGTGGTCGTCCCAGATGGCGAGCTGCGGGACCGAGCGCATGAGCGGCAATGTCGATGCGATGGAGCGTTGGCGGCGGTAGTCCTCGGCGAACACCCAGTCCGAGGCTGAATCGGCATAGATATTGTCGCCGAGCCAGAAGAAGACGTCGGGCTCGGCGGCGGCGATCGCGTGGAAGACGGGCTGCTCCGCGTCGAGCTGATGGCGAGCGCAGGAGCCGAAGGCGAGCCGGAACGGAGCGTTTCCTAAAGGCGCCGTGCGGGTCGAGATCGGCGTCAGGCGATAGCGGTCGGGGATGCCGTCGACCCGCAGCCGGTAGTAGTAGCGCGTCGCCGGCGCGAGGCCACCCACGGTGATGCGCACCGTGTAATCGGTGGCGGCGGTCGCCCGCACGGCTCCGCTCTTCTGAGTCGTGGCAAACAGCGAATCGGTCGAGTACTCGACTTCCACGTCGAACTCGCCGCTCGCGCGGCCCCAGAAGGTGATCGAATTGGCGCTTGCGGCGCCGATCATCGGACCTTCCATCAACCTCGGATACCCGGGTGAGGCTGCAAGACTCCGGAATGGACGCAGCAAGGCCGTCGCGAGGGCGGAACCCACGAATCTCCGGCGGCCGATGTTGAGATTCATTGCCAGGCCTGTGCGTCGGCGAAACGGCGGAGATTGCGATACCCGAGGTTCGCATACTGGGCGGAAGGCGCGACGCTCGAGTCCTGTTCCGCCTCGACCACGAGCCAGCCGCGGTACTTCGCGCGCGCGATGGGTGCGAGTGCCGCCGCGTAGTCGACGCTTCCGTCGCCGGGCACGGTGAACACGCCGTCGAGGACGGCGTCGAGGAAGCTGCAGTCGCGATTGAGGCTCCGGTCGAGCACGGCTCTCCGCACGTCCTTGCAATGCACGTGCGCAATGCGCGATGCATGCCGTGTCGCGGTCCGAACCGGGTCGCCGCCGGCGAAGGTCAGGTGTCCCGTGTCGAGAAGCAGCCCGACCGCTTCGTCGCACGAGTCCATGAGGCGGTCCACTTCATCCTCGGTCTGCACGACCGTGCCCATGTGGTGATGGTAGGCGAGCTTCAGCCCCGAATCCTGGAGGCGTGCTCCGAGTTCGTCGAGCCGCTCGGCGAATCGCGGCCAGTCGGAGGCGGCGAGCACGGGGCGCTGCGAGAGGCGCGCGCGGCGGTCGCCGTGAATGCAGCGCGTCGTTTCGGCGACCACGACGACGTCGCAGCCGAGCGCGGAAAGAAGCTCGCGGTGCGGCCGCATCGCGTCGAACTCTGCCTCGGCATCGCGCAGGAGCAGGCCGGCGCTGTACCAGCCCGAGACGAGCGCGAGCCCATGCGGAGCGAGTGCGGCCTTGAGTTCGGGCGCGGTGCGCGGAAACTTGCAGCCGAGCTCGACGCCTTCGAAGCCCGCGGCGCGCGCCTCGGTGAGACAGGTCTCCAGAGTCGTCTCCCCGCCGACTTCGGGGAGGTCGTCGATCGTCCAGGTGAGCGGATTGATGCCGAGGCGCACGCTCATGCGTCGCCGTCTTTGTCGACCGCGCGGCGCCAGGCGTCGAAAGCCGCCTTCACGCGCGGATCGGCGGACACTTGAGCGACGGGCACGTTCCACCAGGCGCCGCCCGCCGCCGTGCCGCTATCGGGATCCGTCTCGATCACGATCACCGTCGAGCGCGAGGCGGTGCGTGCCTTCGCAACGGCCGCCTCGAGCGCCGCGATGTCCGCGACCTTCATTGCCTCTGCGCCGAGCGCGCGGGCATGCGCGACGAAATCCACGGGAGTCCCGGCCGATGCCCCTGGATAGGAGTCCTTCAGCAGGTTGTTGTGTGGCTCGCCTGCGGTCGCGCGCTGCAGGCGATGGATGCAACCGAAGCCGCGGTTGTCGGCGAGGACGATGAGGAGCGGATGACCGCCCGCGACCGAGGTCGCGATCTCGGAATTCATCATGAGATAGCTGCCGTCGCCGACGAGCACTGCGACCGTGCGGTCGGGCTCCGCCATCTTGACGCCGAGGCCGCCCGCGATCTCGTAGCCCATGCAGGAGTAGCCGTATTCGACGTGATAGCCGCCCGCCTCGGGGCAACGCCAGAGTTTGTGCAGCTCGCCCGGCAGGCCGCCCGCGGCGCAGACGACAGTGGCGCCGGTGCCCAGCGCGCGATTGACCGCGCCGAGCACTTGCGCGTCGGTCGGCAGGCCGGGCGCGGCACGCGTCGCGGTATCGACCACCAGGTTCCATTCGGCGACGAGCGCGCGCGTGCGATCGCGCCAGGCTGCGTCAGCGGCCCAGGCCTCGAGCCTGGGGGCGAGTTCCTCCAGCGACACCAGCAGGTCGCCGCGGACGGCGAGGGCGCCCCGCTTGTTCGCATCAAAGCGCGCGACATTGACCGCGACGAGCCGGCGGTCGAAATCGTGGACGAGCTTTCCCGACCCGGTCGTGAAATCCTGCAAGCGTGTGCCGAGCGCGAGCACGAGATCCGATTCGGCAAGCAAACGGTTCGCAGCGCTCGAGCCGGTGACACCGAGACCGCCGGCGTTGCAGGGATGGTCCCAGGGCAGCGTCCCCTTGCCGGCCTGCGTCTCGGCGACGGGAATCCCGTGACGTGCGGCGAAATCGGCGAGGGCAGGCGCAGCGCCCGCGTAATGGACGCCGCCGCCGGCGACGATGAACGGCCGTTTTGAGGATTTCATCCGGCGCTCGGCTTCCGCCAGGCGCGCGCGGTCCGGCCGCGGCCGCTCGATGTCGAGTACGCGCTCCTCGAAGAACGTCTCCGGGTAGCCGAATGCTTCCGCCTGCACGTCCTGCGGCAGCGCGAGCGTCGCCGGCCCGCAGTCGGCCGGATCGAGCAGGACCGAGATCGCCTGCGGCAGCGATGCAATCAGTTGTTCGGGCCGCGTGATGCGATCCCAGAACCGCGAGACGGGTCTCAGGCAGTCGTTGGCCGTCACGGTCGGGTCGCCGAAGTGCTCGAGCTGCTGCAGCACGGGATCCGGCTGGCGGCTCGCAAAGGTGTCGCCCGGCAGCAGCAGGACCGGGAGCCGGTTCGCGTGCGCGAGTGCTGCGGCGGTCACCAGGTTTGTCGCGCCGGGTCCGACAGAGGTGGTGCACGCCATCATTCGACGCCGCCGGTTCGCCTTCGCGAAGGCGATCGCCGCATGGGCCATCGCCTGCTCGTTGTGCGCGCGAAACGTCGGCAGCGATTTGCCGGTCGCCGCGAGCGCCTCGCCGAGGCCGGCGACGTTGCCGTGGCCGAAGATCGCGAACACGCCGTGGAAGAGGGGGTCGCTGCCCGCGGCGGTCCGGATGCGCTGCGCGGCAAGATGGCGCACGAGCGCCTGGGCCATCGTCAGGCGGATGCACTTCACGCCCGCCTCATGCGGCAACTGCCGCGGGACGCCGCCGCCGCCACAGCTCGATCATGCGCGCGTAGGCCGCTGAGACGCGAGCGATCGCCGTCGCGTCGTCGATTGCGCCTGCAAACCAGTCGCGCGCGGGCTGCCCGAAGATCGTGCGGCCGATCGCGAATCCGCGGCAGACGGGGTGCCGCGCTGCGACTTCGAAGGACTGCGCGACCTGTTCCTCGCTCCTGTCGAGCCCGAGGAGCAGTGCGCCGTGGCAGTGCGGATCGTTCGCCGCAATGACTGCGCCGATCTCGCGCCAGGCATCGGCAGTCTGGGCTTCGAGCTTCCACCAGGCGGGGCGGATGCCAAGATTGTACAGGCGCCGCAACACGGCCGGCGTCGTGTGCGGCTCCACCGTCCGTCCGTGGCCGGAGCTGATCAATTCGACGAGGAGCTCGCGCTCGAGCGTGCGCGTCGCTTCGGCGAGCTCAACAAGCCGCGCTTCCTGCGCGAGCCGCAGCTCGACCGGGTCGGCGGGATGGAAATTCACCAGGCACTTCACGACATGATGGCGCGGCCAGGAGAGCAGTTCGAGCCCGATTCCGGCTATTGTCTCGAACTCGAGAGGCCGGGAGCCAGGCAGTTCCACGGGTCGGCCGACCCAGGCGCCGCTCGCGCTGAGCCGCGCGAGCGCCTTGCCGCCGTGGCGCCCGTCGACGATGGCGCCGAGGCGCGTGCCGCGGTGCGGCACTTCCGCGACAGAGAGCACCGCTTCGGCGACCAGCGCCTTGAAATCCGCGATGCGGGCGTAGTCGCTTCCCGCGCCAGCCGCAATCTGTTCGACCTGGCGGCGGTGATCGAAGGCGAGGATGCAAAGGTCGCCCGACACCCGTCCCGTGGTCGTGGCGCGATGCAGTCCGGCAATCCGCGCGTCTTCGTCCGGCCGCGGGGGCGGCGCGGCGCGCCCCATGAATTCGTCGAGCTCGGCGCGCGTCGGCATCGCAGGCGTGCAGCCGTGGCGGGTCACGACGATCGCACCTGCCGCGTTGCCGCGACGCCCGCAATGAGCCGCCGGCAGATTCTCGATCCAGCCGCTGAGGTAGCCGGACAGGAACGCATCGCCGGCGCCAAGGACATTCAGGACTTCGACGGGGAATCCCGCGACGACGAGGCCCTGGTCCACGCTCGCCGGGATCGGCCCTTCGAACACGACGCAGCCTTCCACGCCGCGCTTCATGACGATGGTCGCGCGTGTCTTTTTCCGGATCGCCCGCAGCGCATCGAGCGCGCTCGTGCCGCCGCCGGCGACACGAGTCTCCTCCTCGGTGCCGACGACGAGATCGCAATCCGGCAGGAAAGCCTGGAGCTGTCGCGTCACTTCGTCCGAACCCCGGACTCGGTCGGCGCCGCCGCCGTGGCCCGCGAGACCCCAGAGTACGGGGCGGTAGTCGATGTCGAGCACGACGCGCAGCCCATGCTGCTTCGCAAGCTCGATCGCTCGACGCGAGGCCTTGCGGATCGGCTCGGTCGACAGGTGAGTTCCGGTGATCGCGAGTGCCTTTGCGGCGGCGAATGGCGCCCCTTCGACGTCGGCGGGTTCGAGGCCCATGTCGGCGCAATTCTCGCGATAGAATATGTGCGGGAAACTTTCCGCGTTCTCGATGCCGAGCAGCACGAGTCCGGTGAGCCGCTTCGGGTCGGTCCGGACCGCGGACACGTCCACGCCCTCGCATGCGAGCGATTCGCGCACGAAGCGCCCCATGTGTTCGTCGCCGACGCGCGTCAGCATTGCGACCTTCAGACCGAGACGCGACAACCCGACCGCGACGTTTCCGGACGAGCCTCCCAGGTATTTCGCGAAGTGCTGCGCGTCCTCGAGGCGGGCGCCGCGCTCCAGGCCATAGAGATCGACGGCGGCGCGGCCGAGGCAGATGAAGTCGATCGTTCGCTTCATTTGGGCCTCGCGGGCGGCTTGCCGCCCGCGGCGGGACGCAGCGGCGGCTCCCAGATCTTCGCGCCGGGCTCCATGGTCCAGGCGTGCTCGGACGTGAATTCCGGCACCGTATAGGGCTTGCCCGGCAGGTGCCGGATTACCCAGGCGTAATACATCCCGTAGCCGGGCGCGGCGACCTGCGCGTGATCCTTGCCGGCCTCGATCCTGATCGTGTCGTACTGCCGCACCTTGAAGACCTCGTCGCCGTGCTCGGCGTGGCCGAAGCCCTGCGGATGCGTGAACCGGTAGTGGTAGATCTCCGGCTGCGGATGGTGATGCGGCGGATAGCTCGACCAGCCCCCCGGCAGCGTCACGACTTCGCCGAGCACGAGCCGTACTTCCGGCGGCGAGTTGCGCCCGTCGAAAATCGTGCGCACGAGGCGAAGACACCGTCCACCCACCTGGCCCTCGCCCCGGCGCTCGTCGGCGACGTCGCCGGTACGGAATACGCGCGGCATGAACTTCGCCGGGTTGTCGCAGGAATAGACCGTGAATTCCGCCGCGGTCGCCGCGCGGATCTCGACCGTCGTGCCGGCTGCCGCGTGCAGGCAAGCGGGCGAATCGTCGAAGACCGAGGCCCGCGACAGTTCGAAGCGCTGTCCGCCGACCTGGCCCGCGACCCGGCCCTCCATGAGGAGGAAGGCCGTCTCGCCGCCAAGCGTCGTGACGTGAGATTCGCCGGCCGCGAGCCGCAGCACCCCGATCGAGATGCCGGTGTCGTCGCCGGACTCGCCCGCCTTCGTGATCGCCGTGTAGCCGGGCCCGAATCCGTCGCGGAACTTCGTAATCAGCGTGTCCATGCCGACGCTCTCCTCAGACATTCGTCCAGGCGCCGCTCGCGTGCGAACGCTCCATCGCGTCCATCACGAGCTGCACCCTGAGGCCGACGTCGAAACCGGGCCGAGCCGGGACGCCGTCGGCGATCGCGCGGAGCAGGTTCCGCGCCTCGATGACCTTGAGGTCGTTGATTCCGAGGCCGTGCCCCGGCGCCGGGCAGAAGAACCCGTAATCGGGATGCTCGGGCCCGGCGAGGATCGTGCGAAATCCGCGGCGACCGGCCGCGTCCGCGGTCGTGTAGTGCCGGATCTCGTTCATGCGTTCCTGGTCGAAAGACAGGCTACCGGCGCTGCCAAAGACGGTGAAGGCAAGCCCGCACTTGAAGCCCGTCGCGACGCGGCTGATCTCGAAGCTGCCGCCGACGCCGCACGCGAAGCGCACCAGCCCGCGCGCGATGTCCTCGTTTTCCACCGGCAGCATCGCACCGGTTGCGGGAACGCGACGCGTCGCATGCAAGGTCTCGAGCCCGGCGAAAACGGACTCGATCGGCCCGAGCAGCACCTCCGCCATGTCGATGAGGTGCGAGCCGAGGTCGGCGAGCGCGCCGGCGCCGGCGAAGCGGCGCTCGCACCGCCAGCTGTGCGGTACGGCGGGATCCGCCATGTAGTCCTCGAAATAGCGTCCGCGGAATCCCATGATCGTGCCGAGCTCGCCGGCCGCGATCATCGACTGGGCGACTCGGATCAGCGGGTTGCAGGAGTAGTTGAACCCGATCATGTGCCGCACGCCGGCTCTCGCCGCGGCCTCGGCGACTTCGCGCGCCTCGGCGGCGTCGAGCGCGAGCGGCTTTTCGCACCAGACGTGCTTGCCCGCGGCAAATGCTGCGAGGGCCATTTCCCGGTGCAGGTAGTTCGGCGAGCAGATGTCGACGATATCGACCGCCGGATCCTCGACGAGCTTGCGCCAGTCGCCGGTCGCGCGCGCGAATCCCATGGTGCCCGCCGCGTTCACCGCGCGATGTTCATCGCGATCGGCGAGGATCTCGCAGACCGGCGCGGCGACATCCGGGAATACGGCGCCGACACCCTGCAGCGCGATTGCATGTGCGCGCCCGATGAATCCGCTGCCGATGAGGCCGACCCGGTAGTTCTTCATGCGCAGGATTCCAGCAGGACCGTGGAGCGCGTGCGCATGGAGCGTTCGCAGGCGTCGGCGATTTCGAGCGCCCGAACGCCGTCGCACCCCGACACGAGGCTGGCGGCTTCACCGTGCAGGCGGCGAACGAAGGCGTCGAGCTCGAGCCGGTAGGCCTCGGCATACCGCTCGAGGAAACAGGGCAAGGCAGGATCGCTGCGGTAACCCGCCGACGTCGCGTGCAGGACCGAGGTCGCCTGGCGGTTGCCGGCGGCGAGCATGCCGCGCGAGCCGCAGACCTCGATGCGTTGGTCGTATCCGAATGCGGCGCGCCGCGAGTTGGCGATCTGCGCGATGCGGCCGCTTCGGGTCGTCAGCGTAACGGCCGCCGTGTCGATGTCGCCCGCTGCGCAGATCGCGGGATCGACGAGGCTGCTGCCGTGCGCGCTGACCTCGACCGGTTCCTCGCCGAGCAGCCAGCGCGCCATGTCGAGATCGTGGATCGTCATGTCCCGGAACAGCCCGCCGGAATGCTTCACGTAGGAGACCGGCGGCGGCGACGGGTCGCGGCTCACGATCAGCACCGATTCGACGTCGCCGATCTCGCCAGCGTCGATGCCCTGGCGAACGCGTCGGAAAGTCGGGTCGTAGCGGCGATTGAAGCCGATCGCGAGCAGGATGCCCGCGCGCTCGGCGGCGGCGACGCAGGCCCGGGCGCGGCCGACGTCGAGGTCGACCGGCTTTTCACAGAGGATCGCCTTGCCGGCGGCCGCGCCTGCCTCGATCAGGCCTGCATGCGTGTCGGTCGGGCTCGCGATCAGGAGCGCATCGACGCTGCCATCGGCGATCGCAGACTTGGCGTCGGAAACGCTGGCGCCATTTGCCTCGGCGATCCGGCTCGCGGCCGCGGCGTCGACGTCCACCACGTACTTGAGGCGGGCCGAGCCGTGGGCGGCAATATTCGCCGCGTGTATCCGGCCAATGCGGCCGGCGCCGAAGAGCGCAACGGTCTTCATGACTGGGCGGCGCTGGTTTCACGCGCGGTCAGCTGGAAGGCGTAGCTGATGACGAGGGTCTGCGCAAGACAGAGCGAGGCCGTCAGCGAGCGGAACTTGCGGAACTCCGCGTCCTTGACTTCGAAGCAGAGATCGGCGCGGCGTGCGATCGGCGAGAGGCGGCTATCGCTGATGGCGATCACCTTTGCCTTTCGATCCAGCGCTTCGCTCACGATGTCGGCGGTCGGCTGCGCGTACGGCCGAAAACTCGTGGCGATCAGGAGGTCGCCCGGCCCGAGCATCGAGCTCTGTTCGGCGATCATTCCCGCGAGACCGTCCACGAGGTAGGCGCGCTTGTCGGCGTGCCGGAGCGCGTAGGCGAGGTACGCGGCGACCGGGAAGGAGCGCTTGAGGCCCACGAGATAGACGGCTTCGGCTTCCGCGATAAGGCGCACGCCGCGCTCGAGCTCCGACTGGCGCGTGGTCTCATTGAGATGCTGGAGGGCGGCGATGTTGCCCTGCACGAACTCCTGCAGGAGATCCGACGGCGACTGCGCCGCGACATCGCCGGCGCGCTCGTTGAACTGGCGGATACGCTCGGCATAGCTCGGGCTCGGCGCGAGCGAGAGGAGCTCGTCCCGGAAGAGCTTCTGCATGTCGCTCGCGCCGTCGTAGCCGAAAGTCTTGGCAAACCGGACGATCGTCGAGGGCTGCACCTTGCAGCGCTTGGCGATGACGGCGAGCGTTTCGAGGCCGATGTCGTTCGGGTGCTCGAGCGTGTAGGCGGCGACCTGCTTGAGGCGCGGGGAGAGCGATTCGTAGCGCTGGACGATGCGCGCGCGCAGCGCCTCGACGTTGTTTCGGGCCGTCATGGCGATTTCAGCCTGCCGGGTCTGGGCCTCGGTCATGAGTCGGATCCCGATCGTTTCAAGTTTCGAACAGATATTCCACGACTGCGGAACATCCGGGAGTATAGAACAAAATTTTCAACGGTTGAAGAGAACAAAAATTTCGTTCTATACTGTCTTTGGATCGTCACGATCGATCCGCAGAATCACCCAGAGGCCGGCCGCCGCCGGCGAGCGCGCTCGTACCGAGGGGGTCTATACCGATGAAAAAGCTTGCGGCTCTACCGCGAATCACGGTGGCGATGAGTCTTGCTGTCCTGCCGGCGGCAGTTTTCGCGCAGGCAGCGCCCGTCTCGCAGCCAGAACTGTCCGAGATCGAAGTGCTCGCGAAACGCGTCAATGCGCGCAATCGCATCGACGAGCCAGCGCCGGTCCTGTCCTACGACGAAGAGTACTTCCAGCGCTTCGAGCCGCTGTCGGTCGGCGACATGCTGAAGCGCGTGCCGGGCGTCAGCTTCCAGAGCGACATCGGCGAGTACGCCGAGCCTTCGCTGCGCGGCATCGGCAGCGAGTACACGCAGATCCTGGTGAATGGCCGGCGTGTCACGGGCGGTACGAACGACAACACGGTCGTGGTTGACCGCATCCCGGCAGAGCTGGTGGAGCGCGTGGAGATCGTCCGCAGCCCGTCGAGCGACATCGACAGCCAGGGAGTGGGGGGCACGCTCAACATCATCCTGAAGGAAGGCGCGGAGCTCACGGGCGGCATCTACCGCATTGGCGCCTACTATAACGACGGCGAAACAAACCCGAGCGCCTTCCTTTCATTCGGCGACAGCAACGAAGGGTTCTCCTGGGGAACGTCGGTCAACTACCAGGAGCGCTTCAACCGCAAGGCGGCGACCGAGCTTGAGCGTGCTCAGGACGGCGAGGGCGGCCCGGAGCCCGCATTCTCGGCGCTCGTGGAGGATCCCGACGAGCGCGAGAGCACGGACATTGCCTGGACCGGTGAAGTGCGAAACGAGCTGGGCGGGGGCGGCGAGTGGTTCGCGAGCGCGTTCTACATGGACACCGATCGCGCCGAGACCGAGATCGGCCGGGAATTTGCGGCCGAGGACGACGACGGCGAGTTCGAGACGGAATCCATCCAGGCAAACCAGCTCGACGCGTTCCGCGAGACGAACTACGGAGTCCTGACAGGCTACGAAGCGCCCTTCGGCGACGGGAACACCTGGGAGATCGAGCTCCAGTACGACGAAACCGAGTTCGAGTCGGTCGAGACCAACTGGGAAGACGACCTCGACTTCGATTTCGACGCGGCGGGGATCTCCGACGCCGACAGCCTGCTCGCGTTCCTCGATCAGTCGGACCAGGAAATCATCGACCTTTTTGCGGCCGTCCCGCACAACGCCGAAGACCTGCGCGACCCCGCATTCCTCACTGACCGCGAGAACACCGACGCGGACGACTCGGAGCTGGTGCTCAAGACGGCCGTCGAACTGCAGCTGGGCGGTTCGAAGCTCAAGCTCGGCCTCGAGGGCTACGACCGGCAGCGCGACTTCTCCTTCCGCGTGTTCGAGAACGAGGATGGCGTGCTGGAAGAGGACGATTCCGGTCTTTCGCTGTTCGACGCCAAGGACCAGCGCGCCAACGGGTACGTGAAGTGGACCATGGACTTCAGCGATGCGACCACGCTCGAGCTCGGCGCGCGCGGCGAGTTCACGAGCCTCGACATCACGTCGACCGTATCCGAGGCGTTGGCAGAGGCCGCCGACGAGCTCGCGACGATCGGGATCCGGATCGACGGCAACCAGATCGAGTCCACGGAGGACACGTTCGAATTCAATCCGAGCGCCCACCTGCGTTGGGACGCCAGCGATCGCACGCAGCTGCGGCTGTCCGTCGCCAGGACCGTCCGCCGGCCGAGCTTCGACCAGCTGAATCCGACGCTCATCATCGACGACGAGGAAAGCATCCTGGGCAATCCGACCCTGGAGCAGGAGACGGCGCTGGGCGCCGATGCCGGCGTCGATTTCGAGCTCGGCGGCCAGGACGCGATCTTCGGGATCAATGCCTTCTACCGCGACATCAGCGACAAGATCGAGCTGGACGGCGTGCCGGATGGCGTCAACGACATCTTCCAGGAGTTCGTCGACGAGGACGTCGAGGCGACGGTCTGGGTGAACAACCCGAACGACGGAAGGATCTGGGGCGTCGAGCTCGACCTCAGCACGCCGCTCTCCTTCCTTAGCCCGAATTTCCATGTGTTTGCCAACTACACCTGGATCGACTCGGAGATCCGCGACGCCAACGAGAACTTCCCGGTCGACCGGCCCTTCTCGCTTCAGCCAGACTACATTTACAACCTGGGATTCGATCACCTGATCGAAGGCATCGGCTTCACCTGGGGCGCGAGCTACCAGAAGGTTGGTCCGGCGCAGGAGTGGGTCAACGTCAGCGCGGAGGCCAAAGAAGTCACGGATGTCGAGTACGGCGGCAACCTGGAAGTCTTCGTGGAGAAGACGCTCGCAGACAAGTTCGTGGTGCGCCTCGCCGCGCAAAACCTGCTCGACTCGGACAAGGACGAGATCCAGCGCGTCTACGAGTCGGTGGAACAGCTGCAGGCGGTTACGCCGGTTACGACCGTGCACCAGATCGAGGAGTCCGATCCGGTCTATATCGTGACCTTCCGCGGCACCTTCTAGCGCCCGCGCGCGAATAACACGCGCGTCCCGCATACCGCGGTGCCGCCGGCACCGCGGTTCCGGTAAGCTCCGCGCGATGCGGCTACCGGCGCAGATCCAGAAGGTCCGTCACCAGAGCTTCCGGCGCCGCGCAGCCGACCTCGAGGATCGCAAGCCGTTCGAGCGCTTTCCCTGGTGGCTGCGGGTGCTCTCGTCGCTCCCGCTGCCGGCCTGGTACGGCATCTCGCGCTTTCTCGCCTGGCTCCTGAATCGCGTCATCCGGCAGCGCAACGACGTCATCGACATGCAGCTCGCGGCCTGCTTCCCGGATCGCGACGCGGCCTGGATCAAGTCGACGCGACGCGAGTTCTACCGGAATTTCGCGGACGTTTCGGTTGAGATCATCAAGGCCGTGACGATAAAGCCGGAGGAGATCGACCGCCGCGTGACCTTCGATGGCGACGAATCCGCGCGCACGGCCCTTGCAGCGGGGCAGTCGATCATCGTCGTGACCTCGCACAACTGCAATTGGGAGTGGTGCCTGCTCAAGCTGTCGATCGCGATGGGTCATCCGATCCACGCGACGTATAAGCCTCTGACGCAACGATTCGGCGACCGGCTGATGCTGACGATCCGCTCGCGCTTCGGCGCCGAGATGATCTCCGCCCGGCGGCTGCTGATGCGCGTGATGCGCTACCGCGGTCCCTCGCGGATCGTCGCCATGGTCACCGACCAGGCGCCGACGTCGTCCGGGGTCCGCTATTTCACGCAGTTCATGGGTCTCGACACCGCGTTCTTCATCGGCCCGGAGGCGATCGCGCGGGCGGCCGGACTGCCGGTGTACTACCTCGCAATGCGCCGCGAATCGCGCGGCCGGTATCGGGTCAGCTTCGTCCCGATCGCCGCTACCCGCGAGGAACTGGAGCCCGGAGCGCTGATTGAGCGTTACGCGGCCGAGGTCGAGTCGCTGACGCGCGAGCGGCCGCCGGACTGGCTCTGGAATTACCGGCGCTGGAAGGTGCAGCGCGATGCCGAAGGCAATCCCGTCGTCGTGAAGTCAGGCCACATCACGGCACCGAAGCGGCCCGAAGTGACATAAGTAACACAGTAAATACATACGGTTACCTTGCTTTCCTAAAAGTTTCTGACACAATGCAGCGCAAGTAGCGAACTTGCCGGACGTCCGGATTCGTTAACTGGTTCCTACGGTCGATGCCGGCCGCGCTGACAGACTGCCGTGAAAACAGGGGGGAACCCAGCAGGGTGCCGAAGGTGCAAGGCGAACCGCTTCCCGATTTCACGGCTTCAGACGTTCTTTCGTCGAAGTTGTGGCAGCCGCGGGCCGAGCGCCCGCCGCTAGGTATCGATCTCGCCTGCACCAAGATCGCCGTTGACTTCCAGAACATCACCGCCGGCAATGCCGACTCGGTGATCCGCCAGAGCCTGGAGATCCTGCGCGAGGCGACCGGCACGGACGCCGTCTTCCTCGCGCTGCTCGACGGCCGCGGCGAGAACATCGATTCGATCGCGACTGCGAAGGGCCCCTTCGCCCAGTGCCGGCCCGAGGTGCTGAAGGGCGAGCCGCTTGATGCGCTGCCCTGGATCCGCTCGCGGCTCGAGCACGTCCGCATACTCGAGATCCGCGATACCGTGAGCGCGCGCGCTGAGCAGGCCGGGGACGCGGGACGGCTCGCGGGCCTCGACATCCGCTCGCTGCTCCTCATTGCCTTCGCCGTGCAGGGCACGGTGCGCGGCTTCCTCGCTTTCGTCTCGTCCACGCCGCGCGACGGCTGGGACGTGAACCTCCACCTGCTGCTGAAGCTCGTCGGCACGAGCCTCGCTTGCGGCCTCGAGAAAGTCTCGCTTGCCGATCGTCTCGCCGACATGCAGGAGCGCCAGGAAATGGCGCTGCCATGCGCCAACGACGGCCTCTGGGACTACGACGCGCAGACGAACCGCACCTGGTTTTCCCCGCGCTGGAAGGGGATGCTCGGATTCGCCGAGAACGACGTCATCACTTCGCCGGACTGGCACCGCATGGTCCACCCGGAGGACCTCGCGCGCGTGTCGGCCGCGATGCGCGACCACATCGCCGGCAAGACCCCGATGTTCGAGAGCGTGCATCGCCTGAAGCATACGGATGGGGAATGGCGCTGGGTCATCGGCCGTGCCTGTGCGCGTGTCGATGACCAGGGCCGGCTCCGCCGCCTGATCGGCGTCGAGCTCGACATCACCGAGCGCAAGCTCTACGAGGAGGCGCTCTTCCGCGAGAAGGAGAGCGCCCAGATCACGCTGCAGTCGATCGGCGACGGCGTGATCACCTGCGACGCCCATGGGCGCGTCGAGTACCTGAACCCCGTGGCGGAGGAACTGACCGGCTGGCGGCTCGAGGACAGCCTCGGCCGGACCATCGACGAGATCTTCCGCGCCTTCCACGAGGAGACCTGCGAGCCGCTCGAGAACCCGCTTGCGGTCGCCGTGCGCCGTATCCGGTCGATCAAGTCGGTGCGCCCGATGCTCCTGATCCGCAAGGACGGCAACGAGCTCTACATCGAGAGCACGGCCTCGCCGATCCGTGACGGGACCGGCACCGTCACGGGCGGCGTGCTGGTCTTCCACGACGTGTCGGAGTCGCGCGAGTTGAACCGGCGCCTGTCCTACCACGCGAGCCACGACGTGCTGACGGGCCTCGTCAACCGGCGCGAGTTCGAGACACGCCTCGAGCGCGCGCTGAAGAGCGCGAAGGCGCGCGAAACGTCCTATGCGCTCTGCTACATCGACCTCGACCAGTTCAAGATCGTGAACGACACCTGCGGGCACAGCGCGGGCGATGCGCTGCTCGGCCAGGTCGGCGCGCTGCTGAAGTCGAAGGTGCGCTGGCGTGACACGCTTGCGCGCCTCGGCGGCGACGAATTCGGAGTGTTGCTCGAGAGCTGCTCGCTCGAGGAGGCGCTTCGCACGGCCGAGTCACTGCGCGAGGCGATCCGGAATTTCCGCTATACCTGGGAGGACCGCACCTTCCGGCTCGGCTGCTCGATCGGCGTCGTGCCGATCACGGCGGAGAATGAGGATGTGGCGTCTGTACTCTCGGCCGCGGACTCCGCCTGCGGCGCGGCGAAGGAATCGGGCCGCAATCGCGTCCACTGCTTCGAAGAGAACGACATCGACCTCATGCGGCGCCGCCGCGAGATGCAGTGGGCGGCCCGCATCAACAACGCCCTCGAGGAGTCGCGCTTCGAGCTCTTCCGCATGACGATCCTGCCGCTGCAGGCCGAGGACGCGGGCGAGCACTTCGAGCTATTGCTCAGGATGCGCGACGAGAGCGGCAAGATCGTCGCCCCGGACCAGTTCATCGCGGCCGCCGAGCGCTACGGCATCACGCCGTCAATCGACCGCTGGGTGATCGACAGCGCGTTCCGGTGGCTGGTGTCGGAGGCCGACGAGCGCAAGCGTCTGACCATGTGCTCGATCAACCTGTCTGGCCAGAGCCTCGGCGACGACAAGTTTCTGCCCTACGTGATCGAGCAGTTCCACAGGAGCGGCATCGACGGCAGCAAGATCTGCTTCGAGATCACGGAAACGGCGGCGATCGCGAACTTCTCGCAGGCGAGCCGCTTCATACAGGCGCTGAAGGAGCTCGGCTGCAAGTTTGCGCTCGACGATTTCGGCACGGGCCTCTCGTCGTTCGGCTACCTGAAGCACTTCCCGGTCGACTTCCTGAAGATCGACGGCAGCTTCGTGAAGGGTGTGCTGCACGACCCGATCGACCGCGAGATGGTGCGCTCGATCAACGAGATCGGACACCTGACCGGCAAGCAGACCATCGCGGAGTGGGCGGAGAACGCGGAGATCATCGAAGTGCTCCGCGGACTCGGCGTGGACTATGCGCAGGGCTACGGGGTTTCTCAGCCCCAGCGCGTTCAGAGAGCTGCCATCGCGTGATCAAGAGGGGACAGTCACCTTTGCCTCAGAGCAGGCAAAGGTGACTGTCCCCGTAGCCCTAGAAGGGCACGCCGTGAGTAGCGCCTGCCATGCACAGCAACATCGGGATTGAAAGGATGTAGTTGATGCGCGAGGCGTAGAGCGCCGTCTTGCGCGCCGCGGCTTTCTGCTCGTCGGTTGCCGGCTTGAGTCCCAGGATCTTCTGCTGGTTCGGCCAGATGAACACCCAGACGTTGAACAGCATGATCGTGCCGAGCCAGGCGCCGACGCCGATCACGAACTGGTATGCATTGAACTGGTCGCCGCCCAACCCAAGCGCGAGAGCGCCGAGTGCACCGGCGCGTGCGAGATACCAGAATCCCGTCAGCCAGGTGACCGCAGCCGACCAGCGGAACCAGAGCAGTGCCCGCGGCGCCACGTACTTGGTGATACCCGCGCCGCCCGGGCCGCCCTTGTCCGCGGCCGCTTCCGCCAGGGCGGGCACCTGCACGGCGTTGAAGTAGTAGAGGAGGCCGATCCAGGTGATGCCCGCGATGATGTGCAGCCAGCGAGCGAGCCCCAGCTCGTTCCAGCCGCCGTCAACCGCGAGCACCGCGAACAGGATCGCGAGCACGAAACCGGTGATGAGGGAACCCTTGACGCTCGTGAGCGGATTCATGTCATGCCTCCCCTGGATTCATTGAAGAATAGGGCAGCCACCCCCATAATTCAACGCGTTAGCGCAACCCGACATGGACGAACGCGGCCCCAGCTCCCCTTGTCTCAATATCTGCTCGCTGGACGATCGGGGCGTTTGCCGGGGCTGCTTCCGGACCCTCGCCGAAATCGCCGAATGGACGCGGATGACCGCGGACGAGCGTTGGGAGACGGTGGCGAGGTCCGAGGCTCGGCGCCTCGCGGATGAAAAGGAGCGTGGTACTCGATGAGCGAAGAAACGATGACCCGGCGCATACGTGAGCAACTCGATTCCGCCCCGGTCGTGCTGTTCATGAAAGGCACGCCGGATTTCCCGCAGTGCGGATTCTCGGCACAGACGGCCGGCGCCCTGCGGGCGCTCAAGGCGGACTACCGTCACGTCAACATCTTCGAGGAGCCGGAACTGCGCGAGGCGCTCAAGGCCTATTCGAACTGGCCTACGTACCCGCAGCTCTACGTGAAGGGCGAGCTGGTGGGCGGCTGCGACATCGTGACCGAGATGTACCGCTCGGGAGAGCTCAGGACGCTGCTCCAGGAAGCCGGCGCGATCGCCGAGAACTGAAGGGGACGGTCACCTTCAGCGACTGCTGACTACCTGCAGGCTCCGACTTTGGCTGAAGGTGACCGTCCCCTTCAGTTCTCACTCCGGTGCGGGCTCGAGGAGCGGATTCGGCGGCTCGGCGGGAACGGTCGCAGCAAGCCGCTCGGCCGCCGCCTCGTAAATCGGCTGAAACTGGTTGCAGATGAGACAGAACAGATCGGCCGTCCGCTCGGCGTCGTAAGCGGCGGAGTGCGCTTCCCCGGAATTCCACTCGAGGCCGGCGGCCTGCGCAGCGCGCGACAGCACCGTCTGGCCGTAAGCGACGCCGGCGAGCGTCGCGGTGTCGAAGCAGGAGAAGGGGTGGAAGGGATTCCGCCGGATTCCGGCGCGCGCGACCGCGGCATTGAGGAATCCGAGGTCGAACGAGGCGTTGTGGCCAACCAGGATCGCGCGCGTACACTCCTGCTCGCGGACTGCGCGGCGCACCTCGCCGAAGATCGTGCCGAGAGCGTCGCCCTCGGTCGAAGCGATGCGAAGCGGATGCCAGGGATCGATGCCGTTGACCGCGAGCGAGGCGGGATCGAGCCGTCCCCCGTCGAACGGCCGCACGTGCTCGCGAAACGTAGGGCCGCGCACGAGCCGGCCTTCGGCGCCGATCGACAGCAGCACGGCAGCGATCTCGAGGAGCGCGTCGGTCGCGGCGTTGAAGCCGCCGGTCTCCACGTCCACCACGACCGGGAGAAAGCCCCGAAACCTGTCGCGCATCGCGGGCGCCGCTGCATTCATGTCGTTGGCGCCTGATCGCGGAGCTTCCATTCGAGCCGCTCGCCCGCGCACATCGGCACGACCTCGCCGGTGCCGAACGGGAAGCTCGCGGGAATCGTCCACGGCCTGCGCTCGAGGACGATGGATCCGGCATTGCGCGGCAGGCCGTAGAAATCCGCTCCATGGTGGCTCGCGAAGGCTTCCAGGCGAGCGAGGCGGCCGGCCTGCTCGAAGGCCCGGGCGTAAAGCTCGATGGCCACCGGAGCCGAGAAGACGCCGGCGCAGCCGCAGGACGATTCCTTGGCGCTGCGCGCATGCGGTGCGCTGTCGGTGCCGAGGAAGAAACGCGGATGGCCGCCGGTGGCGGCTTCGACGAGGGCCTCGCGATCGCGCTCGCGCTTGAGGATCGGCAGGCAGTAGAGATGTGGCCGCAGTCCTCCACGAAACATTTCGCTGCGATTGAACAGGAGGTGCTGCGGCGTGATCGTCGCCGCGACGCGCGCCCCGGCCGAGCGCACGAAATCGACGCCGGCGGTGGTCGTCACATGCTCGAGCACCACCCGCAGCCCGGGATGGCGCCTGACGAGGGGAACGAGCTCCCGCTCGATGAAGTCGCTCTCGCGGTCGTAAGGGTCGATGTCGTCGCCGGTCGCCTCGCCGTGAAGCTGCAGCACGACGTTTCGCTCTTCCATGCGCGCGATCGCCGCCTCGCAGCGCGCAAGGGAGGTCACGCCGGCGTCCGAATGGGTCGTCGCGCCCGCCGGATAGCACTTGACGCCCACGATGAATCCGCTCTCCGCGACGCGGTCGATCTCCGCTGGAACGGCACGATCCGTCAGGAAGAGCGTCATGAGTGGCTGGAACCCGGTGTCCGCGGGCAGCGCGGCGCGGATCCGGTCGCGATAGCCGGCCGCGGCGGCGGTACTCGCGACCGGCGGCTTGAGGTTCGGCATGACGACGGCGCGCGCGAAGGCGCGGGCTGTCCACGCGACGACCGCCGAAAGCTCCGGGCCGTCCCGCAGGTGCAGGTGCCAGTCGTCCGGCCTCGCGATCTTCAGTGTGGGAATCGGGCTCGACAAAGAGGCTTTAATCTTGACCCGCGGGCGCCGCAGACAGGATCATATCGGGCCGGCCGCCGGCGTGGGAATGAATCCGAGGACGCTCGATGGCTGACGGCCCCCACAGCGACGATGTCGATCCGCTCGAAACCCGGGAGTGGCTCGAGTCGATCGATTCGGTGCTGAAGGTCCACGGTCCCGACCGCGCCCATTTCCTGCTCGACCGGCTCATCGATCACGCGCGCCGCTCGGGCGCCTGGCTTCCGTTCAAGGCGAACACCGCCTACGTCAACACGATTCACATTTCGCGCGAGAAGCCGTATCCCGGCGATCGCGCGATCGAGCGGCGCATCGAAGCGCTGATCCGCTGGAACGCGGTCGCGATGGTCGTGCACGCGAACCGCGTCAGCACGGAGTACGGCGGACACATCGCGACCTATGCGTCGTCGGCGACCCTGTACGAAGTCGGATTCAATCATTTCTGGCGTGCGCCGTCCGACCATCATCGCGGCGACATGATTTTCGCGCAGGGACATTCGAGCCCCGGAATCTACGGGCGCGCTTATCTCGAGGGACGGCTGACCGAGGAACAGCTCAGGCACTTCCGCCAGGAAGTCGGCGGCAAGGGGCTTTCCTCCTACCCGCATCCCTGGCTGATGCCGGACTTCTGGCAGTACCCGACGGTCTCGATGGGCCTCGGCCCGTTGCAGGCGATCATGCAGGCGCGCTTCGTGCGCTACCTCGAGCATCGCGAGCTGGTGGAGCCCTCCGACCAGAAGGTCTGGTGCTTCCTCGGCGACGGCGAGATGGACGAGCCCGAATCGATGGGCGCGCTCACAATGCCCGTGCGCGAAAAGCTCGACAACCTCGTCTTCGTGATCAACTGCAACCTGCAGCGCCTCGACGGGCCGGTGCGCGGCAACGGCAAGATCATCCAGGAGCTCGAGGCCGCATTCCTCGGCGCGGGCTGGAACGTCGTCAAGGTGATCTGGGGCGGCCGCTGGGATCCGCTGCTCGCGCGCGACGCATCAGGCCTCCTGCGCAAGCGCATGGAGGAGGCGGTCGACGGCGAGTACCAGAATTTCAAGGCGAAGGGCGGCGCGTACACGCGCGAGAATTTCTTCGGCAAGTATCCCGAGTGCCTGGAGCTCGTCGCTAACCTGTCCGACGACGAGATCGCGCTCCTCAATCGCGGCGGCCACGACTCGGTCAAGGTCTGGAACGCCTACGCGTCGGCCGTCGGGCACAAGGGGCGGCCCACCGTGATCCTCGCAAAGACGGTCAAGGGCTACGGCATGGGGAAGGCCGGCGAGGCGCTGAACGTCACGCACCAGCAGAAGAAGATGGACGACGAGGCGCTGAAGGCCTTCCGCGACCGCTTCAATATCCCGGTCACCGACGACGAAATCGCGCGCGTGCCGTTCTTCCGTCCCGCCGAGGACAGCGCCGAGATGCAGTACCTCATGGAGCATCGCAAGGCGCTCGGCGGCTCGCTGCCGGTGCGCCGGACGAACGCGCCGGCGCTCGTCGTGCCCGCGCTCGAGGCTTTCAAGAACCTGCTCGACGGCAGCGAGGGCCGCGAGATCTCGACCACGATGGCCTTCGTGCGAATCCTGACGCAGCTCCTCAAGGACAAGCACATCGGCGCGCACGTGGTGCCCATCGTGCCGGACGAGGCGCGCACCTTCGGCATGGAAGGCCTGTTCCGCCAGATCGGCATCTATTCGTCGGTCGGCCAGCTCTACACGCCGCAGGACGCGGATCAGCTCATGTACTACAAGGAAGACCGCAAGGGCCAGATGCTGGAGGAGGGCATCAATGAAGCGGGCGCCTTCTGCTCGTGGATGGCTGCGGGCACGGCCTACGCTAATCACGGGATCAACATGATCCCGATGTACATCTTCTATTCGATGTTCGGCTTCCAGCGCATCGGCGACTTTGCCTGGGCAGCCGGCGACATGCAGGCGCGGGGATTCCTGCTCGGCGCGACGGCGGGTCGCACGACGCTCGCCGGCGAGGGCCTGCAGCACCAGGACGGCCATAGCCACCTGCTGGCGTCGACGATCCCGAACTGCGTCGCCTACGACCCGTGCTTCGCGTACGAGCTCGCCGTCATCATGCAGGACGGCCTGCGTCGCATGTACGCGGAGCAGGAGAGCATTTTCTATTACATCACCTGCATGAACGAGAATTACGCGCACCCGGCGATGCCGAAAGGCGTCGAGCAGGGAATCCTGCGTGGCATGTACTTGCTTCACATCGGAGGCCGCGGAGCGGTGCGCGCGACGCTTTTTGGGTCCGGCACGATCCTGCGCGAAGCGCTCGCGGCAGCAGTGCTACTCGAGTCGGAGTTCGGCATTCCGGCCGATGTCTTCAGCGTCACGAGTTTCACGGAGCTGCGGCGCGACGCGCTTTCCGCCGAGCGGGAGGCGATGCTGCGCCCCGGCGACAAGCCGCGGCAGCCCTGGGTGCGGGAGTGCCTGTCCGGACGGCAGGGGCCGTTCATCGCGGCGACCGACTACATGAAGACGGTGGCCGACCAGATCCGGCAATGGGTGCCCGGCCGCTTTGTCGCCCTCGGCACGGACGGCTTCGGCCGCAGCGACTCGCGCCAGGCCTTGCGCGGCCATTTCGAGGTGGATCGCCACTGGATCGTGGTCGCTGCCCTCAAGGCGCTCGCCGACGAAGGGCGCATCGACCGCTCGAGCGTCACGCTCGCGATGAAGAAGTTCGGCATCGATCCGGCCAAGCCTGATCCCGTGGTGAGTTGAGCGTGGCAGCTCGAACCACGATCGTGGTGCCGGACCTCGGCGATTTCCACGACGTCGAGGTCATCGAGGTTCTCGTCAAGGCGGGCGATTCGGTCGTCGTCGACACGCCGCTCATCACGCTCGAGACCGACAAGGCGACGATGGACGTCCCGTCGACGGCGGCGGGCAAGGTCGCGGAAGTTCCGGTGAAGAAGGGCGACCGCGTATCCAAGGGCTCCGCGGTCGTCATCCTGGAGTCGGCCGGTGGCGAGGCGGCTGCGAAATCGACTGCGTCCGCAAGGACGGCCAGCGCGGCGGCGCCCGCGAAGGCGGCAGCCGCGGCGGCGAAGCCGGCCGGTGAATCCGCGTCACTCGAAGTCCGCGTGCCGGACCTCGGCGATTTCAGGGACGTCGAGGTCATCGAAGCGCTGGTGAAGGAGGGCGACAGCGTCGCCCTCGAGTCGCCGCTCGTTACGCTCGAGACCGAAAAGGCGACGATGGATGTGCCCTCATCCGCCGCGGGCAGCGTCGCGAAGCTGCATGTCTCCAAGGGATCGCGCGTCAATGCGGGGGACCTCGTGGCGACGGTCCGTGGCAGCAGGCCGGCAGCGGTCGAGCCTGCGGCAAAGTCGACTGTGCAGTCCGCGGCCCCGGGCCCGGAAGCGACTGTCCGGATGACGGTATCCGCTGCAGCGCCCGCGGGCGCCACGCCACTGCCGGACGTGCGCGGCGCCCATGCGGGCCCGTCCGTGCGGCGCTTTGCGCGCGAGCTCGGCGTCGACCTGACGCGGGTCACGGGCACCGGATTCAAGGGCCGCGTCAGCGAGGATGACGTCAAGGCCTTCGTCAAGAAGGCGCTTGCCAGTCCGGCGCGTGTGGAAACCGCGGGCGGAGCCCTGCCGCGCGTGCCGGACGTGGACTTCGCGGCCTTCGGCCCCGTCGAAGTGAAGCCGCTCGGACGCATCCAGAAAATTTCCGGCGCCCGGCTGCAGGCAAGCTGGGTGAACATCCCGCACGTCACTCAGCATGACGAGGCGGACATCACCGAGATGGAGAAACTCCGCGCCTCGCTCAAGGATCGCGCTTCCAGTCTCGGCATCAAGCTGACGCCGCTCTCCTTCATCGCCAGGGCCTGCGCGAAAGTGATTGCGCAGTTCCCGAACTTTGCGAGTTCGCTCGACGCCGCTGGCCAGAACCAGGTGTTCAAGAAATACCTGCACCTCGGCTTCGCGGCCGACACGCCGAACGGGCTCGTCGTGCCCGTCATCCGCGACGCCGGGCGCAAGGACATCTACGAGCTCGCTCGCGACCTCGGCGAGCTCGCGGGCAAGGCGCGCGCCGGGAAATTGACGGCCGTCGAGATGCAGGGCGGTTGCTTCACCATTTCGAGCCTCGGCGGGATCGGCGGAACCGCATTTACGCCCATCATCAACGCGCCCGAGGTGGCGATCCTCGGCGTTTCAAAGTCGCAGCAGCGTCCGGTGTGGAAGGGTGGCAAGTTCGAGCCGCGCCTCATGCTGCCGCTGTCGCTTTCCTACGATCACCGCGTCATCGACGGCGCCGAGGCCATACGATTCGTCGTCGCCCTCGCCGAAGCGCTCGCCTCTCCGCAAAGCCTCACCGAGGCCGTGCCTTGAGCCAGGCGGTCGAGCAGCGGGTGCCGGATCTCGGCGAGTTCCACGACGTCGAAATCATCGAGGTGCTGGTCAAGGCGGGCGACCGCGTGGAGCGCGAGACCCCGCTCATCACGCTCGAGACCGACAAGGCGACGATGGACGTTCCCGCGACGGTCGCCGGCGTGGTGCAGGAGGTCAAGGTCCGCAAGGGCGATCGGGTGTCGAAGGACTCGCTGATCGCGCTCGTGAGCTCCGGCGCGGACGATACCGTGAAGATCCCGGGCCTGCGCAAGACGGCGATGCTGGATTCGCCGTCGCCACCGCCGTCGGCGAAACCAGCGACGAAGCCCGGAGGGACGGGCAGCGGGCCGGCTGCGGACGTGTCGACGCAGCTGCTCGTCATCGGCGCGGGCCCCGGCGGCTACACGGCGGCGTTTCGCGCGGCCGACCTTGGGCTCTCCGTGACGCTGGTGGACCGCTGGCCGCAGCTCGGCGGCGTCTGCCTCAACGTCGGCTGCATCCCGTCCAAGGCGCTCCTGCATGCCGCGCGCGTCATCGAGGAAGCCGAGTCGATGTCCGCGAACGGCATCCGCTTCGCGAAGCCCGAAATAGATCCCCAGGCATTGAAGCAATGGAAGAACCGCATTGTCGGCAAGCTGACCGCGGGCCTCGCGATCCTCGCCAAGCAGCGCAAGGTGAGCGTCGTCCGCGGCCAGGCGCGTTTCAAGTCGCCGCATCGTGTCGAAGTCCGCGGCGAGGATGGCGCCAGGCAAGTCATCGGCTTCGAGCTGTGCATCGTCGCCGCGGGCTCCGAGCCCGCGCGCATCCCGGGCCTGCCGGACGACCCGCGCGTGGTCGATTCGACCGGCGCGCTCGAGCTCCGCGACTTGCCTTCGAGGCTGCTCGTCATCGGCGGCGGCATCATCGGCCTCGAGATGGCCTGCGTGTACGACGCGCTCGGCTCGGAAGTGAGCGTCGTCGAGCTCACGGACACGCTGATGCCGGGTTGCGACCGCGATCTCGTGCGCCCGCTCGAGAAGCGCCTGCGCGCGCGGTACGCCTCGATCCTGACGGGAACGCGCGTGACGGGCGTCGAGGCGACGAAGCAGGGACTTCGCGTCAGCTTCGACGGCAAGGACGCCGGCGAGCCCCGCGAATACGACCGCGTGCTCTGTGCCGTCGGCCGGGTCCCGAACGGCAAGACAGTCCGCGCCGAGGCGGCAGGCGTCGCCGTCGACGACCGCGGCTATCTCGCGGTCGACCGGCAGATGCGCACCAATGTGCCGCACATTTTCGCGATCGGAGACATCGTCGGCCAGCCGATGCTGGCGCACAAGGCGACGCACGAGGGCAAGGTCGCGGCCGAGGTCGCGGCCGGACAGAAAAGCGCTTTCGATGCGCGCGTGATTCCGTCGGTCGCATACACGGATCCCGAGGTCGCCTGGGTGGGTGAGACCGAGACCGAGGCAGAGGCTTCGGGACGCAAGCTCGAGAAGGGCCTGTTCCCGTGGATGGCGAGCGGACGCTCCCTTTCGCTCAATCGCGACGAGGGATTCACGAAACTCCTGTTCGATCCGGAAACCCATCGCGTGGTCGGCGGAGGGATCGTCGGATCCAACGCCGGCGACCTGATTTCGGAAGTCGCGCTCGCAATCGAGATGGGTGCTGTTGCCGCCGACATCGGCCTCACGGTGCACCCGCACCCCACGCTGTCGGAGACCGTGGCCTTCGCGGCTGAAGCATACGAAGGCACGCTGACGGACCTGTTCATCCCGAAGAAGAAGTAGCGAGCGCCTCCCCGGGAGTCTTGTCAGGATACAGGCAGATGTCCCGAATGGGACAATGCGGGCAAAGCGGTTTGCGTGCCTTGCAGACGTAGCGCCCGTGCAGGATCAGCCAGTGATGCGCGCCAGCGCGAAACTCCGCCGGCACGACCTCGACCAGGCGGTCCTCGACTGCGCGCACCGTCTTGCCAGGCGCGAGACCCGTGCGATTCGCGACGCGGAAAATGTGCGTGTCGACCGCGATCGTCGGCTCGCCGAAGGCCGTGTTGAGCACGACGTTTGCGGTCTTCCGTCCGACCCCCGGCAGAGCCTCCAGCGCTGAGCGCTCCCGCGGCACCTCGCCGCCGTGGCGGGCGAGCATGAGCCGCGTGGCTTCCATCACGTTTCGCGCTTTCATTCTCCAGAGGCCGATCGTGCGGATGTAGCCGGCCAATCCCGGCTCGCCGAGCGCGATCATCGCCTGCGGCGTGCTCGCGACTTCGAACAACGGCCTGGTCGCGAGGTTGACGCTCTTGTCGGTCGCCTGGGCCGAGAGGATCACCGAGACGAGGAGCTGGTACGGTGAGAGGTAGACGAGCTCCGTGTCGGGCCTTGGATTCGCAGCACGCAGGCGCTCGAAGAGAAGGCGGATTTCCACGGCTCCGAGCATTCGGCCGATGTGCCCGCGGGCCTTGCGACGCGTGGCTTTCGGCTTGCGACGGCCGCTAGACGCCATGTCGATGATCCATCCGCGCGACCCGGGCCTCATAGCGGCGGCGGAATCGAATGGCGCGCTGCGCGATCGCGCCAGCCGCGAGCGGCTCGGACGGCAGGCCCGGCGCGGGAATCATGTGGATGCAATCGACGGGGCAGGTCGGTACGCAGAGCTCGCAGCCGCTGCACTCGTCGGCGATGACGGTGTGCATGCGCTTGCGCGCCCCGATGATGGCGTCGGTCGGGCAGGGCTCGAGGCAGCGCGCGCAGCCGATGCAGGCCGGCTCGTCGATCCAAGCGACGAGCGGCGGTGCTTCCGTGCCGCAAGCGGGATCGAGCGGCTCAGGCGGGCGGCCGAGGAGGGCGGCGAGATCTTCGATCAGCCGCGCACCGCCCGGCGGACAGCGGTTCAGTCGCGTTTCGCCGCGCGCGAGCGCTTCGGCGTACGGCCGGCAGGCGTCGTAGCCGCAGCGCCGGCACTGTGTCTGCGGGAGCAGCGCATCGATGCGCGAGGCGAGTTCGTTCGCATCGATTGCCATTGCGGCACTCAGCTGACCTTCATGCCGGCCTTGACCCCGGCGTCGGGTGAAAGGAGGAACAGGCCCGTATCGTCGGATGCAACGAGCGCCATGCCTTCGGACACGCCGAATCGCAGCTTCTTCGGCTTCAGGTTGGCGACGATCACGACGTGGCGACCGACGAGCTGGCCGGGTTCGTAGGATCCGCGGATGCCGGCGAATACCGTGCGGCGCTCGCCGCCGAGATCGACGCTGAGCCGGAGCAGCCGGTCCGCACCCTCGACGAACGAGGCCTCTTCGACGCGCGCGACGCGCAGGTCAATGCGCGCGAATTCCTCGGCGCTGATCTGGAGGGGACCCGCTGCCGAAGCCGGATCGTCTGGTGCCATGGGGATCTCCACGAGTCTCTGCACGCTGGCCGCATCGACGCGGGTCGCGAGCGGCTGGTAGTCGCCGATCGCGGTGCCGAGCAGCGGCGTCTCGATGTCGCGCCATTGATGGATGCGCTGACCGAGGAAGGAATCCGCGCGCTCCGCGATCACCGGCAGGACCGGTTTCAGGTAGGTCATCAGCACGCGGAACAGGTTGATGCCCTGCGTGCACACGGCCTGGACTTCCGCCGCGCGGGCCGGGTCTTTCGCCGCGAGCCAGGGTTTCTGGCGGTCGACATAGAGGTTGGCACGGTCGGCGAGCGCCATGATCTCGCGCACCGCCGCGGCATATTCGAGCGACTCCCAGGCCTCCATGATACCGGCGCCGGCGTCCACGAATTCCCGGTAGAGGCCGGGCTCCGGCAATTCCGTGGCCAGGCGGCCACCGTACCCGCGATGGATGAAGCTCGCGCAACGACTCGCGATATTGACGAGCTTGCCGACGAGGTCCGCGTTGATGCGCGTCGCGAACTCGTCGAAGTTGAGGTCCACGTCCACGAGCCCCGGCCCAAGCTTCGCCGCCAGGAAATAGCGGAAGTATTCGGGCGGCAGGGCCTTGAGATATCGTTCCGCCGTGACAAACGTCCCGCGCGACTTCGACATCTTCTCGCCGTTCACTGTCAGGAAGCCGTGGGCGTGCACCGCAGTCGGCTTCCGGAAGCCCGCGCCCTCGAGGGTCGCCGGCCAGAACAGCGAATGGAAATACAGGATGTCCTTGCCGATGAAATGGTGCAGTTCCGCGGTGCTTTCGGCGTTCCAGTACTCGTCGAAGGAAATGCCGCGTCGGTCGCAGAGATTCTTGAAGCTCGCCATGTAGCCGACGGGTGCGTCGAGCCACACGTAAAAGTACTTGCCCGGCGCGTCGGGGATCTCGAATCCGAAATACGGCGCGTCGCGCGAGACGTCCCAGTCGCGCAGCCCCGCCTCGAACCACTCGTCGAGCTTGTTGGCGACCTCCTGCTGCAGCGCGCCGGACCGCGTCCACTTCCGCAGCATCGGCTCGAAATCGGCCAGGCGGAAGAAAATGTGCTCGGACTCGCGCTCAACGGGACGAGTCCCGCTGACCACGGAAACCGGGTCGATCAGGTCGAGCGGTGTGTAGGTCCCGCTGCAATTGTCGCAGCTGTCGCCGTACTGGTCAGGGGTCCGGCAAATCGGGCAGGTTCCCTTGACATAGCGGTCCGGCAGGAACATGCCGGCAGTCTCGTCATAGGCCTGCCGGACGCTGCGTCGCGTGATGTGCCCGGCCTTCGATAGCGACTCGTACATCCGCACCGTCAGGCGGCGATTCTCCTCGGAATGGGTGGTGTAGTAGTTGTCGAAGCCGATGCCGAAAGCCGCAAAGCTGCGCCGCCGCTCCGCGCCCACCTGCTCGATGAGCTGTTCCGGCGTGATCCCTTCCGACTGTGCCTTGAGCATGATCGGCGTGCCGTGGGTGTCGTCCGCGCACACATAGATGCACTCATGGCCTGCGAGCTTCATCGCCCGTACCCAGATGTCGCACTGTATCGCCTCGGTGATGTTGCCGAGATGCGTCAGCCCGTTCGCGTAGGGCAGGGCGCTCGTGACCAGGATGCGGCGCGCCATGCCTTCGTCAGTCCTGTTCGCGCAGCGGCTCGAACTTGGTCTTGTTGATGGATTTCTCGTAGGCGGCGCGGCCAGTGATCAATCCCTGGTCGTAGAGCTGTTCGATCGCCGAATCCATCGTGCGCATTCCTGCTGCCGCGCCGGACTGCATCGTCGTTTCGAGCTGGTCGATCTTGCCCTGGCGGATGAGATTCGCCGCCGCCGGCGTATTGACCAGCACCTCGAGTGCCGCGACGCGCCCGGCCACGCCCTTGCGCGAGATCAGCTGCTGCGACACGACGCCGCGCAGCGAGGTCGAGAGCATCGTCCGCACGTGGCTCTGCTTGTCGGCGGGGAAGGCGTTGACCATGCGGTCCACGGTCGCCGCCGCGCCGTTCGTGTGCAGCGTGGCCATGACGAGGATGCCCATTTCGGCGGCCGTGATCGCGGTCGAGATGGTCTCGAGGTCGCGCAGCTCGCCGACCAGGATCACGTCCGGGTCCTCGCGCAGGGCCGACAGCAGGGCCGTCGCGAACGACTCGGCATGGACGCCGACTTCGCGCTGGCTGATCAGGCAGTTCTTGCGCGGGTGCACGAACTCGATCGGGTCCTCGATGGTCAGGATGTGTCCCTTGAGGCGCGAATTTATGTCGTCGATCATGGCGGCGAGCGTCGTCGACTTGCCGGAGCCCGTCTTGCCGGTCACGAGGATGAGCCCGTTCGAGACCTTGCAGAGGTTTCGCACGGCCTCCGGCATCTTGAGCTGCTCGAGCGTCTGGGCCTTCGACGGAATCGCGCGGAAGACCGCGCCCAAGCCGTTCAGCTGGCGCAGGACATTGACCCGGAAGCGGGCAATCGTTCCCAGCGTGTACGCGAAATCCGTGCCGTCGCGGGTCTCGAGGCGGTCGAGCGCCTTGCGCGGCATGATCTCGTACACGGCCTCGCGCACGAAGTCGGCGCCGAGGCGCTCGGTCCTCAGATTTGACAGCTTGCCGTACTGCCGGATGCGCGGCGGGTCGCCCGCCATGAAATGCAGGTCGGAGCCGTCGCGCTTCAGGATCTCTTCGAGGTACTCGTCAATTTTCGCCAAGGCAGCCTATCACTCCAGGGTTTCAAATTTCGGCAGCAGGCTGCGGTCCACGACGAACTTCGAGAACAGCTTCTTGTCCGCCGCGTAGATATAGGCGTCGTCCGGATCGACCTCCTTCGCCTTGATGGCGCGGAGCAGCGCCTGGTCCATCAGCTCCATGCCGACGTCCTTGCCGGTCTGGAGCTGCGCCGGGATCTGGTGCGACTGGTCGGTCTGGATCAGCTTCGCGATCGCGCGGTTCATCATCATGATCTCGCAGACGGCGCGCCGCCCGCGGCCCTCCGGGCGCTTCACGAGCACTTGCGTGACGACGGCGATCAGGCTCTGCGCGAGGAAGCTCTTGGTCTGCTCGCGCTCGTCGGCCGGCAGCGCGTCGATCATGCGGTCGATCGTCTTGACCGCGCTCGTCGTATGGAGCGTGCCGAGCACGAGGTGGCCGGTCTCGGCGGCCGTCATCGCCATCGAGATCGTCTCCGGGTCCCGCAGCTCGCCGACCAGGATCACGTCCGGGTCCTCGCGCATCGCGGCGCGAACTCCCTCGGCAAAGGTGGGCAGGTGCGTGCCGAGCTCGCGCTGCACGACCTGGCTCTGCTTGCTGCGGTGGACGAACTCGATCGGGTCCTCGAGGCTGATGATGTTGAGCTTCTTGTTCGTGTTCAGGAGATCGATCATCGCGGCGAGCGTCGTCGACTTGCCGGTGCCGGTCGAGCCCGTCACCAGGACCATGCCCTGGTGGTAGTCGCAGAGCTTCGTGACGAGCGGGGGCAACGCGAGGGAATCGAGCGTCGGCACGTCGGCGGGAATCGTCCGGAACACCGCACCGACGCCTGAGTCCTTGCGGAAGACGTTGACGCGGAATCGCCCCCCTTCCTCGGACACGTACGAGAAGTCGACGTCGTGGCCCGCGCGAAACCTGTCCGCCAGGTTGCGCGAAAGGATCTCGGTGACATAGGCCTCGAGTTCCGGTGCAGCCAGCTCGCGGAACCGGATCGGGACCAGGTCGCCGTTCATGCGCAGCATCGGCGGCACGCCGACGGCCAGGTGGACGTCAGAACATCCCTGGGCGGACCCGAGCTTCAGGAAGGCGTCGATGCGCGGCATTGCGCCGCGAGTGAATCACAAGAATCGTTCCAGCGCCACACTGACCTCGTCCATCGACGCGAAGCGCTTTTCCTTGTCCACGGCCATGCATTTCATGACGGCGTCGGAAATGCCTTTTGGCAACGCCGGATTGAGGTCGATCGGCGGCTTGGCGCGGCCCTGGACGTGCTGGTACATGACCGACATGTGGTCGCCGCGGTGGTAGGGCGGAGTGCCGGTCAGCATCTCGTACATGATCACGCCGAGCGAGTAGATGTCCGCCCGCTCGTCCACCTTCTTGCCGAGGATCTGCTCGGGCGCCATGTACTTCGGCGAGCCGATCACGTAGCCGGTCTTGGTGAGCTGGGTGTCGCCCTGGTGCTGGGCCGCGGCGACTCCGAAGTCGACGATCTTGACGATTCCCTCGTCGTTGATCAGCACGTTTGCGGGCTTCAGGTCGCGGTGCACGATTCCGACCTGGTGCGCGACCGTCATGCCCTTTGCGACGTCCATGCCGAGCCGGACTGCGCGGCGCAGCGCGAGCGGCTTGCCGTCGGACACCTCCCCGCCAAGCGTGTGCGAAGGGAAGTACTCCATCGAGATCGCGTAGTTGCCGCGGATGTGCAGGAAATCGTAGATGCGGATCACGTTTGGGTGGGTGATCTTGCGGCTGTAGCGGAGCTCGTGCACGAATCGCTGCATCATCTCCTCGTCCTGGGAGATGCTCGGGTTCAGGAACTTCAGCACGAGCCGCTCGTCGACGACCGTGTCCTCCATCAGGAGCACGGTGCCGAAGGCACCGCGTCCGATCCGCTCGACGTACTTGTAGCGGCCTTCGATGATATCGCCGCTCTTGAGTGTGTTGATGTCCAGCCGCTGCAGCGACTCGGCCTGCTTCATGATCGCCGAAACGTCTGCCGACTCGATCAGCAGCGTGCGCTGCTGGTCGGCGCGTGCGGCAGCCGCCGCCGGTGTCAGCGTGCCGGGCGCCGCGACGATCGAGTCGCCGCCGAAGCGCGTGTCGAGCTCGGTGAGCGCGCGCTGCGCCGCGCCGGCGAGCGACTGGTCCGTCAGCGTGCTGAACGGAAGTATCTTCGCGCGCACGGCATCGACCGAACGGTCGTCGGCGAGGCGGGCGAGCGCGGACATGCCCTCGATCCGGATGTCGGTCTCGGAGCGGTCGAGCGCCCGCATGACGCCCTCGGTCGCGGCGGCGTCGCCGATCTTTCCGAGCGCCCGCACGACCGTCGGCGTGGACTTCGGGTTCGTCGTCAGCATCTCGATGAGCCGAGGCACCGCTTTCTTGCTGGCCATGTCCCCGAGCGCATCGACGGCCCGCTCGCTGACCCACCAGTCCTTGTCTTTGGTCGCCTCCATCAGGTAGGAAACCGCGCGCTCGTCCTTGGTCTGATTCAGGATCTCGATCGCGGTGCGGCGCACCTCTTCGTCCTTGTCTGAGACGAGCTCGAGCGCGGAACTGATGACCTGCGGGCCGCCGATCTTGCCGAGCGCATCGGCGGCCCGGCTGCGCACCCACCAGTCCGCATCGCGTATCGCCCTGAGCAGGTACTTGACCGAGCTGTCGTCGCCGACGACGTTCAGCACCTCGACCGCGGCGCGGCGCGCATGCTCCGACTCGTCCTTCAATATCTCCACGAGGTGGCGGACGGTTTCGGGATGCTTGCTCCGGCAGAGGAGCTCGATGGCCGGATTCTGGACGTCCATCTCCGGATCCCGAAGGAGGGGCGCAACGAGGGCCGGGTCGACCTGGTCTCTGCCATTCGCGATGGCGCGCAGCGCCGCCGACCGGACCAGCTTGTTGGGGTCCTTCAGCGTCCTCTGCAGCGCCGCGCGCACCTTGGGGGTGTCGAAGCGCGCCAGCAGCGCAATGATGTGCGTGCGGGCGATCGGATCCTTGCCTTCGACTCGGGCGACCAGCTCGTCCACGCTCGTGGCGTCCACCAGTTCGCCCGCGATGCGGAACAGGGCCGCCTTCTCGTTGGGGTCCTGCAGGTAGGCGGAATTGAGGAGCTCGCGAAGGTTGAAGCGGTTCTTCTGGGACGCAATGACGTCGAGGACCGCCGGTTTCGAAACTCCGGGCGCCTGCAGAAGCTCGAGCAACAGGTTTGGCGAATAGTTGCGGGAGGAGGCGAGCGCCCAGGCGACGCCCGCGACCGCGCGCGGATTCTCTTCCGCAAGGGCTTTCGCCAGCATCGGGAAGGACTTGTTATCGATGAGGGGCGTCAGCGCCTCGACGAACGCAATCGTCTCACGCTTGTCCGCCGTCGAAAGCGCGTCCACGATCGGTTGAATCGCGTTCTGGCCGAGGCCCTGGAGCCTGGTCAGTGCCGCTTTCGCCTTTGCGCTGGTCGGGTCGCCGCTCTCCCGTACCTCGGCAATGAGGCGATCCGCCCGGTAGCCTCCAAAAATTCCCATCCGACCCCGGCTGTTCTTTCAGGACCCAGGAAAAAAGCCGAACAATCAGTATGCCACAGCCCCCCGGCGGCCCGACCCAACGGGCGGCTTCGGATACAATGCCGCCCCCCAAATGGAATGAATAATGGCCACCGGCACGCAGGATCGCCTGACGAGCGCGCTCGGACACTATGTCGAACCGAATCTCGGCATGCGTCTCGCGGACGCCGGCGCAATCGAGGCGGTGCGCGACGGCCCGAATGGCCCCATCGTCCGGATCGTGCTCGGTTTTCCGGTCGGGGGCTACGTTGAAACGCTGCAACGGACGCTCGATGCGCATCTCTTGGCCGCCGGTATCGAGTCGCGGCCGACCTACGAGATCGAATCGCGCATCCCGGCATTCGTGGCCGACCCGCGCCAGCGGCCGCTTCCGGAGGTCGCGAACGTCATTGCCGTGGCGTCCGGCAAGGGCGGCGTCGGCAAATCGACGGTGGCCGCAAATCTCGCGCTCGCCCTCGCAGCCCAGGGGGCCCGGGCGGGACTGCTCGACGCCGACATCTATGGGCCGAGCATGCCGCGGATGATGGGGCTGTCAGGTGAGCGCCCCACGACGACCGACGGCAAGACGCTGGATCCGCCGCGCGGCCATGGCCTCCCGGTCATGTCGATCGGCTTCCTGGTCGACTCGGACCAGCCCATGGCATGGCGCGGACCGATGGTAACGCAGGCGCTCACGCAGATGCTCGCGGATACGCGCTGGGGCGCACTCGACTACCTGGTCGTCGACATGCCTCCGGGAACCGGCGACATCCAGCTCACGCTGACGCAGCGCGTGCCGGTTTCGGGCGCCGTCATCGTGACGACCCCGCAGGAGATCGCGCTGCTCGACGCCCGCAAGGGCCTGCAGATGTTCCGCAAGGTCGGCGTGCCGGTGCTCGGCATCGTCGAGAACATGGGCCTGCATCGCTGTCCGGCCTGCGGGCACGAGTCGCACGTCTTCGATTCGGGCGGCGGCAGGGCGCTTGCGGGGCGCTACGAGACGCTGCTTCTCGGCGAGCTGCCGCTCGACGGGGCGATCCGCGAACAGGCGGATTCGGGACGGCCGACGGTCGTCGCGGACCCGGGCTCGAGCATTGCCGCCGCGTTTCACGCGATCGCGCGCCGTGCCGCCGGTGCGCTCGCGGCGAGCGCCATCCGGGGCGCGGTCAAACTGCCGGAAATCAGGATCGAGGGCGAGCAATGACGATCAAGTCGGACAAGTGGATACGGCGCATGGCCGCGAAGGGAATGATCGAGCCGTTCGCAGAGGGGCAGGTTCGCGAGGCGAACGGCCGCAAGATCGTGTCCTACGGAACTTCGAGCTACGGCTACGACGTGCGTTGCGCTTCCGAGTTCAAGATCTTCACGAACATCAACTCGACCATCGTCGATCCCAAGAACTTTGACCCGAAGAACTTCGTCGACTTCGAGGGCGAGGTCTGCATCGTCCCGCCGAATTCCTTCGCGCTTGCTCGCACGATCGAGTACTTTCGCATTCCGCGGAATGTGATGGTGGCGTGTCTCGGAAAAAGTACCTATGCCCGATGTGGTTTAATCGTAAACGTAACTCCATTGGAGCCGGAGTGGGAAGGCCACGTTACGCTCGAGTTCTCGAATACGACGCCGCTCCCCGCGCGCATCTACGCGAACGAGGGCGTCGCGCAGATGCTCTTCTTCGAGTCGGACGAAGTCTGCGAGATCTCGTACAAGGATCGCGGCGGAAAGTACCAGGGCCAGAAAGGTGTGACGCTGCCGAGGACGTAAGAGGGGACAGTCCACCTTTGAGGGTGACAGCGACGGTCACCCTCAAAGGGGACAGTCCCCTTATCCGCCGGGCTGGTAGCGGCGGATGTAGGTCTGGAATCCGCGCTTGCCTTCGGTGCGCTGCTCGGCCTGGACGACCGCGAAGCCGAGTTTCGGCGCGTGCCAGGAGATCGTCTCGCGGTCCGATCCCTCGCGCGCGCTCCGGTAGACGACCGACTCGACGTCGCCGATCGCGGTCTTGACTGTCTCGCGCCGCAGGAGCGTGTAGCGGTAATACTTGACGCGGTCCTTCTCGATCATCGCAATCGTCCCGGGCTCGCGGCCGGCGCGCAGCCGGGCGAGCACGAGGGCCTGCATCGAGGCGGCATCCTGCAGGCCTGCGACCGTCGCGACATCCAGGGGCTCGTCTTCCGCCGTTCCCCGGACGCGTCCGGTGCGCCAGTCGAATTCGAGCGTCACGTCGCGGCCCGTGCGCTTCGTGCCGTCGTCGAAGAGGTAAGTGGCGGGGCGCGGGCCATCCGGCAGCAGCTCGAACTCCGAGCGCTGTTTCAGCGTGCCGGTCGCGATCATCCGGGCAAAGCCCACCGCGCTCGAGGTCGATTCCATCGCCCAGCGCGCGCCCGCGCGTGAAAGTTGCGTCCGGCTCGAGCCCACCGCCATGCGCCCGTAGCGCACGTCGTATTCCGCGACGAATGGCTCGAGCATGGCGTCTGCCGCCTCGGCCACGGGGAGGCGCGTCGCCGCAATGAGCGCGAGCAATCCGATCGTCATTGCCTTCAAGCGTCCTCCTCGACGATCTCCGGGCCAGGCGCACACCCGTCCAGCAGCGCCGCGCCGCCGAGCCAGGTGAGCCGGCCTGCGGCGAACCAGCCTACGGCCCGCGGATAAATAATGTGTTCGAGCCGCTGAACGCGCGCTGAAAGCGTGCCTTCGCCTTCGCCTGGCCTGACGGCGAGCCGTCCCTGGATGACTGCGGGACCCGCGTCGAGTTCCTCGACGACGAAATGCACGGTGCATCCGTGGTTCCCTTCGCCTGCCTCGAGGACGCGCCGGTGCGTGTGCAGCCCGCGGTACGCCGGCAGCAGGGAAGGGTGGATGTTCAGGAGGCGCCCCTGCCACCGCCTGACGAAGGCTCCTTCCAGGATCCGCATGTAGCCCGCGAGTGCAACGAGCTGCGCGCCGCTTCGTTCAAGGATTTCCGAGAGCCGGCGCCCGTACTCGTCGCGGCCCATGGCGGGAACGGGCTCGAGGACTGCCGTTTCCAGCCCGAGTCTTCGCGCCGCGTCCAATCCCGCGGCGTCCGGCCTGTCGCTCACGACTGAAACGATCCTTCCGTCGATGCGACCGTCGCGCGTCGCGCGCTCGAGCGCCAGCATGTTGCTGCCTCGCCCGGAGATCAGCACGGCGAAGGGCAGCGCCCCCATCAGCCGATCTGCACGCCCACGCCCGCGACGACCCCACCGATGACACTGGCCTCTTCGCCGGCGGCCCGCAGGAGATCGATGGCGGCGTCCGCCTCCGAACGCGCGAGCACGACGACCATACCGATGCCGCAGTTGAACGTGCGATGCATTTCCGCATCGCTGATGCGGCCGCTGGCCTGGATCCACTTCCACAGCGGCTCGCGCCGCCATGAGGCGGGGTCGAGGCGCACGCCGAGACCGTCGGGCAACACGCGCGGTATGTTGTCAGTGAGCCCGCCGCCAGTGATGTGCGCGAGGCCGTGAACGTCGAGCGCGGCCGCAAGCTTCAGGAGCGGCTTGACGTAGATCCGGGTCGGAACCATCAGGACATCGAGGAGTCGCGCGCCGTCGATGCGCGTCTCGGCGCCTGCGCCGGTCTCCGCGATGAGCCGCCGGATCAGCGAGTAGCCGTTCGAATGCGGACCCGAGGACGCAAGCCCGATGACGGCATCTCCCGCGCGCACGCGGCTGCCGTCGATGATCCGGTCGCGCTCCACGACGCCGACGCAGAAACCGGCGAGGTCGTAGTCGCCCTCCGAATACATGCCGGGCATTTCCGCGGTCTCACCGCCCACGAGTGCGCAGCCGGCCGCGAGGCATCCCTCGGCGATGCCCGCGATCACGCGCTCGGCCACGTCGACCGAGAGGCGGCCCGTCGCGTAGTAATCGAGGAAAAAAAGCGGTTCGGCGCCCTGGACGACGACGTCGTTCGCGCACATCGCCACGAGGTCCTGTCCGACACCGTCGTGGCGACCGGTGTCGATCGCGAGCCGAAGCTTGGTGCCGACACCGTCCGTCCCTGCGACCAGCACCGGGCGCTTCCAGCGGCCCTCGGGGATCTCGATCATCGCGCCAAAGCCGCCGACGCCGGCGAGCACTTCCGGGCGGTGCGTGCGTGCCACGCGCGGCTTGATGCGATCGACGAGTTCTTCGCCGGCATCGATGTCGACGCCGGCGTCCCGGTAAGTCAGCGAGGGGCGTTCTGTCATCGCGGGAATCCGGGCTGGGTCCGACAGGCCCGTCCGGCGGGCAGTGTACTATTGTAGCGTGAGCGCACGCCCCGACTTCGCCCCCGCAAGACGATTCCGCTCGTGGCTGGCCGTGCTCGTCCTCGCGGCGCTTGCCGTGCCGGGGCATGCAGAATCGCTCGGCGATCTTTATACGGTCACCGTTCCCTACACCGGCGAGAACGAGGCGGCCTTCCGTCAGGCCATGCGGGACATCCTCGTGCGCGTCACGGGGCGGCCCGATGCGCCGGACCTGGAGAATCTTGCGCCGCTGGTCGGACAAGCTTCGCGCTATGTCACGAGCTTCCGGCGCGCCGCCGGCAACCAGCTCACCGTCAGTTTCAACGGAACCGCGATCGAGAATGCCGTCGATGCCTCGGGCCTCGCGACCTGGGGCAGCAACCGGCCGGTCACGCTCGTCTGGCTCGCACTAGACCGCGGCGGCGGGCGGCGCGGCCTGGTGTCTTCGAGCGACACGAGCGCCGAGAAAGCCCGCGTCGACGCGAATGCCGCGCGCCGCGGCCTGCCGATCGTCTGGCCGGACGCGGGCGACGACCTCGTGCGCGCGATGCAGCAGGCCTGGTCGGGGAACCACGACGCTCTCATCGACGCGGCGCGTCGCTACGGCGCTGACGGAGTGCTGATCGGGCGCGCGCGGCAGAACGCGGCCGGAACTTACGAGGTGGACTGGAATTTCTCGGGCGCGGGCGTCGCTGGCAACGCCGCCGGCGAGCTCGAGACGGGACCGGAGCTCGCCTCCGAGCGCTATGCCGGCGTCTACGCCTCACACGGCGCGGCCCAGCGCAGCGAACAGATCGTGACGGTCACGGGCATCGGCTCGCTCGAGTCCTATGCTTCGGCGATGCGGACGCTGTCGAAGCTCGCGCCGGTGCGCGGCGTCTCGGTCGACGAAGTGACGCCGGATGCCGTGTCCTTCCGCGTGAATGTGCGCGGCGATCCGTGTGCACTCAACGACGCCATATTGCGCGACGGACGCCTGCAGCCCGTCGATACCGGGCGCCTGATCTACGCCATGTCGCCATGAAGCTGGTGACCATACCGAATCTCATCTGCCTGCTGCGGATGGCGCTGACGGTGCCGATCGTCGTGCTGCTCGCCGAAGGGCGTTACGGCCATACGCTCGTGCTGTTCGCGATAGCGGCGGCCTCCGACATCCTGGACGGCTACCTGGCCAAGACATTCGGCTGGACGAGCGAGCTCGGCAAGGTGCTCGATCCGCTCGCCGACAAATTGCTGCTCGTGAGCGTCTTCATCACGCTCGCCTTCGTCGGGCTTGTCCCGATCTGGCTCGCGACGATCGCCGTACTGCGCGATGTCGTCATCGGTGTCGGCGCCCTGGTCTACAAGTGGCTCTTCGGCCCGCTTGAGGGTCGCCCGACGGTGCCCTCGAAACTCAATACGCTGGTGCAGCTCCTGTTCGTGATCGCGGTCGTCTGGCGCGCGGCATTCCCGAGCCTGCCCGAGTGGGTTGTGCAAGGACTTGGCGCCGGCGTGCTCGTGACGACGGTCGTGAGCGGCGTCGATTACGTGCTCACGTACATCCGCAAGGCGATCGCGGTGAGCCGCGGGCGCCGCGGAACCGCGTGACGCTCCCGATGCGGGAGCAGGCCCGGAGACCCTGAGTGCGCCAGCTTCCGCTCGGGGTCCAGCTCGGCGTTTCGCTGCGCTTTGAATCTTACACGGCGGGCGACAACGCCGAGGCCGTCGAAGCGCTCCGGCGCCTCGCGAGCGGCGTCTCGAATGTTCCTGTCTGGATTTACGGTGGGAAGGGTTCCGGCAAGAGCCACCTCCTGCAAGCGGCCTGCGCGCAGGCGGGCGACGCCGGTCGTGCAACCGCCTACCTGCCGCTCGCCGACGTACGAAATGAAGGAGCCGCGATTCTTGACGGCTTCGAGCGCCTCGATCTCGTCGCACTCGACGACCTGGACGCGATTGCGGGCGACGATACCTGGGAGCTCGCCCTCTTTGCGCTCTTCAACGGGCTCGCCGAGCACGGTGGCCGGCTTGCCATGGCGGCCTTGCACGCCCCTGGCTCGATTGGAATCCGCTTGCCGGACCTCGTCTCGCGGCTTTCCGCTTCCCAGGTGCATCGCATTGAACCGCTCCCCGAGTCCGAGCAGCCCGCAGCCCTCATGCTGCGCGCCGGGCGCCGTGGGCTCGAGCTGCCTGAAGAAACGCTCGGCTTCCTGACCCGCCGCGCACCCCGGGACTTTGCGACGCTATGCCGCATGCTCGATGCGCTCGACAGCGAATCGCTGGCGGCGCAGCGCCGGCTCACCGTGCCCTTCGTTCGCGACTGGCTCTCGCGGAGCTAAACAAAGGGGAAAATAAAGAAATTAAGGGGACGCTCCCCTTCAGCAATGCAAAACTACGTTCATTCCTAGAAAATGCTGAAGGGGAGCGTCCCCTTAATTTCTTTATTTTCCCCTTCCTGATTACCAATGAGCCTCAGCCAATTTTACGAGGCGGTAGGGCATGGGTGGGGTGAACGCGGCATCCGCGCCCAAACGCCCCACCATGCCGGCGAGATCGAAGCGACGGTTGAAGCGG
>Ga0187893_10000314_pt1 | contig 125686 bp, 108 predicted proteins | sample MA1701074metaG_FD_139574 | JGI IMG/M metagenome (GOLD analysis project Ga0187893, IMG submission 139574) | White microbial mat communities from a basaltic lava cave in the Kipuka Kanohina Cave System on the Island of Hawaii, USA - MA170107-4 metaG ...
CGGGACACCGGCGAGACCGCCAATTCCCCGAACGCTTTGGCCTCCGCACGGAGGCCCGACTCCATCCCCCGTTCCAAGCTGGTCCGGATCACCGCGAGTGCAGCCAGCGGCGCCGGATAGTGTCCGCCGGTCTTCTTCATCAATTGCCGGCGCGCGGCCCGATACACCAGGAGTCGGCCCACCGCGGTGCCGTCGAGCAATTTTCCAGCGATCCCGCCACCAACCGCTCGCTTGGGCCTCTGGCCGCGAGCCAGCCGATCGGCAGCCTTGCAGGCGGTTTCGTCCAGAATGCTCGGGGGGACCAGCTCATCGACCATTCCGAGCTTGAACGCCTTGGCGGCTCGCTCGCTCCGGCCCGCGAGGATGATGTCGAGGGCCGCCCGGAGCCCGATCAGTCGGGGCAGCCTGCTGCATCCGCCGGCGCCGGGAAGCACCCCCAGCTGAATCTCCGGCAGCCCGAGCTGAGTCTTCGGATGGTCGGAGGCAACTCGATAGCTGCATGCCAGGGAGAGTTCGAGGCCCAAGCCGAGGCAGGTGCCGTGGATTGCCGCCACGATCGGCTTGGGGAACCCTTCGATCTCGGCGAGAAAAGCATGGCCCGCCCGGCTGGCGGCCTCCCCGTCGGCGGCCGTTCTAAACGCCACGAACTGATTGATATCGGCCCCGGCAATGAAGCTGTCGAGCTTGCCCGAGCGGATCACCACAGCTCGAACCGCGGAGTCCCGCGCGAGCGCCCCGAGAGCGGAGCTGAATTCGGCGATGGCCGGGGGCCCGAACGTGTTGACCGACTCGCCAGGAACATCGAGCTTGACCACCGCGATGCCATCCGCGACCGCAGTCGACAGAATCGCCATCGATCAGCTCCGCTCCAGCACCATGGCGAACCCCATGCCGCCTTGGGCGCAGATCGATATCAGGCCGAACTGCACCTCCCGCCGCTTCATCTCGTACCCGAGCGTGGTCGCGATTCGGGCGCCGGTGGCGCCGAAAGGATGACCGATCGCGATCGACCCGCCCATCACGTTGGTGCGATCCCAATCGATCTCGCCGACCGGCTCGATCCGCCCGAGCCGCTCGGCCCAGGCCTTCGAGCCCCACGCTTGAACGTTGGACAGGACCTGGGCGGCAAACGCCTCATGGATCTCCACGAGGCCCATGTCCTGGAGACGAAGACCCGCCCGGTCGAGCGCCTTGGGCACCGCGAACAAGGGGCCCATCAGTAGTTGCCAACTCGGGTCGACCGCGGCGACCGCGTAGCTTCGAATGGTAGCGAGCGGCGTTAGGCCGAGCGATCGGGCCCTCTCCCGTTCCATCAGCAGCACCGCCGCCGCGCCATCGGTGAGCGGCGAGGCATTGCCCGCCGTCACCGAGCCATAGCGACGATCGAAGACTGGTTTGAGCGCGGCCAACGCCTCCAGCGAGGAGTCAGCCCGGATCCCGTTGTCACTGGTGGTGATCTCGTCCATCGCCTCGCCGCCAAACCACGGCGCGATCTCGGCCGGGAGACGCCCGTCTGCGGTACCCGCGGCCGCCCGCTGGTGACTCATCAGGGCGTAGCGGTCCTGGGCCTCGCGGGAGATCCCGTTCTCCTTCGCCATTTTCTCGGCCGATTGACCCATCGTCTCGCCAGTCGACGGCTCGGCGATCGCGGGCGTCACCGGCACCAGGTCCCTCGGCCGCATCCGGGCAAGGACGCCAACCCGCTCCCCAAGGCCCTTGGCTTTGCTGGCGGCGACGAGGAGTTGGCTGAAACGACGGGAATGGAGAATCGGGATGTCGGAAAGCGACTCGACCCCGCCGGCGACCACCACGTCGGCGTGCCCGAGGACAATCTGATCTCGAGCGGCGCTGATCGCCTGACCCGCCGAGGCACAGGCCCGGTTGAGCGAATACGCCGGAATCGTCCGGGGAAACTGGGGCAGGAGGCTCACCTCCCGGGCAACGTTCGGCGCCGCGAGGTTCGGAACGACCTGGCCGAAGATCACCTCGTCGACGATCGCGCCCGCCACCCCGCTCCGTGACAACAACTCCCGAGCCGCATACCGCGCCAGCGCCACCGGACTGACGTCCTTGAACACGGTACCGGACCGGGCAAAGGGGGTGCGGACACCTTCGACGATCACCGCCTGGCGCGGGGCCATGGAATTACTTTGTTCGTCGGGCGAGTACGCTGGCGACCGCGGCCCATTGAGCGTTGTCGGCGGGCTCGAACGCCTCCCGCCCGTAGACAACCGTGAGCGGGGCGACCAGACTCGTCACTTCGCCGAACTTGAGCAGGTGGGCGTCTTTTTGGGGGCCCCATCCCAGCTGACGTTGGATTTCGAGGAACGACTCGAACAGCAGAATGCCGCCAGGTCGGAGCGCGTCGACCACCAAAGGCATTCGGCCTCGATCGAGATAGTTGAAAACCAGGACCGCGTCGAACTGGCCGAAATCCGGCCACGATTGCTCGAGATCCGCTTGGATCCACTCGATCGCGAGACGGCGCCGAGCGGCCTCGGCCTTAGCTTCCGCCAGCCGGGGTGTGTCCCGATCGACGGCGACCACCGACGCGCCGAGTTCGGCCGCGGCGAGCGCATGACGGCCGGCACCACAGGCCAAGTCGAGCACTCGGGCACCGGGACTGATCCACGAGGCATGGCAGGTGAACCAGTAACTGGGGCGCTGCTCGAATCCGAGAACGGGGGTTGGCGTGTCGGGTGACAGAAAATGAATCCTTCCGTTCGGGCAACCATTTGGGACCTGTCGAGCCACACCCACGATCTCCTCGTGATCGGAGGAGGCGCAACCGGTGCCGGCATCGCCCGTGAAGCGGTTCTCCGGGGCCTCAAAGTCGCCCTGGTCGACCGCTACGACTTCGGATGGGGCACCAGCTCCCGCTCGAGTCGGCTGATCCACGGCGGGCTCCGGTACCTCGAGCACCGCCACTGGGGTCTCGTCCGCGAATCCCTGGCAGAACGGGCGGTGTTGCTCCGCACCGCTCCTCACCTCGTTCGCCGACTCGGCTTCCTCTTCCCGTTCTTCAGAGGCGACCGGGTCGCCCGGTGGAAGCTCGAGCTAGGGTTGTCGTTGTACGACCTCCTGGCCCTCGGCGGTAATGTGCGCCGGCACCGCCCTCTGGGCAAGCGAGCGGTGCTGGAACGCGAGCCGCTGATCCGGGATCGGGGTCTCAAGGGAGGGGCGCTCTATTGGGACGCCCATTGCGACGACGCTCGGCTCACCTTGGCCGCGATCCGATCGGCCGCCGGACACGGCGCGATGGTGGCCAACTACGTCTGCGTCACGGCCCTCGACACCGACCGCGGGCGGATCCGCGGGGCGATCGCCGAGGATCAGCTAACCGGCGCCCAAGGCACCATCCAGGCGAAAGTCGTCATCAACGCGACCGGCCCATGGGTCGACCGGGTCCGTTCCCTGGAAGATGGCCGCGCCCAGCCGATCCTCCGACCCACCCGCGGGGCGCACGTGATGATTCCCCGGTCGCGAATCGGCCACCACCACGCCATCACGTTCCTCAGTCCGATCGATGGCCGGGTCATGTTCATCCTACCCTGGGGCGATCGATCCTACATCGGAACGACCGACACCGATACGGCCGAGTCGCCCGATCAGGTGGCCGCCTCGGAAAGCGACATGCTCTATCTCCTCCGATCGGCCAACGCGATCTTCCCCGGTGCCCGGCTCGCCATCGAGGACGTCTCGTTGTCGTGGGCCGGTCTTCGGGCCCTGATCGCGACCCGAGGATCGACCGGGAGTCCCTCCGAACAGTCCCGTGAACATGCAATTCTCACCGGTCCCTCGGGGATGATCACGGTCGCCGGAGGCAAGCTGACGACGTTCCGCCGAATGGCCGTGGAGGTGGTTGACCACGCCCGCTCCGCCCTCGAGGATCGCCCGCCGGTGGCTTCCAACCCGATGAGAAGCCGAACCGCGACGGAGCCACTCCCTGGCGGCGACCCCTATCGCGTCGAGGGCCTCTTCACCCGTGGAATGGCCCGCGGGCTGTCCGAGCCAACCGTCGCCCACTTGGTCGGCCAATACGGATCCGAGACTCCTACGATCCTCGCCTCGGTCGATGAAACGCCCGATCTCCGCGAGCCGGTCCACCCGCTCCACGGCGCGATCGGCGCGCAAGTGGTGCACGCGGTCCGTCACGAGTACGCCCGGCGGCTCGACGACGTGATGTTCCGGCGACTGTCCGTGGCCCATGAGACCCCCGACGCCGGCTTGGGCGCGGTCGAGCGAATCGCTCGGCTGATGGGCCGGGAGCTGGGCTGGGACGAGGGGCGGCGGCGCCAAGAGATGGAGCGGTATCGTGAGTTGGTTCGGGAAATTCCCACGGGTGGGACGTTATCTTCAAGCGGCAACGCCAAGACAAGGAACGATGGCTGAACGCTTCGCAGATCCTAACGTTTTCGAGACGGCCAACGCCGGCTTCGCGCAGGCGATCTACGAGCAATACCTCCAGGACCCGGCGGCCGTCGCGCCGGAATGGCGGCGGCTGTTCGATGGGGGTCGGGTCGGCGAGCGGCCCCCGCCCCCCCCATCCGGCCCGGTTGCCGGTAACGGCGCTCCCACGGCGACCGAGCCGCCCATTGGCTCGGCCGGTCAACCACTGAAGGGACCCGCGGCCCGGCTCGCAGCCAACATGAACGAGAGCCTCACCGTTCCGACGGCCACCACCTTTCGCGAAATCGCCGTTGCGACGCTCGAAACCCGCCGCGCCGAGCTCAACGCGGCCTTGAAAGCGGCGGGACGGGCGGAAAAGGTCTCTTTCACCCACTTGATCGGTTTCGCGCTGGTGCGGTCCGCCGCCGCGCATCCGGTGATGGGCCACGCCTTCGCCATTCACCAGGGGATTCCCACCCGGGTTACCCCGGACGGGATCCATCTCGGAATCGCGGTCGACATCGAGCGGAAGGACGGCTCCCGAGGACTGGTGGTACCGATCATCAAGCACGCTGGTCCGATGACGTTCGCGGAGTTCCACGCGGTCTACGAAACCCTGGTGGAGAAGGCCCGGGCCAACAAGCTGATGCCGGACGACTTCGCCGGCGGCACCATCACTCTCACCAACCCGGGCGGGCTGGGTACCGTGGCCTCGGTCCCCCGCCTGATGGCCGGCCAGGGGACCATCGTCGCCGTCGGCTCGATCGCCTTTCCGCCCGAGTACGCCTCCTTGTCGGCCGACCGGATCAAGGCGTTAGGTGTCAGCAAAGTGATGATGATCAGCAGCACCTACGATCATCGGGTGATCCAAGGAGCTGAATCAGGCGAGTTCCTCCGGACCATGGAGCAGCTGCTGCAGGGCGAGGACCAGTTCTACGCCCAGATCGCCGCATCGCTCGGCCTCGGCGACCGGCCGGCCGCCCGCCCGCCAGGCGACCGACCCAGCGCGGCGATCCCGATGCCTTCGATCCCCGGAAGCCCGCCCGCGCCGATCGACCTGGTCCAGGTCGCCGCGGCGATGGCTCTGGTCAAGGCCTTCCGGACCCACGGCCACTTGGCGGCCACTCTCGATCCGCTCGGCAGCCCGCCCCTGGGGGATCCCGCGCTCGACCCGACCCCCCTCGCACTCACCGCCGAAGTCATGAGCCGGATCCCCTCGAGCGTGCTCCGGGTCGCCGTGCCCGGCGCCAGTCTGGCGGAGGCCTTCCCGAACCTGGCCGCCACCTATTGCGGCACTTTGGCGTACGAAGTCGAGCACATCGCCAGTCACGAGGAACGGGTCTGGCTTCGCCAGCAGATCGAGTTGGGCACTCACCGGCACGCCCTCGATCGCGACGCCAAGCTGGCACTGCTCGACCGATTGATTCGCGTCGAAGCGTTCGAGCGATTCCTTCACAAGGCCTACCTCGGTCAGAAACGATTCTCGATCGAAGGGGTCGATCTCCTGGTCCCGATGCTCGACGTCGCGATCGACATGGCCGCCGATCAGGGAGCTCGCGAAGTCGTCCTCGGGATGGCCCATCGCGGCCGCCTGAACGTCCTCGTCCATACGCTGAGTCGACCCTACGTGACGATCTTTGCCGAGTTCGAGGGGAAGAAGCCCGGCCAAGAAGGCGAAGACGAGGGAACCGGCGACGTGAAGTACCATCACGGTGCCGAAGGCGCCTTCATCACCAAGTCGGGCCGGTCGATCGCCGTCGCCCTGGCCCACAACCCGAGTCACCTCGAATTCGTGGGAGCCGTGGTCGACGGCCGGGCTCGGGCCCGGCAAACCCAACGAAAGGCCGGCGAAGGCTACCACGACCCGACCGCCGCCCTCCCCATCGTGATCCACGGCGATGCCGCCTTCGCCGGCCAAGGCGTGGTCCAGGAGACCCTGAATCTCGGCGCCCTTCGCGGATACCGCGCCGGTGGAACGATCCACCTCATCACCAACAACCAGGTCGGCTTTACCACCGATCCCGTCGACGCCCGGTCGACCCGCCACGCCAGCGATCTCGCCAAGGGGTTCGACATCCCGATCATTCACGTCAACGCCGACGATGCCGAAGCCTGCCTGGCGGCCGTCCGGCTGGCGATGATGTATCGGGAACGGTTCCGCGAGGACGTGGTCATCGACTTGGTGGGATACCGCCGCCACGGGCACAACGAAGCCGACGAACCCGGATACACTCAGCCGCTGATGTACGAGCTCATCAAACGTCACTCGACGGCCCGCGAGCTGTACGCCAGCCGGCTCGTCGCCGAGGGGATCCTCTCCGCCGAGATGGCGGCCGAGCGCTTCGAGACGGCCTATCAGCAACTCGCCGAGCTCCAGCACGGCTTCAAGGCCTCGTTGGCCCAACCGAAGCCGGCAGAACCGACGCCCGTCAAGGTTCGGCACGAAGATCCACTGACCGCCGTGCACCCCGATACCCTCGTCGCTCTCAACGAGCAGCTGCTCAGCTACCCGGACAGCTTCCAGGTTCACCCCAAGCTCAAGCGCCAGCTCGATCGGCGCCGGGTCGCGATCGGCCCGGACGGGGGAATCGACTGGGGTCACGCCGAGTCGCTGGCGTTCGCCTCGCTGCTGGGTGAGGGCATCCCGATTCGGCTGACCGGTCAGGACTGCGAACGCGGCACCTTCAGCCATCGACACCTGGTGCTTCACGACGCGATCAACGGGGCGCGGCATTGCCCGATGCAACAGCTTCCGGGCGCGTTGGCCTCATTCGAGGTTCACAACAGTCCGCTCTCCGAGCTGGCCACCCTCGGATTCGAATACGGGTACGCCGCTGCCGCCCCGGACACCCTGGTGATCTGGGAAGCCCAGTTTGGCGATTTCATCAACGGCGCCCAGGTGATCGTCGACCAGTTCATTGCGGCCGGACTGTCGAAGTGGGGGGTAACGGTCCGACTCACGCTCCTGTTGCCCCACGGCTACGAAGGTCAAGGTCCCGAGCATTCGAGCGCCCGCCTCGAACGGTTTCTCCAGCTGGCCGCCGAAGGGAACCTCCGGGTGGCCAATTGCACCACCGCGGGCCAATTCTTCCATCTGCTGCGCAAGCAGGCCAGGCGCAACCGCCAACGGCCGCTGGTGGTGTTCACCCCCAAGAGCCTGCTCCGGCTGCCCCACGCCACCGCCCGCATCGCGGACCTGGCGTCGGGTCGCTTCGAACCGGTTCTCGACGATGTCGTGGCGCGGGAGCGAGCCGATCAGGTGACCCGGGTCGTGCTTTCGAGCGGCAAGGTCTACTACGATCTGCTGGCGCGAGTCGAGAAATCGGCCGCTCCCCGGCCCGCTCTGGTGCGGGTCGAGCAGCTCTACTCGTTTCCCGAGAACGAGATTCGGGCGGCGCTCGAGGGCTATCCCGGGGCGTCCGAGGTGATCTGGTGTCAAGAGGAGCCCAAGAACATGGGGGCCTGGACCTTCGTGGAGCCTCGGCTCCGGACGTTCTTGCCTAACCGTGTCACCCTCCGGTACGTCGGCCGGCCGAACCGGGCCAGCCCGGCCGAAGGCTATTCCGCCGCCCACGGAGCTGAGCAGGATCGGATCGTCGCCGAAGCCATCGGGTAGACCCGGTGACCCGGCGCCTGGTGACCCGGCCGGTTGACACTAACCGAGCCGGGTTTCGTATGACCGGACGTCACGGCAAGGGTCGGAGGTAACCGGGGTTGCCGGATCGGGAAGCTCAGTCGCTGGAACGCCTCAAAGCCCTGACGCGGATCTGGGACGACTGGCTTCGAATCCCAGGCCTCGGCTGGCGGATCGGGCTCGACCCCATTGTCGGGCTGATCCCCGGCGTGGGCGATCTGGTCGGCGCCGTGGTGGGGTCTTACGCCCTCGTCCTCGCCGTGCAGGCTGGCGCCGGAGTTCCGATCCTCGGCCGGATGCTCCTGAACCTGGCGATCGACGCGGGGATCGGAGCGGTTCCGGTGGCCGGCGACCTGCTCGACATCGGCTGGCGAGCCAACCGCCGCAATCGGGTCCTGCTCGAGCGATGGATGGCGAACCCGGCCCGAACGAAGCGGGCGAGCGCCATCGGTCTCGCCCTCTTGGGCGCGGGGATGGTGGGTCTGCTCGTGGGCTCGATCTGGATGCTGGTCGTCGGTGTTCGGTGGCTGTTCACCTGGTGGTAACGGGCGTCAAGGAGGCAAATCGTGGGTCTCATCTGGACGATTCTGATCGGATTCGTAGTCGGAGTGGTAGCGAAGGCCATCGTACCGGGAAAGGAGCCCGGCGGCTTCATCGCCACCGTGCTACTCGGGATCGGCGGATCGTGGCTCGGGGGTTGGCTGTCGGGGATGGTGGGGTTGAGCGGCCGGGTCGGGTTCATTGGCTCGGTAATCGGCGCCGTCCTCCTGCTCTCCCTTTTCAAGTGGTTCAACAACCGAGGCGGTTCCGCCTGACCAGCCGAGGGGCCGGGCGTGATCGACGCCCGGCCTGCTGGGGCCCCTGCGGTGGCTAGCCGACCACGCTCGAGCTGACCATCACCGCGCATTCGCCGCCCCGCTGCGCCACGTTGACGACTTGTTTTTGGGAAGCCCGCGCGATCAGTCCGACGCCGTACCGGCTCGGGGCAAATCCCATCACCACGTAGAATGGCTCCAGGTGCACCGCGCCGTCGTCACCGATGACGTGAAACTCCTTCACCGGAATCGGGGTGACCTGCTGCACCACCCACCGCTCGTCCGGATCCGCCGCCGCGGAGTCGAGAGCGCTCTCCCATTCGCCCTGGCCGACCGCGGGACCGATCAGCACCCCGTCGCCCCCGTACGACCGATTGGGCTTGAGCACCAAACTCTCGCGCTCGTGGCGGGCGAACGACAGCAGCTCGATCGACGCGCCGCCGGGGTCGGTCGTTCGTCGGTCCGCGATGACCCGCGTCCAGAGCACATGGCGGCGGAGGACCTGCCGCTCCTCCGGGCTGAAAAACTGAGCGACGAGGGCGGGATCGGTGAATACCTCCCAGCAACTCTTCTGATCCAAGTCGGCTGCGATTGAGGAGACCATCCGGTTGGTCGCAAAGAGGGTCTTCATCGGCTCGACGTCCACCCCCTCAGCGACCAAGTCCCGCAGTTCGAGCACGGTGTAGTCCCGGTAGGCAACGTCGATCCGGTGGCCCCGATAATAGACCTCGTCGCCCTCTCGGGTCAGCTCCGAGGGATCGGCGTGGAGCACCTCGATGCCATGCCGATCCCGGTAGTATTGGACCAGCGACTCGGGCTCGTCGGGGCCCTCGGTTTCGTATTTCGGATCGACGAACGCGATCCGCCCGCCGGGCCGACCGATGGCGTCGAGGTGCTCCGACAGATCCTGAAGTAGCAACTCGCGAACATCGGCACCAAGCGCCAGCCGGATCTTCGGGTCCCGCTCCACGATCGCCGGGATCAACACCTCGGCGAGAACCCGATCCGAGGTGGGTCCCAAGTGGACCCCGCCGATGCCGGTGAGGTTGGGCTCCACGAACTTGAGGCTGTCCTTCCACATTGGGCTGGTGAAATCGACCATCGCATCGAGCCGTCCGAAGATCGGATTGGCCTCGCGGTGGCAAGCCGTCCAGCACTCGGCGAGCCAGCGCTCTTCTTCGGCCGTTAGGCGGAGGATCCCGTGCACCGCCGGACTGGAGAAGTAGAGGTCGGGCAGCTTCTTGACGCAGTTGTGGACGATCTGGGAGACGTAATGAACGTAGGCCACCTGGTCCTGACGAAGAGTGATCGGACAGGGCAGCAGGCGGATCGTTTCGGTGACCCCATCCCGCTGATAGGCGAGATGCCGACGGGCGGCGAGTTGGTGAATCGATTCGATGAGGGCCTTGACCTCCCCCGCCGGGATCCGGTCGAGCGCCTTCGACACCCGGCTCGCCAACCGCAGCCCTGCCAACCCAACTTCCTCAGCCGGAGTGAGCATCGCTCTCCCTCGAGACGTCGTTCCTCGCTATCGTCTACTTACATGACCCCCGAAACCGCCTACACCGCGTTGATTCGCCTCGCCCGGGAGGAAAGTATCCTCGCCTCCTGCTCGGACGTGTTGGAATGGGATGAAGAGACCTTCATGCCCCACGACGGGGTCGAGCACCGGGCCGACCAGCTGGCCCTTCTCGCCGGGATTACCCATGATCGCGGCACCAATCCTCGGATTGACGAGTACCTGGCCGTCGTCGAGCAGTCCAACCTGATGAACGATCCCGACAGCCCGATCGCCGTCAACATCCGGGAACTCCGTCACGAGTACGATCGCGAGCGGAAGCTGCCACGGCGGCTAGTCGAGGAGGGGGCGCGGGTGGCAACTCGGGCATCGCGAGTCTGGGCGGAGGCCCGCGAAGCCGCTGATTTTGGGCGGCTGGCACCGTGGCTCGACCGGATCTTCGCCCTCGCGCGGGAAGAAGCCGAGGCCCTGGGGTTTGCGGAGGTCCCCTATGACGCGTTGCTGGACCATTACGAACCCGGTCTGACAACCCGGGCAGCTTCCTCGCTGTTCGATACTCTCCGGACCGAGTTGGTTCCGCTGGTGGCGGCGCTGCGGGACTCACCGCTCGAAGTACCGGACCACGTTCTCCGGCGCGAGTTCCCGGTTGAGCGGCAAAAACTCTTCGGCGAAGCGGTGGCGCAGGGGCTCGGCTTCGACCTCGAGCGGGGGCGGATCGACGTGGCACGCCACCCGTTTTGCACCGCACTCGGGCCCAACGATGTCAGGATCGCCGTCCGCCATCACCGGCGGAACTTCGCCTTCGGGTTCTTCATTCTGCTCCACGAAGTCGGTCACGGATTGTACGACCAAGGGCTGGACCCGACCCATTTCGGCACGCCGATGGGCGAGGCCCCGTCGCTGGGGCTCCACGAATCGCAGTCTCGTCTGTGGGAGAACCAGGTCGGTCGCAGCCGGGGCTTTTGGGAACATTTCTATCCCCGGCTCCGGAACGTGTTTCACGACTCGCTGCACGACGTCCCTCTGGAGACCTTCGTTCGGGTCATCAATCGGGTCGGCCCGGGCTCCAGTCGAGCCCGAGCAGACGAGGTCAGCTACAACCTCCACATCCTGATTCGGTTCGAGTTGGAGCAAGCGATGCTCGCCGGCGACCTGGCGGCGGTCGATCTGCCGGCCGCCTGGTCGGATGCCTATCGGAAGTACCTCGGCGTCACGCCGAGGAACGATGCCGAAGGCTGCCTTCAGGATGGGCATTGGGCCGAGGGGATGATCGGCTACTTCCCGACCTACACTCTTGGCAACGTTTACGCCGCTCAGCTGTTCGAACGGGCCTCGGCCGATCTGGGTGACCTCGACGGGCGCTTCGCGGTCGGCGACTTCGGAAGCCTGCTCGATTGGCTTCGGCGCCAGGTCCATCGCCACGGACGGCGGTATCGTGCCCCCGAATTGATCCGCCAGGCGACCGGCGAGTCCTTGAAGCCGGGGGCGCTGCTCGACGCGCTCCGGAAACGCTACCGATGAAATCCGGATCCCTCTAGAGCGGCTTTTCGATCAATTCCCGGATCATCTCCTTGATCCCGTCGGAGAGATGGTCGCCGTAATGGAGCAGGAACACACCGCGGGAACGCCGGGCCAGAATGAACCCCAGGAAAGGCATGTCGGCCTTGGCGGCGTTACAACTCTTGCAGGCCAGCACGAGATTATCGGACCGGTCGTAGGCGGTCTTCCCTTTCCGGGGCTGGACGTGATCCAACGTGAGGGTGTCGGCGGGGAAACTGCCCCCACAATAGGCGCAAACCGGGCCATGGAGCGCCATTAGAGTATCGCGGTGGCCTTGGTACGACTTGCTGCCCGTTCGCCGAAGCGTTTGCGAGCTACGAGCCTGGTGAGCCGCGCCGCCGCGCGGGCCGCGTTTGGATCTTGGCACGATGGTGTTCGACGTCCGTATCTATGGCGCGGGGAATCTAACCACCCGGACCGAACCGCGACGCCTCGACCCGTCTCCCCGGGAATCACCCGGGCTATTATCCTTCACCGGTCGATTCCTTCCGCATCCATCGTCAAGCCGACGCCAACGGCGCAGGAAAGGAGCGCGCTCTGCCGGTTTCCACCGCTCCCGCCAGCGCCTCACCCAAGCCGACTATGCCCACGGAGTACTCGAAGGACACCCGTTCCTGGGCCGCCATCAACTCGATTCGTGCCCTGGCCATGGACGCAGTCGAGCAAGCCCAATCGGGGCATCCAGGGACCCCGATGGCGCTCGCCCCCGTCGGGTACCTGTTGTGGACCCGGCACCTCCGTCATGCGCCGACCCGGCCGGATTGGCCCGACCGCGATCGATTCGTGCTCTCGTGCGGCCACGCCTCGATGTTGCTCTACTCCCTCCTCCATCTCACCGGGTACGACCTGCCCCTCGAGGAAATCGTCAACTTCCGCCAGTGGGGCTCCGACACGCCTGGGCACCCCGAGCGGGGGCACACAGTGGGTGTCGAAACCACGACCGGCCCGCTCGGTCAGGGCATCGGAAACGCCGTCGGGATGGCGATGGCCGAGCGATTTCTCGCTGCCCGCTTCAACCGCCCGGAACTCGAAGTCGTGAATCACCGAACCTGGGTCCTGGCCAGCGACGGGGATCTGATGGAGGGGGTCGCGAGCGAAGCCAGTTCGCTCGCGGGCCACCTGAAGCTGGGCAAGCTCAAGCTGATTTACGATGACAACCGAATCACGATCGACGGCGCGACCGACCTGAGCTTCTCCGAAGATGTCGGTCGCCGGTACGAGGCGTACGGCTGGCAGGTGGTCAGGGTCGATGATGGCAACGACCTCGACGCGATCGACGCCGCCCTGACCCGAGTGGCGGCCGAGACGGATCGCCCGTCCCTCATCATCCTCCGCACCATCATCGGCGACCCGGCTCCCACCAAACGGAACACTCCGGAGGCTCACGGCGCTCCCCTCGGACGGGACGAGGTCGAGCGGACCAAAGCCGTGCTCAAATGGCCCGCCACCCCATTCCACGTTCCGGCCGAGGTGCGGGAACATTTGAGCGAGTGCACCGCACGGGGCCAGGCGGCGCTCGATGAATGGGACGCCCGTATCGACGAGCTCGCCCGCGCCGACGGCCTCGCCGCCGCCGAGTTCACCGCCTGGCTCCGAGGCGTCATCGCCGTAGATTGGGAGGCCGTTCTCCCCAAATTCAAGGCTACCGACACCCTGGCCACCCGACAGGCCTCCGCGGCCACCCTCAACGCCCTCGGGGCGGCGTTTCCGAATCTGATCGGGGGTTCCGCGGACCTGGCTGGGAGCACCGGTGTCGTGCTCAAGGGAGCAACGACGTTCAGCGGCGCCGGCGCGGGACGGACCGTGGCCTGGGGCATCCGCGAGCACGCGATGGCGTCCGCCATGAACGGGATGGCCGCACATGGCGGCGTCCGCCCGTTCGGGAGCACCTTCCTCGTCTTCGCCGACTACATGAAGCCGGCGATCCGGCTGGCCGCCTTGATGCACCTGCCAACGATCTACGTTTTTTCCCATGACTCGATCGGAGTGGGAGAGGATGGTCCCACCCATCAGCCGATCGAGCACCTCGCCATGCTTCGAAGCATTCCGAACATGGTGGTCATCCGACCCGGCAGTCCGGCCGAGACCGCCGAGGCGTGGCGGGTGGCGCTGGAACGTCGCGACGGTCCCACCGCCTTGGTCTTGACGAGGCAGAAACTCCCGGGAATCGACCATTCGGCGGCCAGCGCCGGGGGTCTGGCGCGGGGCGGCTACGTTCTCTACGACCCGCCGCGGCCCCCCGAGGCGATCATCCTCGCCACCGGATCCGAGCTGCCCCTCGGGCTGGAGGCCGCCAAACGGCTGAGTGCCGATGGCCTTCCCACCCGCCTGGTGTCGCTCCCCTCCTGGGAGCGGTTTCGCGCCCAGACGCCGAGCTACCGGGACCAGGTGTTGCCGAGTACCGTTCGAGCCCGGGTGTCGGTCGAGGCGGCCGCCACCTTCGGCTGGCACCCGTGGGTCACCGAGCGGGGCGAGTCGATCGGGATCGACCACTTCGGCGCTTCCGCGCCGGGCGACCGGCTGTTCGCCGAGTTCGGCCTAACGCTCGAGCGGGTCGTCGAAGCGGTTCGTCGGGTCCACCTCCGGAGCACGTGAGCATGTCCAACCCACTCGTCCGACTCGGCCACTTGGGTCAGAGCCCCTGGTACGATTTCATCACTCGCGACCTGATCCGCTCGGGAACCCTGGCTCGGCTGATCGCCGAGGATGGCTTGCTCGGGATGACGTCCAATCCGAGCATTTTCGAGAAGGCGATCGCCTCGAGCGGCGACTACGACGAGGACATTCGACGGCTGGCTGGCGAGCGATTCGACCCCAAGAGCATCTTCGAGTCGATCGCGATCGCGGACGTCCAAGCGGCCTGCGACGCGTTCCTCCCCAAGTATCAGGCGACCGGCGGGCGCGACGGGTTGGTGTCGCTCGAGGTATCCCCCACGCTGGCGAACGACACCGCCGCGACGCTGGCGGAAGCCCGACGCTTGTGGATCGCGCTCGATCGGCCCAACGCGATGATCAAGATCCCAGGCACCCTCGCCGGCCTGCCCGCGATCGCCGAGTGTATCGGCGCCGGAATCAACGTCAACGTCACGCTCCTCTTCTCGGTCGATCGATATCGGGCGGTGATCGACGCCTTCCTCGCCGGTCTCGAAACCCGAGCGGCCCGGGGCCTGCCGATCTCCCGGATCGCCTCGGTGGCGAGCTTCTTCGTCAGTCGAGTGGACACCCGAATCGACCCGATCCTCGATCGAACTGGCGACCCCTGGGCCCTCCGAGGAACGATCGCGATCGCCAACGCCGCCGCCGCCTATCGAGTCTTCCTCGATTCGCTGGCGTCCGCTCGGTGGACCGTCCTCGCCGGCAAGGGGGCGTCGCCTCAGCGCCCACTTTGGGCCTCGACCAGCACCAAGGACCCGCGGTATCCCGACGTCTACTACGTCGAGGCGCTCGTCGCCAAGGACACCGTCAACACCCTCCCCCCCGAGACCTTCCTCGCGTACCGGGACCACGGCGATCCATCCCTGCGGATCGACGCCGCGATGGCCTCGGCGGCCGAACTGCTCGATCGGCTCCGGCGGGCGGGACTCTCCCTCGCCGAGGTCACTGAATTCCTCGAAAAAGACGGCGTCGCGAAGTTCACTGCGTCGTACCAGGCGGTCTTGGCGAGCATCGAGACTAAGCTGGGCGTGATGGCGGGTTGAAGGGGATTCCTTCGCTCTTGGTGACCCAGAGGCTGGTCAACAAGTCGCCGGTCACGTTGGGCACCGTGCGGCACATGTCGAGAATCCGGTCGATCCCCAGAACCAACGCGATACCCTCACCCGGGACCCCCACCATCCCGAGCACCATGACCAGAAGCGGAATGGACCCGCTCGGGACCCCGGCCACTCCGACGGCAGTGACGACCGACATGATCACCACGATGGCCTGGGTGGTCAGATCCAGGTTGACCCCGAAGACCTGAGCGAGGAACAGAACGGTCACCCCCTCGAACAGGGCGGTCCCGTTCATGTTCATCGTGGCCCCGAGCGGCAGGACGAACCCGGCGATTTCCTTCGGGACGCCAAAATTCTCGACCGCCGTCCGGAGGTTCGTCGGCAGGGTCGCGTTCGAGCTCGACGTCGAGAACGCCGTGATCATCAGTTCGCGGGCCCTCGAGAAAAAACTCACCGGACTGATCCCGATCAACGTTCGCGCGAGCAGTCCGACCACCGCGAATTGGTGGACCACGAGTCCCGCCAACACGACCAGCACGAAGACCAACAGGGACTGCAAGAGATTCCACCCGAACTTGGCGGTCACCGCGAAGATCAGGCAGGCAACACCGAGCGGGGCCAGCTTCATCGCGAAGCCGATGATGACGATCACCGCGTCAGCGACGCCCTCGAGAAACTTGATCACCGGCCCGCTCTTCTCGACCGCGATGAAAGTGAGCGCGATACCGAAGATGAGCGAGAAGAAAATCAATCCCAGCATGTCGCCGTCCGCGGCCGCCTTGACCGGGTTTCGCGGCACGATGGCAACGAAGGTGTTGACGCCAAACTTCGTCTCCGCCGCGGCGGCCACCCGCTCCGTCGCCTGACCGGAAAACTCCTGCATCAAGTCGTTCTTGAGCGCTTGATCGATCGAATCGCCCGGCCGAACCAGGTTGACGATCGTCAAGCCGATGACCGCGGCCACCGCCGTGGTCGACAAGAAGAACAGCAACGTCTTGACGCCAATCCGGCCGATCCGGCGCATGTCGCCCAACGAAGCGACACCCAGGGTCACCGAGGTGAAAACCAGAGGGATCACCACCATGAACAGGAGCCGGAGGAAGATTTGGCCGATCGGCTGGGCGATGGTGTCGACGAACCAGATCAGCCTCGCGTCGGTGCCGAGGGTCAGGTTGGCGGTCACCCCGAGCGCGGCGCCGACGACGAGGCCAACCAGGATCTTCGTGTGCAGCGCCCAGCCACCATTGGTGCCCTTGCTCACAAACGCTCCAATTCGAAAGACGGGATTGCGGGGATTACGAAACCGGCCGACGAGAACCGTCCGCCATCAAGAGTCCGGCTGCCAAGGTAGTCCTAAAAGAGGGAGGTCGGGAATAGCCAATCCGAGCGCGATCCCTCGGCACGATGCCCCGGTGGGAGGATCTTCATGCTCGTCGAATCCGAGGCCTTCGGCTTCGGTTCCTTCGGGCGACGGGGGGGCGGGGGGCGGGTCCACAGCGCGATCACCCCACACCGGGCCTGGGCGCTCTCCAACTCCGGCGGGGTTTCCGCTGGCCCCGAATAGACCTCGATCCCTTCGACTTCAGCCACCGGCGTCATCCAAACCACCGCCGGGTCGGTCGGGATCCCATCCAGGAAAAATGCCGGCGAACATCCCCGGGGCGCCCGCGCCATTCGAACCGAGCAAATCACCGATCCCCGACATTCGATCCGGAGTCCCGCCACCAACCGCAGGGCGTCCGGCACGGTTGCCGAGCGCCGCTCCTCGAGCTGCCGCCGGGTGATGTAACGTCCCCGCCCCTCACCCCGGCGGCGAATCCAGTCGGCCGGCCCGTGATTGGCTTGCTCCTCGACGGTCAGCTCGGGCAGGTTGACGGCCTCGGCCTGGGCCACGAACTCGATGTCGAGCGTCTCTTGTTCCTTGACGATCAACGGGGAGCTCATCGCCCCGTAGCCGATCGCTGCCGCGTGAATGAGGTAGCGTCCCGGATCGAGATCGACGAAGTGGAAAATGCCTCGGGCATCGGTGGTCGACGCATGGACGGTTCCCACCAGGGTGATCCGGGCCCCGGCGAGCGGCCGCTTCCCACCCTCGCCGATCGCGACGATGATCCCCTTGATCCCGCCCGAACGGGCCTGCGCTCCAATCACTCCCGGGCTCGCAGCAACCAGGCCGACGATGCCAAGCACCACCGCCGCAAGACGAGTTCCCCGACTCATCGTTCCCCCCGCCGGGTCCAAATCGCGATCACCCCGCCGCACCGAGCCGTCTCGGTGTTGAGCTCCGGCGGCGTTTGCGCCGGTCCGGCATACACCTCGATACCCTGGACGTCACCGGGAGGAGTAATGTCGAGCACCTGAATGCTGGTCTCCTGATCGTCGACAAAGATCGCCGGCGGACAGTCGTTTCGGTCCCTGGTCAGCAGGATTCGGCACACGAAGGTCCGGCAATCGCTCCGGACGCCCGGCAGGAACCGGATCATGTCCATCAAACTGGCCGGGTTGCGCCGGAGGATGTCTTCTCGGGTGATGAACCGCCCGTGCCCAACGGCCATGCGTCGCTCAAAGGTGGTCAGCACCGTCATTGCCTGAGGCTCCGGCTCACCTTCCACGAAAATCGTCGGAAGCAGCTGCCCTTCGGAGTCGGTCCGGAACTCGATGTCCTTCCGCTCCCCTTGGCCCACCGTCACGATCGCACTGAGGGGCGCGAAGCCGATCAAAGTCGCCTCGACCCGATAGGATCCCGCCCTGAGATCGTTGAACGCGAACCGGCCCAACGAGTCGGTCCCCACCGTCTTCCTGAGACCGAGCACCGCGATCTTGACCCCGGCGATCGGCTGGCCGTTCTCGGACGACACGACCCGACCTGTGATCGAGGCGTTCTTGCTCTGCGCGCGGACGGTTGGCGAACCGGCGAGGGTACCAGCGAGGGCGAGCAACCAGCCGATGGCGAGCCACTTCCGCATAACTCCCCCGACCGACGAGGGGGTGAGAGGCGCCGGGCGGATTCGAACCGCCGAATGGAGGTTTTGCAGACCTCTGCCTTACCACTTGGCGACGGCGCCCAGGCACCTCGAAACTGGCGGCTGGTCGGGGCAATCGCAAGGGACGGCAACGGGCTGACGCCGAGCTGGTTGCTCCTACGGCGCGGGGGCATTCCGAGGTTCGGCTAGTTCCAGAGTGCACCACCCAGCCGGCCCAATTACCGCATCGAGGGACCCAGCAACACCGCGTTCCCAAACACCGCCAGGAGGCCCCGCCACAGATCCCGGAAATTCGGATCGCCCGCGAACCCGATCACTCGCCCGCGCCCAACGACTTCGGTCCACAAGAACGGCGCCTCCGACAGCCGGGCCGCGCTTTCCGGCCAGAGATAACCCGCCAATCGAAGCCGGGCCGCCGGCGCATAACGAATGACCGCCTCACCCGCCACCAGGTTCTTCGGAACCGTGAGCACCAGCGACCCGGTCACCATCACCGGCAGGTCCGAGCTTCGAACTCCCGCCAGCAACGGCGAGAGGGTGTCGACCGTGGCCCTGACGATCGCGCCGGGGACTGACGCCGGGAGCGGCGCGCCAACCGTGCTGTCCGCCCGCGTCGAGTCCTGCCGGACCCGAATCCGGGCCAATCCCAGTCGCTCGCTCGCCAGCCAGGCGGTCGCCCCCTCCATCGTGATCAGGGTCCCCCCGGACCGGACCCATGCGGCCAACCGACCTCGACCAGCATCGCCTAACGCCCGATCTAGGGCTTCTCCGGAAGCGCTCGGCACGATCAACACCTCGAGGCCATCGAGCGCCCCGTTCGCCACCGCTTGAACGTCGAATGAGGCCACCGGATAGCCCAACCGGCGTTCCAACGCGAACCAGGCAAACCCGAAGCTGTTCCCCCCGACGGGCGGACCGCCCAGGAGCCCGACCCGCGGGGCCTTGATGAACGTCACGCTGTTGCTGCCGAGGTCGGTCCCTTGGTCGACGGCCGCGGTAGCGAGCGGGGTCACCTTCGCTCCGCTCGCCGTCGCCGCCCGGATCACTCGGTCGTGGACGTCGGCGCCGTTGGCCGCCACCCGCACCAAGAAGGCCCCCCGCGGAAAGCTTGCTCCCCGCACCGTAAACGACCTGGGCGCGTACCAGACCCGAACCGAATCAGCCAGCAATCGGCTCAGCATGGCCAAGCTGGTTTCCGGTCCCGGCTCGAACGCGTATGCCGACTGAGCCCGAGCGATCGACGACGGAGCCGAGGCGATCCACCGTACCGACTCCAGCCCCGGGGGCGGCGCCGCGATCGACCAGGCCCGCACTCGGTAGGTATAGGGCAGCGACCACGCCGTTAGGTCGTAGAACCGATCGGCTTGGCCGGTGTTGCGACTTTCGAGCTCGGTCCGGATGAAGCTCGAGTCGAGCTCGGCATCTGGCTCGAGCAGGGCCTTCGCCAACCGGCCTTGGGGTTGTGCCAGATCGACCAGGTAACTCCCGGCGGGCAGTCGGGTCGGCCTCGCCGCGCCCTCGCCGTACCCGGTTGCCACGACGTTGGCATCCTGGCTGAGCCGCTGCACCACGATCCCGTTCCCGACCAGACGCTGCACCAAGGTGTCGGCCCGGCCATCGGGATCGCGTTCCAGGACGACCGCGCGGGCCGCCAACCGCGCCCCCTCGGCGACGGCCGATTGCCGAAAGCCGAGGTAGTCCCGGACCCGTTCGCGCGCTCGGAGGGCCGAAGTCGTGATGGTCGCCCACGCGGCGGTGTAGTGGTGCCAGGCCGCCTCATGAAGCGTCAGGATCGTTCCGTCCCGCCGGAGGTACGCCCCGCCGCCGCTGGAGGCCTGCTCGTACGTCATCCCGACCGCCCCGTTCAGGGTGGGCCACGACACTCCGTAGCCGGGATAGAACTCGTCGTACCCCTCCCGCCGAAAGTAGGGCCGGCCATGACGGTCGAACGCCGCCGCGTTGGCGGCGGCGAAGATGTCCCACCACTTCAGAACGCTGGTATGGACGTTCTTGTTGATCGGTTCCATCGGCGGAGCGAAAAAGTAACTCGCCTCTGGCCCCTGTTCGTGGAGATCGACGGCGACGTGGGGCCACCAGCGAAGAAAGGTCGCCACCCGGCCTCGGGTCTCGGGGTGGGAATGGAGAAACCAGTCGCGGTTCAGGTCGAAGTAATAGTGGCTCGTTCGCGGACCCGGCCAGCTTCCCGAATGGATCATCGCCAGCGGGTTGGTCGCAACCCCGAACGCTCCGCGCTGGCGGGCCACGTCTTGAGCGTGACGCTCGTGGCCATCGGGGTTCTGGACCGGGTCGATCAGCACCACGGCACTGTCGAGCACCAGCCGGGTCTGCTCGTCCTGGCCGGCCGCCAATTGATACAGCAGGGCGATCGCCGCCTCGACGCCCGAGGCCTCCCCGCCGTGGACCGTATGTCCCAGCCAGACGATCGCCGGGAGCCGGCTGACCGCGGCGGCCACCATCTCCGCGCTCGACCCGAGCGGATCGGCCACCACGTTGGCGTCGCGTCGAATCGCCTCCAGGCGGGCCTGATTCTGCTCGCTGGTGACGATCGCTAGCATCACCTCCCGTCCCTCGAACGTCACCGCAACGGTATCGAGGGCCACCCGTTTGCTGGTGGCCGCCAATCGCTCGAGGTAGCGCATCAGAAGATGATGCGGCGTGAACCGCTGGCCGACGTCGTACCCCAACACCGATTGGGGCGTGGGGACCCGGGCGTCGAACTGACCGGCCGGGTTGAAGGAATGCTGAGCCGCGAGGTTGGTGGCCCCGGCGGCCAGGAGGAGAAGCAGTTTTCTCACGGTTGGCCGAAAGTGGCTGGCTACTTGACGACCCGAACGGCGTTCACGAAATAGCGGGTGTCACCGAAACACGACGTGGGAACCCCGACGTGTTCGCTGTAATGGAGCACGACCCGAGCGCCCAGCACCTCGTTGATCTGCTTGGCCACCACGTCGTCGCGAACGGTGAAATGCCAAATGGTCGGGGTGGCCGCGTCCGGGGTGACGTTCAGCTCCCCCTCCCAGGTCTTACAAAGCCAACCCTTGTGGGAGAATTTGTAGAGGGCCCCCGCTCGGTCGCCATCGGAGTAGCTCCAGTTGAGCACCAGAAAGGTATAGAGTACGAACCCGAGCACCGGCACAACGACCACACCCGCGAGGATCCGCTTCCAGGGGATTCGCCGACGCGGTGCCCGAGTGGCGGTCGGTTCCGAACCGGAATCCGGAGGCGTCTGAGCGGTATCGGTCATGGCGGGAAGGTACGAACGGATCGTTCAGCGGTCCAGCCGCAGGCTGGTATTGAAGACAAAACCTTTTCCAAACGCCAGCCGCCAGGCGCCCCGATCGAGCCCCGAGCCGTTGATGTAGGCGAGGTCGAGCCGGGCGGGCGACAGGTCCGTCGTCACGGTGAGCCCGAATCGGACCCCCACCCCGACCGCATACCCGGTCCGCCGCGGCGAGCCCGCAAACCACGCGCCGCCGTAGTCGGCAAACCCCGCCAGCGCGAGCCCCGCCGAACGAAGGAGGTTGTCGGTGACGGTGTATCGGTACTCACCCGTCAGCAAGAAGGCCCGATCGCCGGTGAAAGCGTGAGCGGTGAAGCCCCGGGGGCCGAGCCCCAACCCGAAATCGAACTCGCCGCCCGGCATCGGATTCTTCTGCCAGCCGTGCGATCCGTGGAAGAGAGCCAGGTGCCGAGCGGCCGGCTGGAGGACCACCAGCGCTCCCAGGTGGGCCGAGCCGGAGTCGACCGCGCCCGACTCACGAATCCGACCGAGCACCGCGCCGGCCACGGTGGCGTAGCCGCCCCGCCATCCGAAACCCGTTTGCGCCGCGACGTTAGGCACCACTCCGGCGTCCGGATACCCGAACGCTTTGGGAGTCAACCCCAGCCCGACCCGGACCACGGTCGACAGGTCGACGTCCTCATCACGAGCGAAACCCTGAACCCCGGTACTGACCCGGAACCGGGCCGTCCGCCACCGGAGATAGCCGGTCACCGCCCCGGTCACCGTTCGCCCCAGCGTGTCGACCATGGTCCGATCGGCGTAGTCGTCGCGCCGAAGCTGGCCTTCGAGTCCGAGATGGAGATACCCGCTGGAGGATGCCCGCGGGGCCCACCCGATGCCGGCCCGCGCCATCCAGAAACGGCGCTCCAGATTGGCGCTCGGCAGGCTGTCGTTGCCGTTCCGAAACCGGAGCACTCGTCCCTGCCGATCCTCGCCCGACAGATACCAACTCGACTTCGAAGAGAACGACAAGTAGGGGAGCGACACCACCCCGTAGGTCAACCGACCATCCGAGGGGCGGTCGAAGATCGCCGCAACCCCGATTCGGCCGTCGATCAAGCGGTCCCGTTGGAACGTCGTGGTCACCCCGTCGCGATCCGGCGTTTGGCGATAACGGATCGCCACTCGGGTCGCGGTCCCCAGCAAATTCGTTTCCGTGATCCCGATCCACCGCGACGAGCTCCTCGTCGATCCCTCGATGCTTCCCTCGATCCGGGTCGAGAAAGCGTCCCGCGTCTGGACCCGCAACACCAACCCCGAATCGGTCCGAACCGAATCGACTCGGGCCCGTCGAAAGACCCGCAGCGCCCGGAGATTCCGCTCGGTCTCCGCCGCCTTGGCCGAATCGAACAGATCGCCCGGACGGAGCAGCAGCTCCCGGCGGATGATTCCTGGTCGGGTGGTGATATGGAGGCCATTGGCGACTCGCGCGATCAACCCGGTGGCCTCCTCGGGCGGGAACACGTCGGTCGGCTGGATGAGAACGCCTCGAAGGCGGAGGGCTGCGCGGGCCGAGGTGTCGGACGGAGCTTGGGAGGCGAGCGACCCGGAAACCAGCAAGGCCGAGCCAAGGAACGCGGCGAGCACCCTTCCCATCCGACCCCGGTCGTCCGCGGCGAGCGGCTCGACCCCTACGCCAGACTCTCGAGCAGCCTCCACAACTCGAGGGCGCTGAACTCGTGGAATCGGCGAAGGAGATCTTGCTCGGAGTACTCGATGAAAATCCATCCGGTCGAACGCTGCGAGGACTCGCTCACGAAGTGAACCCGGCCTTTGACCGGAACGATGTCGGCTTGGGTCTCGAAGTAGACCTGCCAAGTCGTCCCCCCCCGGGCTAACTCTCCCAGGTGCTTCGCGCCCGGTACGGCGGGGTGTGGTGCCGGCGACGACTGGGCCATGAGTCTGTGGGGAAAAGACCCACGGATGGTAGCGGGACGAACTTCCCTGCACCAGTGGGCGACCGCCGCCCGCCCCCTTACTTTCCCCTCGCCATGACCCAAGGCCCCGTCTCGCCCGTCTCCTGCGCCTCGTGCGGGTCGCCGATCGACGGCAAGTTCTGCGCTCAGTGCGGCGCCCCAGCCGGGGCCCGACGCTGTCCGGGATGTCACGCCGACCTCTCGCCCGGGGCCCGGTTTTGCCACCTCTGCGGAACCGAGGCCAAACCGGGCGTGGGACCTCGCAACGAACGGCTCGCGTGGACCGTGGCCGGGGTGTTGATCCTGATCGCTGCCGCGGGGGTCGGTTACCTCGTTGGTCGGGGAACCCCGGCGCCGATCGTGCCCAGCATGGGAAACGCCGGCAACGCGACGAGCGCTCTCCAGACCCGAGCGCCCGACATCAGTTCGATGTCGCCGAGGCAACGGTTCGACCGACTCTTCGAACGAATCGCCGAGTCGCAGTCGTCAGATACCGTCATGATGTTCGCGCCAATGGCGCTCGGCGCCTACCGCCAACTCGACCAAGTCGACACCGACGCCCGATTCCATGCCGCGACCATCCACCTGATCGTGGGTGAAACCGGGCCTGCGAAAGCGCTGGCCGACACCATCGCCGCCGCGAACCCGACCCATCTGTTCGCCCACCTGATTCGGGGCGAGGCCGCCAAACGGGAAAACGACGCCGCCGGCCTCGCCAAGAGCTATGCCGCGTTTCTCGGCGCCTATGACGCCGAAATGAAGGCTGGCCGTAAGGAATACCTCGAACACCAACCCTGGCTCGACGAATTCAGAACTCGGGCCCGGGCCAACCAGAAATAAGCCCATGCGAATCCGCGTTGCCCACTCACCCGACTCCGACGACGCGTTCATGTTCTACGCTCTCGCCTCGGGGAAGATCGATACCGGCGACCGAGAGTACGTTCACGAGCTTCAGGACATCGAAACCCTCAACCGGAGGGCGCTCCAAGGAGAGCTCGAGGTCACCGCGGTTTCGATTCACGCCTACGCCCATTTGGCGGACCGGTACGCCCTCCTCTCGAGCGGCTGCTCGATGGGCGACGGCTACGGCCCCCGACTCGTCGCCAAACGGCCCCGCCCCGACGATCCGCGGGCCGCCCTCGCGGACACCGTGATCGCGGTGCCGGGTACCCTCACCACCGCGTATCTGGCCCTCAAGCTCTATCAGCCGGAAACCAAGATGGTGGTGATGCCCTTCGACCGGATCGAGGAGGCGGTCCTCCGCGACGAGGTGCCGGTTGGTCTCCTGATCCACGAAGGGCAGCTCACCTACGCCGATCTGGGCCTCCATCTGTGGGCGGATCTGGGGGCCTGGTGGCTCGGAGACACCGGTCTCCCGTTGCCACTCGGCGGCAACGTGGTCCGTCGAGACCTCGGCCCCGTGGTGATGGATCACGTGGCCCGGGACCTCAGGGCCAGCATCGAGTACGCGCTGGCGCAGCGAGCCCCGGCCCTTGCCCACGCCAAACAGTTCAATCGGGGACTCACCGACGAACGCACCGATGCCTTCGTCGGGATGTACGTCAACCACTGGACGGTCGACTATGGCGAGCGGGGCCGGCGCGCGGTGCAGCTGTTACTCGATCGGGGCCACCAGGCGGGACTCGTTCCCCACCGCGTGGCGGTGGAGTTCATTGGCTGAGAAAACTGACCAGCCTTGCCCTGACTGGCCAACCCTCGCAGATTCATACACTTAAGCCTCTCAGGAATCCTGCTTGGAGCCAACCGCCGCGCCTTATAGCTTCGCGAGCGCCCCCAAGGGCCCGGTGTCCGTGCTCGTCGTCGATGACGAGGAGCCGATTCGCAACGCCCTGAAGCGATTCCTTTCTCAGCAGCAATACGAGGTCACCACCGCCGCCAACGGGGCGGAAGCGCTCGAGGCCCTCCAGCGGCAGAAGGTCGCCTGCGTCCTGCTCGACGTTCGAATGCCGGACGCGAGCGGCGTCGATTTGGTTCCCAAGGTGCTCGAGCTCGAGCCTAACGCCGCGGTGTTGATGTTGACGGCCGTCAACGACGCGGCCAGCGCCGCTCTCTGCATGCAGCGCGGGGCGATGGACTACCTCACCAAGCCCGTCGACCTCACCGATCTGCTCCGCGCCATCCAGCGAGCCCTCCGCCGGCGCGACACCATGATCGAGAGCCAACAGATCAACCATTGGCTCAAGGAAGAAGTCGCCATCCGGACGGCAGAGCTCCGGATGGAGCGGGCCAATCTCGAGCGGATTTCAGTCGCAACGCTCGAGGCGCTCGTCAACGCCCTCGAGGCCAAGGACCCTTATTTGCGGGGCCACTCCGCCCGGGTGGCCGACCTGGCCGCCACCGTGGCGGCCGAGCTCGCCCTGGACGAGGAGGATGTCGAGTTGGTGCGGACCGCCGGCCGGCTCCACGACATCGGCAAGATCGGGATTCGCGAGGAGATCCTCAACAAGCAGGGACCCCTCACCGACGAGGAGTTCGAGCACGTCAAGAACCACACGGTCACCGGGTCGCAGATCTTGGCCCCGCTCGCCCATCTGAAACACATCATCGACATCGTCCGAAGTCACCACGAACGGTGGGACGGCAAAGGCTACCCCGATGGCACCAAGGGGGAGGAAATCCCGATCGGCGCCCGGATCATCGGTGCCGTGGAAATCTACGACGCCCTCACGACCTCGCGGCCCTATCAGGAAAAAATGGTGCCGGAGCTCGCGATCGAGCGACTTCGCGACCTCGTCGACACCGTCATCGATCCCAAGGTCCATCGCGCTCTCCAGTCGGTCGTGGCCCGCCGAGAAGCCCTGATCTTCCTCGACGACGCACGTGCCTGATCCGGCCGGTCTCCGGGTTCTCGTCGTCGACGACGACCCCGCGATGGTGGCGTTGATTCGAAAACTCCTCGAGCACGCCGGCTATTCCCGGATCACCGTCGGCACTCGAGCGGCCGACGCCATTCAGCTCGGCGCCGACGCAGACCTCATCCTCCTCGACTATCAACTCCCCGATGGCACCGGGATCGAAACCCTCCCCCGGCTCTTGAGCCGGCCGGACCCTCCTTCCGTCGTGATGGTGACGGGTGAAGGAAACGAAACCCTCGCGGCCGCGGCCCTCCGCGCCGGGGCCGACGATTACCTCGTCAAGGACAATCATCTCCGCGAACTCCTGCCCCAAATCGTCGAGCGATGTCGGCGCAACCGAGCCCTCCGTGAAGCTCAGACCGCCGTCGAGCAAGCGCTGATCCGGGCCGAGCGGGTGGCCGCGATCGGAGAGATGACCGTCACCCTCCATCACGAGATCAACAATCCGCTGATGACCGCATCCGCGGAAGTCGAGCTGCTTTTGGCCGATTCCCGGATTCTCGGCGAGGAACGAGACTCCCTCACCGCCATTCGCGATAGTCTGGCCCGGATGCGCGACATCATCAAGCGAGCCGGCGACCTCCGACAAGCCACCAGCGCCGACTATCTCGCCGGACTCCGAATGATCAACCTCTCGGCCGCCGAGGCCCCGTCAATGAGCCACCGCGGGCGAGCCCTCCTGTGGATCGCCGACGAGGATGTCGCCCGGCTGTCAGCCCTCCTCCTCCGTCACGCCGGGTTCACCGTCGAGCGGGTCGGCTCATCGCGCGAGCTCGGGTCCGGAGCCGGGCGGCTGGGCGTCACGCTGGTCGTCCTGACGACGGCCGGATCCGATCGACCGGAAGGTGCTCTCGGCGGCTTCGAGCCCGACGCCGACCGAGGCTACGCGGTGGTCGCCCTCGTCACCGGCAACCCGGCCGGAGCCAAGGAAGCCGGCGCCGATCGGGTCCTCACCCTTCCGTTCGACCCGGCAACCCTGTCCGACGAGCTGCTCACCGCCGTGACCGCGCGAACCGGAGCCTGACCCGCTCCGCCCCACTCAGGTTCCGGCGGGGAACAGCCGATCGAGGAGGTCTTCCGAACGGGCCCGAATCCCATCGACGTGCCCCGGATCGGCCGTGTAGCTGGCGATCCACACCGTCACCCCGGTCCTTCCCCCGGAGCGATGGGTCCCCAAGCGGAAGATTCCGTCGCCCAGCTCGGCGACCGTACCGAAAAAATCTCGCTCGGGAAGCTGCCAGTTGACCTCGCCGGCGAACCGATCGCCGGTGGCCGACCAAGCCTGATATCGCTCCCCCTCTCGAACCGGCCAGTGATCGAACCGAAACCCATCCGGCGTCGTCAGCCGACGCCACGCCTCCGACTGCGTCAGATCGCAGGCTCGGGTCGCCAGCCCGGCCCGGCGGCGGCGACCTCGGTGTCGCTCGAGATAAAATTTGAGGCTCCGAAGCTCGTACTGCCATCCAACCGAGACGCCCTCGAACTCATCGTCCCACGCGGCTCCGCGCCCGAAGCCAGAGTGCACCAACCGGAGCCGGGTCTTGCCCTCGAGGGTTTCGAGAGTGAACTCCATCGTGAGGGTGGCCGGGGAGGTTGCGCCTTCGGGCAGCGGCCGGCCCTCGACATCGAAGGGTCGCTGATCGCGGTTGACTAGCGTGAGGGCCACTCCCGGCTCCCACCGCTCGATCGCCGAGACCCAGGTCCAGTGACCATCCCACTGCCACGAGGTCTCGCCGCCGAGCCCGGGGCGAACCTGCGCCTGGAGCGGGAACCACCGAGTCAACTCCTCGGGATCGGTGAGCGCCTTCCAGACCTCGGCGGGTGAGCCTCCAATGTCGAGGACCACCTCGACCGACCGTTTCTCATTCGCCATCGGAATCCTCCCTTCGCAAAACCGGATGGGACAGCGCCAGTAACTTGAAGCGACGGCCGCGGGGCGCTCGATCGGTGTGATACTCCGCCACCAATCGGCCCACGGCCGTCACCAACGCCTCCATGAATGCCGACCGGCTCTCGGCGCTGGCAAATCGCACCTCGGCCTCGAGGGTCAGGGTCGCCAACCGCTTGCCCGCCTCCCGAGCGGCCGCGTCGAGCTGGGCCACGTCCTGGATGGCTTGCGACGCGGCTCCAATGAGGCTCGCCGGAGAGGCTCGATCGCCGAGGTTCCTCCCGGGCACCCCGATCCGGCCAAGGGCCTCGGGACTGATTACGAACGTCCGCGCCGTGGCGCGAACCACCCGCTCAACGCAATTACCCTTGCGCCGCTCTTCGACCGGCTCGACGAGGCCCTCGCGTTCCAGGAGACGCAGGTGGTAGTTGACCCGCTGGCGTGGGAGACCGAGCCGGCGGGCCAGCCCGGCGGCCGAGTCGGGCTTGTGGAGGGCTTCGAGAAGTTGCCGTCGATTATTGCCGAGGAGGATTTCGGCCCGTTGGGCGCCGCGAACGACTTCGAGGATCCGGGAGGTCATGAGCCGGGTCGGGTATCAGCTGGCTTCTACGCTGCCACCGACAAGTAAATTTGTCAAGACGCTATTACCTGTCGGTTCCCCCCTCCCCCGACCGCCCCAACCGCGGCAACGACGCATCCCATCCCACCGCCGGCGATAGCTCCCACCGAGACTCCGGCGGCAACAAATGGCGAATCCCGTTGGCGTAGTACTCCAACAACGGCCGCGAATCCGGTAGCACGATCAGATTCCCCCCCTCCCGCACCACCCATCGCCTCGCCCGAAACGTCCGCCAAGCCCGATCCCACACTTCGGCCACCGGAAGCTCCGACCGAACCACCTTGGCGTTGATCTCCCCGAGCCGCTCCCGAAGTCCCTCCAGTCGCTCGATCAGCTCCGCTTCGGAGATCAGGCTGCTGTCGAACGAAAGCAGGGCGGCCGCGGCCAGCGGAACCGGCGTCACCGGGATCACCGCGCCGATTCGGCACATCACCAGATCCGCTAGCCGCTGGAGGTGAGGCAACCGCTCGGCGCGAGGGAGCTCGAGAATCCCCGCGGGCTGCTCACCGAGCCAGCTCCGAACCGAGATCGGGGCCGCGAAACTCACCGCCACGCGGCCGTACCGTTGCCGCTGGCCGGTGACGACTTGGATCGCGTTCCACGCCGCGAAGCCGACCCAGCCGACAAACTGCCGCAGCAGCGAACGCCGAGGGGCCCCGACAACCAGCTCCCGAGTCAAGGTTCGATCCTCCAGAACCCGGTCGTAGTTGATCGCGGCTGGGACCAACCAAAGGTCCCCGGCGAAAAGGGGATCCCGCATCGTTCGAACGAGATAGTCGAGCAATCCGATCTTGGCCGGACGAAGACTTCCGTCGCGGCTCAGACCGCCCTCGGGGAAGATCCCTTGCGTCACGTGGTTCCGAGTGATCAGCTGGACATAGCGCTCGAGCACCGTGTGATACAGCGGTTCCCGAAACCGGCGCCGAATGAAGTAGCTCCCGAAACTCTTGAAGATGTATTCGAGCGGCCACGTTCGAGCCCATTCACCAACGGCGTAACTGATGCTGACCACCTGAGCCAGAACGTAGGTGACGACGACGTAGTCCATGTTGGACCGGTGGTTCATGAGGTACACCACCACGTCCCGCTTGGGAATCCTGGCGAGGGCGGCGCTGTCTTGGTACTCGACCGACACCTTGTAGAACAGCCGGGTCAGCAGCTTGGAGATGTTGTAACCGAGTTTGTAATAGGAAAGCACGTTGAAAAACGGGACGATCTCGTCGACGTATTGGGCCACCCGTCGCTCGACCTTGGACCGGGCTTGACCGTGGGACGCCGCGTGAGCATCGATCGCCCGACTGATCTCCGGATCGGCCAACAAGTCTTTCTTGACGAGCGCGCTCGCCACCAACTTGTATCGGTCGAGCCGAGCCCGGAACTGGAGCAGGGTGCGCTGCGCCCACCGGCGCAAAACCCGGCGAGCCAGCCACGCGGCGACGCCGGCCGCAACGAGCGCGCTACCGAGGGCGAGCGGCCAGGCCACTGATCGTCATGATGAGATGGCGGAATATGCGCCCCGGCCCCCCGGCGCGCGAGCCGCCACCCGGGCCCACACCCTTATTCGGAAAGCACCGCTGGCGACCGATTGGGCAAGAACGACATCGCCCGGAGCCGTGCCAGCCGTTCGGAGATCGGCGGATGACTGCCGAGGCCCCGGAAACCAGCCTTCCCCCCGAGGACCCGTTGCCCGGGATCCACGATGCACATGTGAGCCGCGCCCTTGGCGATCGACCGGGTGGCTCCGACGGCAGCCTCGAGTTTTTCCAACGCGCTCGCGAGAGCCATTGGATTGCGGGTGAACTGGGCCCCCGTTGCGTCGGCCAGGAACTCCCGCTTCCGACTGACTGACATCGCCAGCAAGCGGGTCACGAGCGGGGCCACGATCAACGTCAACAGCCAGATCCCCAGCACGACCAGCGCCAGGGGGTTGCCGCCCTTCTTGCCACCCCCTCGGCTCGAACCCGGTCGGCCCAGTCGGCCGCCATAGCGGATAAAGTTTCGCATCAAGTCCGAGGCGATCAAGATCGCCCCGATCATCGCGGCCAGCAGGGTCATCAGCCGAATGTCATAGTTGCGGATGTGGGCCATCTCGTGCGCCACTACCCCCTGCAGCTCGTCGCGATCGAGAGTCGCCAAGAGGCCCTCGGTTACCGCGACGTGGGCCGAAGTGGGGTCCTTCCCGGTCGCGAACGCATTGGGGTCGGAGTCGGGAACGATCCACACTCGCGGTTTGGGGAGGCCGGAGGCGATCGCCATCTCTTCGACCACGTTCACCAACCGAGCCTGCTCGGGGGTTGCCGGCTCGACCAGTTCTGACGCCGCCGCGGCCCTGAGGACCTGCTCGGCCCCATGGGCCCAGGACCTCCAGGCGATCGTGCCAGCCAGCAGTGACAGTACCAGCCCGATGATCGGGACGACGTGGCGGTACCCCTCCTGGGCATCCTTGGTCGCCAAGTAGATCCCGAGGTCCCCCCCGAACCCGACCCAGGCGGTGAACACCACGAACCCGGCGGTGAGCCAGGCGGACCGGCGCCTATTCTTCGCCTGCTGTTCGAAGAGGTTCGAGTCGGTCACGCCGCCGGCGGCTTGAAGCCGAAGTCCACTTTGGGCACCGCCCGTTCGGCCGCATCCTCGATTTCCCACAGCTCGGCGGGCGTCGCGCTGGCCATCCCGGCCACCATGTTGGTCGGGAACTGCATCTGCTTGGTGTTGTACAACGTCGCTTCGTCGTTGTAGAGCTGTCGCGCGAACGCGATCTTGTTCTCGGTGCTGCTCAACTCCTCTTGAAGTTGCGCCACGTTGCCGGTTGCCTTGAGATCGGGGTAACTCTCGGAAAGGGCGAACAGCCTCCCCAACGCTTGGGTCAACTCCCCTTCCGCCTTGGCGGTCGCGGCCACGCCTTGGGCCCCGATGGCGGCGTTCCGCGCCGAGATCACCGCTTCGAGCGTCTGCCGCTCGAAGCTCATCGCGCCCTTGACCGTCTCGATCAAATTGGGGATCAAGTCGTGACGGCGCTTCAGCTGCACGTCGATCTGTTTCCAGGCGTTGAGCACTCGGTTCTTGAGCGCGATCAGCCCGTTGTACGCCCCGATCAGCCAGAACAGCACGACCGCGACAATTGCGAGAACAATCAGGATTCCCATGCCAGCCTCCGTCGAAGAAACGCCCGGTGCCGGAACGGCCCGTTGGCGGCGATGAAAGATGGGGCCGCTCCGCCCCAGCGCCAGGCCCAGGTCCCCCCACCGCAAATCCCGGAGGCCCTCGGCGAAAAAACAGCCTGGTGCCGCGTCGGAATGGTTACCGTAACCTCAAGGACTCATGGAGCTTGCAGCAACCCCTTCCGAGGTGTCTCTGCGATGACGACTGTCGAACTGGTGGTGGCGCTTTTCGTGTTCGGAATCCTCACGACCGCCGCTGCGCAAACGAGCGCCCGGTGGGCCGACCGCATTGCCGTGGAGTCGGCCCAGAGCACCGTGCTCAACGCCTACCGGCGAGCCCAGTCCGCAGCCCGCGTCTGGGGTCGCCCCGCCGAGATCACAGTCGGCACCGACTCGATCGTCGTCCGAACTGTCGGCGTCTCGGACACCGTCGTGCTCTGGCGCGGACCGGGGCCCGCGAGGACCGGCGTTCTCCTCACCCCTGCCAACCACCTGGTATCCTTCGCTCCAACCGGACTCGCCACCGGTGCTGCCAATGTCAATCACGTGTTTCAAAGAGGCGGGATCGTCCGGACGGTGGTGGTCTCGCGGCTGGGGCGATTTCGGGCTCGCTAGCGGGGACCCGTAGGGCGGGCGGGAGATTCATGCCCGAAGACGACATCGACATGCACCACGATGTCGGGGTGCATCTTGATAGTTCCCAAGAACTTACTCAATCCCTTGACCTGGTAGTCCTTGAGATTCATCGGCAGCGACGCCTTCAACCGAACGGCCTCTCTCTCGAACAAGACAGTGGCCCCGAAGGTCTGCTCTCGAGCCACCCCATGAATGGTAAAGGTGCCGGACACCTCGACCGCTGCCGAGTCGCCCCGTTCCCATTCGGTTCGGACCCGCTGGAGATCGAACCGGATGGTCGGGTAGGTCTCCGACTCCATCGACTTGTTTAGATCTCTGTCCCGGCGGCCGTTGCCCGTTTTCAGGGTAGCCACCGGCGCCTCGACCCATCCCCGGGCTTCCGAAAGCGCGGCGCCCCCGACCATCTGCCCCGACACCGTCGTCGTGGTTCCCGTGAAATCCCCAAGGGTGGCCCGGCCATCAAAGCTGAGGGTCCCGCTCAGGATTGGGACTGAGACGACCGCTCGTTGCCCTTCCGCTCCAGCCACGACGGCGAGAGCGAGCGCTCCCGCCAGCCACAACCTCCCTCGGCCCAAACTCCAACTCAGCTTACTGCTCGCGGTCCAATCCATACTTCCGAATCTTGGCAAGGAGGGTCGACCTCGCAATGCCAAGGATCTGGGCTGCGTTTCGCCGATTACCGCGGGTGTAGCGAAGGGTCGCCGCGATGTGACGCCGTTCCACCGCATCGAGTGGCTCGGGCAGGTCGGTCCGCTCACCGTTCATCGCCCTCCGGAGCTCCTCCCATCGGAGCCCGGGGAGGCCGCTATCGATTACCAGCACATCCGCCGTCCCGTTTCCCAGCGCATTGCTCGCGCCGTCGGCGGTTTCTTGCACGATCGGCCGGCACCCTTGAGCCCGGAGGGACTCGGCGAGGATTCGGGTCAGGCTTTCCCGCTCGCTGGCAATCAGGACATTGAGCTGGCGACCACTGGCTACTTCGGCAACCGACGTCATCATTCAGGAACCCCCGTTTCCTTCCAGAGTGCAGTGTCACCTCGAATTGTGAAGCCAGGGTCCCCGTCCGGGGCGGCCCGTCCTCGACAAGTGATAAGACGTTCCTCAGGTGCCGCTCTTGTACGTCTGGGGGGAACCGGGGGGGAGGGGCGAGATTCCTAGAAGCACGAACGGCCGCACGGGCTTGAGACCCGTCGCGGCCGTTCGACAGACAAGCCTACTCGAAGTCGGGGCTCTCGCCGCCGTTCTCCTCCTCGTTGCCGCCGTAGAGCTGATCCGCTCCGCCGGTAGGGCACCAAAGGGCTTCGAGTTCGATCCCCAGGCCGGAAGGCCTTCCCACCTGGTTCACTTGTCCAAGCGCTGCGAGTCGGATCGGGTCGCGGACCGACCCTTCGCACTGCACCCCGAGGCGCCGAATCGGGGTGGGTGAAGCGCGCGACTGGCTTCACCGACTCGGCGAGGTGATCACCGGGTTCATCGTGAGTCCTGACTCTTGCGAACCAAGATCCACTCCCCCAACGGTCTCACCGAGCATCGCGACGATTACCTTGCGGCAATCGCCACGCGCTAAGATTGTCACTCTTGGCGCCGCCCGCAAGCGCCTTTTTTTGTTCGGGGAACCGATTCGCGATGTGTGTGAAAAGCCCACTTTCAAGTGGGCCGGTTCGAAGCGTTTCCGGACTTTGAGAGCGATTGTGGAAACTGTTTATCCACAATACGAACATCGAGCGGTGGCGGCTAGGACTCGAGGCCGACCTCGATGTAGCGGAAGCCATCCGCCAATTCCGTCGCCCCGAAGAGCGCCCCGGCGGCGCTGGCTGCGAACCAACCTCCGACCCAGAGCCGAGTAGCATCGAGTTCTTGGACGATCGGCCTGAACCACCGCCGAATATGACGGATCTCTGGCGCCCGACGCCCGAGCAAGGCCAGGAGCGCGCCCGCGCCCGAGGTGGCTCGGAGGAAATGGGCGAGCGCATGAGCCCTCTGGGAGAACTCGACGGCCTTGACCCCCGGCTCGTCGAAGACCACCCGCCCCTCGAACACATCCATCGGCGGGGCGTCGAGGCGGGGCCCGAGATACATGTATTGACGACTTCCATCGACCTTCCGCTCGATGACCGCCGCGGCGGTTTCGCTGGTCAGGCGGACCGCGTGGATCATGTCGTCCTCCTCGAGGATCCCGACGGCCCCGGTCCACTCCAGGGCCGCCAGCGCGGTGTCGATCGGGCACCCCGCCGCGTCGTCGAGGGCGAGGAGCCGGGGCGCCTCGCCCGCCCGAAGCACGAAGTGCGACAACCCTTCAGCTCGGTCGAGAAAGGTCCGGATCACCAGGCTCGGCGGGGCAGAGGACATGACCGAAGATACCAGCGTTAGGATTACGGCGTAAGTTGACGCTTGGGCTCGATCTGAAGGATCCACAGGCCGCTGTTCGTGTCGGGCACGTAGATGAAACCGTTGCGATAAATCGCCCCCCAGGCGCCGGGGATGTTGGGAATGTGACCGTCCTTGTCCCCGGTGGCCACGTGCCCGATTTCCCGCCCTTGCCGCCCGAGGTCGCCCTTCAGCTCCCCGGACACATCCAGCACCCGGAGCCCGCCTTGGTAGTCGCCCAGGAACAGGGAATCGCCAGCCACCCAGATGTTATGGGTTCCTCCGTCCTTGGGCTCGAACCACGCGACGCTCCTCGGTTTGGTGATATCGGAAACGTCGATCACCTGCATCCGACCGTAGGCCCGCCCGAACCCCGGAACCCCCTGGCCGGAGGCCCGCGCGGGGAACACCTCGTCGGCAAGGTAGACGTAGCGGCCCTGCCGCCAGGCGGTGTGGGTCCCCCGAATGAACCCGGGGCCGCCGACCGCCTCGACATCACGATAGAGGGCGTTGAGGTCGTACTTGAACTGCGAGACGAGGATCGGATTCTCGGGACTGCCGCCCCGGATGCCGTTTCCGACGTCGAGCACGATGAGGCCGTCGTTCCAATAGCTGAGGTAGGCGAGCCCGTCCTTGACGTCGATGTCGTGGACTTGGCGGCCGGCGCTCGGCGGGGGCGTCTCCCACCGGGCCACCTGGCGGGGCCGATACGGATCGCGGATGTCGATCACCCGCATCGAACCGGTCGCATCGTCGGTGAGGTAGACGTAGCCTCGATATATGAACGTGCTGTGGACGCCGCCGCTCACCGTCTCGGTGAACTCCGCGATTGGCTTGGGGTGGGCGGGGTCCTCGAGACTGAGGATGACGATGCCGTTCTTGCGAGACGATGCCTGCTCCCTGGTCATCACCGCGAACTTCCCGTCCTCGGTGGCCATCACGTCGTTGACGATCCGGGCGTCGACCATCACCGAGTCGGTGATTTTGGGGGCGGTCGGGTCACTGACGTCGATCGCGTACAAGCGATCGCCACCCACTCCAGTCAGACCGGCGGTCGCGAGATACCCGTGCTTACCATCGGGGTGAAGCCAAAACTCGGTCGCCATCATCCCGATCGGGAGCCGCCCCAGCGTCTTGATCGGGCGAACCACGTCTCGCGGTACCACCTCGACGACCGCTTCGGCGGTGAGTCCGGCATAGGACGCAAAGACCTGGTAGGTCCCCGGGAGGTCGGCCACGAAGGCGCCGTCGCGGTCGATCGCCGCATTCCCCGGCGTGATCGACCATTCGGGTTGAATCGGATCCGCGATCGGGCCGGAGCCGGATCGAGCCTCGATTTGGAACCGGAGCACGTCGCCGGTTCGGCCGCCGGCCTGCCCGGGCCGGATCGCCAGCGATCGGACCAGGTTGGGGCCGACCCGGATGCGGAGCGCCCGCTCGATCCGGCCCACTCGGGCGATCACGGTGGCTGTCCCGGCCTGTCGAGCGCTCAGCCGCCCGCTCGACGACACCGCCACCACCGCTGGATCGTCGCTGGTCCACGCGATCGGGTCGCTTCGGTCGTCGCCATTTTCGGCGATAGCCCGGGCGGCGATCGTTAGGTTCTGCCCGATCACCATCGCCGAGATGGCTGGCTCGACTTCGATCCTGGCGGGGGGCAGCGGCAGCACCTGGATTTCCGCGGTCGCGGTCATCGGACGCCCGCCGTCTCCGGCCCGCACCACGACCGCCGCGATTATCGTCCCGGTCGCTCCAGCCGTCACCAATCCAGTGGAGTCCACGTCACCCTCGAACGTGCCCCCCGCCTGGTACCACCGAGCCGAGGCGGAGGCGACCGGTTGACCCCGATCGTTGACGGCCCGGGCCGTCAACCGCACGGTATCGCCAATCGACACTCGGGCCTTGGCCGGGTCGATCGTCACCCGGACAATCGTCTGGGCTGGTTGCTGCACCAACACGAGCGCACTGAGGAACGAGACCATCGTGGTTGACTCGCGGAAGGGTCAGACCGGCAAGCTACCGAGCCCCTGGACCAGGCGCCAACCCCCCATATTGACAAAACGGAAACGGCGCTTGACTATATCGTTTGCTCGCTCGGTCGCCCGCCTCAGTCGCTCTCTGGTGGCGTCAGGTCCTCGGATCGACCCGCGAATCACAATCATGGTTTTGCTCGACCGCGGTTTCGGGTCGAGCGTTTTCCCGAGCCAACTGCGGCTCCCAGCGTGCGAGGTCACCAGCAATGGCAACAGGTACCGTCAAGTGGTTCAACGATGCCAAGGGATTCGGGTTCATCGCTCAAGAAGGAGGCAAGGACGTCTTCGTCCACCACACTGCCATCACGATGGACGGATTCCGCTCTCTCGCCGAGGGCGACCGAGTCGAATTCGAGATCGTTGACGGACCCAAGGGACTTCAGGCCTCGAACGTCAAGAAGGCCTAGCCGGGACCGCAGTCCCGCCGAAAGCCGACGCCGGACCCCCTAGGCGGCACAGTTCTCGCTGCCCCAGGAGTCCGGCGTCGGTTTTTCACCCAAAGCCCGAAACCCAATGCACCGCATCTTCCTCGTCGCGGCATCCCTAGTCCTTGCCGGAACATCGGCTTCGGCTGCCCAAGACCGCGGCCCCGGCCTCGAGATGCTGGGTCTTGCGCCCGGCCTTCCCCTGAGCGAGCTGCAAGGCCGGGTCGCGAAACTCGGAGCGCGATTGAGCTGCAAGCCGTCGCCGGTCGATCGGCGATTCTCCGAGTGCACCGCCACCGTGGGTCAAACCCCCGGGCGTCGCTGGGAGTTGCGGGCCTCGGTGGTCGACAGCGCCAGCGCCGTAATCCTCCTCCGGTCAACGGTTTCCGCCAAGGAGCTGGAGGCGATGCGAACCGAGTTGGCCGAATCGCTCGGCCGCCCGAATTACCGGAAACAGGGCGGTCAAACCAGCTTCGAGTGGGTCCGCGGGGGCAGCATGATGAGGCTCACCTCTCGCGCCGAGAAAGGGGTCATCCAACTGTCGGTGAGTTTGGTGGACGGAAAGGTGCTCGACGCGCTGAACGCGGGCCGCTGAGCCCGGCTACCGGCGCTTCTTCTTCGACGCTTTGGCCGCCTTGGTCGCTTTCTTGGCACTCGGACGGGGCTTGGGACGCTGGCCCCCGGCCACCGGCTTCTTGGTCTTTTCGCGCTCTCGCTCGGCCGCCCGCTCGGCCCGCTTGGCGATGGTCGCTTGGACTTCCGCCAAAATCCGATCGGTTTCGTCCTGGGTCATCAAGGTCCGGCGGACCGCGTAGCGGAGGATCTCCTCGGCATCCGCCAACTTGAACTCGCTCAGGCGAGCGCCCGCTCGGATCAGGCCGACAAACGCGTCCGCCACCGGGTTGCGCAGTACCGCCGCGATCCCCGGCAAGGTCTCCAGCAACGACGCGACTTGAGTTCCCCCCAATTCCGTGGCCACGAATCCGCTCCTCCGCGCCGATCGTTAGGATCGACGGCGGGCAACGTACCCTGCCACCCCAACGCCGTCAAGAAAGTTCGTTAGGCGGAAATGGGGTTGTATCGGCTACTACGAAGAAATCCCGGCATCAGACGGAACCGGCGTTCCCATCCTCAATGCGGTAGGGCGAACAGCCGTTTCCAACGAATGTTGGTGATGAACGCGAGGGGGCGGTAGGTATCGGGGTCGTAGCTGAAATAGACGACCAGCGGTCGGCCGCGAACGTTCTTACGCGGGAGGAACCCCCAGTAGCGGCCATCGTAGGAGCCGTCACGGTTGTCGCCCATCATGAAGAACGAGTCGGGCGGGACCACGATGGGCCCCCAATTGTTGGGATCGGGCGAATAGCTCTCGGTGTCGCGTCCCACGAAGTGCATCAGCTGCCAGCGGCGCATCTTCGCCAAGTCGGACGGGGCGGCCCCGGCGGACGGATCGGTTCGGATGACCCAGGGTTCCTCGATCCGGGCACCGTTGCGGTAGAGGGTCCCGCTTTCCATCGCCAACGTGTCGCCCGGCGTGCCGATCAGTCGCTTCACGACCTTGAGGCCTTCCTGCTCGACGGAATCGAAGACCAGGATCTCTCCCCGCCGGGGCTCCCGGATCGCGGGGAGCCGAGTCTTGATGACCGGCACCTCCGCCCCGTAGAGGAGCTTGTTGACGAAGAGAAAGTCTCCGACCAGCAGCGAGTTTTCCATGCTACCGGAAGGGATCTTGAAGGCTTCCACCAAGAAGGACCGCAACAGGAACCAAACGACCAGTGCGATCACGATCGACTTGGTCCAATCCCAGAGCCAACGGAGCAATTTGTTCATTCTCGATTTCCCTAGTCGATCCAATCCGCGATGAAGAGATTGGTCTCCCGAGCCATCCGTCCGTTACGGTTCGACGCCCAGACGAGTTTCTTGCCATCCGGGCTCCACATCGGGAAACTATCGAAATCCTCGTAGGTCGTTACCCGTTCCAGCCCGGTGCCATCGGTGTTCACGATGAAGAGATCGAATTTCCCGCTTCGTGGGTTCTCGTAGTTCGACGAAAAAATGATCCTCTTTCCGTCGGGGTGAAAGAACGGGGCGAAGTTGGCCCCGCCGAGATGAGTCACCTGACGCGGATCGGAGCCATCCGCGTTCGCAACCCAGAGCTCGACCCGCGCCGGCCGGACGAGCCGCTGGCCGAGCAAAGCCCGATAGTCGGCCGAATCGCGAGCGGTCGCAGGATATCCAGCTCGCCACACGATTCGAGTGCCATCGGGCGAAAAAAAGGCCCCGCCATCGTATCCGACGCGGTTGGTGATCCGGCGGACGTCGGAGCCGTCGGTATTCATCGTGTACAGCTCGATGTCGCCGTCCTTGGTGGAGGTGAAGATGATCCGCCGGCCGTCGGGCGACACGGTGGCTTCGGCATTGTAGGCGCCGTTGTCGGTCAATGGCAGGAGGTCGGAGCCGTCGAGCCTGGAGGTGTAGATCTCGAGATGGCCGAGGGGCCACACGTACCCCATCGACTGATCGGGCGGGGCCGGACACGCTCGATCGTGCTTGAAGGTCGAGCTGTAGAGGACTCGGGTATCTCCGTCGTAGAAGAACCCGCAGGTCGTTCGGCCCCAACCGTTCGAGACTCGGCGCAGCCCGGAGCCATCGACGTTGATGAGATACTGCTGGTCACACCCTTCGTCGACCTTTTCCTGCCGTTGGAAAATCAGTTTCTTCCCGTCGCGCGAGAAATATGACTCGGCGTTGTTCCCGCTGAAGGTCAGCTGGCGGATATTTCGAAGGTGGCGTTCCCCGGTGGTCGGGGGTACGAAGACCTGGCTGGCGCCCGGCTGGTTGGCGGCGGAGCAGGCGCCCGCCAGCGCGACAATGAGCAAGTAATACGGCCGCATCGACTCCTCCTGGGGCCTCAATATAGGCGCGCGGGGAGCGCGACTGATTCAGGTAGGTCAGGGCGGCTCACCGTAGCTCGCCTCGTGTTCCCGCCGCGCTTGGGCGACCCAGTCGTCGCGGCGGACCCGGTTCCTGAAGGATCCGAGCTGCGCCGCCACCCGTTCGATATCATCGTCGGTCCACCGGGCGATCTGCCGGAAGGTGGTGATGCCAAGCTCGTGTAGCAGCTTCTCGAGCGTGGGCCCGATGCCAGTAATCCGTTTGAGATCGTCGGGATGGGCACCGTTGCCGGGCGCGGCGTGGCTGCCCACTCGGGCAAGTTGGTCGCGGAGCCTGGCTATCTCGTTGAGGCCGGCCTCGACCACCCGGCGGCGATCATTGAGGAGAGCTTGGAAGCGGCCATCGCGGTCCCGGATCTCGGCTCGGAGGGTGTCGATCAAGCCGGCGGTTCGGGTCGTGAGGCCGTGGCGATCTTCCCCCTGCTTCGCGAGTCGCGCAATCGTCACCTCCAGCGCGGCGATCCGGGCATCGCGCTCCCTGACGGTCGCTTCGGTCGCAAGGCGGGCGGCGGTTTCGCGCCGCAGTTGTTCCCGCGCGGCGGCGAGGTCGCGTTGTCCGACCTGATTCGCGGCTGTCGCTTGGTCTCGCTCGCCCGAGACCGACCGGAGGAGGACCTCTCGATCCTCGACTCGTCGTTGGAGCAGCGCGTTCCGCGCGACTTGGGCTTCCAGCGCCCCGATTTCGGTATCCCGGCGGGCGATTTCCGCCTGGTGGGCGATCAGCCGGCTCCGGTTGTCTCCGTCCCGCCGGACCATCTCGGCATCGAGTCGCAGCCGTTCGGCGATCGCGGCGTCTCGTTCGGCCTTGAGTTGCTCGACGGCGGCTTCGGTAAGCGCCAGGCGGCGTTTGAGGTCGAGCGTCTCGGTGGCGACCAGCGCTTTACTGGTCTCGGCTTCGGCCAGCAGTTTCGCGGCGCGGCCTCCTTCGACGGCGGCCCGCTCAACGACCTGGGCCGCGCGGGTGTTGGCGTTTCGTAGTTCGGCTTCTTTCTCGGCGGCCATGCTTGTCGCCCGTTCGGCCGCGACCCCCCCGGTGCTCTCGACCTCCGCCAACCGTTGGCGGAGGTGGTCCAATTGCTCGCGAGTGCGCTCGAGATCCCCATGGATTTCGTCGCGCTCGACCTGGCTGGCGGTGGCCGTCGTTGTCACCAATGCGTCTTTCTCGGCCAACTGCCGGGCCAACCTCTGCTCGGCGCTCCGAAGCCGGCTCACCTCGCGGCGGAGGTAGTCGGGTTCGGCCACCAGCACAGTGGTCTCGCGTCGGCGGTTCGCCACCCGGTGCGCCACCGCGGCCCCGATCAGCCAGCCGATCACGGCTCCGATCAGGAGAGCGGCCCCGGGAAGCGCCCAGGATGCATTGATCATCGGGTCGGGCCGGAGAGCGTCGGATCGTGGCGGTAGACCTGTCCGCCCCGCATGACGAAAACCACCCGGCCCAAGGCCCCGATGTCATCGAGCGGGTTGCCGGCCACCGCGATCAGATCCGCCACCATGGCGGGCCCCAGCGATCCGACTTCCTTGGCAATCCCTAACGCCTCGGCGTTGCGGGAGGTGGCGGCGATGATGGCGTCCATCGGACGTTGGCCTGCCTGGCGGACGCGACAGAAGAGGTCCTCGGCATTCCGCCCGTGCGCTCCCGCCACGGCATCGGTTCCGTACACCAGCTTGAGGGTCGGGGTCGCCGCCGCGTTCCGGGTCACCCCGACGGCGAGCGGAATCGCCCGCTCCATCGACGCGAACCCCTCCGCCGTGAAGTTCCCGATGCCCTGAAACCGTTGTCGGTTGTCGAGGTAGTTGCGGAAGATCAGCGAGCATTGCGGATCGAAGTACGTACCGCGTTCGGCCATCAGGTCGAGGACCTCTTTGGTCGCGAAGACCCCGTGGGAGATCAAATGGCAGCCTGCCAACACGGCGGCGGTCATGCTCTCGGCGCTGTGGGCGTGAACGATCGTGGGAACGCCCCGCGCCTTGGCCTCCTGGCAGGCCGCTCGCAGCTGGGCCTCGCTCATCGTCTGGCCCCCGCCCTCTCGGATGCTCTTGGACGCAAAGAGCTTGATCAGGTTGGCGCCGCCGGCCACCCGGGTCACGACCTCCTGCCGCAGCTGCTCTTCGGTCAGCGCCGGGTTGGTGATCGGATCGAGCGTCGTCAGGATTCGGGGACCCGGTACCTGGCCGCGCTCGATCCAATCGCGAAGGTCGACGTCGTCGTTCGACCCGATGCTCGCCACCGTCGTGAACCCCGCCACCAACGTCCGATAAGCGTTGGCCGCGGCGGAATAGGCCGCTTGAGCCGGGGTGTCGCCGTCGCCGGGCGCATGCATGCGGTTCTGGCGGTTGACGTAGGCGGTGGCGTGGACGTGAATGTCGATCAGGCCGGGGAGCACCGTTCCGCCGGTGAAGTCGAACGTCGGCCGCTCCACCTTCCGGGGCTCGATCCGGAGAATCCGGCCTTGGTCGATCACCACGGTGGCGTTCTTGAAATTGCCACCCCGGCCGTCGATCACTCGCGAGGCGAAGATCGACACGGGGCCACCGGTCGCCTGTCCGGCCAACCCGACGGGGAAACCCACCAGAGCGACGACGACTGCTGAGCACCAACGTCTACCGTAACGCATGGGATTCCTCAGGAGGCGCGATTCGGAAAAGCCCGGCCGATCTCGGCGGCCGAGCGGAGTGCCAGCGCCGCGAAGGTCAGGGTGCCATTGGCGCAGCTGGCGCTGATGCAGGTCGGAGCGCCGACCACGAAGAGGTTCTCGTGATCGTGGGTGCGGCCCCACGAGTCGGTGACGCTGGTCGACGGGTCGGCCCCCATCCGACAGCCGCCCGCCGGGTGGTCCTGGAATTCGTCCCCCGCCACCGACAGCACCTTGCCGCCACCAACCCGGGCGAGTCGATCGAAGAGATCGCGAATCGACTGTTCGGAGGCGGGACGGAGTTCTTTCGAGATCGGGGCATCGCGCCACGCCAGCGCAGGTCGGGGGTCTCCCCACGGCGTCCGGCGGGTCGAATCGAGGGTTACCTCGCTAGCTCGATCGGGGATCACGTCGTAATAACAACGAACCCGTGCGGTCCCGGTCCTGGTCCGCCGGCGCCAATCGGCGAGCAGGGCGTCGCCGAGAAGGAGGCTACCGGCGTCGCTCCGGAGTCGCGGTTCTTGGCCGACCGCCGACTCCCAGATTCGGAGGTCGTGGCGGAGATACGTTGGCGACGGTGCGGGCCGCATGAACTGTTTGGTCACCAGACTATGCTGTTCGTTCAACCCGGGGTAGAGCTCCAGCGGCAGACCGATGAAGGCACTCAGATTGCGGTGACCGCAGAGGAACTTGCCGACGGTTCCCGATCGGTTGGCGACCCCGGCTGGGAATCGAGTCGAGGCCGAGGCGAGGAGGAGGTGCGGGCTCCAGAGATAGCCGGCCGTGATGACGAACGTTTTAGCCCGAAGCTCGAGCAGCTCCTGGGGACGATCCCGCGAAAACGCCACCGCCCGTTCAATCCGGTTCGAGCCGGCGGCGCACTCGATTCGCCGGACCACGGTCCGCGCCAGCAATTCGACCTTTCGATCGCGCCGAAGCGCGTTCCAGGTGAAATCAGGGGAATACTTGGCGCCGATGGGACAACTCGGGAAACAGGTGTCGTTGCGGCAGCACGGCGGCCGCCCACGGTAGGCCACCGCATTCTTGGCCGAGGGCTGACTCCACATCGCGATCCCGGCATCGGCGGCCCACTGCTTGAGGAGGCCGAGGTTGTAGGTCAGCGGCAAGGCCGGCTGGGGGAAGGGCTTGCTCCGAGGGTCGAGCCCAGGGGGGCCCTGCTCCCCGGCCACTCCGATCCGTTCCTCGGCCTCCTGGTAAGAGGGGTCGAGATCGTCATAGCTCAGCGGCCAATCCTCGTGGACCCCATAGAGGGTTCGGAGCCGAAAGTCTTCCGGGCTGAAACGGGGCGTGACTCCCCCCCAGTGCATCGCCAGGCCGCCCACCTGCATCGAGCGGGACTGCATCCCCGCGGCCTCGTAGCCCTCGAGATGGTCCTGCCGCCAGGGGCTTTCGCCATAGTCGAGGTAGCGACGCCGCAGCGCGGCTCGGGTCGGCAACGGGTCGGACTCATCGCCGGCCTCGACGACGACGATCGAGCAGCGTCGTTCGTCGGCGAGCTTCTCAGCCACCATCGCCGCCGAGATCCCCGAGCCAACGATGACCACGTCTGCCTCGACCACCCGGGCCGTCAGCATTCAGACCCCCCTCAGCCCGGCGGGACGGTCGGGGTTGGTCGCCAACGGGCGACAGCCGAGTCGGCCAATCCTGGCGCCGTATCCGACGTCAAAGCCGGCGGGCGATTCGGCCCAGAAAGCGATCAGAGCGATCGCGACGTGTTTCGCGCGAGCAATCGGCGGAAGGGCGGCTTCGGCGTGGGGTTCGATGGCGGCTGTCACGAGAGCCCGCCGTTGGTCTGCTGGCAGCTGGGCGAAACCCTCGCCGTGGCGGTCCCGGGCCGCGCGTTCGAGAGCGACGAGATCGGCCTCGAATCGCGGTGCCGGCGAGGCGGGGGTGTAGCGCACCTCGCTCGATCCGTAGCCGTGGAGCAGCTCGGCGCCTCCGCGGTAGCCCGAGAGCCAGCGATCGAACCCGTCCACCGCCGCCGCGGCGCCGGCCGTTTCGATCGCGGAGGGAAGAATTGCTTCGGCGAGCGCGGTGAGGGTGGCCCGGTCGATCCGCTTGGCAGCATGAGAGGCCCGCCGCCGTTGCGCGATTAGGAGCGGGCTCGAAGCGGCCAACGTGGCGAGCAGCCGGCGCCGCGAGAGCGGCTCGACGGCGACGAAGTTCATTGCGAGACCGGTGCGATTCGATGTCGTTCTAAGATAGCCCGAACTAGCCCGGCACCAACTCGGTGGTCGTCTTCCGGCGGCGGGGAAGCGCAAAGCCCCGAACGTACCCGCGCGACCCCGGCGTCGGGTATTTGGCCGCGTAGGCCGCATCGACCGCGTCCCACAGCCGCTCGCCGCGAGTCTTCTTGGCCCGAACCCGGATCGCTCGATTGCGGAGCTGAATCGCGCCGCGGGGATCGACCAGAAACTGCCGATACCACCCGGAGGGTTTGTCGTTCCACGGACGGACAAACGCCCGACCTTTCACCACGACGACCCAAACGGCAATGAATCGGTGCGGACCCCGGCCGGCGCGGATCCCGAGGTTCTTGCACTCGACGAGCGCGGCGAGCGCTGCTTTGGAGAAGCGCGTGGAGGCGATGGCCGACGACGACGGCGAGCCGGTGGGCGTCGTTTTTTTCATGGCCTCTCCGAGAAAATTGGTCTCCCGGTCAGCGCTCCGCTCTGACGAGAGCGTGGAGCTTCGAGATCGTGGCCCAGTTCCGGGCGGTCGTCGCGTCGCCGAGGAGGCGACCAACCGCCTGACCGAGCGGGCTCGCCAGAATGCCGCCCGGACACCAGAGATAGCAGACCCGCTCTCCGACCGCCACCGCTTCCGGAGCCCAACGCCGTCGCATCAACGGGAGGAGTCGCGCCCGGTCGGCCGGGTCCGTCAGCACTGAGACCAAGAGGCGGCTCGGATCGCGCTCGGCTACGACGAGGGGATTGCCGTCGACGACTGCCTGGAGCTCGGGGGCGGAGAGCACGGTCACCCGCGCGGAAACCCCCAACTCGGACCCGAGGGCCCGCTCGATTCGGACTGCGGGCTCGCCGCGCGAGCTGGCGCCGACGGTAAAGAGAACGTTGCCGCTGTTGAGGAGGGTTCGGACGTCGTGGTAGCCCAGATCGGCCACCAGGCGTCGCAGATCGGCCATGGCCACCCGTTTTGCCCGCCCCACGTTGATCCCTCGGATCAGGGCGACGTGGGGGCCCGGGGCAACGCGGGGCGGCATGGCCTAGTGGCCGTTCAATCGGCCGGATCGCCCCGCCGAGGGAGCACCACGGCCGCGGGCGGCGAGGCCTAGAAGATCGACCACAAGAATTGGTTGGTGACCTCGTGGTGGAACTGAATCTCCGGGATCTTGATCAGGGAACCGAGCGCTTTGGGGCACCGCTCGGCCGAGGCCAGTTTCAGATCCGCAAACCGTTTGTGAATCGTCTCGCCAAGAAGATCGGCCGCGAACTTCGATCCCTTGAACAGCCGGATTCCATCGTATATGTTGTCCGGCAGGAACTTGGTCCGGTCCCGTTTCTTGTCCCCGCTTTCAGCCTCGATCGGCCCCTCGAACCCGGTCCGAAAAATGGTGTAGATCGCGAGGTAGGGATTGGCGTCGGGGGCGATCGAACGGACCTCGATCCGGGCCGACTTTTCGTTGCCGAGCGGGATCCGTACCATCGAGCCACGATCGACCGGGGAGGCCTTGATCTGGTTGGGCGCCTCGAAATGCGGATCGAGGCGCCGATAGGCGTTGACACTCGGGTTGAGCACCAGGCAGATGTCCTGGCCGCTGGTGAGAATTCGGTCGATGAACTTCCAGCCGAGTTTCGACAGCTTGTCACGCCCCTTGGCATCGAAAAAGAGGTTCTTCCCCCGCTGACTCACGGAGATGTTGGTGTGCATCCCGGAGCCGTTGATCCCGGTGACCGGCTTGGGGAGGAAGGAGGCGGTCATGTCGAGCTTGGCCGCGACTTGACGGCAAATCAGCTTGTAGAGCAGCACCTGATCGGCGGCAACGCTCGCTTCGGTGTAGCTGTAGTTCATCTCGAACTGCGAGGGTGCCACCTCCGGATGGTCCTTCTCGTTGGCGAACCCCATCGCCCGCTGCACCTCGGCGGAGGTATCGATGAACGATCGGAGGGTGTCACCGGGGAGCGAGTGATAGTATCCACCGGTACTCGGGAACTCGAACCGGCCCGTCTCGTGATAGGTTCGCTCCGCGTCGCGGCCTTTGAACAGGAATCCCTCGATCTCGTTCGCGGCGTTGCAGACGAAGCCGTCCTTGCGGTAGAGCTTCTCGAGGTAGCTCTTGAGCCGCGCCCGGATGTCGCCGACGTAGGGCGAGCCGTCTTTCTCCAGCACGTCGCCGAACACCAACACCTTGCCGGGTCCGAACATGTCGGAGGGCAGCCAGTAGAAAGCCGGCCAGTCGATGGCGAGTCTGAGATCGGACTCGGCCTGGGCCGAGAAGCCCCGAATCGAGGAGCCGTCGAAGGTGAGGTTGTCGGCCGCCTTGAGGAGGAATTTCTTGTCGTAGTCGAGCATGTGGAGACGGCCTTCGAGGTCGGCGAAGCAGACCGTTACCGCCTTGATCCGTTTTTCGGAGGCGAGATACTTCATCCGCTTCTCGGCCACCTTGTCGGGGCTGGTGCGGCTGATCCGCTCGGCCTTTGCCTCGAGGTTCAAGGCCTCAAGCTCGTCGTAGGGAATCTCCAGGAAGTCGCGGAGCGGCGGGGCCATCGGGTAGTCTCCTTGGGGTGGGGTTCGTCGTGGCCGCTAAGGTATTCGACATCGAGTTTATTGTAAACCCCGCCGAGTTTAGACTAAAAATGTCGTGTTTTATGTTACGGTTCAACTGAGTAATCACCGCCGCATTCGCCGAGGGGGGGCCGGCCGCGACGCCAGTCGGCGCCCCTGATCCGCTCCTCGAAGGGTACTTGGCGCCCGCTGCTTGACGGGCTCAACGCCGAACCTTACGCTACGGCTACCTTGCAACGTCCGACACCCAGAAACGGGCTCGCCACCGACCTTCGCCCTCCAAACCCAACCCACCGGGAGGCACGCTCATGGTCGCAATCGCGTTACGGGCTTTCTCACCAGGACTCATCATCGCTAGTGCAGTTCTCGCCGCTGGGCTCGGGATCGGGCGGCCGGGCACCGCCCACGCCCAAGCGGGAACCGTCACCGGCACCGTCTCCGACAGCCGAGGCAGCCGCCCGCTGGTGGCGGCGCGGATTCGGGTCGAGGGAACCGAAATCGTCGCTACCACGGATAACCGCGGCCAGTTCGTTCTCCGAGGGTTAACGGGCACCACCGCCCGGATCACTGCCTCCCTGGTGGGCTTTCAGGCCCAAACCCAGGAGGTGTCGGTTGGCGGCCCACCGGTCCGGATCACCCTCGAAGAGCTGGCGGTCAAGCTCGACGAGCTGATCGTGACCGGCACGCCAGGCGAGGCGGCGACCAGATCCCTCGGCAACGCGGTGGCCAAGGTAAACATCGCGGCGAACGTGGAGGTCGCACCGCCGGTCAAGTTCCAAGACCTGCTCTCGGTGAACATCCCCGGTGTCCGGGTGCTCCGGGCGTCTGGCTCGGTCGGTTCCGGCGGGGTCACCCGGGTCCGCGGAGTCGGGAGCCTGAGCCTCTCCAGCGAGCCGCTGATCTACGTCGACGGGGTTCGGGTCAACAACGATCCGTCGGTGGTGACCGAGGCCTTCCAGCGGTTCAGCGGGGAGTCGCCGTCCCGGGTCAACGACATCAATCCGGAGGAGATCGAGTCGATCGAGGTCATCAAAGGGCCGTCGGCCGGCACGATTTACGGAACCGAGGCCTCGAACGGGGTGATCCAGATCATCACCAAGCGGGGGAGGGCCGGCCGGACGGAAGTCGAGATGCATACGAGCATCGGGCGGTCCTGGGTGTACGACCCCGAGCACCGGTATCAGACCAACTGGTATCAGAACCTCGGACCGGACGGGCTACCGGACGGCACCGTCACCGAGTTCAACGTACAGGAGTTCAATCACGCCAGGGGCTACCCGCCAATCTTCACGTTCGGATACCCCAAGAGCCTGGGGGGTAGCTTGAGCGGCGGGACCGACCGGCTGAGCTACTTTTTCAGCGCGGACTTCGATCGTGACGAGGGTTACGTCAGCTACAGCCGGCAGAACAAGTACAACGCCCGGGCCAACATCACCTACCGAACCGCCGACGACAAGTTCAAGCTGGATGCGAGCCTCGGCTCCCTTCGCCTCAAGCTCAATAGCTCGCAGGGGTTCCAGCCGATCACGACCTCGATCGTCTGGGCCTGCAACAACAACTCCTGCCGGCCCGATCCGAGTGACCCCGACAACACCGGCTACAACGGTCCCGGGCATGGCTTCACGTTCTATCGCCCGGAGGACTACAGCGAAGTCCAGGCGTTCGATCACGTCGACCGGGTCACCTTCAGCGTCACGCTGACCCACCGTCCATTCCCGTGGCTCCGGCACCACATTACCGTCGGCCCCGACTTCACCAACAACAACTCGTCCAACCTGGTGGAGCGGCACTTTGACGATCGGCGGCCCTTCTTCAGCGCGAGCGACGGATCGAAAACGGTGTCCTCGCTGCGGACGACGTACATGTCGCTCGACTACGGCGTCTCGGCCGATTGGAGTCCGAGCAAGGACCTGACCTTCTCGACCGCCGCCGGCGCCCAGTACTACTACAAGCAGAACTCCTACCAGATCGGGTCGGGCCTGATCTTCGCCATTCCGGGGCCGGGCGACATCACCGGCGCCCAACAGCGGCTCGCCAGCGAATCGTTCAACGAGAACAAGACCTTCGGGGTGTTCGTCCAAGAGCAGCTCGGCTGGAAGAACCGTCGCTTCTTCACCGCCGCGCTCCGGGGTGACGACAACAGCGCCTTCGGCAAGGAGTTCTCCGCCGTCTACTACCCGAAGTTCAGCGTGTCGTGGGTGGTGTCCGAGGAGGCGGGCTTGGCCGGCAAGGACTGGCTGCCCCAGTTGAAGCTGCGGGGTGCCTGGGGTAGGGCCGGACAACAACCCGACATCTTCTCGGCCATCCCGACCTATCAGGCGAAGGTGGGTACCGGCGGGCGGGGACAGGTCACCCCCCAGAACATCGGGAACCTGGGCCTCAAACCCGAGATCGGCCAGGAGCTCGAGCTGGGATTCGACGCCGGGCTCCTGAAGGGGCGGGTCGGAGTCGAGTTCACCTACTACAACAAGAAGGTCAAGGACGCGATCCTGGCGGTGCCTCTCCGGCCCTCGAGAGGCTACCCCGGGCTCCAGTTCGTCAACATCGGCGAAACCCAGAACAAGGGCGTCGAACTGGCCCTCGATGGAAGCATCTTGAACAGCAAGGATCTCGGGCTCGAGGCGCGGTTCACCTACGCGCACAACGACCCCAAGATCACGAGCATGGGCGGGTTGGCTCCAACGTTCGTGTTCTTCTCGCAGCAGTACAACGTCGAGGGCTTCCCCCCGGGCGCCTTCTACCTCAAGAGGGTGGTCAGCTCGACGGTGGTCAGGCCGCACGGCCAAATCCCCTACGGTACCGACATCATGTGCGAGGGGGGGACGGATCTCGGCGCTGGAAACGGCACCGTCGTGCCCTGTGAAAACGCTCCCCGGATCTATGCGGGACACCCGACCCCGACCTGGAGCGGAAGCGGCAGCCTAACACTCACCGTCAAGCGCCGGCTTCGCCTCCTCGCCCTGGTGGACTACTCGGGTGGCGCGCATGCGGACGTCGGGGACGTCGGCTTCGGCGCCATGTTCTTCAACAACACCAAGGCCGTGCTGACCGGTGAGGACCAGATTCTGTCAGGGTATTACGGCCTCCTCAAGCAGGGGTACGGCGGCGCCGGCGACGCGGCCGGGTTCTTCAACTCCGGCTTTGCCCGACTCCGTACGGTGTCGGCGAGCTACGACATTCCCGAGCGCTTCGCGCGGTGGTTCGGAGCGTCCCGCGGGTCGCTGAACCTCGCAGCCGAGAACCTGATGTTTCTTTGGCGGGCGCAGGTCGAGGCGTACGGCGCGCCCTGGGTCGATCCCGAGATCCGGCCCAACTTCGCCGGTGACGCCACCGCGCTCGGAGGCTATGTCCAGGAATCGTGGCCCCAGGCGACGCGACTCAGACTGTCGCTCCGGCTCACCTTCTGACCGACGACTTCGACAGGGGACCGATATGAAAACCATTCGCAAGCCCTTCGCGACGGCTCGTCGGCTTCGGCGGGCTGCCTTGTTGCTCTCCTCGCTCGCGACCCTCGTGACGCTGGCCGCGTGCAGTAATCTCCTCGAGGTCCAGTACCCCGGCCGAATTCCGGTGGAACAGCTGGACAACCCTGCCCTGGCCGCGGTGCTCGCCGATGGCGTGGTCGGCGACCTCGAGTGCGCCTACAACAACTACTTCTCCGGATCAGCGGCTCACTCCGACGAGTTCGAATCGTCGAGCGACAATGGCATCCTGGCCAACGCAGGTGAGCGGAACATCACCGCCGACAACACCGACTACGCTGATTCCGGCTGCGAAGCAAGCTCGATCAACACCGCCGGCGACTTCGGGCTCCAAATCCCGATGCACACCGCCCGCTACCAGGCCGAGGACATCTATAATCGGCTGGCCAAGTGGACCGACGCCCAAGTAGCCGGGCGGGTCGGCCTTCAGGCCAAGGTTCGGGCCTACGGGGCCTACGCCTACACCTTCTTCGGCGAGACGTATTGCACCTTCGCCAAGGACGGTAACCCCCCGGGCCCGCCCTCGGACGCCCTCAACATCGCGGCGACCGAGTTCGCCGACGCGATCCGACTGGCCCAACAGGCCAATAATCCTTCGCTCCGGTACCTCATCGACATGTCCCACGTCGGCCTCGCCCGCGTGAACATGAACCTCAAGAAATGGGCCGAGGCGAAGACCAACGCCCTGCTGGTCCCGCCGGGGTTCGAGCTCTTCGCCAGTCGGGGCACCGAGAACGACCGCCGCTGGAACAAGATGACCTACTTGTTCAACCAGCTCGGCGCCTTCGTCATCTCGAACCCCTACCGCCAGATGAAGGCCAACGAGCCCAACGATCCTCGGATCGGTATCGAGGACGCGGGCAAAGGAGCCTTCAACCCCCCGGTCCGTCTGTGGATTCAGACCAAGCACACGGGGCTCGGGCAGCCGATTCGGCTCGCCAGCTACCGCGAGGCGCAGCTGATCCTGGCCGAAGCGGAAGCAGAACTAGGCAACGTGGGCGCTGCCATGGCGATTCTCAACGCCCGGCGGCAGGGGCTCAACCTGTCGCAACTCCAAGCCGGCGACAAGGCGACGGCGATCAGCAGGGTGATCGACGAACGACAGCGGGAGCTGGCGTTCGAGGGTGGCCACCGGCTGAACGACCTGCTCCGAAGGAACATCCCCTGGAAAGTCGCCGGTTCGAGCAATCCATTCACCAATCGGCCGTACGGCGCCACCACCTGCTGGCCGACGCCGAGCCGAGAACTCAACGGCAAGTAGCAGCCCCAGATGTTCCCGACCGAGGGGCCGCCGTGAGGCGGCCCCTCGGGTGTTTGGCCAGGGGACCCCGGCGCGACTCGAAAGACCCACCGCTCAGCGGCCGATGATTCTCCCGTAGCAGTCGATTTCCATGCCACCGTGCGGGCGGCCCAGCGAGAACCTCCTTTGGTCACCCGCTGCCCGGACTACGTGGTTCCCACCCGACCTCCGCCAGGTGGATTGAGGAGCGAACGTCGCAATGTGAAACCACGACCCGCCCGGCAGCGTACGAGGGAACACTCCTACCAGCGAGACCTAGGGAATGGCCACCCTCCTGCACGACCTCCGGATGGCGTTCCGATTGGTCATCAAGAACCCGACCTTCTCCCTCGTCGTCGTCGTTACCCTGGCTCTCGGCATCGGACTCAACACCGCCGTCTTTTCCGCGATCGATGCGCTGTTTCTCAGGCCGCTGCCCGGGGTCCGAGCACCGAACGAGCTAGTCCAAAGCTATCGAACCTGGCCCGGTGGCATGCAGTTTGGCTCCAATTCGCTGCCTCACTACCTCGACATCCGGAATCGGAGCGGCGGGGTGTTCTCGGACGTAGCGGCGTTCAACTTTGCGGTACTGAATCTGTCGGCGGGTGGACAACCGGTGCGGATCGTCGGGCAGGCGGTTTCGGCGAACTTCTTCTCGACGCTTGGTGTCGGCGCGGCCCGGGGCCGAACGTTCGTTCCTGCGGAGGACACCGGCCGCCGCGCTCACCCGGTCGTGGTCCTGAGCCACGCCGGCTGGAAGACGGCCTTCGGCGCCGACCCCGACGTGGTCGGCAAGACCCTGGTATTGAACGGCGAGACCTACACTGTGGTCGGGGTCACCCCGGAAGGGTTCCGGGGGACGATGCCGATCATCAGCCCGACCCTCTGGGCTCCCCTCGTCCAAGTCGACCACCTCGAGCCGGGATCGAACCGGTGGGAAAACCGAGGTAACAACGGGAGCCAGGTGATCGCCCGGCTGAAGCCGGGGGTTACAATCGCCCAAGCGTCCGACCGGATGAAGTCGCTGGTAGGCGAGCTGCGGGAACTCTACCCCAATGACTATCAGCGGAGCGGAATCAACTTGGTGCTCCAATCGGAAGCCGGGATCCATCCGATGTTCAAGAGCGCCCAGGTCGGCCTGAGCACCGTGATCATGGCGGTGGTGGTGCTCCTGTTGCTGATCGCCTGCGTCAACGTCGCCAATCTGATGTTGGCCCGGGCCAGCGATCGGGCCCGTGAGATGGCGGTTCGGTTGAGTGTCGGCGCCGGTCGGGGGGTTCTGATCCGCCAGCTCTTGACCGAGAGCCTGGTGCTGGCCGTCTTCGCGGGCGGGGCCGGATTGCTGGTCGCCTGGTGGGCGATTGGGGTCGCCAACCGAACGATCGGGAGCATGCCGAGCGATTTCCAGATCACCGCCGACCTCCGGGTGAGCCGCGCGGTCCTGCTGTTCACCCTCGGCGTTTCGGTGGTCACGGGCGTCATCTTCGGGCTGGCCCCGGCGCTCCAAGCCACCCGGCCGGCCCTGATTCCGGCGTTGAAGGGGGAGGCACCGGCCGGCCGATCGCGTTCTCGGATGACGCGCGGGCTGGTGGTGGCTCAGATGGCGCTCTCGATCGTGTTGTTGGTCTCGGCGGGGCTCTTTCTCCGGAATCTCGAGGCCGCAACCAAGGTCGACAAAGGGTTCGTCGCGGACAACCTGATGACTGCGGAGGTCGACCCCGGGATGCAGGGCTTTACTCGGGCCCGCACCGAGGAGTTCTATCGGCAAATCGGGGAACGGCTCGGAGAGATGCCCAACGTCAAGGCCGTGACCTTCGCCAACACCCTGCCGTTGAGCATCAACGGCAGCGACTGGGGGATCAGCGTGCCGGGGTATACCCCTGGCCCCAACGAGGGGATGTCGATCGACATGACCATCGTGGCGCCCGGATACTTCGAGGCGATCGGTACGCCGCTTCTCCGCGGCCGGGGATTCACGCCCCAGGACGACAGCAGCAGCCGGGCCATCGTCGTGAACCAACGGTTCGCGGACCGGTTCTGGCCCAACCAGGATCCGATCGGCCGAACGGTCCGGATCCAGGGTCGCGACCACACGGTGATCGGACTCACCCCCACCGGCAAGTACCGTCGGCTCGGCGAGGATCCGACGGCCTTCATGTACCTGGCCCAGGCCCAGCACTGGGAGTCCGGGATGAACATCCTGATCCGAACGACCGGCGACCCGAACGCGGTCGTCCCCCGGCTCCGCCAGGAGGTGGCGGCGTTCGACCCGACGCTTCCACTCGCCAACGTCCAGACCATGGACAATCGCCTCGGCCTGGCCTTCCTGCCCGCTCGACTGGCGGCCACGGTGCTGGGCGTGTTCGGGCTGCTGGGACTGGTGCTGGCGTCGCTCGGGGTCTACGGGGTCATGTCGCACGCGGTGGCCCAACGCCATCGGGAGATCGGGATCCGCCTCGCGATCGGGGCAGCCGGCGACCGGGTGGTTCGCCTGTTGATGCGAGACGGGATGACTCTGGTGGCGATCGGACTGGCGATCGGATTGGCGGGAGCGGTGGCCGGCGCCCGGTTGTTGAGCGGCCTGCTCTACGGGAGCGGGCTCGATCCGGTCACCTTCGTCGTGGTCCCGCTGGTGCTCGGTCTGGTGGCGGTCCTCGCGATTTGGGTTCCCGCGCGGCGGGCGGCGGCGGTGAGCCCGGTGGTGGCGCTCCGCCAGGAGTAGCGGCTCGGCGGCGGCTCCCTATTTCGGGCCGGCCGCTCTCACCTTCGATTGGGGTGTGAGCCGCTCCGCGCCGCCGACGACGACCAGATCGCCGGCATTGATTCCCTCGAGAATCTCGACGGTGCCCGGCTCCCGGGTTCCGATTTGAACCGGGCGGCGGCTGGGCGTGTCCCCCTCGACCACCCACACCACGTTCCCGCTCGGGAGCGAGAGAAGCGCTTCTTCGGGAATCACTACCGCGTTGGCGCGGCGGGCGGTTTCGAGCCGGGCCTCGATGAACATTCCCGCTTGGAGCTCGGTCCGGGGGTTGGCGACGACCGCTTTGACCGTGATGGTTCGGGCCGGCAGCGCCACCCGGGGATCGACGAAATCGACTCGGCCGGTGAAGTCCTTGCCGCGGAGGGCTGCCACACGGAAGGTAACGGTCTGGCCGATTTTCAGTTGCCCGGCATAACGCTCGGGTACCTGGAACGCCGCCCGCTGCGGATTGACCGTTTGGAGGGTGATGAGACGACTGTTCTGGGTGACGTAGTCACCGATGCTGACGAACCGGGCGCCGGCAACCCCGGCCCACGGTGCCCTCACCACCGTCCGATCGAGTCGGAGGGTCAGGAGGTCGAGCGAGGCCCGCGCCCCCCGCGCGCTTGCCTCGGCCCGTTCCACATCGGCGGCCGCCGCCGCCTTTTCGGCCATCAGCTGGTTGGTCCGCGCCAACGCCTGCTCGGCCAGGTCGCGATCGGCCTGTGCTCGCGCCACCTGGGCCTTCAGCTCGGCGTCGTCGACCTTGAACAGCGGCGCCCTCGCGGCGACGACCGCGCCCTCGGTGACGTAAATCTCGACCAGACGACCGTCGACGTCGGGCCGGAGCTCGATCGACTGGATCGCTTCGATCTGGCCGGTCGCCGTGATGACGTCGATGACCGTGTCGATCCGGGCCGGCCGGACCTCGACGGCGACCGGTCCCATCGGACGGCCACCGGCGGCGGGCGGTCGGCCCGCGGCAGTGGCCCCGGCGGCGCCCGGGGGAGGAGTCTCTTTGGGCCCGCACGAGGTTACCGCCAGGGCCAGCAACAGGAGCAAACGGGTCACAGATCAATCCTCAGGAACGTGGAACCGGCGCCCAACCAGAACTTCGAGGCCGGCCAGCGCCAGCCGAATCGCATAACGTGCTTGGACCAACTCCGCCTGGGCCACCGTCAGCAAGCTCTGCGACTCCAGCAGGTCGAGAATGGTGCTCGCCCCGGCCCGGTAGCGGGCTTGTTGCACCCGATAGTTCTCTTGGGCCACGACGACGCCCTGCTCCGAGTACCGCGCGGCGATCAGGGCGGTCCGGTGGGCTTCGTAGGCCTCGGTGACGTCCGCTTCGGCAGCCCGCTCGAGATCCTCGCGAAGCGCTCGGGCCAGCTCCCGATTCGCGCGGGCGCGATCGACGTTGAGCTCCCGTTGAAAGTTGTCCCAGAGTGGCAACTGGAGCGAGAGCGTCAGCGATCGCCGACTGAGGTTGTCGGGGAAAAACGACTGCCCGAATCGGCTCAGGTTCGCCGACAGTATAGCCTGCGGGAAGTAGCCCGCGGTTCGGGTCCGGAGGGTTGCGATCGCCGCCGCCTCGTTCCCCCGGGCGATCCGGTACTCGGGCCCCTGCTCGAGGGCGAGGGCCACCGCTTCCGGCAGGGTAATGGGCAGATCGGGCGGCAGGAGTGAGTCGAGGGGGGTGGCGTCGACGGCGCCCCTCATCCCGACCCGGCGCCCGAGTTGCAGCCGGGCGACGGCGAGCCGGGTCTCCTCGCGCAGGAGGCCGACTCGGGCTCGGTTCACTTCCAGCAACAGCTGGAGCGAATCGCTCTGGACGACGGCGCCACTCACCACCCGGGCGCGAGCGATGACGAGCTGCTCTTCCGCCCGGCGGAGCCGATCGCGGGCCACGTCGACCAGCTCGCGGCCTCCCAGTACGGCGTAGTAATCGGCTTCAGTGCCCAGCGCGGTGAGGAATTTCGCCTGAATCTCGGTGGCTTTGGCCATCTCGAGCTCGGCGGTGACCCGGCGGAGATCGGCCAGCTTCCGACCCCCGGTGAACAGCTCGAATCGGGCGTCGGCGCGGGCCGAGTAGATCACCTGGGCCGGTTGCCCCGTGCCGAGGTTGAAGCAGGCGGGCGAGCAATTGAGGTAGTCGGTGCTCAGGTTGAGCGACGGAAGCACCAGCGAGGTGAGGGTCGAGCGACGAGCCCAGGCGGCGTTGCCGACCGAGCCGATCGCGCGGATGTAGTTGGGATCGAGGCGGGTGGCGCGGGCGATCGCATCGGCGAGGGTGACCCGAGGGGTGGAGTCGGCGACGCCGGCCACCACCAGGAGGAACGCCCCGATCATCGGGCTTCGCCGGTGGCGGTCGCGGTCTCGTCGACGCGGACCGTCTTTCTCCCCAACCGAACCATCGCCTGATCGAGCAACGAATACACCACCGGCACGAGAAACAGGGTGAGCGCGGTCGACAGCGATACTCCGCCGACGATCGCGTAACCCAACGGGCGCCGGCTCGCCGACCCGGCACCCAGGCCAAGGGCGATGGGAATGGCGCCCACGACGGTCGCCACCGAGGTCATCAGAATCGGGCGGAGGCGGATCCGGCCCGACTCGAGCAACGCTGCGGTGGCGCCGAGGCCTTTGCCGCGGAGCTGGTTGGCGTATTCGACCAAGAGAATCGAGTTCTTGGTCACCAGGCCGATCAAGAGGATCATCCCGATCTGGCTGTAGAGATTGATGGTCGACCCGGCGAAAAACAGCGTGAAAATCGCGCCGGTGACCGCGGGAGGCACCGCCAGCAAGACGGTGAACGGGTGGACGATCGACTCGAATTGCGAAGCCAGCACCATGAAGACAACGCCCAAGGCGAGGATGAAGGCGAAGTAGAGCGCGTTGCCGCTCTCGGCGAGCTCCCGCGACTCTCCCGACAACGCGGTCGACGATCCGGCCGGCAGGACCTCCGCGGCCAATGCGTTGAGCGAGTCGATCGCTTCGCCGAGAGTGAAGCCGGCGCCGAGACTGGCGTTCAAGGTCGCCGACCGGACTCGATTGAAATGATTGAGCTGGCGGGGTCCCACGTTCTCCGCGACCCGAACCACCTGGTCGAGCTTGATCAACTGACCGTCTCCACCCCGAACGGTCAGATCGCTCATCGCGGCCGGCGTGGCTCTGGCATCGGCCTCGAGCTGGAGGATGACGTCATACAGCTCGTTGTTACGGGTGAAGGTGCTGACCCGCTGCCCGCCCAGGAGTGCCTGCATCGTGGTCGCCACATCGCGGACGGGCACGCCGAGGTCTTCCATTCGATCGCGATCGTAGGAAACGGTGAGTTCCGGCTTATTGACCCGGAGGTCGGTGTCGACGTTGATCAGGCCCCGAATCTGGCGAGCCCTCCGGATCATAGTGTCCATCGCCACGACCAGGGAGTCGAAGTCGCTGTGCCGCACGACGAATTGGACCGGCTGGCCGAACCCGCCGAACGCGGGCGGGTTGCTTCCGAAGGCGAGGACGCCGGGAATCCCCATGAATTTCGGCTGGAGATCGAGGAGGACCTCCTGGAGACTCCGTTCGCGGGTCGACCAGTCGTTCAGGAAGACGAACAGCATGCCCGAGTTGACCCGGCTCGCCCCGCCGCCACCGAACCCGACGATGCTGTTGTAGCCTTTGATCTCCGGAGTCTTGGCGAGAATGCCCTCGACCTGCTGTTGGTTGTGATCGGTGTACTGGATCGAGGCGCCCTCCGGGGCCACGACGTTGACCATCATGAATCCGCGATCCTCGGCGGGGACGAACTCGCGCTTCATCGACGTGAACGTGAACCAGGCGAGCACCAGGATCGCGCCCACGGCGCCCACGGTCACCAGCCGGTGGCGAAGCACGAATCCCAGCGTCGCCCCGTAGCCCCGCGCCAGGCCGGTGAATCCCCGCTCGAGGGCTCGGTACAGCACACCGTGGCGCTCGGGGACCCGGAGGACTTTGGCGCAGAGCATCGGGGTCAGGGTCAACGCGATGAACCCGGAGATGGCCACCGCCGCGGCGACCGTGATCCCGAACTCGTTGAACAGCCGTCCGGTGGAGCCCTTCAGGAAGGCCAGCGGCGTGAACACCGCGATCAACGAAATGGTGGTGGCGATGACCGCGAAGGCGATCTCCCGAGTGCCGTTGACCGCCGCCACTTCGGGAGGCTCGTGGAGTTCCTCCTGTCGCCGGTAGGCGTTCTCCAGCACGATGATGGCGTCGTCGACCACGATTCCGATCGCCAGGATCAGGGCGAGGAGGGTGAGGTTGTTGATCGAATAGTCGAGGAAGTACATCACCCCGAAAGTCGCGATGATCGAGGCGGGAATCGCTAGCCCCGGGATGATGGTCGCTCGGAGATTCCGGAGAAAGACGAAAATGATCAGCACCACCAGTCCGCCGGTCAGGACGAGGGTGTCTTTCGCCTCGGCGATCGACCGGGTGACGAAGATCGAGCTGTCGAACCCGAGCCCGAGGGTGACGCCGGGAGGGAGCGAGGCCTGAAGGGATGGGATCATCCCCTTCACCCGCTCGGAGACCTCGACCAGGTTGGCTTTCGACTGCCGGGTCAGGGAGACTCCAACGCCGGTGACGCCGTTGAACCGGAACCGATTGCGGTCATCCTCGGGACCCAGCTCGACCCGCGCCACGTCGCCGAGCTTGACCAGCCGGCCGTTCAGGTTGGCCACCGCCAGGCCGGCAAACTCTCGAGGAGTCTTCAATTCCCCCAGCGACCGGACCGTGAACTCTCGCTGGTTGGATTCGATGCGGCCGGCGGGAATCTCGACGCTGCGGCTTCGGATCGCGTTGGTGATGTCGGCGGTGGTCAGGCCGCGGGAGGCGAGTTCGGCCCCGTTGAGCCAGATCCGCATCGAGTAACGACGCTCACCGCGGACGTCCGCCCGGCCAACCCCGGAAACGGTCTGAACCGGGGTCTTGATGTATCGGTCGGCGATTTCGGTGAGTTGGAGCAGGTTGTAGTTGTCGCCGGTGAGCGTCAAGAACAGGAACGGGCGGGCGTCGGCGTCTTGTTTTTGGATTACCGGCTCTTCGATCTCCTCGGGGAGTCGGCGCCGGACCCGAGAGACCAGGTCGCGGACGTCCTGGGCCGCGATCTCGACGTCGCGATCGAGATTGAACTCGAGGTTGATGTTGCTCTGCTGCTCGGCGCTGACACTGGTCATGGTCCGGAGACCCTGGACCGCGGATAGCTCCTCCTCGAGCACGTCGGTGACGGCGGACTCCATGACCCCGGGGTTGGCGCCCCGGAGGAAGACGCTGACCGACACGATCGGCGGGTCGACATCGGGGTACTCCCGAACCGCGAGGTCGCGGTACCCGATCGCGCCGAACAGAACCAGCGCGAGGGTCAGCATCGTAGCTAGAACGGGACGCCGGATCGCAAGGTCGGAGAGGATCATGAGAACGGCACCTTCGTCGGGGGACTATCAGGCGGCTGCCCAACAGAGTCACTACGGCTAACTGCTTTCAGGCGTTGACCATCCGGCGATCCAATGATGCCGCGCCGGGGGTCGGGGCGCCAGCCGGGCGGGCGGGGACCCACTAGATTCGTCCCGAACCGCCTCGGAGGCACCTAGTGAGCGTCGGCAAGAAACTCAGTTCCCGGCAGTTGGCGACCCTGGCGGTGCTCGAGTCGTTTCCGCCGAAATTCGAGCAGATTCATCGGCGGATCGAGGAAATGTCCTCACTCCACGCGGACGAGGCCTTTCAGAGACAGCTGGCCCGGATGCTGGACGAGATGAAGGCGGGGGCGGCCTCAGTGGGGGAGGGAGCGCTGGCGGACACCATGGGAATGATGGCGACTCTGGCACGGCGGACCGGCGGGCTGCAAACTCGGGTCCGGGGACTTCGAGAGGGATTCATGTCCCTGAAAATCAATTTCGAGGGGGCCCTTCGGGCGGCGAGCACGCCCGAGGCGGACGTCGATGAAAGCGAGATCAAGGGCGGGCTGCCGCCCGCCCCTACGCCGATTTCTCCTTGAGGATTTTGTCGACGACCGGACCGGCCATGAGGACGACCATCGCGTTGACCAGCACCCCGATCAGCAACGTGACGAACAGCAGGGCCGAAAGGATCATTCCGGCACCGAGGGCGGCGAGGACTCGGCCAGCGAGTTCGAGCATCGGAAACGGGCCTCTTTTGAAAGTTCGCGATCGATCGGCCTGAAGGATATGTTCTAAGGCGTTAGAGGGCAAGCTGTTAGTACCATGGGAATCAACTCTAGGCGGGGGGTATGACAATGTTGAGTCGTTTGGTAGGGGCGATGCTCCTGGTTGCGTCGCCGGCAGTTGCCCAGCTTCCCGAGGGCTGGATGGCTCGGGCAGATCGGGGCGACGCCTCGGGGGTGAAGTTTGCGGCGATGGGCCCCGGCTTTCACGTCAATCCGGGATCCTCAGCGGTGATTTATCGAGAGGCCGACAAGATGTCGGGGAGCTTCCACGCGGAAGCCACTTTTACCCAGACCAAAGCGCCGGCCCATCCGGAGGGCTACGGCCTCATCTTCGGGGGGAGCGATCTCGCGGGCGCCGGTCAGGCCTATGTCTATTTCCTGGTTCGGGGCGACGGCAAGTACCTCGTCAAGAGACGGACGGGGGCTGAAACGGCCAACGTGATGGAGTGGACCGAGCACGAGGCGGTGGCCAAAAACGACGCGGCGGGCAAGGCGACCAACAAGCTCGAGATCGACGCCACCGGACCGAAAGTCGCGTTCAAGGTGAACGGGAAGACGGTGTACGAGATGGAGGGTGCCACCAAGGCCGGGGTAGTCGGGCTTCGGGTGAATCACGGCCTCGACCTTCACATCGCCGGGTTCGGGGTCCACAAGATGTAGTCAGCCGGATTTGATCTCGGTCCAGAGGCGGTCCCACAACTCCGCCCCCCGGCCGAGATCGGTCTGGAACTCCAGCCGGTTCAGCTCGTCGGCGTTCGGATACGGGATCTTGGACTTGGTGAGCGGCAACGCCGCCAGGTTCGGGGTCCCGTAGCCGGTTTTGTCGGCGATGGCGGCCGCGACCTCCGGCCGGAGGACGTAGTTGAGGAACTCGTGGGCGGCGCGCTTGTGGGGGGCCGACTTCAGCATGACCAACCCGTCGGCGAAGATCATGCTCCCTTCCTTGGGCACCACGAACTCGATTTCCGGTTGCTCGGCCATCGCTTGAGCGGCGTCGCCGCTCCACAGTTGGGCAATCCACACGTCGCCAGCGATGAGCTGACCTTTCACGGCCGCCGAGACGTAGGCTTTGAGATTGGGTTTCGCGGCGATGGCGTCGGCCTTGGCCTGGGCGAGCTCGGCGGGGTCGACCGAATTGAGGGATCGGCCTCGGTACCGAAGGAAGCTCCCGATGACGTCACGATGGTCGTCGAGCATGGTCATCTTGGCGCGGTATCTGGGATCGAGGAAGACTCCCCAGCTGTCGGGTCGCGGTCCCACCAAATCCCGTCGAAACGCGATCCCGGTGGTCCCCCAGCCCCATGGCACTGAGTGGGCGCTGCTGGGGTCCCAGGCGGGATCCTGGAACAGTGGGGCGATGTTGGGCCAGTTGCCGAGATAGGTCCGTTCGAGGGGCGCGATCAGGTTTTTGGCGAACAGGAGCGGGAAGAGATAGGTCGACGGGAGAACCAAGTCGTATCCGGTGGCCCCGGCGAGCAGCTTGGCGGCCATCTCCTCGTTGCTCTCGTAGGTGTCAATGGTGACTTTCACGCCGAACTCCCGTTCGAAATTCGAGATGGTGTCATCGGCGAGGTAGTCGGACCAGAGATAGAGGTTGAGTCGCTTCTCGAGCGGGCCGAGGTCGCCGGCGGTTGCAGGGCGGGGTCCATCGGCTCGCCCGCAGGCGGTGGCCACGGCGGCGAGGCCGGGGACGGAGAGGCCGAGCGCGATGGCCCGGCCGACGAAGTCGCGGCGGGAAGGCGGGGCGGGGGATTCGGTCATGGCATCGGTTCGGTCGGCGTCGATTGGCGCGACCGATTGAGGTAGAAGTTAACGCCGGTGGACGGGGGCGACGTCCGCGGCCTCGACCTCGGCGGCGGCGACCTGGGGGGATCAGGTTGGGAGTTCGGTCCGTTGCGGGGGGGCTTTGTCACGGAGGTCCATGGGGGAGCTGGCATTGCGGCAAGTGATTCTTCCTTCGAGCGAGCCGGTATTCCGCTCCGGGCGGCGCGAAATGTGCCCGGTGCTGTGACGGAGCCCAGGGGCGCCACGACCGCGGTCGCGCAACAGAGACCCGGGTACGGTGGCTACGTCGCGCCCATACTGACGGGGCTGCTAATCGCCGCGGCTGGTCTCGTCCCATGGACGGTACTCGCGCGACTAAACGCGCAGGTGCGACCCGACCTTCCGTGGGCGGGGGTCGTGACCTTAGGGTACCTCGCGGCCCTACTGATGTGGCTCAACGGCTCCGGCCCGCCGAGACGGACCGCAGAGCCGCGGCGGCAGCTTCTCCGGCTCTGGCCCCGAAGGACGCCGGACGCGGCCAATGCGGGGAGCCTCACCCTTGGAGCAGCCGTGGCTCTCCTCGGATTGCTGTACCTGCTGTGGATCATGATAGGCGGCTTGTCGCCGATGCCAGACCTGACGGCCTTCCCGACCACCTCCTACCGCTGGTCCATGTTTATCGTTGGCGGGGTCACTGCGGGCGTCGTCGAGGAGGCGGCGTTTCGCGGGTACATGCAGTCCGGCCTTGAGAGACACGACCGCGCGAATGCCCTGTGGATCACCAGCCTCGTGTTTGTCGCTGCGCACATCACTCAAGGGATCGGCGCTGTCCTGCTCCTGGGGCCGGGGCTGTTCGTCGCGTCGATGCTCTACGGAACGCTTGTGCGCCGGACCGGCACGATTCTCCCGGGAATCGTAATCCACGTCGTGGGCGACCTTGCGTACGTTTCCTTCGGTGTTCTACGAGGAGGTGGTAGCTTGCTCTTCGTGAGGTGAGATACGGCGCGACTAGATCGAATGACGATCTGCGGGATAACAAACCGATGAGCTGGCGGTCGCCGGTGACATCGAGTTGGCAGTGCAACACCAGGGGCGATAGCTCATGGCACCCCGTTGGGGCGGAGGCCACGAGGCCGGCCGAGAAGGCCGATGATGCCGAGGCGAGGCGGCGGGGGATCGGGGAGCTAAACGCGACGCCTGGGTCCGGCATCCAACCTCTATGATGCCCGATCCCTTGGCCCGTCGAGTCTCGGAGACCGTACCATGACCCAGATCCTCCAGTTGACCCGTTCTGCCGCCGTCGTGGTAGCGCTCGGCCTGCAGCCATCGCCGACGCCGACCTCTCCCGTCCGCATCGAACATTTCGCGAACCTCGAGACGGCCCGAGCCGTGCATACGGCGACCGAATTGCGGTCGGGTCGCCTCCTGGTGGTCGGCGGGATGGGCCCCGACAAAGGCAGCCTCTCCACCGCCGAGCTGGTCGACCTGTCGACCGCTCGCGTCGAAACGATCGCTTCAATGGCGGAGGCCCGCGCCAGCCACACCGCGACGGCCCTGCCTGACGGGCGTGTCGTTCTGGTCGGCGGTTACAACGGCGAATACCTCGCATCGGTGGAAGTCTTCGATCCGGCGCGCCAAGGATTCGTGAGAATGGGTCGGCTCAACGAGGGCCGGAGCGGGCATACCGCGACCCTGCTTCCGAACGGCCGGATCTTGATCGCCGGCGGAGTCGGTCGGGGCTGGTCGTTCTTGGCCAGCGCCGAGCTGTTCGACCCGGCCACCGGCCGGTCAGAGACCGTTGGATCGCTGAGCGTTCCCCGCGAGAGCCACGCGGCCACCCTGCTGACCGATGGCCGGGTCTTGGTTGTCGGTGGCCACCAGGGCCGCCGGGAGGCGATGGAGGTCTACTCGAGCGCTGAAGTCTACGACTCGAGAACGCGGCGCTTCGAGCCGACCGGACGCCTAACGACCGCCCGCCACAAGCACGACGCCGTTCGTCTCGAGGATGGTCGGGTTCTGGTGATCGGTGGCGCCGACCGAACGGATCGGCACTACTACGCGACGACCGAGGTCTACAACCCAGTCACCGGATCATTCGATCCGGGGCCATCGATGGCCAACACCCGATACAAGATTCAAGGCACCGCCGTTCGGCTGGCGAACGGCGACGTCCTGGTCCCGTCCGGCGCACGTTCGGCGGAGGTTCTCGACGCGCGCACGGGGATGTTTCGCGCGGTGCCGGGGGACTTTCCGGCGACGTACTTCTTCGCCACGGCCACACTGATGTCGAGCGGCGACGTGGTGATCGTCGGTGGGTACGGCCGTGGCAATCAGAATACCGGAGGTGTGTGGCGGTTTCGGACCTGGTAGCGCGGCGCCGGACTAGACCCTTCTTCGGCCCGCTTTCCTCAATCCGTCATCGAGGGTCGTCGAGCTTGGCGCGACCCCCAAGGGTTCGCCGATGCCTATCGACTCCTACCGATTTCTCGATTTCGCGACCCGTCAGATCATGAAGGCGTGGGCGGCCCGACAGGAGCCGGGAGTGATTCCATTCACCCCGCTGCGGAAGCCGTTGGGAGAGTGCACGGTGGCGCTGGTTTCCACCGCCGGGATCGCCCGCAACGACGACCGACCGTTCGACCAGGAGGGCGAGCGTCGCAACCCGTGGTGGGGCGACCCGAGTTACCGGACCATCCCCCTCGGCACCACCGAGAAGGACATCCGGATCCAACACCTCCACATCGATCCGCGCTTTGGCGAAGCCGACCTCGACGTCGTCCTCCCGATGCGGCGTCTCGCCGAGCTGGTGGGGCAAGGTGTGGTCGGCGCCGCCGCGCCGACTCATTACTCGATCATGGGGTACATCCTCGACGCGACCGAGTTGGTAGCGACCACCGCCCCGGCGCTCGCCGAGCGGATGCGCGGCGAGGGAGTCGATGCCGCGGCACTGGTGCCCGCCTGACCCTTCTGCTGCCGGTCCGTGGGACTGGTCCAGCGGGTGATCGAGGCGAGCGGCATCGCGACCGTGACGCTGTCGTGGATGCCGGAGTTGACGCGCGCCGTCGGGGTGCCTCGCCTCGCGGGCATCGGCTATCCATCGGCGCGAGTGCTGGGCCGGCCCCACGATGCAAACGGGCAACGGGCCGTGCTCCGGGCGACCCTCGACGTGCTGGCCGCCGCCACCGGGCCCGACCACTATGTCGAGCTGCCGTTTCAATGGCCCGAAACGCCGGGGCAGGTTCACAAGGCGTCGAGCGATCTTCCGCCTTCGCCGATCGCGATGCTGCTCCGTAACAAGCCCTGGCTGCTGCCTCGGCTCTACTCCGGCCGGATCAGCGACTGAGATCCGGCGATCAGGATTTCTTTCGAACGCGGTCGAGGATCCGGGTTGGCCGCTCCTTCTGCTCCTTCTCGACCTTGGCGATCCGTTCCCCGGGCGTCTCCCCGCCGGTCAGCCGTTTCAGCAGGTCGAGTTTTTCGGCGCTCGGATCGTCCTTTGGGTTCTTGAATTTGGCCATGGGCCAACGGTAGGTGGCGCCCGGCCGAGGCACAAGAGCCGGCTGAAGCATGGCCTGAGTGGTCACGACCCGTTGAGTGGTCGCGGGGGTCGATCCGCCGACCGGAGGACCCGATCGAGACGCCGCCCGAACAGCGCGAGGACGACCCCGCCGCCCGCCGCGATCCCCGCGTGCATCGACCAGAACGCCGCCGCGCTCATTGACTCGTAGAAGCCGCCGATCCACCCGATCAGCGTGTTGGAGACAAAGAGGGTCATGAAGCAGAACCCCATGAGCGTGGCATTGAGGTTCGCGGGGGCGGCCCGGGAGACGAGGGCGAGCAGAGTCGGCCAGCAGTAGAGGAAAGAAATCGCCAGGCCGGCCGAATACAGCACCGGCCAAATGGGGTGGAGATCGGCTCCCTCCCACAAGGCAGTACCAACCGGCCCGCCAAGGTACCTTGGGGGGCCGGGGCCGTCCAGCCGGAGGTTTGCTGGAGGGACGCCGACGGCAAGGGGCGCTACGTCGTGCACATGTTCAGCGGGGTGGCGCCGCCGGCCCGGAGACCTCTTCCGATTGGAGGGTTCGACCGATCATCGCTGGGCGTCGATGATCTCTGGCTACGAGGACGGCGAAAGATCGCTCAGTGAGTTGCGTGGTTGGCGACCAGGGCCAAGAGAAGGTCTTTGAAGGGGGTCTCGGCGGCGTCATCGCCCACGTTCGTCACGATCAAGACGGCAAAGTTCTTGTTGGGGGCCAGGGACGCTTCGGCGACCCAGAAGGCGTTGCTACCCAAGTGCCGGAGGAGCTTCCCGCCGGCCCATTCCTGCTCGGTCACAACCCATCCCGGTGAGTAGCCCCAATCGCCTCCGCCGGCCGAGTGGAGGCGCCGCCAGGTGGCTGCCTTCAAGTAACGCTGGTCGCCCAATGCTCCGCCGAGGTGGGCGGCGATGAACCGGCCCCAGTCCGGGAGGGTAGCGTGGATCGTGCCAGCCGGCCCGGTGGCGGCGGGGTTGTCGGCATTCGGGCCGAGCGGCACCGGGGACCAACCGTCGGGTCCGCGGGTGTGGCCCAACGGTTGATCGAGTCGGCCCGGAGTGCCCGGCGCCCCGAACCCAGTCCGGGTCATGCCGAGGGGTTCGAAGACCTCGCGTCGCGCCAGATCCTCCCACGACGTATCCGTCAAGGTCTCGAGCATCACTCCGGCGACGATGAAGCCAGAGTTGGAGTAGACGGTCACGGTGTTCGGCCGGGAGGCGGGCGGCGTCCTGAGAGCCTCGTCGACGAAGAACCGACGCTGTTCGCGGGGCGAGCCACCTCGAGCGAACATTCGCTCCCAGATGGCTTCGTCGAAGTTGAGGGAGGCGCCGGAGCGATGACTCAGCAGCCAGAGGATCGGGACCTCTCTCCAGCCCGGGTGGATGCCCGGGAACGCGGCCCCGAGGGCGGCCCCGATCGTGGTGTTCCAGTCGAGCATGCCCCGGTCGATCAGGCGGCCCACGAGCGTCGCGGTTGACGGCCTTGATGCACGAGCCGAGGTGCCACTGATCGTCGATGGTCACCGGGTCGGGTCGACCCCATGATCGGACCCCGGCCACGCCCATGGCCTCGAGGCCGCGGGAGGTGACGATCGCGGCGCCGAGGGCGGGGACCTGGCTCTTCTGGAGGATCGGTGCGATGAGGCTCGACAGATCGCGCGGGGGAGCTGCAGACGTCAGGAGCAGCAAGAGGAGGTGGACAACCGGCAGCAGGACCATGTCGGGTTCGTTCTAGGAGAAACTCGTCAACTGGCCCTGAGATGCGCGAACCTGCCCTGACGTTGGAGTCGCCAGCAACGATGGCCATTCGATTCGGGAGCACCGTTGGAGGTCTCGATTTGACACGATCCCGTCCATGCCTCACCGTTGGCGGGTGGATGGCGCGGCCGCCCCGCTCCTCGTGGCGCCCGCCTCGAAGCAGGGGTCAGGACGATACCTCGAACAATGCGCCACGGCGCGAGGGAGGTCCCAGTGCAAAGGTCCATCCGATCAGCAGGCACCGTCCTTGTCGCAGCCCTCATCACATCGGCGTTCTCGCCCGCGGCCGCGACCGTTGAGACCGACAATCGGGTCCAGCCGAAGCCGGCGACGGCGGCCGCCACCGCATGCTCGCTCCTCACGAAAGAGGACGCTGCGACGGCCCTGGGCGAAGCCGTCAAGGGGCCCGAGGCCAAGACGTTGTCCGATGCCCCGGGGGGCGCCGGCGAAACCATTACGACTTGCGAGTACGTGGGGTCCGGACTTCACCGGGTCCAACTGAACCTGACGCGTCTCGCGCCGAAAACGGCGCCGATGTACCGGGCCATGTGTGCCGAGAAGAAGAGTACCGATCTCGCCGGGATGGGTGACGTCGCGTGCTGGTACAGCCCGAAGCATGAAGAGCTGCACGCGCTGAAGGGAACCGCCTTCCTCGCCATCGAGCTTCGAAGGAGCGGTAACCCAACCGAGGCGATCAAAGGCGTAATGAAGGGGGCGCTGGCGGGGATGCGATAGAATCCAGATCCGCCTCGAGCCGCGGGCCAACAGCCCGGATCGGAAACTGTGAGAACGTTCGTCGCTCGGACTGCCGAGCAGTGGCGCAACTGGCTCGAAAAGCACCATGCCTCCGAGTCCGAGGTGTGGCTCATCTTCACCAAGGTGCACACCGGGGTGCGAACGATATCGTACCTCGACGCTCTCGATGAGGGGTTGTGCTACGGGTGGGTGGATAGCCTGGTCAAGAGCATGGACGAATCTCGCTACGCGCGCAAATTCACGCCGCGGAAGGCTGATAGCCGCTGGTCGACCATCAACCGCAAGCGCTACGCGGCGTTGAAAGCCGCTGGCCGGTTGAAGCCAAGTGGAATCAATCGCGCTCCGACAAACCGCGGCTATGGCCCGCGACCGCCCCGCTTCGAAATGCCCGCAGTGCTTCCGCGGTACATTCGGGACGCGCTCGAGAAAAAGCCGGCCGCCTGGCGATACTTCCAGGGACTTGCGCCCTCCCATCGGCGACGGTACATCGGCTGGATCGAAACCGCCAAGCGCGACGCGACCAAGGCCAGGCGCCTGCGGGAGGCGATTCGCCTCCTATCGGCGGGCAAGCCGCTGGGACTCAAGTAGGCCGCGCCACGGCTTTCGCCGACCGGTATGCGTCGAGCTTCGTTCGGGCGCTGGAGACAAGTCTGGATGAGGAGTAGACTTGTGGCACTCGCCAACGCCCGAGGTTCCTGGCGGTGACTCTTCTCGGGTTGCTCCTTGCCGCGGTGCCCTTCGCGTTCGCCGGGATGCGGCTGCTCGCGACCGGGACCGATACTCGGTACCTCTGGATGGCGGTTGCTGCCACACTCGGCGCGGCAGTCATCCTGGTTTGGCGAGGATTCCCACCAACCCTCGTCCGCACCGGCCTCGCCGTGGTCGCCGCCACGGCAGGCGCGGCCGTCGTTGCCATCGCGCTCGGGGCGAAGGCAGCCTCGGGAATCGTCGTCGTCTCGGTTGCCTTCGGTCTGTGCAGCGCGCTCGGTACCGGGATGGTCGTCCGCTCTCGGCCCCGGCGATCGGAATGAGCGACACCCATCCGGCTGGCCGGCGCTCGTGAGGCCCCCCCATGAACGCAATCTTCAGGGCTGTTCTGACGACTGACAACGAATTGAAGCGGCTCCTCAGCCGAGCTCCCGAACTGTGCCGACTCCGAGCTTCGCGGGATACTTTCGTGGCCGCGGTTCCGCACTGGCTATACGTCGGAGACACAAGCCTTCATCTGGCCGCAGCAGCTCTGCGTACCGGCGCTGCGAAGATTCTGCTCGATTGCGGGGCCGACCCGAACGCCGCCAACCGTCGCGGGGCGACACCGCTGCACTACGCCTGCGATCCACGACCTCAATCGGGTGGCGTCTGGAATCCGGCGAGGCAGGCCGAGCTCATCGATATCCTGGTAGGTCATGGTGGCAAGGTCGACCAACCCGATCGTGGCGGGGCGACCGCGCTCCATCGGGCGGTCCGGTCGCGAGGCGTGGCCGCGGTGCGCCGCTTGCTCGATGCCGGAGCCAGGACCGATCGTCGGCTCGATCGGAATGGCTCGTTGCCACTTCACCTGGCCGTTCGGCCCACCGGTGCCGGTGGCACCTCCGACTCGCTCGACGCGCAGCTCGAGATCATCGCTGTTCTTCTCGAGCATGGTGCGGATCCGGCCGCACCCGATGCGATCGGTCGAACCCCCCGCGACTGGGCCACGAGCGAGCAGATTGTCAGCGCCCTTGGGCACCGGTCGAGCACGCCCACGGTCCGGTAATTTCGGGATTCTGGTCGAACTCACGATGAAAAGGAATCGATTTTCATATTTTATCATTGCCCTGGTAGTCGTGGCGCTCGGTCTGGCGTCCCGGCGGTACGAGAGATTGCTGCCGGTATTCCTCGCTCAGTATGCCGGCGACACGCTCTGGGCAATGATGGTGTTCGTGGGAGTCGGGCTCCTCGCCCGGGGGTGGTCGACTGGGCGAGTAGCGCTCGTGGCGTTGGTGGTGTCCTATTCAGTCGAGGGTAGTCAGCTCTATCACGCGCCGTGGATCGACGCCCTCCGCCACACCCGTTTGGGAGGGCTGGTACTAGGTTACGATTTCCTGTGGAGCGACCTCGCGTGCTATACGGTTGGTGTGGCACTTGCCACGGCGCTCGAGATTGGGGTATGGAAAGCCGCCGGATCGCGACGAAGGGTTGAATCGCCACCCTGACTTGGGAGGAGGCTCGTGAGATGGCCTACCAAGTCCCCAGGCGATTGCCGGACACGATGCTGGCGTCCGACTGAGCCGAGTGGTGCCGACGGAGTCGGTCATTACGGTATGTTTCGTTGGCGCCTCGGGATCAGCTCATAACCTCGATTTCCAGACCAAGCCTCGAACCCCGGAGGTCGCTTGATTCGACTTTGTATCGCCGGAGCAACCGGGTGGGCCGGCTCGGCGTTGGCGCGGGCCGTGGCGGCCACGCCCGACATCGAGCTCGTCGCCGCGGTTTCCCGGACCCATGCCGGCAAGCGAGTCGGGGACGTGCTCAACGAGCCCCGCCTCGGCGGACCGATCTTCGCAACCGCCGAAGCGGCGCTCGCCGACCGGTGCGACGTATTTGTCGAGTATACCAAGGGCAACGTCGCGAAAGACCACGTGCTTGCCGCGCTGAGGAGCGGGGCTCACGTCGTGGTCGGGAGTTCGGGACTGTCGGGCGGGGATTACGACCAGATCCATGCCGCCGCCGTCACCGCCGGCCGCGGGGTGCTGGCCGTCGGCAACTTCGCGATCACCGCCGTGCTGCTTCAGCGGTTCGCCGAGCTGGCGGCCCGGTACGTCCCGAGTTGGGAAATCATCGACTACGCTCACGATGGGAAGGTCGATGTGCCGAGCGGAACGGGGCGAGAGATCGCGCATCGGCTGTCGGCGGTTCGAGGTCCACACATCAAGGTCCCGATCGATCAAATCCAGGGGCCCCAAGAGGCGCGGGGAGCTGAGGTCGCGGGGTCGCGGGTCCACTCGATCCGGCTGCCCAGCTACCTGATTTCGGCCGAGGTGATCTTCGGGATGGCCGATCAGCGCCTGGTCTTGCGGCACGACTCGGGGAGTAGCGCCGAGCCATACGTCGATGGGGCGTTGCTCGCCATCAGGCGCGTGGGTTCGTTCGTCGGCCTTCGACGGGGCCTGGATCAGGTCATGGACCTCTGACTAGTCCCGGGGCGACGTCGGCGTCGCGGGCCGCGACGAGTCAGCTCGCGCGAGGCAGGCGTCGATCGCAGCTTCGATCTCCACGAGCATGGCCGGCTTCGTGACGCAACGGACCCGCGAGCGCTCGACGAACGCCCGAAGGGCTTCGGTGGTGGCACCGCCGGTCATGAGTACGAATCGGTCTTCGCTCCCGATCTCTTTCGCCTTCTTCCACACCTCGGCCCCCGTGCACCCCGGCATCATGAGGTCGCAGAGGACGACGTCGTAGGTTTTCTCCTCGAGCGCCCGAATGGCTTCTCGACCGCCGCTCACCGCCGGAGAATGGGCTCCGAGGGCCGGACGCGCGCGATCCACAATTGGTAGGCGATGACGAACAGCAGCATTCCCGCGAACACCAGCCGGGCGTGTTGGGTGGCCTCCAAGAGCGTCACGGGGCGGATGCTCCGGTCGATCGGTCTTAATACGCTAGGTCAGGCCATCCCATCGCGCCAGCAGACCCCCCGGCCGGCGGGGTCCCGGGGGTAGCCGCGCCCCGTTCGGCTAGCCCGCTGCCGCGGGCCGGCGGAGGCGATCGGCGAGCAAAAGGAGAAGGGAGGTCACCACGACGATGATGGTACTGATGGCGTTGATCGACGGTTCGATGTTTCGGCGGGCCATCCCGTACACGACGACCGGCAGCGTCGCGGCCCCGGGGCCCGAGACGAACGAGGTGATCACATAGTCGTCGAACGACATCGTGAACGCGAGGAGGGCTCCCGCGACGATTCCGGGGGCCAGCATCGGCACGGTGACTTTCCAGAACGCATCCCACTCGTCGGCGCCGAGCATCATCGCCGCGTCTTCGAGGTGACGATCCATCCCCCGGAGCCGGGCCACCACGACGACGGTCACGAAGGAAATGCAGAAGGTGACATGGGCGACGATGACCGACGTCACGCCGAGAGGGAAGCCGATGGCAACGAAGAGTCCGAGGAGTGAAATTCCGAGGATGATTTCGGGGGTGACCAGCGGCAGGTAGAGAAGGCTTTCGACCGTCCGGCGGCCACGGAACTGGTGCCGGCGGATGGCGAGCGCCAGCATGGTGCCGAGGATCGTCGCGACGACCGTGGCGATGGTGGCGACGAGCAAGCTTCGGCCCAACCCCGAGAGGATATCGTTCCGCTCAAGGAGCCGGACGTACCAATCGAGGGTGAACCCGGTCCAACTCGCCGAGAACCGGGAATCGTTGAACGAGAACACCATCAACGCCGCCACCGGAGCATGAAGGAACCCGTAGACGGCCACGGTCGCCACCATTACCCAGATGGGAATTCGCCGCCTCATCCGACCAAGGCCTCCCGGTCTGGCCGCCGGAGGTACGCCACGACGATCGCGAGCACGAGTCCCATGACGACGAGGGCGGCCGCCGATCCGAAGGGCCAGTTGCGGGCAGTGGTGAACTGGCTCTGAATCAGGTTCCCGATCATCACCTGTTTGGCGCCGCCAAGGAGGTCGGAGGTCACGAACGATCCGAGGGCGGGGATGAAGGTCAGCAGACAACCGGCCACGACGCCCGGCATCGAGAGGGGTAGGATGACTTGGAAGAACCGGGCGCGCGGCCTGGCGCCGAGCGCTTCCGCGGCCTCGAGGAGGGTGTCGTCGACCTTCTCGAGCGAGGCGTAGATCGGGAGGATCATCAGCGGCAAGAACCCATAGACCAGGCCGACGAGCACGGCGAACGGAGTGTAGAGGAGCTGGATCGGCTGGTCGATGACGCCTAACGTAAGGAGCGCCCGGTTGACGAGCCCGGTGTCGCGGAGCAGGAAGATCATCGCGAAGGTCCGAACCAGGAAGCTGGTCCAGAACGGGAGGATGACGAGAACCAGGAGAACTTGCCGCCACCGTTTGGCCCGAGCGATCGCCAGCGCCACCGGGTAGCCGAGGACGAGACAGGCGACCGTGGCCCCGAGCGACCAGAGCAGGGTCCGCCCGAGCACCTCGAGGTAGAGTGGCTCGAAGAACCGGCGGTAGTGCTCGACCGTCAGGCCGACCTCGACCCCGCCATAGATGCCGCGCCGCATCACGCTGTATCCGGCGACCAGCAGGATCGGCACGACGAAGAAGACGGCCAGCCAGGCCAAGCCCGGGGCCAGGAGGCCGTACCCCGGCAGGTGGGGGCGGCGGGCGGTCCACGCCAGCAGGCGCCGACGCGATCTCACGGATCCTCCGCGAGCACCTGGCAATCCTCCGGTCGCCAGGCCGCCGCGACCCGAGCGCCGCGACGCCAGCCAATCGGGTTGGCGAGCTGGCCCTCGTTGCGGAGGGCCACCTTGAGCGGCTCGCCATCGTCCCGCGCCAGCAGGACATGGATGGTTTCGCCGAGATAGATCACCTCCGCGACCGTGCCCACCACACTGTTCTCGCCCTCGGGGACCGCCCCGACCGCGAAGAGATCCATCCACTCGGGGCGGACGGCGATCCGGACGGTCGCGCCCCCGGGGACGTTCGAGTCGCCCGGCACCAGGAATCGAGTCGTCGCGCGGGTGACCATCACGGCGTCAGCGTTGGCGCGCTCGACCTCGCCCTCGAAGAAGTTCGAGTCTCCGATGAACGACGCGACGAACGCGGTCCGGGGGTTCTCGTAGATCTCGGCTGGGTTGCCGAGTTGGGCGATCCGAGCATGGTCCATGACGGCGATCCGGTCCGACATGGCGAGAGCCTCTTCCTGGTCGTGGGTGACGTAAACGAAGGTGATCCCCAGCGACCGGTTGAGGGCCTTGAGCTCGAGCTGCATTTGCTTCCGGAGCTTGAGGTCGAGGGCGCCGAGCGGTTCGTCGAGGAGGAGAATCCTGGGCTCGAGGACGAGCGCCCGGGCAAGGGCCACCCGCTGGCGCTCTCCCCCCGACAGTTGGGCTGGCATCCGTTTCGTGAAGGTGGCGGGGTCGAGCCGGACCAGCTCGAGCGCTTTGGCGACCCGGCTGGGGATCTCATTCCGAGGGGTGCCCCGTTGCTCCAGTCCGAACCCGACGTTGCGTTCGACGTCGCGATGGGGAAAGAGCGCGTAGCTCTGAAACACCATCCCGAGACCCCGCTCGTAGGGGCGCCGCTCGTTGACTCGGGCGCCGGCAATCCGCACTTCGCCTCCGTCGGCGTCCGGCGTCTCGAATCCGGCGATGAGCCGAAGGGTGGTCGTCTTGCCGCATCCCGACGGCCCGAGCAGGGAGAAGAACTCGCCTTCGTCCACTCGGAAGGAGACCGTGTCGACGGCGCGGACGTTGGCGAACGTCTTACTGACGCGGTGGAGCTCGACGACCCTCACCTTCAAGGGGCCGCGACCGCGGCGGCCAGGATCTCGAGCCCCTCGGCGAGCACGGCGTCTTCGACCGTCAGCGGGACCAGCACCCGAATGACGTTGCCGTAGGTACCGCAGATCAGGAGAATCAGTCCTCGTCTCAGCGCCTCGGCCTGAACCCTTTGGGCCCGCTCCTTGTCGGGCTCCTTGGTTTTCGGGTCCTTGACCAGCTCCATCGCCACCATGGCGCCAAGCCCGCGCACGTCACCGATGAACGGGTGGAGCGCCGCCAGCCGCCGAAAGCACTCGCGGATGGTAGCGCCGATCCCTTCTCCCCGGTCGGCAAGCCGATCGCGTTCCATAATGTCGAGGACGGCGATCGCGGCGGCACACGCCAGCGGATTGCCGCCGTAGGTGCCGCCGAGGCCGCCCACGTGGACCTTGTCCATCAGCTCCGCCCGACCGGTGATCGCGGCGAGCGGCAAACCCCCAGCCAACGATTTGGCGGTGACGATGAGGTCGGGCACCAGGCCGTAGTGGTCGGACGCGAACATCTTCCCGGTCCGTCCGAACCCAGTTTGAATCTCGTCGGCGATCAGGAGGATGCCGTGTTTCCTGGCGAAGTCGGCTAGGGCGGTGACGGCGTCCTTGGGCGCGGGGACGAAACCGCCTTCGCCGAGTTGGAGCTCGATCAGGATCGCCGCGACCTGGGACGGATCGACCACGCCGGCGAAGATTCGGTCCCAGTACCCGGTGGCCGCTTGGCAACAGGTCCCGGCCGCCGGGCCCCGCTCGCAACGATAGCAGTAGGGGAACGGGACCCGGTAGATCTCCGGAGCGAATGGCCCGAACCCGGTCTTGTAGGGCATCGGCTTGGCGGTGAGCCCCATGGTGAGGTTGGTCCGCCCGTGGAAGGCGTGCTCGAAGGCGACGATCGCCGGGCGACCGGTGGCATAGCGAGCGATCTTGACGGCGTTCTCGTTGCCCTCGGCGCCGGTATTGACGAGGAGGGTCCGCTTGGGATGGTCGCCAGGCGTGATCGCGTTGAGTCGCTCGGCCAGCGTCACATACGACTGGTAGCTCGAGACCGCGAAGCAGGCGTGAGTGATCTGGTCGAGCTGGGCGCGAACCGCATCAATGACGGCCGGGTTGCGGTGGCCGGCGTTGAGGACCCCGATACCGCCGCCGAAGTCGATCAGCCGGTTCCCGTCGACGTCGGTGAGCACCGCGTTGTCGGCGCTTTTGAGGGCGACGCCGCTCGAGTTGGCGACTCCCTTGGGAACCGCGGCGGCTCGGCGGACATTCAGGGCACGGCTCAGGGGGCCGGGGATCTCGGTTTTCAGGAAGACGGCTGAGGGCATGGGGTTTGGGGTCGAGTGGTGGTTGGGGCTAGCCGCGCCATGTCAAGGAAGTGTACGTTCTTCGCGTTCCTCTGCAAGCGCCAACCGCGGCCATGAGCCATTCGGTCGAACGACATCTAGGGGTTGCCAGCGGGTCGTATGACGAGACGATCCGTCGGTTCATCCCGGGTTATGAGACGCTGGTCGGCAAGGCCGTCGCGGCCGTGGCGGCTGCGGCGCCGACTCTCGTTCTCGACCTGGGGGCGGGCACCGGCGCCCTTGCCGAACGCCTGCTGGCGCTCGCTCCCCAAACCGTGGTCGAACTGTGGGATGTCGACCAGGCGATGCTCGCTGTCGCTCGGGAGCGGTTGGCTCGGTTCGGGCAACGGGCGCGGTTCGTCCCCCGATCGTTCCGCGAACCGCTTCCGAGCTGCGACGGGATCATGGCGTCGTTGGCGCTCCATCACGTTCCGACTCTCGAGGAAAAGACCGATCTCTACGGCCGGGCCTACGCGGCGTTGCGTTCCGGCGGCGTGCTGGTGAACGCCGACGTCACCATCCCCGCCGACCCCACCGGGCACCGGGCCACCTACCGCCAGTGGGCCGACCACTTGGTGTCGTCGGGGATCGCCGAGGAACGGGCGTGGGAGCATTTCGCCGAATGGGCGGGCGAGGATCGATACTTCTCGTTGGAGGAGGAGCTGACGGCGCTCCGATCGGTGGGATTTCGGGCCGAATGTCCCTGGCGTCTGGGCCCGGCGACCATGACGGTCGCCATCAAATAGGACGGTCGGATGCAGCGGTACGACGCCATCGTGATCGGGGCGGGGATGACCGGGGGGATGGCCGCGATGGAGCTCTGCGATTACGGCCTGTCGACCCTGGTGCTCGAGGCGGGCCGGGACATCGTGCCGGAGCGGGATTACGTCGAACACGAGCCGCCCTCGGCCAAACCGTTCAGGGGATGGGGCGACGTTCGGGCGCTGGAGCGAGACCAGTTCATCCAGCGGCACTGTTATGCCTGCGACGAGTGGGCCGCCAAGTTCTTCGTCAACGACCGAGAGAATCCCTACACCCACCCCGCCGACAAGCCATTCAAGTGGATCCGCGGGCGTCAGGTGGGCGGTCGGTCGATCATGTGGGCTCGGCAGACCTATCGGTGGAGCGATCTGGATTTCGAAGCGAACCTGAAGGAGGGGATCGGCGTCGACTGGCCGATTCGTTACGCCGACATCGCGCCCTGGTACGATCGGGTCGAGCGGTTCGTGGGGATCAGCGGGCAGGCCGAGGGCCTGGGCCACCTTCCGGACGGACAGTTCCTGGCACCGATGGATTTGAATTGCGTCGAGCGGCACGCCCGGGAGCGCTTGTCTCGGGCATTCGGCGGAAGCCGACTCTTGACGATCGGGCGGTGCGCCGTGTTGACCCAGGCCCACGGCGGGCGGGCCGCCTGTCACTACTGCGGACCCTGTCATCGAGGGTGCATCACCCGGTCGTACTTCAGCGCGGTGAACGTCACGCTGCCGGCCGCGCGGGCCACCGGTCGCCTGACGTTGCGCCCCGACAGCGTGGTCGAGCAATTGCTCTACGATCCGAGCAGTCGGCGGGTTCGGGGGGTTCGGGTGATCGACGCGGCGACGCGCGCCGTGACCGAGTTCGAGGCGAGGGTGGTGTTCCTTTGCGCGTCGACCCTGGAATCGACTCGGATCCTGCTCAACTCGACCAGCCCCGCGTTTCCGACCGGCCTGGGGAACTCGAGCGGCCAGCTGGGCCGCAACCTGATGGATCACACGATGGGTCAGGGCGCCCGAGGGACAGTTGCGGGATTCGAATCGAAGACCTATCGGGGCAATCGCCCGAACGGGATCTACATTCCGCGGTTCCAGAACGTCGCGTCCAAGCACCCCGATTTCGTTCGGGGGTACGGGTACCAGGGCGAGGCATATCGACAAGGTTGGGAGCGAAGGGTGCCCGGCTTCGGTGCCGAGTTCAAGCGTGCCTTGACCCGGGAGCAAGGGCCCTGGATGCTCAGTCTCGAGGGGTTTGGCGAGTGCCTCCCCCGCGCCGACAATTACGTCGAGCTCGATCCCGAGGTCAAAGACGCCTGGGGCGTGCCGGCGCTCCGGATCCACTGCAGCTACGGACCCAACGAGCGGCGCCAAATGGCGGAGATGGTGACTTCCGCGATCGCGATGCTGGAAGCCGTCGGAGCGACGAACATCGAGCCGATCCGCGACCCGGTCGACCCCGGCCTGGTCATTCACGAAATGGGAACGGCCCGGATGGGGCGCGACCCGCGCACCTCCGTCCTCAATGGCTGGAACCAGACCCACGACGTCGGCAACTTGTTCGTGACCGACGGGGGCTGCATGACCTCGTCGGCGAATCAGAACCCATCGATCACCTACCTCGCGTTGACGAGCCGGGCGGCGTGGTACACGGTGGAGCGGATGAAGCGGAATGAGCTCTAGCACGCCCAAGACGACGACGCTGGTCTACGCCACTCCGGCGGTGACGATCGACCAGATCGCCGATCACGTGGCCCGCCACTACGGCCTGATCGGGGCGTATACCCCGCTGCCGAGCGAGCGCGACCTCAACCTCCGGCTCGACACCGAGCACGGCGAGCGCTTCGTCGTGAAGGTCGCGAATGTGGCCGAGGAACCGACGCTGCTCGATCTCCAGCACTCGGCCTTGCTCCGGATCGCGAGCCGGCTTCCGGAGATTTCACTCCCTCGAGTGGTGGCCGCGGGCGACGGGGCGACCATCACGTCGATCAACGGCTTGGTGGAATCCTACCTGGTTCGGCTGGTGACCTGGCTGCCGGGCGTCCCACTCGCGACCGTCCGTCCTCGGACGGCGCTCCAGCTGGGTTCCTTGGGTGAGCTCCTCGGGCGCATCGACACGGCCCTGGCGGGGCTCGATCATCGGGCCGCCCGTCGGTCGCTCAAGTGGGAGCTCGGGCAAGCCGCTTGGGTCGAGCATCATTGGGATCGGATCGCGGCACCCGAGCGGCGAGCCTTGGCGCAGCGCTCGTTCCGCCCGTTTCGGGAACAGGTTCTCCCCCGTTGGGGCGAGCTGCCGGCGAGCATGATCTACAACGACGCCAACGACTACAACATCCTCGTCGCCGAAGCCCCCACCGAGCCGCGACCGACGGTCGGGGTGATCGATTTCGGGGACTTGGTGTGGTCGGCAACGGTCGCCGAGGTCGCGATCGCCGCCGCGTACGGCATGCTCGACACCGACGACCCGCTCGCCGCGGCGGCGCTGGTGGTGGAGGGGTACCACCGGGCGAGACCCCTCTCGGAACTCGAGCTGGAGGTCCTCTATCCGATGATCTTGGCTCGGTTGGTGGTGAGCCTCGTCAACTCGGCGATGCAGCAGGTCGAGACGCCGGACAACGTCTACCTCCAGGTGTCCGACCGGCCGGCGTGGCGGTTGCTCGAGAAGCTCGACGCGATTCATCCCCGGCTGGCCTGGTACCGCTTTCGCGCAGCCGTGGGCCTCGAGCCCTGCCCCGACTCGACCAGAGTTCGTCGGTGGCTGGAGGGAAACCGTGAGACCTTCTTCCCGATCATCGCCACGCCCGAGAACATCATGCCGCCGCGAATCGATCTCTCGGTCGGCAGCCAATTCATCGGCGACCTGTCGCTGGTTCGCGACGAGCCCCGCCTCTCCGCCAAGATCGACCGGGCCCGACGCCACCTCGGGGCTCGGATCGCGGTCGGGGAATACGACGAGGCCCGCCTGGTGTACACCAGCGACTTGTTTCGGGCCGAGGGGTGGGACGGGCCCGAGTGGCGGACCATCCACGTCGGGCTCGACTTGTTCGGCGAAGCGGGGTGCCCGGTTCGGGCCCCGATCGCCGGCAAGGTGCACAGCGTTCGGAACAATCTCGGCCCTGGGGACTACGGACCGACGGTGATCGTCGAGCACCGAGTCACCGATCGCGACGGCGAGCCGCTGACCTTCCATACTCTCTACGGCCACCTCGACCTCGATACCCTCCGGGACATCCATCCGGGACTCCCTCTGTCGGCGGGCGACACGATCGGCCGACTGGGCACTCCGCAGGTCAACGGCGGGTGGCCGCCCCACGTCCACTTTCAGATCGCGATCGACGTATTCGATCGGTCGGGAGAGTTTCCGGGGGTCGCGCGCCCGAGCGAACGGGCGGTCTGGAAGAGCGTCTCCCCTGCCCCGCACGCCCTGGCCGGGGTTCCGAACACTCGGCGGCGGGAAGAGATGGACGCCGGGAAGATTCTGAGCCAACGGCGGCGATTGCTGGGGGCCAACCTGAGCGTTTCGTACCAGAGGCCTCTCCACATCGTCCGGGGCTGGATGCAGCATCTCTACGACGTCGAGGGCCGGCAGTTCCTCGACGCCGTCAACAACGTGCCGCACGTCGGGCACTCGCATCCTCGGGTCGTAGAGGCCGGCCGGCGGCAGCTGGCGGTGCTCAACACCAACAGCCGCTACCTCCACCAGACGATTGTCCAATACGCCGATCGGCTCACGATGTTGTTGCCGAAGCCGCTCTCGGTCTGCTACTTCGTGAATTCCGGCAGCGAGGCCAACGAGCTGGCCCTTCGGCTGGCGTGGACCCACACGGGCCGGCGGGGCACGATCGTGGTCGATGGGGCCTACCATGGCAACACGGCGACGCTGGTGAGCCTCAGCCCCTACAAATGCGAGGGACCCGGCGGGCGCGGCCTGGCGCCGTTCGCCCGGAAAGTTCCCCTACCGGATCCCTACCGGGGCCGGCATCGGGCTCCCGACGCGACGTTAGGCGAGCGTTACGCGGCTCACCTCGACGGCGCCATCGGGGAACTCGCCCAGGCGGGTAGTCCGGTCGCCGCCTTCCTCTCCGAACCGATTCTCAGCTGCGGCGGCCAGATCGTGCCGCCGCCGGGATACCTGGCCGCGGCCTATCGGCGGGTTCGAGCCGCCGGAGGGCTCGCGATCGCCGACGAGGTGCAAGTCGGGTTCGGACGGGTCGGCGGCCGGTTCTGGGGTTTCGAGACGCAAGAGGTGGTTCCCGACATCGTCGTGATGGGAAAGCCGGCGGGCAACGGCCACCCACTCGGGATCGTGGTGACCACGCCGGAGATCGCCGCGTCGTTCGCGAACGGGATGGAGTTCTTCAGCACTTTTGGAGGCAACCCGGTTTCGTGCGCCATCGGGCTCGCGGTGCTGGACGTCATCCACGATGAAGACCTCCAGGCGCGGGCCGGTTTGGTGGGCCGACATTTGATGGCTGGGCTGGGCGAGCTGGCGGCCCGCCACGCCGTGGTCGGCAACGTCCGAGGGATGGGTCTGTTCGTCGGGCTGGAGTTCGTCGGCGACCGGGAAACGCGGACACCCGACGCCGCGGGCGCCCGGTACGCAGCCAACCGACTGCGAGACCGCGGCATCTTGGTGAGCACCGACGGGCCCGATCACAACGTCATCAAGATCAAGCCGCCGCTTTGCTTTGGGACCGAGGATGCCGATCGGTTGGTAGCGACGCTCGATCGAGTCCTGGCCGAGGACCCTCTTCGGCGATAGCCATTCGGAGGGTGGGCGTGGGCCCACCCGTTCAGGAGAAGATCCATGGAACGACGCGAGGTCATCGGCTGGCTATCCGGGTTCGCGGTCTCGACGGCGATGGGGCCGTTGTCGGGCGTCGAGCGGTATCGAGTCGCCGAGACGATCCACGCGAGCTTGGGCACGACTACCTCGGCATTCACCGCTCGCCAGGCGTCGATGGTGACCATGCTGAGCGACCTCATCCTCCCGGCCACCGACACGCCCGGAGCGGTGGATGTGGGCGTCCCCCGGTTCATCGAGCACCTCGTGGCCAACTGGTTCTCGGCCCAGGAGCGGAGCGACCTGCTGGCGGGCCTCGCCGCCACCGATCGGCTGGCCCGGTCGCGCTGGGGCCGGGGGTTTCTCGAGGCGACCGTTGCCGATCGGAGTGCCCTGCTCGCCGAGCTCGATGGGAAGGACGGCGGCCCGCCCAGCGCTGGAGGGGCCTTTCGCCGAATCAAATCGCTCACGGTGTTCGGGTATTTCACCTCCGAGCGGGTTCAAACGGAGGTGCTGAAGACCGTCATCGTGCCGGGCCGTTACGACGGGTGCGTCCCGGTGAACGGCTGAAGAGAGCGAGCATCGCCATGGACCGTCGAACGTTCACTCAATCGGCGCTTTCGACGCTCGCCGCCACCCGGGTACCATCGATGCTCGACAAGCTCGGTCCGATCGGGATTCAGCTCTACACCGTTCGCGATCTCTTCCGGAAGGATCCGGAGGGGACGCTCGCCGCGCTGGCGCAAGCGGGGTACGCCGAAGTCGAGTTCGCCGGATACAGCGGCCTCACCGCCGCGGCGCTGAAAGCGATGCTGCAACGGTCAGGCTTGGGCGCGCCGTCAGCACACGTCGATCTGGATCAACTTCGGTCGCGATGGCCGGCAACTCTGGATTTCGCCGAGTCGGTCGGGCACCAGCATCTGGTGCTCGCCTGGCTCGACCAAGCCGATCGACGGACGGTGGACGATTACCGGCGGGTAGCCGACCAGTTGAACCGCGCGGCCGCCACCGCCCAGCCGCGTGGGATCAGCGTGAGTTACCACAATCACGATTTCGAGTTCGTCGCGATCGACGGGCAGACGCCGTACGACGTCCTCCTCTCGGCCACCGATCCGGCACTCGTCAAGTTGGAGTTGGACCTCTACTGGATTACCAAGGGCCGGGCGGACCCGCTCGCCTATTTCGCCAAGTGGCCGGGCCGGTTTCCGCTGGTCCATGTGAAGGATATGGACAGCGGACCGAGCGAGGGGATGGTCGATGTGGGACAGGGGCGGATCGACTTCCGGCGGATCTTCGCTCAACGGACCGCCGCGGGAATCGAACACTTTTTCGTCGAGCACGATTGGCCCAAGGACCCGATGGCTTTCGCGCGGACGAGCCATCGGTACCTCAGACACCTGGAGTTTTGAGATGACCGAACCCGGGACATCGGGAATGGACCGAAGAACCGCCGTCGCCGCGCTGGGGTCGGCGGCATTGCTGAGGCGCCTTCCCCGTCCGCCCGGTCGGCTGAGACAGTCGGTCTGTCAGTGGTGTTACCCCAAGATGCCCCTCGACGAACTTTGCCGGAACGCCAAGGCGATCGGCCTCCAATCGGTCGAGCTCTTGAACGAGACCCAGTGGGCCCCGGTGAAAAAGCATGGTCTCACTTGCGCCATGACTGACGGTCCGACGACGATCGAGGTGGGGCTGAATCGGCCAAGCGAACACGATCGGTTTGCCCGGGAGTCGGAGCGACTACTGCCGATGATCGCCGCGCTCGGATTCCCGAACATGATCGTGTTCTCGGGAAATCGGGGCGGGCTATCTGACGGCGAGGGGTTGGAGAACTGCGCCAAGGGGCTGGCGCGGATCGTCCCGGCCGCCGAGCGGCTCGGGGTGACCGTCTGCATGGAGCTCCTCAACAGCAAGGTCGATCACCTCGACTATCAGTGCGACCGGACGCCGTGGGGTGTCGAGTTGGTGAAACGGGTCAACTCGCCCCGGTTCAAACTGCTCTACGACATCTACCACATGCAGATCATGGAAGGCGATGTCATCCGGACGATCCGCGACAACTTTGCCCATATCGCGCACTTCCACACGGGCGGGGTGCCGGGACGGAACGAGATCGACGAGACTCAGGAGTTGAACTATCCGCGGATCATGCGAGCCATTGCGGACCTCGGATACCAGGGGTATGTCGGGCAGGAGTTCATCCCGAAGCGGGACCCGATGACGTCGCTGCGGCAGGGGTTCGGCATCTGCGACGTGTAGGTCGATTTGCGAGACGCTCGATTCGCCTCCATACTAGGATCGAGGCGTTTCTCGTACCCGCGAACCCACCAACATTCCGGAGCCTCTCCCGATGATGAACCGCAGCCGCGCGGCTCTTCTCTTCATCGTTGCCGCGACACCCGTGGCCGCGCAACCACGCCCGACCGTCCGACCGACGACGATGGCGGTCGACACCGCGCTCTACGGCGGGATGCGTTACCGCATGGTGGGCCCTTTCCGGGGTGGTCGTTCGACCGCCGTCACGGGTATCGTCGCCAAGCCCCACACCTACTATATGGGCACCACGGGCGGCGGGGTCTGGAAGACCGACGACGCGGGCGGACATTGGACCAATCTCACGGACAAGTTTCTCGACGTCGGCAACGTGGGAGCGCTCGACGTGGCCGACAGCGACCCCAACGTGATCTACGTCGGGACCGGGTCGGCCTGTATCCGGGGCAACACCTCGGTGGGCCGGGGCATCTGGAAGTCGACGGACGGGGGGGCCAGCTGGGGGTTCATTGGACTGCCCGAGACCGGCGCAATCGGCGAGGTGATCGTCCATCCCGGCGATCCGAACCTGGTCTACGTCGCGGCGTTAGGGCACCCCTTCGGGAAGAACCCGGATCGCGGCGTTTTTCGGTCGAGAGACGGGGGCGCGACCTGGCAGAAGATCCTCTATCTCAGCGACAGCACCGGCGCGGTGTCGTTGGCGATGAACCCGGCCAACCCGCGGGAAATCTACGCCGGCATGTGGCGCGCCGAGCGGAAGCCGTGGACCCTCATTTCCGGCAGCGCCGAGGGGGGCCTGTTCAAGACCACCGATGGCGGCGACAACTGGACCAAGCTCGGCGGCGGTTTGCCGAGCGGCGCGACCGGCAAGGTGGGAGTGACGATCTCGCCGGCCAACCCGAACCGCGTTTGGGTCCTGATCGAGGCGGAGCCGGGGGGCGGGCTCTATCGATCCGAGGATCGCGGACAAACCTGGGCGCTCGTGAACGCGGATGGCCAGGTCCGCGGACGGCCGTGGTACTACACTCACGTGCACGCCGATCCGAAGAACGAAAACACGGTGTACGTCCTCAATACGCCATTTCTCAAATCGGTCGATGGGGGCAAGACCTTCCAACGGGTCGAGGTGCCGCACGGCGATACCCATGACCTCTGGATCAATCCAAACCATCCCGAGATCTTCGCCCTCGCCGACGACGGCGGGGTCGTGGTAACCGTCAACGGCGGCAAGACGTTTTCCTCGATGTACAACCAGCCGACCGCCGAGCTCTACGACGTGATGGTCGACAACCAGACACCCTATCGAGTTTACGGCTCCCAGCAAGACAACTCGGCGATCAGCGTGCTCCAACGCCGGCTCCACAACACGCTCCGTCCCCAACAGGAATGGTTGTACCCGTCTGGCTGCGAGACGGGGCCGCTGGCGATCCATCCCGATCACCCGGAAATCATCTGGGGCGGCTGCTACGGCGGCGCGATCAACCGGATGGATCTCCGGAACGACACCCGGGTGAGCGTCAACATGTACCCCGAGAACATGGCGGTGCCGCCCAAAGAGATGAAGAACCGGTTCCAGTGGGTGGCGCCGATCGTGGTATCACCGCACGAGCCCAACACCATCTTCCACGCGAGCCAGTACCTCTATCGGAGCCGAAATGGCGGCGATACCTGGGAGCAGATCTCGCCCGACCTGACGACCAACAACCCGGCCTATCAGAACTGGCCGGGCGGCCCGATCACCGGCGACCACACTGGCGTCGAGGTGTTCACCACGATCTTCGCCGTCGTGCCGTCGCCGCACGACAAGAACACGATCTGGGTGGGCACCGACGACGGCCGGGTGCAGCTGACTCGCGACGACGGGAAGACCTGGTCGGACATCACGCCGCGCGAGATGCCGGCCCTCGGGACGGTGAACCGACTGGAGGTGTCGCCGCACGAACCGGGTCGGGCCTTCCTGGCGGTGCAGCGATACCGGATGGACGACTTCTCCCCCTACGTCTTTCGAACCGACGATTTCGGCCGAACCTGGACTCGGCTCGCCGACGGCCAGAACGGGATCCCCGCCAATCATCCGGTGCGGGTGGTGCGCGAAGACCAGGTTCGCCGAGGGTTGCTGTTCGCGGGCACCGAGTTCGGGTTGTTCGTGTCGTTCGATGACGGCGTCCGGTGGCAGCCGCTCCAGCTCAATCTCCCGGCCACACCGGTGACCGACATCAAGGTGCATCGCGGCGATCTGGTGCTTTCGACGCAGGGGCGGTCGTTCTGGATCCTCGACGATCTGACCCCGCTTCGCGAGCTGGCCGCCAACTTGGCCGAAGCCGGCGTTAGGCTTTACACGCCGCGCCCGGCAGCCCGTGGGGTGATCGGGGAGCCGCTCGGTGAATCCGACCTGACCAAGCCGGACGATCTGCCCCACGGAGCGCTGATTCATTACGTCCTGCCCGCTCAGGTCCCCATGCTGTCGGTCGAGATCACCGATGCGGCGGGCCGGTTGATGCAACGATACTCGAGCGATTCAGCCGCCGCGGCCGACTTCCGCACCCCTCGCCTGGAGTCCAAGCGAGGGTTCTACCGACTGGTCTGGGACCTCCGAACGACCGGGCCCAACCCCCCGCGTGGCCAGCCGAGCGGGGGCGGCGGCGGGGGGGGCGGCGGGGCCAACGGCGTGAAGGTCCCGCCGGGCAGCTACCAGGTGCGGCTCACCGCCGGCGATGCCGTTCACACGAAGTCCTTCGCCGTCATCGGGAACCCGCGGGCCCCTTCGATCACTCAGGCCGACTACGACGCCCAGTATCAGGTCGCCGCGGCAGTTCGCGACACCTTGAACGCGATGTACGGGGCCCTCGAAACGATCCGATCGATTCGCGATCAGGCGAAGGCCATCGTCGAACGGGCCAAGACCGGCCGACTCGAGACGGGGGATTTGCCCTCGCTCGCCGATACCCTCATCGCTCGACTCACCAGAGTCGAAGGAGAATTGATGCCCTCTCGAAGCCAGGGAGAGTTGGCCAGCCCCACCAAGCTGGTCGGCCAGTACAACACCCTCTACAACACCTTGGTCGGCGACGGCGGCTACGGATCCGGCAGCGCCGAAGGCCGACCACCAGCCGGGCGACTGGCCCGCAAGGCGGACCTCGATCCTCAGTGGTCGGCGATCCGGTCTCGTCTGGAGGATGTGGTGAGGGAGAATCTGGCTCCATTTAACGCCGAGGTGTCGAGGCGCGGGGCGGCCGGCGTCGTGGCGCCAACGAGGCGATCATGAAGCCTCGATTCGGAGTCCTCGCGATCGCCGGCTGGTTGGCGGCGAGCTGCAGCCCCGCCCCGACGTACGAGGTCGTGCTCCAGGGTGGCCGGGTGATGGATCCGGCAACCGGGCTCGACAGCGTTCGGAACGTGGGTATCAACGCCGGGAAGATCGCCGCTATTTCGGCCGCGCCCCTTCGGGGAGCGACCGTCGTCGACGTGACGGGCCAGGTCGTCGCGCCAGGATTCATCGATCTCCACGCGCATGGGCAGACCGTGAGCGATATGGAATTGCAGGCCCGAGACGGCGTCACCACCGCCCTCGAGATGGAGGTCGGCGTCTATCCGGTGGCGCCCTGGTACGCCTCGATGGAGGGCAAGGCCCCGATCAACTACGGCGCCACGGTGAGCCACATCGCCGCCCGGTTTTTCGTGTTTCACGGAGTCGAGGTGGGCCACTGGCCGGTCAGCCGGGACAAGGTGGCACCGCTCGGGGCGATGCCCGCGGGAGCCAACCAGCCGGCCGACGGTGGTCAGGTCGAGGCCCTCGGCGGCGCCATCCGCCGCGGTCTCGACGAAGGCGCGCTCGGAGTCGGGTTCGGCATCAACTACACGCCGGCGGCCACACCCTCGGAGATCGAGAGCGTCTTCCACATCGCGGCCGAACGGAAAGTGCCGGCCTTCGTTCATACCCGAGCGTTCGGGATCGGGGCGATTCGGGAAGCGATCGCCACCGCTCGGACCACTGGCGCCTCGCTTCACATCGTCCACATCGGGAGCAGCTCGGGCGACGATCTGCCGGCCGCGCTGGCCCTGGTCGACTCGGCGAGGGGGGCGGGCCAGGATCTCACGACCGAGGTCTATCCCTACACCGCCGCGTCGACGATGCTCGAGTCGGCGCTCTTCAATCCGGGGTGGCAGGCGAATCTCAAGATCGACTACGGCGACCTGGCCTGGGCGGAGACCGGGGAGCGGCTCACCAAGGGGAGCTTTGATAAGTATCGGAAACAGGGCGGCTGGGTTATCATCTATATGATGAAGGACGCCAATGTCGAGCGAGCGATCGCCCATCCCGGGGTGATGATCGCGAGCGACGGGGTTCCCTTCGTCAACGGCAAGGGGCACCCGCGGGGCGCCGGCACTTTCACTCGGGTGCTCGGTCACTATTCCCGCGACAAACAGCTGCTTTCGTTGATGGACGCGTTAGGCAAAATGACGATCCTCCCGGCCCGCCGGCTCGAGGGGTACCTGCCAGCCATGAAGAACAAGGGCCGGCTCGCAGTCGGAGCCGACGCCGATATCACGGTGTTCGACCCCGTCACGGTCGTCGACCGGGCCACCTTCACGGCGCCGACGACGCCGTCGGCGGGAATCCGGCACGTCCTGGTCGGGGGGACGTTCGTGGTTCGCGATGGGGCGTTCGTGAAGGGGGCGTTCCCGGGACGACCGATCCGGTTGGTCCGGTAGCGGAGGGACGCAGCACGGCGGGCACCATCGCGACGGGCGCTGACTGACGGCGCCCGGCCCGATGTCACACCCCCGGTCCAACCTCCCCGCAACCCCCGGGGGTCCCATGAACGACAAAACCGCCCGCTGGCTCGATCTCCTCGGGTACCTGCTCCAGCACCGTTTTCCGGTGACGCGCGAGGAGCTCTACTCGGCTGTGGCGGGGTACCGCGACGAGGCGGACGCCGCCCGGGATAGCAAAGCCAAGGAATCGCTGCGGCGCAAATTCGAACGTGACAAGGACGAGCTCCGGGCCCTCGGCATCACGATCGAGACGGTGACCCTCGGTCAGGCCGCCGGGGACGAGGCGAACACCGGCTACCGGCTCCCCGCGCGCGGGTTCTATCTCCCCTACCTCGAACTCGGCAGCACGGCGGCCGGCCCGCAACCGTACCGAGGGCTGACCCGGGTGCGCTTGACGCCGGACGATGCCGCCGCGCTCGATCGGGCAACCCAGCGGGTCGCGGCGTCCGGCGCGAGCGTGCTGGCCGGGGCAGCGGCGGCGGCCCGCCGGAAACTCGAATTCGACCTCCCGCTGCCGATCCGCGCGGTGGAGCGGGTGCTCTCGCGCCCACTCGGCGGCGAAGGCACCCGCGCGCTCGAAAACGTTGCAGCGCGCCGTCGCCGAGCGGGTGGCGGTCGGCTGCCGCTACTTCGCCATCGGGCGCGACCAGGAGGAGAAGCGTGTCATCGAGCCCTACGGGCTCTTCTTCAGCTGGGGGCGCTGGTACCTCGTCGCCCGTGCCCGCGAACGGGCCGCCACCCGCGTCTTCCGGGTCGACCGGATGCGCGATGCGGAACTCCTCAAGGGCAAGGACTCGGCGTTCGAAGTTCCCGCGGCGTTCGCGATCCGCGACTACTTGGGCCGGGCGCCGTGGGAGTTGTCGGAGGCGGCGCCCGTCGTGGCTCGGGTCCGCTTCGCGTTTCCCGAGTCACGCTGGGTGATCGCGCAGGGCGTCGGCGAGGCGGTCGACGACCTGCTCGACGACGGCGGGGCCGTGCTCGCGTTCGGGGTGCGCGATGGGCCGCCGTTCCTGCGCTGGCTGCTCACGTTCCGGGGCCGAGCCGTAGTGCTCGAACCGGCGGCGCTGGCGGGGGAGCTGGATGCGCTGCGGCGCCAGGTCGCGGCACTCTACCCGGAGGCGCCGTGAGCGTCGCGGGCGAGCAGGTCGAACGGATCGTGGCCCTGGTGGCCGAGCTGTCGCGTCGGGCCGAGCGGGGTGAAGCCGACCCGACGGTCGCTGAGCTCGCCGCGCGGTTCCGCGTGAGCCCGGAACAGATCTGCCGCGACGTGGTCACGCTCACGGCCGTGAGCGACGAGGCGGAAACCGACTGGCTCGGCTCGCTCAGCGTGCTGCAACAAGGCGACCGGCTGTCGATCACGAGCCGGGGGCCGTTCCGGCGTCCGGTGCGGTTCACGCCACTGGAGCTGGCGGCAATCCAGGTCGGCCTCGCCGCCGAGGCAGGCGCGCCGCCACCGATTGCGGCGGATTTCGCGGCGCTGCTGAAGGATGCGGACCGCGCCGGCGCCGCGCTGCGCGTGCTGCCGGAGCCGGCGGACGGCGAGGGCCGGGTGGTCGAGCGCGCGCTCCGGGCTATCGAACAGCAGCGGGTACTGGTCATCACCTACGCGGGCGCTCGGGATCGCGTCGGCGTGGTGCGCGCGGTCGAGCCGGCGGATGTCGTTTACGAGGAAGGGCGCTACTACATCGTGGCGTGGTGCCGGCGGGCGGAAGGATGGCGCCATTTCCGCGCTGACCGAGTGCTCGATGCCGCGCTCGACGCGGGGACCTTTACGCCGCGCGGCGGCGTCCCTGACGGGCTCGAGGCCGGCGGCGTGTTCCACGCCGCGGATGAGCCCGACGCAGTCGAGGTGCGGTTCTCGGCGCCCGTCGCGCGCTGGATTCGCGAGCGCTACTCTGACGCCCGGAGCGGCGCTGACGGCTCGGCCCTCGTCACCTTTCAGGTCGCCGACCCGCAGTGGCTGGTGCGCACGGTGCTGCAGTACGGCGCGGCAGCGGAAGTCGTCGCGCCGCCGGAGTACCGCGCGATCATGCGCCGTGCGGTTGCCGCCTGAACATGGCGACACTCAATGTGGTCATCGGGCCCGATCCTGCCGCGCTCTTGGAGCATGCGGCGAGCGGCTTCCTCGAGGTGCCACGCACGCCCGCCGACGGACCATTCCCTTCGCCTCGTTACCTGCTGGTCTTGCGTCAGGGCGGGCTGCGCGAGGATCTCTTCCGAATAGCCACGGGGCGAAGCGTACCGGGGTGGTTCGACGCGCCGGTGTGCGTATTCCATGAGCTCCCCGCCTGGCTCGGAGCCACCGCCCGCCCGCCCCTTGGCGATTTCGAGCGGGCCGCGCTCCTGGAGCATGTGCTGCGCGAGAACGCCGCGGAAATGTTCCATGGGCGCGAAGGCGCGTTCCTCAGCGCCGCCGAACAGCTGTTCGGAGAGCTGTGCGCGGAGGACGTCGCACCCGGGACGTTCGCAACGGCGGTAGAGTCCCTCGCCGGGCGCGAGGAGTTCGAGCGCCGGCGCGATGCCGCGCTCGCGCGTACCTACTCGGCTTATGTCGCGGCGCTCGCCCGCCTCGGCCGTCGCGACGGCCGCGATGCTCTCGCCGATACCGCGAGCGCCATCCGGGCGGCTCCCGAACTGTTGGCGGAGCGGTTGGGAGGCAGGCGCGAGCTCCGGATCCTTGGTTTGACCGACCTCCGAAGCGGATGGAAGCCGCTGCTCACCGCCTTGCTCGCCGCGCCGGCGATTGATCGGGTCACGCTCTACGCAACCGAGAGCCCGACACTGCCACCGGACCTCGTCGCGACGCGCGAGCAGATCCCGGGAGGCGACGGTGCCGCCGAGCCCTCGGGCGCGGTGGAGGTCATCGGCGCCGTTGATGCTGACGCGGAGCTCGACGCGGTCGCCGCCAGGATTCGGGCGCTGGTGGACGCCGGCGCGACGTTTCATCGGATCGCCGTCATCTCGCGCGAGGCCCGGCCGTACACCGACTTGGCCATTCGCGCCCTGTCGAGAGCTGGGTTGCCGGCTACCGCGCGCCGGCGAACCGGATACCGCGAGATACCGGTCGTGCGGGCCGTGCTCGCGCTGCTGCGCGCGGGCGCCGGTGGCTGGACCCGCCACGGCCTGGTCGAGTTGGGATCGCAACCGTACCTGGCCAGCTCGGTGGACGCTCGGGTCGTGAACTACCTCGGATTCCGGGAACGGGTGACGGGCCTCGACGGATGGCGCGCCGGGTTGGGCCGGCTTCTGGACGAGGCGCGTGCCGCCGAAGCCGCGCCCGAGGGGGACGAGGACAGACGGGCCAGGATCCTCCCATCCGACTGGGTCGAGCGCGCCCGTGACGGATTCGAGCAATTCGCCGATCAGATCCGGGTCATCGAAGCCGCCAGGCCACTGGCCGAATGGCTCGAATGGCTCGAAGGCTGGCTGACCGACGATCCCTGGCGGGTGGAACGGCGAATCGGCCGAGTGCCTGACGACCGCTGGGACGTCGTGAGGCTCGACCAACTCGGCTGGAGCGGCCTCCGCGCCATTGTCGCTGACTGGCTGGCCGCTCAGAAGCAGTGGCCCGGTGACGGGAGCATGCTCACGGTGCGGGACTTCCTCGAGCGACTCGAATCCATCCTTGGTGGCGACGTGGCGCTGTGGACCACGAGCGCGCAGGGCGTGCAGGTCGTCGAGGCGCTTGCGGCTTCACACCGCAGCTTCGACCACGTCTTCCTCGTTGGTATGGATGCGGGCCGTTTCCCCCGGCGGGCGCCCTCCTCCCTGCTGCTCGGCGAGCATGACCGCGAAGTGCTGCGCGCGGCGGGCCTGCCGCTCGACGTCACGGCGGACTGGGATGCGCGGGAACGCACGTTGTTCCGCGCCCTCGTGGCCGGCGCCACCAGCTCGCTCACGGTGAGTTACGTGCGCCTGGACGAGCTTGGAGGAGAGGCGATCCCCTCGGCGTTCGTGGATGCGTTGCTGGATTCCCGCCGCACCGAGGTACGTCCCGGCCGCCCGCTTCCCGTGATTCGTTCCCCGGAGCTGGCCGCGCACGCCTACCGGGCCGCGCGGATCGAGCGGGATCGCGCCACCGGCCGACTGTCGCCGTGGAATGGCCGGATCGAGTCTCCGGAGCTCACCGCCTGGCTCGGCGAGGCATTCGGCGCCGACCGGCTATGGAGCCCGACGCAGATCGAGTCGTACGCCAAGTGCCCGTGGGCCTACTTCTCGCAGCGGCTGCTGCGGATCGAGGCGCGCGAGGACCCTGACGAGGACATGGATAAGCGGGCGCGCGGCTCCGTGCTCCACGCGGCCCTCAAGCGATTCTACGACCGCGCCCGCGATCGCACCGGCGCACCGGTCTTTCTGACCGAGAAGGATCGCGCCTGGGCGGTGCCGCTGCTGGCCGAGTCTCTCCGGGAGGCGCTGGCCGGCGCCGGCCGCGAGCTGTGGCTGGGCCATCCGGTACTGCGGCCCGTTAGATACGCGGAACTCGAGCGGATGCTCCAGCGATACCTCGATTTCGAGCGGGACGAGAACCGCAAGGCGTTCGATGGGCGAACGATCGCCGGCCGCACGATTCGCACCGGGGTGGACGCCCACGAGCTGCCCTTCGATGGCATGGTCCTCGAGCGTGACGGCGTCGTGTTCCGCTTTCGGGGCTCGATCGATCGGGTGGAGGTCGGCACGGACGACCGCTCGGACGGTTCCTGGGTCGCGGCGGTCGACTACAAGACCACCAAGTACTCGGCTCCGGGCGCCGGCAAGAAAGAAGCATGGGACGATGGGGTCGTCTTGCAGGTGCCGCTCTATGCGCACGCGCTGGCCGTACTGCGGCCGGGCACCGAAGTGGCACGGGTCGAGTACCGGGCGATCAAGACGGCCGAGCGGGTGCACAACCTCAGCCTGGTCCGCGTCAAGAAGGCCGGTGTGGAGGCAGATGAAGATGCCAGGGCGAAGATGGAACAGGCGCTGAGCGCTGTAGTCCAACATGTCCTTCGCATCCGTGCCGGCGAGTTCCCGGCGCGACCGGCGCCATCGTGCAATTGCCCCCCGTTCTGCCACGCCTGGGACATTTGTCGGGTCAAGGGCGGGCCGGACGACGGGAGGAATTGGTGAGGCTGAACCCACCTCAGATCGCCATCGCGCATGACTCGGCGCGACACGTGCTCGTGGCGGCGGGTGCCGGCACCGGCAAGACCCAGTGCGTCGTGGCCCGCCTGCTCTACCTGCTCGGCGAACCCGTTGGAGGACGACGGATTCCGGACCCCGAGCGGCTGGCGCTGCGCGACGTCGCGGCGGTCACCTTTACCAACGTCGCGGCGGCCGATCTCCAACGAAAGCTGCGGGAGGCACTCCGCGCGGCCGGGCGGCGCGACGAGGCGCATCAGGTGGACACCGCGCGGATCGGAACCATTCACGCCTTCTGCGGCCGGATTCTGCGGGAGTTCGCCTTTCAGCTCCCACGGCGACCGGGCCTTTTGCTGCTGGAGGAGGCCGAAAGCGTGGCACTCGCTGCCGAGTCGGCGCGCGAGGCGCTCCAATCGGCCCTCGAGCACTCCGACCTCCCTGGACTCGATCCGCTGCTCAGCGAGTTCAGTGTCGAGGACGTCCTGCGCTTTGCCGCCCGGATTGCCGCCGACTCCAGCCGCCTGGTGCATATCCGTCAGGACGACGGCATGGACGGTCGCGAGCGTGCGTTGGTCAGCCTGGCCGAACGGACGTTGATGCTGATGCGCGTGCGGCTCGACGAGCGGTCGGCGCTGGACTTCGACGCGATGATCGCGCTCACCCGCGATCTGCTGCGAGATAACGATGCGGTACGCCGCGTTCTCCAGCGCCGCGTCCGGGTGCTCATCGTGGACGAGTTCCAGGACGTGGATCCGGCGCAGCAAGAGATCGCTTATCTCCTGGGCGAGCCGGAGTCGGGGCGGACGGAAACCACCCGGCTACTGCTCGTCGGCGATCCGAAACAGAGCATCTTCCGGTTCCGGCGGGCCGACGTCACGGTGTGGACCCGGGTGCGACGCGACTTCGAGGGGCGCGGCCTCGGCGCGGTGCACGAGCTGGCGGAGAACTTCCGCTCGCGCCGCCCGATCCTGGCCTTCGTGGACGCGGTGCTCGGTCCAGAGCTCGCCGCACCGGTTGACCCCACCGCCGGTCGCGCGGACTACGAAGTGGACTACGCGCCCCTGGTCGCGTGCGAGCCCAACGACACGATGGAGTCCTGCGTCGAGTTTCTCACCCTGCCGCAAGGCGAGGATGGCAAGGCGCTCGCCGGAGATGGCGCGCGATCCATCGAGGTGCCCGCCGTCGCGGCGCGGGTGAACGAGCTCGTCCGGGCCGGCACGTCGCCCGGCGACGTCGCCATTCTGCTGTCGGCGTGGGCGCCGGCGGAGGAGTATCGCCGGGTCCTCGGCACCCTCGGCATCGCCTCGTGGACCCTGCGCAACGAGGGCTACTTCGAGCGGCGCGACGTGCTCGACTGCGTGGTGGCGCTCCAAGCGGTGCTGGACCCTCGCGACGACCTCGCCCTGTTCGGCTTTCTGCGGAGCCCTATGGTCGGCCTGCGAGACGACACCCTACTGAGTATCGCCCGCGAAGCCGAGCCACCATACTGGCGGCAGCTGGGCGCTGTTAGGGTCGGGGAGGCCGATCTGGTGGCGTTCGGAGCTCGGGTGCTCCAGCGGTTCGCCGGGCTGCGCGACCGGCTGCCGCCCGATGTCCTGCTCGAGGAGCTGCTGGCCGAGACCGGCTATCTAGCGCACCTGCGCCTACTCGGCGACGACGGCCGGCAGGCTGAGGCGAACGTGGGCAAGTTCGTGCGGATGCTGCGGGGATGGCGCGATCTGACCGTTCGCGACGTGCTGAGGACCGTAGCCGAGGTGCGGGAGCGCGAGGAAGGATCGCGCGAGGGTGACGCGCCGCTGGGTGCCCGCGAAGATGCAGTCACCATCACCTCCATCCACAGCGCCAAAGGCCTCGAGTGGCCGGTGGTCATTTGGGCTGATCTTACCCGCGGAGCTCCCCCAGCCACGGACCGGCTGTGCCTGGCTCGCGCAGGGTTGCGATTGCGCGATCCAGCGGTCGAGGCCAAGGACGACGCCCGGTTCGCGGCGATCAAGGCGGCGGAGGGCCTCGAAGAGCGGGCCCAGCGCAAGCGGCTCTGGTACGTGGCGGCGACCCGGGCCAAGGACCGTTTCATCGTGGCCGGGGTGCCGCTTGGGCCATTGACCTATCACCATCGTGGCGGCGCGGCGGAGTGCCTGCGCCGGCTGGGCGAGTTGGATACCGCTACAGTGGAGTACCGCGATCACCGTGGGGTGTCGTTCACGGCCATTGCGTCGCGCGCCGTTCCGCTGGGAGTTGACGAGCCGGTGGCCACCGAGCCGCTTCCGGTCCTGCCGGCCGAGACGCTCGGTGTGCCGCTCGAACCGCTGGGTGTGCGGGGCGGGCGCACCCGTCATTCGGCGACCGAGCTGCTGACGTTCTCGCGCTGCCCGCGCCGTCACTGGTTCATGTACCACGCCGGCATTCGGGAGCCGGAGATCGAGCGTGGCACGGCGGATTTCATTGACGCGGTCACCCGCGGCCATATCGTGCACGACGTGCTCGAGCATCTGCGCCAGGAGGACGAGCTGGATCGCCTGCTGGAGGATGCTATCGGGCGGTGGGATCCCGACGCGCCGCCGCCGGACGGCGCCGAGGGCGGCCGCTACCGCGGGCATTTGCGGGAAGAGGTGACGCTGGTGGCCGGGCATCCCGACTGGCGAGCGGTCGCGGAGCTGCCGGGCGCGCGGCGGGAGCTGGCCTTCGTGCAGCTGCTGGGCGAGGGCAGGCACCTGCAGGGCCGGATTGACCTGGTAGCGGCGCGGGACGATGGGTTGGTGCTGGTGGACGTCAAGACCAGCCAGCATCTTGGTGTGGAGCAGGCGCGTCAGCGAGCCGAGGGTTACGCGCCGCAGCGGGACGTGTATGTTGGCGCGGCGGAGGCGCTATCGGGGCGGGAGGTGGCGGCATTCGGGTTTCACTTCTCGCGCGCGGAGACGCATGTGGCGCGGGCCATCACGCCGGAGTTGCGGGCGGCTGGCGTGGCTGACGTGGCCGGGATGCTGGCGGCGATCGAGGCGGGTGAGCGGTCGTTGACGAAGCATCCGCGGGAGTGTCTGTTCTGCGGGTACCGGAAGGCGGGGTGGTGTGAGGGGGTGAGGGGGACTAGGGCGGCGGACGTGAGGCAGGCGGGGAACCATGGCGGGTAAGCCGACCGATGGGCAGAGTACGATCGTGAGGGCGGTCGTCAAGGGCGTGCCAGCTGGTTACGGGGCTTTGCTCGCCGGCCTCAAGGAGAGGATCCGCGAGGCTCGGGTCGGTGCCGCGCTCGCGGTGCATCACGAGCTCGTTCTCCTCTACTGGGACATTGGCAATGAGATCTTGAGCCGTCAATCGGCGGAGGGCTGGGGAGCCAAGGTGGTGGATCGGCTGGCCGCCGACCTGCGCGCCGCGTTTCCCGACTTACCTGGATTGTCGCCGCGCAACCTCAAATACATGCGCGCGATGGCGGCAGCGTACCCGGTGAGGGCATTTGTGCAACAGGTTGTTGCACGAGTCCCGTGGGGTCACAACGTCCGGATCCTCGATCATGTCCGGCACGCCCGCGACCGGGAATGGTACCTGCGCCAGACGTTCGAGCACGGGTGGTCGCGGGCCGTCCTCGTGCACCAGATCGAGAGCGGCCTCCACGCCCGCAAGGGCAAGGCTCTCACAAACTTCCGCCACACGCTCCCGCCGCCGCAGTCTGATCTGGCGCAGCAGGCACTGAAGGACCCGTATGTCTTCGACTTTCTCGGGCTGGCCGATGATGCCCGCGAGCGGGACCTCGAGCGGGGGCTGACGGAGCATGTCCAGCGATTCCTGCTCGAGCTGGGTGCCGGGTTTGCCTTTGTTGGTCGCCAGGTGCATCTCTCGGTGGGTGGGGACGACTTCTACCTGGACCTGCTGTTCTATCACCTGGAGTTGCGCTGCTTCGTCGTGGTCGATCTCAAGGTGGAGCCGTTCAAGCCGGAGTTTGCCGGCAAGATGAACTTCTATCTCTCGGCGGTGGACGGGCAACGGAAAAAGCCGGAAGACAACCCGACGATTGGGCTGTTGCTCTGCAAGGGCAAGGACGGGTTGGTGGTCGAGTACGCGCTGCGCGATATCGCCAAGCCGATCGGCGTGGCCGAGTGGAAGACCAGGCTGGTGGCCAGCGTGCCGAGGCGGTTGCGTGGGAAGCTGCCGACTGTGGAGCAGCTGGAGGCGGAGTTGGGCGGGGGGAAGCCCTGAGCGGTGGCGCCTCCGATTGTCACAGGGGTGGTGCAGTTTGGGGTGTGTGGATCTGAGGCGCCAGGCAAGCTGTCGGCGTTCGCGTTTCACTTCGCGCGTGCGGCGGCCACGGGGCACAGCCCATCACGCCGGAGCTGTGCACGGTAGGTGTCGCTAACGTGGCCGGGATGCTGGAGGTGATTCGAGGCTTCTCTTCCACCAGACCGAGCCGAAGGCACACTGTCTCACGACTCGGCCCAAGCGTTGCGAGTGCTGCTACTGACCGCAGAGCAGCACTATGCTGGGCCGCCTCAAGAGCAGTGCCATGAACGAGACCAAGAGCTGAGAGCAAGCGACAACCAACAGGAGGCGTCACGTGTCCAGTCTATCGGAGTTCACCATCGACATCCTTCGGCGTGCCGTAGCCGGCGAGGCTGCTGCTATTCGTTGCGTCACCCGCCTTCAGCCAGCGGGCGGCAAGGGAGATAAGGTCTTTCCGCCGACCTACGCCGTCGACAAGGTCGACAAGATGGCCAAGACCCGCTACGCCGTGGAGACGCGACGGGTTGATGGTCAAGAGGTCCACACGGTCCTCCTCGACTCCGTCGCCTCCCAGGCCAACCGCATGGAAGAGGCCCTTCTCGCCGCCTGGGAGGAGCGCCGCCTCGACTTCCCGGTCATCTCCGTCGACTTCGCTAACGAAGATGGCATCGGTGACCTCGGCAGGATTACCACGCTGCAAGCGCCGCACCGCATCGCAGACGCGTTGCTCCGTGACAGTGTTGACCAAGCCGGGACGCGCTTCCGAGACACCGCGCCCGGGCGCTCCTACACCGACGCCAGCATCAAGAACGCCACCGCGGTCTACCAGTATTGCCCCACCGCCCTCGTCTTCGGCGTGTGGGACTCGACTGGTCCCCGCGGCGGGCTCGGCAAGAAGATTCAGCGCGCTCTCGTCTCAGAGATCATCGGGGTCGAGGCCGTGGCCGGATCCAAGACCATCAGCCGCATCGATCCCGCCGGGATTCAGGGCAACGTGCCCGTCTTCCACCGCGCGGACGACCGCGACGACTGGACGGCCGAGGAGAGCGAGGCCCTGCTGGAGGAGGGCAAGCCCGTCCCATTCAGCCGCAAGGGCGGAGAAGGGAAGGGGGAGGGCACCGGCAGACGTTCGACGGGCAAACCCTCGGCCATCAACCACAGCAACTTCCCGCCCTCCATTGACGGCACCGCCGGCGGCGTCACCTTCGACTACGCCCTACAGACCACTGTGCTATCATTGCCGGCCCTGCGCCGCCTCAGCTTCTCCAGCGATTCAAGCGGCAACCGGCTCGAAGGCGACCGCCGCGTCGCCGCTGAGCGCGCGGCCAGAACGGCGCTCGCCGCGCTGGCCCTTGCCGCCATTACTGAGCAGCGCGACCGTGGCTACGATCTGCGCTCCCGGTCTTTCCTCGTTCCCGAAGAAGGGGGTGCGCTCGTCTTCGAGCTGGTCCCGGCCGACGGCGGAGAGCCGCAGCGCTACAGCATCTCTTGCAAAGCGGCGACCAAGCTCCTCGCGGCCGCCAGTTCGGAAGCGTCCGAGCTCGGCCTCCCCTGGGAGCGCGAGCCCCTCGCATTGAAGCCTGCCCCCAAGCTGTCCGCGCTGATCCGCGAGAGCCGCAAGCGTGCTGCCGCCGGCGACATCGATGCCGAAGGCGCGAACTGATGTTCGCGCTGCGCATCGAGTACCTCACCGGGCGCTCCGCGGCGACGAGCTACAACGACCGCAACACGGCCGAATGGCCGCCGCACCCGGCGCGCGTGGTCTCTGCGCTGGTGGCCACGTGGGCCGAGGAAGACCCGCCCAGCGAGGCGGAACGCGCTGCCCTCGACTGGCTCGCGCAACAGCCGCCGCCGGCCCTCGCCGCCAGCCCCGCCTCGCATCGCGCCGTCGTGCCCCACTTCGTCCCCGTCAACGACGTGTCTGTCCTCAGGGGCTTCGAGTCGCAGATGGAGAAGCTTGCGAACACGACGGCCGCCCTCGCCGACGCCGAGGCGTCCATGCAGCGCGCCGAAGCCTCGGAGGGCACGAAGCGATACGCCGCCGCCAAGCGTGACACCGACAAGCTGCGCAAGGCGATCGCGAAGCAGAGTGCCGCTCTGACCGATATCCGGGCCCACGATCTGGCGCCCGAGACCAGCCCGAGCAAGGCGTCCCTCGTGCAGGCAACGCGGATGCTCCCGGAACATCGAACCAAGCAGGCGCGCACGTTTCCTTCCGTCACTCCCTACGAACCGATCGTCCACTTGGTGTGGCCGGTGTCCCCTACTGCCGAGCTTCGCAGTTCCTTGGACGCCGTGGCGGGCCGCTTGGTGCGCATCGGCCACTCCTCGTCCTTGGTCGCATGCCGTTTCATCGATGACGCCCCGCAGCCTAGCCTGGTGCCCCGCGACGATGCCGCCACCGTGCTCCGCGTCGCCGGACCCGGACAAATCCAGCGCCTGATCGATGCGCACGCACGTCATCGCGAGGTCGATCCTCGGGTCCTGCCCTGCCGCTTCCAGCGCTACGGTCCGCCGGCTCGCAGCAGCGATCTCTCTCCGCTGTGCTCGCTATTCAGCGACGAGTGGATCGTGATGCGCCAGATCGCAGGGCCGCGCCTCTCGATGACCTTGGCGGCGGAAGTGACGCAAGCCTTCCGCGCCGCTCTGATGTCCTACGCCGAGGCTCCTCCCCCTGAGGTGCTCACGGGGCACCAGGTGAACGGAGATCCCTCGGAGACGCCCCACATGGCGGCAGTAGCCCTGCCCTTCGTCGGAAACCGGCACGCGACCGGGGCAATCCTTGGCGTCGCCGTCGTGCCGCCCCGCTCCATCTCCGAGGGCGATCGGCTCGCCATCCTGCGCGCCCTGGGCACCTGGGAGGAAGCCGCGCGTGATCGACTCGATGACGAGGAACTCGAAGCTCCGCCGCTCGAGCTGCGCCTCGGAGCCCGCGGCGTCATCGAGCTGGAGCGGGTTGTCTGGAGCGCGCCGCCCCTGACCAACCTGCGCGTTTCGACCTGGTGCCGACCATCAAGACTTTGGCTCTCGGCTACGCCCGTCGCTCTCGATCGCAACCCGGGCAATCTTTACTCAGCCGATCCCGGTGCAGCTCGTGCCGCCTATGAGAGCGCTGGGGAGATCATCGCCACGAGCTGCGAGCACATCGGGCTCCCCAAGCCCGACAGAGTCGAGGTGCTGCCCTCGGTCACGATGCCCGGAGTCGCCAAGGCACGCGCGTTTCCGCCCTTCCCGGCCGATGCGCGCAAGCCGCGACGAGTCAAGGTGCACGCCGTCCTCGAGTTCGCCCAGCCCGTCGCAGGTCCGGTGCTCATCGGCGCCGGTCGCTACTACGGGCTCGGCCTCTTCCGTCCCGAAGGCGGCGACAGCGAGGGACGCTCATGAGCACCCCGAACGCGGACGCGTTTTCTAGGTTCTTCGAGGCCGTTCACGGTTATCCGCCCTTTCCGTGGCAGAGCCGCTTGGCAGCGCGCGTCATCGTCGAAGGCCGCTGGCCGGGCCTCCTCGATCTCCCTACCGGTACGGGTAAGACGTCAGCGATTGACGTGGCGCTCTTCGCCCTCGCACGCCGCCCAGACGTTTTCCCGCGCCGCATCGTCCTCGTCGTGGATCGAAGGGTCGTCGTCGATCAGGCGGCCGAGCACGCCCGCGAAATCCAGAAGGCACTGAACGAGGCTGGCAACGGCCCTGCCCGCGCCGTGGCCGTGGCCTTGCGCCAGCTCTTCGGGGGCGAGGATCATGAGCCGCCCTTCACCGTCTCGGTCCTGCGCGGCGGGATGCCTAGTGACGAGGCTTGGGCCGACAGCCCCGATCGCCCGGTCGTCGCTCTCTCCACCGTTGACCAGGTAGGCTCGCGGCTCCTTTTCCGCGGCTATGGCGTTTCCCCTCGCATGGCTCCCGTCCACGCCGGCTTGCTCGGCAACGACACGCTCTTCCTCCTCGACGAAGTGCAGCTCTCGACGGCGTTTGCCGAGACCCTCCGGGCGCTCCACCGTCGGTGGCGGCCTTGGCATGCCCGCAAGCGTGGCGCCGCCCTTCCCGATCGCTGGGCCGCGGTCCGCATGTCGGCCACTCCCATTGGTGAGGACCTCGGGGACGAGCCTTCCTTCCATCTCGAGGCGGACGACCGGGAGCATCCCGTCCTCGCCAGACGGCTAGGCGCGCGCAAGCTGGCCAGCGTCGAGATGGTCAGGGTCTCCAACGAAGAGGCCGATCGTTCCCAGCAGCTCGCCGAGGCCTTCGCGAAGGCTGCCCGAACCCAAGTCTCTGGTGGCGCCGTGGCCGCGGCCGTGGTCGTCAATCGGGTCGACACAGCGCGCCGCATCCATCGCATCCTCCACGACGACGCCAAACGCCTCTTCGACGTTGTCTTGCTAACGGGACGGATGCGCCCTCTCGACCGCATCGAGGCCTTGGGCAACGCCGCCAATCCCTCCACTCTCCTGGGGCGCATCGTCGCAGGGCGCACACGCTCCGAGGGGACCCGGCCGCTGATCGTGGTCGCGACCCAGTGCATCGAAGCCGGAGCCGACTTCGACTTCGACGCACTGGTCACCGAGTGCGCGAGCCTCGACGCGCTCCGCCAGCGCTTCGGGCGCATCGACCGCCGCGGCGAACTTGGCAAGACGCAATCCACCATCCTCGTGCGCCACGATCACGTCGGCGAGGAGGCCGACGATCCCATCTACGGCAAAGCCCTCGCCGCCACGTGGAGCTGGCTCCAAGCAAAGGTGCATGAGTCCGGTTCGGAGCTCATTGATCTCGGAATCGCCGGATTCCCCGCGTTCCCGGAGGATTCGGAGGAGCAGGCGAGCCTGTGCTCCGCCGTCGTCCGTGCGCCTGTTCTGCTGCCGGCGCATATCGATGCCTGGGCCCAGACCAACCCCAGGCCCGAGCCCGATCCCGACGTCGCCCTCTGGCTTCACGGACCGAGCCGTGACCTACCCGACGTGCGGCTCGTCTGGCGGGCTGACCTTGACGAGCAGTTGCTGAACGACCGGGCCGGTGACGACTCACTGCGCCCGCGAGCAGGAGGGAGGGATCACACCGTTCCACCCGACGAGGAGCGCCGCCGGAAGACACTTGCCAGAAAGCTGCTCCCTCAGCTAGTGGTCTGTCCTCCCAGCAGCCTGGAGAGCATCTCCGTTCCTCTCCCTGCGGCCCGCGCCTGGCTGGCGCATCAGGCGGCCGAGCCATTCGGCGACATCGAGGGCTCTCGCGAGATAGACGGCGATGCTCCCCCGCAGCGACAGGCCGGTGGATCCATTTCCCGGCTCTGCGTCCGTCTGAGTCGCGACGGCGCCGAGATCATCGAGCGCGAGGACATGCGGCCGGGGGACACGCTCGTTGTCCCATCGAGTTACGGCGGCATAGCCCACCGGAGCTGGGATCCGGAAGCCCGGGACTTTGTCCCCGACCTCGGCGACTGGGCGCAGCTTGTACATCGCGGGCGGCCGGTGCTGCGTCTAGTGCCCGAGGTTCTCGCTGGTGCAGCAGCACGGCCGGTGCAGGATGGCGAGGCCACGACGTTGCCGGTCGCCCTGGCCTGGTGCTCTTCCCGGCAGGCGCGAGCGGTGCCCAGTGCCTCGACCACCGATGATCCCGACCTCGACCCACGGGCCGCCATCAAAGCCTGGATCGACTCAGTGCGCGATGCCGCCGGCTCGAAGCTGCAAGCGGTCCTGCGGGCGATCGTTCCAGCTGGCGCGCGCGCCCGCTACCGGCACGTCGAGATCGCAGGCGGGCGCTTCGCGCTGGTGGGTAGGCGACGCGTCGATCCGAAGGCATTCCTCGCTCTCCCGGAGGACGTGGCGGGCGAGGTCCTCACCGAGGACGACGACTCGAGCTCGTTCACAGGCGAGGAGTTGACCTTGCGAGCGCATCTTCGTGATGTGAAGGAGCAGGCCCGCAGGTTCGCCGTGCATCTCGGCCTGGGCGAGGAGCTCGCCAGCGACCTGGCCCTCGCGGCCGGGCTTCACGACGTCGGCAAGGCCGATCGCCGATTCCAGCAGATGCTCGCTGGCGGCAACGAGGTGCGGCTGGCCTTGCAGCGCGAGCCTCTCGCCAAGTCGAGCGGCGAGGCCCGGGACATCGCCTCGAGAAATCGGGCTCGCGAGCGCGCGGGATATCCCAGGGGCTACCGCCACGAGCTTCTCTCGGTCGCCATGCTCGAGGGTACGCCCGGCGTTCTCGGGGCGGCGAACGACCGCGACCTCGTCCTGCACCTCGTTGGCAGCCACCACGGCTGGTGCCGTCCTTTCGCACGCGCGGTGGACCACGGCCCGCACCTCGACGTGGAGTTCGATGGAGATGGCCTCTTGTTACGCGCCGACGCTGCCCACGGCCTCGCCCGTCTCGACTCGGGCATCGCCGACCGCTTCTTCGACCTCGTCGATCGCTACGGGTGGTGGGGTCTCGCCTGGCTCGAGGCCATCGTCCGGCTGGCTGATCATCGGGCAAGCGAAGCCGCCCGAGACGACATCGTGGAGCAGGCGCCAGGCTCTCAGCGGATGGCCCAGGCCGAGTCGCACACCGCTGAAGCTGAGCAAGTTCGCCAAGGGCACATGAGATGAACCAATCCGTGGTAGCAAGCTCCCTCCGCCTTCCCGGGCTGGATGGCTCGAACCCACTCGGCTTCCTCGCCGCACTCGGCTTGCTGCGTCTGCTCGATCACCGGGCTCGACTCGAGGCACGACAGCGGCCGCGTCTCTGTTGGATTGACGACGGCTACTGGCAGCCTATCGTGCACGAGGCTGGAGACGTCGAGAGCGTCATCGCCGCAGTTATCGAGGATAAGGCCACCTGGGCGGAGGATCCCGCCTTCCTCCTGGCCTACGACGAGAGCGGCGAGGAACTGATCGATCCACGCACGGCTGGAGGGAAGATCACTCGTGATCTCAAGCCGAAGCCTGCGGCGATGCGCTTGTTTCTTGATGGCATCGCGGGCAAAAGCGAGAACGAGGGCCTCGACCGAGAGGGCTGGGTCGCCGCACGGCGCTCAATGGACACCGCGAGTGCCTACGGCAGCGAGACGATCCAGGACAACAACGGGAACACGAAACCGCTCGCCCTGCACTTCACCGCCGGCCAGCAGAAGTTCCTCGAGGCGGCTGCAAGACTCCAGAAAGAAGTCGCCGAAGACGACCTGCGCGAGGCCCTCCTTGGTCCGTGGACAGGGGCGAGCAAGCTGCCCAACATGTCGTGGGATGCTACTATGGCCCGAATCTACGCGCTGCGCGCCACGGACCCTTCCAGCGAGAAGCGCGGCAGCGTTCCGGGAGCCGACTGGCTCGCCTTCATCGCTCTGGGCTTGCTGCTCGTCACGCCGCGCGGCCGCAATCTGGTCACCACCGGCGTTCGCGGCGGCTGGAAGGATAGTGTCTTCACCTGGCCACTCTGGACCTCGCCAGCATCGACCCAGGTCGTTCGCTGTCTCCTCGCCATTCCACGCCTAGCCAGGCTCCCTGCTGAGGAGCGAGCCTTCCGCGGCCTCGCCGTCATCTTCTCCGCGGGCATCACGCGATCCGATCAGGGTGGCTACGGCGCATTCACCCCCGCGCGGGTTGAGTGAACCCCAAGAGCCGGGTCTGATGCGCTCTGCGACACCGAACCGATGAGCGGTGCTCGAGCCGTCGGAGCCTCTCGAGCTCTTGTCGACAGTCCCGACCTTGCCTCCCGCGGCGGGAGAACGCTCTGATGCCAAGACGTCGCCGCCCAAACGCCGCCCATGCCCCCTGCCGAGCGGAGCATCCTGCGGACATGAATTGGCGTGCCTTCCATCACTACGGTGGGGGCAGCGAGGGCGGCAGGCCGCGGTGCGCGGCGAAGTAGTTCCCGACGGCGTTCTGCCGAGGGACGCCGTGGCCGGTTGGCCTACTGCGGCTTGTGGGAAACGGCTCTGGATCACACGCATCCTCCGGTGTGCTAACCTTCATGAGTCCCGAACATGACCCCCGCCGGCCGTAACGCCCCCTGCCCCTGCGGCTCCGGCCGCAAGTTCAAACACTGCTGCCTCTCGAAGCAGCAGACTGCGGCGACCCCCTACACGGCACAGGATCGCCGGACCGCCTTCGCCAAGCTCGTCCGCTTCAGCGAGCGGGCGCAGTTCGTCGAGGAAATCCGCCTTGCCGAGATCCTCTTCCGGGGCGGCCGGTACGACTTCGCCTCCCCGGCGCAACGCGAGGGACTGGAAGCCGACGAGCAGTCCACCCTCGCCTTCCTCGAGTGGTTCCTCCTCGATCACGACCTCTTCGCCGACCGCGGCACCATCGCCGAGCAATTCCTCGCGGCCCGCGGAGCGGATCTCTCCCAAGCAGAGCGAACCTGGCTCGAACGCCTGAGCGCGAGCTGCCTCCGGCCCTACGAAGTCGCCGAGATCCGCCCGGACGAGGGGCTCGGGCTGCGCGATTTGTGGACCGAAGAAGTGGTCCAGGTGCGCGAACGGCTCGCAACGCGTCAGCTCGTCCGCTGGGACATCCTCGCCGTCCGCGTCGTCCAGGGCCCGGACGGCGGTCTGGTCCTGGAAGGCGTCCCCTACCTCTACCCGCCGGACGCCATGGACCCCATCCTCGCCGAGCTGCGCCGCCACCACCGGCACCGTCGTCGCCAGCTGGCAACCGACGATCCGGCCGTCTTCTTCAAACGCGTGGGAATGGTGTTCCACCACCTGTGGCTCGACCATGTCGCGCTCCGACCAATGCCAACGGTGTTCACTCCCGAAGGTGACCGGTTGGCGCCCACGAAAGCGGTGTTCGACATCGCCGACCCAGCCAGGGTCTCGACGGCGCTCGAAGGCCATCCCGCCCTCGACCGCCAGGACGATGGCAGCTTCGTCTGGCTTCAGCCCACGGAGTCCTTCACCCGAATCCTCGGCACTATCGCGATCGGAGCCGGCCGGCTCACCGTGGAGACGATCTCCGAGTCACGCGCCGACCAGGGCCGGAAGTTCATGGAACAACTCCTGGGCGATGCCGTGCGGTTTCGCGTCACCAGCCACGAGAGCTTCGAACTCGCCCTCGCCCGAGGACCCCACCGCGAGCCCGACCCGGCGTCCACCGTTCCGGCCGAGCTGGAGCGAGAAGTCCTCGCGCAGTTCTACGACCAACACTACCGCTCCTGGCCGGACGTGCCCCTGCCGGCCCTCGGCGGACGCACGCCGCGCAAAGCGGCGAAGCTCAAGACCGTGCGGCCGAAGCTGGAGGCGCTGCTCCGGCAATTGGAGAACGGGTCCGAGCGGGACCGGCTGGCAGGGCGGCCCGCGGCGGACGTGGCGTGGTTGTGGGGTGAGTTGGGACTCGAACGGAGGTGATCTACACCACCTTCCACCACGGCACCGCCAGAATCCCCTCGGCCAGCCAGAACACCTCGTCGCCCGTATGAAGCACCAGCCCCCCCGGCACCGCCTTCCCGTACTCCTGGCGGAAGGTGAGCAGATGCCTGGCATCACGGTAGCTCACGACCGATTCATGGCCGCGATGTGAGGGGGGCGACGGATGAAACTGGTCTCCTCGGTCGTGGGCTCCGCCTCGTCCCCTCGGGAGCGAAACGTCCAGGCATGCTCCGAAAGAGCGGGTGAGCGTCGCCAAATCGCCCGCATGCACTTACCCCAGTTCGAGGCCGCCACCGCATAGGGCCGCGCGACTCGGCACTGCCCGGGAACAGCATCGAAAGGAGCTTACAGCGGCACACCATCAACGGGGGGTTGAACGCTACCGCCGCCGTCCAGGCAGAGCTGAGGTCGCGAGACATGAAGGCCGAGACCGACCTGTTGGTGCGCGATCCGATTCTCGCCGAGGTCCTGCGCCGCCTGGTGGCGGCGGGGCGAGCCCGCGCGAGCTGGGCTACGCAACCCGGGCGCCGGGCGCGCTAGGCAAGAGCATGGACCGTGAGACCGGGCACCCGGTCGAAGTGGCGCCGATTTCCCGTGACGAGATCGTCCCCACGAGACAGCGCCGTACAGGCAATGAGCAGATCCGACGTCGGCATCCTCGCCCCGCCCGCGCCCAGTCGGGCATCGAGCTCGCCGAACACCCGCGCGACCGGGAGCGTGACCGGAACGACCGGGATCGCCCCCAGCATGGCTTCGACGAACTCCTCACGGCTCGCGCGACGGGCGGGGGAATCGGCCCGCCAGCACCCATGGAAGAGCTCGCCGGCACTCATGACCGAAATACCGAGGTCCACATCGCCCCACCGCTCCATCAAGCTCCTGATGAGCTCGGCCGGAGACTGGCGATTGCGTTCGGCGTGGATCAGCACCGTCGAGTCGATCAAGAGTCCCACAACGGCTGCTCCCCGACCGGTTCCGCCGCGAGGATATCCAGCAGATCGACGCCGAACCTGTCGTCCAGCGCGACGGGTGCCCGGCCCCGGAGATACGCCAGGCAGTCGGAGGCCCGACGCCCCGACGCGACGGGTGGCGCCATGACGCACACGTCCTCGCCGTGCCGCTGGATCACAAAACGGCGGCCCGCTTCCACCTTGTCGAGGAGCTTCGAGAAGGAGCGGCTGGCCTCGGTGGCCGAAATTCGGCGTTCCTTCGACTTGTCTGATTTTGTCGGCATGAATCTGATTCTAGCGGGAATTGCGCTGTCCCGTCAAGGTGTGAGACGCAACCCGGGCCACCCCTCAGGCTCACTATGACCACCTCACGCCTTACTCCTTCCCTCACGCCCCACGGCCGCCTCGTCCTCATCCCCTCCGAGGACGCGCCCCGGCTCGAGGAAGCGCTCGCCCAGCGCCTGCTCGACGCCTTTGCGCGCGGCTCTGGAGAGGGACTCCTCCAGCTGGGCGGCGCCGAGGTGGGAGCGTCGCTGCCTCCCGTGTTCGGTTACTGGCGGGAGCTCGGCGCGCGCTACGTCACGACGCTCTGCGCGCAGCCCGGCGCCGATACCCGGCACACGCCGGTGCCGCCGCCCGACACCGCCGATCTCGAAACTCTGGCGCTCGGCGCGCCCGCCATGCCCGGCGCCGAGTACGTCGCCGCCAGCGCCCTCGCGGCTCTCTGGCACGAGATTGACGCGGCATTCGCGGCGCGCCGGGCCCGGGCGGGGGCCACGACGGAAGAACTGCTCAAGCAACTCAACCCCGCCTGGCACGTGGTCGGACGGGTACACTTCAGCCTCGCCGAGAACCGGCGCGATGAAGCGGCACCGTTCGCATTCCTGGCGACCTACACGCACCAGCTCTCGGCGCACGGCCGGGCGCAACACCTCCCCCTGGGCGAGGCGCTGCGCGAGTACGCCGGCGCCCGCAACCGCGCCCGGCTGCTGTCGCTGCTCCTTCCGGTCCAGCGCGCCGCCGAGCGATGCGCCTGGCTGCGTGAGATGGTGGACGCGGGGGAGATCTTCCACCCCTTGCGCTGGTCCCCGCGGGACGCCTTCCGGCTCCTCTCGGACCTGCCAGAGCTCGAGCGCGCCGGTGTCATCGTGCGGATGCCGGCGAACTGGCGCGCCAACCGCCCGCCGCGCCCGCGACTGACAGCCACCGTCGGGTCGAAGCCTGCCGCGGGGCTCGGCGCGGATGCGCTGCTCGACTTCGACATGGCGATCACGCTGGAGGGCGCACCGCTGACTCCCGCCGAGCTCCGGCAGCTCCTGGCCAGCACGCGGGGACTCGAATTCATCCGCGGCCAGTGGGTCGAGGTGAACTCCGAGCAGTTGCGGCGGGCGATGGAACGGTTCAGGGAAGCCGAGCGACTGGCCGCCGAGCGGGGGCTCAGCTTCGCCGAGGCCACGCGATTGGTCTCGGGCGCGGATGTGACGGGCGAGGAGGAGGCGGCCGGGTCCGACCCAGTGTGGTCGCACGTCGAGGCCGGCCCCTGGCTCGCGACGATCCTTCGCGAGCTCCGCTCCCCGGAAGCGCTCGCGCCCCTCGCGCCGGGCGGAGAGCTGCGCGGCACGCTGCGCCCTTATCAGGAGGTCGGCGTGCGCTGGCTCAGTCTCCTCTCGCGCCTCGGTCTGGGGGCCTGCCTCGCCGACGACATGGGGCTCGGCAAGACCATCCAGGTGTTGGCGCTGCTGCTGGTGCAGCGGCGCCGGAGCGGGCCCGGGCGCCGGCCGAATCTCCTGGTCGCGCCGGCGTCGCTCCTGGCCAACTGGCAGGCGGAGATCGAGCGCTTCGCGCCGGCGCTGCGCACCATCGTGGCCCATCAGTCGGCGCTGACGGCGGCGGAGCTCGCCGCCATCCCCGGGAAACGTCTGGCCGGCGCGGATCTCGTGATGACGACCTACGGATCGCTGCCGCGCTTCCCGTGGCTCGCCAGCACTGAATGGAACCTGGTGGTTCTCGACGAGGCGCAGGCCATCAAGAATCCGGGCGCCGGGCAGACGCGCGCGGCCAAGAGGCTCAGCGCCCGCGCGCGAATCGCGCTGACCGGCACGCCGGTCGAAAACCACCTCGGGGACCTCTGGTCCATTTTCGATTTCATCAACCCGGGGCTGCTCGGCTCGGCGAAGCAGTTCAGCAGCTACTCCCGCCGGCTGGCCGCGAAGGAGCACAATCCCTACGGCTCCTTGCGCGAGCTGGTGCGCCCCTACATCCTGCGGCGGCTCAAGACCGACCGGTCGGTGATCACCGACCTGCCGGAGAAGACGGAGGTCAAGGCTTGGTGCCAGCTCAGCGGCAGACAGGCGGCGTTGTATCAGGACGCGGTGGACGAGCTGGGCGAGCGCATCGCCGCGGTGGATGGGATCGGGCGCCGGGGACTGGTGCTCGCCTTCCTCATGCGCTTCAAGCAGATCTGCAACCACCCGTCGCAGTGGCTGAAGGATGAAGCGTGGCGGGCGGCCGACAGCGGCAAACTGTGGCGCCTTCAGGAGCTCGCCGAGGTCATCGCCGCCAGGCAGGAGAAGGTGCTGGTGTTTACCCAGTTCCGCGAGGTGATCGCGCCCCTCGCTTCGTTTCTCGGCAACCTCTTCGGCCGGCCGGGTCTCAGCCTGCCTGGCGGAACGGAAGTGAAGCAGCGTCGCGATCTGGTGGGGCGGTTCCAGGAGGATGAGACGATACCGTTCTTCGTGATCTCCCTGAAGACGGGCGGGTCGGGCCTCAACCTCACCGCCGCGTCACACGTGATTCACTTCGACCGCTGGTGGAACCCCGCGGTCGAGACCCAGGCCACCGACCGGGCCTTCCGCATCGGACAGACGAAGAACGTGCTGGTGCACAAGTTCGTATGCCGCGGCACGGTCGAGGAGAAGATCGACGGGCTCATCGAGTCGAAGACCAGGCTGTCGGGCGAGCTCCTGGCCGGCGGTGGAGAGATCAACCTCACCGAACTGAAGGACGACGAGCTGCTCCGGGTGGTGTCGCTCGACCTTTCCGCCGCAACCGCCAGGGAGTGAGTTTGTACAACTATGGTTGGGAGCAATCGTATCAGCCTCCCGAAGGGCAAAACCAGGTGGAGCGCCGGTGGAAGAAGCTACTGAAGAGGGGTGAGCTGGAACCCGTGGTGGTCGCGGGGCGCACGATAGCCAACACCTTCTGGGGCGCCGCCTGGTGCACCAACCTTGAGAGTTACAGCGACTTCGCCAATCGCCTGCCGCGCGGCCGCACCTACGTGCGCCACCGCGCCGTCCAGCACCTGGAGATCGCCGCCGGAAGGGTCCAGGCGCTGGTCAGGGGGACCTGGCTCTACGAAGTGTCCATCGCCATAGCGCCGATCCCGAAGGTGCGCTGGAGTGCCATCTGCCGGGATAGCGTGGGGGCGATTGATTCACTGATCGAGCTCCTCCAGGGCCGCTTTTCCAGCGGCGTGATGGAACGCATCTGCCGCCGAAACGGCGGTCTCTTTCCGGCGCCGAGCGAAATCAAGCTGGAGTGCAGTTGTCCGGACTGGGCGCACCTGTGCAAGCACGTCGCGGCGGTGCTGTACGGAGTCGGGGTACGGCTGGACGAGCGGCCGGAGCTGCTGTTCCGGCTTCGCCAGGTTGACGAACAGGACCTCATCGCGAAGGCGGGTGGCGGTGTCCGGCTGGCCGCGACGCGGCCCGGCGAAAGAGAAGCTGCTCTCCGGCGCCGACCTGTCGGAGCTGTTCGGGTTGCAGATGGCGGCGCCGGGGAAGCGGGACCCGAGCGCGGGGGCGAAGAGTCAACAGCGGCCCGGCCGCCGGCGCAGCAGCGCGAAATCGAGCAGCAGGGAGCCGAGCATGGCAGCAATCCGTACCGCCGGCCGCAAGAAGGCGCCGCGCAAGACGGGCCACCACAAACCGTGATTGCATCGAGATCACGTCCCGAGCATGACTGCCATCAGCCGTAACGCCCCCTGCCCCCGCGGCTCCGGCGGGAGGTGATTCTACACCACCTTCCACCACGGCGCCGCCAGAATCCCCTCGGCCCGCCAGAACACCTCGTCGCCCGTATGAAGCACCAGCCCCCCCGGCACCGCCTTTCCGTATTCCTGGCGGAAGGTGAGCAGATGCCTGGCATCACGGTAGCTCGGCCGAGTCGTCGCCTTTACCTCGATGGGAAGCAGCGTCCGCCCGGACTCGACCACGAAGTCCACTTCCTCCTGATTGGCGGTGCGCCAGTACAGCACCTCCGGCCGCGGAGTGACCAGCTCGCGCCACACCACCAGATCCGCGAGCAGGCTTGGCTCTGGAGTGAGCTGGGACTCGAACGGCCTTGACGAGACGCGGGGCGACGCCGCATGTGGATTGGGACTCGCCCTCACGGCTGGCCTGGCATCCGGGTCAAGCCATCCGCCGGAAGGAAAGACGATCTGATGGTGAATCGCGACCTGCGGACCGAGTTGAAGGTGAAGGGTGAGGCCTTAGCCGGCCTGTGCCGCAAGTACGATGTTGACCGACTCGATGTATTCGGCTCCGGCGCCACGGATGCCTGGCATCCGGGAGAGAGCGATCTGGATTTCATTGTGGCCTTCAGACCATTGCCGGGCTCCGGACTAGCCGATCGATACCTCGGGTTGGCGGACGATCTGGAACTCCTGTTCGGCCGACCGGTCGATCTTCTCACGGAGAACGCGATCCGCAATCCGTATTTTCGCCAGAGCGTCGAGGCCACGCGAGCGACAGTCTATGCCGCATGACCCGCGAAAACGCTCCACGACGTGACATCCGCAACCGGCTTCTCCACGGCTACGACACGGTTGACTCCGAAATCGTTTGGGAGCTGATCCAGACGCGGCTACCCCAGCTCGGGCACGATGCGGAGCGGTTATTGGGTGACATCCCATGACCGTGGGCTTCCCATCGGATCTCGTTTGACCCCAACTCTTTAGGATCGCGGCCGAGGCCGAGGGGAACGCCGGCGGTCGTCGTACCGCCCCGCCCAACTCCAGCCACCCACGGAATCCCCGTCGCTGGCATTGTCACACCCCCCCACCACTCTATGGGGCATGGCTACCAATCCGTCGCCACCCGATCGGGTCGAGCCCGCGGCGGGACTTCCGGATTTCCTCCCCGCCCGGATGGTCAATGAGTACGTCTACTGTCCCCGGCTCGCCTATCTCGAGTGGGTCCAGGGCGAGTGGGACGACAATGCCGACACCGTGGATGGCCGCTATGCCCACCGTCGCGTCGACGTGGAGCCGGCCACCGACGTGCCGGCGGCCGATGGTATCGAGCCCGACCGCACCCTGACCGCGCGGTCGGTCATGCTGTCGTCGGAAGCACTCGGCGCGATCGCCCGCATCGACCTGATCGAGCTCGAGGGTCGGCGCGTCACGCCGGTGGACTACAAACGCGGCTCGGTTCCCGACACCGACGTCGGCGCCTGGGACCCCGAGCGCGTTCAGTTGTGCGTCCAGGGCCTGATCCTGCGCGACAACGGCTACCAGGCCGACGGCGGCGTGCTCTACTTCGTGGAGTCCCGCACCCGAATAGACGTCCCGTTCGACGCCGAGCTGGTGGGTCGCACCCGTGAGGCGCTGGCGGGCCTACGCGCCATGGCTGACAAGAGCCGCTTGCCGCCGCCGCTAGTCAACAGCCCGAAGTGTATCCGTTGCTCGCTGGCGGGAATTTGTCTCCCGGACGAGGTCAACCGGCTCAGCCACCCCGAGCTCGCGGCGGAGCCGAGGCGGTTGGTGCCGGGCCGTGATGAGGCGCTGCCGTTGTATGTGCAGGAGCAGGGTGCGAGGATCGGCAAGAAAGACGACCGGCTCGTGGTGAGCTCCGATGGCGAGACGCTGCGTGACGTGCGCCTGCTCGACGTCTCGCATGTGGTTCTCTTCGGTCACGTACAGGCCACGACCCAGGCGATTCAGGAACTGTGCAACCGCGAGATCCCCGTCACCTACCTGAGCCGTGGCGGCTGGTTCTACGGCATGACGACGGGTCTGGCGCACAAGAACGTCGAGCTGCGGATCGCGCAGCACCGCTTCATCGAGTCCGGACAGGGGCTCGCGATCGCTCGGTCCATCGTGTCGGGGAAGGTCCAGAACCAGCGCACCATCCTCCGGCGAAATCTGGAAGTTCGCGACAGCAAACTGCTCGGCAGGTTGGCGGTCCACGCGCGACAGGCCCGTCACGTCACCGAGGCGGCAACGCTGCTCGGTATCGAGGGGATTGCGGCCCAACTCTACTTTGGCGCGTTTCATCTGCTGCTGCGCGGGGTGGGCGGCTGGGCCCGCGAGGTGTTTCGGGAGCAGGGCCGCAACCGCCGGCCGCCGCGCGATGAAGTGAACGCCGTGCTGTCGTTTCTCTACGCGGTGCTCACCAAGGAGTGTTCGGTCATCGCGCAGGCGGTCGGCTTCGAGATCTACCGCGGCGTCTATCACGCGCCGAAGTACGGACGGCCCGCGATGGCGCTCGATCTGTGCGAGGAGTTCCGCCCGCTGATCGCCGACTCGGTATGCCTGAACCTGTTCAACCAGGGTGAGTTGGCGGCGACCGACTTCGTCAAGCGCGCCCGGGGCGTGGCGCTGACGCCGAGCGGACGGCGCGCCGTGCTGGCGGGCTTCGAGCGGCGGATGAGCCAGATGGTGACCCACCCGGTCTTCGGCTACACCATTAGCTACCGGCGGATCGTGGAACTCCAGGCGCGGCTGCTGCGGGCGGTCATCATGGGTGAGATTCCGGCGTATCCTCCTTTCACCACGCGGTGACGATGCGGCACCGCTACCTTGTGGCCTACGATATCAGCGACCCGAAACGATTGAAGCGGACCTACAAGAAGTTGAACGGGTTCGGCGATCCGCTTCAGTACTCGGTTTTCCAGTGCGACCTGTCGGACGTCGAGCGGACGTTGATGAAAGAGGCGATCGGTGCCATCATCAATCACGCGGAAGACCGGGTGATGATCGTGGACATCGGCCCCCTCGATGGGCGCGGTGCCGTGGCCTTCGAGTTTCTCGGGGTTCAGCTTGCCCGGCCCGCCGAGGCGGCGGCGGTGATTGTGTGAGGCGACCGGCCAGGTGGTGGGATCGAGGCTTAACCTGCTCGCGCCCGCAAGCTCTTGAGCAGCAGTATCTTAGGTGAGGAACTGCCCGGTGATTCGAGGTTCAGGCGTCTGTTTCCCAACCCGCTCGCATGGCTCTTTGAAAACCGATGTGCCGCATGAGCTTAGGCCCAGCGACATCTCCGAGGGTGATCGCCCTCGGCTCCATTGAAGCTCCAGGACGGACGCCGACCCGCAATCGACGGTTGAGTCATCTCCGAGGGTGATCGCCCTCGGCTCCATTGAAGCGAATCACGGGCGCAACACTCTTGATCGCTTCGAGCCATCTCCGAGGGTGATCGCCCTCGGCTCCATTGAAGCAAATAGACCCGACACCGAGCGGCGCCGGCCAGCGCATCTCCGAGGGTGATCGCCCTCGGCTCCATTGAAGCGGTGAGGGTGATCCCGACCTCGTCACCCAGATCTTCCTCATCTCCGAGGGTGATCGCCCTCGGCTCCATTGAAGCAGCTCAACCTCCAGGCCGGCCTGACCGTCGGCCAGCAGATCTCCGAGGGTGATCGCCCTCGGCTCCATTGAAGCGATGGACACGTTCGCCGCAACCGAGGCCGCTGGTGTGAAGCCTATCTCCGAGGGTGATCGCCCTCGGCTCCATTGAAGCCCCCGCAGGGTGGCGAGCGCACCCAGTGTCGCTGTGACCATCTCCGAGGGTGATCGCCCTCGGCTCCATTGAAGCCTGGGGGATTACTTCGCCCGACCGAATCACCCGGTGAGGCGAATCTCCGAGGGTGATCGCCCTCGGCTCCATTGAAGCCCGGCGCACCAGGTCTATGTCGAGCCCTTTGGCGGCATCTCCGAGGGTGATCGCCCTCGGCTCCATTGAAGCGCGCAGAAATGGCCCCTAGAGCGTCGATCGTTCCCTATCTCCGAGGGTGATCGCCCTCGGCTCCATTGAAGCCCAGATCTCGAGACAACTGTAGTAGCCAGACCGTCGGACATCTCCGAGGGTGATCGCCCTCGGCTCCATTGAAGCAAGAAGACGCGGCGATGATCTCGAATCGACTTCATCAATCTCCGAGGGTGATCGCCCTCGGCTCCATTGAAGCGCCGTCATCGAGAGACGACGGCGCCAACGCAAGAGATCTCCGAGGGTGATCGCCCTCGGCTCCATTGAAGCGGCGCGCCGGTCCGCCGGCAAGCGCCGGGGTTCTTATCTCCGAGGGTGATCGCCCTCGGCTCCATTGAAGCGTGCAGGACTCGGCGCGACGGCTGGAGCCCTTCTACCGATCTCCGAGGGTGATCGCCCTCGGCTCCATTGAAGCGATGAGCCGAAGCACATCCGTGCGTCGCACGAGTTTGTTATCTCCGAGGGTGATCGCCCTCGGCTCCATTGAAGCGGGTGGGAGCCGCCGACCGAGTGGTTGACGTTCCTGGCGGCCATCTCCGAGGGTGATCGCCCTCGGCTCCATTGAAGCGGGTCACGGTCGAACCTGCCCCAGGGCGGCACTTACAATATCTCCGAGGGTGATCGCCCTCGGCTCCATTGAAGCGTGGGGTCAGTCGCGAAATCAGTCATCCATCATCTCCAATCTCCGAGGGTGATCGCCCTCGGCTCCATTGAAGCGACGCCACGCTCGGTTCCTCCGCTCTGATTGGGTCATCACATCTCCGAGGGTGATCGCCCTCGGCTCCATTGAAGCGTCGTAAACGAAGACACCGGCCAGGTGCTCCAGGACGGTATCTCCGAGGGTGATCGCCCTCGGCTCCATTGAAGCGGGCGCCAACCCCCCCAGGCGGTGGCGCCATCCCGATCATCTCCGAGGGTGATCGCCCTCGGCTCCATTGAAGCACCTTCCTTCAACTGACGCCAAGACCCGGTCATCCCCATCTCCGAGGGTGATCGCCCTCGGCTCCATTGAAGCGATCGGGTGGTTGGGGACGTGGGTTCGTTCTTGAATATCTCCGAGGGTGATCGCCCTCGGCTCCATTGAAGCCACCCCCTGGGGGATAGTGAGGGACAGATAACAGATCTCCGAGGGTGATCGCCCTCGGCTCCATTGAAGCCTCAAGATCGATGCCGGGATGGCGCTATCAGCTGACGATCTCCGAGGGTGATCGCCCTCGGCTCCATTGAAGCGGCAACGCCACCTCGGAGTTGTCCGGCAGCGTGAACATCTCCGAGGGTGATCGCCCTCGGCTCCATTGAAGCCCACGTGACGCCCGGCCGTTGCTGCCAGACGACCGGCAAATCTCCGAGGGTGATCGCCCTCGGCTCCATTGAAGCGAGACGTGGTGGTCGCGGAGGTCGAACAGGCCGAAGATCTCCGAGGGTGATCGCCCTCGGCTCCATTGAAGCCAGCGAATAATATCACCAGCGCAAAGATCGCGTGTTGCATCTCCGAGGGTGATCGCCCTCGGCTCCATTGAAGCGATTTATGAAACCATCGCAGTTGCAAACGTTCCTCGCCGCATCTCCGAGGGTGATCGCCCTCGGCTCCATTGAAGCCACGTGGTGATACGTCCAGCAGAGCTATAACCGACAATCATCTCCGAGGGTGATCGCCCTCGGCTCCATTGAAGCGCTCGGTCGGGGACGCGAGGAGGGCCGCATCGTCGGCCACATCTCCGAGGGTGATCGCCCTCGGCTCCATTGAAGCAGGAGCCCCCAACGGTTGTCTATCGGCATCAGAACTATAATAATCTCCGAGGGTGATCGCCCTCGGCTCCATTGAAGCGGCCGAACACCCTCAATATCGGCTCGACCGTTCAGATCTCCGAGGGTGATCGCCCTCGGCTCCATTGAAGCTCCCCAATGCGGGCGATCCTACTACATGTTGTAAACGCCATCTCCGAGGGTGATCGCCCTCGGCTCCATTGAAGCGCCTCGAAGTAGTCCGCGTGCACGGGTGTCGCCCCGCCATCTCCGAGGGTGATCGCCCTCGGCTCCATTGAAGCCATAACACCTCCCGCACCGTTTTGCCGTGGATGAGCTGGAATCTCCGAGGGTGATCGCCCTCGGCTCCATTGAAGCTGTTTGCCGGACGGCTCCGAGGTGGTGCTCCCGAACCATCTCCGAGGGTGATCGCCCTCGGCTCCATTGAAGCGGTCGCCCGGTAGAGCCAGAACACCGGAGCGTCGGTCATCTCCGAGGGTGATCGCCCTCGGCTCCATTGAAGCGCGACTGCCGGCAGCGGGGACGCGAGGAGAGCCGCGAAATCTCCGAGGGTGATCGCCCTCGGCTCCATTGAAGCCATTGAATCTGCGCGTCGGTAGCGGACGCGAGATCGAGTCCATCTCCGAGGGTGATCGCCCTCGGCTCCATTGAAGCCGTCATGAACGCGACGGCGGCAGGCCAGGGCTCGCTCATCTCCGAGGGTGATCGCCCTCGGCTCCATTGAAGCGGGAAGGGTAGGCACATTTGCACAAAGTTGTCAACAGATCTCCGAGGGTGATCGCCCTCGGCTCCATTGAAGCGCGGGGGGGCAAGTTCCATGCCTGTTGACAACTTTGTGCAATCTCCGAGGGTGATCGCCCTCGGCTCCATTGAAGCCACCGCCCGCCGCGAAAACAAGCTACCGGTGCGTTGGTCGAGAAATCTCCGAGGGTGATCGCCCTCGGCTCCATTGAAGCAAACGCAATCTGGCGCGATAGGAGACTGGTGCTATGGCGACATCTCCGAGGGTGATCGCCCTCGGCTCCATTGAAGCAGCTTCCCCGGCGTCAAGGTGTATCGCTCGTGACCATCTCCGAGGGTGATCGCCCTCGGCTCCATTGAAGCGTGTGGGGCGCTGGCTGGTGGGTGTTATTAGGCACAATCTCCGAGGGTGATCGCCCTCGGCTCCATTGAAGCGACTCCGCCGGACTCCGAGTCGTGCGCGAGGAACAATCTCCGAGGGTGATCGCCCTCGGCTCCATTGAAGCGGCGGCGATCACCGGTCCGCGACCGCCCATCTCGCTCATCTCCGAGGGTGATCGCCCTCGGCTCCATTGAAGCGCTCATGGGCCTCCCCGCCGAGTGGCCCCAGATGGCATCTCCGAGGGTGATCGCCCTCGGCTCCATTGAAGCCGGGCGCCAACCCCCCCAGGCGGTGGCGCCATCCCGATATCTCCGAGGGTGATCGCCCTCGGCTCCATTGAAGCCTCGTAGATCAGCGGCGGCGGAGGAGTGCCCCCTGTATTGACATCTCCGAGGGTGATCGCCCTCGGCTCCATTGAAGCAGTCGGAGGCGACGATGACGAGCCGCGCGTTTGGCAACATCTCCGAGGGTGATCGCCCTCGGCTCCATTGAAGCGCCCGAGCCGATGGATCGCCCGGCGGACCGAACAACCATCTCCGAGGGTGATCGCCCTCGGCTCCATTGAAGCCATCAACCCCTCCCCTCCCAACCACCAGATCGTCACCCTCATCTCCGAGGGTGATCGCCCTCGGCTCCATTGAAGCGCATCTGCGAGACCGTCAACTCGTTCGACCGGGACCGAGATCTCCGAGGGTGATCGCCCTCGGCTCCATTGAAGCAACAACATGGTCCTGCCGTTCCGGTACAGCCGGGATCGGATCTCCGAGGGTGATCGCCCTCGGCTCCATTGAAGCCTCGACACCTATCGGTCGGGTGGGCGGGGGGATCGGTGAGTCATCTCCGAGGGTGATCGCCCTCGGCTCCATTGAAGCGTGCCACTGACGGCCGTGAAACTCAAGGTGACGCATCTCCGAGGGTGATCGCCCTCGGCTCCATTGAAGCGCGAACGACACCACCACCACCGCGTTGCGGGGGCAGATCTCCGAGGGTGATCGCCCTCGGCTCCATTGAAGCAGTTCGGGCGGCAAGTCGCCGAACCGGGGAGTGTTGAATCTCCGAGGGTGATCGCCCTCGGCTCCATTGAAGCTTGATGTCCTTCCAGTACTGCCGATCGCCGTTGTAGATCTCCGAGGGTGATCGCCCTCGGCTCCATTGAAGCGTCCTTTCCTGGGGTGTGGGGGGGTCAGTCCTGTCATCTCCGAGGGTGATCGCCCTCGGCTCCATTGAAGCTCTCCTCCTTCTGGGGTCGTTATGTGGCGCGTCGTCAGACGCCACATCTCCGAGGGTGATCGCCCTCGGCTCCATTGAAGCGCTGATCTTCCGCGCGATCGTACAGTCGATCGCTCCGATCTCCGAGGGTGATCGCCCTCGGCTCCATTGAAGCATGCGTCCCTGGAGGTGTCGTCCCAGGAAATCGAGGTAGATCTCCGAGGGTGATCGCCCTCGGCTCCATTGAAGCGACAAGGAGCCCGTCAACGAATGAAAAGACGATTTAAATCTCCGAGGGTGATCGCCCTCGGCTCCATTGAAGCGCGTCGTCAAGATCATAACCGACGACCTGGCCTCGAAACATCTCCGAGGGTGATCGCCCTCGGCTCCATTGAAGCGCCGCCGCGAGCGATTTCGCTCGGCCCGCGCTCTTGAATCTCCGAGGGTGATCGCCCTCGGCTCCATTGAAGCCGCACGACCCGCAATGTCACGTCCCGACCGTTGAGGATCTCCGAGGGTGATCGCCCTCGGCTCCATTGAAGCGATCAGCAAACGCTCACCTACGGAGCGGCGATCGCGTGATCTCCGAGGGTGATCGCCCTCGGCTCCATTGAAGCCACTCACCGAAACCGCCCCCGCCAGATCTTTGCAATAGAGATCTCCGAGGGTGATCGCCCTCGGCTCCATTGAAGCATCAGGTCGCGGGCATGGTGGTGCTGTCAAGTTACATCTCCGAGGGTGATCGCCCTCGGCTCCATTGAAGCTGGATCCGCCACTGCTCCGTCCCGGTATGGGCCGAATAATCTCCGAGGGTGATCGCCCTCGGCTCCATTGAAGCAGCTGCCGGACGGCTCCAAGGTGGCTCTCCCGGACCCATCTCCGAGGGTGATCGCCCTCGGCTCCATTGAAGCCGGCCGTGCGGACCGGCTGACAGCACGGCGATCCAATCTCCGAGGGTGATCGCCCTCGGCTCCATTGAAGCGTCACGATGAAGGCCCGGTAGATCCGGGCTCGTCTGATCTCCGAGGGTGATCGCCCTCGGCTCCATTGAAGCTATCGGTCCGACGCACTCAACGCGGCGGTCAAGGGTATCTCCGAGGGTGATCGCCCTCGGCTCCATTGAAGCACTTGTGCCGTGTGTGACTCCCACTCTTTCGTACCCGGATCTCCGAGGGTGATCGCCCTCGGCTCCATTGAAGCGGTGCCTATACTCGGCCGCGCATCGCGCCGATCACGGATCTCCGAGGGTGATCGCCCTCGGCTCCATTGAAGCCCCGGCGACAGGCCGTCGCCGACGATGACCATCGCTTATCTCCGAGGGTGATCGCCCTCGGCTCCATTGAAGCAACCTGGCACCACGCCCAAAGACGGCTGCCCGCTGGGTATCTCCGAGGGTGATCGCCCTCGGCTCCATTGAAGCGAACGAGGCGGCAACGAAACTTGCCGCCGTCCTGGGGATCATCTCCGAGGGTGATCGCCCTCGGCTCCATTGAAGCACCATCCAGCTCCAATATACCGGGGCCGGCTCGACGTATCTCCGAGGGTGATCGCCCTCGGCTCCATTGAAGCCGGGCAATGTCGGGGGCAGCGGTCGAGGCCGCAGCCAATCTCCGAGGGTGATCGCCCTCGGCTCCATTGAAGCATCAAGAGCCCGGTCCACTGGTTAGTTTCACCGTACAAATCTCCGAGGGTGATCGCCCTCGGCTCCATTGAAGCCAGATCCCGCAGTCCTCGGAGGCCGAGCTGGACGATCTGATCTCCGAGGGTGATCGCCCTCGGCTCCATTGAAGCGACATGGTGGTGAGCGACCCGGCGACGGTCGGGGCATCTCCGAGGGTGATCGCCCTCGGCTCCATTGAAGCCGGCTCAGCCCCACGATCGCCTGGCAGATTTCCACCAGATCTCCGAGGGTGATCGCCCTCGGCTCCATTGAAGCCTGGCCGGCTCCGGTTTATCAGGGCGGGTCGTGAGCAATCTCCGAGGGTGATCGCCCTCGGCTCCATTGAAGCGAAGCTTGCCCCGCCTCGGGCAAGGAAGGCGCGTTCGTATCTCCGAGGGTGATCGCCCTCGGCTCCATTGAAGCGGCTCACGACGGGACCACCTCGACCGGGATTGCAATCACATCTCCGAGGGTGATCGCCCTCGGCTCCATTGAAGCGCGCGCCACCGAGTCGACCCGCGAGTGGACGGTATCATCTCCGAGGGTGATCGCCCTCGGCTCCATTGAAGCAGGGCCGGGCTCCCGAACCGGGCCGCCAGCTCGGTCGATCTCCGAGGGTGATCGCCCTCGGCTCCATTGAAGCCTCTCAAGCACCCGGAGTCTACCCCCCAGGAGTGGATCCATCTCCGAGGGTGATCGCCCTCGGCTCCATTGAAGCGGGTGGGAGCCGCCGACCGAGTGGTTGGCGTTTTTGATCTCCGAGGGTGATCGCCCTCGGCTCCATTGAAGCCGAGATGATCGGCGACCTGAAAGAAGGTCGAGCCGGCTCCATCTCCGAGGGTGATCGCCCTCGGCTCCATTGAAGCAACCGATCGGCGAGAGTAGAGTTTGCCCGTGCGCGGATATCTCCGAGGGTGATCGCCCTCGGCTCCATTGAAGCCCCCACTGGGTGAAACGTCGAAACCAGGTCAGTACGCCCATCTCCGAGGGTGATCGCCCTCGGCTCCATTGAAGCGAGTTGACGCCGGGCTCCGGCAGAGGTAGCACCGCGTATCTCCGAGGGTGATCGCCCTCGGCTCCATTGAAGCGCCTAACATGGCGCGCAGCCGAGGCGAGATCGGCAAGATCTCCGAGGGTGATCGCCCTCGGCTCCATTGAAGCGCTTGCTCCCGGTCGAGCAACGGCAGCGGATGATTCAAATCTCCGAGGGTGATCGCCCTCGGCTCCATTGAAGCGCTCGGGGGTGGATGCGGACCCGACGCCGGCCATCGGCATCTCCGAGGGTGATCGCCCTCGGCTCCATTGAAGCGGGGTGTCGTGGTGCGAACTCGGGGAGCGTGCCGGTCATCTCCGAGGGTGATCGCCCTCGGCTCCATTGAAGCATCGAGGCGAACAAGTCCGGGCTCGTGGCCAAGTCGGAATCTCCGAGGGTGATCGCCCTCGGCTCCATTGAAGCTCTTCGCCGTCCGAAAGGACTGAGCCATGCCGACCCCATCTCCGAGGGTGATCGCCCTCGGCTCCATTGAAGCGCGATCCGTGGACCACTGAAACGACTAGCCGCTTCCACATCTCCGAGGGTGATCGCCCTCGGCTCCATTGAAGCGCATCAACGAGGGTCCGATTAGCGGGTGGCAACGCCAGACATCTCCGAGGGTGATCGCCCTCGGCTCCATTGAAGCGAGGAACGGATGCACGAACCCGTTCGGGTTCCGCGATCTCCGAGGGTGATCGCCCTCGGCTCCATTGAAGCGCGACGTCGAGACCGTCACGGGGGAAGCACTTGGCCTTGCCATCTCCGAGGGTGATCGCCCTCGGCTCCATTGAAGCAAGAAGCTGGCGCGTGCGGTCGGCTTCTCCAAGGTGCCCATCTCCGAGGGTGATCGCCCTCGGCTCCATTGAAGCCCGACTCGATACGCTCCGAGAGACCCGTAGTTGACAGATCTCCGAGGGTGATCGCCCTCGGCTCCATTGAAGCCCCCCCCCGCGAGAACGAGAGGCCGTGCGCGACGCCTGATCTCCGAGGGTGATCGCCCTCGGCTCCATTGAAGCGGCGCTCTCCGGGGTTATCGGTTGGCAGTTGCCAACAATCTCCGAGGGTGATCGCCCTCGGCTCCATTGAAGCATCGCCGAGTCGGAGCTGGCGGATCTGTTCGAGCAAATCTCCGAGGGTGATCGCCCTCGGCTCCATTGAAGCTTTGGGTTTGAGGTTGGCAGTTGCCAACAGGTCCGCCC